>Ga0172374_1000011_pt1 | contig 197241 bp, 196 predicted proteins | sample LakKiv3m_FD_114536 | JGI IMG/M metagenome (GOLD analysis project Ga0172374, IMG submission 114536) | Freshwater microbial communities from Kabuno Bay, South-Kivu, Congo - kab_092012_10.3m | ecosystem: Environmental > Aquatic > Freshwater > Lake | place: Democratic Republic of the Congo... | reverse complement strand
GGGATTTCCTGGGCGTCGGGTGCAGCCGCCACAGTTTCTGAATTGTGGACAGTCCCAACAACGAGCCCGTCTCAACCGAGCGCCAAATAACGCCGCCGGAACAGACACTTAACGACGCCTGAGAACAGAGCGCACCGGGCCGTGTAGCAACGAACAACGACGCGAGTCGAGGAAAAGCCTTGTGGAATCGGCATCGGACCGATTCCGGAGACATATCGGGCACAGAAAGCGTTACAACTTGGTGTACGCTTGTTCGGGCGTAACGCCCTGAAACGATTGGCTCTTCGGCGTGCGGAGGGCCTGATTTCCTACCGCCGACCTGTACCGCAACCGCTCACGCCGCCGAGGCGTAGACGCGGTCGAGATCGCCCTCGTCGTAGGCGTATTCGGTCGAGCAGAACTCGCACTTCACGGCGACCCGGCCGGTCGTGTCGCGCAGGTCGGCCAGTTCCTCTCGCCGGATCGAGCGCAGCACGCGGTCGATGCGCTCGCGGCTGCAGCGGCAGCGGGCGGCGAAGGCGCGGCGCTCGAAGGCGCGCGGCCGCTCCTGGTGGAACAGGCGGTGCAGCAGGGTGGCGGCCGGCAGCTTCGGATCGAGCATCTCGGCTTCGGTGGCCGAGGCCATCAGGATCACGGCGCGGCGCCAGTCGTCCTCGCGCTGCTCGGGGTCGATGGCGAGGCGGCCGGCGTCGAGCTCCGGCATCTGCTGCACCATCAGCGCCGCGGCGCGCCAATGGTGGCTGCCGTCCGCCGCCTGCTCGCGGCGGGCGGCGATCTTGATGCCGGTCGGCAGCTGCTCGGATTGCCGGAAGTAGGTGTGGGCGCAGTCGGCGAGCGTCGCGCCCTCGAGCGGCACCACGCCCTGGTAACGCTGGGTGTTCTGGCCCTGGTCGACGGTGAAGGCCAGCCGGCCCTGGCCGAACAGCTTCGGCACATAGCCGTCCGGCGCGTCGTGGTGGTCGCTGCCCCCCTTGCTCCCACCAAGCGCGACCGCGAGCTTCCAGGAATCGAACTGGGCGTAGCCGCGCAGCGCGCCGTCGGTGGTGAGGTCGGTGACCAGCAGGCGGATCGGGCCGTCGCCCGAGATCTGCAGGGTGAAGATGCCGTCGTATTTCAGCGAGGTCGCGAGCGTGGCGCACAGCACCATCGCCTCGGCGAGCGGCCGCGCCACGGCCAGCGGATAGCCGTGGCGCTCGACGATCTCGTCGAGCGTGCCGCCCAGCCGGACCAGCCGGCCGCGCACGCCGAGCGCATCGAGCTGGAAGGGCAGGACGCTGTCCCAAGGCTCGGGCGGGGCTTTGTCGGAAGGCCGGCCCTCCGACGAGGCCATTACGACAGGCACCAGGCCAGGATGCTCTTCTGCGCGTGCAGGCGGTTCTCCGCCTCGTCGAACACCACCGACTGCGGCCCGTCGATCACGTCGGCCGTGACCTCCTCGCCGCGATGCGCCGGCAGGCAGTGCATGAAGATCGCGTCCTTCTTGGCCTGCTTCATCAGGTGCTGGTCGACCTGGTAGCCGCGCAGCAGGTTGTGGCGTCGCGCCGCCGACGGGCTGTGCGGGTCCTCGTCGCCCATCGACACCCAGGTGTCGGTGACGACGCAGTCGGCGCCCTTCACCAGCGTCTCGGGGTCGTGGCCGATCTGGATGCGGCCCTTCGACCTGGCGGCCCAGTCGACCACGTCCTGCGGCGGCTTGAGCTCGGTCGGGCAGGCGATGCGCAGCTCGAAGTCGAACTGCACGGCGGCGTGAATCCACGACGTCGCCATGTTGTTGCCGTCGCCCGACCAGGCGATCGCCTTGCCCTGGATGGGGCCGCGATGCTCCTCGTAGGTCATGACGTCGGCCATGAGCTGGCAGGGGTGCGTCTTGTCGGTGAGGCCGTTGATCACCGGCACGGTCGCGTACTTCGCCATCTCGAGGAGCTTCTCCTCGACGGTGGTGCGCATCATGATGATGTCGACGTAGCGGCTGAGCACGCGCGCGGTGTCGGCGATGGTCTCGCCGCGGCCGAGCTGGGTGTCGGTGCGGCCGAGCATGATCGTCTCGCCGCCCAGCTCGCGCATGCCGACCTCGAACGACACGCGCGTGCGGGTCGAGGGCTTCTCGAAGATCATGGCCAGCGTCTTGCCGGCGAGCGGCTTGTCGTGCCCGCCGTTGGAGCGCGACTTCTTCATCGCCTTGCCCTGATCCAGGATCTGGCGAAGCGTCTTGGGATCGACCTGGTCGAGGTCGAGGAAATGTTTCGGCGTGCCCATGGTGCCTACTCGGCAGCCCTGTTGGCGCCTGAAGCTCCGGACTCGAACGAAACCGCGGCCTTGTCGAGGATGGCGATGCCCTCGTCGAGGGCCGCCTTGTCGGCGATCAGCGCCGGGAAGACGCGGATCACGTTCTCGCCGGCGGGCGGCACCAGAAGCCCCAGCGACTGCAGGCGCTCGACCATCGCGCCGGCGGTCACGGCCGGGGCGCACTGCAGGCCCTGCAGGAAGCCGGTGCCGCGCTGCTGGACGAACACCTTGGGGTGCTTGGCCACCAGCTTCTCGAGCTCGGCCTTGAGGTACTTGCCCTTGTCGTGCACGGCCGCGATGAAGCCGGGCTTCAGCAGCTCGTCGAGCACGGCGTTGGCGACGCCCGTGGCCAGCGGATTGCCGCCGTAGGTCGAGCCATGCGTGCCCGGCACCATGCCGACCGCCGCCTTCTCGGTCGCCATGAAGGCGCCGATCGGGAAGCCGCCGCCCATGCCCTTGGCGACCGCCATGACGTCGGGCGCCACGCCCGACCATTCGTAGGCGAACAGCTTGCCGGTGCGGCCGAAACCCGTGTGGATCTCGTCGTAGAACAGCAGCAGGCCGAACTCGTCGCACATGGCGCGCAGCGCCTTCAGGAACTCCGGCGTCGTCTCGCGGATGCCGCCCTCGCCCTGGATCGGCTCGACCAGGATGCCGGCCGTCTCGTCGTCGATCATGTCGCGCACGACGTTGGCGTTGTTGAGCGGCGCATGGCGGTAGCCGGGCGCCGGCGGGCCGAAGCCTTCGAGATACTTCTCGTTGCCCGTGGCGGCGAGCGCGTTGAGCAGGCGGCCGTGGAACGCCGCCTGGAAGCAGATGATCTTGTACCGCCCGGGCTTGCCGTTCATGTACTGGTACTTGCGGATCAGCTTGATGCCGCCCTCGATCGCCTCGGCGCCCGAGTTGCAGAAGAACATCGTGTCCGCGAAGGTGAGGTCGCTCAGCCGCTTGGCGAGCTTCTCGCCGTTGCCGATGCGGAACAGGTTCGAGGTGTGCCAGAGCTTCTGGCCCTGCTCGGTCAACGCCTTGACCAGGGCCGGATGGCAGTGGCCCAGCGCGTTCACGGCGATGCCCGAGGTAAAGTCCAGGTAACGTCGGCCGTCCGTCGCGTAGAGATAGTTGCCCTCTCCGCGTTCGAACACGACGTCCTTGCGACCGTACGTCGGCATCACAGCCGTAATCACGATAGACCTCCTCCAGAAGTGAAAAACCCCGCCAAACCGGCGATTCCGGGATGGAAACTCCGGGTTTTGGCGAGGGTCGGGCACTATCTTATCCGGGTCGGGGTGTGTCAACTTGGGCCCACCGGCCGCGGCGGCGCGCCTTGAGGGGCCCCGACCCCTCTGCTAGGACAGCCGCCTTCCGATGAAATCGCTGCCAACCCGCAATTCCCAGCTCGCGTTGCACCGCGCCGGCTTCGCCTCTGTGCCGGCCATGCTCGACTACGCAGCCCGCGGCGAGACCGGCGTGACCTTTTATAATGCCAAGGGCGAGCAGCTCTCGGCCTTGCCGTGGCGCGAGGTGCGCGAGCGCGCCCATGTGGTGGCGCGCAAGCTGATCGGGGCGGGCTTTGCCCGCGGCGAGCGCCTCCTGATCACGGCCGACACCTGGCCGGGCTTCTTCGACGCCTTCTTCGGCGCGCAATATGCCGGCCTCCTGCCGGTTCCGGTCTCCATCCCCGTCGGCATCGGCGGCAAGGAGGCCTATCTCGACCAGCTGCGCCGCCAGTTCGCCGCTTCCGGCGCGGTCGCGGCGGTCGGGCTCGACGATCTCGCGGGCTACCTCGCGGAGGCGGCCGGAGAGTTCCCGGCGATCCGCCTGCACGGCGGCATGGAGGCGATCCATTCGTTGCCCGAGAAGCCGGTCGACCTCCGGCCGCTCGGCGCCGACGAGCTTTGCTACATCCAGTTCTCGTCCGGCAGCACGCGCCACCCCCACGGCGTGCAGATCACCCAGGCCGCGCTGATGGCCAACCTCGCCGGCATGACCGGCCCCGCCGGCCTCGACGTCGTGGTCGGCGACCGCGCGGTGAGCTGGTTGCCGCTCTATCACGACATGGGCCTGATCGGCTTCCTGATGGCGCCGCTCTCGAGCCAGCTCTCGATCGACTACCTGACGCCGCGCGACTTCGCGCGCCGGCCGATGCAGTGGCTCAATCTCCTGTCGCGCAACCGCGCCTCGATCTCCTACAGCCCGAGCTTCGGCTACGACCTCGCGGTGCGCCGCGGCGCCACCCAGGCGCCGGCCGACCTCGATCTTTCGACCTGGCGTCATGCCGGCATCGGCGGTGACATGGTGCGCGCCGAGGTGCTGGAGCGCTTCGCCGCGACTTTCGGGCCGTTCGGCTTCGACGCCAGGGCGTTCATCCCGAGCTACGGCATGGCCGAGGTCTGTCTCGCCATCACCTTCTGCCCGCACGGCACCGGCGTGCGCACCGACACGGTCGACCGGACGGCGCTCGCCGAGGCGCAGCGTGCCCTGCCGGCCGTGGATCCGGCCGACAATCACCGCGCGCGGCGCTTCGTCGTGTGCGGCCGCGTGCTGCCCGGCCATCGACTCGAAGTGCGCGGTTCCGACGGCAAGGTGCTCGCCGACCGCGAGGTCGGCCGCATTTATGTCCAGGGTCCAAGCATCATGCCGGGCTATTTCGGCGAACCCGAAGCCAGCCGCGAGGTCCTGTCGGCCGACGGTTGGCTCGACACCGGCGATCTTGGGTACATGCTGGATGGCGAGGTGATCGTCACCGGCCGCGCCAAGGATCTGATCATCGTCAACGGCCGCAACGTCTGGCCGCAGGACATCGAATGGGCGGTCGAGGCCAAGCGCCTCGTGAAGAACGGCGACGCCGCCGCCTTCTCGATCGATACCGGCGAGGGCGAGCGCGTCGTGGTCGCCGTTCTGGCGCGTGTGTCGGGCGACGAGGCGCGTGCGGCACTCGCTCGCGACGTCGCGGGCGCCGTCCGCGAATCGATCGCCGTCGACTGCGACGTGGCCCTGGTGGCGCCGACCCTCGGCCTGCCGACCACCTCCTCGGGCAAGCTCTCCCGCGCGCGCACCAAGGCCAACTATCTCGCCGGCCTCTACGCGCCCAAGCCGGCCGCCGCCTGACGGCTGCGATGAGTAGGCTGGTCGCCGTTACCGGTGCCACCGGCTTCGTCGGACCGCATCTCGTTCGTGCGCTCGCCCGCCGCGGCTGGCGGTTGCGCCTTCTGGTGCGGCAATGGTCGCCGCTGCCCTCGCTCGCCGGCGTCGAGGCTGAACTGGTGCTGGGCGACGCGACCTCGGAACCGGCGCTGCGCCAGTTGGTCGAGGGCGCCGATGCGGTCGTCCATGCGGCGGGCCTCATCAAGGCGCGCACGCCGTCGGACTTTCTGCCCGTCAATCGCGACAGTGCCGCGCTCCTGTCGGCGCTGGCACCGGACGCGCATCTGGTTCTCCTGTCGTCGCTGGCGGCGCGCGAGCCGCATTTGTCGGCCTATGGCGCCAGCAAGCGCGCCGGAGAAGAGGTCGTCGCCATCCGCAGCGGCCCCTGGACGGTCGTGCGGGCGCCGGCGGTCTACGGTCCGGGCGACCGCGAGACGCTCGCCTACTTCAAGGCGGTGAAATCGGGCCTTGCGCCCCAGCCACGCGTGGCCGACGCCCGGCTCTCCCTGATCCATGTCGCCGACCTTGCCGAGGCGCTGGCGCTCGCCGTGGAGCGGCCACCGCCGAACTCGATCTACGAAATCGACGACGGTCACGAAGCGGCCTACACCTACGCCGACATGGCGGCCGCGGCTGGCGAGGCGCTCGGCCGACGACCCTGGCAGGTCGCGATCCCACGGCGGCTCATGGCGGTGGTCGCGGGTTGGAATGCGCTGCGGCAATCGCTGGGCGGCTCGACCCAGATCCTGACCCGCGGAAAGGTGGCCAAGATCTTCCATCCGGACTGGGCGGTCCATGACCGGCGGCTGGCCGCGGCGATCGGCTTCCGGTCAGCTTATGACCTGGCAGCGGGCTTTCGCGACACGATCCTGTGGTATCGCGGCCAGGGATGGCTCTAAGCGGTGAAACAGTGCGTAACAATTTGTTATTTCACAAGGATTCGGGGTTTCTGGCACAAGAATCCCGCCTGACCCCGGGACCGGAGAGTGTTTTGCGCACTGCCCATCAAATGATCGTCGAGAACGACGGCATGACCGACACCATCGATCTGCGCCGCGAAAGCGTCCTGTCGCGCGGCGTGGTCATGGCGGAGATTTGCCATCACCTCACTCCGTTCCAGACCGGCGAGAAGCCGATCGCAGGCGACACGGTGATCGCCAAGGACCTGACCATCGACTCGCTGGCGATCATGGACATGGTCATGGAGCTCGAGGATCGCTTCGACGTTTCGATTCCCATGAACGTCGTGGCCGAGATCCATACCGTCGACCAGCTCGCGGACACCATCCTGAAGCTGCACGCCCGGCGTTAGCCATGGGCCTGTTCGACCGCCATGCGGGCCTCCTTGAGGCCTATCGGGACGTTCGGACCACCGGATACGACCCCTTCCAGATCCGCATGGAGCGGGTGCTGTCGCCCACCGAGGCGATCATCAACGGCAAGAAGACGCTGCTGGTCGGCACCAACAACTATTTTGGCCTGACCTTCGACCAGAGCTGCATGGACGCCGCCATCGAGGCGATCCGGGCCGAGGGCACCGGCACGACCGGCTCCCGCATCGCCAACGGCAGCTACAGCGAGCACGTGGCGCTCGAGCAGGAGATCGCCGAGTTCTATGGCAAGAAGCACTGCATGGTCTTCACGACCGGCTACCAGGCCAATCTCGGCGTGATCTCGACGCTGGCCGGCGAGGGCGACCAGCTTCTCATCGACGCCGACAGCCACGCCTCGATCTACGACGCCTGCAAGATGACGCAGGCCGAGGTCGTCCGCTTCAAGCACAACGATCCCTCAAGCCTCGAGGCGCGGCTGCGTCGCCTCGGCGATCGGCCGGGCAACCGCGTGGTCGTGCTGGAGGGCATCTATTCGATGCTGGGCGACAGCGCGCCGCTGCGGGAGTTCGTCGACGTCTGCAAGAAGTACGGCGCCTACGTCCTGATCGACGAGGCCCATTCCCTGGGGGCGCTGGGCGACACCGGCCGCGGCCTGTGCGAGGCGACCGGGGTGATCGACGATTGCCATTTCATCGTCGGCACCTTCTCGAAGACGCTGGGCGCCATCGGCGGCTACTGCGTCTCGGACGACCCGGATTTCGACATCCTGCGCGTCACCGTGCGTTCCTACATGTTCACGGCCTCGCTGCCGCCCTCGATCGTGGCGTCGGTGCGCCAGGCGCTGCGCGTCGTGAAGGCCAAGCCGGAGCTGCGCACCAGGCTGTGGGGCAACGTCGGCACCCTCTATGACGGCCTCGCCGCCAAGGGCTTCAAGCTCGGCCCCGAGCATGGGCCGGTGGTGGGCGTGCACCTGCCCGACCGCATGACGGCGATCGGCTTCTGGCGCGCCTTGCTGGACGCCGGCATCTACGTGAACGTCGCCGTACCGCCCGCGACGCCCAACGGCGTGTCGCTGCTGCGCTGCTCGGTCTGCGCGGTGCACACGCAGGAACAACTCCAGCACATGATCGAGGTCATGACCGGCATCGGCCGCCAGCTCGGCGTGCTGGACGACCGTAAACTTCGCGTCGTTGGCGGCGCGCGCTAGGCGCGGCCGTCATGTTCGTTCTGGCTCATCTCTCGGATCCGCATCTGCCGATGCCGCCGGCGTCCGCGGCTGAGCTCCTCGGCAAGCGTGTCACGGGCTACGTCAACTGGTGGCGCAACAGGATCCGGCTTCATCGGCCCGAGGCGCTGGCCGGCATCGTGGCCGACATCAAGGCTGAGAATCCCGACCACATCGCGCTGACCGGCGACCTCGTGAACGTCTCGCTGCCCGAGGAGTTCGCGCGCGCTTCACAGTGGCTGGCCGAGTTGGGTGGCCCCGAGGACATCACCGTCATCCCCGGCAATCACGACGTCTACGTGGCCACTCGATGGGGCGAAGGGCTCGGCCGCTGGGGCGCCTACATGGCGGGCGACGGTCGGCCGCCGGCCAACGACTTCGAGGTCTTTCCGACCGTGCGCCGGCGCGGGCCGGTGGCGCTGGTCGGGCTGAACAGCGGTGTCCCGAAGCCGCCCCTGTTCGCCACGGGCACCCTGGGCGAGGTCCAGATCGCCGCGGCGGAGAAGCTGCTGGTGGAACTCGGCCGCGAAGGCCTTTGCCGCGTCGTGCTGATCCACCATCCGCCACTCACCACCGAGAAGCACTTCAAGCGGCTGACCGATGCGGCTGCCTTCCAGGCCATGATCCGGCGTGTCGGCTGCGAGATCGTGCTGCACGGCCACAATCATCGCAGCGAAGTGGCGCGGATCGCCGGCCCGAAGGGCGCCGTGCCGGTCGTCGGCGTGACCTCGGCCTCGGCGGCGCCCGGCAGCAAGTACGGCCGTGCGCGCTATCACCGGATCGGCATCGAGCGCGAGACGTCGGGCTGGCGCATCGTCGTCGACATTCGTGCGCTCAGGGCGGACGGCGCAGGCTGCGAGCCGGATGGTCGCATCGTGTTCCACAGCGGCGCCCCGGCGGCCATGGTAGCTTGAGCCGGTAATGGCTTCTCCCGACATCGTCGTCACGCCGGTCGAGTCCAAGGCCGATCTCAAGGCCTTCATCGACCTCCCCAAGCGCCTGTACGCCGGCCACAAGGGCTACGTCCCGCATCTGGACGTCGAACGGCGCGAGGCCTTTTCGCCCGCGAAGAACCCGCTGTTTCGGCACGTCGAGGTGCGGTTCTTCCTGGCCCGGCGCGGGCGACAGGTGGTCGGCCGCATCACGGCCCAGGTCGACCATGCCTACCTCGACCGCTATGCCGACAGCACCGGCCATTTCGGCTGCCTCGTCGCCGAGGACGATCCGGCGATCTTTGCCGCCTTGTTCGTGGCGGCTGAAGCCTGGCTGCGCGAGAAGGGCATGAAGCGCGTGACCGGGCCGTTCAGCCTGTCGGTCAACGAGGAGGTCGGACTCCTCATCGACGGATTCGAGAGCCGGCCGGTCCTCATGGTGCCGTACGATCCGCCCTATTCGGGGTCGCGGGTCGAGGGTTGTGGCTACGTCAAGCTGAAGGACCTCTTCTCCTACGACTACGACGTCCAGAAGGCGCCCGAGACGATCGGCGCCAAGCTGATGGCGCGGGCCGGCATGGCGGGCCGAGTCAAGGTCCGCACGGCCAACATGAAGATGTTCGACGCCGAGGTCCGCACCCTGGTCAACATCTTCAACGATGCCTGGAGCGACAATTGGGGCTTCGTGCCCTTCACCCAGGCCGAGATCGACCATGCCTCCAAAGCCTTCGGCCCGGTGATCGTGCCGGAGCTGGCGGTCTTCGTGGAGGTCGACGACGAGGCGGTGGCCTTCATCCTGGCGCTCACCAACCTCTACGAGGCGATCGTCGACTTCGACGGCAAGCTCGGCCCCTGGAAGCTCGCCAAGCTGTTGCTGCGGCTGAAGCTTCTGGGCGTCGGCAGCACCCGCGTGCCGCTGATGGGGGTGAAGAAGAAATACCGCAACCATCCGCTGATGGGCGCCGGGCTGGCCATGATGGCGATCGACCAGCTCCGGCAGAACGGCAAGCGGCTGGGCAAGACCTCGGCGGAGCTGGGCTGGATCCTCGAGGACAACAAGGCAACCAACAACATCATCCGCTCGGTGGGCGGCGTGCACTACAAGACGCATCGCCTCTACGAGAAGGCGCTGGTGTGACGCCACCGCCCGGCCCCGTGCCCCGCGTGTCGGCCTTCGGCCCGCTGGCCAACCGGTCGTTTCTGGCGATGTGGACCGCCAACCTGATGTCCAACATCGGCGGCTGGATGCAGACCACGGGGGCTGCCTGGGAGATGACCAGCCTGACTCAGGAGCCGATGTTCGTGGCCCTGCTGGCTGCCGCCGGCACGCTGCCGATGTTCCTGTTCTGCTTCTTCGCCGGCATCCTGGCCGACCGTTTCGACCGCCGGCGCTACATCATCGCCTGCCAATTCTGGATGATGCTCGTGGCGGCGACCCTGGCGCTTCTGGCCGTCCTCGGCCGGCTCGACCATTGGAGCCTGCTGGGCCTCTCCTTCTGCATGGGCCTGGGCAACGCCATGAATGCACCGGCCTGGCACGCGGTGGTGCCGGAAATCGTGTCGGGGCCGCAGCTCCGTCCGGCCATTGCGCTGAACAGCGCCGGCTTCAACCTCGCCCGGACGATCGGTCCGGTGATCGGCCAGCTTCTGCTGAGCCTGGTGGGCGTGTTCCTGCTCTTTGCCATCAATGCGCTCACCTATGTGGGTGTGATCTTTGCCATGCGGGCCTGGAAGCGGCCGGCCGAGGCGCGCGCCGCCCAGCGCCGCGAGGGGTTTGCCGAGGCGGCGAGGGCGGGCATCGCCTTCGTGCGCGGCTCGGCCGAGCTCAGGGCCATCTTCGCCCGTGGCCTTTGCTTCTTCGTGCCGGGCATCGCCATGGGCACGCTGCTGCCGGTGATTGGCCGCTTCGAGCTCGGCCTCGACGAGTTCGACTTCGGAATCCTCTACGGCGTCTTCGGGGTCGGTGCCGTGGCCGCGGCCTTTGCCATGCCGACGGTCAACCGCCTCCTGGGGGTGAGCCGCGCCAACATCTGGGCGATGGGCATCTCGGCCGCCGCCACCATGCTCGCAGCGCTTGCCATGACGCCGCTGGTCGTGGGCGCCGTGGTGGCCCTCAACGGCGCCTGCTGGATCACCGTCATCGCCAACAACGGTGCATCCGTGCAGATGATTCTCCCCAACTACATGCGGGCGCGGGGCATGGCGGTACACCAGATGGTGTTTTTCGGCGCCATGGTGGCGGGCTCTCTGCTGTGGGGAAAGGTGGCCAACTTCTTCGACGTGCGCGTTGCACTCATGGCGTCCGCCGTGGCGCTCGTGCCGCTCACCGTGCTCGCGGCCTCGATCAAGTTGCCCGGCTCGCCGCTGCCGCGCGTCTGACACGCCCCGCCTTCGACATCGTTGTGTGTTCTTTCCACCACAAGTCACCCGAAAATTTGCGTGACGGGGCAGATTCTTCTTGTAACCGCGTCGATTAGTTGTAGATAGCAAACATACAAGACGCCCACGCACGTGCCGCTGGCCCTTAGTGGTTACGCAACGACGGAAAGTGTTCTTTTTGGCAGTGCCGGCCAATTTGCTTTCGAGCGAGGAGGGCCGGGTCCGGGAAGGAGCTTCTGAGATGGTTGCTTACCGCGCGGGGCGCGTTCCCCGCTATTATGTCATTTGCTCGGTGATTTCAGACCGGGCCAGTCCCACAGCTCAGCCGCTCAAGCGGCCCAAGACCCCGTCGAGTATCGGCTGACGCACGCCGCCATTTTTTGGCGCCGTCGTCCCGCTCCGACACTTCCATCGACAATTCGACCAGTTGACGGGGAACCCCCCAGCGATGACCGAGCGTATTTTCCGTTATCTCCGAGAGCAGCAGCCCGAGACGCCGTGCCTGGTGATCGACCTCGACGTGGTCGAGAACAACTACCGGCGCATGCGCGAGCTGCTGCCGGCGGCCCACATCTTCTATGCCGTGAAGGCCAACCCGGCAGCGCAGATCCTGTCGCGTCTGGCGACCGCCGGCTCGAAGTTCGACACCGCGTCCCGCGGCGAGATCGAGCTGGTGCAGGCCGCCGGCGTCGCCTCCGACCGCATCTCCTTCGGCAACACGATCAAGAAGGAGAAGGACATCGCCTGGGCCTACCAGCAGGGCGTGCGCCTGTTCGCCTTCGACAGCGAGGCAGAGCTGCAGAAGCTCGCCCGCGTCGCGCCGGGCGCGCAGGTGTTCTGCCGCGTGCTGGTCGATTGCGGCGGCGCCGAGTGGCCGCTCAGCAAGAAGTTCGGCTGCGCGCCGGAGATGGCCAAGGATCTCCTGCGCAAGGCCAAGGACTGGGGCCTCGACGCCTACGGCATCTCCTTCCATGTCGGCAGCCAGCAGACCGACCTCGATCAGTGGGACAAGGCGCTGGGCCAGGTCTCGCAGATGTTCTTCGCGCTCGCCGAAGAGGGCGTCGACCTGCGCATGGTCAACCTGGGCGGCGGCTTCCCGGCGCGCTATCGCGCCGAGGTGAGCAGCATCGAGGCCTACTGCGAGGCGGTGACGCGCGCGCTGGTCCGCCACTTCGGCAACCGCATGCCGGAGGTGATCATCGAGCCGGGCCGCTCCATGGTGGGCGACGCGGGCGTGATCCAGAGCGAGGTCGTGCTGGTCTCGCGCAAGGCCGCCGGCGACCGCAAGCGCTGGGTCTACCTCGACATCGGCAAGTTCTCGGGCCTGGCCGAGACGATGGACGAGAGCATCAAGTACCGCCTGCGCACGCCCGGCGAGGGCACGCGCATGGGTCCGGTCGTGCTGGCCGGCCCGACCTGCGACTCGGCCGACATCCTCTACGAGAAGACCGAATACAAGCTGCCGCTGTCGCTGAAGCCCGGCGACAAGGTCGAGATCCTCTCGACCGGCGCCTACACGACGACCTACTCGTCGGTGGCCTTCAACGGCTTCCCGCCGCTCAAGGCGATCTGCATCTGAGCTGATACTTCAGGCGTACTGACCGACGGGGCCTTGAGAAAGGCCCCGTTGCTGTTTTTACTGACCGCGGCACGAAAGGAACGGGGACGCTGAAATGGCGAAGAAGACTGCGCGCAAGCCCTCCGACAAGAAATACCTGTCCTTCAACGGCCGTATGGTCATCGTGGGCTTCGGCTCGATCGGCCAGGGCGTGCTGCCGCTGATCCTGCGCCACATCGACATCAAGCCCGAGCAGATTGTCATCATCACCGACGACATGCGCGGCGGCGAGAAGGAGGCGGAGCGTTACGGCGTCGAGTTCGTCGAGAAGCGCCTGACCGAGTCCAACGTCCGTGCGACGCTCGACAATCGGCTGGGCCAGGGCGATTTCCTGGTCAACCTCTCGGTCGAGGTCGCCTCGACGGCGCTGATCGAGCTTTGCCAGAAGAAGGGCGTTCTCTACCTCGACACCTGCATCGAGCCCTGGCCGGGCGGCTATTCGGATCCGAACCTGTCGGTCTCGCGCCGTTCGAACTACGCGCTGCGCGACACGATGCTGAAGCTCAAGGCGCGCTTCAGGGGTGGCTCGACGGCCGTCGTGGCGCACGGCGCCAACCCGGGACTGGTGTCGCACTTCGCCAAGCAGGCCCTGGTGAACATCGCCCGCGACACCGGCGTGAAGGCTGCGGTGCCGACCACGCGCGAGGGCTGGGGCAAGCTCGCCCAGCGCCTCGGCATCAAGACGATCCACATCGCCGAGCGCGACACCCAGGTCTCGCCGGTCCCCAAGGAAGTGGGCGAGTTCGTCAACACCTGGTCGATCGACGGCTTCGTCTCGGAAGGCGGCCAGCCCGCCGAGATGGGCTGGGGCACGCACGAGAAGGCGCTGCCGCCCGACGGCAAGCGTCACACCTTCGGCTGCGACGCGGCGATCTACCTCAATCGCCCGGGCCTGCTGACCAAGGTGCGTACCTGGACGCCGATCGAGGGGCCGTTCCACGGCTTCATCATCACGCACAACGAGTCGATCTCGATCGCCGACTACTTGACCGTGCACGAGGAGGGTAAGGGGGGCAAGAAGGTCGTCTATCGTCCGACCGTGCACTACGCCTATCACCCGTGCGACCAGGCGATCCTGTCGATGCACGAGATCGCGGGCAAGAACCTGAAGCAGCAGAAGCGCCAGCGCCTGATCGTCGACGAGGTGACGTCGGGCATCGACGAGCTCGGTGTCCTGCTGATGGGCCACAAGAAGGGCGCCTACTGGTACGGCTCGCAGATCGACATCCACGAGGCGCGCAGGCTCGTGCCCTACAACAACGCGACCTCGATCCAAGTCGTGGCGCCCGTGCTCTCGGGCATCATCTGGGCGCTCGAGAATCCGAACGAAGGCCTCGTCGAGGCCGACGAGATGGATTTCGCGCGCAACCTCGAGATCTGCATGCCCTATCTCGGCCCGGTCGTCGGCAAGTACAGCGACTGGACCCCGCTCGACGGCCGCGGCGAACTCTTCCCCGAGGATGTCGACAAGTCCGATCCCTGGCAGTTCAAGAACTTCCGGGTGACCTGACAAGCCTCAGTCGAGCCAGCGGCATCGCTCCAGGTCCAGACGGTTCCTGTTGTCGAACTTGAGACCTTCCTTCTCCAGCAGTCGCCGCTGGAGAGCATCGCCGCCATTGCGCGACAGGCTGTAGGAGACCTCGCCCCTGGCGTTCACGACGCGGTGCCATGGTATTTTCACCGCTGGGTCGAGACGCTGAAGGATGCGGCCGACAAGCCGGGCCCGCCTCGGCAGGCCGGCCATCGCCGCGACCTGGCCATAGGTCGCGACCCAACCCCGGGGGATGCGGCGGATGACGTCGCAAATGGCTTCGACGGCTTCATCGCCGTCGGGGCGGGCGTCCTGAAGCGGCTTGCGTTTCGGGAGCGTCGGCCGCTTGCCGCGGTGCCCGGTTGTCCAGCTTTCCAACAGCCTGGACGCCGTCAGCCTGAGGCCCTTGTCAGGACGACGCATCGTGCGGATTCCCCTGGGAAGTCGCCGCGATCATGCTCCACTTTTCCTGAACTGCGAAAGTTCAGGAACGTCCGGGTGACCTGATCGGCGGCGAGCCGGGCTTCTTCGACGTGCCGTCGCCCGATGGCAACGTCACCAGTATGACAGGACGAGGTAGGCGGCCAGGATGATGGTCGTCCACAGAGCCATCAGGCCGGTCGGCCAGGTTCGCGCCAGGACGCCGTCGGCGCCGTGGTGGCGCTGTAGCCAGCTCGTACCTGCCTGTGCTCCGTGCGTCGCCGCTGCAGCCAATCCGCTTCGCAGGTTCTGTACCCAGTGGTCCAAACGTCGGACGAGCACGACGCCGAGCCTTCGGTAGAACCAATCGATGTCGAGCGTGATGGTCAAGGTGCGCTGGAGCCAGCCGAGCATCAGGAAGAAGGCGAGGCCCGAGAATAGCAGCAGCTGAAGCTGGAAGACCACGTGCGGACCCGTATACGGCTCGAAATGCACGGCGAACGGCAGGATCGCGTAGAGCGGGCCGGGAGCAACGCCCAGCCCGAGGCAGAGCGCCGAGAAGAACAGCATCGCGGCCCGCATGTTCCAGGGTGGATCGGGGGGCCGCAGGCCGGAGTCCTTCTGGAAGAAGACGAACCAGGGGAACTTCACGCCGGCATGGAGGAAGACCCCGGCCGAAGCGGCGGCGAGCAGGTACCACACCACCTCCAGGCGCTCCATGCCGGCCGCCTCGGAGATCATCGATTTGGATATGAAGCCGGAGGTCAGCGGGAAGGCGGAGATCGACAGCGCACCGACGATGCCGCAGACGGTCGTGAGCGGCATGGTGCGGAACAGGCCGCCGAGGTCGGTGCACTTGCGCTTGCCGGTCATGTAGAGAACCGACCCGGCCGACATCAGCAGCAACGCCTTGTAGATGATATGCGCGAAGGCGTGGGCGGCCGCACCGTTGAGCGCCATCTCGGTGCCGATACCGATGCCGGTGACCATGAAGCCGACCTGATTGACGATGCTGTAGGCCAGGATGCGGCGCATGTCGTTCTCCAGGATCGCATAGACGATCCCGTAGAACACCATGAACAGCCCGAGATAGATCAGCAGTTCGGTACCGGGGAATCCCCGCAGGAGGACGTAGACGGCGGTCTTGGTCGTGAAGGCCGACAGGAAGACCATGCCGCTCCAGGAGCTCTCGACATAGGCGTCGGGCAGCCAAGAGGAGAACGGCGGCGCTGCGGCATTGACGAGGAATCCGGCCAGGATGAGCCAGCGGGGAACCGTGTCGAGCGCCATCTTGCCGAAGGCCAGCGAGCCGGTGTTGGCGATTTCGCCGGTGATCCCCGCCATCAGCAGGACCCCGCCGAACAGGTGGATCACCGCATATCGCAATCCGGCGGCGCGGGCGGAGGACCCGGCGCTCCAGATGACCAGGGTCGAGGCGATCGCCATCATCTCCCAGAAGACGAAGAGCGTGAGAAGGTCGCCGGCGAAAACGACACCGATCGCGCCGCCGGCGTAACAGAACGCCGCGGCAAGCTCGACCGTCTGCTTCTGGTTGAGGGCGAACAGGCCGCCCGCGAAGGCCATCGCCGCGAATATGGTGGCGAACAGGCGGGATAGCGCGTCGCCTTTGACGAGCGCCAGCTCGTAGTCGAGAAACGGTACCGCGAGCGCGATGCCGTCGGGGACCTGCCAGACGAGATAGAGCGTGGCGAGCGGCAAGATCAGAATCGCCACATGACGCAGCCACCCCTGCAGCAGCGGCAGGATCAGGCCGCCGCCGATCAGCAGGACTCCCGGCGGAATGACGAGACTAGCTGTCATAGTAGGTGTCCGGCCGCTTGAGTACGGCGCCGAGCGCCTTGGCGAAAACGATCATGACGACGCAGCTTCCGAAACCGAACCAAGCGCCGAAGCCGAACGTTCTGTCGAGGCCGAAATAGGGGTGATGCTCGACGACGAGATCGGCCAGCACGACGGCCGCGAGTATCACGGCGAAGAGAATCCAGAGTCGTCGGATGGTGGTTGCCCGTACAAGCCAGTGATCTTCCATGGCATCACCCTCCGATCATCAGCTTTGCCAGCGACAAGGGAACCCCGGGCCAGAAGAACAGGACGACGGTGGCGGCTGCCGTCACGGAGAGCGCCAGCACCATCGGCCACGGCGCCTCGCCCGTCTCGTGACCATGTCCACCGGCCGCCGCCGGCGGCTCGCGGAAGAACGCGCGGAAGACGATCGGCAGGAAGTATGCCGCATTGAGCAGCGTGCTGACGACGATGACACCGACAGCCAGCCAGTTCGCGGTCTGCATCGCGCCGGTGAGGATGAACCACTTGCTGACGAAGCCCAGGGTCGGCGGCACACCGATCATGCCGAGCGCGCCGATTGCGAAGGCGCCCATTGTCCACGGCATGCGACGGCCGATGCCGTCGAGCTGACTCACCTCGGTTAGGTGTGCCGCGGTGTAGATCGACCCGGCGGCGAAGAACAGGGTGATCTTGCTGACGGCGTGTGCAGCGATGTGGATGGCTGCGCCCATTGCCGATATCGGCGCCAGGATGGCGATGCCGAGGATGACGTAGGAAAGCTGGGAAATCGTTGAATAGGCGAGCCGGCGCTTGAGATTGTCCTGCCTGAGCGCGACGATCGAGGCGATCACGATCGTCGCACCGGCGATGATCGTCAGCCAGACGGAAAGGTTCTGAGCGCCAAGCGTGTCGATCCCGAAGATGAAGACGACGACCTTGAGGATCGTGAAGACACCGGCCTTGACGACGGCCACGGCGTGCAGCAGGGCGCTTACCGGCGTTGGCGCCACCATCGCCGCCGGCAGCCAGCGGTGCATGGGCATCACCGCGGTTTTGCCGATTCCGAAGAGGTAGAGGGCGAGCAGAAGCGCGAAGGCGCCGCCGCCGAGCTTGCCGGCCAGGATGCCGCCGGGCGCGAAATCGACCGTTCCGGCCACCACCCAGGTCGCGACGATCGCCGGCAGGAACAGCAGAAGGGAACTGCCCAGCAGGAGCAGGAGGTAGACGCGGCCGGCACGGACGGCGTCGGCGTCCGCCTTGTGGACGACCAGCGGATAGGTCGAAATCGTCAGGAGTTCGTAGAACAGGAACAGCGTGAACAGATTCTTGGCGAAAGCGATGCCCATTGCACTGCCGAGCGCGATGGCGAAGCACACATAGAACCCGGTCTGCCGCGGCTCGTTGTTGGCGCGCATGTAGCCGATCGAGTAGATCGAATTCACGACCCACAGAAGTGCGGCGACCAGGGCGAAGAGCAGTCCGAGTGGCTCGACCTTCAGGGCCAGCGCCAGGCCCGGAAGCACCTCGACGATCGACACCTGTGGCCGTGCGCCACCGAGCACGGGAACGAGCAGGCTCGACACCGCGACGCACAGCAGGCACGCCGTAGCCAGCGTGACGGCTTCGCGCAGGTTGGGCTGCCGGTGGAAGATCGGAATGAGGAGCGCGCCGGCGAACGGCAGGAGCAATGCGAGAAGAGCGAGCCGCTCGGGCGATGTGATCGCGCTCACCGCAATCCTCCGAGGAGCATCGTTGACGCTGCGGAGGCGACGCCGGCGGTCCATTCCGTGTCGATGCCGAAATAGATCGTCGCCAGCGCGAGGACGACAAGCGGCAGCTGCATGGACGGCGGCGGGTCGCTGACGGTGGCCATCTGCGCCGAAGGTTGGCGCAGCCACACGATCTCGAGCACCTTGCCGACATAGACAAGGGCGATCACCGAGCTGACCACGATGGCGAACGCCGGAAGCCACTGGCCGGCCTCGAGGGCGCCGACCATCAGGTACCATTTCGAGATGAAGCCGCTGGTCCCCGGCGTTCCGATGAGGCCGAAGCCCGCAAGGGTGAGGACTGCGGCCGTGAGCGGCATCCGGCTGCCGATGCCCGCCATTTCCCTGAGCTGCGTGGTGTGGGCCCGATAGAAGATCGCGCCGGCCGCGAGGAAAAGCGCGGCCTTGAGCAGTGCGTGATTGACGACATGCACCAGCGCTCCGGTCAGCGCCGCCTGGTTGGCCAGTCCGATGCCGAGCGTGATGTAGCCGATCTGCGCTACCGAGGAATAGGCCAGCAGCCGTTTCAGATTGGTCTCGAACACCGCGACGAGCGAGGCGACGACCATGGCTGCAAGCGAAAGGACGATGATCACGTCGGCAATCGGCAGGGTGCGGGAGTCGATCGCCACGCCGAAGATCGAGAAGTAGAATCGCACCAGGAGATAGATTGCGACTTTGGTCGCCGTGCCGGACAGGAAGGCGGTCACCCACGACGGCGCGTAGGCATAGGCGTTCGGCAACCACACATGGAGCGGGAACAGGCCGAGCTTCAGGCTGATGCCCACCGTCACGAACGCCAGGGCGGCCACGATGGCGCGGGAATTCTCCGCCCATGCCGGGCCGAGCCGAGCCGCCAGATCGGCCATGTTGAGCGTGCCAGTCACGAGATAGAGCAGGCCGATGCCGATCACGTAGAAGGTTGCGCCGATCGTGCCCATGATCAGGTACTGGAACGACGACAGCAGGGCGCGTCGATCGTGTCCCAGGGCGATCAGCACATAGCTCGACAGCGAGGAGATCTCGAGGAAGACGAAGGCGTTGAATGCATCGCCGGTGACCGCGATGCCGAGCAGCCCGGTCAGGCAGAGCAGGTACATGCAGTAGAACCAGGCCTCGCGATCCTCGCCGACCTCGAAGGCGACGGACAGCCGCGCGAACGGCATGATCACTGCGCCGACCACGGTCACCAAGACGAGGATCATGGCGTTCAGTACATCGACGCGGTACTCGATGCCCCATGGCGGCTCCCAGCCCCCTAGGCGGTAGGAGATCGGTCCCGTCTGCATGACCTGCCACAGCATGGCGCCGGCGATCAGCGGGACCACCCAGCTGACGGCCGTGGCGAGGAGGTAGGCCGGAGCAGGGCGGCGCAGCAACCCTGCCAGCAACGCTCCAAAAAGGGGGACGACGACCTGGAGGACCGGGAGGTGCGGCCAGACCGCGCTCATGCCTTGCCGTCCCTGTCCAGGATCTCGTCCTCTTCGATCGTGCCGTAGGTCTCGTTGATGCGAACGACCAGCGCCAGGCCGAGCGCCAGCGTGGCGACACCGACCACGATGGCCGTCAGGATGAGGACGTGAGGCAGCGGATTGGAGTAGATCGTGAAGGCCGGGTCGATGATGGGCGCCGTGCCGCCGATGATCTTGCCCGGCTCGATGTAGAGGAGATAGACGGAAGTCTGGAAGATCGACAGTCCGATGAGCTTCTTCACCAGATTGCCGCGCGCCACGACGATGTAGAGGCCCGCCATCATCAGGAAGATGGTGATCGCATAATTGTAGCGCCCGACGAATTCGATCGCAGCCGACATCAGCGGCCTCGCTCGACGAAGGCGTAGAACAGCGCGGTCATGGTGCCGGACACGGTGACCAGGACACCCGCCTCGACCAGGAATATGCCGAGCTCGTGGCCGTGGCTTGGATCGTGGGCAAGGACTGAGTAGTCGAGGTAGTTCTGGCCCATGACCAGGCCGACGACGCCGGTGCCGGCGTAGATCAGCACGCCGACCGGGATCATCCGCTCCACGAGCCCCTTGGGCGCGATGCGTTGCGCCGCCCTGAGGCCGAAGGTGATCGCCAGCAGGATGACCATGCCGGCGGTGATGACGCCGGCCTGGAAGCCACCACCCGGGCCGTAGTCGCCGTGAAACTGGACGTAGAGGGCGAACAGCAGGATGAACGGCAGGATGAGCTTGGTGCCGACCCGCAGGATGGGATCGAGACTCATTTCGATGCCTTCTCCTCGTCGGCACGACCTCTCCGGCGCGCTCCGCGCAGCAGCAGCATCACGCCAATGCCGGCGGTGAAGATCACGGTCGTCTCGCCGAGCGTATCGTAGCCGCGATAGTCGGCCAGGACGGATGTCACCACGTTGGGCACGTTGGTATCCCGGACCGTGTCGGCGACGTAGCGCGGGGCGACGTGCCTGTGGATCACGCCGTCAGCGCCGCCGAACTGCGGCAGGACGTTGGTTCCCCAGACGAGAAGGGCACCCGTGCCGATCGTGACCAGCAGGGGGATCGTGTGGCGCCGGATCGGGCGCATCTCCGTCGTCTTGATGAGATGGAGTGCGGCGAGAAGGAACACCGTCGACACGCCGGCGCCGACCGAGGCCTCGGTCATCGCCACGTCCACGGCGTCGAGCACGATCAGCAGGGTCGCCATCAGGAAGCTGTAGATGCCCGCCAGGATGACGATGCCGAACAGGCTGCGCTGGTAGATGATGGCGATCGTCACGACGGCGAGCAGCGTCAGCAGCGCCATGTTGAGCAACGCTTCTATGTCGGCCTCCCGTCGTCAGCCTTGGCGGATTCGGGTCGGATGCGGCCGCGGCGGTCTTCCGTCAGCATCGGATCGATCTTCTCGTGCAGGCAGGCCTGCGCGAGCGCATGCGTCACCACGGGACCGGTGATCAGGAACAGGCCGAGCACGAAGATCAGCTTCAGCGTCACCAAGGTGAACCCCGCCTGCAGGGCCAGGCCGGCGATCAGAAGCCCTACCCCCAGCGTATCGATGACGCTGGCGGCATGCATGCGGGTGAAGATCTCCGGCATGCGCACCAGGCCGACCGCGCCGACGATCGTGAAGAACGAGCCCAGCAGGATGAGCACCCAGCTCGCGATGTCGACCGCGAGCGTCATGACCTGCCGCCGTCTTCCGCATCGTAGGCGAGGTCGCCATGGCGGAAGAACTTCAGCACCGCGAGCGTGCCGATCAGGTTGAGCAGCCCGTAGGTCAGGCCGATGTCGAGGAACTCGGGCCGGCCCGTCAGGAAGCCGATGACGGCGAGCAGCATGATCGCCAGCGAACCGACCGAATTGCCCGCCAACAGGCGGTCGAACACCGTCGGGCCCTTGATGGCGCGCACGATCACCAGCGCGAGGGCGACGAGAAGGGCGGCGGCAGCGGCGGCGAACATCATGCCGTGCCCTCGTACTGCCTGACCCGATGATCCATGCCGCCCCCTTCGAGGTCGAGCGCACCGTCCTTCACCAGCGCATGGACCACGAGATCGTTGCCGTTCATGCCGACCGTGATGGTGCCGGGCGTGAGCGTGATCGAGTTGGCGTAGGTCACCACGCCGATCGTGGTCTTCTGGCTTGCCCGCACGACGGTCATGGTCGGCGAGATCGGCAGCCGGGGATCCAGGATGACCTTCGTCACCGCCCACGCCGCCTTGACGATCTCGATCGCCAGCCAGGGGATGTAGGTGACGGCGCGCCGAAACAGCTCGACCGGGTGACCTTCGGCGTCGGCCACACGCATGCGGATCGCGACCAGGAGGCACATTACGGCGCACGCTGCACCGATCGTCACGAGCATCGGCGTGTAGTGTCCGGACAGCGCCAGCCAGAAGGCGAACAGGAAGCCTGCCAAGCTTGCATACCGCATCCGGTCTCCCCTTCCCTGTTCGTTGTTCCTTGAATGCAGCTACGTCGGCGTGACCCGATTTGTCAATTTGAGGCCTCGCCCGCCCACTTCAGGCAAGGTAGGTCGCCGAAACGCCGCCGTCGACTGCCAGCGTGTGGCCGTTCACGTAGGAGGCGGCCGGCGAGGCGAGGAACACGGCTGCACCGGCGATCTCCGACGGCTCGGCCCAGCGCCTGGCGGGGCAGCGCTGGCGCATCCTCTCGCCGGCCGGGGAGGCGATCAGCGGCTCGTTGGTCTCGGTGGCGAAGAAGCCCGGCGCGAGCGCGTTGACGGTGACGCCCTTGGCCGCAAACTCGGCCGCCAGCGCCCGTGCGAGCGCGCCGAGCCCGGCCTTGGCTGCGATGTAGGACGAGGCGCCCGGCGTGGCGAGGCCGGCGGCAAGCGACGTGACGAGGATCAGCCGTCCCCAGCTACGGTCGACCATGCCCGGCAGAACCAGCCTGATCAACGCCTGCGCGGCCGAAAGATCGGTATCGATCAGGTGCGCGAACTCGTTGGGCGCGATCTCCAGGAAGGGCCGCCGGTCGCGCTCGCCGACATTGTGGATCAGGATGTCGATCGGTCCGACGCCTTGCAGCGCCGCCGCCATGGCCGCGCGGTCGGCCATCTCGAACGCGACGGCATCGGCCGGCCGGCCGGCGGCGCGTAGCTCGGCAAGCCGCGGCGCCAGCCGTGCCGGCGAGCGGCCGTGCAGCAGCACGCGCGCGCCGGCTTCGGCGAGGCCCTTGGCCATCTCCCAGCCGAGACCGCGGGCCGAGCCGGTCACCAGGGCGGTGCGGCCGTCGAGGCGGAACCTGTCGGGAAAGATCGACATGAGGCGGCACATTCGTCTATTGCGACGACCGAGTTAGCTTGGGATTTCCGTATGCTGCAACTGCCCAAAGTCATCGGTCATCGCGGGGCGATGGCCTACGCCCCCGAGAACACGCTGGAGTCCTTCCGCGAAGCCGCCCGGCGCGGCGCGAGCTGGGTCGAGATCGACGTCAAGCTGACGGCCGACGGCGTGCCCGTCGTGATGCACGATTCCTCGCTCAAGCGGACCATGGGGGTCGACCGGCTGGTGGCCGACATGCGCGCCGCCGACCTGCCGGCGGCCGTGCCGACCTTCGAACAGGCGATTGCCTGCTTCGGCGAGCTGGGGCTGGGCTGCAACGTCGAGATCAAGCCCTGCGAGGGCCGCGAGGAGGAGACCGGGCGCGTCGCCGTCGCCATGCTGCGCCGCCTCTGGCCCGCGGCCCTGCCGGCGCCGCTGCTGTCGAGCTTCAAGGATGCCTCGCTCGCCGCCGCCCGTGCCGCCGCCCCTGAGTTCGCCCGCGCGCTGCTGATCGACGAGCTGAAGGACGATTGGCGGCCACGCGCCGAGGCGCTGGGCGCCGCCGGCATCAACACCAACGGCCGGCGGCTCACGGCCCCGCGAGCCCTCGAGATCAAAAGGGCCGGTTACGCCCTCAGCACCTATACGATCAACGACCCGGACGTCGCCCGCGTGCTTTTGGCCATGGGCGTGGATTGCATCATCACCGACGCTCCGGACGTGATTCTGGCGGCCATCGGTCGTTGAGCGACGATTTGGGGGTTGCGTTCGCCCTGCAGTCTTGGTGGACTGTCATCAGACTGAAACAAATCAGACACACGGCAGTCTCGCAGCCCGCCGATACAACGGCGGGGCTTCATTGGGAGGTTTGTTCGACATGACACGGATTCTATTGTCTTCCGTCGCCGCCGCGGCGGCTCTCGTCAGTGCACCGGCTGCGTTTGCGCAGACCGAAATCCAGTGGTGGCACGCCATGGGCGGCAACCTCGGCGAAACCGTCAACCAGCTGGCCGACGGCTTCAACAAGTCGCAGACGAAGTACAAGGTCTCGCCGGTCTACAAGGGCTCCTACACCGAGACCCTGACCGCCGCGATCGCCGCCTTCCGCGCCAAGCAGGGCCCGCACATCGTGCAGGTCTTCGAGGTCGGCACCGCCAACATGATGGCCGCCAAGGGCGCCGTCTATCCGGTGTTCCAGCTCATGGCCGACGCCAAGGAGCCGTTCGATCCCAAGGCCTATATCGGTCCGGTCTACGGCTACTATTCGACGACCGACGGCAAGCTCTTGTCGATGCCGTTCAACTCCTCGACCCCGGTGCTCTACCGCAACAAGGAGCTGATGCAGAAGGCCGGCCTCGACCCGAACAAGCCGCCCAAGACCTGGCCGGAGCTGGGCGAGATGGCGAAGAAGGCCGTCGCCGCCGGCGCCAAGTGCGGGTTCACGCCGCAATGGCAGACCTGGACGATGATCGAGAACTACGGCGCCTGGCACAACCTGCCGTACGCGACCAAGGCCAACGGCTTCGGCGGCACCGACATCGAGCTCAAGTTCAACGATCCCGCCCGCGTCAAGTTCATCTCGATGCTGGCCGACTGGACCAAGGACAAGACGTTCGTCTACGGCGGCCGCGAGGGCAAGTCGACGGCGCTGTTCAACGCCGGCGATTGCGTGTTCCACGTCGCCTCGTCGGCCTCGGCGGCGGGCATCGAGAAGGCGCTCGGCAAGGACAAGGTCGCCATCTCGATGATGCCGTTCTCGCCCGACGTCATCGCCAAGCCGCAGAACTCGATCATCGGCGGCGCCACGCTGTGGGTGCTGCAGGGCAAGCCCAAGCCCGAATATGAGGGCGTCGCCAAGTTCCTGAGCTACCTCGCCAGCACGCCGGTGCAGGCCAAGTGGCACCAGGAGACGGGCTACGTCCCGGTCACCCTGGCCGCCGCCGACGTCACCGAGAAGGCCGGCTTCTACAAGACCAACCCCGGCCGCGACGTCGCGGTGCAGGAGCTGACGCTCAACCCGCCGACCGAGAACTCGAAGGGCCTGCGCATCGGCAACTTCGTGCAGATCCGCGACATCGTCGACGGCGAGCTCGAGGCGGTGTGGTCGGGCAAGAAGGACGCCAAGACGGCGCTCGATGACGCCGTGAAGGCGGGCAACGAGCAGCTCAAGCGCTTCGCCGCCGCCAACAAGTAGGCTGGTGTCTACATCGGTCGCTCATAGCTCCTCTCCGCCCACATGGGCGGGGAGGACGAGCAATGACCTCACCCTGAGGAGCGGTCCGCAGGACAGCGTCTCGAAGGGTGGGAACCAGTCATGGTGTTGCCCACCCTTCGAGACGCACCGCTGCGCGGTGCTCCTCAGGGTGAGGTGTTGCTTGTCCTGAAGCAGACATGGAAAAACGCGTCACCTTCAACGAGCGTTGGCTGCCCTACCTGCTGGTCGGGCCGCAGATGGTCATCACGCTGGTCTTCTTCTTCTGGCCCTCGGGCCAGGCGATCTGGCAGTCGGTGCTGATCGAGGACGCCTTCGGCGGCAATTCGAAGTTCGTCTGGTTCGAGAATTTCATCCATCTCTTCAGCGACAGCGACTACTACGCCTCGGCGCGGCTCACCGTGGTGTTCAGCTTCCTGGTCGCCGGCATCGGCCTCGCCGTCTCGCTGCTGCTGGCGGTGATGGCCGACCGCGTGATCCGCGGCGCCACCGCCTACAAGGCCTTCCTGGTGTGGCCCTATGCCGTGGCGCCGGCCGTCGCCGGTGTCCTGTGGGGCTTCCTGTTCAATCCCTCGGTCGGCATCATCGCCTGGATGCTCCAGGGCATCGGCATCGAGTTCAACTACGTGACCAACGGCAACCAGGCCCTGCTGCTGGTGGTCATCGCCGCGGTGTGGAACCAGGTCAGCTACAATTTCCTGTTCTTCCTGGCCGGCCTGCAGTCGATCCCGAAGTCGCTGATCGAGGCGGCGGCGATCGACGGCGCCGGGCCCGGCCGGCGCTTCTGGGACATCATCTTCCCGCTGCTGTCGCCCACCGGCTTCTTCCTGCTGGTGATCAACATCCTCTACGCCTTCTTCGGCACCTTCGGCGTGGTCGATTCGCTGACCAAGGGCGGTCCGGCCAAGGCCACGGAGATCCTGGTCTTCAAGGTCTACAACGACGGCTTCCGCGGCCAGGATCTCGGCGGTTCCTCGGCGCAGTCGGTGATCCTCATCATCGTGATCGTGATCCTCACCATCATCCAGTTCCGCTTCATCGAGCGGCGGGTGCACTACTGATGCCTGGACTCACATGGTAGAGAACCGGCCCTTCCTGACCGTGCTGAGCCACCTCGTGGTGCTGCTGGGCGTGGTGATCATCGCCTTCCCGCTGTGGATCACCTTCGTGGCCTCCACGCACAGCCAGCAGACCATGCTGCAATCGCCGATCCCGCTGCTGCCCGGCCCGCACCTGTTCGAGAACTATGCCCAGGTGCTGACTCAGGGCTATGGCCGCGTCGGCAGCACCGCGGTCACGCTGACGCTGACCAACAGCCTGATCATGGCGCTGGGCGTCGCCATCGGGAAGATCGCCATCTCGATCATCTCGGCCTTCGCCATCGTCTATTTCCGCTTCCCGCTCCGCATGTGGTTCTTCTGGGCGATCTTCTTCACCCTGATGCTGCCCATCGAGGTGCGCATCGTGCCGACCTACGGCGTGGTGGCGAACCTCGGCATGCTGGATTCCTACGCCGGCCTGATCATCCCGGTGATCGCCTCGGCGACCGCGACGTTCCTGTTCCGTCAGTTCTTCCTGAGCGTCCCCGACGAGCTCACCGAGGCGGCCCGCGTCGACGGTGCGTCGCCCATGCGCTTCTTCTGGGACATCCTGCTGCCGATGAGCCGCACCTCGATCGCCGCGCTCTTCGTCATCCAGTTCATCTACGGCTGGAACCAGTATCTCTGGCCGCTCCTGATCACGACCAAGGAGAGCTTCTACACCGTGGTCATGTCGGTCTCGCGCCAGGCCAACGTGGTCGATTCGGTGCCGAGCTGGAACCTGCTGATGGCCATGGCGATGCTCGCCATGCTGCCGCCGGTCCTGGTCGTGGTGTTCATGCAGCGCCAGTTCGTGCGCGGCCTGGTCGAAACCGAGAAGTAGGCGAGACGGAGAAACAGGCCATGGCGCAAGTCCACCTGCGCGGCGTCAAGAAGAGCTACGACAGGCTCGAGGTCATCCACGGCGTCGACATGGAGATCGCCGACGGCGAGTTCATCGTCATCGTCGGCCCCTCGGGCTGCGGCAAGTCCACCCTGCTGCGCATGGTGGCGGGGCTGGAGCGCATCACCGGCGGCGAGGTGGCGATCGGCGACCGCGTGGTCAACGAGCTCGAGCCCAAGGACCGCGACATCGCCATGGTGTTCCAGAACTACGCGCTCTATCCGCATTTCAGCGTTTACGAGAACATGGCCTATGGCCTGAAGATCCGCGGCCTGTCGAAGGCCGACATCGACCAGCGCGTGCAGAAGGCGGCCAAGATCCTCGAGCTCGGCACCTTCCTCCAGCGCCGGCCGCGCCAGCTCTCGGGCGGCCAGCGCCAGCGCGTCGCCATGGGCCGCGCCATCGTGCGCGAGCCCGCGGTGTTCCTGTTCGACGAGCCGCTGTCCAATCTCGACGCCAAGCTGCGCGTGCAGATGCGGCTCGAGATCAAGCGCCTGCAGCGCGAGCTCGGCGTCACCTCGATCTACGTGACGCACGACCAGGTCGAGGCGATGACGCTCGCCGACCGCCTGATCGTCATGAATGCCGGCGTCGCCGACCAGATCGGCACGCCGATGGACGTCTACGAGCGGCCGGCCTCGGTGTTCGTGGCGGGCTTCATCGGCTCGCCGGCCATGAACTTCCTGGCCGGCAAGGTCGCTGACGGCGGCCGCGCGGTTGACCTCGCCGGTACCGGCTCGCGGAAGGTGACCCTGCCGCTCGGCGTCGCGACCGCGGCGGCGTCGGGTGCGCCCGTGGCACTCGGCATCCGCCCCGAGCATCTGCATCCCTCGGCCGACGGTCCGCTCGAGTTCGAGATCGAGCTCGCCGAGCCCTTGGGCGCCGACACGCTGCTGCACGGCCGCTTCGGCGAGGCGCACGAGCTGGTCACCGTGCGCCAGAGCGGCCATATCCAGGCGAAGCCCGGGGAGAAGCGCCGCTTCAATGCCGAGCCCGGCCATCTCCATCTGTTCGACTCGCAGTCCGGCAAGCGCATCGCCGACGCCTGATCGCGCCGGCCGGCGGGGCCCGCATGCTGTTCTGCACCTACAACATCCACTATGGCGTCGGCGCCGACGGCCGCTACGACGTGTCGCGCGTCGCCGATGCGCTGGCCGACGCCGACATCGTTGCCCTCCAGGAGGCCGTGTCGGGCTGGCCGCAGAACGGCTTCGTCGACCAGACGCAGGAGATCGCGGCCCGGCTCAACCGCTATCACTGGTATCACGGTGCCATGGAATCCGACGCCAGCGCGGTTGGCGCCGATGGCCGGATCGCGAGCCGCCGGCGCTCTTTCGGCAACGCCGTGATCTCGCGCTGGCCGATCGCCTGGGCGCGCGGCCACCTGCTGCCCAAGATCCGGCTCGTCGACTGCTTCGACCTGCAGCGCGGCGTCGTCGAGGCCTCGGTGGCGACGCCGGCCGGGGCGCTGCGCGTCTACAGCGTCCATCTCAGCCACGTCGGACCGCAGCAGCGCCTGCCGCAGGTTCGCGCCCTCCTGGACACCGTCGTGAACGCCGAGCGCACGGGCTCGACCTGGGACGGCACCGGCAACGACACCTTCATGTTCCAGGAGCCGCGGCTCGAGGTGCCGCGCGCGGCCATCGTGGCGGGCGATTTCAATTTCACGGCGGCCGATCCGGAATATCCGCTGGTCTGCGGCGAGCCCAGCCGGTACGGCCGGCTCGCCACGGCCACGCACCTCCATGATTCCTGGGCCGCCGCCGGCAATGCCGAGGAGGGGGTCGAGTCCTTCCCGGACGAGGGCCGCATCGACCATGTCTTCGTCACCGCCGATCTCGCGCCCAGGGTGAGGCGGGCGTGGATCGACCACGACGTCGCCGCCTCCGACCACTGGCCGCTGTTCGTCGAGTTCGATCTTTAGGCGCGATTCCCACTACCGTAAGAGGCGTGTCATCCCGAGCGCAGCGAGGGATCCCTCACTTCGTTCGGGATGACACGAGCTGCGGAAGCGAGCCCCTGCTCTAGGCGCGCTCGCGCACGACGCAGCGGAAGCCGACATGGCTCGTGGTCGTGTCGATCTGCTCGGCGTGGCGCGCCGCCGGCCGGTAGCGCTTGCAGTAGCTCGGCGCGCAGAGATGCGAGCCGCCCTTCAGCACCTTGCGCGGGATGCGCACGCGGTCGCGCGGGTCGTAGCTCTCTTCCATCGGCACGCCGCGCGGGTTCTCCGGCACGCAGCAGGCCTTGCCTGCGTCGGCCGGGTGCTTCGCCGAATACCAGTCGGCGGTCCACTCCCAGACATTGCCGATCATGTCGTAGACGCCGTAGCCGTTCGGCGGATAGGCCCTGACCGGCGAGGTCCGTGCCCAGCCGTCCTCGCGGCTGTTGTCGTGCGGGAAGGCGCCCTGCCAGGTGTTGGCCATGTGCCGGCCGCCCGGCGTCAGCTCGTCGCCCCAGGCGAACTCCGCGCCGTCCAGCCCGCCGCGGGCGGCGAACTCGAACTCCGCCTCGGTGGGCAGCTCCTTGCCCGCCCATTTGGCGTAGGCCTCGGCGTCGCGATAGGCGACCTGTACCACCGGGTGGTCGTCGAGGTCGCCGATGTGGCTGCCCTTGCCGTAGGGCCGCCGCCAGGTGGCGCCGAAGGTGAAGCGCCACCACTGGCTCCAGTCGTCGAGGTCGACCGGCCGGTTCGGCGGCGTGAAGACGAGTCCGCCCGCCTTCAGCATCTCCGGCCGCGCGCCGGGATAGTCCTTCGGGTCGGGATCGATCTCGGCCCAGGTGACGTAGCCCGTCTCGCGCACGAAGGCGCGGAACTGGGCATTGGTGACGGGCGTGGCGTCGATCCGGAAGGCGGACATCGTCACGCTGTGGGCCGGCGCCTCCTCGGGGTAGTGCCGGTCCGAGCCCATGCGGAACGTGCCGCCGGGGATGTCGACCATGCCGGGATGGGCGCCAGACATGCCGCGCTCTCCGCCCATCCGCCCGTCGGGCCGCCCTACGGCGCGATGGCCGCCCAGCGGCAGCCGAGATTGGTCTCGGTCATCGTCAGGGTCTTCGGCGACTTCGAGCCGTCGGCGACGATGTCGAGGGTCATGCCGGCCAGCCGCGAGGTCGTCTTGTAGACGTTCGGTGCGGTCCGCTTCAGCGTCTCGTTGATGCCGCCGGCCGACTTCAGCACCGCCTTGTCGCCCGCCACGGTGAGCGTATGCACGCGCGACAGGGTCGAATCGTACCGGATGCAGTTGCTCGGGTTGCCGACGGCGGCGGCCATGCGGAACTCGATGGGCGCCTGCTGGGCGCCGGCCGGCAGGGCCATGGCCGCCAGAAGAGCGGCCATGGAAAGAGTCGATGTCGCGTTTTTCACGTTGTGTCTCCCGTCGGGTTGCGCCGCCGCCTAGTTAACGCCCTGCGGCGGCGACGTCAGCTTGTCTAGCACGCCCTGGAGGTTGAACGAGCCCGGCTTCTGGCGCGGCGGGAACTCGGCCAGGGTCTGGATGTAGCTGTTGACGTACACCTGGGCCGGCACCAGCAGGAAGATGCGGTCGATGCGCCAGCGGCCGTAGCCCATGCCCTCGTGGTCGGCCCGCTCGAACGGGTCGGCCTTGAGGTCGAACAGCTTGGGCACGCGCAAGGTCACCATCGGGTCCTGCCAGACGTCGAAGCCGTGCTTGCGCTGCTCCATGAAGGCGAGCTTCCACTTGTCGTAGCGCAGGCCGGCCAGCCCGCCGTCATCGGTCCAGTAGAAGAACTCCTTGCGGGCGCTGCCGGTGCCGTTCTTCAGCAGCTCGCGCTGGTCGTAGCCGTCGAGATGGACCTTGAACGGCTTGCCGTTGAAGCTGGCGCCCTGCATCAGGCGCTGCTTGAGGTTGCCCTCGCCAGCCGCGGCCGTGAGAGTCTGCAGCCAGTCCTCGGCCGAGAACACCTCGTTGATCTCGGTGCCCGGCTTCACCAGGCCCGGCCAGCGCACCATGGCGGGCACGCGGTAGCCGCCCTCCCAGTTGGTGTTCTTCTCGCCGCGGAACGGCGTCGTGCCGCCGTCCGGCCAGCTCATGACCTCGGCGCCGTTGTCGGTCGTGTAGATCACGATCGTGTTCTCGGTGATGCGGAGATCGTCCAGCTTCTTCAGGAGCTGGCCGACCTGGCCGTCATGCTCGGTCATGCCGTCGGCCACCACGCCCAGCCCGGTCTTGCCCTCGGACGCGGGCTTGAGGTGGGTCCAGATGTGCATGCGGGTCGAGTTCACCCAGGCGAAGAACGGCTTCTTGTCGCGGTTCGCCCGGTCGATGAAGTCGAGCGAGGCGTTCAGGAACTCCCCGTCGACCGTCTCCATGCGCTTCTTGGTGAGCGGGCCGGTGTCCTGGCACTTCTGCTTGCCCCACTTGCCGAAGCGCGGGTCCTCGCCCGGCGTCTCGGTCGCGGTGGCCACGCACTTCAGCACGCCGCGCGGGCCGTACTTGGCCTTGAAGGTCGCGTCCTTCGGATAGTCGACGTTCTCCGGCTCCTCCTCGGCGTTGAGGTGGTAGAGGTTGCCGAAGAATTCGTCGAAGCCGTGCACCGTCGGCAGGAACTCGTTGCGGTCGCCGAGGTGGTTCTTGCCGAACTGGCCGGTGACGTAGCCCTGGCTCTTGAGTACGTCGGCGATGGTCGGGTCCTTCTCGGAGAGGCCCTCCTTGGCGCCGGGCAGCCCGACCTTGAGGAGGCCGGTGCGGATCGGCGACTGGCCGGTGATGAAGGCGGCGCGGCCGGCGGTGCAACTCTGCTGGCCGTAATAGTCGGTGAAGATCGCGCCCTCGCGGGCGATACGGTCGATGTTGGGCGTGCGGTAGCCCATCATCCCGCGGTTGTAGGCACTGACGTTCCAGTAGCCGATGTCGTCGCCGAAGATGACGAGGATGTTGGGTTTTGGCGGGGCGCCAGGGGTCTGCGCCTGGGACGGCACGACGCCACCCGAGATCCCGACGAGAAGCGCCGCCGCCGAAAACAGACGGCTGAATTTGCCTTTGGTCATGGTTGATCCCCCTGTGGTGGATGGCGGGAAACTCTTCTCATCATCGATGCGAAACAAGACATGGAACGATACAGTTCGCGAATGGATATCGATCTGAAGCTGCTGCAGTACGCGGTCGTCCTGGCCAGGCACCGCCATTTCGGACGGGCGGCGGCGGCGCTCAACATCAGCCAGCCGACGCTCAGCCGCAACATCGCGGCGCTGGAAAAACAGCTCGGCATGCGGGTGTTCGAACGCTCGCGCCGGGACGTCGTGGCGACCCCGGCGGGCGACGACGTCCTGCGGATGGCCGACGAGCTGGTGTCCCGGGCGGAGGCGATCTCGAGCCGGCTCCAACTCGTGCGCGAGGGCCGCGGCGGACGGCTGAGGGTGGCGGCGGGCGCCTACATGAACGACCTCGCGGTCCAGCCGGCGGCCATCGAACTCATCAAGGCCTACCCGTCGCTGCGGCTGGAGCTGCTGGAGCGCGAATGGACCGCCGCCCTGGCGGCGCTGATGACCGACCAGGCGGACTTCGCGGTCTTCGAGATCAGCGCGTTGCGCGGCATGCCGGCGCTGCGTGTCGAGCCGCTCGGCACTCTCCAGGGCGTCTATTTCTGCCGCGCCGGCCACCCGCTGCTCGGCAAGGCCGCGCTTCAGCCGGCCGACGTGCGCAACTATCCGTTCGTGATGTCCGCCGTCTCGTTGCCGCGCGCCGCCCTGTTCGCCGATATCGACGGCGGCATGACGATCGACCGGAACAGCGGCACCGTCCTGCCCTCGATCGCCGTCTCCTCCTTCCGCAGCGCCCGCGACATCGTCCTGGAGACCGATGCAGTCAGCATCGGCCACCGTAGCCGGCTCCTGGAGGACCTCAAGGCCGGCCGCCTGGCCATCCTCCACTTCCCCTGGCTGAAGAAGCTGCCGTCGGTCGACATGGGCATCGCCTGGAAGCGCGAGCGGACCCTGCCGCCGGCGGCGCGGACGTTCGTCGACCTGATCCGCAAGCGCGTGCGGAAGGCGATCACGGCGGAATGAGCCGTCGCGTGAGCTATCTCGACTCGAACGGGTAGATGACCTTCCAGTCGTTCTTCATGTCGACGATCGTCCATTTGCGGCGGACCGCCTCGTCCCAGGCCTTGTCGAGCCGTCCCACGGGCGAATTTCGGTCGTAGGCGTATTCGCGCACCGCGTCGGTGTGGTGGACCAGCCCCATGAAGCGGGCGCCCGCGCCGGCCGCCGTCCATTCCAGCATCTGCTGGTCGCCGTCGGAGTTGCCGAAGGCAAGGACCGGCCGCCGGCCGATGAACTGGTTGATGCCCACGGGCTTGCCCGGCCCGTCGTCGATGAACTCGACCTTGGGCTCCTTGCGCAGCACCGGGATGCCGTTCGCCGGCAGCTCCCACTTCGTGACGCCCGAGGAGCCGACGACCTGCTCGGGCGGAATGCCGTAGACCCGTTCGGTCCACGGCCGCATGAACTCGATGCCGCCGCCCGAGACGATGTAGGTCTTGAACCGGTAGGTGCGCAGCAGCGCCAGCAGCTCCAGCATCGGCTGGTAGACGAGGTCGGTGTAGGGCCGATGGAAGCGTGGGTGGCGCGCCGTCGTGAGCCAGTCGAGCACGGTCCGGCGGAACTCCTCGGTCGTCTGGCCGGCATGGGTCGCCGCCATGATCTCGAGGATGCCCTTCTCGCCCATGGCGGCCAGCGCCGCGCGGTCGTCGGCCAGCACCCACTTGAACGGCTCCTGCGTGCGCCACTCGGGATGGTGCGCCGCCAGCGCCTTCACGCGGTCCATGGCGAACATCACCTGGAAGTAGATCGGCTGCTCGGTCCACAGGGTGCCGTCATTGTCGAAGCAGGCGATGCGCTCGGGCACCGGCACCCAGTCCGGGCCGCCTGCCGTCGTCGTGCGCGCCACGAAATCGAGGATCGCGCGCCGGGCGGCGCCGTCGTTCCACGAGGGCAGGGCGTCGCCCTGGGCGAGTGCCGGCCGGCCGGCGACGATCGCGGCGGCGGCGAGGCCCTTGATCACTGTCCGGCGTTTCACGATTCGCTCCATTGCATGACGTCTGCAGCGCCGCCCGTTCTGCCGCTTTTCACCCGCGACCGGCGATGGAGATACTTTCGCGGCGCTTGATCTGGATCAAGGACATCGTCTCGTTGGCACGCTGACATTTTCAAATATGCAGTGCGCGATAGCCGCATTCGCCGCGGAGTGTTCGGGAGGGGCGGCCAAATAATGGACGTTTGCTACTATTCATTGATTTGGCGGGCGGACGACGGGCGGTTCGTCGGCTCGGTTCCCGATCTTCCCGGAGTCACGGCAAGCGCTTCGAGCGAAGCCGAGGTACTGCGCGACCTATCGCGAACCGCCCGGGAGTTTCTTCGCGGCAGGAGCGCGAGCGGGCTGCCGCCTCCGGCTGCCAGTCCGCCCGACGCGTTGCCGCAGGACGATCCCGGCGGTCGGTATCGCCGTTTGCTCCTGATCCTCAGTTGACCGTCGGGGACATTCCGTGAGTCCGCGAACGAAGAATCTCATCCTTCGGCTGCTCGACGGCCACCGCCTCATGGCGCTCGGCACGGTCCGGCCCGACGGCTGGCCGCAGGTCACGTCGGTCGGCTACGTGAACGACGGCTTCCTGCTCTATTGCTTCGTGGCCTCCAACTCCCAGAAGCACGCCAACATCCTGCGGGATGGGCGGGTATCGATCACTGTCTGCAGCGACGTGTCGAACCCGCTCGAGATCACGGGCCTGTCGCTGGCCGGGCACGCGGCGGTCGTCGATGACCGGCGCGAGTACGATTTCGTGAGCGGACTGCGGCTCAAGCGCTATCCGGAGTATGCGACGCTGCCTTCTTCGGTGGCCGGCGAGGCGGCCGCGGCGCGCATCTCGCCGCAGCCGCCGCCCGACAGCGTCGTGCTGCTGCGCATCACACCCGAGGTCTTTTCCGTGCTCGATTATTCGAAGGGCTTCGGCCACAGCGACCTCATCGCCTTCTCGGAACGCGACCTCGATCTGCACATCGGCAGCCGGCTGCATCGCTGGGCCGGCAACACGGTCCCGCGTTCGAAGTGAAGGAGTCGCTCGGCGATGCCGGTACTGCTGGCAACGCTTTCCCTTCGAAGGAGGTGCAGGTTCCACAGGCTTGACGCCGCAGGCCGCCGAGAAGCTGGCGCAGGCCGGCAACATCATGGCGCGCAGCCCCGAGGCGATACAGCCCCGCCATATATCGGCACCCTGGCCAACATTGCCGGCGAGAGGAACTCGACCATCGTCCTCCCGCCGTCTGTAAATCTGCCGAACAACTTGCGCGGCGAGGCGTGAGGCGGATCACGGCATGGTCGTCGGAGACGCTGCCGTGGCCGGCGTGCCGCCGGTCGACAGGTCGCCGCCGATGGTGAGCGCGGCCTGCAGGTCGGCGACGGCGAGCAGGAAGTCGCGCCTCGCGTCGAGTGCGGCCGCATTGGCCGCGATGCGTACGCGGGTGTCGGCGAGATACTTGAACAGGTCCACGCGCATGCCCTCGCCGACCAGGACGCCATTGCTGTAGCGCAGCATGATCTCTCTCGAGACGGCCTGGCGCAGCGGCAGCACCTGGTCGCGCCACGAGCGCGCGATGTCGTAGGTGGCGCGATAGCTCTCGTAGGCGATGCGCGCTTCGGAGCGGGCATCGACGGCCTTGCCGGCGAGAAGATTGAGCGCCCGCATGTATGTCTCGCGGGCGCTGCGCGTGCGCGCCTCGCCGGTATCGAAGATCGGGATCTGCAGGTCGATCTGCGCGCCGCCGCGGTTGATCGCGGTGTCGAGGTTGGTCAGCGGATTGGCCGTCTCGTTGTTGAAGATGCCCGAAAGTTGCAGCATCGAGACGTAGCGCGTCGCCTCCGTGAGGGAGAGAGACTTGGCCAGCGCCGTGACCTCGCGGCGGGCGATCTCGAGGTCGACGCGGCGCTTGACCGCCTCGACCTCGATTTCGCCCGGGGATTCGGGCGCCGCCGGCAGCGGCGGCAGGTCGGCGGGCAGGGTGAAGGCAAGGTCGGTGCCGGACAGGCCGAGAAGCCGGACGAGCAGCTCGTGGTCCTGACGCGCCCGCAGCTTCGCCTGCGCCACGCGGGCGCCGAGCTCGGCGCGGAAGGCGGCGATCTCGGCATGGTCGAGCTGGTCGCCGCCGCCGGCCGTGCCGATCCCGGCGATCAGTCGCGCGGCCGCGTCGGCCGTGGCCCGTGTCTGTTCCAGGAAGCCGACCTGCTGACGCGAGGCGATGGCCCGCACGTAGGCGCGGCGCGTGTCCGCCGCCAGCCGCAGCGTGGCGCCGATCGCCCGGTAGCGGGCCTGTCCGAAGCGCTCGGCGGCGATGGCAGTGCGCCGCGGCAGGGTGATCAGGTTGAGGATGTCCTCGATCAGCCGGACCTCGAAATTGGCCACCCCGGTCCCGGCGACCCGCAGCAGCGAGAGGCTGGGATTGGGCGGCAGGCTCGCCTGGACATAGGCCGCTTCGGAGACGCCGAGGTCGTTGTAGGCGGCCTGAAGGGTGCGGTTGTTCAGCAGCGCGATCTGCACCGCCTGCTCGGCCGACAGCGGCCCGGCCAGCAGGGCTCTCACCTGCTCGCGGGTGCGCGCCGCCTGCTCGTCGGTCGAGATCTTGACCACGTCCTTGCCGATCTCCTGCCGGACGCCGCTGGCGACGTCGCCCATGCCGCCGTCGGCCGAGAACTGGGCGCAGCCGGCCAGCAGGGCGGGCAGCGCGAGGAAAGCCAGGTGTCTCATGCGTGTGCCTCCTGGATGGCAGCTTGTGCAGGCTGCAGGTGCCAGCCCTTGACCAGCGCATAGAGCGCCGGGATCACCAGCAGGGTCAGCAGGGTCGAGCTCACCATGCCGCCGATCATCGGCACGGCGATGCGCTGCATCACCTCCGAGCCGGTGCCGGTGCTCCACAGGATCGGCAGCAGTCCCGCCATGATGGCCGTCACCGTCATCATCTTGGGCCGCACGCGCTCGACGGCGCCCTCGACGATGGCGGCGCGCAGGTCCGACCGGTCGAGCGGCCGTCCCTCGGCTTCGCAGCGCCACTGCCGTTCCTTCAGGGCCTGGTCGAGATAGATCAGCATCACCACGCCGGTTTCGGCGGCGACGCCGGCCAGCGCGATGAAGCCGACGGCCACGGCCACGCTCATGTTGAAGCCCATCCACCACACGAGCCAGAGGCCGCCGACCAGCGAGAAGGGCAGCGACAACATGACGATCAGCGTCTCCGTCATGCGGCGGAAGTTGAGGTAGAGCAGCACCAGGATCAGCAGCAACGTTGCCGGCACGACGATCTGCAGCCGGGCCTCTGCCCGTTCGAGGAACTCGAACTGGCCGCTCCAGATGGCGTAGGAGCCGGGCGGAAACTTCACCTTCTCCTGCACGGCGCGCCTGGCGTCGGCGACGTAGCCGCCGAGGTCGCGGTCGCGGTAGTCGACGAAGACATAGACCGCGAGCTGGGCGTTCTCGGTGCGGATGGTGGTCGGACCCCGGTTCGCCCTCACTTCGGCGAGCTGGCCGAGCGGGATCATGCCGCCGCGCAGGGTCGAGACCAGCACGTCGGAGGCGATGGCCTGCGGGTCGGAGCGCAGGTCGCGCGGGTAGCGGACGTTGACGGTGTAGCGCTCCCGTCCCTCGACCGTGGTGGTCACCGCCTCGCCGCCCAGCGCGCTCGACACCGCCTGCTGCAGGTCCTCGATCAGCACGCCGTACTGCGCCAGCCGCGCGCGGTCGGGCACGATGTCGAGGAACGAGCCGCCGGTGACCCTTTCGGCAAACGCGCTGGTCGTGCCCGGCACGCCGCGCACCGCAGCCTCGACCTGGCGGGCCAGCGCTTCGAGTTCGCCGAGGTCGCGGCCCAGCAGCTTGATGCCGACCGGGGTGCGGATACCCGTGGCCAGCATGTCGGTGCGCGCCTTGATCGGCATCGTCCAGGCGTTGCTGACGCCGGGGAATTGCAGCGCCCGGTCGAGCTCGGCGACCAGGGAATCGACGTTCATGCCCGGCCGCCACAGCGCCCTGGGCTTGAGATTGATCACCGTCTCGAACATCTCGAGCGGGGCGGGATCGGTGGCCGTGCCGGCGCGCCCGCCCTTGCCGTAGACCGACGCCACCTCGGGGAACGACCGGATGATCTTGCCCTGGGTCTGCAGCAGCTCGGCCGTCTTGGTGACGGAGAGGCCGGGCAGCGTCGTCGGCATGTAGAACAGCGTGCCCTCGTCGAGGGTCGGCATGAACTCGGTGCCGAGCTTCGTCGCCGGCCAAGCCGTGGCCCCCAGCGTCGCCAGCGCGAGCGCGACGGTGAGGACGCGGGCGCGCAGCACCAGCCGGATGGCCGGCCGGTAGAGCCAGATCAGCAGCCGGTTCACCGGATTGCGGTGCTCGGGCAGGATCCGGCCGCGCACGAACAGAAGCATCAGCGCCGGGACCAGGGTCACCGACAGCAACGCGGCTGCGGCCATGGCGAGGCTCTTGGTCCAGGCCAGCGGCTTGAACATGCGGCCCTCCTGCGCTTCCAGCGTGAAGATCGGCAGGAACGACACGGTGATGACCAGCAGGCTGAAGAACAGCGCCGGCCCGACTTCGACGGCGGCCTCGACGATCGCCTCGCCGCGCGACTGGCCGGGCTGCAGCCGCTCCAGATGCTTGTGGGCGTTCTCGATCATGACGATGGCGGCGTCGATCATGGCGCCGATGGCGATGGCGATGCCGCCGAGGCTCATGATGTTGGAGCCGATGCCCAGCACGTGCATGGCGAGGAGGGCGGCCAGGATGCCGACCGGCAGGGTGACGATCGCCACCAGCGCCGAGCGCACGTGCAGCAGGAACACGAGGCAGACGAGGGCCACCACGATGCTCTCCTCGACCAGCGTGTCGATCAGCGTGTCGATGGCGCGATGGATCAGGTCGGAACGGTCGTAGACTGGCTCTATGCGCACGCCTTCGGGCAGGCCCGGCGCGATCTCCCTGAGCTTGGCCTTGACATTGGCGATGACGTCGAGCGCGTTCTGGCCGAAGCGCTGCAGCACGATGCCGCTCACCACCTCGCCCTCGCCGTCGCGTTCGGTGACGCCGCGCCGCTCGTCGGGACCGAACTCGACCCGCGCCACGTCACGCAGCAGCACCGGCACCGTTCCGTCGGCGCGCAGCACGATCTGTTCGAGGTCGGCCGTGCTCCCGATGTAGCCGCGGCCGCGCACCATGAACTCGGTCTCGGCCATCTCGACGACGCGGCCGCCGACCTCGCGGTTGGAGGCGCGGATCGCGGCGATCACGCGGGCGAGCGGCACGTCGAAGCCGCGCAGCTTCGCCGGGTCGACCACGACGTTGTATTGCCGCACGAAGCCGCCGACGCTCGCCACCTCGGCCACGCCCTCGGCCTTGGCAAGGGCGAAGCGGATGTACCAGTCCTGCAGCGAACGCAGCTCGGCCAGCGAGCGGTTGGCGCCGACCACGACGTACTGGAAGACCCAGCCGACGCCGGTCGCGTCGGGACCCAGGGTCGGCCTGGCTTCGGCTGGCAGCTTCTGGGCGCCCGAGTTCAGGTACTCCAGCACCCGGCTGCGTGCCCAGTAGATGTCGGTGCCGTCCTCGAAGATGACGTAGACGAACGACACGCCGAAGAACGAGAAGCCGCGCACGGCGCGGCTGCGCGGCACCGCGAGCATGGCGGTCGTCAGCGGGTAGGTGACCTGGTCCTCGATGACCTGCGGCGCCTGCCCCGGCATCTCGGTATAGACGATCACCTGGGTGTCGGAGAGGTCGGGAATGGCGTCGAGCGAGACGCGGCCGACCGCGTAGAGTCCGCCGCCAACCAGGGCCAGGGTGACCGCCAGCACGAGCAGGAGGTTGCGCGCCGACCAGCGGATGACACCGGCGATCATTTTTCGTCTCCCGCCGGCTGTCCCTGGGTGAACGCGGCGAGGGCCGCCCTGAGGTTGCTCTCGGCGTCGATCAGGAAGGTGGCCGAGGTGACGACCCGCTCGCCCGGCTTCACCCCCTCCAGCACCTGCACGTAGCCCGGCACGCGGGCCCCGAGCCTGATCGGGCGCGGCTCGTAGCGGCCTTCGCCGCGGTCGACCAGCACGACCCGCCGCCTGCCGCTGTCGATCACCGCCGATTGCGGGACGGCCGCCCATCGGCCCGGAAGCGGCGCCTCGATGTCGGCGGTGGCCGCCATGTCGGCGCGCAGCAGCCCGTCGGGATTGGCCACCTCGATGCGCAGCCGCGCGGTGCGGCTCTCCTTGCCGACGCTGGGATAGATAAAGGTGACGCGGCCGTCGAACGGGCGCTCGGGCCAGGCGTTGACCGTGACCCTGGCCGTGTCGCCCACCTTCACGAAGGCGAGGTCCTGCTCGTAGACCTCGGCCAGCACCCACATCACCGACGTGTCGACGATGCGGAACAACGTCTCGCCGGGCTGGTAGCGCATGCCCTCGACGGCCGTCTTCTCGACGACCGTGCCGGCGGTCGGCGCGGGAACGGCGATGAGGCGCGGCGGCCGCTCGCCGCGGCGCAGCTTTTCCAGGTCGCCTTCGGGATAGTCGAGGTTGCGCAGGCGCCCTTCCGCGCTTGCCGCCGGTCCCTGCGCACCGCGCGACAGCATGAATTCCTGCTGCAGCACGTTCAGTTCCGGGCTGTAGACCTCGAACAGCGGTTGCCCGCGCACCACGGTGTCGCCCGTTGCATTGACCAGCAGCTTCTCGATCCAGCCGCCGAACTTCGGGGCGACGACGAACTGCCGGCGCTCGTCGAACTGCACCGAGGCGAAGGCGCGCACAGTGCGGGCGAGCGCGCGCTCCTCGACCTCTTCGCTGCGCACCCCGAGGCGCTGCACCTTGTCGAGGCTCACCTTGACGGTGCCCGCCGCATCGCTCCCGGTCTCGTCCTCGCAGACCGGGGTGTAGTCCATGCCCATGGAATCCTTCTTCGGCACCGGCGAGACGTCGGGCGCGCCCATCGGGTTGCGGTAGTATTTGACCTTGCCGCCGGGGCAGGCGGGGTCTGCCGCATACCCCTCGGGTGCGATCGCCGAGAGGGCGAGGATGGCGACGAATGCGGCGCCGGCGATGCCGGGCCGCTGCTTGGCGAAAAACATGACGAACCTCCACGATGCCGCACGCGCCGCACGGAGTGATCTCCATGCCGCTTGCGCGCCGGCTCAAGCCGACCGACGAAGGGTCAGGTGCGCGGAGGGAACGGGTCGGGAGGAGGCGACAGGCCGGTCAGCCTGGCCGGCGGTGCCGGCCGGAATGCTTCGTCGGCCGCCGCCGGTGCCGGCGGGGAGAATGCCGCCCCTACGAGTGGCGGCGGCACGGTGGCACAAGCCTGCAGGCAGGCGGCAGCCGGCGTCGGGCACGGCGCGCCGTTGCAGTCGTCGCAATGCGCGCAGGGTGCTTCCATCGCGCCGGTTGCCGGCGCACCGGGCGAGGCCGCGGCGGCAATCGTCGTCAGGCCGCCAGCCAGGACGGCAAGGCAGCCAAGGACGGCGGCAAGGGCGCGCAGGCGCTTCATATTTATCATATTGGCCTTCCGGTACGCCGATGCCAATCGTGCCTGTGTCGCACCGACGGCCCCTGCCGGCGGCAAACTTTCTTCTTGGAGGGGTTGCAGGTTCAGCAGGAATATGCTAGGAAAAAGACTATCATGGGCCGGTCCTGACCGCAGCCCGAACCATCACGCCGGCGGACCCAACCGACCGCACGAGCCTCCTCAGCCGAAAGGTCTGGAGGCGTCCCCGGAGCGGGTTCCGCTCCCTCGATGAATGAAAGTCAAAACGACCGACGATTCTACGTCGGCTCGAAATGCGACAGGCGACAAGTGCTACAGAACGGTACTTCCAAGTGTCGTACTCGAAACAACAAAAAAGCCGCGCAGATGCTGCATCGGCGTCCCCCGGCAGACGTGTCGGGAGGAGGGTGCGGCCACAGCGCGGCGGGAGACAAAGTAGACAAACTTTTGCGTTCAGGTGTCTCCCGCAGAACGCGCTGGAAGCCCGCCGCTGCAGGCTTTCCGGCGTGTCCGGAACCGGAGACCGAACCGCCCGTTTGTAACGCTTTGTCTCTCGGCCGAGCTTCGCTCGGCCGGCCGTCGCGCCCTGTCATCCTGAGGCGAAGCCGAAGGATCTCATCGACCGGCGATGAGGTCCTTCGCTGCGCTCCAGCGCGGGGGTTACCCCGCGCGCGATGACAGAGTGCTGAACAGTTCCGTGGAGTGACCCCCTGGGACTGGACAGGTCGTTCGGAATTCGGCCGTCCGGCGAGTCGATTACCGAACACCTGCCCGGACAGTTGCCGAACAACTCGTGTTCGGAAAATCAGCGGTGCGGCCGGGTCCGGTAGTGCTCGGCCAGCGCGTCACGGCCGAAATCGGCGGCGAGGTCGCGCCACACCGCATGGATGTGGTTGGCGCCGTTCTGGGTGTTGTCGTGCTCGATCACGGTGGCGGGGCCGTGGAGGCGGAAATAGTGCGCCTCGCCCGGCACGAGCGATCCCGCCCAGGCGAAGCGGAAGGCGGCGAGGCCTTGCTCCAGGACGCGCCGCTTCTGGATGGTGGCGAGGTCGGGGGCGAGGGTGCCGAGGAAGCGTTCGATCAGCGCCTCGACGAGATTGCGCTGCTCGCCCGTCATCTCGCCGAGGGCGAGGCCGCGCGGAGTGCCGAGATCGCGCTCGCGCTGCGGGCTCGCCACGATCTCGCCGAACGAGCGGTCGGCGATGATCGCGACCCGGCGCTGCGGCTCGCCGAGGCCCGCCATGATCTGGCGGGCGAGATCCTCGGAGGTCCCCAGCAGGCGGAAGCCGCGGTTGGGGCCGTCGCGCACCGTCGCGGGGTGGGCGCCGGCGAAGAACGGCGTCACGGCGATGCGGCCGGCCGCCGGCAGCGCGACGTTCAGCGAGAGGTGATGGCCCTCGAAGCGCCAGCCCCAGGGGAAGGCGCCGGGCCGGCCGAACACCGAGACGTAGTAGCGGCCGGGATCGCGGAAGCTGCCCTGTTGCTCGCGCAGCACGCCTTCGAGCAGGCGTACGCCGTCGAGGAGCTGCAGGCCGCGCTCGTTCAGCACCGAGGCGAACAGCGCCCGCGCCGCGTCGGCCTGCGCTTGCCGCATCTCGCCAAGGCCGAGGCCCGGCCGGGAGCGCGGGATGTAGTGCCAGTCGAGGCGGTTGTCGGACTCGAAGGCGATCAGCACCGTGCGGCGCTGGCTGTCGTCGAGAAGGCCGAGGAAGCGGTTGGCGGCGTCGGCGATGCGCTGCGCGGCATCGACGGTCTGGGCGGTGGCCGCGCCGAAGGGCAGGAGGGGTGGCAGCAAGGTTGCCGCCGCTATCACGGTCCGTCGTGTCGGCGGGCCGTGAGGGTGGTCGTGATCGTGCGGATGCCAGCCGTCGTGCGGCATGGCGTTGCCGTCAGGTCGAGGTCTTCGGATACTTCAGCGTGCAGCCGTAGGCGCGGGTCGAGGCCTCGGTCACTTGCTTGCCGGCCAGCACCTCGCCGAGCGCGGCGCGGACGTACTGCGTGGCCTTGGGGATGTCGCTGGTGCTCGACGACGGGATCGAATCGATGCCGCCCTTGTAGACCAGAACGCCCTTGGCATCGACGATGTACATGTGCGGCGTCACGGTGGCGCCGTAGAGCCGCGCGATCTTGCTCTGCGGGTCGAGGATCACCGCGGCGGGCGCCGCGTCGCGGCTCCTGGTGAGGTCGTTGGCCTGCGGCGCGGTCACGTGGCCCTGCTCGCCGGCCGCCGAGGAGGCGAGCGTCAGCCACACCACGCCGTTGGCGGCGGCCTCGCGCTGCTGGGTCTGCATGTTCTTCGAGTTGTAGTGCTTTCGCACGTAGGGGCAGTCGTGGTTGGTCGTCTCCAGCACCACGACCTTGCCTTTGAGGTCGGCGAGCGACCAGCTCTTGCCGTTCGAGTCGGTGCCGGTGAACAGCGGTGCCGGCTTGCCCACGTCGGGGCTCGACGAGGCGAAGGAGATCGCGGGAACCAACGCGAGGGCGGCTCCGCCCACCATGAGCGACCGACGGGGAACGACGAAGTTCGACATGCTTGCCTCCTCTAACGCCTGGTTTGCTGGATGGATGACAGTTCCGAAAGGATCATGGACTCGGTGAGCACTTGCGGCAGCACCTTGGGCTTGTCCGCGCCGGGCGCCCAGAAGAGATAGAGCGGCACGCCGGCCCGTCCAAGCTCCTTCAGGACGCCGGTGATCTCGTCGTCGCGGTTGGTCCAGTCGCCCTTGAGCTTGACCACGCCCGCCTGCTCGAACGCCTTGCGGCTGGCCGGCGTCTCGAGCGCGACCCGCTCGTTCACCAGGCAGGTGATGCACCAAGCCGCCGTGAAATCGACGAACACCGGCTTGCCGGCCGCCACCGCCTCGGCCATGCGGGCGCGGGAGAAGCGCTCCCAGCCCTCGAAGCTCACGCCGGCGTTGGGACCGCCGGAAGCCGAGGCGGCGGTGGCCGGTCCGTCCTCTAGCTTCAGCGCGACGGCGAAGGCCAGCAGGACGGCAACGGCGGCGAGCCCACGGCGCAGCCACGTGCCCGCCGCCGCGCCGCTTCCCAGACGCAGCATCCAGATGGCGAAGGCGATCAGGACCATGCCGCCCAGCGCATAGAGCACGCCGTCCGAACCGGTCTGCTGGGTCAGCACCCAGACCATCCAGACGGCCGACGCGTACATGGGGAAGGCGAGGAACTGGCGCAGGCGGTGCATCCAGGGGCCCGGCCGCGGCATCAGCCGCTGCAGGGCGGGCGTCATCGACAGCGCGAGATAGGGCAGTGCCAGGCCAAGGCCCATCGCCAGCAGGACCGCGACGGTGGCGGGCGCGGGCTGGCTGAGCGCAAAGCCGAGCGCCGCCGCCATGAACGGCGCGGTGCAGGGCGTCGCCACGACCACGGCCAGCACGCCGGTGAAGAAGGCGCCCGTCGTGCCGCCACGTGCCGTGAGCCCCTGACCGACGCCGGCCAGGCGGCTGCCGACCTCGAACACGCCGGAGAGGTTGAGGCCGACCACGAAGAAGAGATAGGCGATCAGCAGCGAGAACACCGGCGACTGGAACTGGAAGCCCCAGGCGACGTCGCCGACGCTGGCGCGGAGGCCGATCACGATGGCGGCCATGGCGGCGAAGGCGACCAGGACGCCCGCCGTGTAGACGATCCCGTCGCGGCGCATCTCGGCGCGGTCGTGGCCGGCGAGCCGCGCGAAGGCGGCGGCCTTCATCGCCAGCACCGGGAAGACGCAGGGCATCAGGTTCAGGATCAGCCCGCCCAGCAGCGCGAACAGCAGCGCCTGGGCGAGCGAGAGCTGTTCCGCCCCCGCGGCGCCGGCCAGCGAGGCGGCGGCCGGCACGAAGGCCGGATCGAGCCTGGCCGAGATGTCGAAGGCCTGCCTGACGCTGCCGCCGGCGGTCTTCTCGGTGAGCACCAGCGTGCCCGCGAGCGTCGCCGGCATCGCCGCCTTGGCATCGCCGCGCTTCAGCGGGATGCGGATGCCGTCGGCAGCGATCGCGGCGCTCTGCTTCGCCATCGCGGCGACCGGTCCCCAGTCGGCGGGGAAGAAATAGACGTTGGAGATCGTGTCCGGCTTCAGGCCCCTTGCCTCGACGATCAGCGTCGGCTCGCCCGACTTCGACAGGCCGTAGCGCGCCGGCCACGGACTCTCCAGCGGCAGCGCGCGGCGGGCCTGCTCGAACAGGGCGCGTGTCGCCGGCGGCGCCGGAGTCGCCGCGGCGGCAGAGGGAAGAGTGAGCTCGAACTTGCCGTCCTCGGGAATGCAGACGTCTTCGCAGACCAGCCAGTTGGCTTCGGCCGCAAGCTTCAACGGTCCGGCGAGATCGGCCGGCGGCGTGATGCGCACCAGCAGCATCGCCTCGTCCTTGAAGCCGTAATTGGTGACGCCGCCGATATCGAACAGCGAGGGCGTCGGCCACACGATCGGATCGGCCTTGGCGCCCGGCGGCAGGGTCCACGAGATCTCGGTCGGCAGGCCCGACTCGCCCGGGTTCTTCCAGTAGGTGTGCCACTTCGGCCGGATGGTCTGGCGCAGGCCGACCCAGAACGGCTCGCCGGGCTTGACCGTCGACAGTTCGGACACGAGTTCGGCCCGCACATTGTCGGTCTGCACGACGGAGGACGCGGGCGACTGCGCGAAGGCAGGGCCCGTGGTCAGAAACGCGAGAAAAAGGACAAGGATACGCGGCATCGGAGCCACTTAAGTGACCCCGGCCCGTGGCGCTGGCAAGGCAATCCCGATCAAGGCGGCGTGATATTTTGCCGTTGTGGTAAGGTGTTGGCCCTGTTGAGGAAATCATGTTGCGTATGGACGATCGGCGCCTGCTCGGCGCCCTGGATGAGCTGGCGGCGATCGGCGCGATCGAAGGCGGCGGCTGCGCCCGCCTCGCCCTCACCGACGAGGACCGGCTTGGCCGCGACCGGGTCGTCGGCTGGATGAAGGAACTCGGCCTCGACGTCCGGGTCGATGCCATCGGCAACGTGGTCGGCCTGCGCGCCGGTCGCGAAAATCTGGCGCCGATCATGACCGGCAGCCACATCGACACGGTGCGCACCGGCGGCCGCTACGACGGCAACTACGGCGTGCTCGCCGGCCTTGAGGTCGTGCGGGCACTCAACGAGGCCAAGGTGACGACGCGGCGGCCGATCGCCGTCGCCTTCTTCACCAACGAGGAGGGCGCGCGCTTCCAGCCCGACATGCTGGGCAGCCTGGTCTATGTCGGCGGTCTCGGCCTCAACGAAGCCTATGCGGCCGCCGACAAGGACGGCGCCTCGGTCGGCGACGAGCTGCGCCGGATCGGCTATCTCGGCGCGACCAAGCCCGGCGCCGTGAAGCCGCATGCCTTCGTCGAGTTGCACATCGAGCAGGGCCCGATCCTCGACGAGGAGAAGGTCCGGATCGGTGTCGTCGAGAGCGTGCAGGGCATCTCGTGGACCGAGTACACGGCGAACGGAGTCTCCAACCATGCCGGCACGACGCCGATGCGGCTGCGGCGCGACGCGGGCTATCTGGCGGCATCGGTCAACGTCTTTGCCCGCAAGCTCGCCGGGAAGATGGGCGGCAACCAGGTGGCGACGGTCGGTTCCATCGCGCTCCGGCCCAACCTGATCAACGTCGTGCCCAACCGCGCCGTGTTCACGGTCGACCTGCGCAATACCGACGAGACCAGGCTCAAGGAGGCCGAAGCCGCGGTCGCGGCGCACATCGCCGAGGTCGCCGGCGCCGAACGCGTCGAGGTCGAGGCCAGGGTGCTGGCGCGCTTCGAGCCGGTGATCTTCGATGCGGGCCTGGTCGACCGGGTCGAGCATCACGCCCGGGCGCTGTCGCTCTCGACGCGCCGCATGCCCTCGGGTGCGGGCCACGACGCGCAGATGATGCAGCGCCTTTGTCCGACGGCGATGATCTTCGTGCCGTCGGTCGCGGGCCTCAGCCACAACGTCAAGGAGCACACCGAGGCGGCCGATCTCGTGGCCGGCGCCCAGGTTCTGCTGAACCTGATGGTGGAGCTGGCGGAGGGCTGATCCGGCGGGCAAATTTGTCTGACAACCGGCCCGCCGCTACCATCGTTTCCCGCATGGTCCAGAAGAAGCCCTCGATCAATCTAGCCGAACGCGTGATGGCGCGGCTGAGCGCCGATATCCGCGGCGGTCGGCTGGCGCCCGGCGCGCGGCTGCCGACCGAGCAGGCGCTGACCTCCGAGCTGGGCGTCAGTCGAACCGTGGTGCGCGAGGCGGTGGCGGCCTTGCGCGCCGACGGCCTCGTCGTGACGCGCCGCGGCTCCGGCGCCTACGTCGCCGATCCGGCGGCGGGGCCGTTCCGCATCGCCGCGCCCCGCGCCGCGGCGTTGCGCGACATTCTGGACGTGATGGAGCTGCGCCTCGCCATCGAGGTCGAAGCGGCGGCCTTCGCCGCCGAGCGGGCATCGCGCAAGCAGGTGGCGGCCATCCGCAAGGCCTGGCGTTCGATCGACAGCGCCCTGCGCCGCGGCGAGGGCGCCGTCGCCGAGGATTTCGCCTTCCACCGCGCCATCGCCGAGGCGACGGGCAACCGGCAGTTTCCCGGCTTCCTGGCCTATCTCGGCAGCCACGTGATCCCGCGCCAGAGCGTGCGGCTCAGTGTCGATACGCCGGCGGAGCGGCGCGCCTATCTCAGGCGCATCCAGGCCGAGCATGCACGCATCATGGCCGCGATCGGCGCCGGTGACGCCTCGGAGGCGCGTCGTGCCATGCGCGAGCATCTCACCCGCTCGCTGGATCGCTACCGTACGCTTGCAGGGGGGAAGAGGAATGGCCGGCGCTAGAAAGATCGTGCTGACCGGTGCCGCCGGCGGCATCGGGACCATGATCCGGCCGTTGCTGGCCGCGCACTATCCGGGGCTCGTTCTGAGCGACCGGGTCGAGCCTGCAGGCCTGTTGCCGGACGAGACCTTCCTTGCCGCCGACCTGACTCGGCCCGACGAGGTCGCCGCGGCAGTGAAGGGCGCCGACAGCGTCATTCATCTCGGCGGCTTCTCGGTCGAGGGGCCGTGGGACACGATCCTGCAGGCCAACATCATCGGCTGCTACAATCTCTTCGAGGCGGCGCGGCAGGCCGGCGTGAAGCGCGTGGTCTTCGCCTCGTCCAACCATGCCGTCGGCTTCTATCCGCGCAAGCGCCGGATCGGCACGAACGTCACCGTACGGCCCGACAGCCGGTACGGCGTCAGCAAGGCGTTTGGCGAGGCTCTGGGCGCCCTCTACGCCGACAAGCACGGCATCGCCGTGACCTGCCTCAGGATCGGCAATGTCGGTCCGCGCCCGCTCGACGTGCGCCGGCTCTCGATCTGGATTTCGCCCGAGGACATCGTGCAGCTCATCCGCATCGGGCTGGAGCATCCCGACATCCGCTTCGACATCCTCTATGGCGCCTCCGACAACGCGGCGAGCTGGTGGGACAATTCGCGCGCGCACCAGCTCGGCTACCGGCCGACCGGCAGGGCCGAGGACCATCGCGCCCACGCCGAGGCCGAGCAGGCCAGGATCGGGCCGGATCCGGTGGGCGATCAGTTCCAGGGCGGGACATTTTGCTCGTCCGGGTTCAGCAACGATGTGAAGCGCGCCGGTCCCTAGACGCTATAATTGTCGCCGAGAGGTGACGATGACGCGTTTTCTTACTGTCGGTGCGGCCCAGATGGGCCCGATCCAGCGCGGCCACACACGCCGCGACGTAGTCGAGAGGCTGGTTGCCCATCTGCGCGAGGCCAGGCGCATGGGCTGCGAGCTGGTGGTGTTCCCCGAACTCACGCTCACGACGTTCTTCCCGCGCTGGTGGATGACCGACCAAGCGGAGATCGATTCCTTCTTCGAGCAGGAGATGCCGTCCAACGAGACGGCACCGCTGTTCAACGAGGCCAAGAGGCTCGGCATGGGCTTTTGCCTGGGCTACGCAGAGCTTGCGAACGAAGACGGCCGCGTGCGTCGCTTCAACACCTCGATCCTGGTCGAGCGCGATGGGCGGATCGTTTCCAAGTACCGCAAGATCCATCTACCAGGCCATTCGGAGCACGAGCCTGAGCGGCCGTTCCAGCATCTGGAGAAGCGCTATTTCGAGGTCGGCAACCTCGGCTTTCCGGTGGTGAAGGCGTTCGGCGGCAACATGGGCATGTGCATCTGCAACGACCGCCGCTGGCCGGAGACCTACCGCGTCATGGGGCTGCAGAACGTCGAGATGGTGCTGTTGGGGTACAACACGCCGCTGCACAACGTCCCGGCCCCGGACCACGACGAGCATTCGTGGTTCCACAACGAGCTCTCCATGCAGGCCGGCGCCTACCAGAACGGAAGCTGGGTCGTGGGCGTGGCCAAGGGCGGCAACGAGGAGAACGTGCCGTCGCTCGCCGACAGCATGATCGTGGCGCCGTCGGGCAAGGTCGTGGCGCGCGCCGGCAGTGACGGCGACGAGCTGGTCGTGCACCGCTGCGACCTCGACGCCGGGAGGAGCTACAAGACGACGACGTTCAACTTCGCCGTTCACCGCCGGCCGGACCAGTATCGCCTGATCGTCGAGCGCAAGGGCGCGGAGGATCCCGCCTGAAATCCGTGCGCCGTCTAGGCGACGGCGCTCCTCAGGAAATTGCCGTAGCTGCGTTCGGGCGTGCCGCGGAACAGCGACATGTGGGTGTGGGTGGCCACGAACGGGTCGCCCAATTTCTTGCGTCCGAGCACGACGGTGGTGCGGCCCGGCCGGTCGAACCTGTCGCCGTTGGGGTGAAAGCCGTCCGATTGCCACACTGCCATGCCGACCGCCGTCAGCCGGTCGGCCGAGACGATCGCCTCGACCTTGTCGAGGTCGTAGCGGAAGTTGCGGATGGTGCCCCAGACGTTGCGCCATTGCTTCTGCTCGGCGAGCTGCTGGCCGATCATGAAGTCGGTGAAGGTACCGAACGCGATCATGTCATCGGCGAAGATCGGCCGCGCGCCCTCGTAGTCGACGGCACGGCAATGCTTCGACAGCGTGTCGAACCACTGGCGCACGGCGGCGAGATCGTCGGGATGGACGGGCGAACGCAGGTTCATCGCAAGGTCTCCTAAGGTCTCCTAGAGTCCGAATCGCTGCCAGTGGGCGCGTTCCTCGATCGCCGCGAGCGTCGCCGGGCCGATATCCTCGAGGCCGCCCCCCATTCCACCACCCAGGCCGAGGCGTGACAGCAGCCTGCGCTTCGGGCCGATCACCGGCAGGCGCACCTTGGCGCCGTAGCGCGCCTGCAGGGTCGTGCGCAGCTCGCCCAGGCCGTCGACGAGGCCCATCTCGATGCCGCGCCGTCCGGTCCAGAATTCGCCGCTGAACAACGTCGCCTCGTCGGCTCGCAGAAGCTTGCCGCGGCGTTCGCGCACCCAGTCCTTGAAACCGTCGTGGATCTCCGCCTGCAGGTGCTTCAGGCGCTCGACGTCCTCGGGATTCTCGGGCCGAAAGGGATCGAGCATCGCCTTTCGTTCGCCCGAAGTGTGCACGCGACGCTCGACTCCGAAGCGGGCGAGCAGGTCCTGGAAGCCGAAGCCTGCGCTGATGACGCCGATCGAGCCCACGATCGAGCTGGGATCGACGACGATCTCGTCGGCGGCGCAGGCGAGCCAGTAACCGCCCGATGCGGCGACGTCTTCGACGAAAGCGATGACCGGCAGGCCCTTTTCGGCGGCGTGCAGGCGGATGCGCTGGGCGATCAGTGCCGACTGCACGGGCGATCCGCCGGGCGAATTGACCGACAACGCAACGGCCTTCGCTCCGCGCGTCTCGAAGGCGCGCTTGAGGAGCGGCGCTGTCGACTCGATCGACAGGCCGCGGCTGCCCAGCAGGCCGCCCGAGGCGATGACTCCCGACAGGCGGACGACGGGCACGACCGGCCGGCGGTGAAAAATTCCTCTGATCCAATCCAGCATGGCCGGCACTGTCGCGGCGGCGGACCTAGAAGGCAAGCGGTCGGGCGTGACGCAGGATGGCCTCCGCTTCGTCGGTGTAGCTGCCGTCCGGGCGGTGCAGGATCAAGGGCGATGCCTCCTGACGATGCAGGATGTCGGCGCGGCGAGCCCGGATCAGCACGCGGGCCGCCGGCGGCAGGCGTTTGACGGTCAGATCGCCCCAGCCCAGTTGCGCGAGATGTCTGACGATCTCTTCCAGGCGGTCGCTGCGATGGATGGCAAGCAGGGTGCCTGCAGGTTTCAGGGCGCCCGTCGCGACCTCGAGCCAGCGCGCGAGATCGGCGCTCGATTCGACGGTCGCCAGCGCCTTGCTGCGATCCGGGGACGGATCGGCGACCGCCGCGGCCAGATAGGGCGGATTGGTCGCGACGTGGTCGAACAGACCGAGGTCGCGAGGCAGCGGCTCTGCGAGATCGTGGACAATTGTTCGCACGCGATCCCCGGCCCGATTGAGGTCGGCACTGCGTTCGGCGAGATCGGCCAGCTCGCGTTGCAGCTCGATCCCGACGACGGTGCACCCGGGTACCCGGGCGACAATGCAGAGCCCCACGGCGCCGATCCCGGCGCCGAGATCGAGCACACGGTCGCCAGGACGTGCCTCGACGGCGGCGGCCAGCAGGACGGCGTCGACGGCGATCCGGTATCCGCGTCTCGGCTGCAACAGCCTGACCCGGCCCCCCAGTACGGTGTCTTCGGTCGGTGCCGATTTCATGCTAGGCATCATCCCACGACATCGAACTCGACAACCAGACATCATCGGGGAACCAGTCTCGCGTCATGGCAACCGTCGTCTCCCTCGAAGGCAAACGCAAGGCGCCAAGCCTCGAACCGCTGCTGGCACTGTGCGCCGACGACATGGCGCAGGTCGATCGCGAGATCATGGCGCGCATGCGCTCGCCCGTCGCGCTGATCCCCGAGCTCGCCAACCATCTGGTGGGCGCCGGCGGCAAGCGCATGCGGCCGTTGCTGACGGTGGCGGCGGCGCGGCTCTGCGGCTACGGCGAGGCGAGCGACCGCCACATCAAGCTCGCGACCTGCGTCGAGTTCATCCATTCGGCGACCCTGCTGCACGACGATGTGGTCGACGTGAGCGCGCTGCGGCGCGGCAAGCCGACCGCCAACACGGTGTGGGGCGACAAGGCTTCGGTGCTGGTGGGTGACTTCCTGTTCACCCGCTCCTTCGAGTTGATGGTCGATGTGGGCTCGCTCGACATTCTGGGCGTGCTCTCTCGGGCCTCCTCGACGATCGCCGAAGGCGAGGTGCTGCAGCTCGTCAGCCAGCGCGACACCAGCACGCCGGAAGCGACCTACCTCGAGGTGATCAAGGCCAAGACCGCCAAGCTGTTCGCCGCGGCCGCCGAAGTCGGCGCCATGGTCGCCGGGCGCAACGGGCCGGAACGGGTGGCGCTCGAGAGCTTCGGCATGAACCTCGGCATCGCCTTCCAGCTCGTCGACGACGCCCTCGACTATTCCGGCCGCGAGGCCAAGCTCGGCAAGTCGGTCGGCGACGATTTCCGCGAAGGCAAGATCACCCTGCCGGTGATCCTGGCCTTCCTGCGCGGCGGCGCCGTCGATCGCGCGTTCTGGAAGCGCACCATCGAGGCGCTCGATCAGCGCGACGGCGATCTCGACCAGGCGCAGGCGCTGATCGAGCGTCACGGCGCCTTGTCCGACACGCTGGAGCGCGCCCGCCACTACGGCGCCATGGCGCGCGATGCGCTCGGCCTCTTTCCCGATTCGCCGCTCAAGGCTGCGCTGCTCGAGGCGGTCGACTTCGCCATCGATCGCGCCCACTGAACACTCGCCGCGCGATGGCCGCCCAGCACGTTCTTGCCATCGACCAGGGCACGACCAGCACACGCGCCATCGTCTTCGACCGGACCGGCCGGCCGGTCGCCTCGGCGCAGAAGGAACTGCCGCAGATCTTTCCCCAACCGGGTTGGGTCGAGCACGACCCGGAGGAGATCTGGTCGGCCACCGTCGAGGTCTGCCGCGGGGCGCTCGCCACCGCCGGGCTCGACGCGAGGGCCTTGGCCGGCATCGGCATCACCAACCAGCGCGAGACGGCAATCGTCTGGGACCGCAGCACCGGCAGGCCGATCCACAACGCCATCGTCTGGCAGGACCGCCGCACGGCCGATCGCTGCCATGAGCTCAAGAAGGCCGGCCATGAGAAGATGATCGCCGACCGCACCGGCCTGCTGCTCGACCCGTACTTCTCCGGCACCAAGATCCAGTGGATCCTGGATCATGTCGCGGGCGCGCGGGCCGCGGCGGAGAGGGGCGCGCTGGCGGCCGGCACCATCGAATGCTTCCTGCTGTGGCGGCTGACGGGCGGCAAGGTGCATGCGAGCGACGCCACCAACGCGAGCCGTACGCTGCTGCTCGACATCCACAAGGGCGCCTGGGACGCCGAGCTTGCGGCGCTCCTGAACGTGCCGCTCCCGCTGCTGCCGAAGGTCGTCGACTGCTCGGGCCAGCTCGGCATCGCCACGGCCGACATCCTCGGCGCGCCCGTGCCGGTGCTCGGCATGGCGGGTGACCAGCAAGCCGCCACCGTCGGCCAGGCCTGCATCAAGCCCGGCATGGTGAAGGCGACCTATGGCACGGGCTGCTTTGCGCTTCTGAATACTGGCAGCATGGCCGTGCATTCGCGCCATCGCCTGCTCACCACCATCGCCTACCAGCTCGACGGTCGCCGCACTTACGCGCTGGAGGGCAGCATCTTCATCGCCGGCGCGGCCGTGCAGTGGCTGCGCGACGGACTCGGTCTCATCGAGAAGTCGGCCGACGTCGAGCAGGTCGCGCGCAAGGCCAGGGACGGGCACGGCGTCTATGTCGTGCCGGCCTTCGTGGGGCTGGGCGCTCCCTACTGGGACGCCGGGGCACGCGGGGCGATCCTGGGCCTCACCCGCGACTCTGGGCCCGGCGAGATCGCGGCCGCGACCCTCGATTCGGTCTGCTACCAGACCCGCGACCTCATCGACGCCATGCGTGGCGACGGTGCCCAGATCGACGAGGTCCGGGTCGATGGCGGCATGGTGGTGAACGACCCGCTGATGCAGCGGCTGGCCGACACCGTCGGCACGCCGGTCGAGCGGCCCGAGGTGACCGAAACCACAGCCCTGGGAGCGGCCTTCCTGGCCGGCTTGGAGGCCGGCCTTTGGCCATCCCTGGACGATCTGTCGAAGACCTGGGTGCTCGACCGGGCTTTCAAGCCGGCCGAGGACGCCGCCTCGCGCGATTGCCGCTATGCCGGCTGGCAGGACGCCGTGCGCCGGGTGCGCAGTTCCTGATTGCTGGGGGCCGGGGCGGCCTCTAGGTTGCGCCCGCCATGAGAACCCGCGCCAATCCCGTCTATTGCGGCATCGACACCATCGATCTCGCCCAGGCCACCAGGCTCATCCAGAACATCGCCGGCGGGCCGAAACCGGCCGTTGGCGGCATCAAGCTGGGGCTGGAATTCTTTCTGGCACATGGCGCGCCGGGCGTCCGCTACGCCTTCCCAGCGCCGGTGCGGGCAACGGGCGTCGGTTTCTTCCTCGATCTCAAGCTGCACGACATTCCCAACACGGTGGCGGGCGGCATCCGCGCCGTCGTCGAGCTGGCGCCGACCTTCATCACCATTCATGCCGGCGGCGGTCGCGCGATGATGAAGGCTGCCGTGGACGAAGCCGGCATTCAGGCAGCCAAGCATGGCGTGCCGCGGCCCAAGCTTCTCGGTGTGACGGTGCTGACCTCGCTCGATCGGTCCGACCTCGAAGCGACCGGCGTCAACGCCGATCCTTCGGATCAGGTGCTGCGGCTGGCCGCCCTGGCTTATGAAAGCGGCCTCGATGGCGTGATCTGCTCGCCACTCGAGATCGCCGCCTTGCGCAAGCAATGCGGCCCCGACTTCGTCCTGATGGTCCCGGGCATCCGCCCCGTCGGCAGTGCGGCCAACGACCAGAAGCGGGCGATGACGCCACGCCAGGCGGTCGATCTCGGCGCCACCAACCTCGTCGTCGGCCGACCGATCTATCAGGCCGCCGATCCGCGCGCCGCGGCCGAAGCGATCGCGCGCGAGGCCGGCATCAACGACCTATGAGCATCGAGGCCAAGATCTGCGGCCTCTCGACGCCGGAGACGGTCGATGCCGCGGTGCGGGCCGGCGCCCACTGGGTGGGTTTCGTCACGTTTCCGCGCTCGCCGCGCCACATCGCCTCGCTCGACCTGCTGAAGTCCCTGGGCGCGCGCGTCCCCAAAGGCGTCGGGCGAGTCGGCCTGTTCGTCGATCCCGACGATGCGCTGATCGACGCCCGGCTGGCGACGGGCGCCATCGACATGCTGCAGCTCCATGGCTCGGAGACGCCGGAACGTGTCGCGGCCTTGAAGGCCCGCACCGGCAAGCAGGTGATGAAAGCGATCAGGGTGGCGCGGCCGGAAGATATTGCACGCGGCGTCGCGGCTTACGCAGGCGTGGTCGATCGCCTGATGTTCGATGCCGCCGATGGCACCTTGCCGGGCGGCAACGCCAAGGCGTTCGACTGGACCTTCCTGTCCGGGGCGAAGGTGCCGGTGCCGTGGTTCCTGGCAGGCGGCCTAACGCCCGACAACGTGGCGGAAGCCGTGCGCGTCACTGGCGCGCCTGCGGTCGACGTTTCCTCTGGCGTCGAATCCAGTCGCGGTGTGAAATCGATCGAACTGATCCACGCCTTCCTCGACAAGGTGAAGGCGCTCTGAGGGAGTGGCAGGCATGAAGACCGAACGGCGGCTGAAGGAACTCGGCATCGACCTCACCAAGCCGACCTCGCCGATGGCGAATTACGTGAACGCGGTGCGCACCGGCAACCTGCTGTACCTGGCCGGCAAGGGCCCCGGCTTGCCGGGCCATCCGCTGCCGGTGGGCAAGGTCGGCCGCGACTTCACACGGGAGCAGGGTTACGAGTATGCGCGCCAGACGGGGCTCAGCCTGATCGCCGTCATGAAGGCGGAGCTGGGCGACCTCGATCGCGTGAAGCGGATCGTGAAGCTGCTCGGCATGGTCAATGCGACGCCGGAGTTCGGCGAGCATCCCGAGGTGATCAACGGCTGCTCCGACCTGTTCGTCACGGTGTTTGGCGACCGCGGCCGCCATGCCCGGTCGGCGGTCGGCGTGGGCTCGCTGCCGCGCGGCATCCCGGTCGAGATCGAGGTGATCGTCGAGGTCGAGGGGGCGCCTGCCCGGCGCGCCGCCGCACGGCCGGCGCCCAGGCGCGAGGCAGCACCCAAGGCCAAGAAGAAGGCGGCCCGGAAGAAGAAAAACTAGGGCTGGAGCGGGGCTTTTGACCGACCCCGGCCGGGACTGCTAAGTCCGCCGTCCCGACAGGAAGAGCAATGCCCACGTCACCCAACAGTTTCCGCAACGGCCCGGACGAGCACGGCCACTACGGCATTTTCGGCGGCCGCTACGTCGCCGAGACGCTGATGCCGCTGATCCTCGAGCTGGAGCAGGCCTACAACGAGGCCAAGGCCGATCCGCAGTTCCAGGGCGAGCTCAAGTATCTCCTGACGCAATATGCCGGCCGGCCGAGCCCGCTCTACTACGCCGAGCGCTTCACGAAGAAGCTCGGCGGCGCCAAGGTCTACTTCAAGCGCGACGAGCTGAACCACACGGGCAGCCACAAGATCAACAACGTGCTGGGCCAGGTGCTGCTGGCCAAGCGGATGGGCAAGACGCGCGTCATCGCCGAAACCGGTGCCGGCCAGCACGGCGTCGCCACGGCGACCGCCTGCGCGTTGTTCGACATTCCCTGCGTCGTGTTCATGGGTTCGGTCGATGTCGACCGCCAGGCACCCAACGTCGCGCGCATGAAGATGCTGGGTGCCGAGGTGCGGCCGGTGAAGGCGGGGGCCGCGACGCTCAAGGACGCCATGAACGAGGCGCTGCGCGACTGGGTCGCGACCTGCGAGACGACGTTCTACTGCATCGGCACCGTCGCGGGGCCGCATCCCTATCCGGCGATGGTGCGCGACTTCCAGTGCGTGATCGGTGACGAGGTGCGCAAGCAGATGATGGAGGCCGAGGGCCGGCTGCCCGACACGTTGGTGGCCTGCATCGGCGGCGGCTCCAACGCGATGGGCCTGTTCCATCCCTTCCTCGACGATGCTTCCGTGCGCATCATCGGCGTCGAGGCAGCGGGCCGCGGCCTCGACAGCGGCGAGCATGCGGCGTCGCTGACCGGCGGCCGTCCCGGCGTGCTGCACGGCAACCGCACCTATCTCCTGCAGGACAAGGAAGGCCAGATCACCGAGGCGCATTCGATCTCGGCCGGGCTCGACTATCCCGGCATCGGACCCGAGCATTCGTGGCTCAAGGAGATGGGCCGGGTCGAGTACGTCTCGGCAACCGACGACGAGGCGGTCGAGGCGTTCCAGCTTCTCTGCAAGCTCGAGGGCATTATTCCGGCGCTCGAGTCCTCGCATGCGGTGGCACATGCCATGAAGCTCGCGCCGACCCTGCCCAGGGACAATCTTCTGGTGCTGAACCTGTCCGGCCGCGGCGACAAGGACGTCCCGCAGATCGCCGCGCGTCTGGGGATCAAGATCTGATGAGCCGCATCGAGAAGCGCTTCGCCCAGCTCAAGGCCGACAAGCGCGCCGGCCTCGTGACCTACGTCACCGCCGGCGATCCCAATGCCGACATCAGCTACCAGATCCTGAAGGGCCTGCCGGCCGCCGGCGCCGACCTGATCGAGCTCGGCATGCCGTTCACCGACCCGATGGCCGACGGGCCGTCGATCCAGCTCGCCGGGCAGCGCGCGCTGAAGGCCGGCATCACGGTCGACGCCACGTTCGACATGGTGCGCCGCTTCCGCAAGGAGACTGGCGACAACGACACGCCGATCCTGCTGATGGGCTACTACAATCTCGTCTACCAGCGCGGCCCCGAGCGCTTCTGCAAGGAAGCCGCGGCGGCCGGCGTCGACGGCTTCATCCTGGTCGACCTGCCGCCGGAAGAAGCCGACGAACTCAAGCCCCATGCCGCTGCGGCCGGCATCGACACGGTACTGTTGACGGCGCCCACGACCGACGACAAGCGCCTGCCGGCGGTGCTGAAATATTCCTCGGGCTTCGTCTACTTCGTGTCGGTGCTGGGCATCACCGGCACCAAGTCGGCGACGGAGGAGGCGGTGCGCACCCATGTCGAGCGCATCAAGCGCCACACCAAGTTGCCGGTCGGTGTGGGCTTCGGCATCAAGACGCCGGACCAGGCGGCGGCGATCGCACGCCACGCCGATGCCGCCGTCGTCGGCTCGGCGATCGTCGACCGCGTGAAGGCGGGGCTCGATGACAACGGCAAGGCCAAGCCCGACCTGGTGCCGGGTGTCTTCGCGTACATCAAGGCGTTGGCCGACGGCGTCAGGGGCGTCCGCAAGGCCTAGTCGTCGAAGTTGAGGTCCGCGACGAACGGGTTGGTCTTGCGCTCCCAGCCGAACGTTGAGGTCTGGCCGTGGCCCGGCACGAAGGTGATGTCGTCGCCGAGCGGCCACAGGCGCTTGCGGATCGAGTCCAGCAGCTGGTCGTGATTGCCGCGCGGGAAATCGGTGCGGCCGATCGAGCCGCGGAACAGCACGTCGCCCACGAAGGCGACCTTCGAGGGCTTGTGCACGAACACGACATGGCCCGGTGTGTGGCCGGGGCAATGCACGACGTCGAGCGTGAGGTTGCCGAGGCTCACCGTCTCGCCGTTGGTCAGCCAGCGGTCGGGCACGAACGGCTTGTAGACCGGGAAGTTGTACTTGGCGCCGGAGTCCGGCAGCCCCTCGATCAGGAACAGGTCGTCCTCGTGCGGTCCCTCGATCTTCACGCCGTAATGCGCCGCCATCGTGCCGGCGGCCGAGGCGTGATCGACGTGGCCGTGGGTCAGCAGCACCTTGGTCACCTTGATGCCCTGCTGGGCGATCGCCTGCTGCAGCATGTCGAAGTCGCCGCCCGGATCGACGGCGGTGCCTTCCATGGTCTCGTCGCACCAGATGAGGGAGCAGTTCTGCTGGAACGGGGTGACGGGGGCGATCATGACCTTGAGCATGCAATCGATCTAATGCCTCCCGCAGGCCGGTGGAAGGGCGTATGCTGCGGTCCCTTGATGCGTCGATGGCAATGAACCTGCGTCCTTTCCTGTGCATCCTGGGCCTTGCGGCCCTCATTGCAGGCCCCGTGCGGGCCCAGATCGCCGCCGTGGAGTCGCCATCGGGCCCGGTCCCCGCCGGGCCCTTCATCGTCGTTGACGCGGCGAGCGGCGAGACCTTGCTGGAGCGGAATTCCGGCATGTACTGGTACCCGGCATCGCTCACCAAGATGATGACCATCTACGTCGTCTTCGAGGAGCTGAAGGCCGGCCGATTGACGCTGTCGGAGCAGCTGGCCTTTTCCCAGAACGCCCGGGCCAAGGAGGCTTCCAAGCTGGGCCTGGCGCCCGGCCAGACGGTCACCGTCGAGCAGGGGTTGCAGGCGCTGATCGCCATTTCGGCCAACGATGTTGCCACGGCCTTCAGTGAGCGCGTTTCCGGCACCGAGGCGGCGTTTGCGCAGCACATGACGGACAGCGCGAGAAGGATCGGCATGACGGCGACGACCTTCCGCAACGCCAATGGCCTGCCCGACCAGGGACAGGTGACGACGGCGCGGGACATGGCGATCCTCGCCGTCGCGCTGGCGACGAATTTCCCCCAGTACTACGGCTACTTCGGCACAAGGCATGTCTATGTCGGCAATCAGAAGGTTGGAAAGGGCGTCAAGTTCCTCGATCTCTACTCGCCCTATGCCGACGGGCTGAAGACCGGCTTCATCTGCGCCTCGGGCTTCAACATCGTGGGCAGCGCCGTGCGCGACGGGCGCAGGCTGGTTGCCGCGGCCTTCGGCTTCCGCCGCGCCGACCTGCGCGACGAGTTCCTGGTCCGCCTGTTCGACGAGGCGTTCGCGCTCAAGACCGCCGGCAGCCGCCGGAAGGTCTGGCAGCTTAGCAACGGCGGCGGCGGGCCGGCGACGGTGCTGCCCTACGGCGAGTGCGGCGCCATCCGCTACGACATGCCGGGCGATGCCGCCTGGCTCGGCACGTTCGGCGACTGGCGCACGGCACGCAATGCCTTCGACGCCGGCCAGGCGAAGCTCGGCTCGCTCGGCCTGCGTCCGGGCAAGGAATGGATCCTGCCGGTCACCGTCAACAAGGCGACCAGGCAGGCCGCCATCATCGCCGACCTCGAGCCGCAAGCGGCGCAGAAACTCTGCGCCGACTACCAGGCGCGGAAATCGTTCTGTCAGGTGAAGAAACCCGTCGAGATGTCGGCGCCGTACGGCGGCTTCTGGCGCTGACCTTGGCCCGCCAACCCATTCGTGCGATACCGCGGCCATGAACTGGCTGACCAATTTCGTCCGACCCAAGCTGCGTGCCCTCGTGGCCCGCAAGGAGGCGCCGGACAATCTCTGGGTGAAGTGCCCCAAGTGCGAGCAGATGCTGTTCACGCGCGACTGGGAGGCCAACCAGGAGGTCTGCAGCCACTGCGGCCACCACATGCGGCTGCGGCCCCTGAAGCGGCTGCCGCACCTCTTCGACGAGGGCAGGTACGAACTGCACCCGCTGCCGCGCGTCGCCACGGACCCGCTGAAGTTCCGCGACACCAAGCGCTATGACGCCAAGCTCAAGGAGGCGCAGGCCCAGGCCGAGGGTTCGACCGACGCGCTGGTCGTGGCGAGCGGCCTCATGGGCAGCCGCCTCACGATCGTGGCGCTGCTCGATTTCGGCTTCATGGGCGGCTCGATGGGCACCGCCGTCGGCGAGGGGCTGGTGATGGCGGCCGATCTTGCAGTCGCGCGCAAGGCGCCGCTCATCGTCTTCTCGGCATCGGGCGGGGCGCGCATGCAGGAGGGGATTCTCTCCCTGATGCAGCTCACGCGCACAACCATCGCGGTCCGCAAGGTCAAGGAGGCGGGCCTGCCCTACATCGTCGTGTTGACCGATCCGACCACCGGCGGCGTGTCGGCGTCATTCGCCATGCTGGGCGACGTGCATCTTGCCGAGCCCGACGCGCTGATCGGCTTTGCCGGTCCGCGGGTCATCCAGGACACGATCCGCCAGGAACTGCCGCAGGGCTTCCAGCGCTCCGAGTACCTGCTGGACCACGGCATGGTCGACGCCGTCGTGCACCGCCACAAGCTGCGCGAGACCCTGATCCGCACGATCTCGCTGCTGATGGACCCGACGATCGCCGAAGGCCGCAGCCTCGCCGCTGCCGGTCGCTGAATTCGTCCCGCCGATCCCGCCATGAGCGACGCCATCGTTCAGCGTCTCATGAGTCACCATCCGAGGGTAATCACCCTCGGGCTGGAACGGATCGAGCGCCTGCTGAAGGCGCTGGGCTCGCCCGAGAGGAAGCTGCCGCCGCTGGTCCATGTCGCCGGCACCAATGGCAAGGGTTCCCTGGTCGCCTATCTGCGGGCGATGGCCGAGGCGGCGGGCTACCGCGTCCACGTCTACACCTCGCCGCATCTCGTGCACTTCAACGAGCGCATCAGGATCGCCGGCCGCCTGATCGACGACCACGAGCTCGACGAGATGCTGACCGAATGCGAGGAGGCGAACGGCGACACGCCCATCTCCTTCTTCGACATCACCACGGCGCTCGCCTTTCTCGCCTTCTCGCGCGTGCCGGCCGATCTCGGCATCATCGAGGTCGGCATGGGCGGTCGCTACGACAGCACCAACGTGATCGAGCCGGCCCTCTCGGCGATCACGCCGATCGGCTATGACCATACGGGCTTCCTGGGCGACAAGCTCGAGGGCATCGCGGGCGAGAAGGCCGGCATCATCAAGCGCGCGGTGCCGGTCGTGGTCGGCCGCCAGCGCGACGTGAGCGCGGCCGTCATCGCGGCCGAGGCGGCGAAGCTCGCCGCGCCGATGTTTCGCATGGGGCGCGAATGGCAGGTGACGCCGACGACCGGGGGCTTCCGCTACGAGAGCGACCTCTCGACCCTCGACCTGCCGGCGCCGGCGCTGATCGGCGCACACCAGCTCGACAATGCGGCGACGGCGATGGCCTGCATCGAGCGTCTGCGCGCCGCCAGTTTCTCGATCGACGATCGCGCCATCCGCCGGGGCCTCGCCTCGGTTGAATGGCCGGCCCGCCTGCAACGCCTGTCCAGGGGACCGCTCGCGGACGCGATGCCGCCCGGCAGCGAGCTGTGGCTGGACGGCGGCCACAACGAGGATTGCGGACTGGTACTGGCGCGCCAGGCGGCCGAGTGGGCGAAGGAGCCGGCGCCCCTGCCGCTCCACCTGATCTTTTCGATGATGACGACCAAGGACGCCTCGGGCTTCCTGCGGCCGCTGGCGCGCTACGCCCAGTCGGCGCGCGCCGTGCCGTTCCCCGAGGGCCACAGCGCCTACACGCCGGACGAGGCCTGCGCCAAGGCGGCCGAGGTCGGGCTCGACTGCGCGCCTGCAAACGACATCGGCGCGGCGCTGGAAGACCTGTTGGCCAGCCAGCCCGCGCCGATGCGTGTTCTCATCTGCGGGTCGCTCTACCTCGCCGGTACGGTGCTCGACCGCAACGGCTGAGGACTACGACACGACGGTGTTGATCCAGCTCACCAGCTTCTGCTTGGGCTCGGCACCGATCTTGGTCGCGGCGACCTGGCCGTTCTTGAACAGCAGCAGGGTCGGAATCGAGCGCACACCGTAGCGCGTCGGCGCCATCGGATTCTCGTCGATATTGACCTTCACGACCTTGAGCTTGCCGTCCATCTCCTTGGAGATGTCTTCCAGCGACGGGCCGATCATGCGGCAGGGGCCGCACCACTCGGCCCAGAAGTCGACGAGGACGGGGGTGTCGGACTTCAGGACTTCCTGCTCGAAGGAAGCGTCGGTTGCTTTGACGGTCATCGCGGGTTCTCCCAAAAACACTACAGGCCGGTCGATCGACCGGGGCCGCCCTTGGCCCTGAAGCTAGGAACCGGGATCGTGCGAGTCAAGATGCCGAAGCGTAAGGCATTGAAATATCTAGCGTTTTTGCGTCGATTTCCATGAGATTCGGAGCTGCCGTCCACAGCAGGAACGCACGCACCGTGCGGCCTGGATAGATCTCGCCGAGCAGTGCCCGGTAGAGCGCGAGCTGGCGGCGATAGGCGAGCGCCACGCCCTCGGCGGACGCCGGCGGAGGCCGGTTGGTCTTGAAGTCGACGATCAGCACTTCCGTGCCGGACACCGCCAGCCGGTCGACCTGGCCGATCACCGTGAAGGTGCCGCGCGGCGTCTTCACCGTGCCGATCAACGGCACCTCGGCGCGAGAGCCCTCGGCGAACAGCGCGGCATGCGCCGGTGCCTCGGTGACGGCGAGCGCCTCGGTGGTCCAGCGTTCGATATCCTCCGGTGCGAGGCCATGGGCGGGCTGCGCGAGGAAGCGCCGCGCCGCCGCGGCGCGCTTGGCTGCCGGCAGCGACGGCAGATGGCGCAGCAGCTCGTGCAGCAGCACGCCGCGCCGCCAGCGCCGGGCATCGTCGGCGACGAGCGGACTGAAGGCGCGTGGTTCGGTTTCCGCCTCGTCGGGCAATGGTCGGGAGGGCGCGAGCGGCGTGGGTGGATTGGGCTCACCGGGTGCCGGCTTGCCCCACCACGCCGGCAGCTTGGCTTCGGTCGGCATTTCCAGCTCGGCCTGCTTGGGCAGGGCGATCTTGCCCGGGCTCGACAGCTCAAAGCCGGGTCCGGACCAGCCGTCGCCGGGCGGCTCCTTCGCAAAGTCGAAATCGCGCGCCACGGCGCGCAGTCGTTGCGGGCCGTAGGCCGGCAGCGGGGCGTCGACGCTCGACCTCAAGCCGGCTTCGATGAGCTCGTACCAGCAGCCTGCATCCTGCTTCTTCGCGCCGGTCCATCCGCCGACATAAAGCCGGTCCTCGGCGCGCGTCATCGCGACGTAGAGCAGGCGGTTCTGCTCTTCGAGTGCCCGGGCTTTGGCGCGATCACGCCAGGCGCGCGCCAGTTCATTGGCATCGCTGGCGCGCGGCAGCCATAGCCGCGCCTCGCCGTCGTCGGCGACCAGCAGGCGTTCGTGGCTGGCCGGCACGCGCGTGGTGTCCGGCATATAGACGACAGGCGCCTGCAGGCCTTTTGCGGCATGCACGGTCAGGATGCGCACCTCCCGTCGCCGGTTCTGGTCAAGGTCGCGCTTGATCTCACCGCCGCCCGCCTCGAACCAGCGCAGGAAGCCCTGCAGCGAGCCCGGCTCGGTCTGCTGGTATTGCAACGCGCGCGACAGCAGCTCGTCTATTGGATCGGCCGCCTCGCGGCCCAGCCGCTCCAGCAAGCGGATGCGACCGCTCTCCGGTCCCAGGGCCTCGGCGAAGAAGTCGAAGGGCGTGGTGAAGTCGGCACGGGCGAGCCAGGTCGAGAGACGGGCGTGCGCGAAGCCGAAGCGTGGATCCTCCGAACGGGAACGCAAGGCCTGCCACAGATGGCCCTTGCGGCCCCAAGCCAGGGCGAACAGCGCTTCCTCATCGAGGCCGACCAGCGGCGACTTGAGCAGGCAGGCGAGGTTAAGGTCGTCCTGCGGCAGCAAGACGAAGCGCGCCAGCGCCAGCAGGTCCTGGATCGCCAGCTCGCTTCCGAGATCGAGGCGATCGATGCCGGCGACGTCGATGCCCTCGCGCTTCAATTCCCGCACCAGTGCCGTCACCAGGGCGTTGCGGCGGCGCACGAGCACCATGAAATGCCCGGCGTTCAGCAGCTCCCCGGTACTGGCACGGCGCTCCGTGCCGATCAGGCCGCGCATGTGCACGGCGATGACGCGGGCGAGCCGCTCGTGCGGCGCCCGGATCGTGTCAGGCTTCGCCTCGAGATCGGTCGTGTCGGCTCCGCTCGCCTCGGCGGCCATGACCGGCCACAGCTCCACCCGGCCGGGCTGACCGACGCGACTCGGACGATGCCAGACCTCCTGCTCGGGCCCGGCAAGGCCCCTGGCGGCGGCCTCGGTGGCGAACACCCAGTCCACGGCATCGAGGACCGCCGCGGTCGAACGGAATGAAACGTTGAGATCGACTCGCTTCAGGCGCCGGGCACTGTTGTCTCGGTGCTTCTCGCGGCTGCGGCCGGCGAACCAGTCGTGCATCTCCGCGAGCTTGCGCGGATCGGCGCGCTGGAAGCTGAAAATCGACTGCTTGGTGTCGCCGACGGCGAAGATCGTGCGGTTGCGCTCGTCGCTGCTGCCGACGACGAAGAATTCCTCGGTCAGGCGGCGGATCACCTCCCATTGGTCCGGGTTGGTGTCCTGCGCCTCGTCGACCAGCACATGGTCGAGGCCACCGTCGAGTTTGTAGAGCACCCAGGCGGCACTTCCCGCGCTTTCGAGGAGGCGGCGGGTTGCCACGATCAGGTCGTCATAGTCGAGGGCGCCACGTCGGCGTTTGGCGCGGCCATAGCGTTCGACGACGTCGAGACCGAGCCGCAGCAGCGCCATCGTGCGCTCGACCAGAGCGGCACCGTTGGCGCGATCAATGGCGGCGCGGATACGTTCGGCCTCGACACGCAGCACCTCCGCCACGTCGGGCATCGCTTTCTGCGCGGCCTTGGTGGCAAGCCGGGCCAGGATCTGGCCCTCCCTGGTGAAGAAAACCTTGCAGTAGCCGTCGAAGCGCGCGTGCCGCGAGTCGGTATCGTCCAGCCATTCGAGGATAATGGCGCTGCGCGTGGCGTCGGTCGGGCTGCCGCGCGACAGGGCGATCGCGGCCTCGCGGACCAGGCGGGCGTCGAAGGCTGCATCGAGGCAGGCGCCGGACAGGATCGCGCCGGCGCTGTCCTCGGGATCGCAGCCGAGTTCCCCGGCGAGGCGCGCGCGTTCGCGGACAAGTCCTGCCTCGTCGGCAATGCGTGCCAGGAGCCAGGCGCGCTCGCCCAGCAGCTTCTTCATCAAGTCGGTGTATTCGGTTGCGGAGACCTTGTTCGCCACGGCCGCCAGCGCGTCACGCAGGGCAAGTGGCGCGTCACGGCGTGCCAGGGCTTCCATTTGGCCGTTTTCGGCCTGTTTCAACAGCGTCGCCGCCTCGCCATCATCGAGGACGTCGAAGCCGGGAGCCACACCGGCCTCGAGCGGGAAGCGCTTGAGCAAAGCCTGGCAGAAGGCATGGATGGTGAGAATGTTGATGCCGCCTGGCGCATCGAGTACGCGGGCGAACAGGCGACGCGCCACCGGCCGTTCGTCGTCCTCCGGCGGGCGGTCGATCAGCTCGGCGATCTCGCTGTCGAGCTGCGCATCGTCGGCCATCGCCCAGCGACCGAGCTGGCTGGCCAGCCTGTTGCGCATTTCGGCGGCCGCCGCCTTGGTGAAGGTCAGGCAGAGAATGCGCTCGGGCTTCACGCCGTCCAGCAGCAGGCGCGTCACGCGGTCGGTCAGCACCTTGGTCTTGCCGGTGCCGGCGTTGGCCTCGACCCAGGCGGAGTAGGCCGGTGCCGTGGCCTGCCGCTGGGCCACGGTCGCGAGGCGGCGCGAGTCGAGCGCGTCGTTCATTCCTCGCCTCCGTCCACCGTCGACCATTCTGCGACGCGTTCGAGATGCTGGTAGTCGTTGAAGTGCGGAATGAACTCGGGCCAGGGCAGCGCCGGATAAGGTGTTGCCGGGTTGGCGAAATGCGCCGCCATCCTGTCCACCAGCGCCAGCATCGCCGGGATCAGCTCGTCGCTGCCTTTCACTTCCTCGATCCTGCCGCCGTCGTCGAGGCCGTTGGCGCGCCAGTAGGAGAGGTGGACTTTCTCGGCCTTCTCCTCGATGTGCTCGAAGCCGCCGCGCTCGGCAATCGCGGCTTCGAGCAGGAGCTGCGGCGCGAACAGCGCTTCCATCTCGCGGCGCGACGGCACCCGGCCTGTCTTGTAGTCGATGATTTCCAGGACGCCCTTCTCGACCTCGTCGATGCGGTCGGCCAGGGCACGGACGGTGAGAGGTCTTGACCGCGGGCCGACCTGGAGGGAGCCCCAGCGCTCGCTCGCGAGCAGCTTCGTGCCGTTCGCGCGCCGCGCATTCTCGGCGGCGACGAACCATCTGGCGAGGCGCTGGAAGCGCGGCCACCAGAAGGCGCGTTCCGCCGGCGCCGTCAGCAGTTCGCCGAGGTGCTGCTCGCCCGCTTCCTCGAAGCGCGCCACGGCGTCGGGCGGCAGCAGCCCCGAAGGATGCTCGAGCAGGAAGTGCTCCAATGTCTTGTGCAGGGCCGAACCACGGTCGGCTGCGCCCAGCTCGGCCTCGTGAGGATCGAGTCTTTCAAGGCGCAGGATGCGTCGGGCATAGAGGCCGTACGGATCGCGCCGCCATTGCTCGATGCTGGTGACCGACAGCTCGGTCGGCCGCGCGGCAAGCGGCGGCGTCGGCTGCGGTCGCGGCCACGGCCTGTAGTCGACCGGCCGGTCGATGACCACGGCCCAATCGACATAGTGCCGGCCACGCTGGATGTAGACCGGGGCAGGGCCTCCCGGTTCGTAGCCGAGCAACGCGTCCAGCCGCGCCAGCCAGCGCGACGATACGGTGGGGGCGCCGGCCTCGCGTTCGGACCGGGTGATGAGCACGCGCTCGGCGGCGAGCGCCGAGACGAAATCGTGGGCCGACAGGCCGATTCGCCGCTCGGGCTGCGGCAGGCCGAGCGCCGCGCGCATCGGCCGGTTGACCCACGGGCCGGTCTCGACAGTGGGCGGCCAGATGCCTTCGTTCAATCCGCCCAGCACCATGAGATCGGCATGCTGCAGGCGTGCTTCGAGCGGGCTCAGGATCGAAAGTCGCGGGTGGCGTCCGAAGCGTGGACGGATGACCTCGCCCGCCAACATCGTTTCCAGCAGCGCCGGCCATTCGCCACCGGCAATGGCCGGCCGGCCCGCCCAGGCCTCGCGCAACCGCGCGAGCGCGTCGGCCAGCGCTTCTCCGGCATCGCCGCGCCACAGTGTCTCGGCCGAGGCGATCATCTCGGCGGTGGCAACGGTGGCATCGAGCAGCGCGGACGGCGAGGCTCCCTGATCCATCAGCGTGGCCAGCCCGCCGATCCTGTCGGCGAGGCGGCGCACGAGGTCGGCGACCACCTCGCGATCTGTCTCGTTGCCGAAATCCGTGTTTGCGATGCGCGCCAGAATCGCCTCGAGGCCGGCATCGGGCTTGAGGCCGCGCAAGCACTTGCGATCGAGCCGCCGGGCGGCCCCGAGCGCGGCGGGCCGCTCCAGGCCGAGCAGGCAGAGCGGATGCTTGAGCAGGGCGAGCAAGTCGACCGGCGCGAAGCCGCCATCGACGGCGGCGCAGGTCAGCCGCAGCAACGTGGCGGGCGGCGTGTCGACAAGCGGAGCGCCGGCCGAATCATCGATCTCGACATTCCAGCGGCGCAGTTCGGCTGCGACGCGGCGCGCCAGTCCACGGTCGGGTGTGACGAGGGCGGCCGTCTGGGCCGGCCTCTCCAAAATCTCGCGCAAGGCGAGCGCAATGACCAGGGCTTCATGGTGATGCGTGGCGCAATCGGCGCGCGAAACGTGTTCGAGGGCCAGCGGGTCGGGCCGCGTCCAAGCCTCGCTGGTCTCCGCCGGTCGCATCAGTTCCGCGACCAGTTTGCGGCGCACGATATTGCCCGGGCTGCCCGGCCATTCCGGCACGTCGTTGCGGGCAACGGCCAGCGCGCCGAGCAGTTCGCGCAGGCCGTACTGCGGATGCGACGGGTCGAGAACGGCCCAGCTCGTCTCGTCCATGTCGCGATCGAGGCCCGGTAGGACGATGGCTCCCTGGGGCAGGCCGGCGACGGTCGCCAGCAGCTCTCGCGTCGCAGGCTGCGAGCCGGTCGAGCCGGCCGCGATCACCGGCGTTGACGGCGGATGCTCGCGCCAGCGTGCGGCCTGGCTGCGGATGGCGAGCGTGCGCCGCTCGATGGCGTCGATCTGTCCACGTTCGGCCAGAAGCTTTGGCCAGGCCTCGCCGACGATGGCGAGGAACTTCAGCGTACGCTGCCAGTGGCTCGCGAAGTTGCCTTCGACCAACCCCTCGAGCTGCTGGAACGACACGCCTTCGATCGCCAACTCGTCGAGCAGGCGGCCGAGTTCGCGCGCGAGCTTGAGCGCCTGCGCCGTCGACTGGGCGATGGGATAGCCCTGGTCGTCCTTGAAGGCGGCCACCAATTGCGCCAGCAGCGCATCGCGCTCCGTCGGATCGATGGCGGGCGGCAGGGCCAAGGCACTGTCGTCGCCCGGCGACAGGTCCCATTCGCTGTCGTCGACGTCGCCCAGCGGCGCCATCCGCGGCAGGATCGTGGGCTGGCCGTCCGAGGCGCGCAGGAAGGCCTCGCGCAGCGCCCGTACCGAACGCCGGGTCGGTACCAGGATCAGGACATCGGCCAGGGCGAGGGGATCGCTGCCATGGGCGGCCAGCACGCCTTGCGCCAGCTCGTCGGCGAAGCGGCGGTCGATGCCGATGGTGAAGATGCCCTTCATCCCAGCACACGTTCGGCTTCGGCGAGCGCGGCCGGGGTGCCGACATGGAACCAGTCGCCGTCGTGCACCAGGCCATGGAGGCGGCCCGCCGCTTCGGCGCGGCTCCAGAGTTTCAGCAACGAGAACGGGCCGTCGGGCGAGCCGTCGAACAGACGCTGGTCGCAGATCGAGATGCTCGCGAAGAGGTACGGTGCCGTCTCGGCACCGCCGCGATGCCGCGCATGGCCGTCGGGTTCGAGGTAGTAGTCGCCGCGATCCTTTTCCTCGCGGCCGATGGCGCTCGCCAGTGGATGCAGCAGCAGCAGTGCATCCATGCGCCTTGGATCCCACATCGCCTGCAGGCGGCCCAGCATCGACTCCGGGCCGTCGCGCCACAGGCCATCGCCGTTCAGCACGAAGAACGGCCCATTGCCGAGCAGCGGCAGAGCGTTGCGGACGCTGCCGCCGGTCTCCAGCAAATGGTCCTCGCGGACGATGCGGGCGCGGCCTTGCAGACGGTCGGCGATCTGGCTGCCGAGGTGGTGGACGTTCACCACGACATTCTGCACGCCGTGGCGCTGCAGGCGGTCCATAGTGCGCTCCAGCATCGAGCGGCCGGCCACGGGGATCAGCGGCTTGGGTGTGTGGTCGGTCAGCGGCCGCATGCGCTCGCCGCGGCCCGCCGCCAGGATCATCGCGGTGCGGATCATGATGCCCCGATCCGCCGCAGCGGTGGCGGCAGCAAGCGGTCGACCCATACGCGCAGCGGCTCGAGCGCCTCATGCTGCAGGGCGCGCTCGAACATGCGCCAGACGCGCGGCAGATGGGGCAGGTAATCCGGCTTGCCGTCGCGCTTCAGCAGCCGCACGAACAGGCCGATGATCCGCGCATGGCGTTGTGCCGCCATCAACGCGAAGCCGGTCTTGAAGCCCACGGGATCGCCGATCCCTGTTTCACTGAGATAGCGTGCAAGGCAGGCGGCATGCACCGCAGGCGCCACGTCGCGCCGCGCGTCCTCGATCAGCGACACGAGGTCGTAGGAGGGATGGCCGCGCTGGGCGTCCTGGAAATCGAGCAGGCCGCAGGCCCTGACGCCGGGTCGGTCGGGCAGCCAAAGCAGGTTGTCCTTGTGGTAGTCGCGCAGCAGTAAAGTGTCGTTCATGGCGGGCAGGCCGGCCAGGCATTCCTTCCATGCCGCGATGTAGCACGCGGTTTCCTCTGTGGGCGTCGGCTTGCCGGTCGCCTCGGGAAGATACCATTCCGGCAACAGCATCGCCGCTTCGATCAGCGCGTCGCCGGCATAGGCGCCGAGGCCCGGCAGCAGGCTCTTCTCGCCGGCGCGGTAGAGCTCCACCAGCACGTCGGTTGCCCGCGCATAGAGTTCCGCTTCGTCGCCGCCCGCTGCCAGCACGCGCGCGAACGTGTCGTCGCCGAGATCTTCGAGGAGCAGAAAGCCGTGCTCCGCATCCTCGGCCAGGATCTCGGGTGCGCTCAGACCCAGCCCGGTCAGGTGGCGGGCGATGCGCACGAACGGCCGCACGTCCTCCTGCGGTGGCGGTGCATCCATGACGACAGCCGATTGGCGTGGCCGGTTGAGCCGATAGTACTTGCGAAAGGAAGCATCGCCCGCCAGCAGGCGCTCGCCTGCGTTGCCCCAGCCGGCGGCGCGCACGAACGCGGCGCGCAGCAGATCGCGATCAGACTTCGACAAGTCGTGTCTCTCCCTCCAGGGTGGCGCGCCGCCCTTCGCCCTCGATCGCGAGGCGGACGCTGAGCCGCTCGCGCGGCAGCAGCGGCCCCAGCCGCTCGGCCCATTCGACCAAGGCGACGCCTTCGGCGCGCGCCTCCTCCCAGCCGAGCTCGAACACCTGCTCGGGGTGCTCCAGCCGGTAGAGGTCGAAATGCCAGAAACTGCCGCGCGGCGTCTCGTAGACCTCGACCAGGGTGAAGGTCGGGCTCGGCACGATCAGCCCCGGATCGCCCGTGGCGGCGCGCAGGATGGCGCGCGCCAGCGTGGTCTTGCCGGCGCCCAGCCCGCCCTCGAGCGCCACCACGTCGCGCGGGCGCAGCCGCGCCGCCAGCCGGGCGCCCAGCCGCTCGGTCGCCGCCTCGTCGGGAAGGGACAAAGAAAAAGTCGGCATCTTTCGATGCCGACTCTTTAGCATGTGGCCGCCTGTGGGCGACTAGTAGCGGTAGAGGTCGCCCTTGAACGGACCGGCCTCCGGCACGCCGATATACTTGGCCTGGTCCGGCCGGAGCCTGGTCAGCTTGGCGCCGACCTTCTCGAGATGCAGTGCGGCGACCTTCTCGTCGAGCACCTTGGGCAGGGTGTAGACCTTCTTCTCGTACTTGCCCGGGTTGGTCCAGATCTCGACCTGCGCCAGCGTCTGGTTGGAGAACGAGGCCGACATCACGAAGCTCGGATGGCCCGTGGCGTTGCCCAGATTCACCAGGCGGCCTTCCGACAGCACGATGATGCGCTTGCCGTCGGGGAACTCCACCTCGTCGACCTGCGGCTTCACGTTGTGCCACTTGAAGTTCCGCAGGTTCGAAATCTGGATCTCGCTGTCGAAGTGGCCGATGTTGCACACGATGGCCCGATGCTTCATCGCCTTCATGTGGTCGAGCGTCAGAACGTCGACGTTGCCGGTGGCGGTGACGAAGATGTCGGCCTTGGGCGCGGCCTCTTCCATCGTCACGACCTCGTAGCCCTCCATCGCCGCCTGCAGGGCGCAGATCGGGTCGATCTCGGAGACCATGACGCGGCAGCCGGCCTGGCGCAGCGAGGCGGCCGAGCCCTTGCCGACGTCGCCAAAGCCCGCGACCATCGCCACCTTGCCCGACATCATCACGTCGGTGCCGCGGCGGATGCCGTCGACCAGCGACTCACGGCAGCCGTAGAGATTGTCGAACTTCGACTTGGTGACCGAGTCGTTGACGTTGATGGCGGGCCACAGGAGCTTGCCCTCCTTCTCCATCTGATAGAGGCGGTGCACGCCCGTCGTCGTCTCCTCGGTAACGCCGCGGATCGAGGCGCCGAGCCTGGCGTACCAGCCGGGCTTCTCCTTGTTGGTCCTGGCGATCGCCTTGTAGAGGACCTCTTCCTCCTCGTTGGTCGGCTTGGCGATCAGCGACGGATCCTTCTCGGCGCGGATGCCGAGATGGACCAGCAGCGTGGCGTCGCCGCCGTCGTCGAGGATCATGTTCGGCTCGCCGCCGTCGCCCCACTGGAAGATGCGGTGAGTGTAGTCCCAGTACTCCTCGAGGCTCTCGCCCTTGATCGCGAACACCGGCGTGCCGGCCTTGGCGATGGCCGCCGCGGCATGATCCTGCGTCGAGTAGATGTTGCACGAGGCCCAGCGCACGTCGGCGCCCAGCGCCTTCAGGGTCTCGATCAGCACACCGGTCTGGATGGTCATATGCAGCGAGCCCGCGATGCGTGCGCCCTTCAGCGGCTTCTTGGGGCCGTATTCCTTGCGGATCGCCATGAGGCCCGGCATCTCGGTCTCGGCCATGTCGAGTTCCTTGCGGCCCCAGTCGGCGAGCCCGATATCCTTGACGACGTAGTCCTGGGCCATGTGGCGCTCCCGGCGATTTCGTGGGTTGAGGAGGCCGTGTCTTAACAGCGGCCCGGGTCCGCCTCAACGCGCTGGATCAACATATAAGCAAGAATTTATGCCGATATTCCCGGCGCTTTATGGCCGGCGCGGCGAGCCCTCAATCCTCGCCGAACTTGCCTTCGACGAGGGCGGAGAGGGCGGCCATGGCATCGACGGCCTGGCGGCCTGAGCAAACGACCTCGATTTCGCTGCTGATGCCGGCGGCCAGCATCATCAGTCCCATGATGGAGAGGCCGGAGACTTCCTGGCCCTTGAAGGCGACGCGTACCACGGCGTCGAACTGGCCGGCCGTGCGCACGAACTTGGCGGCGGCGCGGGCATGCAGGCCGCGCTTGTTGGCAATCGCGAGGCTCCGCTTCAGGGTGCCGATGCCGGCATCCGCGCTCGAACCCGACGAGGCCTCGCTCACGAAGCTTCCTTGGCCAGGATGCGCGAGGCGACGGTGATGTACTTGCGGCCGGCTTCCTGCGCCATGCGCACCGCCTCGGCGATCGGCCGATTGCGCACGCTGGCGAGCTTGACCAGCATCGGCAGGTTGACGCCCGCCAGCACCTCGACGCGCGCCTGTTCCATGATCGAGATCGCAAGATTGGACGGCGTGCCGCCGAACATGTCCGTCAGCACGATGACGCCCTCGCCGGTGTCGCACCCGCGCACCCGTTCGAGGATCTCGCTGCGCCGCTTTTCCATGTCGTCGTCGGCACCGATGCAGACGGTGGCAACGCATTGCTGCGAACCGACGACGTGTTCCAATGCGGCAAGAAATTCTTGCGCCAGGTTGCCGTGGGTCACCAGTACGATACCGATCATTCTTTCGTGCTCTACCCTGCGTCGGCAGCCCCCCCCGGCCGCCCCGACGTCCCGGTGCGAGAGAGTGACCGAGCGGCCCTTTCCGCGCAACCAGTCAGCAAGCTCCTCGGCCAGGGCCACGGAGCGGTGGCGGCCGCCCGTGCAGCCCACCGCGATGGTCAAATAGCTCTTGCCCTCGGCGTCGAATCGGGGCAGCAGCGGGCCAATCAAGTCCTTCAGCCGCTCGACGAACGGACGGTAGTCGGGGTCGGTCGCGATGAAGTCGGCGACCGCCGCATCCTGGCCTGTCAGCGGTTTCAGCGTCGGCTCGTAGTGCGGGTTCTTGAGGAAACGCGCGTCGAACACCAGATCGGCCTCGCGCGGCAGGCCGCGGCGGAACGAGAACGACATCACCGAGACGCGCGTTCCCTGACTCTGGCCGAGCGCGAAATGGCCGGAGAGGATCTGCTTCAGCCGATGCGGCGACATCGCCGAAGTGTCGACAGAAAGGTCGGCGGCATCGCGTATGAACCCGATGTGCCGGCGCTCCTCGACGATGCTGTCGACGAGCGGCCGGTCGGGCGCCAGGGGATGCGGCCGGCGCGATTCGGTATAGCGGCGTTGCAGCGTCTCGGTGTCGGCCTCGAGGAACAGCAGGCGGACCGCCAGCCCCGGCTGCGTGCGCAGTTCGCGGACGCGCGCCACCAGTTCCACCGGGTCGAAGCCGAACGTGCGCGTGTCGATGCCGATCGCCAGCGGCGGCGCCGCGCCCCCGGGCTTGCCGCTGGTCGACCTCATGAGGTCGCCGAACAAGGCGAGCGGAACATTGTCGACGGCGACATAGCCCATGTCGCCGAGCGCGCTCAGCGCCGTCACGCGGCCCGCGCCCGACAGGCCGGTGACCACGACACAGGGCCGGCGCACGTCGCCGGTGGCCGGCTTGGCGGTCGACTTGGCGGTCGGGGCGGGGCTGTCCGGCATGGCAGAAGGTCCGACGATCATGCCGCCGCGATTTGTGCCACGGCAAGGCGCAACTTGGCTCCGGCGGATGCCTCGAACGGCGCCAGCGCCAGCACGGGGAGCTCGAGCCCCAGCAGGGCTTCCCGTGCCGGCTCGGGCAGGCGCTCGATGCGTTCCGGCGGCACCAGATCGACCAGGAGGCCGACGGACACGCGCGCGAGCAACTGGCCGCGACCGAGCTTCACGATGCCCACGCCGCGCACCTCGAGAAGACCGGCCAGCGTCGCAGGCGCAGAGCCGATGATACGGCGCCCCTGCCGGGCGAGTACGGTCTGGTCGTCGGCCACCAGGCGCGCTCCGCTCTCGATGAGGCGGGCGGCAAGGTCGGATTTGCCGGCACCCGACGGGCCGCGCAGCAGCGCGCCGCGCCAGCGCTTGCCACGCAACGGCAGGGCGACGCAGGTCGCGTGGACCAGGCTCGTCACTTGCGTCCGCCGGCTGCCGGCAGCCGGACCGTGAAGCGCGCGCCCAGCACCCGCCCGTCGGGCGTGCGCCGATTGCTGGCCGAGATGCTGCCGCCGTAGGTCTCCACGATCTGCCGGCAGATCGAAAGGCCGAGGCCGGAGTGCTGACCGAAATGCTCGGTCGGCCGCTCTGAGTAGAAACGCTCGAAGATCGACTCGAGGTTATCCTCGGGAATGCCCTGACCCTCGTCGTCGACGGTGACGATGAACGGTCCGTTGCGCGGCTCGCGGCCGAGCTCGACCACGATGCGCGAGCCCGGCGGCGAAAAGGACAACGCGTTGTCGATGACGTTGCGGAAGACCTGGCCGTAGCGGCCGTCGTGGCCGTGCGCCACGAAGGGCGGGTTGGCGGCGACGCGGAATTCGACCTCGACGCCGGATTTCTGGCTGGCCATCACGGCATAGTGGTCGACCATGTCGCGCAGCAACGCCTCGAGATCGACCGGCTTCACCTCGCCGCGCATCAGTTCGGCGTCGAGGCGCGAGGCGTCGGAAATGTCGGAGATCAGCCGGTTGAGCCGGTTGATGTCGTCCATGACGATGGCCATCAGCCTGGCGCGGCGCTCCGGGTCGAGGTTGGGCCGTCCGGCCATCTCGATGGCGGAACGCAGCGACGTCAGCGGGTTCTTGAGTTCGTGCGCGACGTCGGCGGCGAAGCTCTCGATCGTGTTGATGCGCAGCCACAGGGCGCCGGTCATCGAACGCAGGGCGTCGTTGAGATCGCCGATCTCGTCGCCGCGCTTGCCGAGGTCGGGGATTTCCGGCCGGCTCTCGCGGGCCAGTCGCACCTCGTCGGCGGCGCGCGCCAGCCGCACGATCGGCTGGGTGATGGTGCCGGCGAGGTAGAGCGACAGCAGCACGGTGATGCCGAGCGCCGCCGCGGCGATGGTCAGCATGTCGTAGCGGACCTCGCGCAGCGAGGCGGCGATGGCGCGGTTGTCGCGGGTCAACAGCAGCGCGCCCAGCACCTGCTTGTAGCGCTGCACCGGCACGGCCGCGCTCAGGATCAGGCGGCCGTCGCCGGCACTGCGCACCGCCGAGGCGTTGAAGCCGCGCAGCGCGCTGGCCGCTTCGGGGAAATCGCGCAGGGTGGGCACCGGCCGGTCGACATACTCCGGGTAGCGATCGCCGCGCGAGAGCTGGCGGGCGATCCAGTCGCCGATCCGGTCGCTCCATTCGACCTCGACTTCGACCGGCACCTCCGGCGGCGGCAACGGCACGACGTGGATGCGGCCGACCTCGCTCAGCACTGCGGAGTCGCCCAAGAGCTCGCCAGTCTCGCTGAACAGGCGCGCCCGCACGCCGGTCGGCCGCACCAGGCGCGTCAGGAGTTGGCGGGCAGCGTCGGCATCCATGCGGTTGACCGTGGTCTCGCCGCCCACGACCGCCACTTCGCCGATGCCGGCGGCCACCATCTCGCCCTGCACAAGCAGCGAGGCGAGCTCGGCGTCGATCAGCTCCTCCTCGTAGTCGCTGAGGTAGACCGCGCCGAGCGTCAGCAGGGCCACCGGAATGAGATTCAGCAGCAGGATGCGGCGCGTCAGCGGCGAATGGCTGCGGTCGACGCTGCGGCGACGGCGCAGCAGCGAGGGCGAATCGGCGGCGCCGGCCGTCGCCGGCGCGCGCCTCCACGCGCCAGGAAGCAGGCGGCCGATCAATGCCGCAATCCGGGAGCCGAAAGTCTGACGCCCGAGCGGGCGCGGGCCGGGCTCAGGCGTCGCGGTATCGATATCCGATGCCATATAGCGTTTCGATCTGCTCGAACTCGCCATCGACCTCGCGGAACTTGCGGCGCACGCGCTTGATGTGGCTGTCGATGGTCCGGTCGTCGACGTAGATCGTCTCGCCGTAGGCCGCGTCCATCAGCTGGTCGCGGTTCTTCACATGGCCGGGCCGCTCGGCGAGCGACTTCAGCAGCAGGAACTCGGTGACCGTGAGGTGCACCTCCTTGCCCTTCCAGGTGCACTGGTGGCGGCTCGGATCGAGCACCAGCTCGCCGCGCACGATGCGCTCGGCGGAAGCCTCGCCCTTGCCGGCGCCGGCATCGGCGCGGCGCAGCACCGCGCGGATGCGCTCGAGCAGCAGGCGCTGGGAGAACGGCTTCCTGATGAAGTCGTCGGCGCCCATGCGCAGGCCCAGCACCTCGTCGATCTCCTCGTCCTTGGAGGTGAGGAAGATCACCGGGAACTGCTGCGTCTTGCGGATGCGATTGAGCAGCTCCATGCCATCCATGCGCGGCATCTTTATGTCGAGGATGGCGAGGTCGGGGGGCGACTGGTTCAACCCTTCCAGCGCCGATGCGCCATCGTTGTAGGTCTTGATCTGGAAGCCCTCGGCTTCGAGCAGCATCGACACGGAGGTGAGGATGTTGCGGTCGTCGTCGACGAGGGCGATGTTCTTGCGCACGGCTTGGCTTCTCCTGCAGTCACGGCGGACAACGGCACTTTGGGCATGCTATCACAAACCGGGCCGCCGCCGCCTTCCCGGCCCGCATCCTCAACGAACAATTGCGGCTTTTTTGATCCGAATATGACCCAAGAAGATGTGTCCCGCACCGTGCGCGACCTGCTGCGCCGCCTCGACCGGGCCAGCCTGGCCACCGCCCTGCCGGGCGAGGCGGGGGCCTGGCCTTACGCCTCCCTGGTCCTGGCGGCGGTCGATCACGACCTGTCGCCGATCCTGCTCCTGAGCGAGCTCGCCGAGCACACCAGGGCGATCGCGGCCGACGGCCGCGTCTCGCTCCTGTTCGACGGCACGGCAGGTCTCGACCAGCCATTGACCGGCCCGCGCGTCACCGTGCTGGGCCGCGCCTCGCGCACGGGCGACGACCGCCTGAAGGCGCGTTTCCTTGCGCACCATCCCGACGCGGCGATGTATGCCGGCTTCAAGGATTTCCACTTCCATCGCGTGGCCGTCGAACGCGCCCATCTCGTGGCCGGGTTCGGCAGGATCCACTGGGTCGACGGGTCGGGTCTCGTGCCACCCTTGGCCGCTGGCCTCGCGGAGGCCGAGGCGGGCATCGTGCGCCACATGAACGACGACCACGCCGACGCCGTCCGGCTCTACGCCACGAAGCTGCTCGGGCGAGCCGACGGCGACTGGCGGATGGCGGGCATCGACGCCGAAGGCATCGACCTGCGCAAAGGGGGCGAGGTGGCCAGGCTCGCGTTCGATTCGCCGCTTGCGGCGGGGGCGGACGCGCGCAGGGTTCTGGTGGCCCTGGTCGGCAAGGCCCGCGCGGCAGGATAGGGCGGCAGTCCCCGGAAACACCGTGGATGTTCCGGGATTCCGCGGCGCGGCATCGCGTTCGCGACTGCGAAATCTGATCCACATGATCCTCGGGGCGGGCGGTCACCGGCTCTTGCCACTGCGAGGCCACACCGGTAGCGCATTGAATTGAGAATTAATGCCGTTCGATCGGCCAATAAGGCAGGAGGGATGCTGTGCACCAGGCAGGCTTCGTCATACCCAAACATGGGCTCGAGACGCTCGGGTTGAAGAACCCAGGCAATGTCTACTGGAACCTCCAGATTCCCGCGCTCTACGAGGAGGCGATCCGGCGCCGCGAGGGCATCGTGGCCGAGGGCGGCGCGCTGGTGGTGCGCACCGGCGTCCACACCGGCCGGTCGCCGAACGACAAGTTCATCGTCGAGGATGTGGCAAGCAGGGGCTGCGTCGACTGGGGCAAGACCAACAAGCCGATGGCGCCGGATCGCTACCGCGCGCTCTACAATCGCATGCTTGGCTATGCCCAGCGCCGCGACCTGTTCGTGCGCGACTGCTGGGCCGGCGCCGATGCCGCGCACCGCATCGGCGTGCGCGTCGTCAACGAGACGGCATGGCACAACCTCTTCGCCCGCAACATGTTCCTGCGGCCGACGGCGGAGGAGCTCGAGGGCTTCACGCCCGAGTTCACCATCCTCAACCTGCCGGGGTTCCAGGCCGATCCGGCGCTCGACGGCACGGCGTCGGACTGCGCCATCCTGGTCAACTTCACCGACCGGATCGTGGCGATCTGCGGCACCTGGTACGCCGGCGAGATCAAGAAGTCGGTGTTCACCATCCTGAACTACCTGCTGCCGGACAAGAACGTGCTGCCCATGCACGCTTCGGCGAATGTCGGCCCGAAGGACGACGTCGCGATATTCTTCGGGCTTTCCGGCACCGGCAAGACGACGCTGTCGGCCGACCCGTCGCGCACGCTGATCGGCGACGACGAGCACGGCTGGGGCGAGAGCAGCCTGTTCAACTTCGAGGGCGGCTGCTACGCCAAGGTCATCAAGCTCAGCCGCGAGGCCGAGCCCGAGATCTACGCCACGACCGGGCGCTTCGGCACCGTGCTCGAGAACGTCGTGGTCGATCCGGCGACCGGCCGTCTCGATCTCGACGACGGCCGGCACACCGAGAACACCCGGGCCTGCTATCCGCTCGACTTCATCCCCAACGCCTCGGCCTCGGGGATCGCCGGCACGCCCGAGAACATCGTGATGCTGACGGCCGACGCGTTCGGCGTGCTGCCGCCGATCTCGCGGCTGTCGCCGGAGCAGGCGATGTATCACTTCCTTTCCGGCTACACAGCCAGGGTCGCCGGCACCGAAAAGGGCGTGACCGAGCCGCAGGCGACGTTCTCGACCTGCTTTGGCGCGCCGTTCATGCCCCGCCATCCCACGGTCTACGCCAAGATGCTCGGCGAGAAGATGGCCCGCCAGAACGTGAAGTGCTGGCTGGTCAACACCGGCTGGTCGGGTGGCGGCTTCGGCGTCGGCCAGCGGATGTCGATCCGCCACACCCGCGCCATGGTACGGGCCGCCCTCGACGGCACCCTGGCCGCGGTCGCCTCGTCGACCGACCCGCACTTCGGCATGCAGGTTCCCGCCGCCTGTCCGGACGTGCCGGGCGACGTGCTGAACCCGAAGAACACCTGGAAGGACAAGAAGGCCTACGACAGCGCCGCACGCGACGTCGCCCGGCGCTTCGAGGCCAACTTCGAGCAGTTCGAGGGCCACGTCGACGGCAAGGTCAGGCAGGCGGCAATCCGCGCCGCGGCCTGATTGTGGCCGGCGTCGCTTCGGCACGGCGGACGTAATATGATGCCGCCGCGTGAGTCCTGTTGCCGACACATCCCCTGATGCGGTGATCCGCAAGCCATGGCGGCTGCCGCTGGTTGCGGCGCTGGCGCTGGCGTTCGTCTCGCTCGCGCTGATCTCGGGCATCGCCTACATCGTCGTCCTGGCCGGCGCCTCGGGAACGGCCGAGCGGCTGCTGATCGACCGTGCCACGCGCGTAGTTGATGCCCAGGTCTCGCTGGTGCGCAGCCGCCTCGATCCCGTCTCCGAGCAGCTCGAGTTGATCGCCTCGCTGGCCGCGGCCGGCCGCATCGACATCGAGTCTCCGGTCGACGTGCGCGAGGCGCTGGCCGTGATGATGGCCCAGGTGCCGGCGGTCTCGGCGGTCGGCTTCGCCACGCTCGACCTCAAGCTCCATCGCGCCATGCGCGAGGGCGACGGCCACATCCGGCGCGACACCATATCGCTGGTCGACCAGCCGCAGGGCATGGAACGCTTCCGGCAGCTCCAGACCTCGCAGCACACCTTCTGGGGGGCGCTGTTCTGGAGCGAGACGATCAAGCAGCCGGTGGTCAACGTGCGCACGCCGGTGCGCCGCATCGACAACGCCTTCATCGGCGGATTGATCGCCACCGTCGCGGTCGGCGATCTTTCCTACCTGATCGGCGACCCCGCGCACGGCGGGGACGGCCGATACTTCATCCTCGTGGGCCGCGACAAGGTGCTCGCGCACCGTCGTCTGATCGACCCGCGCGGGCTCGATCTCTCCGAAAGCCGGCCGCTTCCCACCATCAAGGAGGTGGGAGATCCGGTGCTGGCCAAGATCTGGGACAAGCCGGTGCGCTCGCCGCAGATCGACCGGGCGCTGGGCAGCCTCGGCCATGTCGTCGAAGAGGGCGGCCGGCGCTGGGTGTTCGTCTACCGAGAGCTGAAGCGCTTCGGACCGGATCCCTGGCTGGTCGGGCAGTATTTCCCGATCGAGGACGCGACCGGCGACCTAGACCGGCTGCGCAACGGCGCCATCGTCGGTGCGGCGACGCTCGCCATTGCCGCGCTGCTGGCGCTGTTCATGGGGTTGCGCATGGCGCGCTCGATCCGGACCCTCACCTCGGCGGCGGAAGCGATCGAGCATCTCAAGTTCGACCAGCCGTTCCATCGCCGTTCCCGCCTGCGAGAGATCGACGATGCCGGCCACAGCCTCGACAAGGCGCGCGGCGCGCTGAAGTGGTTCGGCGCCTACGTTCCGCACCGCCTGGTCTTCCGGCTGATGGAGCTCGGCGAGGATGCCGTGGCCTCGCGCCGGCGCAATGTCACCGTGATGTTCACCGACATCGTGGGCTTCACGCCGCAGGCCGAGGACCTGCCCGAGCAGGAGACGGCGGAGATGCTCAACCATCATTTCGCCCTGCTTGGCGCCTGCATCGAGGCCGACGATGGCGTGATCGACAAGTATATCGGCGACTGCGTGATGGCGGTATGGGGCGGCCTCTCGCGGATGGAAGACCACGCCGACCATGCCGTTCACGCAGCGCTCGAGATGGCGCGCGTCATCCGCGAGGACAACGTGCAGCGGATCGCCGCCGGCCAGACGGCGGTGCGACTGCGCGTCGGCCTGCACTCGGGGCCCGTCGTGGTCGGCAACATCGGCGCGCCGGGCAGGGTCAACTACACCGTGGTCGGCGATACCGTGAACGTCGCCCAGAGATTCGAGCAGCTCGGCAAGGAGTTCATGCGCGAGGGCGAAGACGTGATCGTGCTGGTGAGCGGCGACACGATCGCAGCGATGAAGCATCCCGAGGTGCTGGGCCAGTTGCCGAAGCCCGAGCTGCGCCACGTCAAGGGCAGGGACGAGCCGGAGCAGGTCTACCGGCTGGTGTGAAGTCGTCCCGCGCTGGACGTGATGCCGTCTTCGCCGCTAGTGTGCGGCAACGTCCTGCCGTCACTTCGAAGGAACGGGCACAACATGGAACGGCGCAAACTTCTTGCATTGTCCACGGCCGTTCTGGCCCTTGCGCCGCTTCGTTCGCTGCAGGCCCAGGACGCCAACAAGCCGTTCACCACCGAGCAGCTCGACCAGCTTCTGGCGCCGGTCGCGCTCTATCCCGACGCGCTGCTCGCGCAGGTGCTGATGGGCGCCACATATCCGCTCGAGATCGTCGAGGCGGCGCGGTGGTCGCAGGCCAACCCCAACCTCAAGGGTGACGCGGCTGTCCAGGCGGTGAAGGACAAGAGCTGGGACGTCAGCGTGAAGTCGCTGACCGCCTTCCCGCAGACCCTGCAGATGATGAACAACCAGCTCGACTGGACCCAGAAGGTCGGCGACGCGATGATCGGCCAGCAGAAGGACGTGGCGGCGTCGATCCAGCGCCTGCGCGCCAAGGCCCAGGCCGCCGGCAACCTGAAGTCGACGCCGCAGCAGAAGGTCGCGACGCAAACCAGCAACGGCGGCAGCGCCATCGTCATCGAGCCGGCCAGTCCCGAGACGATCTACGTGCCGTACTACAACCCCGCCTGGGCCTACGGCACCTGGCCGTATCCGGCCTATCCGCCGCCCTATTACCCGCCACCGCCCAACTATGGCGCGGCGTTGATGAGCGGCATGATGTTCGGGCTCGGCGTGGCGGCGGGTGCGGCGATGTTCGGCGGCTGGCACTGGGGCTGGAGCGGCGGCGGCTGGGGCAACAGCTACACGACCGTGAACGTCAACAAGGCGACCAACATCAGCGCCAACAATTTCGACGCCAACAAGTATCGCAACGGCCAGTGGAACCACGATGCCGCGCACCGCGACGGCGTCCCCTACCGCACCTCGGCCGAACGCCAGCAGTACGGCCAGCACCGGCCCGACGCGGCGCAACGCGAGCAGTTCCGCGGCCAGCTCGAGGGCCGCGGCAACACCGCCGCGCAGCGCCCCGAGAATCGCGGTGCCGAGAATCGCGGCGCGGAGAATCGGCCGACGGAGCTGCGCGGCACCCAGAATCGCGGTGGAGAGAACCGGGGCGCCGAGAACCGCGGCGCCGAGAATCGCGGCTATGAAGGCCGCGGCGGCGAGCACAGCGCCTTCGACGGCGTCAACCGCGGCGGCGGTGCCAGTCGAGACTCCGAGCGCGGCAATTCCTCGTGGGGCAACCGCAGCTGGGGCGGCGAGCACGGCGGCGGAGGCGGCGGCTTTCGCGGGGGAGGAAGGCGATGAGCGGCGCGATGTTCCGGCGGGTCTTTCTGGCGCTCGCGCTGGTCTCGGGCTTTGCCGCGGGCGCGGCCGGCCAGCCGCTTGCCAAGATCCAGGGCTTCCCGACGGCGGAAGCCGCGGCCGATGCCTTCACCGATGCGGTCCGGCGCGGCGACCCGCGGTCCCTCGCATCGATCCTCGGAGTCGGCTGGCGCTTGTTCGTGCCGGCGTCGGCCGAGCAGATGCAGCGCCGCCGTCAGTCCTTCCTCGCCGCCTGGGAACAGGGGCACGAGGTCAAGGTCTCGGGCGACAAGGCCACGATTGCGGCCGGCAAGGACGGCTGGACCCTGCCCATCCCGATCGTGAAGGACGGCGCGGAGTGGCGCTTCGACGTCGTGGCGGGCTTCCGCGAGATGCGCCTGCGCCAGATCGGCTACGACGAGGCGGCGGCGGTGCAGACCCTGCTCGCCATCGTCGACGCCCAGCGCGACTACGCGGCCCTCGATCCGATGAAGACGGGCTCGCCGGTCTACGCGCGCCGTCTGATCAGCAGCCCGGGCGTCAAGGACGGCCTCTACTGGGCGACCAAGTCGGGCGAACCGGCGAGTCCGCTGGGGCCGGCGGTGGCGCAGGCGCAGGTCGACGGCCGCGCCCCCGACGGCCACTACGGCTACTTCTTCCGCCTGCTCTACGCGCAGGGTGCCGCGGCACCGGGCGGGGCGCGCGACTATCTGGTGAACGGCCGCATGATCGGCGGCTTCGCGGCCATCGCCTGGCCGGTACGCTACGGCATCACCGGCGTGATGACCTTCATCGTCGACTACAAGGGCGAGGTCTATCAGCAGGACCTCGGGCCCGAGACGGCGCAGCGCGCCGGCCTGATGACGACCTTCAACCCGGACAAGGGCTGGGTGAAGGCCGACATGACGCCTCCGTGACGGGGGCTGTGCGAAGCGGGAGAGAAGCATGGTGAAGACGAAGGTCCTGGTGTTGCTCGTCGCGGCGGGCCTGTTGGGCGGCTGCGAGAACATGACGACCGGGCAGAAGGGGGCCGTCGCGGGTGCGGCACTCGGTACGGGCATCGGTCTCGCGACCGGCGGCACGTTCGGCGCGGTGGTCGGCGCGGGCCTGATCGGCGGCGCGGCCGGCTACATCGGCGGCAGCGCGCTCGGCAACAAGTGATCGGAGGGCTTTGACCATGATCCGCAGGATTCTCGCCGCCGGCGCCCTGGCTGCCGTCTCGTTCTCTGCCGCCTCCATTGCCCAGGCACAGATGCCGCCGCTCAACTTCGACCAGGCTGCCTACATCACCTGCAAGCAGGCGCACGACATGGCGCCCGAGCCGCGCAAGATGCTGGCGGTCTATCTCGCCGAGCACGTCTCACGTCACCGCGGCGTCGTCATCCCCGACAACGAGATCGGCGGCCAGATCGCTCATCTGGTGCGCGGCGGCTGCACCTTGGCGCCGGACGCCTATCTTTTCACGGTGATCGACCGCGCCGTGCTGGCCGAGGCCTCGAAGCTGCCGAAGCGCCAGTAGCGCCGCAAGCGGCGCTCAGGTCATCTTCACCATGACGTTCCCGGCGTAGGCCGGGCGCGTCACGAGCCGCTCGTACCACGCCCGGACGTTCTTCAGCTCCGGGCGTTCGATGTCGAGGGCGTACCAGCGGTAGGCGAAGCAGCCGACCGGGATGTCGCCCATCGTGAAGTGCCCGCCCGCGACGTAGCGGCGGCCGTCCAGCCAGCCGTCGAGGCGGCCGAACAGCCGGCCGGCATCCGCCGCCGCCTTCGCGATGGCGGCCATGTCGCGCTTCTCGGGCGGCGTGCGCACCAGCCCCCAGAAGGCGATGCGCATCGGCTCGGAGATGGTGCTGAGCTGCCAGTCCATCCAGCGGTCGGCTTCGCTGCGCCGGCCGGGATCGTTGGGCCACAGCGTGCCCGCCGCATACTTGGCCGCGAGATAGCGCACCGCCGAGTTGCTCTCCCAGATCACGTTGCCGCCGTCGTCGATTGTCGGCACGACCCCGTTGGGGTTCATGTCGAGGTACCATTTCTGGTCGTTGCCGCCGAACGCGCCGCCCACGTCGGTGCGCTCGTACGTGAGCCCGATCTCGTCGGCGGCCCACAGCACCTTCTGCACGTTGATCGAATTGGCGCGGCCCCAGATCTTCATCGCGTTGCTCTCCCTAGCGTCAGCATTCCCACTCCGGCATGCCATCGACGATGCGCAGCACTTGTTTCGCGGTTGGATCATCATTGGGAAATGGAGACGTTCCTTTGAACTCAATCCGCGAGTCGTCCAGCCAGACGGGATCAGTCCGCAGACCATACTGTTGGCCGGTTCCTGGACAAGCCGGCAGGCCCGGCAGGCGGATTCCCGTGGGCGTTTCCTGTCGAAGGTCGATCAGTTCCAAACCTCCGTTCGGGTACGCAATGCTGTTGTCCACGCCTATCGCATACTCCCCGGTAGGTGAGAGCAGTGGCGGAGATCCAACAGGTAAGAGGCGGCCGTCCTGAGCGGAAACCAAGTATGCTTCCTGTCCTTCCCAAAGAGCGACTTCGACGATGTATTGGCGTTGCTTCGGCCAATATCCAATCAGTCGATGCTTCCTGCAGCCGTCATAACCTTCGCAGGATTCGCCGACGATGGTGTTGTCGACGAACTTCAGCGACCGATCATTGCCGAGCCGGAGCTAAAGGATAATTCCGTTGCGATAGGCGCGGTCGCGTAGCTTCTCCAGCGCCTCCCGGTCCGCGCTGTCTGGAACGGGAACATGCTGACTCTGCCAGTCGCAGCATTTCTCTTGGACGACCACTGCAATGGAATAGGTTGTGATGAACGGCGGCAGGACGCCTGTCTCCTGCGCTAACGCACCCGAAGTGATCACGGCAAGGATCAAGGCGAGAAAGGTGCGCACGCTCGATCCTAGTGCGCCGCCGCCCAGTTGTCGCCGACGCCGGTGTCGACGACCAGCGGCACCGACAGTTTGGCCGCGCCCTCCATCACGACGCGGGCCACGTCCTTGGTCTTGTCGAGTTCCTTCTCCGGCACCTCGAACAAGAGCTCGTCGTGGACCTGCAGCAGCATCCTGGCCTTGAGCTTCGCCGCGGCGAGGGCCGGCGGCACGCGGATCATCGCCCGCTTGATGATGTCGGCCGCACCGCCCTGCAGCGGGGCGTTGATCGCCGCGCGCTCGGCGAAGGCGCGCAGGCCCTGGGCCTTCTCGTTGATGTACTTGAGGTGGACCTTGCGGCCGAACGGCGTCACGACATAGCCGTGCTTGCGCGCATACTCCTTGGTCGTCTCCATGTAATCGCGGATGCCGGGATAGCGCAGGAAGTATTTGGCGATGTAGTCGCGCGCCTCGGGCTGGCCGATGCCGAGCTGGTTGGCCAAGCCGAAGGCCGAGATGCCGTAGATGATGCCGAAATTGATCGCCTTGGCGCGCCGCCGCATCAGCGGGTCCATGCCCTTGACCGGCACGCCGAACATCTCCGAGGCGGTGATGGCGTGGATGTCGTCGCCGCGCGCGAACGCCTCCTTCAGCGAGGCGATGTTGGCCACGTGAGCGAGCAGGCGCAGTTCGATTTGCGAATAGTCGGCGGAGAGGAGCTTGCAGCCCGTCTCGGCGATGAAGGCCTGGCGGATCTTGCGGCCCTCCTCGGTGCGCACCGGGATGTTCTGCAGGTTGGGATCGGTCGAGGCGAGGCGTCCCGTCGCGGCGCCGGTCATGTGATACGAGGTGTGGACGCGGCCGGTCCTGGCGTCGACCTCGCGCATCAGCGCGTCTGTGTAGGTGCTCTTCAGCTTGGCGAGCTGGCGATGCTCCAGGATCTTGACGGGCAGCTTGTGGCCCTGCGCCGCCAGCTCGTCGAGCACCGAGGCGTCGGTCGCCCATGAACCGTTCTTGTTGCGCTTGCCGCCCGGCAGCTTCTGCTCGTCGAACAGGATCTCGCCGAGTTGCTTGGGCGAGCCGACGTTGAACTCGCGGCCGGCGATCCTGTGGATTTCGCCCTCGAGCTCGCCCAGCCGCTTCTCGAAGTCGGCCGACAGCGTCTTGAGCTGCAGCGCGTCGACCTTGATGCCGGCCGTTTCCATGTCGAGCAGGACGGGGATCAGTGGCCGCTCGATGGTTTCGTACATCGTCGTCACGTGCTCGGGCACCAGCCGGGGCTTGAGCCTGGCCCAGAGCTGCATGGTGACGTCGGCGTCCTCGGCGGCGTAGTCGCGCGCGCGGTCGAGCGGCACCTTGTCGAAAGTCACCTGCTTGGCGCCGCTGCCCGCCACGTCAGAGAATTTTATGGTTGTCTGTCCCAGATGCAGCTGGGCGAGCTCGTCCATGCCGTGGTTGTTCTTGCCGGCATCCAGCACGAAGGAGATCAGCATCGTGTCGTCGACCGGGCCGATCTGGACACCGTAGCGGCGGAACACCGCCATGTCGTACTTGATGTTCTGGCCGACCTTAAGCACGGCCGGGTCTTCGAGCATCGGCTTCAGCCTGGCGATGGCCGCCTTGAGCGGAATCTGGCCGGGCAGCAGCTTGCCGTCGCCGGCCGCGCCGCCGGGATCGAGGGCGCCCAGCAGGTCTTTTTGCGCCTCGCCGCCCGGGGAGCGATGCGCCAGCGGCAGGTAGGCTGCCCGCCGCTTCGTCGAGTTGACGTCGCCCCACGGGCCCTCGAGCAGGGCGAGCGATACGCCGACCAGGCCGGCATTGTTGGAATCGAGCCCATCGGTCTCGCAGTCGAAGGCGACCGCACCGGCCTTCGTTGCCTCGGCGATCCATTCGTCGAGCAGACGCTCGTCCTGGATCAACTCGTAGTCGGCGGTGGTGAAGGGCCGGTTGGCCTTGGCGCGCGCCGCCGGCGCGTGCCTGGGCTCGGCGGGCTCCGCATTCTTCGCCGGCGGCGGCGCGGTGACCGGCGCCACTGGATTGGTGGCCTCGCCGAGTTCCTTGGTGAATTTCGGGATCAGGCTCTTGAAGCCCTGAACCTCGAGCCAGGGCAGCAGCACGTTGGGATCGGGCGGGTGCTTGTCGAAGGAATCCGGATCGGCGGGCGGCGGCACGTCGTCCTTGAGCTGCACCAGCTTCCTGGAGATGCGGATCAGCTCGGCGTTCTGCTCCAGCGATTCGCGCCGCTTCGGCTGTTTGATCTTGGCCGTGCTCTTCAGCAGCGTCTCGAGGTCGCCGTACTCGTTGATGAGCTGCGCCGCGGTCTTGATGCCGATGCCCGGTGCGCCCGGCACATTGTCGGTCGAATCGCCGGCCAGCGCCTGGACGTCGACGACCTTGTCGGGTGTCACGCCGAACTTCTCCATGACCTCGGCCGGTCCGACCTTGCGCATCTTCATCGGGTCCATCATGTCGACGCCCGGACGCACGAGCTGCATCAGGTCCTTGTCGGAGGAGACGATCGTGCACTTCGCTCCCGCCTCGACGGCGAGGCGGGCGTAGGTCGCGATCAGGTCGTCCGCCTCGAAGCCTGCCAGCTCGATGCTCGGCATGCCGAAGGCGGTGGCGGCCTCGCGGATCAGCGGGAACTGCGGGACCAGGTCCTCCGGCGGATCGGGCCGGTGCGCCTTGTACTCGGGATAGATCTCGTTGCGGAAGGTGGTGCGGCCGGCATCGAGGATCACCGCGACATGGTCGACCTCAGGGTCGTCCAAGAGCTGGGTCAGCATTCGGCAGAAGCCGAGCACGGCATTCACCGGCGTGCCGTCCGGCCGGTTCATCGGCGGCAGCGCGTGGTAGGCGCGGAAGATGTAGCCCGAGCCGTCGATCAGGAAGAGATGACGGATCGGCTTGTTCTCGCCCGTGGCGGCCTTCTTCGCCAGAGTCTTCGCGGGAGCCTTGGATTTCGTCATGCCCAACGCCTAGCACGCTGGCGGCGGGTGGGGGAGCCGGGCGTGTTGCGGTTGCACACAGGGCCCGGCCGCTTCCTATCCGGCACAACCGCCGGCGGGCGCTTCGCCGCATTGTCCTGCCGGCGCAGCCGGGGCATCGTGCCGCCGTCATCGGGGAGTAGCCGGCCTCATTCCCAGAGGCGGATGCGTCAACAGACTTGGCTCTGAAAGGAGCTATGGCGCCTCCAGCGACAAGTGCTTGGCGAGACCTTTGGCTTTTCGGCGTCTTCACCCGCGGGATCGGGCGGCGCCGGAAGCCACAGGTTCGTGCCCGATCCCGCGTGAAGACGCCCCGTCGTGGAAGCCTTCCTGGTATCGACCGGCCTCGTGGCCATCGCCGAGATCGGCGACAAGACGCAGCTCCTCGCCATGATCCTCGCCGGCCGCTATCGCCGGCCTGTCCCGATCATCCTCGGCATTCTGGTCGCGACGATGGCCAACCATGCGCTCGCCGCCTGGGCCGGCGCGACCGTCGCGGCCTGGCTGGGCCCCGAGGCGATGCGCTGGATTCTGGGCGGCCTGTTCATCGCCATGGCTGTCTGGTGCCTGATCCCCGACAAGGCCGACGAGGGCCCTTCGGTGGCCGGCGCGGCCGGCGCCTTCGTCGCCACCACGATCGCCTTCTTCCTGGTCGAGATCGGCGACAAGACACAGATCGCCACCGTGGGGCTTTCCGCGCGTTTCAACGATCTCGTCGCGGTCACGGCCGGCACGACGCTCGGCATGATGATCGCCAACGTGCCGGCCGTGCTGTTCGGCGACGTGTTGGCCAAGCGCCTGCCGTTGCGCCTGGTGCGTGCCGTCGCGGCCGCCTCGTTCGTGGTGTTGGGCGGGCTGGCGTTGATGGGCGCCGATATCGGTCTGTTCGGCTGACCTCAGACGAAGCCGAGGCGTCTCCGCGTATCGCCGGCGGCGCCGGCCGTCAGCATCGCGACGAGCTTCGCGGCCTCAGCGTGCGCCACTGCCTTCGTGGCGACGCCGCAGGCATAGACAGTCGCCAGCTCGCAGCCCTGCGGCAGGGAGGCCACGAGCGCGATCCCCGGCGTCGAGAGGATCTCGGTCGCCTGCGTGCAGCCGATGGGCAGCTTGCTCGCCGAGGCTGCGAGCGCACGCATCGCCGTAGCGCCGTTGGGCGCCGGCCGGAGACGGTCCGCGACCTCGGCATCGATGCCAAGATCGGCCAGTACCTTGGCGAAGTGGATGCCGGCGGTGGCCTGCACGGGATCGGGGAAGTGGATCTCGTCGGCGGCGAGCAGAGCGGCGCGCAACTCGGCCGCACTGCCGACCCGAGGCAGGGGATCTCCCCGGCGCACGGCGATGGCGGTCTCGACCGTACCGACATCCCTCACCGAGGCCGCCGCGACATGCCCGTCGCGCGCCAGCCCGTCGATCAGGGCGCGACTGAGGATCATCAGGTCGGCCGCTTCGCCGTTCAGCAGCCGCTCGCGCATGCCGCCCACCGCGCCAAACGTGCCGTCGATGCGGTAGCCGGTCTGTTGCTCGAAGGCGGGCCGCAGCGCCTCGACCAGCCCCTGGGCGGCGCCGCCGCTCAGCACCCGCACCGTCTTCATTGCACCTTGATGCCGGCCTGCCGGATCACATTGGCCCACTTGTCGATGTCGCCCTTCATGTAGGTACCGAACTGGGCGGGCGTCATGGTGAGCGGCACTGCACCCTGCTTGGCCCACGTCTCGCGGATCGCGGGCCTGGCGATGATCCTGCCGATCTCGGCATTCAGCCGCTCGATGACTTCTTTCGGTGTGCCGGCCGGCGCCATAAGGCCGAGCCAGATCGTGGCCTCGTAGCCCGGAACCCCCGCCTCGTCAGCCGTCGGCACGCCCGGCATCACGGTCGAGCGCTTGGCGCCGGTGGTCGCCAGCGCACGCACCTGGCCCGCCTCGACATGGCCCTTCATGGCGGTTACGGCGTCGATCATCATCTGCACGTGGCCGCCGATCACGGCGTTGCGCGCTTCGCCGCTGCCCTTGTGCGGCACGTGCAGGATGTCGGTGCCGCTCATGGCTTTGAAGAGTTCGCCGGCCATGTGGTAGGGCGTGCCCGGACCGGACGAGGCGTAGGAGAGCTTGCCCGGATTGGCCTTGGCGTAGGCGATGAACTCCTGCAGCGTCCTGGCCGGCACTGACGGATGCACCACGATCACCAGGTCGGAAGAGTTGACCGGCGCCACGGGCGCGAGATCGCGCATCAGCGCGTAGGGCTTCTTCGACAGCAGTGTCTCGTTCGTCGTGTGCGTGTTGGACATCATCAGCAGCGTGTAGCCGTCGGGGGCTGCCTTCGCGGCGATGTCGGTGCCGATCACGGCGCCGGCGCCGGGCTTGTTGTCGACCACGAACTGCTGCTTCAGTACATCCGACAGTTCGTGCGCCAACACGCGGGCATAGACGTCGGCGGGGCCGCCCGGTCCGAAGGGCACGACGATGCGCACAGGCTTGGCCGGCCAGGATTGCGCGGCGGCGGGTGCGGCCATGGCAGCGAGGGCCCCGAATACGAGGCCAAGTCTTACGAACCTGCGCATGTCGTTGCTCCCTGACGTCCGCGCCTTTCCCGGCGCGGTTCGTCCTCTACTGCTGTTGTTGCTGCTCCTGCTCTTGCTGGCTCCAGCCCTTCTTCTCGGCGTCGAAGAAGGAGGCGAATACCTTGCGGATGGTGCTCTCGGCGATATCGCGGGTGATGAAGACGACGCGGCTCTTGCGGTCATCTCCCTCGGGCCAGGCATCGAGCGTGGCCGGCGGATGGAAGACGTGCTGCACGCCGTGGATCACCACCGGCTTGTCGGTGTCCTTGACGTTCAGGATGCCCTTCATGCGCAGGAGGTCGGGGCCGCGGTAGGTCACCAGCGCATCGAACGCCGCGGCCACCGTCGACCAGCTCATCGGCTCGTCGAAGGTCAAGCAGAACGCCTTGATGCGGTCGTCGTGGCGGTTGGGGTTGTGCGGGTCCTGTTCGTCATGGGCATGGCCATGATCGTGCCCGTGCTCATGGTGATGGTCGTGGCCGTGATGATGGCTATGGCCGCCGCCATGCTCGTGCCCGTAAGCCTCCTCATGCAGCCAGCGCTTCACGTCGGCCGACTTGGTCTCGGGATTGTAGAGGCCGGCGTTCAGGATCTCGTTGGGATCGATCTCGCCATCGGCGATGGCGCGGAACGGCGCGCCGGGATTGAGATTGTGCAGCCGGCTCTTCAGCGCCTCGAGCTTCGGCGCCTGGGCAATGTCGGTCTTGGTCAACAGTAGCCGGTCGGCGACGGCCGCCTGCTTCACCGCCTCCTCGTGGTTGTCGAGCGTGCTCTCGCCGTTCACCCCGTCGACCGTCGTCACCACGCCGTCGAGACGGTAACGCGAGGCGAGCAGGGGATCGGTCATCAAGGTGTGCAGGATGGGCGCCGGATCGGCGAGGCCCGTGGTCTCCACCACCATGCGCTTGAACGGCGTCACTTCGCCTTTCGAGCGCTTGAGGAACAGCTCGCTCATGGTGCGCACGAGGTCGCCGCGCACCGTGCAGCACAGGCAGCCCGAGTTCAGCGTCACCATGCCCTCGTCGTCGGATTTCTCGACCAGCAGGTGGTCGAGGCCGATCTCGCCGAACTCGTTGATGATGACGGCGGTGTCGGCGAGCTCCGGCCGGCGCAGCAGCTTGTTGAGAAGGGTGGTCTTGCCGCTGCCGAGAAAGCCCGTCAGTACCGTGACGGGGATGCGCTGTTCGGCGGCGTTCTGCGTATCGCTCATCGGAGTACCGGTCCTGCAAGGCGTGGTGGCTGCGGTTACACCCGCCAGAAGCGCCCGGCCTTCCTGAACTCCTTCCAGGCCCGCTCGAGCCTGCGCCGGCGGCGCTTCTCGCCGCTCGCCGCCTGCCTGGCGAGGGCCTTGAGCGAGCGGGCCGCGTCCTCGGTCGGGCGGGCCGCCGTCGCAAGATCGGCCAGCATCCGGGCCGCCGCTGCGCGGTCGTTCAAGGCGCCGAGCGCGCCCTGCAGGCGCACCGTCGCCTCGATATAGGGCTTGGCGTCCGCCGACGCAAAGGCGGGCTGGAGGTAGGCTGCGGCGTAGCGCAGCTTCTTGATGGCGATGCGCAGGCGGTGCAGCCGTTCCTCGTCGAGCCCATGGAGCGCGCGGCCGCGCCGGACGACCTTGCGATGGCGGGCATCGAGCACGCGGCGGCCGAACGTGTCGAGACGGCCGGCGGCCGCCGGGACGTGGTGGGCGGCGAAGGCGGCAAGCTGGCGGTCGAAGGCTGCAAATCGGGCGCCGGCGAGCACCGCGCGGGCCCGCTGGAAGTGCGCCGCGGCAAGCCGGGCGGCGATGCGCTTGACCACAGGCGGCACGTCCTCGACGGTCTCATGCAGGAAGACATACAGGTCGCGGGCCGGCGCGCACTCCGCGGCGAGCCACTTGGCTTCAGCCGACAGTGCGCGGACCTTCGGCCCGTCGACGGCGGGACGGAACACCGAGAAGGCGGCCCGCAGGCGACGCAGGGCGACGCGGGTCTGGTGTATGCCGATCGAGCGGCGGCTTTGCAGGACGATGGCGCGATACTTCGCGAGGTCGGCTCGGCAGGAGGCCGCGATCTGCCGCAGGGCGACATCGGGGGCCGTATCGGGGGTGGGTCCGGTATCGGAGGCGGCCATTAAGTTTCGACCGTAGCGGCCGAAAAAGCACGGGCAACCGCAAAGAACGACAGTCTGATGAAGGTTTTATGTCATCAGCGGGGCTGCGCTTTGTGCGCATATTCTGCCGATTTCGCTGCCCGGCCCGATGGTTAGCAGCCGGTCTTGTGGAGGCGTTTGCAGTAGCGGCAGCAGGCTGCCCTAGCCTAGAGTCTTTCGCATGAGCATCGATGCGGCTGCCTTCCGCAAGGGCATGCGCCACCTCGCGGCGAGCGTCACCCTGATCACGACGCGCCACCAGGACCTGCGCGGCGGCCTGACCGCCACCGCCGTCTGCTCGGTCTCGGCCGAGCCGCCGCAACTGCTCGTCTGCGTCAACAAGACTGCGAGCGCCCACGATCCGATCGGCGAGGCCGGATTTTTCTGCGTGAACATTCTTTGTCCCGAGCATCGCAAGCTCGCCGAGCGTTTCGCCGGCATGGACGGCGTCGAGGGCGACGATCGGTTCCGCGACATGGGCGAGTGGACGACCCTCACCACCGGCGCGCCGGTGCTCAAGGGCTGTCCGGTCTCGTTCGACTGCAAGCTGGTGACCCGATTGTCGGCCGGCACGCACACGATCTACATCGGCGAGATCGTCGACCTGGCATTGCACGAGACGGCGACGCCGCTGCTCTATGCCGACGGCACCTTCGTTCACGGCGACGCCCTCAAGAAGGCCGCCCAGGCGGCCTGAGCCATGGGGCCGGGCCGCCGGGGTTGCGCGCGGGCGCGAACCCACTATCTTCCGGCCGCCCGAACCGGCGCCTGCTGGGGCGTAGCCAAGCGGTAAGGCAGAGGATTTTGATTCCTCCATTCCCAGGTTCGAATCCTGGCGCCCCAGCCAACGCGTCGATCACAGCTTTGTAACTGTCGCCTGCTGCGTTCCATAAGGCAGGCTCGGCAACCGATGCGATGAAAACAGCAATAGCGAATACACTTCTCGTCTTCGTTCTTGTGCTGGCGTGTCTGCTCTCCCTTGAAGGGCTGACGCGCCTCTTCCTCGATGACGGGATGCTCTACGAGCTGGAAATGTGGCGCTACGCGCGCGACGTGAAGGTCCGCGACCCGCAGCCAGAGCTCGGTCATCGCCATCGGCCCAACGCCGAGGCGCGCCTGATGGGCGTGGACGTTCGCACCGATTCGCGGGGCTTCCGTTCGCCGGAGCTAGACAAGAGGGCCGCGCCGGGCGTTGCCCGCATCGCCTTCGCGGGCGATTCGATCACGCTGGGCTGGGGCGTGGCCGAACAGGAAACGTTCGCGCGCCAGATTCTCGATGCGCTCGCCAGGACCGGCCGCAAGGTCGACGGATTCAACCTGGGAGTCGGCAACCACAACACGCTGCAGGAGCTCACCCTGTTCCGCGATGTCGGCGCGGCGATGAAGCCTGACATCGTCGTGCTCTCGTACTTCATCAACGACGCCGAGCCGATTCCCCGCTATCCGCGAACGATCTGGCTGCACGAGCATTCGGCGGCGTGGATCGTGGTCAACTACCGTGTCGATGCGCTGCTCCGTCGGCTCGGCGAGGCGCCGGACTGGAAGCGCTACTACCGCGAGCTGTACGATGACAAGGCGGCCGGCTGGGCGGCGACCCGCCAGGCCCTCGGCGGCTTTGCGGCAACGGCGCGCGAGCTTGGTGCCAGGCTCCTGGTGTTCAACATTCCCGAGCTGCGCGAGCTCAAGCCTTACCCCTTCGCCGACATCACCGCCAAGGTCCGCGCCGAGGTCGAGGCGCTGGGCGTGTCCTTCGTCGATCTGCTGCCGGCCGTGGAGGAACTCGATCCCGCGAGCCTGTGGGTGACCGTGCCCGACCCTCACCCCAATGCGAAAGCCGCCGCCGCTTTCGCCAAGGCGATGTTGCCCGGGATCACCGCCGAACTCGACCGGCTGTGCCGCGAACAGCGGAAAGGGTGCTGAACGTGCGCTTCCTCAAGGACGCGCTCCTGGTCGTGGCGTCGATCGCATTGAGCGCCGTCGTGGCCGAAGGCGTCGTGCGCTACATCGACGGCTATCCTCTCTTCGTCACGCCGCTCGGCGAACCGATGGGGCTTGCCAGCGTGAAGCAGGAGTCGGTCGATCGGGTGCCGCGGGCGGCCGGCGTGGGGCGCGACTGGTTCTTCAGCAGCCCGCCACCGCTGCCGAACAAGCAGCCGGTGCCCGAGGAATGGGAGCGCCTCTACCGCTATGTCGAGGCGCACCGCACCGGCGGCTCGCTGTTCCAGCCCTCCGACGCTTTCAAGGCGTGGAACACGGTGTTTGTCGGCGCCGACGTCTGCCGCAATCACATCCTGCGCCATGCCCCGGGGCAGCTCTTCCTCTACGATCCGCCCGACGACGAAGGCAGGCCGCCCTACCGCTTCCTGCCCGACGTGACGATCCCGAGCTGGCTCACCACCAACCAGATAGGTTGGCGCGGTCCGCCGATCGAGACGCCGCGCGGGCCGAAGACGGTGCGCATCGTCTTCGTCGGCTCCTCGACCGTGGTCGAGGCGCATCACCTGCCGTTCTCCTGGCCGGAGTATATCGGCCACTGGCTGAACGTCTGGGCCAGGGCGCGCGGACTGGACGTCCGGTTCGAGGTGTTGAACGCCGGACGCGAGAGCATCATCTCGACCGACATCGCGGCCATCGTGCGCAGCGAGGTCCTGCCGCTCAGGCCCGATCTCGTCGTCTATCATGAGGGCGGCAACCAGTTCCGGCCGCAGTCGATCGTCGAGAAAGTGCCGGACGTTCCGGTGATCCGCCCGGCGGCCGAGCGGGCGGCGTCGATCGGGTGGTTACGCGCCGCCGCGCGCTACTCCGCGCTGATGGCGCGCGTGCAGGCGGCGCTGGCCATTGCGGCATCCGACGCCGATGGCGCGGAATGGCCGAAGCCCGAATATCGCGTCGTGTGGCCGGGAGGCCTCGACGAAATGTCGCCGAACCTCGGCCATCCCAACCTGCCGGTGAACCTGAACACCATCCAGCGCGACCTCGACCGGATTCGCGAGGACGTCGCCTCGGTCGGCGGGCAACTGGCCATCAGCTCGTTCGTCTGGATGGTGAAGGACGGGATGATCGTCGACCCAGTCCGTCATCGCTACATCATCGAGCAGCTCAACGCCGGCAACTGGCCGTACCGCTACCGCGACCTCGAGCGGTTGGCCAGATTCCAGAACCGCCTGCTTGCGAAATATGCCGCAGCGCACGGCCTGCCATTCGTCGACATCGCGGGCGCCATGCCGCTCGACCCCGACCTCTTCACCGATGCCGTGCACACCAGCTATGCCGGCACGCGCATCCGCGCCTGGGCCGCCTTCAATCAGCTGCTGCCCACGATCGAGCAGAGGCTTGCCGACAGGAGCTGGCCGCGCGCCTGGCCCGCGGACGCATCGACGGCCCTGCCGACGTTCGCGACGCGCCGGATCCGGATCGACTGCAAGCCCTGACGGTCAGCGCGCCGCAAGCGCCGCCGTCAGGCTGGAGACACAGGCGCCGGTGTCGCTGCGGCCGGTATCCACCATCAGATCGTAGGTCATGAAGCTGTGGACCACGTCGACCAGGCCGCGGGCGCGGCCCAACACGCGGTCGCCGCGGCTGCGCTCGCGCGCCTTGAGGATGTCGAGCGGGCAGGTGACGCCGACCGTGAAGACCTCGAGGCCCGCGGCCGCGGCACGCCAGCTCTCGTACATCGCTCGGTCGTGCAGCACATGGTCGAAGATCACGGCATTGCCGCCGTCGACCAATGCCCGCACTGCCGGCGCCATGGAATCGACCAACTGGCGAAACGCCGGCCCGAACTTCGCGGTGACGCTGGGCGGTGTGCCGGGCGGCGAGGTCGTCACCATTTCGACGCCGAGCGCGGTGAAGGCATCGCGCTCGGCCTGCCGGCCGGTGTCGGCGCCGCGGTAGTAGCGCGGCGCCGACATGAAGATGAAATCGTCGAAACCTGTGACCAGATAGGGCTCCGCCAGCGCCGCCTGCAGCGCCCGGCAGAGCGTGGTCTTGCCGGCGCTGGACGGGCCGTTGACCAGGATGAGCTGCGGCAGGCTCATGCGCGCTTCATCGCCCGCTCGCGCGCAGCCCAGACGCGGGCGAGCCGCGCCGCGCGGTCTTCGAACAGATCGCCGCCGCTCTCCTTGCCGAGCAGCGCCTCTTCGATTTCGTGGTGCGGACGCGTGCCGCCGTCGGCCAGCAGGTGCTCGATGGCGACACCACGCTCGGCCAGGCGCCGCGCCACCAGCACGGTGCGATGGCAGTCGAGCGGTTCCTTCTCGGCGCACATCAGGCAAAGCGACGTGGCGTAGGCCTCCGACATCAGCCGGTCGAGCGCTTCCCTGAATTGCGGCCGCGCCGCCAGCGCCTCGTAGCTGCCACCACCCTCCGGCTTGCCGCCGAGCGCCGCGCCCTCGTGCCGATAGGCAATGCCCGCTTCGGCGAGCGACTTCGCCAGCCGCTCCTTGCCGAACTGCGGGAAGCGGCGCGACCACGGCGTCGAGCGCACGTCGACCAGGCACTCGACGCGCGCCGCCTTCAGGAGATCGACGAAGCGTTCGATCGGGTGGTTGGAATGGCCGATTGTCCTGATCGGTTTCATGCGAGGCGGCGCACCTGATCGATGAAGGCGAGGGTCGCGGCAGAATGCTCGTCGCGGCGGCAGGCGAGGTTGAGGGGCACCTTGATCGCCGGCCGTCCGGTGAGAGGCCGATAGGTTACTCCTTCCAGCGGCAGGCGGCTGAGAGATGCCGGCACGATGGTAATGCCGAGGCCGGCCGCCACGAGGTTGAGCGTCGAAACGATGCGCGGCGCCTCCTGCCCGACATGCGGACTGAAGCCCGCCTCGCTGCAGGCGGCGATGATGACGTCGTAGAGGCCACGCCCGTCTGGCCGGCGGTAGAGAATGAAGTCCTCGGCCGCGAGATCCCTGAGGGTGAGGCGCGGCCGGCGCGCCAGCCGGTGGCGGTGGGGCAGGGCGGCCGCCATGTCCTCCTGCAGCAGCGCGTGCACCGTAAGTCCCTGCGGGTCGGCGAGGCCGGAGCGGATGAAGGCAATGTCCAGCCGCTCCTCGCGCAGGGCGCCCAGCAGCTCGCCGGAGCTGCTCTCCTCCAGCACGAAGGACACGTCTGGCCGGGCGCGGCGGAACTCGCGGATGGCGCGCGCCACCAGCGGATGGAACGGTGCCGACGTGGTGAAGCCCACCGCTATGCGGCCGGTCTCGCCTCTGGCCGTGCGGCGGGCGCGCACGGAGGCGCTTTCGACGGCGGCGAGAATCGCCTCGGCGTCGGCCAGGAAGGAACGGCCGGCGTCGGTCAGGCTGACGCCGCGCGGGTGGCGCAGGAAGAGCGGGGCATCGATCTCGCGCTCCAGGGCGCGGATCTGCTGAGAAAGCGGCGGCTGCTGGATGCGCAGCCTCTCGGCGGCGCGCGTGACATGGCCCTCGTGGGCGACGGCGACGAAATAGCGGAGGTGGCGCAGTTCCATTGATATCTATTCGATATGGAAACGACATATATCATATATTTGAACACTGGATAAGCGGAGCCTAGCGTCGCCCCATGACGCTCTCGATGGCTCTGGGGCTCGGGCTCCTGATGGTCTTCACCGCCTTCCTGTCCGGCATCTTCGGCATGGCGGGCGGTATGGTGCTGATCGGCGTGTTGCTGTTCCTGCTGCCGCTGCCCATGGCCATGGTGCTGCACGCGGTGACGCAGATGGCCTCCAACGCCTGGCGCGCCGTACTGTGGTGGCGTCACATCCAGTGGCGCATGACCGTCTTCTATGTCCTGGGCTGCGCCGTCGCGGTCGGCCTGTGGTCGCTCACCCTCTACGTGCCGGACAAGGCGGTGGCGCTGCTGCTGCTCGGCCTTTCGCCCTTCATGTTGCGCGCCATTCCGCGGAGCGTGATCCCCGCGACCCTGGGTCCGCGCCAGGCGATGGGCGGCGGCGTTGCCTGCATGGCCCTGATGCTGCTCACCGGCGTGACCGGTCCGCTGATCGATCAGCTCTTCCTGCGATCCACATGGAAGCGCCAGGAGATCGTGGCGACCAAGGCCTCGTGCCAGGTGTTCGGCCACGGCTTCAAGCTGCTCTATTTCGGCGGCCTCATCGAGCAGGCCGGCAGCGTCGAGCCCTACATGCTGGCGATTGCGGTGGCGGCCTCGATGGTCGGCACGTCGCTCGGCAAGCAGATCCTCGAGCGGCTGTCCGACGCACAGTTCAGGAGCTGGGCCGGCCGGCTGATCACCGCGCTGGGACTCTACTATGTCGGCTACGGCTTGGTGCTGCTGGCGGGGATTGCCTAAGATGGCGCGTGGACATCTCTTCCCAGGAAATTCCGGCGGGGTTTCGCGAGCTCACTGAGGCGACGGGGTTTGCCGCGGCCAACGGGCCGTGGTTCGAGAAGGTCGAGGGCCGCCGCGTCTGGCGCGGCTTCCGGCCGGGGCCGCAGCACGCCAATGCGCTGGGCATCGTGCACGGCGGCATGCTGGCGGCCTTCCTCGATGCCGCTCTCGGCTCGGTCGTGTGGCGCGCCATCGACCGACGCTGTGTGACCTTGAAGCTCACCGTCGAGTACCAGACACCGGCGCGGGTCGGTGACTGGCTGGAGGCGACTGGCGAGCTGCTGGGCCATGACGAGCATGTGGCGCAGGTCCGGGGCCGCCTCTATGGTCCACGCCACGACGTGCTGGCGGGGCTGGGCGATTTCGCGCTGCTCAGGGCCGGCCGTCCGCTGAAAGTCCGGAGCTAGAGTGTCTTCCTACGAAATACCCGACAATCCGCCGCAGGGCTTCATCCGCGTCGATTTCAATCGCGGCCGGCCCGAACCCACCTTCAACAGCCATATCGGCAACATGTACGTGAAGCGCGGCGAGAAGGGCACGCGCGACGAGTTCGTGCTGGCGATCCGCGTGCAGCAGAACATGTGCAACCCGGCGGGCAGCCTGCACGGCGGCATGATGATGACGGTGGCCGACCTCGTGGGCACGATGGGCGGCGGCGCTCTGGCGGGCCTGCGCAAGTTCCTGCCGACGGTGAGCATGACCTGCGATTTCGTGGCGCCGGCGCGGGTCGGCGACTGGGTCGAGGGCCGCGCTGAGCTCGTCCGCCAGACGCGCACGCTGCTCTTCACCAACATTTATCTGACGGTGGGCGAGGAGAAGATCCTGCGCGCCTCCTCGATCGCCAAGATTCCCTCGGGCGACGGTCTTCCCTTCGGCAGGGCGCGGCTGGCGCGCGAGGAAGTGAAAGCCTGAGCCGCCGTCGGCTGCGCCCGACGATCTTTTCCCTTGGCTGGAAGGACGCCTGTCGTGAATCTCAGGGACATCGAAACGCCGGCCGCGCTGATCGACGAGACGCGCATGGCGGCCAACATTGCGCGCATGCAGACGCATCTCACGTCGCTTGGCGTCCGCCTGCGCCCGCATGTGAAGACCTCGAAATGCATCGAGGTGGCGCGCCGCCAGCAGGCCGCCGGTGCCGAAGGCATCACGGTGTCGACGCTGAAGGAGGCCGAGCAGTTCTTTGCCGCGGGCCTCGTCGACATCCTCTATGCCGTGTGCATCGCGCCCGACAAGCTCGACCGCGCGTTGGCGCTGGTCCGCAAGGGCTGTGGCCTCACGATCCTCACGGACTCCGTCGCGGGCGCGCGCGCCATCGTGGCCAAGGGGCAGGCGGCCAAGCACGCCTTCCAGGTGATGATCGAGATCGATTCCGACGGGCATCGCTCGGGCGTGCAGCCGGAAGCACCGGAGCTGATCGAGATCGGCGAGGTGCTGCAGGAGGGCGGTCAGGTCGTGAAGGGCGTCCTGACCCATGCCGGCAGCTCTTACGATCTCGACACGCCGGAGGCGCTGCAGAAGCTCGCCGAGCAGGAGCGGGCGCTGTGCGTGCGCGCCGCCGAGCGGCTGCGCGCGGCGGGCATCGCCTGCCCCGAAGTCAGTGTCGGCTCGACGCCGACGGCGCTCTCGGCTCGGAATCTCGCCGGGGTCACCGAGGTCCGCGCCGGTGTCTACGTCTTCTTCGATCTCGTGATGTCCAATGTCGGCGTCTGCCGGCCCGACGACGTGGCGCTGTCGGTGCTGACCACGGTGATCGGCCACCAGCCCGACAAGGGCTGGGTGATCGTCGACGCCGGCTGGATGGCGATGAGCCGCGACCGCGGCACCGCCAAGCAGAAGCTCGACTACGGCTACGGCGCGGTCTGCGACCTCGAGGGCCGCGTGATCGACGGGCTTGTCATGTCGGGTGCCAACCAGGAGCACGGCATCATCGCCCGCCGCGACGGTACGGCCGATGCGAGCGTCGTCGAGCGCTTCCCGATCGGCACGAGGCTGCGCATCCTGCCCAACCATGCCTGCGCCACGGGCGCGCAGTATCCGGCCTACTTCGCGGTGTCGCCCCGGGGCGAAGCCACATCGTGGCCGCGCTTCCAGGGCTGGTGACACGGCCTGCCCGCTAGGGGTTTGTCCAGGGATGGTCGGGGAAGTAGCGCGCCATCATGCGCGCCACGTAGGCGACCAGGTTGGCATGGCCTTCGGCGCGCCGGCGCAAGTCCGACTCGAAGAATGGCGTGAGGATGCCGGCCAGCGAACCGAGGGCCGTGGCATCGACGGCGACGGGACGGTCGCCCATGAGATAGGGTTTGTCGCCGAGCAGGACCGACAGCGCCGTCAGTGAGCGATCGCCGAGCTCGACGACCTCGTCCGGCGTATGGCGGGCTGCGCCCTGGGCCTTCAGGCTGGCGGTGACGGCGGCCAGCGTTTCCCGGCGCAGCGTCTCGGCGACATCCTGCGGTGCACCGTCGAAGAAGCGCGCCGGTCCCTTGGCGAAGTTCTCCGGCAGCAGCCATCGGACATAGACGAACGGGCCGTTCAGATGATTCTCGATCATCCGTTCGATCGCCCAGGCCTCGGCGCGCTGCCGTGCGTCGAGGCCCTCGTCGAGGTCGATGCCGTAGGTCTTCTCGATATGGGCGCGGATGAAGGTCGAGTCGGCGATCAGCACGCCACCGTCGGAGATGAACGGAAGCTGGCCCTTGGGCGAAGCGCCCGGCATGGCCGCCTCCTTGGTGAAGGGCAGGCCGGCCATCTTGAGCTGCACCTCGGTCTTGGTGACAAAGGGGCTCACGTCCGGCAGGCCGAAGCCGGCGCCGCCGCCGAACAGGGTGATTGCGGGGGTCATCAGGTGTCTCCGTTGTGATTGCTGGCCCCTTGTCTAATCGCCCCCTGCTGCCATCGTGGTGGCAGCATGAGACGCGCCGACAGACTGTTTCAGATCATTCAGATCCTGCGTCGTTCGCCGCGCCGGCCGATCACGGCGAACGCCATCGCCCGCGAACTCGAGACTTCGCGGCGCACGGTCTATCGCGACATCGCCGATCTGATGGCCCAGCGCGTGCCGATCCGCGGCGAGGCTGGAACCGGCTACGTCCTCGAACGCGGCTACGACCTGCCGCCGTTGATGTTGACTCGGGACGAAATCGAGGTCGCCGTGCTCGGCGCCCAATGGGTGGCGGGTCGGGCCGATCCTGCGCTGGCCCGGGCGGCGGAAGACCTGGTTGCCAAGATCGCCGCCACGGTGCCGGAGCGGCTGCGCCCCTTCGTGCTGGAGCCGGCGTCGCGTGCACCTCCGGCGTGGAACGCGCCGGTCGACAGTCTCGACATGCCGAGGACCCGTGCGCACATCCATGCCGGCCGCAAGATCGCCTTCACCTATCGGGATGAGCGTGACCGCGAGAGCCGGCGCACCGTGTGGCCCGTCGCCATCGGATACTTCCAGGCCGCGCGGTTGCTGGTCGCCTGGTGCGAGTTGCGGCGCGACTTCCGCAACTTCCGCACCGACCGGGTGACCGCGGCGGAATTCCTCGACGAGCGCTATCCCGAGCGGCCCGCCGTGCTGCGCACCAGGTGGCAGCGGGCCCTGGCCCTCGAACGGCGCTATCGACCCGACAAGACCACGGCCTAGACCGTCGCGCCGAAGTGGCTGCCGAGCGCGCGACGGCCTGAATCGGTCAATCGCACGGTGCGGCTGCGGCGCAGGCGTTCGGCCCAGCCTCGCTTGAAGAACGTGTCGGCGATGGCTGCGCCCAATGCGCCCGAGATGTGCGGGCGCCGCTCGCTCCAGTCGAGGCACTGGCGGGCGAAGTGGCGTGAGGCGGCCCTGCGCGCACCGCCGAGGTCGACTCCCAGCCGCTCGCAGAACAGCTTGCCCGAATCCGTCAGCTGCCAGTCGCGCGGTCCCTTCGGTTCGAGATGGCCGTGCTGCGTCAGCGAATCGGTGACGGCGATGCCGACCTGGCCCGCGAGATGGTCGTAGCAGGTGCGGCAAAACCGAAGGTCGGGATCGCGCCGCCACGCTGCGGTCCTGGCGGCAGGAGCGGCACGCGTCCCGGCCAGCGCCATGAGCGATTCGATGGCGTGCGCCACGTCGGAGGAGGCCAGCCGATAGAAGCGGTTGCGGCCCTCGGCGCGGGCCGCCAGCAGGTTCGCTTCGACCATGCGTGAGAGATGTCCGCTCGCGGTCTGGGCGGTGACGCCTGCCGTATGGGCGAGGTCCGACGCGGTGTGGGCGCGGCCGTCCATCAGGAGCTGCAGCATCGCGGCACGCGCCGGATCGCCCATCAGGGCGGCGATCTCGGACAGGGCGTTCACGGTGGTCATGGAGCGAGTCTAGGCGTCAGGCCGCGAACCCGCCACGGTCAATGCTTCGGTCGGGACCGAATAGTCCGTGTCGTCAGCGCCACTTCGGGTTGGCGATGGCGATCTTGTCGGCAACGGTCGCTTCGAGATGCGCCATCAGCGCCGCGTCGCGCTCGTCGCGCCGGCCGCTGCGCAATTGCTGCGCCAGTTCGCGGTTCAGCTCTTCCAGCGTGCCGTCGTGGCCGAGCAGCTTCGCGAGCCGCGCCAGCTCGCTTGCATCGGCGGCCGGGCCGAGCCGCGCCTCGCGCTCGAGGATGGCGAGCGAATTGACGGCGACGCGCATCTGGAACCCGAGCCGCGGGTCGGCCTTGTCGAGTGCGGGCGTCACTTCCTCGCGCAGGAAGTCGGCGATCGCCGCGAGCAGCTCGGCGGCGGTTGGGCGGTCCTGCGCCATGTCAGGCGGCCTGCTTCAGCAGTTGCAGCAGGTCGACCTCGGTTTCGACGGCGCGCCGGCCGATCGCGGCGTGCTCCATGGACCTGATCGAGCCCGAGAGGTGCTTCCATGCCTGGTTCAGGCAGATGACGCCCCAATGCACCGTGCCGAAGACCTCCCACCAGTGCGCCCGCTGCGGATCGACCCTGCTGCCGCCCGCGCGCTCGTAGGCCGACCATAGTTCCTCGCGGCTGCCGAAGCCGCCGGCCGGCTTGTCGACGGCGCCGAAGCGCCAACTCTTGACGCAGAGCCAGCCCAGGTCCTCGACCGGATCGCCAAGATGGGCGAGTTCCCAGTCGAGGATAGCCGTCACGCCGTTTTCGTCGGCGAGGTAGTTGCCCGTGCGGAAGTCGCCATGCACCAGCACCTGCCTGGCGAGCGGCACGGGCTTGCGGCGATCGAGCCACGACAGCGCCAGCTCGAACACCGGCTGCGGGGCGCCCAGCGCATCGAGCGAGCGGCGAAGCCCCGCGACGTGGTCGGCGGCCTCGCGGCGCGCCAAGGCCGGCAGGGTGGCGGGATCGGTGGTGTGGAGGCGCGCCAGGATCTCGCCGAGCTGGCCCGCGATCTTCTGTCGCGCGGCTTCGTAGGGCGGGTCGCGCAGCAGCTTGCGGGCGATCGCGGTGCCGCCGACGCGGCGCATCACATAGGCATCCCCGAGCCCGTCCTGCGGCGACATCTCGAACATCGCTTCCGGCGCGCGCACGCCCGCCGCGTGGGCGGCGCGCAGCACGCGGAACTCGGTGGCCCGGTCGATGGCGACGCTGCGTTCGCGCTCGGTCTTGCCTTGGCTCGGCGGATCGCGGCGCAGGATCAGGGCGTGGCGCTTGCCGCCCACGATTGCGTCAAAGCTCCAGGTTTGCCGCGAGGCGCCGCCCGATTGTCGGCTCAGCCCCTCGATGACGGCCGGCCCACCGAAATAGCGGCCCGCCGCGTCGGCCAGCACGGCCGCAACGGTTTCGGCTTCGGTCGGCATGTGAACGGTCATTCACCCGGACTGTGGCACAGCCCCCGCCACGTGGTAAGAGGGCGCGCCAATCGGGGGAGATCAACCAAGTGTCCAATGCCTTCGAGGCCATGAACGGCCTCTTTCTCGAAGACCTGAAGCCCGGCATGTCGGCCATGTTCGGCAAGACCGTAACGGACGCCGACATCATGGCCTTCGCCGGCGTCTCGGGCGACACCAACCCGATCCATCTCCACGACGGCTTTGCGCGCACGACAAGGTTCGGCCAGCGCATCGCCCACGGCATGCTGAGCGGCAGCTTCATCTCGACGGTCATTGGCACCAAGCTGCCCGGCCCCGGTGCGGTCTATATCTCGCAGACCATGAACTTCATGGCGCCCGTCATCATCGGTGACACCATCACCGCAGTGGCGACCATCACCGCGATCGACGACAAGCGCCGCCGCGTCACGCTGAAGACCCAGTGCCTGAACGGCGACAAGGTCGTGATCGACGGTGAGGCGACGGTGCTGGTGCCGCGGCGCGACGCGGCCTGAACAGGACGGCATGAGCGTTCCGGTCTTCGACGATTGGCGTTCCGTGCCCGCCGACTGGAAGGGCGGGGCGGTGGCGCTCGGCAATTTCGACGGCGTGCATTGCGGCCATCAGGCGCTGCTGGTGCGCGCCCGGGAACAGGCCCGGCCGCTCGGAGCGCCAGTGGTCGCGCTCACCTTCGAGCCGCACCCGCGCGGCTTTTTCGTGCCCGATACCGGCCCGTTCCGCCTGACTCTGGCGCCGGCGAAGGTACGTCTGCTCGCGCAGTACGGCGTGCAGGCGGTGCTGGCACAGCGCTTCGATGCGGCCTTCGCCGGCCTGGGCGCCGAGGCGTTCGTCGGCGCCGTCCTGCTGAAGGGGCTGGGCGCCCGCCATGTCGTGTGCGGCTACGATTTCACCTTCGGCGCGCGGCGCGGCGGCAATGTCGAGATGTTGCGCGCCCAGGGTACGGCCAAGGGCTTCGGTGTCACCGTGCTCGAGCCGGTGATGCGGGAGGGCGAGATCTATTCCTCGACCCGCATCCGCGAGGCGCTGCGGGCAGGCTGGGTCAGCGAGGCGCTCGACCTGCTCGGCCATTCCTGGGAGATCGAGGGTGTCGTCGAGTTGGGCGACCAGCGCGGCCGCACAATCGGCTTCCCGACCGCCAACGTGGCCCTGGGCGAGCACCTGCGCCCGCGCTTCGGCGTCTATGCCGTGCGCGCGCTGGTCGACGATACCTGGCGTGATGGTGTCGCCAACCTCGGCAGGCGCCCGACCTTCGGCAAGCTCAAGGAGAATTTCGAGGTCCACCTGTTCGACTTCGCAGGCGACCTCTACGGCAAGGTCTTGCGGGTGGCGATGATCGACTTCATCCGACCCGAGATGAAATTCTCCGGCCTCGACCAGCTCAAGGCGCAGATCGCGGCTGACGGCGAGGCGGCGCGCAGGGTATTGAACGCCGCCCACTGACGGGAGGCGTTCCATGGAAGCGTCCGAAGCCGGCCGATACTGGGAAGACAATGCCGAGACCTGGACCCGGCACGTGCGTGCAGGCCGCGACGTCTATCGCGATGCGCTGAACTCGCCTGCCTTCCTGGAGATGCTGCCGCCCATCGCGGACCAGCACGGCCTCGACATCGGCTGCGGCGAGGGCGCCAACTCGCGTGCGCTGGCGCGCCGCGGTGCCCGCATGCAGGGCATCGACATCGCGCCCACCTTCATCCGCCACGCCGAGGAGGCGGAGACCGCCGAGCCGCTCGGCATCGCCTATCGCGTGGCCGACGGTGCGGCGCTGCCGTTCGAGGCGGGCGCCTTCGACTTCGTCACCGCCTTCATGTCGCTGATGGACATGCCGGACGCGGGCCGTGTGCTCGCCGAGACGCGGCGTGTGCTGAAGCCTGGCGGCTTCCTGCAGTTCTCGATCCTGCATCCCTGCTTCGTGCCGCCGCATCGCAAGGTGCTGCGCGATGCCAAGGGCAACGCCCACGCCGTCGAGGTCGCGGGCTATTTCGGCGCCGCGGACGGCACGGTCCAGCAATGGCACTTCGAGACCCTGACGGCCGAGGAGAGGGCGACCAGCCGGCCGTTCCAGACGCCGCGCTTCCACCGTACTCTGACGCAATGGGTCGACGCCCTGGGCGCGGCGGGTCTCACCATCGAACGGATGGGGGAGCCGTCGGCCAGTCCGGAGCTGGCGGCCGCCGAGCCGATCGTGGCCGATACCCGCATCGTGCCGCTGGCCCTGATCGTGCGGGCCCGCGCTCCTGCGCGCCTTGACCCTCCGGGACCCCGTCCCTAGATTGCCCGCCCTATGCTTATCGGGGCTTTCCAGGAGCGAATTATCCGCCCGGTCCGCTGACCGCGGCCGGGTCGTCCTGCCTGCTCGCGACCGCCCCCGGGGCGGCCGTTCCTCGCTCCTTCCAGTGCCGAGTTTCTTGTGACAACTGACTACAAATCCAGTGTTTTCCTGCCCAAGACCGACTTCCCCATGCGTGGCGGTCTGCCGAAGAAGGAGCCCGAGCTCCTGAAGCGGTGGGCCGACATGAAGCTCTGGGACCGGCTGCGCGCGGAGAGCAAGGGGCGGCCGAAATTCGTGCTGCACGACGGCCCGCCCTATGCCAACGGCAACCTCCATATCGGGCATGCGCTCAACAAGATCCTGAAGGACCTGGTGAGCCGCACCCAGCAGATGTCAGGCAAGGACAGCCACTACGTGCCGGGCTGGGACTGTCATGGGCTGCCGATCGAATGGAAGATCGAGGAGCAATACCGCGCCAAGAAACAGGACAAGGACCAGGTGCCGGTCGTCGAATTCCGCAAGGAATGCCGCGCCTTCGCCGATCACTGGATCGGCGTGCAGCGCGAGGAATTCAAGCGGCTGGGCGTCGACGGCGACTGGGAGAACTACTACTCGACGATGAAGTACGAGTCCGAGGCCGTCATCGCGGGCGAGTTGGCCAAGTTCCTGATGAACGGCGGCCTCTACAAGGGCTCGAAGGCGGTGCTGTGGAGCGTCGTCGAGAAGACGGCGCTGGCCGAGGCGGAGATCGAGTATCACGACCACGTCTCCGACACGATCCACGTGCGCTTCCCCGTCGTGACGTCGAAGGGCGGCAAGCTCGACGGCGCGTCGGTGGTGATCTGGACCACGACTCCCTGGACGATGCCGGGCAACCGCGCGCTAGCCTACGGCAAGGAGATCGCCTACGCGCTGGTCGAGGTGACGGCCGTGGGCGAGGGCAGCAAGGCCCGCATCGGCGAGAAGATGATCCTCGCCAAGGATCTCGTCGCCGCGGTCGCCGAGGAGGCCAAGTTCACCACGAAGCATCTCGCCGACGTCACGGCTGAGGACCTCGAGGGCGTGATCGCCGCCCACCCGCTGCGCGGCAAGGGCTTCGAGTACGACGTGCGTCTGCTGGCCGGCGGCTTCGTCACGGCCGACGCCGGCACCGGCTTCGTGCACATCGCGCCGGGCCACGGTGCGGACGACTACGAGCTGGGCGTGGCCAACGGCGTCGAGGTCCCGGACACGGTGGCGGAGGACGGCACCTACTATCCGCACGTGCCGCTGTTCGCGGGCCGCCGCGTCTACACGCCGGAAGGCAAGAAGGGCGATGCTAACCGCACGGTGATCGCCGCCCTCGACGAGGCGGGCAAGCTGCTCGCGTCGGGTCGCATCACACACTCCTATCCGCACTCGTGGCGGTCGAAGGCGCCGGTCATCTTCCGCAACGCGCCGCAGTGGTTCATCGCCATGGACAAGCCGATCGCCGAGATCGGCGGCACCTTGCGCGAGAAGGCGCTGGCGGCGATCGACGCCACGCGCTTCGTGCCGCGCGCCGGCTATAACCGCCTGCGCTCGATGATCGAGCAGCGACCGGACTGGTGCGTGTCGCGCCAGCGCGCCTGGGGCGTGCCGATCGCGGTGTTTGTCGACAAGAAGACGGGCGAGCCGCTGCGCGACCCCGAGGTGATGGGCAGGGTCGTCGAGGCCTTCAAGGCGGAGGGCGCCGACGTCTGGTTCGCGAGCCCGCCCGAGCGCTTCCTCGGCAACAAGTACAAGGCCGAGGACTTCGAGCAGGTGAAGGACATCCTCGACGTCTGGTTCGACTCGGGCTCGACGCACGTCTTCACGCTCGAGGGCTATCCCGACCTCAAGTGGCCGGCCGATCTCTACCTCGAGGGCTCGGACCAACATCGCGGCTGGTTCCATTCCTCGCTGCTCGAGAGCTGCGGCACGCGCGGACGCGCGCCCTATGACGGCGTGCTGACGCACGGCTTCACGCTCGACGAGCAGGGCCGCAAGATGTCGAAGTCGCTGGGCAATATCACGGCGCCCCAGGCGGTCTGCGACCAGTACGGCGCCGACATCCTGCGCCTCTGGGTGGTCGGCACCGACTACACCGAGGACCAGCGCATCGGTCCGGAGATCCTGAAGCACCAGGCCGAGGCCTATCGCCGCCTGCGCAACACCTTGCGCTATCTGCTGGGCAGCCTCGACGGGTTCACGGCAGCGGAGCGGATTGAGCCGGCAGAGATGCCCGAGCTCGAGCGCTGGGTGCTGCACCGCCTGGCCGAGCTCGACGCCATGTTCAGGGCGGCGGTCGAGGATTTCGACTTCCACAAGATCGCCACCGAACTGCACAATTTCTGCGCGGTCGATCTCTCGGCCTTCTACTTCGACATCCGCAAGGACGCGATCTACTGCGACGCCGCAGGTTCGTTGCGCCGGCGCGCCGCACGCACGGTCATGGCCGAGATTTTCTCGTTCCTGACCGCCTGGCTCGCGCCCATCACCTGCTTCACCGCCGAAGAAGCATGGCTCGCCCGACCCAAGGACGTGCCCGACGGCGCGGCCGATTCCGTTCATCTGCGCGTCTATCCCGCGATCCCGCCCGCCTGGCTCGACACCGCGCTCGGCGAGAAATGGAAGACCGTGCGGGCGCTGCGCCGCGTCGTCACCGGCGCACTCGAGCTCGAGCGGGCGGAGAAGCGCATCGGGTCGAGCCTGCAGGCCGCACCCCACGTCCACGTCGCGCCGGAGTATGTGAAGGCGCTGCAGGGGCTCGACCTGGCCGAGATCTGCATCACCTCGGGCGGCGACCTGGTCCAGGGCGAGGCGCCGGCCGGGGCTTTTGCTCTGTCCGACGTGGCCGGCGTCGGCGTCGTGCCGAGCCTCGCGCACGGCACCAAGTGCGCGCGCTGCTGGCAGGTTCTGGAGGAGGTCGGCAAGTCGCCCGCCCATCCGTTGATCTGCAAGCGATGCGAGGAGGCCGTTACGGCATGAGGCCGATCGACCGTCAGGCGATGATCCTGGTTGCAGTCACGCTGGTCGCCGATCAGGTCTCCAAACAGCTCCTGCTGGGCTACCTGCTGAAGGCCGGCGCCGTCGTTTCGGTGATCGACGGGCTGTTCCGGCTGGTCGTCGTCTGGAACCGGGGCGTGAGCTTCGGCCTGCTGGGCGGCGACCAGGCGCTGCCGCCCTGGGCCCTTTCGGGCGTCGCCATCGCGGTCTGCATCGGGCTCTTCATCTGGCTGCGGCGGACCGATCGGCTGTTGACGGGTTGGGGCATCGGCCTTGTCATGGGCGGGGCCATCGGCAATGTTATCGACCGCGCCCGGTGGGGCGCGGTGTTCGATTTCGCCGATTTCCACATAGGCCATTGGCATTGGCCGGCGTTCAATGTCGCCGATTCGGCGATCGTCGTCGGCGTCGGGCTGATGCTGATCGACTCCCTGCTCGGCGAACGGCAACGCGCGCCCTGATGCGGCCATGATCGGCGGACAAAAGCAATTCAAGGACGGACGATGAAACGGACCCTTCTCCCGATCCCGCTGACTCTGGTGGCCTGTGGCTCGCTGGCGCTGGGCGGCTGCGGCGCCTTCGAGAATTTCGGCGGCGGCAAGAAAGTGTCGCCCGACGAATTCAAGATCGTCTCCCATTCGCCGCTCACCATGCCGCCGAATGCCGAGCTGCGTCCGCCGCGGCCGGGCGAGCCCAGGCCGCAGGAAGTGACGCCGGCCGACCAGGCCAAGGAAGCTCTGTCTCCTGCGCTGGCCGGTCGTACGCAGCAGCGGATCAATGCGGGTCCGAATGCGCCGCGCAGCGGCAGCAGCGCCGAACAATCGCTGGTGGCGCGCGCCGGTCAGGGCGGTGTCGATCCCAACATTCGCGGCCAGGTGAACAAGGACACCAAGACGCTGGCCGAAAGCGACAAGTCGTTCATCGACAGCCTGATCTTCTGGCAGGACACCCAACCCGGCGGCGTTGTGCTCGATCCGAGCAAGGAACAGCAGCGCATCCGCGACGCTCAGGCGACCGGCCAGCCCGCCGCCGGGCCGACGCCGACCATCACGCGGCGCAAACGCGGCCTGCTCGAAGGCATCTTCTGAGTCCCATGCCGCTTCCCGGCCGCCGCGCCGTGCTCGGCGGCCTTCTCGCGGGGGTGGCGATCTCGCCGCCCACAGCGGCACTTGCCAGGCTGTTCGCGGTCGAACGGCGTAATGCCGAGACCTTCACGCTGGCCAACGGCCTGCAGGCGATCGTCCTGCCGTCCCGGCGCGCACCCATCGTCACCCAGGTCGTGGTCTACAAGGTCGGCAGCGCCGACGAGACCTTCGGCCACACCGGCGCCGCACATTTCCTCGAGCACATGATGTTCAAGGGCACCGACCGCGTGCCGGCCGGCGAGTTCTCGCGCATCGTCTCGCGTAACGGCGGGCGCGACAACGCCTACACGACGTTCGATTCCACGGGCTACCACCAGACTGTCGCGCCCGAGCGGCTCGAGCTCGTGATGCGCATGGAAGCCGATCGCATGACCGGCGCGCGCATCACCGAGCGCGACGTCGTGCCGGAGCGCCAGGTGATCCTCGAGGAACGACGCATGCGCACCGACAACGTGCCGTCGGCGCTGCTCGACGAGGCGGTGCGCGAACAGCTCTACGGGCGGCACAAATCCTATGCCATGCCGGTCATCGGCTATGTCGACGACATCAAGAGGCTCGGCGTCAACGACCTCCTGGCCTTCTACCGCCGCCACTACGCACCCAACAACGCGATCCTGATCGTGGCGGGCGACACGACGACGGAAGCCGTGCGCAAGCTCGCCGAGAAATACTACGGCCCGATCGCCAACCGGCGCGTCGAGCCGCGCCGGCGGCCGTCGCACGGCGGGACCGATCTGCCGCAGAAAGTGATACGCGCCGACGCCCGCGTCGTCGAACCGCGCTGGTCGCGGCTGTGGCTCGCGCCGTCCTACCGCGTCGGCGAAACGAAGTATGCCTATGCGCTGCAGGTGCTGGCACGGCTGTTCGGCGGCAGCGAGACCAGCCGCCTGTGGCGGGCCGTCGTGGTCGACGGCAAGGTCGGTCTCTCTGCCTGGGCATCGTACAGCCCGTCGAGCCTTGGCCTTACGTCGTTCGACATCGGCGTTCATCCTGCGCCGACGCGGCGCATGGCCGACGTCGAGGTCGCTGTAGCCGACGAGATGAAACGACTGCTCGATGGCGGCGTGACGGCGGCGGAGGTCGAGCGGGCGCAGAACCAGCTCCTGGCCGGCGCCATCTACGCGCAGGATTCGCTCGCTAGCGGTCCGCGCCTCTACGGCACCGCGCTGTCGACCGGCAGCACCGTGGCCGATGTCGACGCCTGGCCGCAGCGCATCGCCGACGTGACCGCGGCCGACGTCCAGGCCGCCGCCCGGCACGTCTGGCGGGACGACGGCGCCGTCACCGCGATGCTGACGCCGGCCGAGGGCACGCGATGAAAGTCGGGCGCGCCCTCGCAGCGTTGCTGGCCGTCCTCGTTGCCCTTGCGCCCGGCATGGCGGGCGCCATCGACATCAAGGTCTTCACCACGCCAGCCGGCATCAAGGCGTGGCTGGTCGAGGACAAGAGCGCGCCGGTCGTGGCGCTTTCCTTTTCGTTCGCCGGCGGTACCGCGTCCGATCCTGCGGGCCTGGCCGGCATCACCGATCTCATGGCGGGCATGCTGACGGACGGTGCCGGCCAGTTCCCCGCGCAGGCCTTCCGCCGGCGTCAGGAGGACGCCGCGGCCTCGCTGGGGTTCAGCGCTTCGCTCGACCGCGTGCGGGGCTCGTTGCGCGTGCTGTCGGCCAACCGCGAGGAGGGCTTCGAGCTCCTGCGCCTGGCGCTTGGCCAGCCGCGCTTCGACCAGGACATGCTGGAACAGCGTCGCGCCCAGACCATTGCATCCCTGAACCAGGCGGCGCAGCGGCCGGCCTCAGTGGCCGCCCGTACCATGATGGCGACCGAGTTCGCCGGGCATCCCTACGCCGCCGATCCCGACGGCACGCGCGAGGGCCTCGCTGCGGTGACGCCCGATCTCCTGAAGAAGCGTGCGGCGGCCCTTTTGTTGCGGAGCGGCCTCGTCGTCGCGGCCGTCGGCGACATCTCCGAGGCCGAGCTCGCCCGCCAGCTCGATCGCGCGTTCGGCAGCCTGCCGCTCGGTACGCCGCCCGCCCTGCCGCCGCAATGGGTGCCGCCGACCAGGCCCAGGACCGTCGTCGTCGAGCGTCCGGTGCCGCAGAGCACGGCGTTGCTGGCATTGCCCGGCATCGCGCGCGACGATCCTGAATGGTACGCCGCCCTGATCATGAATCACGTGCTGGGCGGCGGCGGCCAGCAGTCGCGGCTGTTCAACGAGGTGCGCGAGAGGCGCGGGCTTGCCTACAGCGTGTCGAGCGGGCTTCGGACCTACAAGCGTGGGGCGCTGCTGGTCGTCTCGACGGGCAGTGCCAACGAGCGCATCGCCGAGGCGATCCGTGTGATCAAGGCCGAGATGACACGGCTGCGCGTCGAGGGCGTCACCGAGGCCGAACTTGCCGACGCCAAGACCTATCTCTCCGGCGCGCTGGCGCTGTCGCTCGACTCCTCGGGCTCGATCGCGAGCCTGCTGCACTCCCTGCAGATCGACGGACTTTCGCCCGACCATCTGACGAAGCGCGGTCAACTCATCGCGGCGGTGAGGCTCGACGACGTGCGGCGGGTCGCGCGCCGCCTGTTGCGCGACGAGAGCTTGACCACGGTCGTGGTCGGCAAGCCGGTCGGCGTTGCTTCGGACCCCAAGGAATGACCACCTACTACCGCCAATCGATCGACGATGCCCTCGACACCTCGGTCGGTGACAGGGGCCTTTCCCGAGCCAGCCTCGATCGCGCGATGGCCGAGCTCAGGCCAGCGCTCGACAAGATCCGCCATTGGCACGACAGCAACGAGCTGCCGGTGCTCAGGCTGCCGGCACGGCGCGACGATCTCGCCGCGCTCGAGGCGCATGCCGCGCGCTTCGCCGGGTTCGATCATGTCGTCGTCATGGGCATGGGGGGCTCCAGCCTCAGCGGCAAGACGCTGGTGGCGCTGAAGGATCAGGGCTTCGGTCCGCTGCCCGGTCGGCCCAGGCTGTGGTTCATGGACAATGTCGACCCCGCGACCTACGCGGAATTGCTGTCGCGTTTGCCGCTGGACCGCACCGGGTTCATCCCCATCTCCAAGTCGGGCGGCACGCCCGAGACGATGGCCCAGCTCCTGGCGGTCCTCGACGCTCTCGAAGCCAAGGTCGGCAAGGCCGCCGTCGGCCGGCACGTCATCGCCATCACGGAGGCGACTGACAATCCCTTGAGCCGCGCCGCCAAGCGCATCGGCGCCACCATCCTCGAGCACGATCCCAGGGTCGGCGGCCGCTACTCGGCGCTGTCGCTGGTCGGCATGCTGCCGGCGATGATCGCCGGCCTCGATTGCGCGGCGGTGCGTGAGGGTGCCGCGAGCGTGCTCGATCCGGTGTTGGCGGCCAACGATGTCGCGGGCATCGCGCCGGCGCTCGGCGCGGCGCTGTCGGTCGGGCTGGCGCGCGGGAAGGGCATCAACATCACGGTGATGATGCCCTATGTCGACAGGCTCAATACGTTCGGCGCCTGGTACCGCCAGATCTGGGCGGAGAGCATCGGCAAGCAGGGTGTGGGCACGACGCCCGCCATCGCGCTCGGCACGGTCGACCAGCACAGCCAGGTCCAGCTTTATCTCGACGGCCCGGCCGACAAGCTCTTCACCTTCCTGATCCAGGATACCGCCGGGCAGGGTGCGACGCTCCAGCCGGGCTCCGACAAGGCGCTCGACTACCTCGCCGGCCATACGATGGGCGATCTGCTGCTGGCCGAGGCCGATGCGACGGCGGCGACCACCGTCCAGGCCGGGCGGCCGACGCGCGTCATCCGCATCGCCGAGGTCGATGAGCGAACGATCGGCGCACTGATGATGCATTTCATCCTCGAAACGATTTTCGCCGCCCATCTCTGGAAGATCGACGCCTTCGACCAGCCTGCGGTCGAGCAGGGCAAGGTCCTGACCCGCCAGTATCTTTCCCAGAGGCGGAAGTCGTAAACTCCGGCGCGATGCTGCGCCGCCTTCCCTCCAATCTCGTGAACCAGATCGCCGCCGGCGAGGTCGTCGAGCGTCCGGCCAGCGCCGTGAAGGAGCTGGTCGAGAACGCGATCGACGCCGGCGCGGCGCGCATCGCCGTCACGCTGAAGGAGGGCGGTCGCACCGTCATTTCCGTGGTCGACGACGGTGTCGGCATGTCGCCCGACGAGCTCAAGCTCGCGGTCGAGCGCCACTGCACGTCGAAGCTGCCCGACGATGACCTGACGGACATCCGTACGCTCGGCTTCCGCGGCGAGGCCCTGCCCTCGATCGCCTCGGTGAGCCGCTTCGCTATCACGTCGCGCCCTGCCGGGGCGGACACTGCCTGGAGTCTCGAGATCGAGGGCGGCGCCAAGAGCGAGCCGAAGCCCGCCGCGCATCCCGCCGGCACGCGTGTCGAGGTCCGTGACCTCTTCTTTGCTACGCCCGCCCGGCTCAAGTTCCTGAAGGAGCCGCGCACCGAGTCGAGCCACGTCGCCGATGCCATGCGCCGCCTTGCCATGGCGCACCCTGAGGTCGCGTTCCGGCTGGAGAGCGAGGAGCGCGCGCTGATCGATCTGCCGGCCGCCAACCCGTCGCTGCTGGAGAAAGGCGACGCGGCGCGGCTGGAGCGGCTGGCCGCCATCATGGGTCGCGAGTTCGGCGACAATGCCGTGGCGATCGACGCCAACCGCGAGGGCTTCCGGCTCACGGGCTTCGCCGGCCTGCCGACGCTCAACCGGCCGACCGGCCAGCACCAGTATCTCTTCGTCAACGGCCGGCCGGTGCGCGACAAGCTGCTGGCCGGCGCAGTGCGCGGCGCCTACCAGGATTTCCTGGCGCGCGACCGCCATCCCATGGTGGCTCTGTTCCTCGAGGCGCCGACCGAGCTGGTCGACGTCAACGTCCATCCCGCCAAGACCGAGGTCCGCTTCCGCGACGCCGGCATCGTGCGTGGTCTCATCGTCGGCGCGCTGCGCACCGCGCTCGCCGCTGCCGGCCATCGCGCCAGCACGACGGTGGCCGATGCGGCGCTGGGCGCGTTCCGGCCGCACACGGGCTATTCGACGGCCTTGCCGATGGGCGGCGGCGGCAACGGCTTCGTCGTGCCGCGCGGGCTGGCCGAGGCGGCGGCGCAGTTCATGGCGCCACCCTCTTCGCTGGAGATCGGGGCGCCGTCTGCCCGCGTCGAGATGCCGACGGGCGAGATCGCCGAGGGCAACTTTCCGCTGGGCGTGGCGCGCGCGCAGCTTCACGAGACCTATATCGTCGCCCAGACCGACCACGGCGTGGTGATCGTCGACCAGCACGCTGCGCACGAGCGTCTGGTTCACGAGCGCCTCAAGAACCAGCTCGAGGCCGAGGGCGTGAAGCGCCAGGCGTTGCTGCTGCCCGAGGTCGTCGAGGTGGGCGAAGACGGCGCACGACGCCTCGCCGCCCGGCAGGCGGAGCTCGCCGAGATGGGCCTGGTGCTCGAACCATTCGGGCTGGGCGCCGTGGTGGTGCGCGAGACGCCGGCCGTGCTCGGTGAGCTCGACGTCCAGGGCCTGGTGCGCGATCTCGCCGACGAACTCGCCGAGATGGGTGATCACCTCTCGCTCAAGGAAAAGGTCGAGGACGTCTGCGGCACCTTGGCCTGCCACACCTCGGTGCGGGCCGGCCGCCGCCTCACGGTCGAGGAGATGAACGCTCTGTTGCGCCAGATGGAGGCGACACCGCACTCCGGCCAGTGCAATCATGGCCGCCCGACCTATGTCGAACTCAAGCTGGCCGACATCGAGCGGCTGTTCGGAAGACGATGAAGAAGCTCCTGACTCTGCTGGCCGTTCTTGCCGCCGCGCCCGCTAGCGCACAGACCCGCGCACCGGCGTCGCCGCAACAGCCGCCGGCCGTGCTGACGCCGGCGCCCTCGTCGCCGCTCGACGGTCAGTGGCGCGGCACCAGCGATGGCGGCTCGTGCAACGCCCCGCTCGAATACCAGCTCACCATCGAATACGGCTTCGTCGACGGCTCGGCCTACGACACCACGGCGCGCGGCCCCGTCCCGAACCCGAAGAAGTCGGCGCCGCCGCCGCCCGGCCCCGGCCTCTGGCAGGTCCATGGCGTCGCCAAGGCCGGCGGTTCGTTCAACCTGTTGAGCGTGGCGTCGGTGAAGGGCACCGAGCACCGCCGCGTGCAGCTCACGGCGCGCGCCGACGGCAATTCGCTGGTGGTGACCGAGACCGGCGGCTGCCGCCGCACCGCCCGCCTGGCGCGCGGCTGATCCTACTCGCAGACGATCCGCTCTTCGCGGCCGGCGAGCAGGCGGAAGAACGCGTCCTGCGGCTTTTCCAGGACGAACATGGCCCGCGCATCGAGGCCGAGGTTGAGGCCGCGCATGACGGCGCCGCTCACGCCGTGGCTCACCACGACGGTGCGCGTTCCGGAGGCGGCGATCTCGGCCAGCACCTCGGCCGAGCGCCGGCGCAGCTCGAAATGCGTCTCGCCTCCCGGCGGACAGTAGCCGTGCGGGTCGGCGCGCCAGTCGGCGAGCGCCGTAGGGTGCGTCGCCTCGATCTCCTTCCAGGAGAAGCCCTCCCATGCGCCGTAGGCGAGCTCGGCGAGACGCGCGTCGTCGCGCCAGTCCTTCGAGGCGAGGCCGAGTTCGCGACCGACGATCTCCGCCGTTTCCCTCGCGCGGCCGAGCGGGCTCCTGAGGAAGACCGTCGGCCCGGGCTCGCGCGCAAGCTCCGACTTCAGGGTGCGGCCCATGGCCAGCGCCTGGGCGCGGCCGCGCTCGGTGAGGTCGGAGTCCTTGCTGCCCTGCATGCGCCGTTCCGTGTTCCAGGCGGTCTCGCCGTGGCGCAGCATGTAGAGCGGAGCGGCAAGCTTCATGGAACGCGCTTCAGGATCACGATCTTGGCCGCACCATAGCGTCTCTCGTCGATCGCCTCGAATCCGCGAGGCGGCGCGATGTCCTCGTTGTGGGCCAGCTCGACCGTGGCGATGGCGTCGGGTGCGAGCCAGCCCGCGTCGGCGAGCGCTGTCAATGCAGGCGCGCCGTCGCCGGAACGGTAGGGCGGGTCGAGGAAGACGAGGTCGCAGGGTTCGCGGCCGGGTGGCGGCCGCCGCGCGTCGGCGCGCACGACTTTGGCCGCGCCGGTTTCGCCAAGCTTGCGCAGGTTCTCGCCGATCGCCTTGATGGCCGCCGCATTGTTGTCGAGGAAGGTGGCGTGCGCGGCGCCGCGTGACAGCGCTTCCAGGCCGAGCGCGCCGGAGCCGGCGAACGCATCGAGCACGCGTGCGTCGATCAGCGGCGAGGTTCCGTCCTCGCGCCACTTCGCATGCATCAGGACGTTGAACAGCGCCTCGCGGGCGCGGCTGGCCGTCGGCCGCGTCGCCATGCCTTCGGGCGTGATGAGCGTGCGCCCGCGATGCTTGCCCCCCACAATCCTGATCATGGCGCGATCTTGATCATCTCCGCGCGGCTCGCGGCTTGGCCCAGCCCTGCTTGCGCGGCGGCCGCTTCACGCCCAGCAGGTTGTCGAGTGCTTGCGGCGGGATTTCGTCGACATGGCCGCGCTCCAGCTCGCCGAGATGGAACGGCCCGAAGGCGACGCGGATCAGGCGCACCACCGGCAGCTCGAGGTGCGCCAGCACGCGACGGACCTCGCGGTTCTTGCCCTCGGTGAGCTGGATGTCGAGCCACGCATTCGAGCGCTGCTGGCGGTCGAGGCTTGCCTTGATCGAGCCGTAGCGCACGCCCTCGATGGTGATGCCGTCGGCCAGTGCGGCGAGCCGCGCCTCGTCGACGGTGCCGTGGACGCGGGCGCGATAGCGGCGTGTCCAGCCGTTGGCCGGCAGCTCGAGCCGGCGCGCCAGGCCGCCGTCGTTGGTCAGCAGCAGCAGGCCCTCCGACATGTAGTCGAGGCGGCCCACCGTGATCACCCTCGGCATGCCGTTCGGTAGCGAGTCGAAGATCGTGCGGCGTCCCTCGGGGTCGCGCGCCGTCACCATCTCGCTGGGAGGCTTGTGGTAGCGCCACATGCGCGGCCGGTCGGCCTGCGGCAGCGGCTTGCCGTCGACCTCGATGACGCTCCCGTCGGTGACGATGCAGGCCGGCGTGTCCAGCACCTTGCCGTCGACTTTGACTCGGCCGGCCTCGATCCAGCGCTCGGCGTCGCGTCGCGAGCACAGGCCCGCACGCGCCAGTCGCTTGGCGATGCGCTCGCCTTCCTTCACGGGTTCGCCCACGTATCGCTCACCGGGCCGCTGCCGCTCCCAGGAAGGCGCGGAACAGCTTCGCGTCGCCCTCGGAGATCAGGAACTCGGGATGCCACTGCACGCCGATGCAGAAGCGGTAGGCCGGCGCCTCGATGCCCTCGATCACGCCGTCCGGCGCGGTGGCGTTGACGACCACGCCCGCAGGAGAATCGGCCGCCGCCTGATGGTGCGCGCTGTTCACCTCCAGCTCGTCGGCGCCGACGATGCCGTGGAGTTGCGTGCCCTTCGCCACCTTCACGAGATGGCCGGGCTCATCGCGCGGATTGGGCTGCTCATGGGCCAGCGCTTCGGAAACCGCGTCGGGAATGTGCTGGATCAGCTTGCCGCCCAGCACGACGTGCAGGAGCTGCTGGCCGCCGCAGATGCCGAGCACCGGCTTGTTCTGGGCGAGCGCGCCTTGGGTGACGCCGAACTCGAAAGCGGTGCGGCGGTCCTTGGTGATCACGGTCGCGTGGCGCGCGCCGCCGCCATAGTAGGAGGGGTCGACGTCGAAGGCGCCCCCGGTCACCACCAGAGCGTCGATGCGCTCCAGGTAGTCGGCGACCCGCTCGGGTTCGTGCGGCAGCGCCACCGGCAGGCCGCCCGCCGCGTCGATGGCGTCGAGATAGTTCTGGCGCAGCGCGTACCAGGGAAACTTGGAGTATCCGCCCGGCTTTTCAGCATCCAGGGTGACTCCGATGAGGGGACGGGGCATATGCCTGAAGATACGCGCCTGGGCGGCTACGCGCTATAGTGAGGTCGTCATGCCCGACTCGCAGAAGCCCACCCCCATGGACCGCGCGCTGGCCGCCGCCCGCGCCGCGGCGGCGCGCGGCGAGGTGCCGATCGGCTGCGTCATCGTGGGGCCCGACGGCGCGGTGCTGGCCGAGGCGAGCAACCGCACCGAGGAGGCGAAGGACCCGACGGCGCACGCCGAACTGCTGGCGATCCGCGCCGCCGCCGTCCGGCTCGGCGCGCCGCGGCTGGTCGACTGCGATCTCTACGTCACGCTGGAACCCTGTCCGATGTGCGCCCAGGCGATTTCCTTCGCCCGTCTGCGGCGCGTCTACTGGGGCGCGGCCGATCCCAAGGGTGGCGGCGTCGAGCATGGTCCGCGCATCTTCGACCAGCCGACCTGCCACCACCGGCCCGAGCTCTATCCCGGCCTCGGCGAGCGCGAGGCGGGCGAGCTACTGCGCGCGTTCTTCCGGGAGCGACGCTAGCTCGCGCAGCCGCTGCAGCGGCCGCTCGGCCGAACAGATCTTGATGTTGACGCCCTTGGGACAGGAGGCCGTGCCGCCGATCTTGCAATTGGCCTGCGTGCATTTTTTGCGGTTGGCGCCGTCGTCGTTGCCGGTGTAGCGGCAATATTGCCCGCAGCCGCTGCCTTGCGTGCAGATGTAGCAGCCGTCCGCCAGCGCGGGCGCCGCGCCGCCGAGCAACAGCGCCAGAACGAGCATCGTTCGTTTCATGCAGCTTCCTCCCATTCGCGGCGCACGGTGGTGTCGCGTTCCCTGATCGACGGGCGGCGGCGCTGGAACTCCGCCGGCGCCAGTCGGGATAGTGCCCATACGGCGGCGCCGCGCACCAGCGGCGAGGCATCCTTCAGGAGCGTCTCGACGGCCGGCAGCGACGTCTGCGGCGTGCCGCTGTTGCCCAGCGCATAGGCGACATTGCGCACGAAGCGGTCGCGGCCGATGCGCTTCACCGCCGTGCCGGAGAAGCGCGTGCGGAAGGTCTCGTCGTCGAGAGCGGCAAGGTCCGCGAGCGACGGCGCATCGAGCGCCTTGCGCGGCGCGAAGGCGGCTTCCCGCGCGCCTTGCGCGAACTTGTTCCACGGGCAGACGGCGAGGCAGTCGTCGCAGCCGTAGATGCGGTTGCCCAGAGCCGTCCTCAAGTCGCGGTCGATCGGGCCCTCATGCTCGATGGTGAGGTAGGAGATGCAGCGCCGCGCATCGAGCCTGTAGGGCGCGGGGAAGGCGTCGGTCGGGCAGACGTCGAGGCAGGCGCGGCAGTGGCCGCAATGGTCGGCCTCGGCGGCGTCGGCCGGCAGCTCGACGGAGAGCAGCAGCTCGCCCAGGAACAGCCAGGAGCCGAACTGCCGCGAGACGAGGTTGGTGTGCTTGCCCTGCCAGCCGTGCCCGGCTTCCTGGGCTGCGAGCTTCTCCATCAGTGGCGCGGTGTCGACGAACACCTTGAGGTCGTGGCGATAAGTGTCCCAGATGAAGCGACCCAGTGCCTTCAGCCTGGTCTTCATCACATCGTGATAGTCGCGGCCCTGGGCATAGACCGATACGGCGGCGCGGTCGCGCCGGTCGAGCACGCCGCGCGGATCGCTCGTCGGGCCGTAGTTCAGGGCGACCGACACGACGGTCCTGGCCTGCGGCCACAAGGTCACGGGATCGACACGCGCCTCGGTGCGGTCGCCCAGCCAGCCCATGTCGCCCTGGAAGCCCTGGTCCACGAACGCCGCCAGACGCTGCAGCCGCTGCCGCCGCGCCTCGGGCGCGAGCCTCGCCGGGGCGAAGCCCACCGCGTCGAAGCCGAGCTCCAGCGCCTTGTCGCGGATGGCGTCGCGCAGTTGGCGGGCGGTTGCCCGCCTGGGCGGCCGCGTCGGTGTCGGCGGCAGCCGCGCCATCATCCCCGGCCGCGATAGGGCGCCACGCCGGTCTCGGGCAGCCACAGGCCCTTGGGCGGCATGGCGGTCTGCCAGAAGACGTCGATCGGCATGCCGCCGCGCGGATACCAGTAGCCGGCGATGCGCAGCCAGCGCGGCGCCAAGAGCTTCGCCAGCCGCTTGCCGATGCCCACGGTGCAATCCTCGTGGAAGGCGGCTTCGTTGCGGAAGCTGTTGAGATAGAGCTTCAGCGACTTGCTCTCGACCAGCCTGGCGCGCGGCACGTAGTCGATCACCAGATGGGCGAAGTCGGGCTGCCCCGTCACCGGACAGAGCGTCGTGAACTCCGGCTGCGTGAAGCGCGCCAGATAGAGCGTGCCCGGATGCGGATTGGGCACCGTCTCGAGGACGGCCTCGGCAGGCGAGGCGGGCAGGGCGGCGGGCCGCCCGAGTTGACGGAGTTTTGCGTATTTAGCCATGGCCCCATCATATGCTAAGCGGGCCGTCATGACTCACAGGGTTGCCATCGTGGGCGCAGGGCCGTCGGGTTTTTATGCCGCCGACGGCCTGCTGCGCGGCCGGCCGGATCTTCGCATCGACGTCATCGACCGTCTGCCGACGCCCTACGGGCTGGTGCGGGCCGGCGTCGCGCCAGACCATCAGGGGACCAAGGCGGTGGTCCGCCAGTTCGACCGCCTGCTGGCCCAGCCCGACCTGCGCTTTGCCGGCAATGTCGAAGTCGGCCGCGACATCTCGTGGGAAGATTTGCGCGAGCACTACGACGCCGTGATCGTCGCCACCGGCATGGTGATCGACCGCAGGCTCGGCATCCCGGGCGAGGAGCTGCCGCATGTCTGGGGCTCTTGGCGGTTCGTGGCCTGGCTGAACGGCCACCCGGACTTCCGCAAGGGCCCCGACCTGTCGCAGGTGAAATCGGTGGCCGTGGTCGGCAACGGCAATGTGGCGCTCGACGTGGCACGCCTGCTCGCCAAGACGCCGGACGAAATGGCCAAATCCGACATCGCGCCCGAGGCCGGGGCGGCGATTGCGGCGGCGCCCCTCACGGACATCCACGTGATCGGCCGACGCGGCGCCGAGCACGCCTCGTTCACCAACAACGAACTTGCCGAAATGGGGCGCTTGGCGCGCGCCATCGCGGTGGCCGATCCGAGCGTTCTGGAGGCGATGGCGCCCGAGTCCGATCCCACCCCCGAGAAGCTGCGCAAGACCAAGAACATCGAAACGCTCAAGGGATTCGCAGGCCACAAGCCCGGCGACAAGCCGCTGGCCGTCCATTTCCGCTTCCATGCTGCGCCGGAGGCGATCCGTGCCGGCGAGGTGGAGCTGTCGACCGCCAGCATCGCGGCCGATCTCGTGGTTACCTGCATAGGCTACACCGGCGAGGCCTTTCCGCAGGGCGAGGGCGTGTTCGCGGTCGGTTGGGCGCGGCGCGGACCGAGCGGCACGATTCCCACCAACCGCGCCGACAGCCATGCCGTGGCACAGCAAGTGCTTGCCTTCCTGAAGGACCGCGATCCGAAGAGCGGACCCGATGTGCTGCCCGTTGCGGTCGATTCCGCGGGCTGGCATCGCATCGACAAGGCGGAGGTCGCAGCCGGCGCCCAGCAGGGTCGGCCTCGCGTGAAGTTGACGGACTGGCAGGCGCTGCTGGACGTCGCGCAGGGCGACTGACCGCTCTATTCTGTTCGTTTCGGGGACAAGGGAGGCATCATGTCGAGTATTGCCCGTCGCTTTCTTTGCGTGGCTGCGGCCGCTGCGGTTGCGCTGCCCTTCGCCGCACCCGCATCGGCGCAAGCGCCGTCAAGCGGGAAGACCCTCAAGGTCGCCCTGCATTCGGACCTCAAGATTGTCGATCCGGTGTGGACCACGGCGCTGATCTCCACCCATCACGGCTACATGGTCTACGACACGCTGTTCGCGCTCGACGGCAAGCTCGAGGTCAAGCCGCAGATGGTCGACAAGTGGACCGTGTCCGATGACAAGCTCACCTGGACCTTCACGCTGCGCGATGGCCTCGAGTGGCACGACGGCAAGCCGGTGACGGCCGAGGACTGCGTCGCCTCGATCAGGCGCTGGGGCGCCAAGGATTCGATGGGCCAGAAGCTGATGGGCGTCGTGGCCGACCTTTCCGCACCCGATGCGAAGACCATCCGGATGGTGCTGAAGGAGCCCTACGGGCTGGTGCTCGAGTCGCTCGGCAAGTCGAGCTCGAACGTGCCCTTCATGATGCCCAAGGAGGCAGCCGCCACCAGCCCCAACACCCAGCTCACCACGGCTATCGGCTCCGGGCCGTTCATCTTCAAGAAGGACGAGTGGCGGGCCGGCGAGAAGGCGGTCTACGTCAAGAACCCCAAGTACAAGCCGCGCAACGAGCCGGCGTCGGGCCTCGCCGGCGGCAAGGTCGCCAAGGTCGACCGGGTCGAGTGGCTGACCTTGCCCGACACCCAGACCCAGGTGAACGCCCTGATCAACGGCGAGGTCGACCTGGTGGAGATCGTGCCGCCCGACCTTCTGCCGCTGCTCGCCAAGGACAAGAACATCAAGGTCACCGTCGTCAACACGGCGGGCCGGCAGTACGCCATGCGCTTCAACACGCTGTTCAAGCCGTTCGACAACGTCAAGGTGCGCCAGGCCGTGCTCTACGCGCTGTCGCAGAAGGAGTTCCTCGAGGCCAATGTCGGCAACCCGGCCTACTACAGGGAGTGCAAGTCGCTGTTCCCCTGCGGCTCGCCGCTGGAATCGACCAAGGGCTGGGACGACAAGATCTCGGGCAACATCGCCAAGGCCAAGGCGCTGCTCGCCGAGGCGGGCTACGACGGCACGCCGGTGGTGTTCCTGCACCAGACCGACACGTCGGGCCACAACAACCTCGCCACCATCGCCAAGGCCGAACTCGAGAAGACCGGCCTCAAGATCGACCTGCAGCCGATGGACTGGCAGACCCTGGTGACGCGCCGCGCCAAGAAGGATCCGCCGGACAAGGGCGGCTGGGGGGCCTTCTTCACCTCGTGGGGCGCCACCGACGTGCTGAACCCGGTATCGGCTGCCTTCCTCAACGCCTCGTGCGACAAGGCGACGTTCGGCTGGCCGTGCGACGCCGAGCTGGAGAAGCTGCGCGACGCCTTCGCCAGGGAGACCGATCCCGCGAAGAAGAAGCAGATCGCCGAGGCCGTGCAGTTGCGCGTGCTGGAGTATCCCACGCACGTGCCGCTCGGCCAGTTCACGACGCCGACGGCAACGCGCGCCAACCTCGACGGCCTGTTGCAGACGCCGTCGCTGGCGCTGTGGAACATCGAGAAGAAGTGATGGCGGCGGGCGTCAGTCCAGCCTGACGCTCACGCCTTCCAGGCCCGGCTTCGACGCCGGATAGCGTTTCGTGACCTCGGCATCGTGGCCGGGGATCACCATCTCGGTGCGGCCGTCGGCCAGCCTCTTCAGCTTGTCGTAGCCCGCCAGCATGTCGGCCACCGAGTAGACGATCGAGAACAGCTTGTCGTTGTTGATGCCCCAGAAATAGTGGCTGGCGTCGGAGGCCAGCACGAGCCAGCCGTTGCGCGTGTTGATGCGCACCGACTGGATGCCGGCAGTGTGGCCGCCGATCAGATGCAGCGAGATGCCGGGCTGCAGCTCCTCGTCGCCGTCATGGAACACCACGCGGCCGCCGTAGAGCACGCGCACCATGCCGACGATGTCCTCGCATTCGTAGGCGTGGCGGAACGGGCCCTTGCACATGTGCCGGCCGGTCGCGAAGTTCATCTCCTTGTCCTGGAGATGGAAGCGCGCCTTGGGGAAGCGGTCCCAATTGCCGATATGGTCGTAGTGCAGGTGGGTGACGATCACGTCCTCCACCTCTTTGGCGTCGATCCCGAGCTCGCCCAGCAGGTCGGCCGGATTCTTCTTCACCTCGCGGCCGCGCTGCTTGCCGATCGTGGCGTTGAAGCCGGTGTCGATCACGACCGGCTTGCCGCCGATGCTGCGCCGGCCGCTCTCGTCCAGCGGGATCGCGACCCAGACGAAATAGTCCATCGGGAAGTCGGCGTCGTGCGGGTCGGGGTTGATCTGCACTTCCCAGGCCTTGCGTGGCAGGTGGGCATACTTGACCGCATGCACCTCGTAGATGGGCGTCGAACGCATCTTTGTTTCCTTCCCGGCGGGTTGTTGCACCGACCGTAGCGCGCCGGCGGGTTTCGGCGCTATAGTTCATCGATGGCCCGCATGGACCTCCTCGTGACGCGAATTAGCACCCCGGTTTGCTCTGCAAACCGGCGCGCCGCCGTTCGCCCGTCACACCAGGAGTCGTTCCATGTCGTCCGTCCTCGCGCTCAAGCGCAGTAATTCCACCGTTCGCTACTGTTTCGAGGCCGATGCCGAACCCGGCGTGCTGTTGCGCGCGCTCGAGCTGATCGCCAAGCGCGGGCTGGTGCCGGCGCGCGTGTTCGCCCAGGCCGACGGCGAGGCTCTCAATGTCGAGATCGAGGTCGAGGGTCTCGCGCCCGAGACAGCCGAGCATGTCGGCCGCTGCCTCGGCGAGATCGTGGGCGTCAGGCAGACCTTCTAGCCGGCCAGACGTTCGACGATCGCGTCGATGTGAAGGCGCGCCACGTCGATCGCCGGGAAGCCGGCCGTCGCCTCGTCGAAGATCACGGCAAGGTCGGTGCCAGCCAGCAATATCGCCTCGACGCCGTCGCGCCGCTGCAGGTCGGCGGCGATGCGGCGCAGCCCTGCGGTGTCGGCGTCATGACCCTTCTGCGTGTCCAGGATGCGCTGATAGGCCTGGCCGATGAAGGCGATCTCTCCGGGCCGCGGCTTCACGATGTCGACGCCGGGTGAATGAGCCTGGAGCTGGCCCCACAGGCCGCCCTCGACGGTGAAGACGGTGCCGAACAGCGCTACTCGCTTCAGCCCGCGGGCGTTGAGCTCGGCGCCGATCGGGTCGACGATGTTGATGAGCGGCAAGGGCGAGCGCTTCAGCAATTGGGCGACGCAGATGTGCGGCGTGACGGCGGGAAGCACCGCCGTCTCGGCACCGGCGCGGCGAAGCCGATCGATGAATCCGCCCAGATAGTCGGCCAGCTCGTCGAGCTTGCCGGCGCGCACCAGCCCCTGTCCGATGTCGACGTCGGCATGGATGATCGCCAGGTCGGGCACGACACCGCGGGCTTTGCAGGCCGCCGTGATCTTCTCGTAGTAGTGGACGGTGGCGCCGACCCCGAGCCCGCCGACGATGCCGACGCAGGCCATGTCACGCCGCGGGAAAGTTGCGGGCCCAGACGGCGGCGAATTGCGGCTGCTGGTCAGTGCGGCGCGCGATGGCGAACAGCTTCGGCGTCTCGGTCTCGAACCAGCCGCGCTTGGGCCGCCAGCGCGTCATGACGTCGATGTAGATGTCGAGGGCGGAGAAGCGCTCGCCCAGGAACCACGGGCTGCCGGCCTGGCGCTCGACCTGGTGCCACAGTCGCTGGGCGTAGGCGTCGGTCGCGGCACGGAAGGGGTCGCGTGCGGCGCTGACCGACACGAAGCGCGACGGATCGTCGGCGTAGGTGAAGGTCGGGTAGATGTTGGCGACCATGTAGACCAGCCAGCGCAGGAACTTCGGCCGCTCCGGCGCGCCGATCTCGGGCACCAGCGAGTGCTGGCCGGTGATGTCGGCCAGCAGCAGCGTGATCGCCGCACTCTCGCTCATCACGCTGCCGTCGGGCAGGACGAGCGTCGGCACCTGCGCCAGCGGGTTGACCTTCTCCAGCCGCGCCCGCGCTTGCGGCGACTTGAAGAGGTCGTCGACCGCTTCGAAGACGAAGGGCAGGCCGTACCAGTCGAGCTGGGCCTCGACGATCGCCGAGCCCCAGCCCGGCCGGCCCCACAGCGTGTACTTGCCGGCCTTCATGGCTTTTGCAGCGGCTGGATGAGGCTCGACGTGTCCCAGCGGCCGCCGCCACGCTCCTGGACGCGCTGGTAGAACTGGTCGACCAGCGCGACCAGCGGCATCTGCGCCTTCCAGCGCTTGCCCTCGGCCATGGCGATGCCGAGGTCCTTGCGCATCCAGTCGACGGCGAAGCCGTAGTCGAACTTGCCGTTGACCATGTTCTGCCAGCGATTCTCCATCTGCCAGCTCTGCGCCGCGCCCTTGGAGATGGCGGCCATCACCTTCTCCATGTCGAGGCCGGCGCGCTGGCCGAGGTTCAGCGCCTCGGCGAGGCCCTGCACGATGCCCGCGATGCACATCTGGTTCATCATCTTGGTGATCTGGCCCGAGCCCGACGGGCCGATCAGGGTGATTGCCTTGGAGAAGGCCAGGGCGACCGGGTTGGCCTTGTCGAACGGCGCCTGGTCGCCGCCGCACATCACGGTGAGCTGGCCGTTCTCGGCGCCCGCCTGGCCGCCCGAGACCGGCGCGTCGATGAAGTCGACGACGATCTTCTTGCCAGCCGCGTAGAGCTCGCGCGCGACGTCGGCCGAGGCCGTGGTGTTGTCGTAGAAGATCGCGCCCTTGGCCATGCCGGCAAAGGCGCCGTCGGGGCCCAGCACGACCGAGCGCAGGTCGTCGTCGTTACCGACGCAGCAGAACACGATCTCCTGGCCGGCCGCCGCCTCCTTCGGAGTCTTCGCGGCCCGGCCCTTGTGCTTCTTGGTCCAGGCCTCGGCCTTGGCGAAGGTGCGGTTGTAGACGGTGACGTCATGGCCCTTGGCGGCGAGATGTCCCGCCATCGGAAAGCCCATCACGCCCAAGCCGAGAAACGCCACCTTCGCCATCTTCTTGTCCTCCGGAATTCAGGAGGCGGGAGCATAGAGCAGCAGGGCGATGGCTGCGACCCCCACGACGAGCGGCGGCACGGCGAGCGGCCAGGCGCGGCGATAGAGGACGGCATCGGAGGTCGCCAGCGCCAGGATGGCGGCGCCCATCGAGACGCGGATCGGCGAGAGCATGGTGAGGTTGGTGGTGACGCTGTTCTGGACGGCGGCGATCCACGCCGGATCGACGGCGATGGCGTGGGCCAGCGCCGTCTCCATGGGGACCAGCATGGCGTTGGCGGCGGCGCCGCTGCCGGTCAGGAAGCCGCCCATGGCGGCGAACAGCGGCACGCCGAATGCCGCGCCCCGGCCGGCGGCGGCGCGCAGAGCCTCGGCGATCGAGGTCGCCATGCCGGAGCCGACGTAGAACTCGGCCATCACCACGAAGGCCAGCGTCACGGCGCAGGCGCGCCATGAGCCGCGCAACGTCTCCGTCGCGATTCGGCCGAGCGGCGCGCGCGTGGCCAGCCCGACGACGATACCGATCGACAGCAGCCAGAACCCCGGCGCGTAGAAGGGCGCGAAGGCCGGCTGGTTGTCGAACGGCTTCATCGCCCAGAGCGGCTTCAGAAGATCGCGCAGGGGTGCCACCAGCCGCGTCGCGCACAGTGCGAGCGTCAGCGCCACGTAGGGCGCGGCTGCGCGCAACGTGGCGCGCGTGCGGGCGAGGTCGGGCTTCTCGTCACGCCAGAAGCGCACGGCGAGCAGGAAGGCGGTTGGCGCCGCCGCGGCGATCTCGACGTCGCTGAAGCGGTTGGTCGCCCAGACGAGGGCGAGCAGCAGGGCGGTCCACAGCGCATCGTCGACCTTCTGCAGCGCCGGCACCGGCACGCCGGCCTCGCGCGCGAAGCGCCAGTAGAGGCCGAGATAGAGGACATGGATCGGCACCTGCAGCACGGCCGAGGCAAGCCCCAGCTCGCTCGGCGTCAGGCCGGCCAGCGTCGCACCCACGGTAGTGCCGATGGCGAGCGCGCCCCACGGTACCAGCGACTGGCTATAGAGGCCGAGCAGCAGCGCCGGCAGGCCGCCGATGCCGAGCCGACGGAGCGCGGCCAGCGCGATGATGTAGCCGACGCCGAAGCCGGTCACCGATTCGGCGAAGGGTGCCAGCAGGAAGCAGACCGAGTAGAGGCGGGGCGGCGTCGCCTCGATCGCGCCGTTCGTGTCCGCGGCGCTGCGCGCGAGATTGGCGCGATGAAAGAAGAGGCCGGTCACGACGATGGCGATGACATGCCAGGAGAGCCAGAGGCCGGCCGGCACCTCGCGCCGGAACAGCGCCGCCACGGCGGCGGGTCCCTCGGGCACCACCAGCGTGACGGAGGCGGCAAGCGTGGCGGCGAGGCCGGCCAGCCCCGCCGTCAGGGCGCTCGCCCGCCCGCTTGCCAGCAGGCCCAGGACGAGGAGCAGGGGGAGGAGTGCCAGGGTCGTTGTCATGGCGGGCTTTATGGCGGCTTCTCGGCGGGTCCATGCTTCGGGCGCCGCCGAAACGAGCCCTGCAAAACGCCGCCTTGCGCCTTTGTGCCCTTTCCCTTAGAACCCGCCGCCATGCCCCGATAGCTCAGCTGGTAGAGCACGTCATTCGTAATGATGGGGTCGGCGGTTCGATTCCGTCTCGGGGCACCATCACTCTGCCGTCACTAAGCAAATCAATGACTTAGAGATAGGTGCGACAGAGCTTCCACAGGGTGCGACAGAAATTTCACCCTTGTTTGTTCCTGTCGCGCGGGACTAGCAAGTGCATCCCTTCGCTGGCCAACCGTGTGCGGTTAGCATTCTTGGTGTAGGTGCCGGCCTGACGCAGCGTTTCCCAACCGAAGATCGCCATCAACTGATGCACGGTCGCGCCATTGTCCGCAGCGATGGTAGCGCCCGCCTTACGAAGCCCATGCGCGGAACAGTGATTTAGATCCGCCTCGTCGCACCAGTCGCGGAAGCGATTGCCGAAGCCGGCAGCCGTGAACGGCTTGTTGAAGGCCGTCACCAGATAGACCATCTGCCCTGACGGGCACGCGTCGATCACCTCACGCAGCTCTGGCAGAATGGGCAGCACCCGAGTCTTCGGACTGGGGCGTTTTGTCTTCCGGCTGAGCGCTCGGCTAGTGGCGCCCTTCGTCTCGGTGAAGTGCAGCACCCCGTCGCGTTCCATCTGTCGCCCTAGCTTCACAACATCGGACCGTCGCACGCCAGTGAACAGCAGGAGAGCAAGGGCCAGACGTGCCTTGCTGCCGATCGGGTGCTGCTTTTCGTAGGCGCGAACCTCGTCGATCGTCCACGTATGAAAGCCTTCGGAAGTGCTGGCCAGGAAATCAACGTCGGTGGTGGGGTCCGCTTCGACGTATTCCTCCTCCATGGCGTACGCAAACACCTGACCCAGAGCCTTGAGCCGGCCGTTCGCGGCCTCAGGTAGGTCGACCTTCTCGTCACGTATGGCGCGGACGTGTCTGGCTTTCATCAGCGCGAAGGGCAGCGTTCCGCGCTGGCGTACACCTGCCGGGGTCTGGACCATGCTGTCGCAGATGCTGTCGAGGAGCCCCCGCCGCGCCTTCTGCGTGCTAATGGCGAGCGTCTTGAACCAGGCGCTCTTGTAGTACTGGTCGACGAGCCAAAAGAGCGACGTTGCGGTCAACGTAGTCGCGCCGGCAGACTTCTTGCCCGCCGCGGCTGTTGCATCTTTGGCGCGCTGATATTCGGCGAAGAATTCCGGGGTGCCTGGCTCAGCGCGTAGCCGAATCATTGGGTACCCTTCGATACGATAGTAGACGCGCCGATTCCCATGCCGATCGCGGTCCTGCGTAATGTGACGCAGGTTGGCCTCAACCTTCATGGCCCGCCGTCTCATGCGGATCAGCCCCATGGGTTAACTGTCGTGTCGCCGTCCTCGTCCGGTAGGGTATCGAAGGCGAAGTCGAGTCGGCGGAGGTCCCAGACCACCACGCCGTCGACGCGCTTAGGCTTGGGCATACGGCCATCGAGGACAAGTTCATCGAATTTCCGTGCGCTGAAGCCCAAGTAGGCAGCAGCTTCCTCTCGCCGTAGACCGCGGCGTGGCTGGCTCTGCGCCCGAAGTGTTCGAGCGTCGCCAGTCATTGGCCGGTGCCCAGGTTGGGCGGAAGGGTGCCGAGCGCATAATGACTAGGGATGCTCAGCTCGCACCGGCCGTCCAGGCAAATTGGTCGCGATGCTGGTGCAAAAGCACCAGCGCTGGCGACCACATGGCGCTGGCCAACCTGTACGCTCGCAGTGCGGCGCATCACGCTCTCCTGCGCGCCGGAAGTTCAAGCGGGAGCGTCTGCTGCCAGCGCGGGGGCTTGGCATCCAGACCACGCTGGCGGAACGATTCGGTATATTCTCCGCCGAATAGGTTGAGCTGGACGAGAAGCCAGTGAGGCAACTCGACTAACCACCGTTCCGAATACTTTCCGACGAACCTGCGATATTCGAAATGATGCCAGAGCAACGCGATGCGGCGGTGCCGCACTTCGACGACGCATCCGTTCTCGGCGGTCGCGAGCGGGCGTGCGATGAAGACGAGCCTCCCGTTCGGCACGAAGTCGATTTCACGCGTCAGATCACGACGATGGTTGCGAGCCAAGGACTACTCCTTAGGTTCAGTAGAGGATCGCAATCGAACATGGCGCGTTACGTCGGGATAGCTCGAAGCGGACGCTCACAGAGCGCCAATGAAGCGGTGAATTAGCGTCCGAGAATCAGCTTGCAGAGAACGAGTAACGGGAGGGGTTGTTGGCGTTTGCGCGGCGTACTTGCCAATCCATGCTCTTAAGACGAGATGGACGTTGCCTTTGTGTTAACAACGAATATTGGCCAATTGGGCATGTTGGGGCGCCAAACGTGTTTGTTGACGCCCCCGGCAATGATTATCGATGCAATTCTCGCCGACGGATTAGATATCGACGAGGTGATACTATCGGTATGAGCGTTTGGTAGTGCGTTCGATCGTACGCATGCCGTTCCGACCTCGGCGCAGGTTCATTCGAAATTCCCGGGCCTTGATCGGATAGCTGTCGAGAAAGAGACGCAGCTCACGTTGCGCCCAGTCGGGCGGTGGAAGTGTGCGAACGCGTTCCTCGTCGGTTTCCGGGCTGAGGTACAGCACCCTCTTGTCGAAGTGGGATTTGAAGGTGTACCCAGCCACACTAGCGATATTGTCCGTCAGTGGCTGTAGATCGACGGGATTTGGAACCCGCTTGCTAGCTTTGGTGTGATCACGCAGGATCTTGAGCGTCTCCGCGAGACCCAGGGGGCACCAGACCGTGGCGTGAAGGTGCGGTTGCCACGCCGTTATTCCGTCTCGGAAAACGGTTAGAGCAATGTCGATTCCCCCTGCTACCTGCATGTCCTGCAGGCCGGCACGGTAGAAGTGCTTCGCAATCCGGTCCTTGAAGTTCGTGAGGCTGAAATCCTCCAATTCTCCTCTCATAATCAGGACGTCGGGGAACAAGAACGTCAGGAAGCCGACGTAGCTCATGCATGCCTCCATTCGTTCAGGACCAGATCGCAAATGTCGGCGATCCACCGAACTCGATGAGTTCGTAGGCACCGTGGGCAGGCTCCCGAAAGGCAGGGATCTTCACTGTCACACTGATCGAGCTTCTTGGCTAGGTCCCTATGTTTTGCCGTTCTGCTTTTGGCCAGGTTCTTGATTAGGCGTTCGGCTGAGTGCCGGGCGTCGGCTCGAGTTTCGAAGTCGGGATAGGGTTGATCTTCATCGTGAGTGACGACTCTCATGTTCACTTCTCCATACAGATGCCGACAGGGTCGTTGGCATCAGGAGAAGAGGCCGATCATGAGGTTTGCGTCACGGACGGAGCAGGCGCCAATTCGCAGCTGCAAACGCTGGTCTATTGGCTTCTATTCAACAGTTCCAATTCAATGAGGACCGTGCCGATATTTGGGCGCAGAAGCTATGGAGAGTTTGGTGACTCAAGCGATGCCGCGTCTTCATCCGACCCTTACGGAAGATTATCCCGTCGACGCAATTGAGTTCTTTAGCCCTGAGGCGCGAGACCGAATTCAGAAGCGGCTCTTTATGGGCCGCTCCGAGCCACGTGAGAGTGAAGATCGCGAGTTGGACGCGATTGCCATCGCATGTTGGCTCTATGCTCACGATGACGACTTCAAGCACGCGACCGCTAACGAGCAGAAGCGTAGTGCCCAGCGAGTTCTCCGAGCGGCGAAGAACTTGGACAAGGCGCTCGAGCTGACTGACCGCGATACCGAACGGCGCCTGGCACTGGCGTTGGGCGATCGTCCGCGAGCCATCGAACAGGACGACCAGCGCGATGGGCAGCGAACTTATCGAGCGCTCCGCCAGCGCATGGGGAATGTGAAATTGAGCATGTTCTGGACGAAGATCGATACAATCATTCATGCCTGCACGGTAGCGGCCAAGCCGGATACCCCGTCGACAAAGCGTGCAGGTCGGCAAGCAGAGCAGACCCCGCGGTTGGTCCGCGATTTGTGTCACGTGCTGGCAGAAAAGTGGTGCCGGATTCAAGGCACGGAGTTTCAAGCTTCAAACAAGAGAACGTTGAAAGAATCTAAGCGGAAGGCTCAGCATGGCGCGAAGTTTCTGAACTGCGTGCTTGATGAATTGGTGATTGTACTCGCCGAGCGGGGACAGTATTTGCCTGCAAATCTCAATCGCGTGAGGCTCTACATTGAAGTGCGCGATGAGCGGAAGGATGCTGGAAAGCTATCTATCGCAGAGCGTAAGGCCTATGGGCGCGCCGCAGAGACTCGAAATATGAGGTCTTGGGATAGGTAGCGCAGCGATCGTCGGATGCTAATTTGCGCTCAAGCAATGTCCTCCGCCAGGAGAGCGGGATCTCAGTTTGTGGCGACTGGCTGAATGTGTGGCGCCCAAGAAAGCCCCATACAGGAAGGCCGTTCGCCGAGCTGTAATCTTCGGGGAGTTGGTCATCTGTCGGGCAGCGGGGCTGATAAACCGGCTGGTCGGCGCATCACCAGGCTGCTCTTTGGCCCTGACCTGTTACGACATTAGTTCCCAAGGTGGCTTGATCGTCATTTTTCCTGGGATGGAGTCGCTCCTGCGTATCAGATTCTGTAGTCCAGAATGCCCTTGGCTCGGCGTTCAGCGGAAATTCCATCGCCGCCCAGCGCACTCAGTGCAAAACAACCATTTTATATCGAGTGCTTTGACCTCGGCGACAGTGACGGCTGAGTGGCCCGCTGCCGTGCGTTCTCGTTACGCGCCCCTCAACAGGCGATCGAAGAACGCCTTGGTCTGCGCCTCGGCCTCGCGCGTCGCCGCGGAGTTGCCCTCGATACGCCGGGTGGTGACAGTGCCCTGTCCGCGGCCCTGCACCCACTTCGTACCGCAATCGCAGTCAAAGGAGTGGTAGACCCCAGGATAGATCTGGAGATGGATCAGGGAAGGGTCGATGGCCGTGCGGGCCAACTCGGCGCATTCGGAAGGCAACGTCCAATCGTCTTTCTCGCCGATCAAGATCTTGAGAGGCAAGGTGACGTAGCGGGCTGCTTGCACCTTGCCGTCGAGCCGGCAGGGCGGGTAGTAGGCGACGGCGCCCTTGATGCCGTAGTCAGCCCAGTGTGTGTCGGCTTGAACGCCAGCCATGATCGAATACCCGCCGTGCGAGAACCCGAGCACGCCCAGGTTGTTGGCCTGGATGTATGGTAGCGTGCGCAGGTATTTGGCCGCCGCGATAGCGTCGCGGGCCCGCTGCCTTGGTGGGACCGACTCAGTCTCAAGGCAGCGGTTCAGCGTCCCGCGTGTGGTGAAGCTGTCGACGATCACCGCGACGTAACCCCAGCTCGTCAGACGCTTGGCCCAAGCCTGATCCTTGCTGTTCACGCCGCCGCAGTCGTGGAGAACAATGACGGCCGGAAATGGACCGGCACCGTCCGGCTTGTAGATGGTTGCGTTGATGAGCGCCTTGTCGATGGCACCGCTCGTCGTCTCTGTCTGGAGCCGTACAGTCTGGGCGGCCAGTAGACTCGGCGCGAGGATCAGGGCGCCCGCGAGAACTAAACCCGACAGGCGGATGAGGATGGGATTGGTCACGCTTTGCTCCGTCCGCCTAGCGTGTGTTGTCCCGCATAAATCGCAGGATGTCGGTGAGGTAGATGTTGTTCATCCAGTGGGCTGTCCCATCCGGATTAATGACTTCCTTGGTAGGGTAGTTCGCCAACTGCTTGGCGCAGGAGGAACCGAGATCGCTGGCGATCTCATTGTCCTTTTTGGCGACGATGTTCAGGATTGCCGTGGACTTCGGTAGCTTGAGCCCGTCGAAGAAGGTGTCCCGGGTGTGGCAGTTCCAGCCGGTGATCACCGCGGCCCGGAACTCGGGACTCGTCCAGTTGGCGGCGGCTTTACCACCTTCGCTGTGCCCGAACAGCACCAACTTGCGCATGTCCACGTTGGGAAGCCTGGGCAACTGGCCGAGCGCGTACTTGATCTCCTGCAGCCGGTAGTTCGGCGCCTGCGGGAAAGAGGCTACGTTGTTGGGCAGGGTGCGATTCACGGGACGGTTGGCCCGCTTCATCGAGTCCGGGCCGATCACCAGGAAACCGGCCTTGCCGAACTGGGTCGGGTCGTGCGGGGTCTGGCCGGTAGAGCCGTGCAGGTACAGCACGGTGACGGTCCCCGGCGGAACGCGATCGAAGTCTCGCGCCGCCAAGGCCTCCCGTATGGTTGTGTTGCGCCCGCCCGGCAGCACTACGAGGGCGTTGTCCCAGGCAAGATTGGCATCGTCCGCCGCGAAGGCCATTTCGCTCGCAAGGCCGATGAATAGGACCAGGATGCTGGCTGCAGTGCGAAGCATCGAGAGCATAGCTCTGTTCATTGAATTCCTCCCGGATTGAACGTCCCGGCCTCTATTCTGAGGACCATTATCCGTGGTTTAATATACATCTAGATATTCGCTTGGCTACATGGACGCGCACGCCTGTGTTGCCCTCAATGCTCCGGGCACTGATCCGGGGAGGCTGGCATTGCCAGCCGGGCAAGACGTAGCCTCGCTTCACGCCCCTGCCCACCTCTCGTAGGGGGCATACGAGATCAAGCCGTGAAGCCCAAGAACCCAAAGCCACTTTCCAGACGAACCGTCGTCGTGACCGCCGCCGCCACGCTCACGCCAGGTGCCGGCAAGAGCGCCGCCGGACCTGTGTTGGCCACCAGTTCCGTCGCTGAGATCGGCGCGCAGTGGCGGGTGGCTAGACAGGCAGAGTCCGCCTTGGCCGTCCGTTGGTCCGATCTTGAGACTTGGCTGATCGATAACGTCGGCTGGGCCGACCTGACGGACGATGAACAGAAAGCCCTGCCCGAAGCGCTCGAACTGCACGCCATCGACGCCCAGCTCCAGCAGCTAGACGCCGACCGACGCCAATGCCAGGTCGCGCTCATCCGCCTGCCTGCGGCCTCGCGAGATGATCTTCTCGTGAAGCTGCAAATCGTGGCCGACCTGCTGAACCCGGCCGATCACGCTTTGGCCCATCGCTTGCTGGCGACGGCCATCGAGGATCTGAAACCGCTGGCCTAAGGCCCGGCGCACGTCGGCTACATTCCCAGTCCCATCAAAAACAAAGCGCAGGGCTCACTGAGCTCTTGTGGGTGCATAACTTTTGGGCGGCTGGTTGACGGGCGTAACTGTGATGTTACGCTACTTATACGGGCATCCGTGCCCGTATCTTTCCCAAAAATCGGAGGCCGTTATGGCGGGCCGTCAGGCCAAAGTCATCACGCCCGCGCAATTGCGCGCGGCGCTCAAACGAGTGCGCGCCGGGCGCCACCCGGCGCGCGACCAGGTGATGCTGTTGTTGTCTCACAAGGCCGGCCTCAGGGCTGCAGAGATTGCCGGAGTGACCTGGCCCATGCTTCTCGATTCTTCCGGCGCACTGGCCGAGCATATCGCGCTGGAGAACAGCATTTGTAAGAAAGGCTCGGGCCGGTTGATCCCTGTACACCCCGACCTGCGCTCGGCCTTGCTGCGTCTTCGCCGAGAGACGGGCAGCGCGGGGCACGTGATCAAGTCGGAGCGTGGCGAACGAATGCGCGCCACTAGTGTGGTCAACTGGTTCCGTGCGCTCTACGCAGACCTTGCCCTTCAGGGGTGTTCGAGCCATAGCGGGCGGCGCTCTTTCATAACCGCCTGTGCCCGCACGCTGGCACGGACCGGTGGATCACTTCGCGATGTGCAAATGCTAGCCGGTCATCGCGATCTGGCGACTACCCAAAAATACATCGAGGGGAGCGGGCTCGCACAACGCAAGCTCGTCTCGTTGATCTAGCCAACCCTCTCGCCATCAGGCCTCGGCCCACGGCGCGACAGCCTCCACGCGAGCCGCCCGCGCGGATGCCCAACTAGAACTTCGGCGGCACGTTCGACCCTTAACAATTGATTCAGGAGACTACCATGCGGCTCACACGAGCGCCGCGTGTCGTTCAGCTATGTCTGCACGGCACGATGGCCACCCCCGAGGACAATGCAAAGCGCATCGCCATGCTCCCGGAGATCGTCCGGGTCCTCTATGAGCTTCCCGATTGGCATCCCATCGACGCCGTGATCCTCCCCGGTGGCTTCTTCCGGATGTCGCGTGCTTTCGGCGCCAGCGGGTTCGCAAGCCGTCGAGCGGCCGTCCGGCGAGAGCGGTTTGCCGGCGCGGTCCAAACAGCGGTCGGCCTGCTGGAGGAACTGAGCCCGGGCCTGCGGCTTGTGACAGGTGTGCTGGCGAAACCTCGTGACCCAACTGAGAGGACCGAGCAGGTCTCACTAGCATTCTCGGCCAAAGGGCTTGTGGCCAGTGCCCGGAAGCTATTCCCGACGGCACAGGATTCCCGAGGGCGCCGGTACATCTCTCCGTTCATGGACGAGTACTCATCCTCGAAGCGGCTACTCCAACTTCCCAACGGCAGCACTGCGCTTCTATCGGCCTGTTACGACTTGTTCGGGGCAGCCGATATCGGGATAGACAGCGCTAGCCGGCGGCAGGCGATCCGGCGGTTGGTCACCCGCAAGGGCTATCTCACCCAAGGCGATGCCGGGTTTGTCGACACTCGGCTAGCCTGTCTCGCGGCGTGGACAAGGCTGATCGAGGAGCATCGGCCCGATGTGGCCTTGGCGACAATTCATAGATTTCGCGCTCCGGGACTCGACGGATTCTGGCAGCGCCATGGCATCGCCCGCGCGAGCGCTGCCTTGAACGGTGCGCTTGTGGTCGGTGCGGCTCACTTTGGGCACCGGTTGCCGGATCCTCATGCATCGACTTTGGCGGCTCATGGCGTAGAGCACGAGCACATGTTTGCAGGAGCCTTCCGGCTCTCGCATCGGCTGATGCCCATCGCTTCGACGGTCATCGAAAGTCCCGGCTGCAGGGCCCTGCTGAGGCTCTTTACGCCCCCGGCTGGGGCAGACCTCAAGGGCAGGAGGGGCGGACGATGAAGACCGGTGCTGCTGTCCGGGCGACGCTGGACGACCTCCTGATCGAGGCCCGCAAGCTGACCATAGACTGGCGACCCGGCGGTCTTCCGCCCGATACCGGGCCGATATTCAGGGCCATCGCACTCTTCAGTCGGACCTATCACGGCTGGGCCATCGTTTCCGGCGCAGCCGAGGGCTCGCCTAGAACGCCGGCACGTTTCAAGATGGCGATTCGGATGGTCGATCCCGGCGTCTACGACCCAGCACTCCTCGCCGCCGGTCTGCTGCACGCGTGCGAGGAGGTCGCCCAAGAGAACGGCGACCCCGCTACCGACCCGGCCATCAGGCTGATCGCCTCGCAGCTGGCATGGACCTGCGAAGCCGCCCCCGACCTCAAGTCGAGTGCCCATCTCATGTTCGAAGTAAGCCGCCGAACTTTTGGCGTCTGACCGGCCGGGGCCGACCTGCCCCGCCTTTCCATCACTCAATCCTCACCACCAACACCGGGCAATGCGCCGGACGATCACGCTTGCCTGCAAGGAGCGAAGCTGTGCCAACAGAATGCCCGTCGAAGACCGAGACGATCCGCCAACTCAACGACCGCTTCCGCCGTGCTCTGACAGGCGGCCGGGTCATCATCACCTCGGGTGTACAAGCCCTCGGCCCGCACAGGCTGCTTGGGCTGCTCAGTATCGTCCGGGCCTACGACACCTTCGATGAGGACAACGACCCGTACGGCGAACACGATTTCGGGGCGTTCGTCGAGGGTGGCCAAAAGTTCTTTTGGAAGATTGACTACTACGATCTTACGCTGGAGTACGGCTCGGAAGACCCCGCCGATCCAGCAAAGACCGTGCGAGTACTGACGCTCATGCTCTCGGACGAGTATTAGCGTCCGCCGCGCTTGCGACCTGGCTTGAGCGTGCCTGGTCTTGCCCGGGAAGCCGGCTGAGAAACAATGTCCACCACGTCCACCTCAAGCGTCTTCGCGATGCGCTCAAGAACGCTCAGCGATGGGTTCTCCAGCTCACGCTCAATCCGGCTCACATAGGTCCGGTCGAGCTCAACGTCTACAGCAAAGGCCTCCTGCGAAAGGCCTTTCTCTGCCCTTAGGCGTCGCAAATTGCGGGCAACACGGGCGCGCGCGTCCATGTACCCAAGCGAACATCGGGATGTATATTAAACCACGGACAATGGTCCTATGATTAGAGTTTTCAACTCATCTTCATCGTCAGGAAGCACTGCCATGCTAGTTCCACGCCTCTGCGCCGGGGCTTTCATACTCTCCGCATGCTTGGCTACCCACGCTTCAGCGCAACAACGGATCGGCCCGAGTTTCAACTGCAGCTCACCCGCGGTAGCCGGTCAGCCGGTCGCCCAGGTCATCTGCGCCAGCGATGAACTTGCCTATCTCGATCTCGTGTACGTGATTGCCCATCAGGCCCTCTTACATAGTTTGGATGAGGCCGGGCGCCGCTCACTTACCGCCGAAAGCGCGATGTTCGTGCAAGGCAACACTGAACATTGCGGACTGCCCAAGACGGGCTCGCTGGCCAAGCCGCCCACAGCCCGAGACGTGGCGTGCATTGCAGACCGCTATCGTCAGCGACTTGCTGAGCTGTTGCAGCGAGTGCGTGGTCCAGCGGCGGCAGAAGCCAGTCTCGCCCCAGAAGACACTCTGGAGATCCAGCAACGGCTCCGAGCCAAGGGTTTTCTTCCTCCGTCGCCAGCTGTTGATGGGGTCCTTGGTCCCGCGTCACGTAACGCCCTCAGTACCTGGCAGCGTGTGACCGGCGTGCCAGAAACTGGCGGCTTCGCTTCAAAGGATGTCCTTGCTCAACTTGCAGGCGAGACGATTCCCGTCACCCCGGCTCCGCGGAGCGGTGCCGTTCCGCCAAGCTCGACGCCCGCGGCTGGCTCCCTCGATATGGAGAGAAGCAATGCTCAAGAATTCGACCGGGCTCTCGCCTCCGAAGCCAGTTTGCCGAACGGCGCACGAGTGACTTGCCGCGACATCGCAAGCCTAACCAATCGGCTGGTTGCCCTAGATGAGCTTCTATTCGGCAAACCCTTGCGGGACTACTCCGACGATGATTTTCGTGCCCTCGTCGCCACGCGCAATGAATGTGCGCAGACGCTAGGCCGCCTACAGACTAGCGCCCGGCCTGCGCCCTCATTCGAGATCGCCTACATCAGGCAACTCTACGAATGGCGCTTCACCAAGCTCGAGGAAGAGAAGCGGACCGCCGACGTGGCGGCGCAGAAGCGACGAGAGATTGCGGATCTGGAGGAAGACAAGCGTCTCAACCCAACCAAGCTTCCAACTTGTGAAGATGCGCAAGTTGTCCGCCTTTTGGCGGGATTGGCTTCAAAGAGGGCAAACGAAGTAGTCTCAATCATTGACGCCCGACCGCGACCGCGAGAGGCAAATCTACTGCCTGACGTCTACGTCCCAGCCGACGGCTTGTATCGGCGCGAGGGAATGGAGTGGCGTCAATGCTTGTCTTACGTACCGTATGAATATCAGGGTGCGCCCCGAAGGCTCCCCGTTCTTTATCGCATCACTTGGCAATCACGGGTGAAGGGCGAGTTCGTCATCGCCATCGAGTAAGGCCCGCTACGTGCGACCCACCACGACAACATGCTAATGCCCAACCGCTGGAGCCCTACATGAACGTTAGGATTGGAACGCTGTTCGTCGTCGTCCTGTGTGCTATAGCGAGTTCCGTATCCGCTCAGAGCGTTCGTTACCCGGCAGCCGTGCTGCCGGGCATTACCGACAAGGCGACGATCTCGGCCACCATCTCCAAACCGGAGGGCGCCGGCCCATTCCCAGCCATCATCGTGCTTCACGACTGTGGCGGCATCAGCCAAAAGGACCGGGATTGGGCCAAGCGACTCACGACGTGGGGCTATGTGGCTATCATCCCGGATAGCTTCGGCTCTCGTTCACACGGCGCGCTTTGCGCTGACGTGGAGAAGGTAGGCGCTCGTCAGCGGGTGCAAGACGTCATAGGCACCGCCGAATATCTGGCCACGCTGTCGTACGTCCAGAAGGGCAACATCGGCGTGCTTGGATTTTCTCACGGAGGCTGGACGATCATGAAGGGTGTCCAGCAGGATGCGTATTGGTCTGCATACGGCATCAAGGGCGCGGTGGCATACTACCCGTACTGTACGGCACCCCAGGACAACAACGTCGCGCTTCCATTACGCATCTTGATCGGCGAGAAGGATGATTGGACAACGCCTGATCGATGCAGAGCCGTTCAGACCGGTGCCAAGAACCCGTCTCTTATTCAGGCGACGTACTATCCCGACGCTTACCATTCGTTCGACTGCGGTTGCAGCACCAGATGGGTCACAGGTACAGGCGGTGGTAAGACTGTCTCCCGTCGCATTGAAGGCAACCCGGCGGTGACGCGCGATGCGGAGACGCAGACTAGGATATTCTTTGATCGCCTGCTGATGGGCAAGTAGGAGTAAATGCCATCAGTAATCTGCAGTGCTAGAAGTTGCCAAATGCAGATTGCGTGACAAGTTGAGGCGGTCGTTGCGCTGCCAGCTTGCGCCGAACTTGACCGGCCGTACCTGTATGTCCGCATCCTGCTAGGGCGTTTGTTGCAAGTCCGACGGCAGTTGCGAAATGCAAGGCTAGCTGGATCAGCCGTTCGCTCGCCTCGAATTGAAGCTGCAACGGTCCGCGAAGGCTGGCGAGCTTCGACGGTTTAAACGTTCCATGAAATCGCTTAGCGGCTTCCCACGCGCTGAACATGTCGTAGTTGACGTCGTTGCGCTCTGTAATCGCCCAAGCAAAGTCACTGTTTACTGGGGTAAGCGCGCCGGCGAGCGGAGTGGGTGCCCAGGCGGTAATGGAGGCCGCAGCATCGTAGAAGAAATCCCAAAAGACTCGGTGGCTACCGTTGGCACCATTGGGAGATGGTAGCTTGCGATAAATCCGCAGCTGCTGAGTGCCAGGGACCCCATGTTCGACATCGACTATTATTTGCTTGCGTTTGCGCGTCTGGCCGACCCAGCCGCCAAACATTCCCAAGATAGCATTCGCTGCAAAGAATGAGGCGTAATACAGCGTGACTTGCGTCCAGGGAGCGGACGCCGGCACCAGCATGTCTATGGCACGGCGATAGTGAGCTGTCGCGAACAGCAACCATTGATCCACCGAGGCTAGGATATTGACCTGGTGAATGTTGAAGTGATTGGTGCCTTCACTCAGCAACATGACATTTTTCGGAAGAGCTTCATGAAAATCGCGAAGCGGCTGCATTCCAACCGCACTGACGATTGACGAAGCCGGCTGGCAAAAACGTTGGGCTTGAGGCAAATCTAACAGCCTCATGCTGCAGAATCTCCCAACACTTGGCTACGCATCTGCTCGTAAAGATCCTGCACGCCGGCTGATCCCTGCGCCTTTCGCACTGCTTCGTCGGAAAGCGTTGCCTTGTCTATCCTTCCCAACATCGTCCGCATGCGCTCCGTCGTCAGCTGATCGAACGACGTCTTGCCTATCATGTCGGACAAGACTCGAATCAGTGCTCTAAGTACGCGTGCCTTGAAGAACGTAGCGCCCTCGGTACTACCCCAGCCTTCTGGATCGAGAGAGCGAACGGCAACGAAGAAACGTATCAAGAGCTCGAGGTACTGCTCATAGTCCGCGGTGCCGCCCTTTCTCAGATTGCGACTGATGAGGACCCTTACTTCCGGCGCGAGAGACCCTTGCTTGATAGTCAGCTCCTTTTTCTCCCCCGTTAGGTCGATCCCGGCATAGAACGGACTGTCCTTTCGTTGGGTCAACTCGTACACGATGTCGGCAGTCATGGCCGTAGCTTGGTCATCGCTTTTGACTAGACGTACCAAGTCCCATCGTAGAGAGGAAGGAACGCGGCGCTGGTTGTCATTGATCTCCAGAAATAGCTGCGCCATCTCCTGTTCCGAGCGGTCCATATGAATTACGCACGGATAAGTGCCTTCTGCTTTAGAAAACTTTTGAGCCCAGAGGCGATGCTGGCCGTCGACCACCAGGAATTTCGCGCTCGCCGGTAAGTGCAACCGCCCGCCATCGAATTGGAACGATTTGGTCTTCGTTGCGAGAGTTATCGCATTGGGAAAAGTTCTGTTCGTCTCAAGTACGCGCCCCGCGATCTGTCGGGCCCGCTGCTCTTTGACGATGCGCTGGAATCCCTTTTCTGGATCGGCCGAACGCCACGACGGAGTGGAGTGAGCAAGCAACCATCGGCCGGGCAGTGACGCAAGATAGACCTTCGGTTCCTCACGCAGCACAATGCCAGGAAGGTCGAGGCCGCCCTTTGGTTGAGTCGCCACTTTCATTTCCCTCGTCGTCCGCCTGACGACTATCGCACGGGGACAATGGCAGCAAAAGCCGCCATCCTGGGGCGACGAATACTGTAGGCGTCACTCAGACCGAATTTCCTTCAAATTTCGCACCAGCGGGGTGCCAGCCCCAAGATGCCCCCAAGATTCGGGACGGCCCCGCTATGCGGCGCGCCGTTCACGACTTTGCGATCGCCAAGCATCCCCCAGATATGTATGATCCGGTGTCAAGGGGGAAGGCATGGCGAACAAGCGTATTTTGCTATTAGAACCAGCCTACAAGAATAAGTACCCGCCGCTGGGGCTCATGAAGATTGCGCAGTATCACGGACCTCACGGCAAACGGGACCATGTAGTCTTTCGGAAAGGCACTGATCCATCCCTCAAAGAGCAGGCGTGGGATCGCGTTTACATTACGACGCTGTTCTCCTTCGAGTACCAAAAGATTGCTGAGACTATCGATTTCGCCATAGACGTGGTCGGTGGACAGTCTCAGCGTGTCTTCGTGGGTGGCATCGCGGCTTCGCTCATGCACGAGCGGTTCTTGGATGAACCTCGGTGGCGAGGAGTTCGCTTCATCCGAGGCTTGCTAGACAAGCCCGCTGCACTCGCACTTCAATTGAGCGATTTCGATGGTGACTTCTATGCCGAAGATACGGTTGGCACACCCATCGAGGACCTTGTTCCCGATTACGACATTCTCGACCAAATCGACTATCGCTACCCTGTGCGCGATGCGTACTTCGCCTACGCGTCTCGTGGCTGCATTAGAAAGTGCCACTTTTGCGGCGTGCCAAAATTGGAAGGTGCTCAGCGAGACGCCACGCCACTGACTCAGTTGGTGCAAGAGGTCGACCGGCTATACGGTCCACGCCGCGACCTAATTCTGATGGACAACAATGTCGTAGCCTCCCCTCGGTTTAAGGAAATCATCGCTGAGATTCGCGACATCGGGTTTGAGCGCGGAGCAAAGCTGAGACGCACTGGAGAGCGGACTGCATCTCAGCGCCGCGTTGACTTTAACCAGGGCGTAGATGCTCGCATCTTGTGCAAAGACAAGATGTTCTTGAGAGAGCTGGCGTCTATAGCCCTTAGTCCACTTCGGATTGCGTTCGATCATCTAGGTCTAAAGGGGCCTTATGAGACGGCAGTACGATATGCCCACGAATTTGGGTTGAACGATCTCTCCAACTACATGCTCTACAACTTTCATGACTCGCCCAGCGACTTGTTCGAGCGGATGTATCTCAACGTCAGGTTGAACGAAGAGCTAGCGATCCGAATTTATTCGTTTCCAATGCGCTACCAGCCTACCGATTTGCCCAATCGGTCTCACATTGGTGCCAAATGGAACCGCTACATCCTTCGATCAGTCCAAATCGTCTTGCAGGCGACACACGGTGTCGTTTCGGGTGAACCGGCCTTTTTTAAAGCTGCATTCGGCACCACGGGCCAGGAGTTCGAGGAGATTCTGACGCGTCCCCATCACATGATCTTTAACCGGCAGTGGTATGAGAAGAACGAGGGCCGCGGCGAGCTTGATGAGTACCATTCACTGTTTCGGCGCCTAACGGCCTCTGAGCGGACTGACTTGATCGGCTTCCTTTCGGGTCGTAATCCAGCCGAGTACGTTCGAGATCTTGGCGAACTGCCCCCCAACGTTCGCAAGGTGGCAAAGTTCTATGTGCCTTTGCGCAAGGACGTGGAGCTCGAAATTAGGCGCGTGCAGCGCGAGAGACTCAAGGATGCTCGCGGCCCCGTTGTCAATTTGACCAATGAAGAGATCGTGGAAGACGCTGGATTGGACGATGAAAACGCCGCTTGGCCGTCAAAAGCCGGAAAGCGTGGGCCTCTGCGGAGAGCTGCATGACGTTGCGTCCAACGCCCAAGGAATCGGCCCGGGAAGACGCCATCCGGATACCGTCAGAGGATGTTCGCATCGGTAAGGACGTTATCGAAATTCTAACGTCTGGCATGTATGTCGATCCCATCGCGATCTACCGTGAGTACGTTCAGAATTCAGCCGATTCAGTGGATGTGGCCCGCGCAGCTGGATTTCTGGGGCGGCAAGAAGCTGGTCAGGTATCGATCTCGTTCGATCAGGTAAATCGGTCGGTCGCGGTACGAGACAATGGCGCTGCAATTCCATCGAATGACGTTGTAAGCACGCTTCTATCAATAGGCGCATCACCAAAGAGAGGCACGACCGCTCGGGGGTTCCGCGGGGTAGGGCGGCTGTCGGCACTTGGCTACTGCCGCGAACTCAAATTCAGATCGAAGTTCTTCGACGAAGACCAGACAGTTGAGCTGCACTGGAATTGTATCCGCCTACGTGACCTTCTTCGCGATCCTTCGTTCGACGGTGACTTGAAGCGAGTCATTTCGAGCGTGGTCACAGTAAAACGCGAGAGGATTGACGCCAAGCAAGATCATTTTTTTGAAGTAGTACTTAGTGATGTTGCCCGTTTGCGTGGTGACGTGTTGATGAACGAAAGCCTCGTTGCGCAATACCTGGCGCAAGTAGCCCCCGTTCCATTTTCTTCTGAATTCTCATTTGCGCCTCAAATCGAAGAGCACTTGGCGAAGCACGGCCGTTCGCCCCCAATTGCGTTGACTGTCGGTCGCGCGATCGTAACTCGACCTTTCCGTGATGAAATTCAGCTGCCAGGCTCCGCCAACACCCTAAAGATTGAGGGCGTGGACCTATTTGAATTTGCTGACGTGGACGGGAAGGTCGGCGCTGCCGGCTGGATTGCACACCACGGCTACGTCCGAAGCATTCCGGCGGCCCTTGGAATAAGAGGGCTTCGTGCAAGGTTTGGCGATGTCCAAGTGGGTGACGCAGGTCTATTCGACGAGTCCTTTAAGGAGCCGCGCTTCAATGCTTGGTCAATCGGCGAATTGGCAATGATCGATCGCAGAATGGCGCCAAATGCCCGCCGAGATAACTTTGAAGTCAATCATCACTACTACAATTTCTTAGTCCAGTTGGGACCCATCGCTACGAAGATTATGCAAAGGTGCCGGTCAGCGTCGATTTCTCGCAATGCTGAGCAGAGTGTCAGAAATTTGATCGACGACATCACGGGACGCCTTCGGCTCAAGCATTCATTTGATCGGGGAGAGCTGTCCCGATTGAGACTGTCGATCCAAACTGCCCGGCAGCGCCTAAAGCGAATTGGGTCCGAGCAAACTCGTCATGCACTGGAGAAGAAGCTAGATCGCATCAGCGGTAGCTTGGATGCCTTTCGGCCGAAGAGAGGCAAGCCGGTCGTAGCGCTCGATTCGGTCTCTCGCGTCGTGTCCAAAATGGTTACGAACCGGGATCAAGCGCGAAAGATCATTGCCGCATTGCAACGGCTCGCGGGATAGCTGCTCTCCCGGCTAGCGCGCCATGAGCTTCTGCAACCGCAGGACGCGGTCGGTACGGACCGGAAGACAAGACAATCCGACCGCAGTACCATGGCGCGCTGCGGGGAGGGGCTTATGGGGGCAGGTAAGCTTACGCTGTTGTCTGTTGACCAGGTTGAGTTGGATCGGACGAACCCACGGATTCGTCGCTTTCTAGAAATTCACCAAGGTGAACCAAGTTACGAGCAAGTAGCGCTTGCTTTGGACGTGGCCGGAGCGGGTGAAGACGGCCAAGGAGCCACGACGCCCGAAAAGCTCAAGAACTCGATCATCACCAACGGCGGCATCATGCAGCCGATCATCGTGAACAAACAGCCCGACGGCCGGCTTGTCTGCGTCGAAGGCAATACGCGACTCTACCTATATCGCTCGTTCGTCGCAGATGGTGTCGAAGGAGACTGGACCCAGATTCCCGCGCTTCTTCACGAGGGCCTCTCGGCTCAGGATGTCGATGCGATCCGGCTTCAAGCACACCTTGTGGGACCGCGGCCGTGGGATGCTTACTCGAAAGCAAAGTATCTTTGGGAATTGCAGCACAAGGAGCTAATGCCGCTTGATCGAATTATTGCCTTCTGTGGGGGCAATAAGCGTGACGTTACGCAGGCGATACAAGCTTACGCAGAGATGGAGCACTACTACCGGCCGATCTGTACAGCTGATGACTATGACACTGAGCGATACAGTGGCTTCGTGGAGCTTCAAAAGAATTCGCGAATAAAGGACGCAATTCTTAAGGCAGGCTTTGATCTAACGGACTTTGCGAAATGGCTTAAAGACGAGAACATCAAGGGCCTCGCTCAGGTTCGGCCATTGGCGCGCGTCTTGGCAGACAAGAAGGCTCGAGAAGTCTTCGTCAAGAAGGACATGAAAGCCGCCCTGGATGTGCTCGAACGTCCAGAGCTCAGCAATGGCCTTAAAGGGGCGTCCATTGGGCAACTCGCGCGAGCACTCACCGAAGCGATTGATTCGATTCCCTATTCGGAGGTCAATCGCCTCAGGGCAAATCCGGGCGATGACGCCGTAAGATACGTCCAGGATGCGCTCGAGGCCCTCGAGGGTTTGGTAAAAGACCTTAACGTAGGCGACTGATGTCCGGAGAGTCAGCTGAGCACATAGCATTGGTCGAGCGTCTCATCGCAGTCGTGAATGAACGACACTGCACCAAGCAAGGCATCGTCGTGTTCGCAGATCATCGAAACTTTGGTCCAAACCAGCCGCCAACAATCGGATGCTTCAAGCCGGATGTAATGGCTCACGATTTGCCAATCACGTTCCGCGCTATTGGCGAGGCTAAGACGTTTGATCTCAGTCATGAACGATCGTGCAGACAAATTTCGGCGTTTCTCGATCACCTCGCCTTGTATCCGAATAGCGCTTTTTACCTGGCTGTTCCGTGGATGCGGCGTGCCCAAGCGCACGGATTGCTGAATCGGCTCCGTCGCCCGGAACATGTGAAGGTCGACGTCAACGTAGTCTTACCCATTTGAGCGCACAGTGCTTAAGCCTCGCCCTGAGCTGAAACTCGATGCCCGGCACGCGGGCTTTCCATATCAAGTGGACGCTGTTGAGGCGATCAAGAAGCTGCCTTACGCCGCCGTCTTTCATGAACAAGGATTGGGAAAAACAAAAATAGGCATCGATGTAGGGCTCGAATGGTTACGAGCCAACGAGGTGGATTCGGTTCTCATTGTCACCAAGCGAAGCCTAATCCGGAATTGGACAGACGAGATGCGAAGTCACACGTTCGTATCTCCGCGAATTCTTGACCAAAGAAAGCCGTCGAACTTCTTCGCGCTCAATAGTCCTGCACGCTTCTATCTTACCCACTATGAGGTCATTAAGTCGGAAGAGCGACGGCTCGCATTGTTCTTGAAAACACGCCGCGTTGCGGTTCTGCTTGACGAAGCGCAAAAAATCAAAAATCCAGAAGCCGATCTAACCAAAGCTATGCATCGCCTCGCGCCGTCATTCGCGCGCAAAGTGCTGTTGACTGGAACGCCGGTTGCAAACCGACCTTATGATCTATGGTCTCAAATATTCTTTCTCGATGGTGGCCGAGCACTAGGGGACGATTTCGCCGCCTTTCAATCGATGCTCGATCTAAGCAATGATCTCTGGAGTGACGCTGTTAAGCGCGCTTCATTCGAGGGCCTTTTAGGTAAGGTCTTCGATAAAATTCGAGCTTTTACGGTCAGAGAAACCAAGGCCACGGCCGGTATCCAATTGCCGGAAAAGCACATCGCGAATGTTCCTGTAGCGCTTACAACTCGGCAGCTCGACCTCTATCGGCGGTATCAATTGGATGTGAAAGCCGAGGTTATGCGCGATGGGCAGCTTGTCCGGGACGATGCAGAGGATATCCTTAAGCGATTGCTTCGCCTTGTTCAGGTTGCGTCGAACCCTAAGCTCGTCGATCAATCCTATGATGAGGAGCCGGCGAAGCTCCCGGCATTGAAGTCGCTGATCGAAAAGGCTCTTGCCGAAGGCTCGAAAGCCATCGTCTGGACGAGCTTTATCGACAATGCCGAATGGCTCAGCAAAGCCATGTCGCGGTTCGGCAATGTTGTAGTGCATGGCCAGCGGAGCATGGACGAGCGAAACCGGGCCATCGAACGCTTTAAGACTGACCCGGATGTTAAGGTCCTAATAGCTACCCCGGGAGCTGCAAAAGAGGGCCTGACGCTCACTGTCGCCAATCACGCGATCTTCTATGACAGATCGTTTAGCCTGGACGATTATCTGCAAGCGCAAGATCGAATTCACCGAATATCACAGACGGCCACTTGCTACATTTGGAACATTGTCGCTGGCGATACGGTCGATGAGTGGGTTGAAGCCCTTCTTACAGCAAAGCGGCTTGCGGCACAGTTGGCCCAGTCAGACATTAGTCTCGAAGAGTATAGACGCGATGCCGACTACGACTTCGGGAAAATGATCAAAGAAATTCTTGGGGTGGAGAACGACGATGGCTGAATCACCGAAGCCAGCAGGGGATGTCATTGGCAGACTTCGGCTGAGAGGAGAGGATGTCCCAACCGTAACAAAAGATGTCGATCACAAGCAGCTGCAATTCTATGCGGACAATCCGCGCATCTATTCGCTTGTCAGGTCAGATGGGCAGACACCGACTCAAGAAGAGATTTATCAGAAGCTGCTCAAGGAGGAGCACGTCAAAGCGCTGATTCACGATATTGCTGACAACGGCGGACTCATTGACCCGCTCATTGTGCGTGACAAAGATTTTGTCGTTCTCGAAGGCAACAGTCGGTTGGCGGCATACAAGTTTCTGGCATCCAAAGACCCTATCAAATGGGCCCACGTGAAATGCACAATTCTCCCCAGCAATATCGACGAAAGGCTCGTTTTCGCTCTGTTGGGCCAATATCACGTCAAGGGGAAGAGGGACTGGGTACCCTATGAAAAGGCTGGCTTTCTTTATCGGCGGCACAAGCAGCAGAAGATCGTTCTTTCGACGATCGCCGCGGAACTCGGCATCCATGCTGACGAGGCGAAGCATCTGGTCGGTGTCTATGAATTCATGCTCAAGCACGACGACTACGATCGTGGTCACTGGAGTTTTTACGACGAGTATTTGAAGTCTCGGAAAATCAAGCAGGCACGAGACGAGTACGCTTCGTTTGATCAGTTCATTGTTGGTCAGGTGAAGACAGGCGCGATTCCGAAGGCAATGGATTTGCGCGACATGCTGCCGGTGATCTGTGTTGGACCGGCGAAAGTGTTGAGGCGATACGTCGAAGGGAAACTTACGTTTGAAGAGGCGCATGAGAATGCCGTTGATGCCGGTGGAGACAATTATGCCTTGAAGCGATTGAGGAAGTTCAGGGAGTGGTTAGCCAAAGCAGAAACGGAAGAAGATTTGCTCGAAGCGAATAAGACGATCCGTGATAAGAATTTGTTTGAGCTAAAGGAAATCGAGAAACGCACAAGAAAGCTGAAGAGCCTGCTAGAGAGCAGGAAAGGGCACCTCGTTGCTGGCTGACTGGCGAAGGTCGGCTCGAGCAAAATGCGTTTTACAAGATCGACTGAACGTCAATGCAGGTATCGATATATTCCCGGGTGTGTAGAGGGGAAGCAGCTCCTTATGGATCGTCGGAACAAAGAAATTTGTGCTAATCGGACGCATAGCACCAATGATGAGGAGGCGTGAGGCTGCATGTCTGATCGGACAAGCCTTCATGTGAGCGATCCAGCGCGTAAGGCGCGCTTTAGGGAAATAGCGCGCGATATCCTTGCAAAGGATAGGAGAGATCGAAAAATCGGGTTTGCGGTCGATACCGGAGGTGCGATTGCACGAGCGCTCGAGCGGGCCTATCGAGAGGGTTTTGCCGGGGCGCACAGAACTGATGAACCCACCGCAGTTGAGGCTGGCGGAGAATCCAAAATACTACAGTGGGGAATGATTCCACCTCGTCCTAGACGAGCCTTCTGGTCGATTTGTCTCTTTGTTCACGGACAACAAGCTAACGATAACCACCATGGTTATCTCGTTCCTGCCAAAACAGAAAAGGACACTCCAGGATGGCAACTTATCATCCCAAGTTGGCCAAAGCTCCGAGATAAGGTAATTGGCGACAAGACTATTCGGCCGCTTATCCGGCTAGGTCTTCTCGAGAAGGCGGCGGAGCACGCTGAACAACTCGTAATCTCTAAGCGAGGAACTGATACGTGGCGGCAGTTCTGCGCTCAAGGTGGTCAATTCCCTGACGATCTTAGAAACTTGTAAAGGGCCACTCAGCACAAAATGCACTTTTTGTACTGAGTTGGTGCGCGCAAGAGCGTAGGTTAGGCGGGTTCCCTACGCGGCCGCTTGTATCGTTTGGGCTACCTGCACAAATATGTAGAGCCTAGGGTGAGTAGGTAGGCCGTTCTTTCGGAAAATCCAACCTCTTATGCTACCCGTGGTCATCCAACGAGCCATAGAACCGCTCTGGAACCTATTGACGTAGCCTAATTCCGTTCCCGTACGTGACTGAATACGGATAGCGCCAGGGTCAAATTCATTGTTCGGCTCTCGGTGGAATTCTACCTCTTCGTCGATTGCCACCGATGCCTCGAAGCGATTCTCATAGCGATACCCAGCAACCTCAGTCACAAATTCAAGAGGTCCATCGATCCCTTCGAATCGATTCACTAACGAAAAGCCGTCGCTGATATCGCGCGCTTCCGAATAGGCAAGAAGGCCCAGATCCGAAACTTCAGCATCGGCGCGCAGACCGATCGCCTGCAAAAATCTGGGGAAGTCGGTACGGCTACGAGGAGGGATTCGACGTAGGAAGGGTTCTAGGACATGACCGGTGTGGTTTATCACGTTTAGCCGAAAGGCGGGATATCCTGTAAAGCCGAGCTGCCTCGCCTTTTCGAAATCCTCAGAGCCTACAAGGTAACGAAACTCGCTGGCAGTCAGCTCGGCTACGGCCAAACGCCGCCGACCATCTTCAGGCTTGAGCGACTGCCAAGCCAGCGTGAGCTTGGTTGGCTCGACCAAGTGATCGATGAGCTTCACGTGCCTGTTCCCAGCCCCATCAGTACATTACCAAGTAGTTCGCGCCGGCGTAGAGTTGCTCGCAGCATGAACTCGGCCCGCGCCTCCGACAGCTTAACGGGCATTTCGAAGCGCACCAGACGTTCAAGCCGGGCGCGTAAATGATCTTCTGGAAAAGTCAGGGTATTTAGCATTTTGGGGATGGCAAAGGGGTGCTGCTGCGCGAAAAGACGGCAGAGATCTGCGTGGTTGGCGCGCTCCGAGCTCTCCTGAGGCCGCATATGATGCGTTCCTCGCCCAATATACCGGTCTAGCCGATCTCCGGTGAGATCCGGAAGGCGCGCCTCGGTTAACTCATAGCCTAGGCTTGTTCCGTTATCGAAAGCGGGGGCTGCTCTGACTCGCTGTTGCTGATTGTATTCCGACCAGATGAAGCCCCAATTTTCCTGATGCCGATCCGTGTTGCCGATAAGGGCATCGAACATTAGCGTCCGTGCGAAGAAGTCGAGCCCTCCAACCAGTCCAGCTCTCCTTTCGAAGGCTCGGATCAGCAGCAAGTTTGTCCTGAGATTGTGATTGGTACCCTTCCGCGTATCAAAGTTCCGTTGCAGCATTTGCAAATGGTCTACTGCGTGCGTGAAACGCTCGGTTGGATCGCCTCCCGGGAACTGAAGAAAATACTCTATGAATGCCCCGGGGACGCCTCGTGCGCTGTCAACGGCCGCATAGGTAGGAGGCACTCCGACTCCAGCCAACTCTCCAATCTCCGAAGCAACTATTTCCGACCAGAACTGCGCTGGACTTCGCTGCATCGACTCCTTGAACAGATATCTGTGTCCGCCGAGGAGAAATGGATACTTCCCTGATCCGGCGACGACGTACCATTGCTTTGGCCGAGAGCCGCGCGGAAAGGTGTCGTCGGCCATGAGGCCGGCCGCATCAACAATCTGATGACCTTCCTGCCTGATACCAAACGACGGAGGGCCACTTGCTTTGGTGGGGCTCATTCCAAGAAGCAGAGCACAAGTGGAGCTCCGTTCGCTATGCCAACTGTTAGGTCTCGTCATGTGCGGACGTGATCGGCCTCGCAACCGTCTCGCCCGAACGGACGCCATCGTCATCTGCCCAAATCGCAACATTCCGGAAAGTTGCGGTTGCTGGCAACTTAGCCTTCACGATACGACCGGTTAGCTCTCGCGAACGGGGCACCCAGAGATTTCCATGAAGATGCATTGGCAGATGTGGAATTGGGGTCGGATCCCAGCTTGATCGCCGATGGATGACGCGGCCATCCACACGCCAAACGACACCTTGAGGTCCCCACTCGATCGCATAGTGATGGAAGTCGTGGGTTGCGTCGAAACCCAAGTCGATCCGGCATGGCGAACCCCGATAGCCGTACGCCATGCTCGATCCAGCGTCGCCGGGGTTGAAGTAGACGTTGACCAGCATCCGCGTAGGGTCGTCGCCGACCAGCTCGATATCGATCTCCTGTCGCGGCCTGTCTCGATGAAGGAAAAAGCCCGTGATCAGGCCAGGGCCGGCCGCGGCCCTGATCTCGGCTTCGACATAGCCATAGGCGAGCGGCTGCACAGAAGCGAAGGCGCCAGACCGAAAGGGACGACCATGTGCTCTGTGGTTGCTGAGTACCAAACGGGTCAGGTGGTCGTCGCGAATGAGACCGTCTTCGTCGAACGCGGCTAGACTGCCGGGAAACGTCTCGGTGAGGCTACGGAAAGCGCATGGCGCATCGGTCATTGACGCCTGCAGAAGGATGGGCCTTGCCGCTGTCGGTAATTCGTCATGCGCCCCGGGACGCCAACCTGCCGACGCCGGGAGAAGCCAGGGCGAGTCGTCCATTGCAGAGACTGAAGTTTTGGGGTCTGCGCGTTCGAGGGACGGTAGCTTATCCTGTCTGAAGAGACGGTGAATGCACGGCGCTCCGACTGGAAACGGCTGTACGGGTTCGGGAAGTTCCAATAAGGCGCACAGCGATCGCCATCGCCCGTCCAGATCAGCCGAGTGCAGGACCACAGTCTGCGATGAGAGCGCGAGGGCGTTGAAACATGCGCCATCCTCGAAAATATGTTTTGCGCCCAGGCCGGCGACGGCAGCGTCGACTTGGGCCAGCGGCGTCGGCGGGTCGATGAGCGCGTCAAACGTATCGAACATCCGCAGGATCTCGTGTACGGCGGTAGGCGACGCATCCTTGTCGAACGCTCGAACGCGTAAGCCAAGCATCGATAGGGCCATGGCGAGGCCTTCCCGCTCGGTGCTGGAAGTCCATCCGAAGACAGGACCGAAGCGGCGTTGATCAGATGGCAACAGCGCATCGCTGGCGTCTATCGTGCCAGCGCGGGCAAGATAGGGGAGCATGGAATACGCATTGTCTGAGCCAGCGTCGTCTCGCTGCAGGATGGCAGGCGAGGGGATGGCCAAGGCTTCGAGCGACTCAAAGCGGTAGTTCATCCACATATCGACCGGGCCTTTGACCGGCATGGCTTCCAAAAGGATCTCGGCGCCTTTGCGTGAAAGGACATAGCCAGAGAGAAACCACAGGCCGCGTGCCGGCCGAAACAGGTCGGGGCCCAGATTAATGCGCTCCGCGGTGCTGCCGGCATCAGAATAGGAAAAGTAGAGAAAGCGGGGGCCGCCCCGAGCACGGAAATGATGCAGAGCCGCACGCCAGCATCGGTCTATCGCCTTCGCGGCTCCGGCTCGGAACCAGACGTCGTCCTCAAGGACCAGGACATAATCGTCCTCACCGGCGACGATCGCCTTCCAAGCTTCGATATGCGATCGCGCGACAGCGACTTCCTGACGCGTCATTCTGACGGGTTCGGCCTCATTGAAGGCTGCGGCAAGCTTATCGTCGGGCTGAACGTAGAGCTGGTCGCCGACGCGATATTGGATGTCGACATCACTGGTCGCCGCAACGGAGCGACCGTCACGAGCATCGATGGCCGCAAGCCGGCGACTCAATGATGTAAGCGGAACGCCGTCCGCTGTTCTGAAGCGGCCCAATTCGCTGAGCATTCGCTGCCATCGTTGGGGCTTTCGGTCGAGGTTTATGACGATGATCGCCCCGATACGTTCCGGTCCGGCGCCGAAAGACGACATTGCGCCCGCGCCTGTGAGGAGCGAGATGGCGCGTCTAATTCGATATTTCAATCCGCGCAATGCAGCCGAGGCATCTTGGAGATTCATCAGATCTGCTCGTCGATCCTCATGACACGTCAGTCGTCCATGTTTCGCCAGTTGCGCCCATCATTGCGGTAGGAAAGGTTCCAACGCGTTTCGGCGATGGCTTCCCAATCGTGTAGCAACTCGAAATCGAGCGGCGATCTCGCCACAAGCAATTCGCGCGCATGCGCTGCCAGGGCAGCCGTCAGATTGCCCGGTCCCGTAGTCGATTGGATTTCGGGGCGCGGATCTGCGCCGAGCAATCGTGCAGTGGCGCGCCGCAGCGCCCGAGCCAGAACGGGATGGCCAGGCGGCGCTGCGATGGGGTCGTTGTTGACGTAAAAGATGCGCTCTGCCGTCGTCAGATCCGGCCGCCAGATCTCCGACGCAGGGACCATACCGGAGGACGCAATGTCATAGCAAAGTGGCTGCAGCTTCAGGCGAGCGTCCGCAAACAAGAGCTTCCAGGCATCGCCGAGCAGAACGTCGTCCGCATCAACGTACAGGCCGCCCTCAGCCACCATGAAGCATAGTCGCAGATAGTCACTCCGCATTGCCGGGTGACGGCATAGCGAGAAGGCGCGGCTTTCGTGCGAACCGAAGACGCCTTGGATGTACGTCGCCGCGCTCGCATCATCGAACATACGAAAGGTGAAACCTTGGTCTCGAAGCGTCTCCCAACTGTCGAGGCAGGTCTTTACGTCCTCAGGTAGGTCAGACGGGTCGTGCCAGAATCTGACCAGCGTTTTGGGCGGGGCGCGAGGCGCCTTGTTTTCGACCTCTCTGACGGATAGGGGCTGACGCAACTGGTGCAGGATGAGGCCGCGGATGAAGCCCGAGCGCAGCGGCTCGTCCTCTTCGAAACCAGTGGAATACGCAGACGGGTCGAACATGATCAAAGCCGCCGACGGCACCGATCCAAGTGTCGGCGGCGGTCTCGATCAAAGAGGTAAGGAAACTTCATGTAGGGACGCGATCGGGAAGTTCGCTCGCCGCCTTGAGGAACGACCTGTAAGTCACCGATGATTTGCTCAAATACACACGACCGTCGATGACGAATCCGTCGATGCCGTGTTCCTGGGTGTAAGCATCAAGGTCCCGAACATTATTAATGAAGCCGCGACCGTTGAAATTCAGAGAGGTGTTACACAACACGCCGTATCCGGTCCTCGCCTTGAATGCCTCGAGCAATGCATGCATCGGCGCATTGGTGCGCGCAGTGACCGTTTGAATGCGTGCCGTGCCGTTAACGTGGGTTACGGCGGCCAAAGCATTGGTTGTTGCTTTATAGGTAAAGAGCATGTGTGGGCTTTCGCGATCGCAATTGAACCATTTGGCGGCCTCGTCCAGAAGGCACACAGGGGCGATGGGCCGAAATTGCTCGCGTTGCTTGATCTCGTTCAGGCGGACCCTTGTGCTTGCAAGAAAGGGCGCGGCGATAATGGACCTATTACCCAGTGCACGGGGGCCAATCTCGTAGCGGCCGCTGACCCAGGCGAGGATCAGACCGTGAGCCAACAGGTCGGCGACGGCTTCGGGCGCCAGATCATGGACATCGTAAAGCTTCGGGTCTGCCGCGCCGTCCGTTCGGAACGGAAGCCCTGAGTAGACGTCCCACACGATCTTCGGGTTACCCGTAAAATGAAGTTGCGCGTCGATCGCAGTGCCGATCGCCGACCCTGAGTCGTTGGCGACGGGGGGCACGAAAACGTCTGAAAAAAAGCCCGTCTCGCGCCATTTGCTGTTCCAGTCGCAGTTCAGGCCACAGCCGCCTGCGATCACCAGCGGGCGGCCCTTCTGCAAATGGCCGCGCGCAAACTGATGAAAGATCTCGAAAATGGCGTCGCTGTAGATCCCCGCAAAATTGCGAAACTCGGCGTTTTCCAGTCCGACATTCACATGGGGCGCTGTTTCCAGCTCCGGGTAGTCGCTAATCTTCTGGAAGCTCTCGCCCAGGAGGAAGTCGAGCAGTTTCCTCTCTGCCGCCGTCGGTATGCTCCGCGTCGAGAACGATGCAAGTGCCATGAGCTTTCCGGCGTCGGAGAACCTCGGGTAAAGACCGGTCTTGGGAAAGGTCGGATCAGCCAGACCGTAGAGAAGGCCATATCGATTGCCGGGCTGGTTCAGCACATCAGCGACGAGAGTGATGTTGAGCTCCGCGTCGATCTCGTAAAAGGCGCCAAGGGCCCCTTCCCAGATCAACGCATAGCAGGGCGTGCCCGGCGGTACATTCGACATCCCGAAAGCGCACATGATGTGCGAACGCTCATGAGAGGACGAAAAGAACTCGACTTCCCGTTTTAAGAAGAGACGGCGACCGAGGGAAATATCGAACGCGGATATGCCGCGATAGCCGGCATTACCTTTCGACCCGTGGAGATATTCGTGTCGGTCCTGGGGCCACCAGCCACCCACGCAGAGAACGTCGGGGGCGTCCTCCATTTCGCCAATGGCCCTGAGCATGTCCGGGCTAGAGACCGGCGAGTAGCGGTAGTTTGAGTCCTTCTCAGCCTCGAGGGACGAAATCAGACGGCCGTCACGAAGATGAGCCACGGCGCCATCGTGGCCCGGATTGTACGACAGGATGTTCACGTAAGGATTATTCTGAGTGCGATCGGAGGAAGTGGGAGTAGTTGACCTTCGCCACGCATATATAGTCAAGGTTGTGCGTGACGATCTTTTCCCGTGCGACGCGAGTTCTGCAGCCGCGGCTCCGTATTCGCGGGCGCTTGCGGCCGTAGCAACCTCGCCTTTTGTCTTGTTGAATGCTCGTGAGATCGTAGTCATGGCCCGGTGCTTATGACGCCGCGCCTTTTTCGTGAGAGGACCGTTCGCCGCGATCGCTGTTACTTAGTACAAAACATAGCTTTGGTACTGAGTTGGCGGTGTCCGTTTACGCCATGCGAACCTTGACGCACATCGCGTGTCGACTAGCAGCGGATGGTTGGCTGGTCAGCGCACCAGGTCAATGAACGGCTTGCAGCCCAGCCAAACCTGCGCGATCAGGTCAGTGGCCGACGGCTTTCGCAGGCCCGCGCACTTCGCATAGTCGAACTCCACGCCGATCTGGAACTCGTAGTTCGCCCCGCGCCTGTCGACAAAAGCCCCGTACGCGGCCGACAGCCAAAGCGGCTGCTTCTTTGGCTTGCCCGTGGCGCCCGGGATGGTGCGCAGGTCGAAGCGAAGTTCGGCATCCATGTCGGCCTTGGCCCGGCGGTGCCGCCAGCGCCTCTGCTGTGCGTAGAACGTCGGGATTGCCCCGGGCTCAGCCCGGAGCAACGGCGTGAGGTTTGCGACCACGCGCGCGAGCATTGCCGCGAACTCCTCCTCTCCGATCTCGCGCAGGGCGCGGCGCACCCGCCCCTCAACCTTGTCCGGGATCGTTACCATGGCCGCCACGCGTTGCGTTCCAATGCCGAGGCTGAGGTGCGGTCGCGAGGTGAAGTTCTTGTCGGCGTCGCCGCGTAGGCTGAGGAAGTCCCAGACGATGTGCCCCTTCGATCCCGTGATGCTACCCCTTCCGGGCGCCTCCGGATCGATTTTGAGTCGCTCGCGCAGGTCCTTCCTGCCGCGGAGCTCGTCGAACACCAGGCGCAGGATGCGCTTGGCCTCCAGATAGGTGTACGGATGATCGGCAGAGAAAGGCACACCCGAGAAGCGCGTGAGCGCGCCGCGAACGAATTGCTGATCCATGATCATCCTCGCTTCGGCAACTTCAAGATACTCGGCGGTACGCCGTGCCCACTCCCGATCATTGTGACGACGCAGCCAGACATAGACCTCTCGCCACTCCAGGATCTTGAGCTGCAGGTCGCCCGCGACGCGCTGGCGTGACACTTCCTCTGTCGTAATGGCGACGACGAAAACCCTGGTGAAGCCGAGACTCTGGGCCATGCGGCGGTGGCGCTCGATCTGATCGGCGGCCAAACGGATCAACACCTTGCTTTCGATGACGATGCACCATTCCTCTTCGACGCTGTAGATCCACCCATCAGGGATGCCACGACGCTCTGCCTCCTCCTCGGAGACGGACGGCATCTCCGGCAGCTGCTGCACCAGAACGGATAAACCCATGGACGCAACGGGCGGCTTCATCGCGGCGATCTCGCGTAGGAAAAGGGCGAGCAGCCCGCGATCCTCGTGCAACGCCGTCATCAGCGCGTGAGTGAGGCGGTTCTCTGGCTGCAAATACTGATCAAAGACATTGCGCATGTTCTATCGAAGCATCCTAACTTCGATTGCGGGACGGCGCCCCTCTGCAATTCCACAGCAGGGGAAACACCCTCCTTACCCGCCAGTGCCGCAGGTGCGGATACGTTCGGAACTAGGAGGGTCGAACCGAGTCATCAAAACACAGATGCGATGGACCTACGCCAGCGAGAGAACGGCAAAGTGTTGGCTCATCCGCAGCTTTGGCGGCGATCCGAGGGACTTTGATCGATAAGAGGGAAACGCTTTTGTACTGAGTTGCATTAGCTCGAGGCTAGGGGGCGATGCCAGCATTTGGCTGGGGATCGAGACTGCCCATCGGCTGCGGCGCTAGTTTAGAGATTGGACGATTTGCTAAGTTAAACTTAGCAAATTCGGCAAAACGTAAACTGGAGCACGCTGCTAGAAGTTATCAGATGTTCGCTCATCGAGTTCTAAAAAAGAAGACATCACATTGCCGTTCTCATACATGAGACGTTTGGAAAGCGCAGCGCTTGCCTGATCGATCGTTAGCTTTGCGTATCGATCCAACACTTCATTAATGCTCGAAATAGTGTGGCCGGTGATAGCGCGGATCTGTTCTCTGGCACAGCCGGCGTCGTGCAAGGCGGTGATGCAAGTGTGTCGCAGAGTGCGCATCGTCAGCCATGACGTTGGTATCCTCATCGGATCGCCGGGGTAGTGCTTGACGGCGTATCGTGTTGGGAAGCTCTCGCGACGTTTCGCGAGTTCTGTGCGAATGGATTTGAACGCATGAAAGAAGCGCATCGCGCTCCATGGTCTATTGCCGACATCGTCTACAAAAAATGTGCTGGCTTTGACAGTTGTCGCCTGGTGCCGTTGCTTGGCGGCTTCGATCCGGGCGCGGAGTTCCGGGATCTCGGACCAGGGAATCGTTATTGAAGTGTCGGTCTTTTTGGTCTCCCAGGCGAGATACGGAGTATCGAAGGTGCAGGGAGGCCAGGCCAGCCAGTCTTGGCGTCTGGTACCCAGCCAGGCCATCGTAACGATGGCGTCGGCCATACTAGGCCGCCCCATCTCGTCGGACAGCGCAACCATCATTTGAATTGCCTGTCGCGGCCAAACTATGAACCGCGCCTTGGGCATTGCGATGTCGAGGCTATCGAATGGATTGAGTCCTTGCGGCACGTACCCTGGGTGATCCCGGTCGTCGTAGATCAGCCGTGTACGATTCAGAACGGCCCGGCATGTCCGGTACAGTTGGTGTGCCATGCTCGGCCGGTGGGAGGCCTTCTCCATGACCCATGCTTTAGCTTGCCGAGCGCTTATCGACTTCCACGGTCGGGCCCCAAACTCTTGTGCTAGCGCCGCTAGGCACAGGCGGTAGTCCTCCTGAGTAGATGCTCCTAGGGCCGAAAATTCGTCGCTACAGAGGAAATCTGCCACTAATGCCGCGATGGAGCCGGGCCGAGGGGGCAACCTCTGGTTGGTCAATTTCCCGAGCTCAGAAGGGGCTGTAGCGACAGGGCGCCCCAGACGATCGATCATGGCTGGTCCGAACCCTGGCCGACGCTGTCGCCAGGCGGTGTAGATCTCGGCGAGGGCGTGACACGCCGCGGCCGCGGTGGGCCGATCGGTGATCGGGCGTCCGCTGCGATCATGTAGCCGCAGTACACCCCAGCCATCTTTCCGATCCATCCACCGAGGCTGGAAGTAGTACCGTTCAGAGCCATTTCGGTTCCGTCGGACCGTTAGCCAAGGCGCTGACGATGAGGACTCGCTTTTGGACGGTCCAGGCATTGGGTTACAGGTCCCTTGAGGTCATTTGGTCGAGAGTATGCCGCTGCGCCTAAGGCGCCTTCGACTCGCTAAACGGGAGAGTGGCGCTCAGCAAGGTGCGACAATTGCCCTGCAAAAGCCTGCAAAACCTTGCGTATTTTGCCCGTCGTACTTTCAGCTAGCCGATTGAAATTGTTGTCTGCCGCCACGCCGTCTCGGGGCACCATTCACAATTGAGCTGGCCGGCGAACGGCCGGCGGCATGTCGCGCTCGCCGGGCCCGGCAAGCCTGCCCGGGCGCCAGATTGATCTAGCGCAAAGCGCCGATGGGGCCGCTTGGCATATTGACCAAACATGCGGTGTGGGCTCAGGATCACAGTATCCTTTGCGTCTCGTCGCAGGCTCGGCGGGAGAGGTCTATCGGTCGCTGGGGCGTAGGGATATTCTCGCGGGTGCCTTCGCACGAAGCCGAGGTGCCTGCGGATAGCAACTTTTTTGCAAACAGAAGGGGAGTCATCATGTTCCAAGCCAATCGCCGTACAGCCCTGAAGCTGATGGGGGGCGCCGCGCTGACGGCGACCGCAGTGCCTGGTCTGTCGCTTCCGGCGGCGGCCCAGGGCGAAGATCTGGTGGTGCCGAACACCTATCAGAACTTCAAGCGCGGCACGATCCACAGCATGCATCCCGAGGCCCGCAGCTTCGTCATCATCTGGGAGAGCCTCGGCCGGGTGAAGCTCAAGGCCGCCGACCTCGTCACCAACTTCGGCTCGCTGAAGCCCGGGCAGATCGTCGACGTCCAGTGGTACGACTATCTGGACTTCCTGGTCGCCAAGACCACGCCCGCCGTCACGGCGCGCGCCCAGGCGATGCTGAAGCAGGGGGCGCGGCTCGAAGGCATCCCCGGCGCCCAGGAGCGCATCCGGCTGTGGACCATGGCCGGCATGTGCACCAAGGTCGACACGGCGGGCAGCGTCGTCTTCCTGATCAACGCCTCCGGCGGCGAGCCTGACAAGCCGGCGCCCAACAGCGGCGAGGTCATCCAGATGCCGCAGATCCTCACGGCGGCCGGCAAGGCCGGTCTCGCCACGATCAAGCCGGGCGATCAGGTCACCACCGTGTTCAGCCAGCAGACCTGCATCAAGGCCACGATCATCCGCTGACCGCGGCGCACGATCGAAAAGGACTCCGGGGCCGCAGGGCCCCGGAGTTTTTTTGTGGCTTCTCTTGCTAGGCCGCAGCCGGCAGCTCGCGCGCGACGTCCATCATCGTGCCGGCCAGCAGGCGGTAGGCGGTGGCCCAGGCCTCGCGTGTTTCGGTCGTGAAGGCGTCGCCCAGGCCCTTCTCGAGGGTCCACAGCAACGCGGCGCCGACCGGCACGTAGTGGCCGGCAGTGACGCCGTAGCCGACATGGCGGCGGCCGAGCGCCTGCACGGCCGGCACCAGCGTATCGAGGTTGCTGAGCCCCGCCACGGCGGTGCCGAGCATCGCCATCAGCTTATTCTTCTGGCCCGACAGGTCGTCCGGGAACATGCCGCGGAAGTCCGGCGCGATCTCGAACAGCCGGCCGTAGAAGAGGTCGGCGGCAGTGGCGGCGATCGGGGCCACTTGGGCGAAACTCGTCTGAACGAGCTTGATCTGGTGCGGTGTCATGGCGGGCTCCTCGGCGAGGTGTTTGTGTGGCCGCCTGTCTAGGCCCGTCCTGTCTCGCCCCGATGTCGCGTGAACCGGGAATCGTATCGTGTGTTTCGCGACACGTGCGCCGGCGGGTTCCGTTCAGAGGGAACCGCTCGCGCGGCGGATGGCCCGGACGGGGCTTCGGCGCCGGTCGAGTGCGAGGACCAGCACATCACGCGCGGCATCGATCCGGGTGGCGAGATAGGGCGAGCCGCCGGCGTCGGGATCGGCGACGCGCATCAGGCGGCGATGGGCGGCGTGCACGGCCGCGATATCGGCGCCGTCGGCGAGACCCAGCACCTCGAGCGCCTCGCGCACCTTCATGGCGTCGTCCTCGCGCTCTTCCTCGTCGGTCTCGGCAACGAAGGAAAGTTCACGCGGAGACACTGAAGCTTTCCGCGCGACATAGGCTTCGAGGATCGCGGCCGCCTGCCGGACCGACGGCGGATCGTCGGCTCCGGATTCCCACACCGGCGGCATTTCGAACGGTGCGGGCCGCGGGCGCAGGCGCGCGAAGGCGGCGCGCAGCGGCGCCAGCACGGCGCGCCATTTCAGGAAGGTCGGGACGGCGAGCATCGCGGCGCCCAGCAGCATGGCGCCCGCCCATTGCTCGCGGGCGATCATCATGACCAGCAGGGGGATCGCCGCGAGCACCAGCAACACCAGCATCCAGCGCAGCGTGCGCACCATCGTCCTGGGATCGGAATGCAGGAACCAGTCGAGGAACTTGGCGAACGTGGCCAGCACGGAGAGGCCGAGCACGATGGCGCTGATGACGACGGCGTAGTCCATCGAAGAATCCCTTCACTGCGAGACTAGCTGCGCCGCAGCACGCCGTCATTGGCCATGCCTACGATTTTCCGAATGCGTTTGTCGAAGAGTCGTGCCTACTATCCGCGCCGCAGAGTCAGCGGGGGAGTGGTTGACATGACTGAGCCCACCAGGGAAACGCCCACGAAAGTTTCTCCCGATGCGAATACTTCACCGCCCATCACAATTGTCGAGGCCGACGCCAAATCGAAGCTGCCGACGCGTAAAGGATCTATCGACGAGTTCCTGAAGCGCAACGCCGAGGTCCTCGAGAAGGATCGCGAGGAGTTCAAGACATACCTCGTCGCCAAGCATGAGGAGGCGACGCGCAAGGCGCGGGCCGATGCGGCCAAGCCCCGGACGAAGACCAGGATGAGCCGGCGCACGATGCTGAACGTCGCCGTCGGCACTGCGGTCACTGCGGAAGCCGCCGTGCTCGGCTACAATGCGCTGGGCGGTGCATCGGACAGCGGGATTCTCCAGGCGGTCGGCACCGGCGCGCAGCAGTCGCACATCACCCGCGAGGTCATCGACTCCAGGGCCGACATCAAGGGCCGCAGCCTCGGCCAGTGGATCGCGCTGCTGCCGACCAAGCTCGGCGGCGGGACCTATGCGCTCGATCTCAACTCCAACCGCGTGCTGGCGTCGATCTGGTACTGGAACTACGGCGACTACAACCCGATCAGCCACCATCTCTGCGCCTTTCCGAGCTCCGATCCCTATCACGGCTTCGAGTTCGTGAACTCGACTCAGGGCGGCGCCAACTCGCTGATCTACGGCATGCCGACCAACGTCACCAAGGAGACCGCGCCGCCGGGCACCAACATTTATCGCGTGCGCTTCGACGGCACGCAGATGCAGCTGATCGAGAACGTCTCGGAGACGACCGGCCTGGGACTCGGCGTCCACGTCACGGTCAACCCGAAGGATGCGCAGTCCTACTTCGTGACCGATGGCCAGAAGGACATCGCCGCCTGCTTCGACCGCACGACGTCGAAGGTCAAGGCCGCGCTCAAGTTCGACTGGACGCCCAATGTGCCCGATCTGCGCGACGCCTGGATCAAGGGCGGCACGCTCACCGTCAGGAAGATCTACCCCGACGCGAAAACCGGCCTCTACGACTATCGCGGCACCAAGGGCAACAAGATCGACTGGGAAATGGTGCCCATGGGCGAGCTGTTCGTCGAGGAGGGCTCGCTGCCCGGCGATGCCCCGCTCGCGCTCACCGGCGCCGACGGCACGGTCTGGCATCCCGAGGGCCGCTGGGCGGCGACCGTCGTTCGTCTGTGCGGTGGTATCTGCATTCTCGACCCCGAGAAGAACTTCGAGCCGGCGGCGTTCCTGCAGTTCAACAAGGACTCGCAGGACCAGTACCCGGTCGAGCAGATCGACAAGGATACATGGAAGGTCGTGTTCGACAAGATCCACTCGCCCGGGCATGAGATCGGCTTCTCGCCCGACGGCAGGTTCCTCGTCATGATGAACAACCTGCGGGAAAACAACTGCTCGGTCTTCGCCTGCAGCGATCCCGATCCCAGGAAGTGGCGCAAAATCGCCCATGTCGAGGATCCGCTGTGGCGCGGCAAGTATCCGAACCCGTTCCACATGGTCTTCTCGATGGACAGCTCCAAGCTCTATTTGTCCATCCTGCATCCCTCGCCGGCCTACAGCGGCCTCATGGTGGTCGACACCAAAACCTGGACGATCCAGAAGGAGATCCAGGGCATCGGCCCCGACCTGCAGACGCCGGCACTGACCTACGACGGCAAGTACGTGCTGACGCCGTTCAGCGGCTTCCAGCGCCAGTCGAGCGGGATCGCGGTCGTCGACACCTCGACCGACACGCTGGTCGGCATCCTGCCCAGCAATGGCGGACATCATGACTGCGTGATCATCCCGACCAAGCTGGAGCACATGAAGCATACGCGCTCCTGCACGCTCTGAACGGGCGCGCTTTGAGGCTGCTAGCCAGCCTGGCGCTGCAGAATCTCGGGCGACGAAAGGCGCGCAGCTTCCTGCTGGTCGCGGCCGTCGCGGTCGCCAGTGGCGTCGTCTTCACCGGCGCGACGCTGATGCGCAGCATCGACCGCAGCATGGCGGTGGGCTTCACCCGGCTCGGTGCCGACCTGATGGTGGTGCCGGAAGGGGCGCTCACCAACATCACTGCGGCCCTGCTCGTGGTCGAGCCGACCGATCTGGTCCTCGACAGAGACGCCTTCGCCAAAGCCCGCCTCGCCGGCATCGCCCGCGCCGCGCCGCAGAAGATCGTGCGGGTAGAGCATTCGGGCGTCGGCAGCCACCACGAATCGGCCGACCTGATCGGTTTCGATCCGGCGCTCGACTTCACGATCCGGCCCTGGCTTGTCGAGAAGCTCAATCGCGGCATGCGGCCAGGTGACGTGATCCTGGGGGCCGGCCGCGCCGCGCCGCTCGGTTCGGAGCTCCTGATCTTCGGCAAGCCGCACCTCGTCTATGGGCGCCTCGGCCGCGCCGGCGTCGGCACGCACGAGCGCGGCGTGTTCATGAGCTTCGACACGCTGGAAGCGCTGGCTCCCTCGGTGCACGGCCATGGTGGCGGTCCGCCGCCCGTCCTGCAGAAGGGCAACGTGAGCGGCTTCCTGGTCGAGCTGGCGCCGGGTGCCACTCCGTTGCAGGCCCGCTTCGCGATCCTCTCGACGCTCAAGGGCGTCAAGGTCGTTGCCGGCGATTCGACGCTCAGCGGTATCCGTCAGGGGCTGGAGGCGCTGCTCGACGGCATCCTCGCGCTTATGGTGCTGATGTTCGCCAGCACAGCGCTCATGGTCTGCGTGCTCTTTTCCGCCATCGTCGCCGAGCGCCGCGGCGAGCTGGGCCTGCTCAAGGCGATCGGGGCGCGGCGCGGGCAGATCGTCGGCATGATGGTGACGGAGGCGGTGCTCGCCACCGGCTTCGGCGGGGCGTTGGGCGTCGTGCTGGGTGTCCTGGTGATGCGCCTCTACGAGCGCTCCCTCGTCCACTATCTCGAGAAACTCGGCGTGCCCTTCCTGTGGCTCGACCTGCCGCGCATGGCCGCGGCCGCGGTTGGTGCCGTGGTGCTGGCCTGCCTGATCGGCGCGCTGGGCGCGCTCTATCCTGCATGGCGAGCGAGCCGGCGCGATCCCTACGATCTCGTGCGCGGCGAGGGCTGAGCGATGCTGCAGTGTCGCGGCCTCTGCAAGCGCTACGTCACCGAACGCGGCACCGTCGCGGCCGTCGACGGCATCGACCTCGACGTGGCGACCGGCCGCTACGCCGCCATCATCGGCCGCTCCGGATCGGGCAAGTCCTCGCTGATGGCCATGATCGGCGGGCTCAGCCGTCCGACCGACGGCCGGGTGATCGTCGACGGCACCGACATCTGGAGCCTCGCCGAGGACGAGCTGGCCGCCTTCCGCAACGGCCACATCGGCTTCGTCTTCCAGTTCGCCAGCCTGCTGCCGACCTTGCGCCTCGCGGACAATGTCGCCTTGCCGGCCATGCTCGGCCGCCGTGGCGCGCCGTCGGAAATCTACGCCCGCGCCGCGAGGCTGCTGGGGCAGATGGGCCTCGGCGACCGTCTCGATGCCTATCCTTCGGAGGTGTCCGCCGGCGAGCAGCGTCGCGCCGTGATCGCGCGCGCGCTCATCAACGAGCCGGCGATCGTCCTGGCCGACGAGCCGACCTCCGATCTCGACGAGCAGACCGAGATCGAGATCATGGACGAGCTGCTGGCGGTCAACCGCGAGCGCGGCACCACGCTAATTCTGGTCACGCACAATCTGGCGCTGGCCGAACAGGCCGAGCAGATCGTCCACATCGCCCGCGGGGCGGTGGTCGCATGAGCCGACCGCCCGTCGACCCCGAGCTCGCCGACCTGCGCCGCCAGCTCGCCGCAGCGCAGTCGGAGATCCGCCTCTTGAAGCGCCGGCTCGGCGTCGCACAGGAAGCGGCAGAGCGGCCAAAGCGCGAGCTGCTGGCCGAACTGCGCGAGGCCGCGCCGCGCAAGGCGGCGGCGCCTGCGGACACGACGATGAAGCTCGGGCGCCGGCTCGGTCTGTGGCGGTCGCCCGTCGTGGCGGGAGTCCTGCTCGTCGTGCTGACGGCCTTTGCCGTCGACGCAGGCGTGGCGCTCTACCAGAAGAACGCGTGGCGCGCGGCGAGGAGCGCACGCCTGCTTCTCGAGAACACGGCGATGCGCTCGCTCTATGTTGAGCTGAAGCAGATCGTGCCCGAGGCCGACGGCAAGTCGTATCGCATGACCATTGCGATGCAGAACGCCAATTCCGGCGTCACGCTCTACGTGATGCTGAACGCGGTGGCGGTCTACGTGCAGGCGGGAACGGCGTGGCTGCAGGTGCCGTCACGACCGGCCGAAGGCGTGAACTGGGGGGTCGTCAAGCTGACCGACTCCCACGCCTACGACGCGATCTTCACGCCGGAGGTGGCGAACTGGGCGGAGCTGATCCCGGGCTACATGCATGTCCGCATCCAGGCCGACATGCTGGTGAGCGAACGGGCCCAGCCGGGCGACGACATCGTCGAGCGGCGTACGCCCTACTATGTCTACCTGAAGCCGCACGGCGCCGACGACGCGGACATCAAGCGGCGAGGCCGCATGTCCGGAACGCCGCCGCTCTTCATCCCGATGCCGCCGCACTGAGGCCCGACTCGCTCGCCGGATCGCCAGCAAGCCGGGTGTGCCACATGATGCGCCGCTGGGTCATGTCCCACGGCGTCGCCTGATGCAGCAGGCAGCGATTGTCCCACACCACTGCATCGCCCGGCGCCCAGTCGTGGTGGTAGACGCGCGGCTTGCGGCAGGCGATGTCGATCAGCTCCTGCAGGAAACGTTCCGACTCCTCGCGGCCCATGCCGGGAATGTTGTGGGCGTGCCGGCCGATCAGCAGCGACTTGCGGCCGGTCTCGGGATGGGTCTTCACCAGCGGCCTGAGTGGCACCGGCCCGTCGTGCAGGCCATAGCCGTTGTACTCGCCATCGGACTTGCTGGTCTCGTGGCCGACCCTGCCTTGGCTGTAGTGCAGTGAATGGTAGGCCGAGAGGCCCTCGACCTTGGCGCGCATCGCGTCGTCCAGCGCGTCGTAGGCCGCACGCATGTCGGCGAACCCGGTCTGGCCGCCCACCGTCGGCACTTCCTCGGCGCTGAACACCGCGCCCTTGGCCTGCACCGGCATGTAGGTCGAGTCGGCATGCCAGCCCATGTTGCCCTTCAGGATCTTCATGACGTCGTCGTTGTCCTTCTCGATCCGGAGTGTGCCGTCGGACTTGACGTTGCTGATGGCGAACATCTCGAACTCGAGCGGCCCGAAGCGCCGCGCAAAGGAGATCTGTTCGGCGCGCTGGAGGTGCTGGTCGGGGAAGACCAGCAGCGCGTACTGCAGCCAGGCGGCATGGAGATCGCGCCACGTGGCATCGTCGATGTCGGTGAGCTTGATGCCGGTGACCGCGGCGCCGAAGGTGGCGTCGAGCGGGGCGATGTCGAAGGAGCGTGCCATGCGATCCCTCCCAGGCTGGCGCCCGAACGATAGGCCGCAAGCCGGCCCTTGTCAGCGGGGGCGGGTGGGTGGAGGGAACTGGACGTTGAAGCCGACGTAGACTTGGAAGGCCGGCACGCCGGCGCCGGTCTGCACCACGGAATATTGCGGTTCGACGAAGAAGTTGAGGACGCGGCCGCTCGGCATCTCGATCACCCGCCCAAGCCCCAGGCCGACCGGCAGCACCGTGGTGCCGCGGCTCAAGTCGATCGACGTGATTCCGCTCGATCGCAGGTAGTAGCCCTCGGCGAGGTTGTAGAAGAGCAGGGGCTGGAAAGTGAGCGTCTCCGCCGTGCCGTCGAGGGCCTGCTGCCAGGAGGCGAGTCCGGCGACAAGCCCCCAAGCATGCTTCGCCCGGGCGATCGCCTCGACGCCGAGCTGCCACTTGCGATCACCCAGCGCCGCGCTCGAGGCGGTCGGCGCCACGACCAGCGGGCCGGCGCCCGCGCTCACGTTGCCGAGCGAAAAGACCGGCACGTTGAAGATCGTGATGTCGCCGATGCCGGTTTCCCCGCCTGTCGGCCCCCAGACGCTGGAGACCGCCGGCAAAGTGGCGCGCATCAGCTGCGGCAGGCCGAACGTATCGTGCGGCAGCACGCCGCGCAGATTGGTCTGGTTGGCGCCGCTGCCCGGCTGCCCGGACAGGACCGGCTGGGCGTAGTTCTGGAGCTGGAGCGCGCTCTTGGGCACCAGCGGATCGTTGCCGTCGTTCTGGACGTTGGCGTGCGCCGCCGCCGGAGCGGCGATTGCTCCGACGAGAAGCAGCGCCGGCAGGCGGCGGGGCACCGTGCGGTCTACTGCATGAACCAGCCGTGGCTGACCACCGCCGACTGGCCGCTGTGTACCGTGCTCCTGGCGGCCGCATAGAAGAGGACGGCATCGGCCACTTCGTCGGTCGTGGTGAACTGGCCGTCGATCGTGTCCTTCAGCATGACGTTCTTGATCACGTCGGCTTCGGAGATCTTGAGCTCCGCGGCCTGCTCGGGGATCTGCTTGTCGACCAGCGGCGTGCGCACGAAGCCCGGGCAGACGACGTTGGCCGAGACGTTGTACTCCGCGCCTTCCTTGGCCAGCACCTTGGCGAGACCGATGAGGCCGTGCTTGGCTGTGACATAGGGCGCCTTGAGCTTGGAGGCTTCCTTGGAGTGCACCGAGCCCATGTAGACGACGCGGCCGTACTTTGCCTTGTACATGTGCTTGAGGCAGGCCCTGGTCGTGAGGAACGCGCCGTCGAGATGGATGGCGAGCAGCTTCTTCCAGTCGGCGAAGGGGAAGTCGACCAGGGGCTTGACGATCTGGATGCCGGCGTTGCTGACCAGGATGTCGACCTTGCCGTATTTCGCGACCGTGTCGGCGACGCCCTTTTCGACCTCGGCCTCGTCGACCACGTTCATGGCGACGGCGAAGGCGTCGCCACCCTTGGCCTTGATTTCCGAGGCCGTCTTGTTCGCGGCGTCGAGATTCAGGTCGGCGATCACCGGGATGCCGCCTTCGGCGGCGATGCGCAGCGCGATCTCCTTGCCGATGCCGGAGGCGGCGCCGGTGACGATGGCTACTCTTCCTGTGAAGCGGGACATGGCGGCTCCTGCAGCGTGACGGGTTATTTGGCGAGATAGTCGAACACCACTTCGCCGAGGCCGAGCGTCAGGTCGGTGACGAAGTGGCTGGCCGAGAGGACTTCGCGCACCGGCAGGCGCGCGACGTCGCACATCGCATGGTCGAAGAGCTGCAGCGCCGCCGGGCCGGTCCAGGCGCCCTTCAGCGTCACGTCCTCGCAGTAGTAGCGCACCAGCTCGCAGATGCGCGGGCTGCAGTCGACGTGCGGCACGATCTTGATCATGAAGTTGGGCCTGGCCAGGCTTTGGAGCAGCGGCGCGGGGTCGAGCTCGCGGTGCTTGTAGCCCATGGTGGCGTTGACGCAGAGCACCGAGCCGTAGTGCAGCGTGCAGACCAGCGTCTCGCTCTCGTGCTTGATGCGCGGCGTTGCGAGCTTCTTGGGGAAGCCCCAGATCTCGCGGCCGCCGGCGATCGGCGAGTTGTCGTCGAGGTACATGGCGTGCACGTAGCCGCCCTCCTGCACCTTGCCGTCCTTGTCCTTGAAGCGCACCGGGACCACCTGGCCGGTCTCGGTGTAGTCGCCGAAGCCGGTCGAATCGGGCATGCGGATGAACTCGTAGTTCACCGTGTCGCCCGCCACCTCGAGCGGTTCCGGCACGACGGCGCGCAGCAGCTCGGGATCGGTGCGGTAGGTGATGATGACGAATTCGCGATTGTAGAACTTGTAGGGACCGCGCGGGTAGGCCGGGTTGTTGAGCGGCATCGCGAAGGCGTTCTTGCGGACGTCGGCGATCTTCATTTCCTGGTCTCCTGCTGGGGCCGGTGCATGGCGAGATCGAAGGTGAATACGCCGTCGGGGCTGGCCGGCCGCTGCAGCACCTCGGGATGCTCGAGCGTGTGCTTCATGTCGTCATAGCCCGAGGCCCAGTGCTCCTCCATCGTGCGGCGCGAGAATTCGTAGTCCTTGGAGGCGCCCTCGTAGCGCCGCGCGCGATAGATCAGGTGGATGATGTTGTAGACCTTGGTGTCGGCGGCCTGGGCCAGCAGTTCCGCCTCGGGTGTCTGGCGCAGCTCGGGCCTCATGTCGGCCAGCAGCTTGGCGGCGGCGCGGCGCAGCGCCTGCATGCGGCGGAACTGGTCGGTGCCGGCGCGGGTGCGGCTGGAGTAGCGGATGTCCTTGAGGCGGGTCTCGATCTCGATCATGTCGCGTGGCAGCTCGCCGCGCGCGCTCCACAGATCGACCTGGAAGGCGAGCGTGTCCTCGCGCGGCATGCTGTCGAGCACCCATTGCAGCGGCGTGTTGGAGACGACGCCGCCGTCCCAGAAGAACTCGCCGTCGACCTCGGTCGCCGGAAAGCCGGGCGGCAGCGAGCCGCTCGCCATCACGTGCTGGGGCCCGATCGCGTGGGTGGTGTTGTCGAAATAGACGAAATTGCCGGTCCTGACGTTGGTCGCGCCGACACTGAAGCGCACGCTCCTGCCGTTGATGCGGTCGAAGTCGACCAGCCGCTCGAGCAGGGACTTGAGTGGCGAGACGTCGTAGTAGGCAAGGTTGCCGGGGTTGCCGGCCGGCGTGAAGATCGGCGGCGGGAAGCGCGGCTGGAAGAATTCGGGGGCGCCGAACATCAGCGTGCCGAGCGAGCGCATCTGGTTCACGAACTGGTGCTGGATGTCGCTCTGGATCTCGTAGCCCTTGAGATAGGGGACGCCGACCGGCGGCTGCGTCACGGTCTCCCAGAAGGCGCGCAGCTGCTCGACACGGCGGTCCGGCGGGTTGCCGGCGATCAGCGCCGAATTGATCGCGCCGATCGAGATGCCGGCGACCCAGTCGGGATGCAGGCCGGCCTCGGCCAGCGCCTGGTAGACGCCGGCCTGGTAGGCGCCCAGCGCGCCGCCGCCCTGCAGCAGCAGGGCGATCCGCTCGAATGGCGGGCGGGCGGGCAATGGCTTGGCTGTCATGTCGCGTTTCTCAACCCTCGGTCCGGCCTCTTTTGCACACGCAGCGCCTCTGTAGCACGAGCCGGGCCAGTTCGCGCTTGCCCGCAAGTACGGGACAGACCGACAGTGCCAGGCGACGATGACGGATTTGTCATTCCTCGAAGGCCGTTTCCCGCCCCATCGTGTGGTGCGGGGCTGGCTGGGCGACGTCGCGGCACAGCGCCTGCTCGCCTACGTCCTGGGCGAGGAGGCGCGCTTCAAGCCGTCGAAGGTGGCGGAGGGGCTCGATCCCGGCACGCGCCTCTCGCGGGTGTTGCGCGACCTTGGCCCGTTCGAGGCGCTGCTGGCGGCGAAGGCGCGCGCCCTGCAGCCGCAACTCGAGGCGGCCTTCGGCACGGGCCACATGGCGGTGTCGGATGTCGAGATCGAGCTGGTGGCGCACGGCGACGGCGGCTTCTACGGCCCGCACATCGACACCTTCACCGGCGCCGACCATATCGCGGGCGAGCGGCGGCGCATCACCCTCGTCTACTACTTTCACCGCCGGCCGCGGCACTTCGCCGGCGGGCGGTTCAGGCTGCTTGACATGGCCGGCCGGCGGTCGATCGACATCGAGCCCGATCACGACAGCCTGGTCGCCTTTCCCTCGTTCGCGCATCACGAGGTCGAGAAGGTCTCCTGTCCCGGCGGGGCGTTCGCCGACAGCCGGTTCTCGGTCAATATCTGGCTGTGCGGCTGAGCTCCGGCGCAACGTGCGCGAAGAGCGCCCGCGCCCGCGACGGCACGTGCGTGAGGAAGTCGCGGTCGAAGGCGAGGCGCGGCCGGGCGCCGTCCTCGAAGTTCACGGGATCCTGGTACCAGCGCCGCGCGTAGGTCGCGGTGACGAAGGGCCGCGGCCGCGTCGAACGGTTCGGCGTGCCGCAGTGGTAGAGCCGGAAATCCCACAGCGCGCAGGAGCCGACCGGCACGACCGGCGAGACGGAAGGGGCGGACTCGTCGGCCTTGGGCCAGCGGTGGCTGCCCGGCCACAGGGTCGTCGTGCCGTGCCTGTCGTTCATCTCGACCAGCGGCAGCGCCACGGTCAGCGCGTGGGCGGGCAGCAGCGGCGAGATCGCCGAATCGAACAGCGCCGGCCCGTCGCGGTGCACGTGCTGGCGCTCGGCGCCGGGCAGCGAGACGACGGCGCCATAGGCTTCGAGGATCGCTTCCTCGCCGAGCGCCAGCCGTGCCAGCGCCACGAGGACGGGATGGGCGTAGACCAGCGGGTCGGCGAACCCGCCCGCGAGCGGCAGCGGGAACAGCAGGCGGCGGTCGCCGATCTCGAGCGCGTCGTCGCGGGGCCCGCCGTCGAGGCGGTCCGCGTAGCGCTCCTCGAACGCGCGGCGGAGCGCATCGACCGTTTCCTCGGGCAGGACATGATCGAGGATTGCGCAGCCGTTCCTGACGAGGCAATCATAGGCCTGCCGGACCTGCTCGCTGTTGGACAGTCCGTCGTCCGAAAGGCCGCTTGAAAGCCCCTGGCAATCGATTCGAATCATGCACTCCACGTGTCATGCACACCAAGTGCTGGCGCCGGGCGACAGCTCCTCCATGAGAGACGCAGTTGAACGCTTTTGCCAAGTCTCCTGACAGTCGCGGCGGCGTTCCGGCGCCGGGCGTGCATCGCCATCAGGTCTATGGCCTGGCGATCGAGAGCACGTTTGCGCTGACCTCGGCCGGCGAGCCTGCGGACCGCGAGGCCCGGCCCGAGATCCGCCTGTCGCTGGCGCCGTCGCAGCGGCTGCGCCGCCGAGTCGAGGGTCTGGCGGGCGATGATCCGGGCGACTGGATCGAGCACATCGTGCTGGCCGACGGCTCGGTCTACATGAAGCTCGACGGCATCTTCGAGACGATCGTCTCGGTCGACGGCAGCAGTGTTGCCTGCGCGCGGCTGGGCGATGCCGACCTGAGGACGTTCGAGGCCAACCTGCTGAACTTCGTGCTGAGCGCGGCGCTGACCTTGCGCGGCGAGGAGCCGCTGCACGCCACGGTCCTCGAGCTCGACGGGCGGGCCTTCGCGCTGCTGGGGCCGAGCGGCGCCGGCAAGTCGACCCTGGCGGCGTTCCTGATCGGGCAGGGCGCCCGGCTGATCACCGACGACATGTTGCGGCTCACCTTCGCCGGCGGCCGGGGCTTCGCCCATCACGGGCCGCATCGCCTCAAGCTGTTCGACGAGCCGGCGGGGCGCCTGCTGCCCGCCGCCGGCGCGGCCGGCCACTTCAACGCCCTGAGCGGCAAGCTGATGGTCGAGCCGCGTGATGCCGCCGCCGACCGCCGGACGCCGCGGCCGCTGGCCGCCCTGTTCTGGCTGGGCGAGCCGCCGCCCGCGTCGGACGAGGTGCACGTGGCGCGCCTCGAGGGCGTCGGGCTGGCGCGCGTGCTGCTTTCCTCGGCCATGAACATCCGCTACCACGCACCCGACCGCCTGGCGCGGCAGATGCGCTTCGCCGAACAGGTCGCGCGCGCGATGCCGGTTTACGCACTCTCCTACGCGCGGCGCTACGAGCTGCTGGGCCGCGTCGCCGATGCGCTCTTGGCTCGCGTCGCCGACGAGCTGCGCGGCGCGCTGAAATGAGTCCGGGGACACAATCCGTCGAGGCGCGACCGCTCGGCGACCGGAAGCTGTTCGTCGTCGACGGCCTGTTCCGGCCCGACTTCGTGCGGGCCCTGCACGAGATCCTGTCGCGCCAGTCGTTCAGCCTGTCGGACTACGACACCGAGGCGACCGAGCGCATCCGCCACTGGAAGGCCGAGTTCCCGCCGGAATTCTTTGGCGCCAATCCGCTGCTGAAGAGCTGGCGCGACACGGTGGTTGCCAGGACCGGCGAGCTGTTCGCCGGCCGCGCCCCCAGGCTCGAGCGCGTCCACGCCAACAGCCACCTGTTCGGCGACCACCAGAACCCGCACGAGGACATCGTGCCGGGCGTCACGGCGCTCTACTTCGCCAATCCCGACTGGCAGCGCGACTGGCAGGGCGAGACGATCTTCTACGACGGCGATGGCGAGCCGCGCCTTGCGCTGGCGCCGCTGCCCGGCCGGCTGGCGGTGTTCGACGGCGCCATCCTGCATCGCGGCGGTGTGCCGTCGCGCGCCTATTTCGGCGCCCGCCTGTCGGTCGCCTTCAAGTTCGGGACTTCCTGACCCGGCGGTTCCACGGGTTGATGCTGACGGCGAAGCGCTCGCCGGCATAGGCCGAGACGCCGTGGAAGATGCCGGGCGAGAACATCACCAGGCGGTTCGGCCTCGGAAAGTAGCGCAGGTCGTCGGTATAGAACTCGCCGCCGGCCATCTTGTCGACGCGCGCGTAGTAGACGGCGCTGCACTGGGGGAACGACAGCTCCCGGCGTTCCTCGTACAGGAGCTCGTCCTTGTCGGCGTGCCAGCCGGGGTTGGTGTCGTTGCGCCACATCTCGTAGCCGACGATCGAGCCGAGATCGAAGTGCCGGGCGCACAGGTCGAGGATTTTCTCCTGTACCGGGTTCGAGCCGAGCTCGTACCATTGCTCGCCCTCGCCATAGTCGAAGGCGGCGATGGCTTCGGCCGTGGCGGTGTCGAACACGTCGTCGAGGATGATGAACTTCTTCACGCCGCCCTCAGATGTGCGAACAGGCGGCGGTCGTTCTTCGCGACGCCCGCCAGGAAATCGCCGCCGACCGCGAGGCCCGCGTCGGCCCGCTGCAGTCCGCGATGGCAATCGCGGAACCAGCGCCGGACATAGGTGGCCCGCAGCAGGACGATCCGTGTCGCCGCGCCGTTGGCCGTGGCGCCGTTCAGCAGCCGCACGTCGCGCAGCAGGCAGGAGCCGGGCGGCAGGTCGATCAGTTCGGGCGGCGCGTTCTCGTCGCGCGCCTTCCAGCGGTGACTGCCCGGCCAGACTGCGATGTCCGCCGGCCCGTCGAGTGCCAGCACGCAGGTCAGCGCGTGCGCCGGCAGGAGCGCCGACAGCGAGGCGTCGAACAGCGGCCGGCCGTCGCGGTCGACGTGCGACGACGCCGCCCCCGGCATCGCCACGTCGGCGCCGAAGCCCTGCAGGATCGCGTTGCTGTCGAGTGCCAGGTGCGCCACCGCAACGATGGCGGGATTGGCATAGACCACAGGGTCGGCAAAGGGCCCGGACAGCTCGATCGGCAGCACATAGCGTCCGCTCGCCACCTTGAACCTGGCATCGGGCGCGGCGTGGCGGGCATCGAACGCCCGGGCGAGGGCTTCGACCTTCGACGGCGCGATGACGCGGTCGAGGACGACGAAGCCGTCCTTCACCAGATGGTCGTAGGCAAGGCGAACCTGCCCGCTTTCGGCAAGATTGCCGGCAAGACCGCCGCAGTCGATTTTCATTGCCGATGCGTCATGGCCGTTCGCGGCGCTATGATAGAACGGCATGAGGCCCGTCGCGACATTCATCGCTCTTCCCGGCGTCGACCGCAGGCTGCTGCTCGAGGCGCTGGCGACCCTCGTCATGGTGCGGGCCGGGCTTCGGCTGCTGCCGCTCGAACGGCTGCGCGCCTGGGCGCAGCGGCGCGGCATCGGCGAGATTCCGGCCGAGCGGCTCGCCTGGGCGGTGCGCATCGGCGCCCGCCGATTGCCCGGCACAACATGCCTTGCCCGCGCGCTCGCCCTGCAGCGCCTGCTGTCGGCCAAGGGCCATGCCTCAGAGCTCCACATCGGCGTCGCCCGCCAGGGCGAGGCCTTCGCGGCCCATGCCTGGCTGACGCATGACGGGAAGATCCTGATCGGCGAGGAAGAACACGAGGACTACACGCGGCTCGTGGCCTGGAACTCCGATCCGGGGCGCTCCCATCCGGGGCAACCGGGTCCGGGCTGAGCTTGTTCGCGGCGATCCTCGATACCGATGGCCGGCCGATCGATCGCCGGGCCCTGGCCAGGCCCGGCCTGATCGTCGACGGTCCGTCCGACACGCCCGGTCTCGCCTTCGTCCACGCGCCCCGGCCGGCCGCCGGCGACTGGTGCGGCGTCGCGTTTCTTGGCGCGTGCTGCCTTGCCGGCCGCTTCCGGCTCGACGCCCGTGCCGAGCTGCGCGCCCGGCTCTCCGGGCCATTCGCCGCGGAGTCGGACGGCGCGCTCTGCCTTCGCGCCCATGCGGCATGGGGCGACGATTTCGTCCAGCACCTCTCCGGCGATTTCGCCTTCGTCCTCTGGGACGGCGAGCGCCGCCGCCTGTTGGCGGTGCGCGACCGGCTGGGCGTGCGCGCGCTGTTCCACGCCGCGGCGGGCGGGGCAGTCTTCGTCTCGGACTCTCTCGACTGGATCGCCAGCGCCGCGCCGATCGATCGCGCGCTCGACGATCGCTGGATCGCCGACTTCCTGACGGTCGGTCATTGTCTCGATTTCGAGCGCACGGTCTGGCGCGACGTGAAGCGCGTCGCCCCGGCGCATCGGCTCGATCTTTCCGCGGCAGGCGCCACACCGCGGCGCTACTGGACACTGCAGCTCGACGAGCCGCTCTACCTGCGCCGTGCCGCCGACTATGGCGAGCGTTTCGTCGAGCTGATGATCCCCGCCATCCGCGACCGGTTGCCCGCCGGCCGCGTCGGCGTTTCGATGAGCGGCGGTCTCGATTCGACGACGCTCGCGGCCTGCACCGTGATGGCCGCCGGCGATCCCGCGCGCGTGGTCGCCGAATGCACGCATTTCGAACGGCTGATGCCCGACGAGGAGAAGCACTACAGCGCACTCGCCGCCCGTCACCTCGGCATCGAGATCGTGCACACGGCGGTGGACGATCTCACCTACGATCCCGGCTGGCGCACGCGGTCGATCGACAGCGACGAGCCCCATGTCGGGGCGATCGCGGCCGAGCCGGAGCGGCGCATGAGCCTTGGGCAGGCCGCGCTGGCGCCGGTCTGGTTCTTCGGCGAAGGGCCCGACAACGCGCTGGTCTTCGAGCGTGACGCCTATCTCGCCTGGCTGCTCCGGCGGCGCGACTGGCGACGGCTTGGCGAGGCGGCGCTCCTCTATCTCGGATCCAAGGACGGCTGGGCCGAGACGCTGCGGCGTTACGCCGGTCCGCGTCCGCCTTCGGCCGGGTTTGCCGGCCTGCCGCCGTGGCTCGCCCGCGACCTCGACGCGCGACTCCCGAAACCGCCGGAGTCCGCGCATCCGTGGCATCCCCTGGCCATGGCCTCGTTCGCCGATCCGATCTGGTCGGCGCTGTTCTCGGGCTTCGACGACGACGAGCGGCAGGCGCCCTTCGTGTGGCGGCATCCCTACCTCGACCTGCGCGTGCTCGAGTTCCTGCTGTCCGTGCCGCCGGTGCCGTGGGCGAGGCGCAAGCTCCTGCTGCGGCAGGCCATGCGCGGCCGGCTGCCGCGCGAGGTGCTGGAGCGCCGGAAGGCGCCGCTTGCCGACGCGCCACACGCCCATCCGGTGAGGACGCTCGGCCTGCCCGTGCTTGCGCGCGATCCGCGGCTGGCCCGCTATGTCGATTTCGGTGCCTTGCCGGACGCGGCTGCGTCGGGCCCGTTGCTCGACCGGCTGATCGCCGTCCATGCGCTGGATTACTGGCTGGCGCGGCATCCCTAACCTCAGTACAAAATCCCGCATGCTCGAGCTTTCGACCGTCGTCAGGAAGTCGCCAGCCCAGGTGTCGTGCGTCCTCAACGAGGAAGTCGCGGTGCTGAACGTCGAGCGCGCCCTCTACTTCGGTCTGCAGGGGGTCGGCGCCCACATCTGGGACTCGCTCGAGGCGCCGCGTTCGGTCGCCGAGATCTGCGACGACGTCACGGCCCATTTCGACGTATCGCCGGAGATTTGCAGACAGGACGTCGCCAGGTTCCTAGACAGCATGCTGGATGCCGGCCTGATCGAGACAGTGAACTGAGCCGGGCTGCCCGGCCTCGGGATGTCCAGGCGTATTATTGCATATTAGATGCAATTGACGGCCGGGATGCCACATGGCAACGCCTCGCCCATGTGGTAAGTAATCGTAGTCAGTATGCAAAGAGGCACCCCGGACATGGACGCTCAGTCCCAAGACAGCCGCGAGACGTCGCCCGCCAAGAAGCCCTATTCGACGCCTGTCCTCGTGACCTGGGGCACTCTGCGTGACATCACGCAGGCTGTCGGCTGGTCGGGCAACGCTGATGGTGGCAAGGGCAAGCAGCCGCGCAGGACGCGCTAGCGGACAGCTGCGTCGCGGCCGTCGCGGCGCACCGTACTGAAAATCGGGGCGGCAATGTCGCCGAATAGCCGTTCGGCCAGCGCCGCGTTCGATCTGCTGTGCCTGATGGTCGGGCCCCGGCCGGACCTCGGACGGCTTCGCGAAGTCCTGCGCGTCGGCGTCGATTTCGACGCGTTGTTGCACGTCGCGGCCGATCACTCGGTGCGGCCGCAGCTCATTCGGACCCTGGCGGATCTGGACTGGCAGGCGGTGCCGGCGGCGGCGCGATCCGAACTCGATGAATTCCAGCGCATCCATGGCGCCTTCTCGCTTGCCGCCGCCGAGCAGCTCGGCCGGGTTGTCGGCGCGTTCGAAGCGCGCGGCATTCGCGTCGCGGCGTTCAAGGGCGCGGCACTGGCCGCCGGGCTCCATCGCGATCTGGCGGCGCGCGAATACAACGACATCGATCTCATCGTGCCGGCGGCCGACGTCGATGCCGCCGAGGATATCCTGCAGACGTTCGGCTATCGCTGCGCGCAGGGCGACCGGCGGTTCCGCCGCGCCTTCCTTGCCCACCAGCGCCAGTACGCCTTCGTCCACGTCGATCGGGCCACGATCGACCTGCATTGGGCCTTCACCGCCGACCACGTGCCGTTCCCGCTCGCCGCAGACGAGATCTGGAGGTCGCTCGAGGAGATCGCGATCGGCCATCGCCGGGTGGCGACCATCGGCGGCGCCGATCTCGCCCTGTTGCTTGCCGGCCATGGCACCAAGGAGGGCTGGCGCAGCCTCGGCTGGATCTGCGACTTCGCACTGCTGCTCGATCGCCGGCGCGAGCTCGACTGGCCGACGATCCACCGTCGCGCCCGCGCCCGGGGCTGCGGCGATTGCATTCTGCTGGCCTGTGCCATGGTCGAACGGCTGCTGGGCGCCGTCGTTCCCGGGAGTCTTGCCGTGCAGGTGAGGGAGAACGCGCGCGTCGAAGCGCTGGCGTCGGCGCTCGCCGCCGATCTGCGCCGCGACCGTCCGGGCGCCGGACGGCGGCACAATCTCGCCGATCTCGAGCTCTGCGACAGCCGCTGGGCCAGACTTGCGGCAAGCCTGCGCATCGGCCTGACGCCGACCGTGAGCGACTACCATGCCCTGCCGCTGCCGCCGCCGTTGTGGCCGCTCTATCGCGTGACGCGGCCGTTCCGTCTCGTCCTCAAGACTCTCGGCGTCGGCCGCGCGGCATGACGTTCGGCCACTACTCCGTGGCCTGGACCAGGCGGGCGGCACCGTCGAACAGCGCCTCGATCGAAAAACGCCAGACGGCGCGCGCGGCGTCGACGTCCCGGCCGCACTGCACACGTAGATGCTCCCATGCCTCCATTTCGGTCAGGCTGAGCAGGGTGTCGAGCACCAGCTGCTGTTGCGCGGGCGAAAGTGGCGCCAGCTCGGGCGCATAGAGGATCTGGGCGCGGGCCCGCAGGAGCTGGTTCACCCGCTCGACGCGCACGCGAAAGGTGGCGTCGTGGCCCGAGAGGCTGAGCGCCAGCCGCCACAGTGGCGTCCACGCCTCGCACACGGTGGAGCGGCGAACCACGAAGCCCGCGATCCGCCCGCCGAGCGGGCCCTCGGGTGACACCGGCGGGGTGATGGCAAGCGTCGTGCTGACGACATGGTCGAATGCCGCACCATACAGCGCCGGCGCGTCGGCGAAATGCTGGTAGAGGGTGCGCAGGCCGACACCGGCATGGGACGCGATCCGGCCGATGGTCGGCAGCTCGCTGTCGCGCGCCATCAGCGCCAGCATCGCCTCGTAGAGCTTGCGCCGGGTCGCCTCGCTGCGGCGCCGGCGGCCGTCGCTGCTCGTACCCGTCGGCACAGTGACTGCAGCCGGCTTCGAGCGGACGCGTCGCGCAGGCTTCCTGGTGGCCATGAGATGGGTTTCTAGGCCACCTGCGAGCGGTTTGCATCCGCGATGATCAGTGGCTCGGCGAGCCCCACAGGATGACGCGCACCTGCCTGTCGAGGCGCTCCGGTCGCAAGGTGTCGCTGCCGTCGAACAGGTCGCCGCTGCCCGAGCATCCGACGACGCGGATGCTGAGCTGCACATCCTCCGCCGGCACCTGCCGCCGCTCGACGCAGATTCCGGGGTCGCTGCAGGCGTTGCGGATGGTGATGGTCTTGTGCAGCGGCGCATTGCCGATCTCGGCGAAGCGCTCGCGCAATGCCGCGAGGTTGTCCTCGTCGACCGTGAACACCGCCGTTCGCGCCCTGGGATACTTCGGATTGTCGGACCGGCAGATGCAGGCGGCGGGCCAGGCCGACGACTCCTGCGCCGCGGCCTTGGCGAAGGGCAGCGCCATCGCGGTCATCGAGACGACCGTTGCAACCAGAAGCATTCCCCGCATCGGAGCCTCCGTCGAATTGCCGACGGGGTCATGCTACATATCGGCACATAAGATGCCAATATATATTGGCATCATGAATGCCGATTTATATGCTTATCCTTATTTCTCATGGAGATAGATAGTAATCACACTTGAATTAAATAGGCATTCACTGTGCCAATTGTTCACTCTGCAGCCGCCAGCCGGCGGTCGGGCAGCTCGGTCGACCGATCGATCGGCGCGCCGGCGTCGAATCTCTTGAGTTCGGGCATCACGGTGCCGGCGAACAGGCGCATGTTCCGGGCCGCCTCCTCGTGCGGCATGCCGGCATAGGAGAAGACGCCGACATAGCCCGAGTTCTTCGTCTGTTGGTGGATCGTCATGATCTTTTCGTAGACCTGCTCGGGCGTGCCGTAGACCTGCAGGTCGGCGAAGAACTCGATCGCCTTCTGGTCGCCGTAGACCGCGAGCTTCTCGTTCATCTTGGCGTAGTACTCGTAGCCGCGCTGGTTCTTCATGTGCGCAGCCCCGAACTGGTAGTGGTCGAGCACGGTGCGGTAGTAGCCGCCGATGTACTTCACCGCCATCTCGCGCGCACGCTCGGCGCTCTCGTCGACGAAGGTCCAGCCGGCCGAGATCGGCTGCGGCGCATCGGTGCCGTTGGTCTCGCGATAGAGCTGGTTGTATTCGGCGAGCTCCTTCTCGACCTCGCGCCACGGCTTCTGCGGGATGATGAGGAGACCCACGCCCAGCCGCGCCATGATGCGCGCACTTTCCGGGCTGACGGCGGCGGCGTAGGTGCGGCCGCGGAACGACTTGAACGGGGCGGGGCGGATCTCGACCGGCGGCTGCCGATAGTGCTTGCCGCTGTATTCCATGACGCCGGTCTCGAGGCCCTTCAGCAGTGCCTCGCCGTACTCGACGAACAGCTCGCGGCTGTCGCCCATGTCGAGACGGAAGCCGTCGAACTCGACCTTGCCCGCGCCGCGGCCCAGGCCGAGGATCATGCGGCCCCCCGAGAGATGGTCGAGCATCGAAATCTGCTCGGCGACCCGCATCGGATCGTGCCAGGGCAGCACCACCACCATGGAGCCCAGGCGCACGCTCTTGGTGCGGCCGGCCATGTAGGAGAGGAACTGCACCACATCGGGGCACATCGTGTAGTCGGTGAAGTGATGCTCGACCGACCAGATCGACTCGAAGCCCAGCGGTTCGGCCATGTCTGCCAGCGCCAGCTCGTTCAGGTAGATCTGGCGGTCGCTGAGCGCCCGTCCGGTGTTCTGGAAGACGGCGGCCATTCCCACGTGCATGGCGTTACCCCTATTGTTGCGATCATGGTAAACAGCCGTTCATGTCGTTGGGAAGCCCCCGCCGATGCTTGATTCCGCCGTATTCGACCGTCATATCGGCCGCATGAGCATCCCTTCCAGGCGCACCGTCCTCTGCGGCCTCGGCTCGCTTGCCGTCGCCGGCCCCTTCATCGCTCTTCCGGCGGGCGCCCAGAACGCCAATCCCGCCGCCGTGGCCGAGGTCGAGCGCTACTTCAACGGCATCCGCACCATGCAGGCTCGCTTCGTGCAGTCCAATCCCGGCGGCACGATCGCGCAGGGCACGCTCTCGGTGCGCCGGCCGGGCCGCATGCGCTTCGAATACGACCCGCCGTCGCAGCTCAAGATCGTGGCCGACGGCAGCCAGGTCACGATGTGGGACATCGCCAACCGCGATTTTGGCCAGTGGCCGATCGGCTGGACGGCCGCCTCGTTCCTGGTGCGCGAGCCGCTGGTGCTGCAGGGCGGCGACCTCACGGTCGAGAAGGTCGAGCGCGGCGACGGCATGTTGCAGCTCACCCTGAGCCAGGCCAAGAAGCCGCAAGAAGGCAAGGTCATCGTCCGCGTCGGCGAGAACCCCATGGTGCTGCGCGGCTGGACCATCATCGACAGTCGCGGCCAGAGGGTCGACGTTTCGCTGCACGGCCTGCGGACCGGGTTGCAGCTCGCCGATTCGCTGTTCAAGTTCGACGGTCCCGACGCCAGCGTGATTCGGCGCGGCGGCAACTGACGCGCTATAGTCCCCGCCGGACCGGCGGCTTGGGGACAAGGGCAAAGTGAGCGGACTGATCGTGAGGGCCTCGACCGAGGCCGACGTCGCGCGCTGCGCGGAAATCTACGGACATCATGTGCTGCACGGCACGGCCTCCTTCGAGGTCGATCCGCCGGACCTTGCCGAAATGAGGAAGCGCCGCGCCGCGGTGCTCGATCTCGGCCTGCCCCATCTCGTGGCAGAGAAGGACGGCCGCGTGCTGGGCTATGCCTATGCCGGTCTCTATCGTCCGCGCATCGCCTACCGCTATTCGGTCGAGGACTCGATCTACATCGATGCCGAGGCGCGCGGGCAGGGGGTCGGCAAGGCGCTGCTGCCGCCGCTGATCGATCTCTGCACCGAAGCCGGTCGCCGCCAGATGATCGCCGTGATCGGCGATTCGGCGCACGTCGCCTCGATCAAACTCCACGAATCCTGCGGCTTCGCGATGGTCGGCACCATCAGGAGCGTCGGCTTCAAGTTCGGCCGCTGGCTCGACAGCGTCATCATGCAGCGGCCGCTCGGCAGCGGCGACCAGGACGTGCCGCAATAGACAGGCATGCTTGGAAACCCAAGCGTTTGGGTTTATAATTATTGATAGATGCCGACTGTCCTCACGGACCGTCGGTGTTGCGGGAGGTCTACGGCCTGTCGCGAACGGATGTCGCCCGCATCAGGAGGCTGGTCGCGGCACATTTGCCGGCCCTTTGTGCGGCTTGGGAGTCGATCCATGGCGAAGCGTGACGAATTCGAGCGTGCCCGGATGCGAGGTGAGAAGCGGCGCAGCGACGAGCCTTTCGCCGTGAGCGCGCGCTACGACACCCGGCAGCGACGTGTCGTGGTGGAGTTGAACACGGGGCTGCTCGTCGTTTTTGCCGCCGAGATGGTCGAAGGCCTTCAGGATGCCCGGCCGCGCGATCTGCAGGACATCGAGATCAGCCCCTCGGGTTTTGGCCTCCACTTTCCCCGCGTTGATGCCGACATTTACCTGCCGGGGCTGCTCTCCGGCCAGTCCGGTTCCAGGCGATGGATGGCCGCGGGATTGGGCGAAAGGGGCGGCAGCGTGCGGAGCGCGGCAAAGGCCGCGGCGGCCCGCGCCAACGGCAAGCTCGGCGGCCGTCCCCGCAAGCGCGAGGCGGCATGACATGCGCCTGATCGATTATTTCGACCGCGGCGCCGATCTCTTCCCGCAGCGCGACTGCCTGCACGATGGCACGCGCGGCTGGACCTATGCCGACGTGCGCACGACGACGCACCGCATCGCCAACGGGCTCCTGGGCGCCGGCCTCGGGGCCGGCGACAAGGTCGCGGTCTACAGCCCCAACCATGCCATGGCCTATGCGGCGTTGCTCGGCATCGAACGCGCGGGGCTGATCTGGGCGCCGGTCAATGCCCGCAACGCGCTCGAGGAGAATCTCTACATCCTCGACAATACCGACGTCGCCTTCCTCTTCTACCATTCGAGCTTCGAGGCCTCGCTGCCGCGCATCCGCGCCGAGTGCCCAAAGATCCGCAACGTCGTGTGCATCGACCGGCCCGGGTTCGACGCCTGGCTGGCGGGCTTCGCCGACAAGGCGCCCGATCTCGGCGACGCGCCCGACGAGGTGGCCATCCTGATCAGCTCGGGCGGCACCACGGGCCGGCCCAAAGGCGTGCAGATCACCAACCGCGGCATCGAGACCATGAACTCGATCTTCTGGGCCTGCATGCCGTTCGCCAATCCGGGCGAGGGGCCGCCGGTGCACCTGATGGTGGCGCCGATGACGCACGCGGCCGGCGTCTGCTCATTTCCCATGCTGCCGTTCGGCGGCACCAACATCTTCATGGGCACGGCCGATCCCGGCGCCATCCTGGCGGCGATCGAGAAGCACAGGGTGACGCACATCTACATGCCGCCGACCCTGATCTACATCCTCCTCGCCCATCCCGACGTGCGCAAACACGACTACAGCTCGCTCCGCAACCTGGTCTATGCCTCGGCGCCGATGTCGGTCGACAAGCTCGTCGAGGCGATCGAGGTGTTCGGCCCGGTGCTGACCCAGACCTACGGCCAGGCCGAGGCGGCGATGATCTGCACCTTCTTCTCGCCCGCCGACCATGTCGCGGCGCTCGAGACCAACAAGCGCCATCGCCTGGCGAGCTGTGGCAAGGCCACGCCCCTGATGCGCGTCGAGGTGATGGACAACGACGGCAACATCCTGCCGCGCGGGCAGCGCGGCGAGATCGTGGTGCGCGGCGGCCTCGTCATGAAGGGTTACTACAAGAACCCGCAGGCCACCGAGGAGGCCTCGGCCTTCGGCTGGCACCATACCGGCGACATCGGCGTCATCGACGATGACGGCTTCGTCTACATCGTCGATCGCAAGAAGGACATGATCATCTCGGGCGGCTTCAACGTCTTCCCGAGCGAGGTCGAGCAGGTGCTGTGGGGTCATCCCGCCGTGCAGGACTGCGCCGTGATCGGCGTGCCCGACGACAAGTGGGGCGAGGCGGTTAAGGCCGTCGTCGAGCTGAAGCCCGGCGCTGCCGCCACCGAGGGCGAGCTGATCGAGCTTGCCAAGCAGAAGCTCGGCGGCGTCAAGGCGCCGAAGTCGGTCGACTTCATGGCGGCGCTGCCGCGCAGCCCGGTTGGCAAGGTGCTGAAGAAGACCCTGCGCGAGTCCTACTGGGCCGGCCGGGAGCGCAAGATCTGATGCGCGACTGGCTGCGGCGCCTCCCGCCCAACGTGCAGGGCGCGCTGTGGCTGGTGAGCGGCGGCTTCATCTTCACCTCGACCGGCGTGATGATCCGCCTGCTCTCGGAGCAGATCGAGAGCGTGCAGACGGCGTTCTTCCGCGCCGTCATCGGGCTCGCCCTGCTGCTGCCGATGATCGCCTCGGGCCGCGTGATCCCCTGGCACTCCAAGCGCATCAAGGGCCATTTCTGGCGGACCCTGATGGGCACCACCTCGATGGTGCTGGGTTTCTACGCGGTGTCGCTGCTGCCGCTGGCGGACGCGACGGCGATCGCCTTCTCCCAGCCACTGTTCTCGGTGCTGGTCGCCGTCGTTCTGGCCAAGGAGAAGGTGCGCTGGCGGCGCTGGACGGCGACGATCGTGGGCTTCGCCGGCGTGTTGGTGATGGTGCGGCCGGGCGAGGGCAGCCTGCAACTCGGCGCCTTGGTCGCGCTCGCCAATGCCGCCACCGTCGCCATGTCGATCCTGCTGGTGAAGCGGCTTTCCGATTCCGAATCGCCGCTGATGATCCTGACCCAGTTCGCGATCTTCTCGACGCTCTTCCTCGCGCCGCCGGCGCTCTGGGTCTGGCGCTGGCCCGACCTGTGGGGTTGGCTGCTAGCGCTGGGCGTCGCGCTGTCGGCGACGGTCGGCCAGTATTTCTGGGTGCAGGCCTTCAAGGCGGGCGAGATGTCGGCGGTGGCGCCGTTCGAGTACGTGCGCCTGCCCTTCGCCGTCTTCATGGGCTGGCTGGTCTTCGGCGAGCTGCCGGTGGTGTGGACCTATGTCGGCGCCGCCATCGTCATCGCCTCGGCGCTCTACATCGCCCACCGCGAGCACACGCTCGCCAGAGAGAGACGCGAGGCCGACGCGCTCAGGCCGCCGAAGCCGCCGTCTCCTTGAGCAGCCAGGCGCGCGCCCGGGCGCGATGGGCGTCGGTGATGTGCACCCGCGCCGCCGCGAAGGCTGCGGCCAGGACCGCGGCGTCGTCGGTGAAGCCCATCCCCACGAGAAGATCCGGGACGGCGTCGAACGGCAGCACGAAATAGGCCAGCGCGCCGAACAGGGTGGCGCGGATCGGCAGCGGCGTGGCGCTGTCGGTGGCGCAATGGAAGGCGGCGACCGCCTCCTCGGTGAAGGGCACGCGGCCCAGCGTCCGGCGGGTCTTCTGCCAGAAGCCGCGGCGGGCCATGGCCTCGTTCCGGACAAGTTCTGCAGTGTCGGTCATGGCCCCAGACGTTGGCACGGCCGGCCCGCTTGGCAAGGGGGGCGGCCGTGCTAAAAGCCCTCAACCAAGGAGGACAGGAATGAACGTCAAGGGTCAGGCCGTCATCGTCACCGGCGGTGCATCGGGATTGGGCGGCGCCACGGCGTCGGCGCTGGCGGCGGCCGGCGCCAAGGTCGCGATCTTCGATCTGCAGGACGAGCTCGGGAGCGCGAAGGCCAAGGAGATCGGCGGTCTCTACATCAAGACCAACGTCTCGGACGCGGCCAACACCGAGGCCTCGGTCAAGACGGTCGTCGAGAAGCTGGGCGCCCCGCGCGTCGCGGTGAACTGCGCCGGCATCGGCCGCGCCGCCCGCACCATCTCCAAGAACGGCCCGCACGATCTCGGCATGTTCGCCCAGGTGATCCAGGTCAACCTGATCGGCACCTTCAACGTGATCCGTCTCGCCTCGTGGGCGATGAGCCAGGCCGAGCCGATGGAAGACGGCGAGCGCGGCGTCATCATCAACACCGCCTCGGTGGCGGCGTTCGACGGCCAGATCGGCCAGGCCGCCTACTCGGCGTCGAAGGGCGGTGTGGTCGGCATGACGCTCCCCATCGCGCGCGATCTCTCGAGCATGGGCATCCGCGTCTGCACCATCGCGCCCGGCCTCTTCCTCACGCCGATGATGATGGGTCTCTCGGCCGAGGCGCAGAAGAGCCTGGGCGCGCAGGTGCCGTTTCCCTCGCGGCTCGGCGACCCCAGGGAGTACGCCCAGCTCGCCATGCAGATCGTCGAAAACCGGATGTTGAACGGCGAGACCATCCGCCTCGACGGCGCCATCCGCATGGCGCCCAAGTAAGACGAGACGCGATGCGTCCGGCCACGATCCTGACGATGGCGGCGGCGCTTTCCGCCGTCGCCTTGCCGGCGTGGGCCGAGTCGCGCTGGCTCGGCTGCAAGGTCACCGACCAGCGCGGCACCGCGCGCAACTTCCACGTCGTGTTCGACGACCGGCGCAACACGGCGGCGGTCTGGGACGGCATCGAGCTCGTCGAGGGCGCCAACGTCGCCATCACCTTCCAGGCGTTGCGCGCGCGCTTCCCGAACTTCGCCCTCACCTACAACAGGAACGACGGCGCGCTCTCCATGACGCCGCTCGGCGCCAACTATGGCGGTCTGCTGCACGGCGAGTGCCGGCGCACCCAGCCGCCGGCCGGCGTTCCGGCCGACCGGCGCTGACGTCAGGCCTCAGCGGCCGACCGGCTGGTCGTGGTAGTGGCCGTGGTCGGCCGGAACCTCGCAGCGCATGTCGGCGATGCTGTTCTCGGTCGCCTGCCGGCCGGGCGTGGTCTGCCCGTTGCAGGTGTAGCGCACACGCAGCGTCTTGGTGAGCCGGTCGGGCATGCCGAAGATGTAGGCCATCGCCGGCACCTGGCAGCGCGTCGCGCCCTGGCCGCAGATCTCGCGGACCTGGTTCGTCACGTCGATGGTCGAGGTCGGACCGCCCCATGAGGCCTCGACGATGTCGATGCGGCGCGGCTTCACCTGCGGCTCGCCGACGCAGGCCATGCGCACCTTGAAGGTCGGCGGCACGACTTCCGACAGCACGAAGTTCTGCGGCTGGCAGGTCCAGATCACCGTCAGCTTCTTGGACAAGTCCTGGCGGTTGTCGTTGTAGATCGGGCCGTTGGCGAACACGTCGCAGGGATAGCCGCCGGGGCAGGTCACCATGCTGGTCACGTCGGCGGCAGGCCCGGTCTGCGGCAGGCCCCAATAGGCCTTCTTGATCAAGGCGGTCGACTGCACCGGCCGCGATTGCCCGCAGGCCACGGCCGTCGCCAGCACGGCTACCGCCACCAGAAGAAGACGACCCCAGGCCATTTGAACCCCGCTTGCCCCGACTTTCCGCTTGAACCTAACTTTTCATTTGCGCGGCGACAATGCAATTACCCTGGGCTGGCGCGGGATTGATCCGCATCAAGCGCCTGCAGCGCGAGTGGCCTAGGCTGTCCAAATTATGGAAGAGCCCCGTCGAAATGGCCGGCAGGAGACGTGGCCGGCGATGAACTTCTTCCTCTGGCCGCTGATCGCGCTGGCGTCGGCGAGCGAGGCAGCTGCCGTGCAGGCCGGCGACTTCGCGCGCCTGATGCTTGCTGCCGAGGGGCAGCCGCCGCCAGCGGCGCCCGGCTGGACGACGCCCAATCGCGTGCGCCTCGAGCTCGCGACCATGGACCTGCGCGACTTCTCGCAAGGGCGCGACGGCACGCCGACCCTGGTGTGTGCGCCGTTCACGCTGCACGGCGCGACGATCACCGACTTCGCACCGGGCCACAGCCTGGTCGAGACGCTCACTCACAACGGCTGTCCGCGTCTCTTCGTCACCGACTGGCGTTCGGCCGGCCGCGACATGAGCCTGCTCACCCTGGACGACTACGTCGCCGCGCTGAACGTCGCCGTCGACGAGATCGGCGCGCCGGTCGACCTGGTCGGCCTCTGCCAGGGCGGCGTCATGGCATTGATCCTGGCCGCGCGCTTTCCTGCCAAGGTGCGCCGGCTGGTGCTGGCCGGCGCGCCGGTCGACACCGGCGCCGCCGCCTCGCTGCTCACCGGCGCCGCACACAACCTGCCGCTCGGCGCGTTCGACGAGATCGTGCGCCTGGGCGAAGGTCGCGTGCCCGGCCGGCGCGTGCTCGAGCTGCTGGGCCCCGCCCTGCAGGCGGCGGAAGGCGCCGCGGCGCTTCAGCTCGAGGCGGACGACGAGCCCGCAAAGGCCGCGTTGCTGCAGCGCTTCCGCGACTGGTACGCCTTCACCCTCGACCTGCCCGGTCCCTACTACCGCGACATCGTCGCCTGGCTGTTCAAGGAGAACCGGCTCGCCGAGGGCCGCTTCGTGGCCCTCGGGCGGCAGCTCGATCTCGGCGAGGTCCGCCAGCCGCTGTTCCTGCTGGCGGCGCACGACGACGAGCTCGTCGCGCCCGATCAGCTTCTGGCGACGCAGCGCCTGGTCGGCACCGCGGCGGCCGAGATCGAGAGCATGGTCGTGCCGGGCGGGCACCTCGTGCTGTTCGTTGGCCGCCGGACCTTGCGCGAGGCGTGGACGCGGATCGCGCGCTGGCTCGCTCAGCCCTCGAAGACGTAGGTTCCGGGCGCCTCGCAGAGCGGCGGGTAGCCCGCTGCCTCGGCGCCGAGAGGCGGCGGCGGCACGGGCGCGCCGGAATGCGCGGCGAGCCACTGGGCATAGGTCGGCCACCACGATCCCTCGCGGCGCGGCGCGAGGGTCAGCCAGCTCTCGGTGTCGAGATGGCGGTCGTCGGCCTTCCGGGTCATGACCTGATGGTTCCGGTCGGCGCGGCCGGGCTCGGACACGATGCCGGCATTGTGGCCGCCGTTGGTCAGCACATAGGTGACGTCGGTGTCGGTCAGCAGGTGGATCTTGTAGGTCGAGCGCCAGGGCGCCACATGGTCCCAGGCCGTGCCGACCGCGAAGATCGGCACGCGGATGTCGGCCAGGGTCACCGGCCGCGCGCCGACCGTGAACCGACCCTCGGCGAGATCGTTGTCGAGGAAGAGGTGGCGCAGATATTCCGAATGCATGCGGTAGGGCAGGCGGGTGGCGTCGGCGTTCCACGCCATCAGGTCGCTGAGCGGCGGCCGCTTGCCCATCAGGTAGTGATGCAGCGCGTACGACCACACGAGGTCGTTGGAGCGCAGGAGCTGGAAGGCGCCTGCCATCTGCTTGGCGTCGAGGAAGCCCTGCTCCCACATCATGTCCTCGAGGAAGGCGACCTGGCTCTCGTCGATGAACAGCGTGAGCTCGCCGGCCTCGGTGAAGTCGGTCTGCGCGGCGAGCAGTGTCATGCTTGCCAGCCGCCCGTCGCCGTCGCGCGCCATCGCCGCCGCCGCGATCGACAGCAGCGTGCCGCCGAGGCAGTAGCCCGCGGCGTGGATCTTCGCATCCGGGACGATGGCGCCGATCGCATCGAGCGCCGCCATCACGCCGAGCTGGCGGTAGTCCTCCATGCCGAGGTCGCGGTCCTCGGCCTGCGGGTTCTTCCACGAGATCATGAACACCGTGAAGCCCTGGCCGGTGAGGTAGCGCACCAGCGAGTTCTCCGCCGACAGGTCGAGGATGTAGTATTTCATGATCCACGCCGGCACGATCAGCACCGGCTCGGGGCGCACCGTCTCCGTCGTCGGTGCGTACTGGATCAGCTCGATCAGGCGGTTGCGGTAGACGACCTTGCCGGGGCTCGCCGCCACGTCGCGGCCGACCTGGAAGGCCTCGCTGCCGACCGGTCCCTTGCCGCCGAGCGCGCGCTCCCAGTCTTCCACCATGTGGCGCAGGCCGGCCGCGAGATTGGCGCCGCCGCTCTCGAAGGTCGCCTTCATCAGCTCGGGATTGGTGGCCAGGAAGTTCGACGGCGCCATCGTGTCGAGGAGCTGGCGCGCGCCGAACTCGACCATGGCCTCGTGATGCGGGGAGACGCCGCGCACGCCGGTGGTGGCGTTGTGCCACCATTGCTGCTGCAGCAGGAAGCTCTGGTAGATCAGGTTGAACGGCCAGTCCTGCCAGGCCGCCCCGGCGAACCGCCGATCCTGCGGCAGCGGTTCGATGCAGGCCTCGCAGCGACCGCCCTCGGCGAGATGGCGCCAGGCGTGGTTGGCCAGGCGCAGCGACTTGCGCGCCGCCTTGTCGAGGAGCTGCAGGCGCTTGCCGGGCGCGGCGGCGAGGTGGACCACCCAGTCGAGATAGGCGGCCGCCACCGCGGCGGGCGACAGGCCGAGCGTCAGCCGCGCCAGCATGGCATGCAGGGCGCGATCGGTGACGTCGGACATCGCCGTGACGACGTAGGAATCCCGCGCCGGGACGGGCGGTGCGACGCGAGCGGCGTTCGGGACGGGCAAGTTGGCCATGGCAGATGCTGACCCTATCCATCGTCCGCCGGCCTTGATCCGGGTCAAGCACGCAACCCGGCCTTGACTTGCCCGCGCCGCGAAGATATCTGCGCCCTTGATGGGGATCGCGATCTCCCCACGAGGCGACAGCCGAAGCATCGCGTCCTGCTACACTTCACAAAGGACGCTGCTCATGCCTACGCCAAACACCATCTCTGCCGACAAGCTCGCTCGTCTCATCGGTCGTCCGGATTCGCCGGCGTTGATCGATGTCTGCACCGAGGAGGATTTCGCCGCCAACCCGCGCCTCGTGCCGGGCG
>Ga0172374_1000010_pt1 | contig 197369 bp, 220 predicted proteins | sample LakKiv3m_FD_114536 | JGI IMG/M metagenome (GOLD analysis project Ga0172374, IMG submission 114536) | Freshwater microbial communities from Kabuno Bay, South-Kivu, Congo - kab_092012_10.3m | ecosystem: Environmental > Aquatic > Freshwater > Lake | place: Democratic Republic of the Congo... | reverse complement strand
CGCGCGCAAAAAATAATAACGGAAGCGCGGCGGGTGGGGGCGCCGCGCTGACAGAGCGAGTCCCGCGAAGCGGGACGAGCTTAGAGGAAACAGGTTCTAACTTTTTCATATAACTCGACCAGATCAGACATGAACGAGAAACGGATTCAGAAAATCCAACAAGTTGTAGCAGGTCGGCTTAACAACATCATCGTAGTCCTTGAGGATATTCACGATCCTCATAATGCTGCGGCAATACTCAGAACCTCTGAAGCTATGGGCATCCAGAACGTCTGGTTCGTGTTCGACAAAGAAGCGCCGTATAACCCGAGGCGCATCGGGAAAGCAACGAGTTCGAGCGCAAACAAGTGGCTTGATTTCCGGATCTTTCACTCCCCGAACGAATGCATCACCGAACTGAAAAAATCAGGCTACTCCATCGTGGTAACCGCGCTCACGGACATGGCGTTGTCATTACCGGACTACAATGCTTCGGAAGAAAAAATTGCGGTCGTCATGGGAAACGAGCATAGCGGTGCCTCAGAAACCATGATACGCAACGCGGATGTTGTGGTACGCATACCGATGATGGGGTTTGTCCAAAGCCTAAACGTCTCCGTCGCAACCGCAATTGTCCTGTGGGAAATTACCCGGAAACGGAAAAAACGGAATAACTGGCAGCTTCCTCCGGAAGAACGCAAACAACTTCTCGAAAACCTCCTCGAAAAAGCAAAGCACTAAAAAGAAAAAGGGGCGTAAAGGAATGAAAGGCAGCAACGGTTTTCCGTAGCGCTTCATGGAAAGTGAGCAGTGCCGGTTTTCTGCCAGCTTCGCTGGCCGGCACGTCGAGAGGAAACCGTAGGTGTCCTCTCGAGAATGACTAACGCTTCGGCGATTGCTTCTGCGCGCGTGCTTTCCCGGCTCGACCCGGCTTTCTGCGCTCACGGGTTCTGGGATCGCGTTTGAGGAATCCCCGCTTCTTTAAGATGGGACGGAATTTTTCCTTATCCGTTTTTTCAAGCGCCCGGGAAATCCCATGCACCATCGCGTTTAATTGTCCTGATAACCCGCCACCGGTAATAACAACGCTCACGACAAAGCGCCCGATGGTATTGGTTGTGCGGAAAGGCTCCAGGTACATTTTTTTCATGATTTCGCCCGCAAAATACTGCTCAGCAGGACGTCCATTGACGAGCACGTCACCTTTGGCAAGCGTTACCCCGCTCATTGTCATGCTTTCATCCTTAATGACATGGAGCCTGACGCGTGCGGTTGCGTTTTTTCTGCGGCCGACTGCTTCGTAATACGTGGTTTTGGTTGATTCTTCTGCCATAATTATTTGTTAGTAAATTTACTTGCAAAAGAGTGTGTCGCTTCCGGCACCACATGGAGCCTTGTGATCATACCCTTTCGCAGCTTGTTTTTGGGGAGCATTCCCATGACGGCGTTCCGGATGATGTCGCCCGGCCTGGTTGCCCGAAGCTGCCATAGCGCCTTCTTTTTCAGTCCGCCCGGAAATCCCGAGTATTTAGCATACGTCTTTTCCTGTTCCTTGTGACCAGTTACCTTGACATGCTTTGCGTTAATGACGACGACGTAATCGCCGACGTCAAGATTCCTCACAAAATACGGCTTGGATTTACCGATCAGTTTACCGGCAATTTCCACGGCTACCCGCCCCAATACTTTGTCCTTGGCATCGATAAGGTGCCAGGTACGCTTGATTTCACTTGCTTTGGTTGCCTTCGTGCTATTCATATTATTTAACGGTAGACCGGGCTGCCTTGGGCTTTCCCACTATTCGCTTCGGCTGATCCGCTTCTTTCACCACTTCCGCATCCTGAATTTCCGGTTTTTTGTCCGTATCTTTCGTGTTTCTCATTTTCTTTTCCGTCTTTTTCACTTCAACCGCGGGGGCCGCATCAACGAATTCCAGTAACGCCCGCATACCTGCATCACCCTTCCTTACCCCGAGCTTCACAATCCTCGTATACCCGCTATTCCTGGCGGTAAATCTCGTCCGGGCCATTTCCAGAAGCTTCTCATACGAAGATTTTCTTCCGAGAGTCTTCATGATCTCCGAAAGCGCCGCGTTCCCGCCGGATTTGGCTTTGGTGATTAACTTTTCTACCATCGGCTGAACCGCTTTCGCTTTTGCAAGCGTCGTTTCAATCCTGCCCATTTCCACCAACGAACGGGTAAGCTGCATGAATAACAGCCTTCGTTCATTTTTATTGCGTCCCAATTTCCGTCCGAAAACTCCGTGGTTCATAGGTCATTAAACAGTAAGAGCAACACCCTTCTCGCGAAGCTTCTCTTCTACGATTGATAACGATTTTGCGCCAAGATTCTTGATCTTCATAAGCTCAACCCTGGGCGTTCCCAAGAGCTGACCTATGGTTTCAATGCTGCCCCGGGCAAGCGCGTTAACGATCCTGGTCGGGATGTCGAGTTCCTCAATGCGCATCTTGAGTATTTCATCTGAAATCGACGGCGTCACAACCACCGCATCCTCGGACACTCTCGCTTTCGGTTCGTATACCTGCAAGAAGTACGAAACGAGCACTTTCGATGCGGATTTAAGCGCGTCATAAGGACTCACGGTCTCGTCCGTCCAGATCTCAATCACGAGCTTATCCAAGTTCGTCATCCGTCCGACACGAGTAGCATCAACACGGTAATTCACACGGATCACCGGCGAATACAGGGAATCCATAGGGATCCTGCCAATCTCATCGACGTGCCGTTCATCCGCCTGGACATATCCGAAACCCTTTTCGACGGTCGCTTCGAGGTCAAGCTCTGCTTTCTTGTCCGTCAGGTTGGCAATGACGAGGTCGGGATTTACGATCTCAACCCCTGCCGGAACGTCAAAGTCTCCGGCGGTAACTGCCGTTACACCCTTTTTGTTAAGTTTAAGGACTGCCGGCTCTCCGCCTTCCATGGACAAGCGGACTTTCTTAAGATTCAAAATAAGTTCGACAACGTCTTCCTTCAGACCCGCAAGGGTGGAAAACTGGTGCGGGACGCCCGCGACTTTAATGGACGTGATAGCTGTACCCGGGAGCGATGCAAGGAGCACGCGACGGAGCGAGTTTCCGAGCGTATGCCCGTATCCCTGCTCCAACGGCTCAATGACGAACATGCCGTAACCGGCTTTTTCTACTTCAGTCTTGATAGTGAAATTTGGATCTATCATAAAACCTCCTTTTAACGTGAATAATACTCAATGACTAACTGTGTATTGATGTCTTCTTTCACGTCTTCTCTGAGCGGCAGGCGCTCAACTTTTGCGGATCCGCCCTGGCGAGAAAGCCACCCGGGGGGCGCAAATGTTTTGTCTTCAAGCATCTTCTTAACCGCAGGAATATTGCCGGACTTTGTGCCAAGCATAATAACTTCTCCCGGTGCAACAAGATACGAAGGGATCGTTACCCTTTTGCCGTTGATCATGACATGCCCATGGGATACAAACTGCCGCGCGGATGTCCTGGTCGGAGCTACCCCCATCCGAAAAAGCGTATTATCAAGTCTGCGCTCCAAAAATTGCACCAACATGTCGCCGGTGTTACCCCGCCATTTCCGGGCCATCGCAAAATACCGACGAAATTGCCGCTCCAGAATGCCATACATTTTCTTCATCTTCTGCTTTTCGCGAAGCTGCGTGCCATATCCGGACATTTTGCGCCGAAGCTTGGGTCCGTGCTGTCCGGGAGGAATATTAAGCCTCCGAAGGAGACTGGCATGACTTTTTGCGCCCACGGTCTTTAATCCGAGGTCAATGCCTTCTTTTCGTGCGAGACGATTTTTCGGTCCGGTATAGCGTGCCATAGGTTATACTCTCCTCTTTTTCTTTGGCCGGACTCCGTTATGCGGAATCGGCGTTACGTCAGCAATAAGAGAAATGCCAAGCCCGACTGCCTTCAGTGCCCGAAGCGCCGCATCGCGGCCCGCACCCGGACCTTTGATGTAGACTTCCACCTCGCGCATTCCTGCATCCATGGCTTTCCGTGCAACACCTTCTACTGCCGTTGTTGCGGCATACGGGGTAGCCCTGCGGGCTCCCTTGAATCCAACTAAGCCGGATGATCCCCAGTACAGCGCATTACCGTGTTCATCCGTAACGGTGACGAGCGTATTGTTGAACGTCGCCGTGATATACACTCTTCCTTTTGTCGGGATCGTTTTGGTGGATTTGGTTGCCATAGGTTATTTTGCTGCCGGTGCAGTCGCTGCATCCGTCTTCGCCCGATCGTCTTTCTTAAGAGCCCCGACGGTCAGACGCTTGCCGCGTTTCGTACGTGCATTCGTTCTCGTTCGTTGTCCCCGTGAGGGGAGCCTTCTCGCATGCCGAATCCCGCGATATGCCTTGATTTCGATAAGCCGCTTGATGTTATCCCCGACTGCACGCCTAAGATCGCCTTCGACCGCAGTTTCCTTTTCAATGATCTTGGTTAATTTGCTGACTTCGTCGTCTGTTAGGGTCTTGAAGCGCCGGGAAGGATCGAGTTCCGCCTTTTTTAATATGGCAACGACATTGGTCCGTCCTACGCCATACAGGTAGGTAAGTGCAATATCAAGTCGTTTTTCGTTTGGTAAGTCGACTCCGGAAATTCGTGCCATAATTTATCCTTGCCGTTGTTTATGTTTCGGATTCTCGCAAATGATGTATACCCGTCCGCGACGCCGAACTACTTTACACTTCCGACACATTGGTTTCACACTTGCTCGAACTTTCATAATGCTTACCTCATCCGGTATGTGATACGACCTTTTGTCGGATCATATGGCGTCATCTCGACTTTCACCTTATCCCCCGGCATGATGCGGATGAAATGCAACCGCATTTTGCCCGAAAGATGACAAAGTACGATATGGCCATTAGGCAACTTCACACGGAACAACGTATTGGGAAGACATTCTGCAACTTCTCCGTCAATCTCGATGTTTCCCTGATGTGCCATACATACCAAACAAACTTCCCTCTTAGTTAGAGAGGGAAATCCGTATTGAGAGCATTATTGTATCATTACGCACTCAATCGGTCAACTGGCACCGGAATGCGGTAGTGGGTCAATTTGATTTTTGACGGATTTTTGTCGCCTGTTTGTCTACTTTTTTACTAAGATGATTGTAATATGTTGGAGTTGACAATCTATTGACAATAGGTGTAAATAATTGGACACTAGTTATAGAAATATATATAGAACTGTCCCACTACTTTTGACTTCATGAAGTATTTGGATTATACTAGCGCCCTAATACGCCAATATCGGCGAGCAGACGGAAAAATAGTTACACTACTTTTTTAACGACAGATTTATACTTTGACGGTTTTAATAAACCGTTTTCGTAGCAATAACCCGAAGGAACAAACTTCGGGTTTATTGTAGGGAATACCCTAATCCTCACCCGGTGCGTTATTACCATACCTATCACCCCCTTTACTGCATCCGTGTTGTGGGAATCGATGCGGCCGAAGATATACGGAAGAAAATAATGAAGGAAAACGTCTGCCCGCCGAAACGGGCATATGAGCAAATATCTGAAATCCCTAATCCCGGCTGGTACAACGCTGGCTTATGGAGGCCAATAAACCAGACGGGGTTAGGAACTTCAGTTCCATAATTTGCGTTGCTTTTAATGTGCGACCAAGAACAGACAATTATAAACACATCTTTCTATACTGCGCAAGTGCTATTTCACTGTGTTAATCGAACAATATCCGATACGCTCCAAATCCTATCGGCTACTCCTGCCGCCATCGCCGGAGTTTTTCCCAACGCCCGATTCAGGTTAAGCGATTTATGCGAACGACAGAAGTTGTAGTACATAAAATGCAGAGCGACTGCATGCTCCAAATTATCAATTTTCTTAGAGAAGGCATTAGTTAAGCGGGTGAAGCGACGCATACCCATTCTCATCGTGAGGTTTTGCCGTTCCACGTAACTGGTGGATACTTTGGTCATGTCTGGTTTTCCCTGCATCACATGTTTTTCCGCTCCGATACACTCGGAAGGGCTATAACGCCTATCTCCTTCGAGTTGTGGACCATACAGTTTGACTAGCATGCCATAGTCTACTTCAGAGCCGAACGCATCTTCTATTGCCCATATATACGCCTTGTGCCCGTCAGTGGTTATCTGTACCCGATTAGCTAACCGTTTCTTTAAATCCTGTATGAACTCGTGAGCGCACCGTGCGTCACGATTTCCGATATACCAACTCGGTACGAGCTTTGTGTCTGCATCTATTGCCGTCCACGTCCATACATCACCATACCCAAATTCGCCTTCGTGTTCTTTCGGCACGTTCTTTTCTTTGGCATAGCAGAATGACCAAATTTCGTCACACTGTATATGTTTACAGGGAAGATTATGAAACACTTTGTCTTGACACTCTGCGCACGCCTGTCCTACAGCGGCAAGAAGACGGGTTACGGTGCCTTTAGCGGCTCCGGTCATCCGGCACGTAGCCCGGATAGAGTTACCTTCTACTAGAGCGGTTATGATTTGGGTTTTCTTCTCAAGGCTCAATGAATTCATAGCAGTATTATACTTGACCGCTCAAGCATTGTCAAGTACTTGATATTTGACAACGAAAATGGTACGCTTGGCTCTGCCGCTAGCCAAGCAGTACTTAGTTTATTGTGTGGTATAATGTACACGGCCCAAAAAACTACATGCAACTATATAAAACTCTATCGGAAGAAATGAAAGAAGGGAAAAAAGAGGAGAACAAAAAGTTAACTGTTAATGTTTATACTAATGAATTTTCCCTCTTGCGGCACTTGAGCAACCTTAACTTCGTGGATAATGCCTTTTTCAAGCGCAAACTGGACATCTTTGGTTTCCCCTTGTTCAAATAACTTCTTTATCTCTGGATCGGTTATTTTAGTGTTATCGCAGACAATTCCTGCTATCGTATTATGATCCTTGTGGATACTATCACGTATTTCGTTTAATTGAGGCAAACTTAAGCTTCCGTTGAGTGTAGAAGTTACTCCATGAAATAAGAACGTTGTATGAGGAGATGCATATCGTTCTTCTCCTGCGAGAAAAATTACATTGGCAATTGAGTTTATAGCCCCGATATTGTGCATAACTATTTTTACTGGTAGTGATTTCAAAAAATTATATAGCGTAACCCCTGCGGTCACCTGTCCGCCTCGTGAGGCAAACATAAAGTAAAGGGTAGTGGGCTTCTGTTGAGCAATCACTTGGCTAACAAGACCCATGATGATGTTTACTCTTTTTGGATCTATATCATCGTAGTAGTAAATATAAATAACCCGATCTTGAGAGGCAATTTCTGGTGTGGCAACCGGTGGCGGAGCTGCTGCTTCTACTGTCTGAATTGGTTCATCTGGCATGTATATATTATACCATCGATTTCCAAGTGAATTTAAGGCCAAGAGACTACTTGTTTCCCCAACGGGATTTTGCGGCATTTATTGCGATTTCTCTTTTTTTCGCAGACGATAGTTTCGCCGCTCTAGCTGGACCCCCCTTTAACCCACCCATCCTTCCTAGCGCAACAGCCGCAGGATTTTTTTCGCTGGTCGCCTTATCCACTATCTTTTTCGCAAGTTTATTTATATCCATGCACTCATGGTATCAAGCGATCCATGAGCGGTCAAGGAGGCTAGAATTCAAATTGACCCACTACCCGGAATGCCCCCTAGAAGTACCCTGAATCGATGAGTTTTTGCCGCTTTTGGTCATCGATCCATCCGGGGAATTCACCGCTCACTGAGGCATACTTGGGAGAAGCGGCGAGTATGGTTTCCAGAGACTGGTCAAGTAACCGGGCGATCGGCAGATGATCGCCAAGCATGTTCCTCTGTTCACCGGGATCCGTTAAGAGATCATATAATTCCACGTGCTTCTTTTCCTTCGTATTATTCTTATACATTTTCCACCGCTCGTTCCTGATCGAAATGACATCATCCCCACGGTGATTACCAATTAAATACCGCTGCCCAACATGAGTAGCACCCCGCCCCTCCACGACGGACCGGAGGCTAATACCATCAAACGTTGCTGTCGTCGGTACGCCGACAAGATCAAGGAGCGTCGGGACGATATCCACCTCCTGCCCAAGCTCATGGTACAAACCGCGCTTTGTTTTCGGTGCCGCCATGATGAACGGGACGTGCACGGAATTTTCATAAATATTCCACGCATGGTCGAAATACTCATGCTCCATAAACTCCTCACCATTATCGGATAGAATCATAACGATCGTATTCTTCCGCACGTCTTCACGGTTGAGGAATTGGAATAATTTCTTAAGCTTCGAATCGATCTGGAATATCCGTTCGTCGTACAGCCCCTGGATGTACGACACCATCTTCGGATCCTTGGGATTCACTTGTTTGTAGTACCATGCAAAATACATCTCAAAATTCTCATACTCCGGAAATGTCCAGGTGATTTCCCTGGCCCGGTCCAAATTCCCATCCCGAAGGGCAGCGGTAAGCGAATCGATGATTTCACCGTTCCTTTTTTTGCTTTCCGGGGTGCTACTTGAACGCAAGCGGTCCCGGAACTCGGAAATCACGAATTCGTAATACGGACGTGAGTGCACCTGAAATTCGTTTTCCGTTACCGCTATATTCGGGTACTCGTCCCCGATGAATTGACGTTTTCCCCGTCCTGCCAGGTATGGCGCATGTACGCCGTAAGAATGCAGAAACATGTATGTTGGTTTTCCTTCCGTGAACTTCGTAAGCAGCTTGCCGTATTCGGATTCCCATGATTCGCTGTTGCCGTCCAGATCATGTATTTCGTCAAACCCTCGCCCCATGCCTTTCTTGAGCGGAAGGTTGATATCGTTCGTTATCCCTGCCCATATCGTCCGGTACCCATTGTTCTTAAGCATCTCGGGAAGCGTCGGGATTTCCCGGTTTAGGTCGTCCTTCAGCGCATCTATGACGTGATGACTTTTGGGATAGAGCCCAGTAAATATTGAGGTATGGCTATCGAGCGTAAACGACGATTGCGAATAGAAGCGGGAAAACATGATGTTTTTTTCCGCGAACGCGCAAAGATTGGGCGTAGTATTCCGGGCGTATCCCAGACACGGAAGCTCTGCGGCACGGAGCGTATCGAGATTGATGATGAGAATATTGCATCCGGGGCAGGGAGCGACACCGGGAATCCTGAACGGAATAGCCCGAATGGCGCCATGTACCAGATTCCGAAGTACCGGGCCCCTTCCTGAAAGCGTCACCGTCAGTACCGCAACTGCGGCAAGAGCCGCGACAATAACCCAATATGATATCGACCGTCTCATTGCCTGTCTCCACGTACTGACTCGTGATCCGTCTCCATCCGCTTCGTATGCTCGGTAAGTGCGCGCGTAAGCTGAGCTTCTACATCAGTCGAGTTTCCGTATTTGTTCTTGATTTCTGCCGCATCGTCCCTGGTCATATACATTTTCCCGGACTGCGACTCACGGTCGGTAATAAGTTTCCATCCGTCCCTGCGCCGGAGCCCCGTCAGAAATACCGCATACCGGTAACTCGTTTCCGGATACGCGTCCAGTTTCATGTCTGTTCCTGACAGCGCGGGCAGAAGGCTTTTTCCTTCCACAAGCGCACCGGATTCATGCCGGATGCCCACCAGACTAAGGAGTGTGGGCAAAAGATCAATGTTCCGCACTTGCTGCGTAATTTTACCCGCTCGCGTACCGGGTATCACGATTGCCAGGGGGATGCGTATGACCTCATCGTAGAGAGTCATCCCGTGATCGATCCGTCCATGCTCGTAGAATTCGTCACCATGGTTTGACGTTATGACAATAATCGTCTTTTTGTCGGGCGTTAACGATGTATATGTCGAGATAAAATCCCCGATGACCGAATCGAGCCTGTGGAGTTTCCCGTCATGGATAGCCCGCAAAAACTGCGCATCCTCCGGCGTCAGGAAAACATTCCCCTGTCTCACTCCCTGCTCCCGTATCTCTTTCTGCTCATCGGCAGCACCGGTAAGCTTGCCCGTATACGATGAGGAGACGCAGAGGCGGTCGACCCCCTCGGGGGGCGTATACTGACCATGCACATCAAAGCCGTGTATGTATAGGAACAGCTTGGCATCCTTATGATCCCGGACAAAAGAAAGCGCCGACGCCGAGGGTGATGCGATGCTTTCGAAGTCGCCGTCGCTTGTGTACGAATCGAAACCAATCCCGAAGCCATAGTCAGGATGAAGCGCGGCGCCGCCAGCAAATCCTGCGGTCTTGTACCCGTTACGGGAAAATTCAGAAACAAGCGACAAGAGCTTTGGCGCCGTCTTGGATAGCGTTGCTGCCATGACTCCCTCATTTACCGTTTTTCCGAGGATCTCCTTGTTGATGACGCCGTGTACTGAAGGATATACGCCGGTCATCACACTCATTGCCGACGGCAGCGTCCAGCTTGATGCGGCGACCGCATTGGTGAATACGTATCCGCCGTCGAGTATTTTATCGATAGCGGGCGTTAACAATTCCGCCCGGCAGGTTCTGCCGAAATCATCCCACCTCATGGGATCAACCGCGATGACGAGTACGTTGCAGTCTTTGCATGCTACTACCGGAGCCTGCCTCCGGTATCCAAATAAAATAACCGCCACGGAAACGACTATTGCAGCTCCGAGAATGAACCGCACGACACCGACTGAAACCCGCATGCCCTTAATCCCCTCCATGATATAGTTAACTATACACCATGCGTACGCCGACAGTACTCATCGGAATTATCCTTCCGCTTTCCGTCATGATCGTTGCCGTTCTTGCATTGCGATCGGGATTGGGTCATCCGGATTCGCTTTGCAGCGACATCCGGTGCTTTACCATCAACGATCACGCCTCTTATACACTTACCGAGCTCTATGCCGATGAACCCGAACGGTACCGCGCGCTCTGGACCGCAGGGGATAGGCTGCTTCGGGTCGATGCCCGCGTGGTACCCGTTACCACCGCCGATGAGGAGCTACACGCGGAAACCGTACGCATGAAGGCACTATATGAGAAAGCACCCGCTCCCTATCCGGGTGACATATCGGACGCGGTCGTCTGCGACCCTGCGTACATACCGACATACCACGAACAAAAACCGCCGGGACTGTCCTACTTCACCGGATATCTCAACGACCGGTTCACGTTCGGTTCATGCTCAGAAACAGAAGCCCGATACAAGGGGGTCTTGGCCTTCACCTATTGTCCCAACACGGAAATACTCCTGAGAATCGAAATCATCGGACGGATAACGGATTTTACGTCAAATCCCGATGCATACACTGATGCACTCCTATCGTTCTCGTGCCGGTCCAAATAACCGTTACTTCGTGAAGATATCAAGCGGCTTACCCTGAACAAAATCCGGCATACCGACACCCAATGCTTTCATGATCGTCGGGTATTGCTGGATAAGCGAGAAGGGCTTGTCACCCAGGAAATTGTTCCGCTTGATGCCCGGACCTGCCATAACAAACGGCGTCCACATGCCCGGCACCTCTTGCGATTTGATCGCCTGTTTATACCCCGTGACGGCAGGCTCCGAAAACAGTGCAAGATCCGAGGTCATTTCCTCGTTCCACCCGTATCCGGGGGTGTTGGCAATGACCAGATCACCGATACGGTCGGGATCAAGCTGCATGAACGACTTTGCATCCTCCCATTTGACAATCTCCACAACCGGCGCCGTCCCATTCTCATCCTTAAGATCCTTGAGCGCCTTCATAACGTCGCTTCGAAGTGCTTCGTATTGGGCACCCGTTGCCCGGGTATATTTCCCCGAAAGCCCATTCGGATTGATATAGACATGAGCCATCTTAAGGTAGATGACTTTGGATTTCGCCCAGTCGATGATCGGCTCGCCGGTCTTTTGGTCAATTGAAAACTTAAGCCAACCGTTTTTGGCAAACAGGTTATTGAGGTTGACGCTCCGGTCCTGCGGCACGACACCATGGTCACTCGACAATACGATATACGTATTATTGTCCGCGACTTTGAGTACTTCGCCGATGATTCCGTCGAGCTTCCTGTACATATCCTGCACCTCTATCCATAGTTTCTCCCGCTCCTCCTTGGGAGTATTGCCGTACTTAGCTCCCTTGGGGTCAACATGACCCATCCACCACTTACTGGTCAGCATCTGGTTGGGTGTATAGATGTCATGGATCACAACGTCCGGTGAAAAGTTTTTCACCATCGACGCGACTGACTTCGTATGCCAGTCAAAGGACATGGCCGCCTCGTCCATAAACGCTTTCTTGTCCTCGGGGTAATACACAAGCTGTGCAGGGAAATTGTCCGCAAAATCGATCATTGGCCCCGCATCTTTCTCAAGCATTTCTGCGGCCGTATCCGGGAAGGTAATATGCTTGTTTAACGCATCGTACAAAAGCCGCACCCTATAAAACCCGTTGTCGCCGAGTTTGATGACACCGGCTTTTACGTGACTGTCGACGTTTACCGTTTGATCGGCGGTTTTCCATACGAGCGTGACCGGTTTCCAGTCCGTCCAGTTGCCGACCGTGATATCTCCCAGTACCGTCTTTTTGTCCAGGGAGAAAAGCACGTGGTCCGGATTCTTCGTATTATCATTCGTGCTGTCATAGATATACGCATGGATCGGCGTTCCCCATCCCATCATGGTTACTTCGAGGGGATCCGAAAAACTCATCGGCGGATTTTCCCATCCGGTGGGCTTCACGCCGTCAATATACTGCGTCAGCTGCGGACCGAAATAAAAGAGCTTGGTTCCCCTGCCCTGCTTCTTTCTCTGTGATAGGTCTCCTGACGTCTCAAAGTTGAGGGATGCGAAATCCGCGCCCCACCCGCCCCACCTACCCCGGATGACAACCCCTTTTTGTATTTCCGGCGGTGTTGATCCCGGTACGGATAGAATAGCGACTTTCATGCCGGCTTCTTCAAGGGTTTTCCAGATAGGCGAAACTTTTTTGGCCGTAGACCGGAATCCGGGAACGGCAACCGCATCCAATGGCTTCCCTACCTCCCGCATCGGTCCGTCATCGACCCCGTGCACCTCCGGCATGGATCCGGTCAGAAGGGTTGCAAAATTCGTCGGCGTGTGGCTCGGGAAATTCGGATAGGAGTACCCGTAACTGCCGCGGTCCATGAGTTTTTTGATGTTGGGGAGCTTCCCTTCTTTCGCCCACTGGAAAACGGTGAAAAGCTCCGGCTCGGCCCGCATGCCGTCGGGGATGAACCAATAGAGCTTCACGGGGGATTTGGTTGCGGTTTGTTGCTGTCTGACGTAGGTTGCTCCGGCCAATGCCAATACGATAAGTACGATACCGATAAGTTTGTTCATAATTATGAGACTAGTACAGGGAACGGCTGCCGTCAAGCGAAGGGCTATACGGAGGGCTCAGGGGTAAGGATGTGCGGGCCTGTTGCCGTTACCGCAAGCGTTTGTTCGAATACGGCCGAAAGCGAATGGTCTTTCGTGCGGATGGACCACCCGTCCGGGTCATAACTCATGACCGGCGAGCCCATCGTATAAATAACTTCTATGGCAATCGTCATGCCTTCCGTAAGTGGCGGTGTTCTTTCGATGCGGCCCTTAAGGTACCCGGGGATTTGCGGCGGCTCATGAAGCGTCTTGCCGACGCCGTGTCCCACAAGCTGCTTTGCGATACCGTACCCGTGGCCTGCGACACGGTCCTGGATCACTTTAGATATATGCCCGACGTTATTCCCCACTCTAGCCTCTTTGATTGCCTCCCGAAGCGCTTTCGAACCCACGTCAAGAAACTCGAGGACCTCGGGATCGATCGCATATGATGGGCGGCACACCACTTTGCTCCATGCGGTATCCGTGTGGTACTCCCGGTTGATAAGCCCGATATCGATCGTCAGAAGGTCACCTTCCCCTAACACATACCTCGTCGGTATCCCGTGTACGATGACGTCGTTGACGCACAGGCATGTCGCCCATTTGTAATCGGCAACCGTAGAAAACGATGGTTTCATGCCGGCTTCCCTGATCCTTTTCTGAGCAAGCGCTTCTATCTCAAGGAGTGTCGCCCCCGGCTGGGCAAAGGCCAAAAGTTCGGAAAGCGTTGCGCTCAACACCTTGCCACCCTCTTTCATCGCTTCAATTTTTTCGACATCCGTTTTCGTCATAACGAGTTAAAAAGTGTTGCCAGTTCATCGAGCATGTCTTTCTCTGTTCCGGTGTTTCTAATCACGTAATCCGATAATGCAATGGGGCCGCCCTTATTTAAGTTCTCGATTTCGGCCCGGTCCCTGCTTTCCGCTTCTTGTCTTGTTAACGGACGTACCGCACGGGAGGCAAGCCGCCCGTAACGCAACTTGGGGGGCGCGTAGACGCAAAGCAATATAAGTGACGGGAACTGTTCTTTCAGATAGAGGTATTCCTCCCAGGAATAAAGCCCGTCAAGGACAACGATGTCGCGATGGCGTTCCGCTGCCCGGATACGGGGCTCGATTTTTATGGCCATCGCGGCCATCCCGAGCTCTTCCCGGAGCTTCTCCCGATACCACCGCTCATTCTTTTCGTTGACAGGGAGATTGTGCTCCTTAAGACCGATTTCGGTTTGATCACCGAACCGCAAAATCGGAATTCCTTTGGAGCGGAAAAAATCAGCGGCGACACTTTTGCCGGCACCCGGCATCCCGACAATGGCAATAAGTTTCTTCACGTTTTACTTGACACCCAATCCGTTCAAAATCTCTGTGGTTACTTCTTCGATAGGTTTCTCGCCGTCAACTTCCAGAAGTCTTCCCTGTCCCTTGTAATAATCAAGGACCGGCATCGTCACGTCATGGAAAAGCTGAATCCGTTTCCGGAGAGCCTGCAGGGTATTATCCTCCCGCACTCCTTCTTCGATCCTGCCGGAAAGCCTCCAGAGCGCTTCCTTGTCACTTACCTTCAGATATACGACTTTATCGACACCGTTACTGAAATCTTCCGCTTGCTTGGTTGTCCGTGGAAACCCGTCCAGGATATAGCCGTTCTTGTATTCCGGTTTTGCGAGATATTCCTCGATAATCGGAATCGCTTTCTCATCGGGAATAAGGTATCCGGCGTTTAACGTTTCCTTGACGTATCTTCCCCATGGGGTCTTCTCTACCGCCATCTGTCGGAAAATGTGCCCGCTCGAAAGATACGGGACGCCAAGCTTCTCGCTTAAAATATTTCCCTGTGTCGATTTTCCTGAACCCTGAATTCCCACCAAAATCAGTTTCATACGACAATAACTCCTTTCAGGATGCCTTATTTATCAAGGAATCCCTCATAATTTCTCATCACGAGCTGTGCTTCCAATGACTTGACCGTTTCCAAGACGACCGATACCACGATGAGTACGCCGGTCCCTCCGACAAGAAGGGTCGAAAGTCCGGAGAGGCCCCTGGCAATCGACGGGAATATCGCCAAGACGCCCAAAAATAATGCGCCGGCCAACGTGATACGCGTCAGGATATAGTTGAGGTAATTGGCAGTCGGTGTCCCCGGACGGATACCCGGTATAAATCCGCCGTATTTCTGGATTTCCCCTGCGATTTTCGTCGGATTGAAGGTGATTGCGGTATAGAAATACGTAAATCCTATGACGAGGACGAAATAGATGACGTTATAGGAGATGCTGTCGGGATTGAATGCCGTCGTCAGAAACTTCCCCAAACCGGTAAACGCCGGATTCTTGAGTTGCTGCAAAAACCCGCCCAATAGTGACGGCAGCAGCACGAGAGATACGGCGAAAATGATGGGGATGACCCCTGCCTGGTTGACCCTCAAGGGAAGGTAAGACATGTTGCCGCCGTACATTTTGTTGCCCCGTATCCTCCGGGCGTAATGTACCGGGATCCTTCTCACCGCCTCGTTCATGAACACGGTCCCCGCGACGACGACAAGCGCGATCCCCGCAAACAGCAGCATGTTGGTCAACTGTTCGGCTTGGAAGGCACTTGAAGTCTGAAGGGCTGCTACCGGCAATCTTCCGACGATACCGGCGAATATAAGAAGGGATATCCCGTTACCGACACCGTATTCGGTAATAAGCTCCCCAAGCCACATGACGAACAACGTTCCTGCCGTCATGGTAAGGATAATGGAAACCAAAGACAGCGGGTCGAGCGTGCTTACGATTCCCTGGTTCCGAAGAAGCATGTACATGCCTATCGACTGCACCGCCGCAAGCGGTACGGTAAGAAAGCGGGTGTACTGGTTAATTTTTTCCCGGCCGAATTCCCCCTCTTTCTGAAGCTCCTCAAGCTTCGGGAATACGATCGTCAGAAGCTGAAGGATAATCGACGCATTGATGTACGGGTTTAATCCCAATGCAAGGATCGAGAAATTGACGAGCGTTCCCCCGGAGAAAATATCGAGAAGTCCCAAAAACTGGTTTTGGGAAAAAAGCAGTGCCAATTTCGCGCGGTCTATGCCGGGGATCGGAACGTGTGCAAATATTCTGAAAACGACAAAAAGAAACGCGGTGAGAAGTATTTTCCGCCGGATTTCTTTCGATTTCCAGCTATTGACGAGGGCAGCCAGGAACGTGTTCATACATTAGGCGGCAACACTGCCACCTGCTTTTTCTATCACACTCGCGGCACTTTTGGAACAGGGAACGAGAACATTAAGCACGACTTCAAGTGTTCCTCCGGAAAGGATCTTCACGTTCGTCACTTCCGTGCCGACCAACCCCTGCTTCTTAAGGAGTGCGACCGTCACGTCGGATTTTGCAGGGAGCTTAGCAAGCGCTCCCACCGTAAGCGTTACCGGCTTGGATTGCTTGGATTTGTTGCGCCCTTTCCCCCGCAAAAACGGGAGGCGCTTCATGACGGACAGTTGTCCGCCCTCAAAATGCGGCGGTACCGTACCGCGGGCGTTTTGGCCTTTGGTCCCGCGCCCGGAGGTCTTTCCCCGGCCGGATCCGTGTCCGCGGCCCAACCGCTTCTTACTTCGCATCGTCACTTTTAGTAACCGGTGTTTCTCTGTCATAATTACTCCTTGTTCGGGACTTCTTTGATTGCTTTAAGCTGCTTTAGTGCCTCTATCGTTGCGTACACGTTGCTTGCTTTATTGGATGTACCCAATATTTTGGAAACGATATCCCGGATGCCGGCCGTTTCCACGACCGCCCTGACCGGACCACCTGCAATAACGCCGGTACCGGGAGGAGCAGGCTTCAACATAATCCGGGCCGCCCCAAGCTTCACGAATACCACGTGCGGAATCGTCGCTTTTTTCATCGGCACGACGATCATGTGCTTCCGGGCATATACGACCGCTTTCTTGACTGCGGAAGAAACGTCCGGTGCACCCCCTAAGCCAACGCCGACTTTCCCCTTCTTATCTCCGACAACCACTAACACGGAAAATCCGATCTTGTTGCCGCCTTTGGTCTTCTTGGAAACCCTGTTCACCTGGACCACTTTCTCATCGAACTCCGATGGCGGCCTGTTATCCCGTCTTGGCCCCCGGTTATCCCTCTGTTGGTTCATCATACGGTGATCCCTCCTTCTCGAACTCCGTCTGCTACTGCCTTGACTGCTCCGTGGTACCGATAACCCGAACGGTCAAAAACAACCGCACTTACTTTCAACGCCTTTGCCTTCTCCGCTACCGTACCCCCAAGTTCCGTCGCTTTGGCAACCGTCTTACCCTCAACCCACGCAGAGGCGAGTGTTACCGATTTCTCATCGTCGATAAGCTGCACGTAAAGCCGCATGTTCGACCGGAAAACGGCAAGCCGCGGGCGCTTGGCAGTCCCCATCACCTTACGGCGGATGGATAACTTTCGTTTAAGTCTCATTTCTTTTTTCGTTTTCATATGCTTACTTGGCGCCTGGCGCCCCTCCTACTGCTTTCGCACTCTTTCCGGCCTTCTTCCTGATCCGCTCTCCGGTGTATTTGATGCCTTTGCCTTTGTACGGTTCCGGCGGTTTGATCGCGCGGATGCCTGCTGCCACCTGGCCGACGAGATACTTGTCGATACCGGATACCACGATCTTTCCTTCGGTAACGGTAAACGTAACACCCGCAGGCGGTTTGACGGTTACCGGGTGAGAAAAACCGACATTCAGCGTCAGATCCGTGCCGCTAAGTGCGACCCGGTACCCGACTCCGGACAGCTCAAGCTGTTTAGTCCACCCCGTCGTTACCCCGGTCACGGCGTTCTTAAGCAGTGCAATGGTCGTCCCATGCAGCGCCTTCACTTTTTTGTCGTTCCTTGTTCGTGTTGCCGTAAGCGTTGTTCCCTCCTGGACGACTTTTATGCCTTGCGGCACGGCAACGGTAAGCTCGCCCTTGGCGCCCTTGACCGAAAGACTGCTCTCACTTACCGCGACGGTAACATTTGCCGGAATCGTAACTGGTGTATTTCCTATTCGTGACATAAAAGTAACTCCTTACCAAACTTCACACAATAATTCTCCGCCAACTCCTAATTTCCGCGCATCCTTGCCGCTCATCACTCCATTCGGCGTCGACAGAATCGAAATGCCAGCGCCGCCCATAACCATCGGAATTTTCTTTTTGTTGACGTACCAGCGGAGCCCTGGCTTGCTTACCCGTTTGATACCGGTGAGTAAGGGCTCTTTCCCTTCATACGTAAGCTCCAGCTCCAAAACGCTCCCGGATGTACTCGCTACCTGATCGGCGCGCGTGAGGAACCCCTCGCGTACCAACAGGCGGGCAACTGCCGCTTTCAACTTGCTGGATGGTAACGTTACGGTTTTCTTGTGTGCCAACGCCGCATTCCTGATACGGGTCAACATGTCTCCGACTGGGTCGCTTATCATCATACGTTTATCTCCTTTACCACGATGCCTTTATAACTCCGGGAAGCTCTCCTTTATGAGCGAGTTTCCGGAAACAAATACGACAGAGCTTGAATTTGCGCATATAGGCCCGGTTCCGGCCGCACAGGACACACCGGTTCTTGTGCCGGACCGCAAATTTTTGTTTCTTCTGAAATTTCACGACATCTGACGTTTTTGCCATATTAGCTCTCCTTTGCGAACGGAACTCCAAGTGCCACCAATAATGCCTGGCCGCCCTTGTCATTCCCACTATTGGTAACGAACGTTATTTCAAATCCCCTGCTCTTATCGATCATACCGTACTCAAGCTCCGGAAAAATCGTCTGATCGGTAAGTCCAAGCGTGTAGTTACCACGCCCGTCGAATCCCTTATTGGGGACGCCGCGGAAGTCGCGGACACGGGGTAAAGCAACAATCGTCAGTCTGGTCAGGAAATCATACATCCGTTTGCCACGGAGTGTCGCCCTGAGACCAACGGGGTCACCGGCACGCAGTTTGAATGTCGAAATTGCTTTCTTGGCACGCGTAACATGCGGACGTTGCCCGGTAATCACTCCCAACTGAGCAGTTACATGCTCGATAACCTTTTTGTCCTTTTGCGCTTCGGCGCCGACGCCGCAGTTAATGACAATTTTGATTAGCTTAGGCGTTGCCATCTTGTTTTTAACCGACAGCTCAGTCATAAGCTTCGGGACAATTTCGTTCTTGTATGTATCCATTAAAGAGTTCATAGGTTAAATCTTTTTGCCGCATTTTTTACACACTCGCACTTTTTCGTTCTTTGCCGTAAGGAACCCGACCCTGGTCTGCTTGCCGCATGACGGACAAATGACGGCAACTTTCGCAACATCGATGGGCTTTACGATATCGATGATGCCTCCGGGATTCTTCTCGTCACGCCGCTTCATATGGCGTTTGAACGTGTTGACTCCGGCAACAACAAGGCCACCTTCTTTCGGGAGCACTTTCTCTACCTTGCCTTTCTTGCCCTTGTCTTTCCCAACGGTCACGATGATCTGGTCACCCTTTTTGAATTTCATATTAATATACCTCTTCTGCGAGACTTGCGATTTTATCAAATCCTTTTTCCTTGATTTCACGCGCAATCGGTCCGAATACCCGGGTTCCCCTGGGATTCTTGTCGTCCGGATTATCAATGATCACTCCTGCGTTGTCATCGAAGCGGATATAGGACCCGTCAGCCCGACGGAATTCCTTCCGGGTGCGCACGACCACGACTTTCACGAGCTCGTCATCCTTGACGTTCCCCAACGGATCCGCACGCTTTACGACGCACTGCACCACGTCACCGATCGTAGCGGTCAGCATCTTGCTTGCGCCATAGATATGGATAACGACCATCTCTGTCGCCCCTGAGTTATCCGCTACGGTCAATTTGGTTCTTCGTTGAATCATAGTTATTTGTTCGTTTTACCGATTACCAGGAAATGCTTTGTTTTCGAAATCGGCTTCGTTTCCGCAATGTTGACATACTCGCCCTCAGTTAATTCCAATCCCTCCACGTGTGCGACGAAATTCTTTGTCCGTTTCACCGTCTTTTTGTATAACGGGTGGCGCGTCTCATGCTCGACCTCAACGACAACCGTATTCTTCATCTTGGTGGACACGACTTTCCCTTTGAATTCTTTTCGTTTTTTCATGGTTACCTACTTTCTCTTTCGGATAATGTTTTCATCCGCAGTACCGACATTCCGACCGCCCTCTTTTTCCTCAATTCTTTGACAATGCGCTTATTCTTTACTTCTTTCGTTACCCGGTCCAAAACGCCGTCCCGGATTTGGCGGGTCAGTTCTTCGATCCTTTTTTTGAGTTCTTCCGGCTTCAAACCCTTGAGTTCGTCTTTATCTTTCCGTTTCATACGACTTTCTCCTTGGCGACAAACTTCGATTTGACCGGAAGCTTGATACCGGCAAGCCGCATGGCCTCCTGGGCAAGCGCTCTGTCTACTCCCGCCATCTCAAACAACACACGGCCCGGTTTAACGACACAAACATACTCGGCAACATCCCCTTTTCCGCTTCCCATTCTCGTTTCCGGCGGCTTTTTGGTGATCGGCTTGTCCGGGAAAATCCGGATCCATACCCGACCGCCGCGGCGGATGGTGTGGGTAAGCGCCCGTCGGGAAGCCTCGATCTGCCGGCTTGAAATCCATCCGGATTCCATGGCCTTGAGACCAAATTCACCGAATGCCAGCGTCGAACCGCGGAAGGCTAACCCCCTGCGCTTTCCCCTGAATGTCTTTCGATGTTTTGCTCGTTTCGGTGCTAACATACTGGTTTACGCTTTCTTGCAAATCCACACTTTTACCCCGACGTATCCTGATTTCGTAAGTGAAGGAACTTCCGCGTATTCCACCTCTTCCCGCAGTGTCGAGAGCGGGATTGTCCCTGCTTTGTACGTCTCCCGGCGGGAAATTTCCGCTCCGGCGATACGGCCGGCAAGCTTGATTTTGACACCCCGGGCTCCTGCCGTCATCACACGGTCCAGCGTCTGCATACAGATCCTCTTGTGCGGCATCCTTTTTATCAACTGGTCTGCTATATTGGTCGCAACGATCTGGGCGGAAAGATTCGGTTCCTTCACCGGTTCGACGACTACTTCCACTTTCATTTTTGTCGCGTCGAATGCTGCCTTCCCCAAGCGTTTCTCGCGGGCTATCGTCCGCAGTGTCGCTTCCACGAATTTCTTGACGTCCTCAAGTCCGGTGCCGCCGCGGCCGATGACGAGTCCCGGCCGGGAAACGTGAAGCACGACACGGATTTTGTTGATGGACCGCTCGATTTCTACAGACGCCAACCCCGCAGGCTTCAACCGTTTGACGAGCGCCTCGCGGAGCAGGACATCCTGAAGCAAAAGATCCGCATACCGGGAATCATCGGCAAACCACCGCGATACCCAGGTATATAAGGGCCCAAGACGAAAACCGTATGGATGAATTTTTTGTCCCATAGTTACCCTTTCTTCTCGTCCTCTTTAAGGACTACTTTTACATGCGACATGCGTTTTTTATACCCGTGCGCCATACCCCGGCTTGCCGCGTGCCATCGCTTCATTACCGGTCCACCCATAACATCAATGGCGGAGACCGTCAGAGACTCGACAGCCGCTTTCTTTGACTTGGCGTTGGCAACGGCCGACGCAACGACTTTCAGGACGGGCTCGGCTGCCGCTTTCGGAAGGGCTGCCAAAGAGGCGAGTGCTACACTGACTTTCTTGCCCGAAACCGCACGCGCGACCAACCGCACTTTGCGCGGGCTCATTCGTACATATTTTGATGTTGCCGTGTATTCCATATGCGAAAACATAAAACATTAGGTTTTATCCATGGTGCGCTTTGTCACCTGGCCATGACCTCTGAATGTCCGGGTCGGGGCAAACTCCCCGAGCCGATGACCGATCATCGCTTCCGTGATGAAAACTTCCGTAAATACTCTCCCGTTATGAACGGCAAACGTAAACCCCACAAAATCCGGGCTGATTTGAGATGCCCTCGCCCACGTCTTGATAGGCGCCCTTGGTCCTCCCGCTTTCTGCTTGTTAATTTTTGCGAGTAATCTCGGGTCGATGTATGGTCCTTTTTTGCTGCTTCGTGCCATAATTATTTCCTCCGTCCGACAATAAATCTATCAGAATATTTGCGTAATTTCCGTGTTTTCCTTCCCAACGTGCGCTTTCCCCACGGGCTCTTCGGCGATTTCATACCGATACCGGATCTTCCTTCTCCTCCACCGTGCGGATGGCTCCGGGGATTCATGGCAACACCCCTGACCTCAGGGCGCTTACCCATGAGACGTGCCCGTCCGGCTTTCCCGATCACCCTATTCTTCCAGTCTTCGTTCCCGATCTGCCCGACGGTTGCTTTTGCCTTTGCGTCAAATACCCTTGTTTCTCCCGAAGGAAGCTTCACCTGGACGGTACCTCCGTCTTTTGCAAGGAGCACGGCGCTGTTACCTGCGGAGCGAACCATCTGTGCACCCCTGCCCGGTTTGATCTCCAGCGCATGGATCATGGTACCTACCGGCATGCTTCCAAGAGGCATGCAGTATCCGACTTTCGCGTCGATATTAGTTCCGCTTAAGATTTTGTCTCCGACTTTGAGCCCCAGGGGGGCAAGTATATACCGTTTCTCTCCGTCGCGGTAGACCAAAAGCGCGATGTTTGCCGAACGGTTCGGATCATAGGAAATCTCGGTGACTTTTGCGGAAACATTGTCCTTATCCCGTTTCCAATCAATAACCCGGTAATACCGTTTCTGCCGGCCGCCCTGGTGACGCACTGAGACATGCCCGAACATATCCCGTCCGGATGATTTCGGTAATATCCCCATCAGTGATCGTACAAATACTTTTTGCATACGTTATGCTTTCGTTTGGTCTCCGATCTCAAATATCGCGATCTTCTGGCCTTTTTTGAGTTTCACCATCGCCTTCTTCCAATCGGGACGGCGCTTCATGATCATTTTCCGACCTGTCCTATGAAGCTTGCCCGTGCGTTTCACCGTCCGGACATCCGTCACATTCACCTTATACAGGTCAGAAATTTCTTTTGCGATATCTTCTTTTCTAAGACGTGCGGGAACGGCAAACGAATACCACCCGCCCTGGGCAAGAATCATTGATTTTTCCGTGATATGCGGGCGCAAGAGTTTCATATTAGTTCGTAAAATGCACTTTGCTTTCTTCTAATGCGCTTTTGGTAAAAACGATTGTTTTGTGCGTAAGGATTTCGTACGGATTTACGTCTGTTGCCCGGACTACATCGACGCCTTTGATATTTCTCGATGCCCGCACGAGCTTCTCCGCCGCCTTCGGCACGATAAGAAGCACGTTCCCCATGCCTACGGATGATTTCAATGCTCCGGCAACTACTTTGGTTTTCTCCGCATCTTCAATGCCGTCCATGACGACCGTATCGTTTGCGCGAGCGGCAAATGCAGACAACAATGCTTTCCGCTTCATGTCCTTGGACATGGTAAGGTGATAATCCCTCGCTACCGGCCCGAAGACAATACCGCCGCCTACAAAGATTGGCGCCCTAATGGAGCCGTGGCGAGCCCGTCCCGTACCCTTCTGGCGGTAGATTTTTCGGGTTGACCCTTCCACCATGCCCCGGGTTTTAGTTCGTGCCGATCCTTCGCGTTGGTTCGCCAAATATACACGGACGTATTGCGCAATCAATGCTTTATTTATTTCGCCACCGAACAGTTCCTTCGGAAGGTTTTTTCCAGCCGACACCGGCTTTTCTTCCGATGGCGTCTTGGCTTTCACGGACGAGGCAGCTTTCGTCGAAGCTGCAGTCGTTTTCTTTGCTTTGGTTGCTTTTGCTGCCATACTCGTTAGTTTTTCTGAATAATAAGGAGCCCATTGACGGCTCCCGGAACGACACCCTTAATAAGTAAAATTTGGTTTTCGGAGTCTACTGACACGACTTTCAGGTTCCTCACCGTTACGGTGTCGTTTCCCATTCTCCCTGCCATGCGTTTGCCTTTGTAGACTCTTCCCGGTGTGGTCGTCTGACCGATCGAACCAGGTGCCCGCTCCCGGTCTGACTGACCGTGCGTCCGGGGCCCTCCCTTGAAGTGATGCCGTTTGACGACTCCCGCAAATCCCTTACCTTTGCTCGTCCCCGTGACCCGAATGACGTCACCGGCAGTAAATACGCTTTCGACCGTGACGATGCTTCCCGGCTTCAGTTCTCCCAATTCGGTAACCGTGAATGAACGTAAAAAGCGGAGCTTCTTGTCTTCGAGCCCCGCTTTCTTTAGGTGTCCCAATTCCGGCTTGGTAATATTCTTAAGGTATCCGAATCCAAGTTGGACGCTTTTCCAATCATTCGCATCCTCAATCTCGGTAACCCAGTTCGGGCCGGCCAAAACCTGCGTCACAGGAATACGCTTGCCATTTTCGTCGAAGGCCTGCGTTATACCAAGTTTTTTTCCTAAGATAGCATTAATCATATTAGCCACAAAAAAACCCGCATCTCACAACGAAGCGGGTTTGCCGTAGTTGCGAGACTTTTGGTTTACTTCCTGACGTTATCCGCGCTTTGTCGCGTCATATCAAGAAATCCAAGTATACCAGAGTATCTCAGTAAACTCAATTACATCTTGATCTCGACATCCACCCCGGCCGGAAGGTCAAGGTGCATGAGTTGATCAATGGTTTTGTCCGTCGGTTCGACAATGTCAATCAGCCGTTTATGGACTTTAATCATAAAGTCCTCGCGTGAATTCCGGTCGATAAATGTGGCCCTGGCCACATTAAAGTGCGTCTTATCGGTCGGAAGCGGAACGGGTCCCACGACACGGGCTCCCGTCCGCACTGCGGTATCGAGTATCTTCTGGCAGCAGTCATCAATGATCCTGCTGTCGTATGCTTTTAATCTGACTCGTATACGACCTTTTGGCATTGTATTAAAGAGCTAACGGATAACTCTTCCTTCTGTTACACTGTTACTTTCGTCACAACTCCCGCCCCGACGGTGTGGCCACCCTCACGGATAGCAAACCTTAGTCCCTCTTCGAGGGCAACCGGTACGATAAGCTTGACGTTCATCTTGGTTGAATCTCCCGGCATGACCATCTCGACTCCCTGCGGAAGGGTGCATTCACCCGTCACGTCAGTCGTCTGGACGTAGAACTGCGGCCGGTATCCCGTGAAGAACGGCGTATGTCGTCCGCCTTCTTCCTTCGTAAGGACGTAGACCTCAGCTTCGAATTCCGTGTGCGGCTTCACCGAACCGGGAGCAGCCAAAACCTGTCCGCGTTCGACTTGCTCCTTTTCGATTCCACGAAGCAAGACGCCGATGTTATCGCCGGCAAGACCCTCATCGAGCTGCTTACGGAACATTTCGACCCCGGTCACGACGGTCGTCTGTGTCGCTTTGACTCCGACGATTTCCATCGTCTCTCCGACTTTGACCTTCCCGCGCGATACGCGGCCCGTGACGACGGTTCCGCGGCCTTTGATCGAGAAGACGTCCTCGATCGGCATAAGGAACGGCTTGTCGAGTTCACGGACCGGATCCGGTACGTACTCGTCAACCGTCTTCATAAGCTCCTGGATCTTTCCTTCCATTTCCGCATCACCCTGGAGGGCTTTGAGTGCGGATCCGCGGATCACGGGGATCGTGTCTCCCGGATATTTGTACTTCGTCAGAAGTTCGCGGACTTCCATCTCGACCAAATCGAGAAGTTCCTTGTCCTGGACCATGTCGCACTTATTCATGAATACGACGATGGCCGGAACGTTGACCTGGTTTGCAAGCAGGATGTGCTCCCGGGTCTGCGGCATCGGACCGTCCGGTGCGGAAACGACCAAAATCGCTCCGTCCATCTGGGCGGCTCCGGTAATCATGTTCTTGACGTAGTCGGCATGACCCGGTGCGTCAATGTGGGCATAATGCCGTTTTTCGGTTTCGTATTCTGAGTGGTGGATGTTAATGGTGACGCCGCGGGCCTTTTCTTCAGGGGCGTTGTCGATTTCTTCGTACTTAAGCGCTTTCGCCATGCCGCTTTTGGCAAGGACGTGGGTAATGGCTGACGTAAGGGTCGTCTTACCATGATCAACATGACCGATGGTTCCAATATTTAAATGCGGTTTGTTTCGGACAAATTTTGCTGCGTCTGCCATAGATCCTCCTTTAGGACAACGTATTTATAAAAAATAATTACTCGACCGTAATAATCAAGTCGCTTCGCGATTTTAACACACCTTAGACCGTCTTCGCAATAATCTTTTCCTGGATATTCTTCGGGACTTCTTCGTAGTGGGACGGTTCCATATAATAGGTCGCCCGGCCCTTTGATAAGCTCCGAAGAACCGTCGCGTATCCGGAAAGCTCAGCAAGCGGCACCATCGCCAAAATGACCGTGACGGTTCCGCGCTTTTCCGTTCCCAAAATCTGTGCGCGCCGTGCGGAAAGATCGCCGATACAGTCTCCCATGTACTCATCTGGGGTCGTCACTTCGACCTTCATGATCGGCTCGAGAAGGGTGGGATCCGCGTGCTTTACCGCATCCTGGAGTGCCATGCTCCCAGCGATCTTGAATGCCATTTCGGACGAATCGACATCATGATAGCTTCCGTCATAGAGGGTTGCGGACATATCAACCAACGGGTATCCTGCCAAAACGCCGTTCTCCATGGCTTCCTTGATACCTTTGCCGATAGGCGCAATAAATTCGTTGGGGATTGCTCCTCCTTTAATCGCGTCGATAAATTCAAATCCTTCACCGCGGGCTTTGGGTTCGATTTTGATCATCGCATGACCATATTGGCCGCGGCCTCCGGTTTGCCTGATGTACTTGCCTTCTCCTTCGGCAAGCTTCTTAATGGTTTCCTTGTACGCAACCTGCGGGGCGCCGACGTTGCATTCAACCTTGAACTCCCGCTTCATGCGGTCGACGAGAATCTCAAGGTGCAGCTCACCCATTCCCCAAATGATTGTCTGATTCGTTTCCTGGTTTGACTTGATTTTGAATGTCGGATCTTCCTCAGACAGGCGCTGAAGCGCGTAGCCCATTTTTTCCTGATCGTTTTTCGTTTTGGGTTCGATCGCAAGCGAGATGACCGGATCCGGGAAGGTGATCTGCTCCAGGACGATCGGACTGTCGTCATTGCAGATCGTGTCACCGGTGATCGTATCCTTGAATCCGACGACGCCGACGATTTCTCCGGCGTATGCTTCCTTGATTTCCTCCCGCTGGTTGGCATGCATGAGAAGCAGCCGACCGACGCGCTCTTTGGCGCCCTTAGTGGAGTTATATATGTACGAACCGGATTCAAGCTTACCCGAATAAATACGGACGTACGTCAACTTCCCGACGTGCGGATCAATCTGGATCTTAAACGCAAGACCGGCAAGCTTCTCTTCATTCACACGTTTTCTTGTCTCTTTCTCGTTGGTCCGCGGATTGGTGCCTTCGACATCCGGAAGATCCAACGGGGAAGGAAGATAATCAACAACCGCATCAAGGAGCGGCTGGGTACCCTTGTTACGAAGTGATGTACCGCAATAAATCGGCACAAGTTTATACGCGATAACGGCCCGACGAAGGGATGCCTTGAGCTCCTCAACCGTAGGCTCTGTCCCGCCAAGATATTTTTCAAGCAACGCATCGTCCGTTTCCGCAATTCGCTCGATTAACTCGTGCCGGGAGGTTTCAACTTCCTCCTTGAGATCATCGGGAATCTCGATCACCTCAGGGTGGGCGCCTAAATCATCGGTATTCCATACCATTGCCTGACGGGTAAGCAAATCAACAAATCCGCGGAATGTATTCTCGCGGCCGATAGGAACTACCATGACGGCAGTCCGGGCGCCTAACCGTTCCTCGATTTGGGCGATCGTATGGCGGAAATCAGCACCCAATTTATCCATCTTATTGACGAAGCAAATCCGGGGAACTTTGTATTTGTCTGCCTGGTGCCACACGGTCTCTGACTGGGATTGGACTCCCTCTTCCGCATCCAGCACCGTAATACCACCGTCAAGGACTCGGAGCGAGCGTTCTACTTCTGCGGTGAAATCTACGTGGCCGGGGGTGTCGATGATGTTGAAGCGATAGCCTTTCCAGAATGTGGTAGTTGCGGCGGATACAATCGTGATTCCTCGTTCCTTTTCCTGTTCCATCCAGTCCATCTGGGTGTTTCCTTCATCGATATCTCCTAACTTGTATGTCCTACCGGTGTAATAAAGGATGCGCTCGGTCGTAGTCGTCTTGCCGGCGTCAATGTGCGCGATGATGCCGATATTCCGGACTTTCTCAAGCGGTACGTCACGGTTTTCGGTAAGGGTTGTCTGCTGTGCCATAGAGATATTTTACCAGAAACAAAAAAGCTCCCCGATTTGGGAAGCAAACATTTGCTTCATCAATTCAATACGATCATTATACGGGATTACGATGTCACTGTCCAGACGGGTGCATTTCCCTCACGGTGATACAATCCAGGGTAGCCTGCTCCGTAACCGCATGCTTTCGACCCAAGAATATCGGCGTCATACAAGGGATCCGGAAGACGAGCATTCCTGGCTGACCGTTCCAATGCCCGGCGGGAACCTGGTCTATCATTACCGTCGGGGCGAATATCGCCCGGCCATGCGGTTTATCCGGTGGGGCATCGGCGGTTTCTTGCATAACCGTAACCGGCCCATCATCGTGCCTCCCCCAGAAGATGACGAGATGATGTCCGTACGCAATCACTTCACGGGCCTGTGCGAGGAAGTATTTCTCCGGGGATATGTTGCCATGATAGGAAAACGGAGGATATTCACTTCCCCGGCAACCCTCGTTTCCGATACCGACCAGCATGTGCCCGATTATCTGGATCAGTTGGGTAGTTTATTCGGACGAGCGCTACGGATCGTCCCGCCCGACGCGGTTTCAAAATATTGGGGTGGCAGACTGGAGGAATTCGACGAAATAGCCTGGCAAGGAGAAAGGCGATACCGGCGACTCCGGCTTATATGGAGCCTCAACAACGATCATGTGTATCGTGCAGGAATACCCGTGTTTCGGTTTCTCGAACTCCTGGAATCGCATCCGCCGGATCCGTTAATGTCCTATGAGGATTATTTCCGTTCGCTTCGCACACGGGCTAAAACGGGGGAAATCACGCCGAGTCCGTGGCCTACCGAAGCCTTGCACCCCGACCAGCCGCACCTCTTATAACAGCATCTTTCCAATTCCACCACTTAAGAAGTTCGGGGTCATATGAGCTATTCGAGGCATAATACACGGCGCACCGCATGACATAGAGAAGACAGCGGTCAAGGGTGATGCCCTGATGATTACACAATTGCTGGTACAGTTTCTCCGGATCTTTATCCTTCAAATCAGCCACCTGATAAATGCCAATCCCGTTTAGGTCGGAGGCGATACTTTTTCCGACGCCGGGAATAATCATCAGAGGATTCATGCGACCATTATAACGTGCTCTGATATAATCACCACCGATGGATACCATAGAAAACTCGGTTCAGAAATTACGCTCCAAGGCAAAAATCACCCAGGAGCAGCTTGCGGATGCCGTGGGGGTTACCCGGCAGACGATCATCGCAATCGAGAAAGGCTCGTACACACCATCGCTTCTTCTGGCACTCAAAATTTCGCAGTATTTCAAGAAACCGGTAGAATCTATATTTGAGGTATGCAGAAAATAACCAATCAGTACCGTAGTGAAATCGTCATCGCGCTTGTTCTCATCTTCGTTCTTGCGCTTTTCGTGAGTCCTATCGGACTGCTCATGCCCAAATCCTCGGACATGCTAATGCTCGCCGTGTTCGTCATAGTGTTTCTTGTATATCTTGGGATCGTATGGAAGGAATACGCGCGGGACGAACGGGAGCATGCCCACCAACAAACCGCGGGCCGCATATCATTCTTTGCGGGCACCTCCGTGGTTGCTACTGGCATAGTCGTCCAGGCCTTCGGACATAATATCGATCCGTGGCTTGTGTATTCTCTTGGCATTATGCTCTTAACAAAAATTGCCGTCCGCATATACTCCCAGCTCACACAATAACCTCTAATGTAAAGCGGACTTGACATTTCCTTCTGGGCGTTCTATTGTTAAGTAAATTACAATAAATCAAGAACAAGGAGGCACGATGAATTCCAAAATATTAGGCGTTCTTGCAGTCGTTTTAATTCTCGCCGGAGGTGCGTATTACGTTTCCAACACACGACAATCGTCTCCCGCCATGGAGAAATCGGACACGATGATGCCGGAACCGACCGTCGCCATGACACCGGGCGATGACGCAATGATGAAGAAGGAATCCCGCTACATGACCTATTCAAAAGCGGCGTTTGATGCGGCCAAAGGAAAGAAGCGTGTGTATTTCTTCCATGCACCCTGGTGTCCGACGTGCCGCCCAACGGATGCTGCATTTCAGGCAAACATGGACAGCATCCCGGAAGACGTGGTCCTTTTCAAAACAGACTATGACTCGTCAACAGAATTAAAACGCCAGTACGGCGTCACATACCAGCACACCTATGTCTTGGTCGACGATATGGGAAAAGAAGTAAAGAAATGGAACGGCGGCGGCATTGACGAGTTAATCGCAAACACCCAATAAGCCATGATTATTCTCATATTCTTTGCCTTCTTAGGTGGCATCGTCACGATCCTCTCCTCGTGTATCTTGCCCATACTGCCAATCGTGCTTTCCGGGTCCGTCACAGGGGGTAAGAAACGGCCGCTTGGCGTGGTTACCGGATTTATCGCAAGCTTCACGTTCTTTACCCTATTCTTATCCGCAATCGTCCGGGCGACCGGACTTTCCGCTGATTCACTCCGGTTCATCGCCGTCTTTGTCATATCCCTGTTTGGCGTAAGCCTCATCATTCCGGCACTCCAGAAACGTATGGAAACGTTCTTTTCCCGGCTGGCACAAGCAGGCCCGAAGGGAAATACCGGTGACGGGTTTATATCGGGTGTCGCAGTCGGCGTCAGTCTTGGATTGGTATGGACGCCGTGCGTGGGGCCAATACTCGCATCCATCATCACGCTTGCCGCAACGGCGAGCGTCGGGCTGGGCGCCGTAATAATCACGCTGGCGTACTCCGTAGGTACGGCCATCCCGCTTCTTGCGATTACCTACGGTGGTAGGAATTTACTCACGAGCCATCCGTGGCTTATCCGGAACACGTCCAATATCCAACGGGCATTCGGCGTACTGATGCTCGTTACCGCGATTGCAATCACCTTCTCCTGGGACCGGAAATTCCAGGCATATATCCTGGAAACATTCCCCCAGTACGGCGCGGGCTTAACCAAACTCGAAGACAACAACATCGTAAAAAGCCAATTAAACAGACTGAAGGAAGGAGAACCTATGTTCGACATGTTGACCAGCTCCGACTATGGAAACGCGCCGGAGTTTGTTATCGGCGGAGAGTGGATAAATAGCGAACCCTTGACTATGAAGGGGCTTCGCGGCAAAGTGGTCCTTGTCGATTTCTGGACCTATACCTGTATCAACTGCATCAGGACGCTTCCCTATATAAAAGCATGGCACGAAAAATACAAGGATAAGGGACTGGTTATCGTGGGCGTCCACACGCCGGAATTCGAGTTTGAGAAAGACCCCGATAACGTGAAAAAAGCAATTGCCGACTTCGGACTCACCTATCCCATCATGCAGGATAACGAATACGCGACGTGGCAGGCATATGCCAACCGGTACTGGCCCGCAAAGTACATGGTCGATAAAACGGGAAAAATCCGGTATACCCATTTCGGCGAGGGTGAATACGACCAAACCGAAGCGATGATCCAAAAACTCCTTTCAGAGGCGGGAAGCACGGTCGATGAAACCATAAACAATCCGACATACCAGGTACAAACGAGGACGCCGGAAACGTACTTGGGATACCAGCGGATGGCCGGGCTTGTATCGCCTGAACGGGTAGTACCCGACAAGGCAACGACGTTCACCACGCCTGCCGATCTCAGGAGGAATACGTTTGCCCTGTCCGGCACCTGGACGGTCGGCGCCGAACGGGCGATGCCGACCAAAGGAGCCATACTCACGTATCATTTCGACGCGACGGAAGTATTTCTTGTCATGCGGCCCAAAACTTTGGGGGCCGCCGGCGCTCTTCGCGTATTTCTTGATGGAAAACCCATTCCCGATGAATTTGCGGGGAAGGACGTCGAAAATAGCAATGTAAAAATCACCGGGGACCGCCTGTATAAGCTCATCAAACTTCCGTCACCCGGAGCACACATCCTGAAGCTTGAAGTACTCGACGCGGACATTGAGCTCTACGCGTTTACCTTCGGTTAGAAGCCCGGGCGGGCCGCTCCCGGCTGTATGTTACCCGGGTAAATGAGCCGCCCATCGGCTCTTCTTTCACACTTTCCTCATCTACTCCCCGCTTGAACCGTAATCTCGGCGGGAGGTACTGGACAGAATATAAATGCTGCAATCCTTGTTCACGGACGACGTTATGAACTCGCTGCATCGCGTCGACTGCTTCCCCTTTATGACCCTGTCGATGATGTCCTTTGGCTGCGCTTGTTAACTGTGCAATGACATGCAGCGCATCTGTGTGAACTTCTATGGATTGCGTCGTCCCGGCCATATCATCGGCAAGTATAGGATATTTAATGAAACTGTCAACTATAAAACTTGTATGCGATACACGACTCCCGCTTTGTCATCGGAAATAAATAGTCTCCCGCCTGAATCGAAAACCAGATCAACCGGCCGTCCTACCGCAGCGTCCCCGACGAGCCATCCGCGCAGGAAATCCGATTCGCCTTTCGATCGGAGATTATCATCAAGATCAAATCGGGCAACCTTGTAGCCCGTTGGCTCGCTACGGTTCCAGGACCCGTGGTAGGCAACAAGCAAATCCCCCCGGTACTCCTCGGGCCAACCCGAAGGTATGACAGCCAAACCCAGGGGTGCCGAATGCGCCTGGAACGTGATATGCGGCGCGATACTCCCCGTGCACTTCTGCCGGGCCTCATCGGAACGGTCGAAGGAAAGGTCATGGATTTTATTGTTATAACAATACGGCCAGCCGTAGAATCCGCCGTCTTTCACTATATTCACTTCTTCGGGAGGGACGTTGTCGCCAAGCATATCGCGACCCATATCAGTAGCCCACATATCCTTCGTCACCGGGTGCCAAAGGAAAAAGACGCTGTTTCTAAGTCCCGTCGCATAGTCCCTGAGACCTGATCCGTCCGCATTGGCGACCAGTATTTTCGCCCTGCGGGGGTCGAGCTCCTTGCAGACGTTACAACTGGAACCCACGGAAACATATAGCTTCCCGTCCGGCCCGAATCCTATCGTCCGTGAGAAGTGGTTACCGCCGCCGGGAAGGTCAATAATCTTTTTCCTGTTCGTCGCGCGCTTTGCAGAGGCATCGTAATCATATACTACGACCGCATTCGTCTCGGCAACATAAAGCTTCCCCTCATGGAAAGCCAGTCCGTGGGGAAGATTCAAACCGTCTAAAACCGTAATCGTTTCGTCGGCAACCCCGTCACCGTTTGCATCGGGAAGTGCCACGATCTTGCTCTGGGACGGAATGCTTGTGAAAAGTGTGCCGGCAGGGTCAAATGCAAGCACCCTCGGTTTCCCCAAACCCTTGGCAAATGTGGTGATCGCAAACCCGTTAGGCAACACGAACGGCAATCCCGTGGTATTCGTGGAAGGAACATCCGACACTCCGCCGTCTGCCGGCCGGCTTACGATGTTCGGCACCGGCCCGAAAGCGGCTCTGGAGCCCCTCAGGTTACGGTAAACGAATACGCCGCCCCACGCTACGGCAAAAAGTACTAACATAAACAACACAGGTATTACTCGTTTCATTTTTCCCTCCTATTTCGTAAACGGAATGACGCGAGTTTCGTATACCGGGAACCGGTCGGTAGCGTTTCCGACGCGTACAGGGCGAGTGTCCGCACGGTAAGCTTCGCAGGCGTAACCACATCGGACATCAGTGTCGTTCCCGCACGGATCTCCCCTTTCATTCTGGCAAGGGTGACGTGCGGTATGACGTCATGGCCGTTATGGATAGTCATGCCATTGCAGGATAAATGAAGATAACGCGCGATACTTTTTGTAAACCGGGATACGGCAGACTGAAACTCAACGGAGTCCGAAAATCTCGCCCAAATCATTTTGGGCTCGCTTGGTGTCGCAAATTCAAGATGCATGCGTGCTAGCGTAAACGCATCGGTCTTCACGGCGGCATCTGAGAGTACCGGGATAAGCCCGGGGATACATTGCTCGTCGATAATCCCGATAAACCGCACGGTGATGTGCATATTCTCCGGCGGCGTCCAGTTCGTCCGTACGTTCCCGATCACCCGGCCCTCCTTCAAGCGTTGTTGGTCTTTACCAAACGCTTCTTTCCACTTCGCGTTCATGGGGATAGCAAGAAATAAGCGCTTGCTTCTTGGCTTCCGAATCCAGACCTTCGTAAACCCTGCATGCATACTGTGACCCAGATGTCACTCTTCGGGCGGGAAAAACATTAGCTCCGTATAGCTATTGCACCGCTGGTCATGCTCCCTCTTCAGAATGTCCGTATCCTTGCTTTTTTCGCGGAAAAACATCATCACGTTCGTGATAAACGGCTTCATAACCATACGCAAGGGACGGTACACCGGCTTTTCCGCCTCCGCAACACATGCGTCCCAATCGCTAAGGACATTGAATGACGCAAGGCACGACCCACGGCGGTCGCCGAAAACCGTCCGTGCCTGTATGGCGATCGTATCCAGGGAATCCTGATACTGGACGTTACAGGACCGGTACCCCGTCCGCATCAGGTTTCCAAAATACAAAATCCCGCCTGATAAACCGAGAAAAAGAAGCAACACGAATATTTTCATCGGAATATGTTCAAAATAATGCTACCTATAACGGATAGGATAATCGATGTCGTAACCGGTATATAGAGCGAACCGTGCTCATTCCGTATGAGGATATCACCGGGAAGCTGCGGAATGCCGAATCGTGACAGGAGGTTCATCGCAAGACCGGTAACGATAAGAAGGATGCCTATGAGGATGATCGGGTTTCCCATTACCTACTCTCAAGTCTACCAACTCGGCGTTTGCTGTCAAATCCCGGAAACGATGCGGATATCCGTATCGAGATACGCCCAGAGCAAACGGGAAGCAGTCGTACGGTACGGCCTCCAAACTTCCGTAATACGCTTCATTGTTCTTGGGGATGGCTCGGACTTCATGCCATAGAGCTTTTGGATTGCCCTTCGCAATCCCAAATCCCCGTTGGAAAACACATCCGGTCGTCCGAGGGTAAACATGAGGAACATCTCGACGGTCCACGGCCCGATTCCCTTCACTTTCGTCAGCGTCTCCATGATTTCCGCTTCGGTCGCATCGGTAAGCTTCGCAAGAATGAGCTCTTTTTCTTCGATTTTCCGGGAAAGATCCCGGAGGAACCGGACTTTCGACCAGGACATGCCGATACCGCGGAGTGCTTCGTCGGGTATGGCGGCAAGGCCGGCAACCGTTACTTTACCTCTGGGGAAACTCTTCCGGAACCGTTCATAAATGACGTCGGCAACTTTGCCTGATAGTTGCTGGCCGATAATCTGCCGGCACAGGCTGTCAAAATAGTCGGAGGGTCTCACAATCTGATGATCGTCAAGATCAATCGAGATATACAGGGAATACAGTTTGGGATCGGTGCGCTTGAAGTGGGCAGCAATGGCTTTATTCCTTACCATCGGAAGTGCGCAAACGCCTTGTTGGCGTCAGCCATACGGTGTACGGTATCGCGCTTCTTGATTGCCTCGCCGACATTGTTTGCCGCATCCAAAAGCTCGACGGCCAGCTTTTCCCCGTAGGTATGGAATTCACGATTCGAGCGCTTCTTGGCAAATTCAACGATCCAGCGGATCGCAAGTGCCACCCTTCGGTCTCCGCGGACTTCCATCGGGACCTGGTATGAGGCGCCGCCGACTCTCCGGGCTTTGACTTCCGTCTTGGGACCGACGTTGTTGATCGCCGTCTCAAAAACCTTGATCGGATCCTCGCCCTTGGCTTTGATGATGTCGAATGCGCTGTATACCTGTGCCGTAGCCGTACTCTTTTTGCCGCTCTTCATAATACGGTTGATAAACCGTGAAACGAGCCGGTTCCCGTATACGGGATCAGGAGTATGTAGCTTGTGATAGGTTTTCTTCGTTCTCATAGTATCAGTTTAGGAAGCGGCTGCTGTCGCGGGTCCGCTAGTAGTCTTGGCGCCGTAGCGGCTTCTCCCCTGCTTACGGTTAGCTACCCCGGTCGAATCGAACTTTCCGCGGACGATATGATACTTCACACCCGGTAAATCGGGAACGCGTCCGCCGCGGACTAACACGATCGCGTGCTCGGTCAATTCATGACCGATACCCGGAATGTACGCCGTGACTTCCTGCTTGTTTGAGAGCCTGACACGAGCAACCTTCCGAAGTGCGGAGTTCGGCTTCTTAGGCGTCATGGTCTTGACCAAGGTTACCACTCCCCGTTTGAAGGGGGCCGGAAGGGACTTTGTCAGATTGTCCTTGGCGTTGAAGAACTTCCGCAACGCGGTTGCCTTCACCTTCTTGGCTTTGCTGTGACGTCCATGTCGCACTAATTGATTGACTGTTGGCATAAGATTAGCTTTCCGAAATCTGCGCTCTCTCCGGCGATACCGGGATGAGTCGTCCGATTATAACGTTTTCTTTGAGTCCTAACAACTTGTCTTCTTTGGTCGCAAGTGCCGCGTCGGTCAGGACATTCGTCGTTTCCTGGAAGGAAGCTGCCGAAAGCCATGATTCCGTATACAGAGCGGCTCTCGTAATGCCAAGCATCACGATGTGTGCGGTTGACGGCTCTCCACCCTCTGCAAGGACGCGTGCATTCTCTTCCCGGAATCTGTTCTTGTCTACGAGTTCCCCAGGAAGGAGCATCGTGTCGCCGGACGTGTCGATTCTTACCTTGTCGCTCATCTTCCGTACGATCGTCTCGAAATGCTTGTCGTGGATTGAGATTCCCTGCGATTCGTATACCTTCTGGATTTCCCCGATGAGGTAATACTGTGCACCGGTCAATCCCCGGACCTGCAATACTTCCTTCGTATCAAGATACCCGCTTCCAAGCTGGTCGCCCGTCGCAACCAAATCACCGGTTTTGACATTGAGTTCGCTTGTCAAAGGCAATGAATATTCACGCTCTTCGACCGGCTTCATCGCCGTGTTGGTGATCTTTACCTTGTACCCCTGCGGGGTTTCCGTGACTTCCGCTTTTCCGGAGATTTCCGCAATAGGCGAAAGGTTTCTCGGTGTCCGGGCTTCAAATAACTCTTCCACACGCGGCAATCCCTGGGTAACGTCCAAGCCGACGATTCCTCCTGCGTGCCTGACCCGCATGGTAAGTTGTGTACCCGGCTCTCCGATAGACTGAGCGGCCATGACACCGACCGGTGTTCCAAGCTCAACGAGCTTTGTCGTCGCATAATCCCGGCCATAGCAGGTCGCACAGATACCGATCTTAGCCTGGCAGGCAATCGGTGAACGGACAAGGACAGATTCGACTTGTGCTTCATCGATCGAGCGGGCGACATCTTCCGTGATTTCCCCACCCTTAGCAACCAGGACTTTCTTGCTGCCCGGAACCGTTACAACTTCTGCGCTGAACCGTCCGACGATCCGGTTGGCAAACGGTGTTTGGCGGCCGTCTTTTCTTGAAATCGTCCAACCTTCTTCCGTACCGCAGTCATTCAGCCTGATGATGACATCATGGGCAACGTCAACGAGTCTGCGGGTAAGGTATCCGGCATCGGCCGTCTTAAGCGCCGAGTCCGTAAGACCCTTCCGTGATCCGCGGGTAGACGTGACGTACTCGAAAATAGACAATCCTTCACGGTAATTGGACTTGGTCGGCAACTCGACGATCTTACCAAGCGGATCAACGACGAGTCCCTTGATAGCGGCAAGCTGCTTGAGCTGGTCTTTAGACGCACGGGCACCTCCGGAGTCGATGATCATCTTGACCGGATTGTCGGGCGTCAGGCGTTCCCATGTGAGGTCCGCGATGCGCTCGGTGACTTCGATCCAGACTTCGTTAGAAAGCCGTTTCTTTTCCTCGAGCGTGATAAGACCCATCTGGAAATTCTGGTCTATTTCCTTCACTTTGCCGTCCGCTTCGGCGATAATCTCGTCCTTTTCTTCGATGGACTTGTTATCAAATACCGAAACGGAGAGTCCGCCGCAGAGAGTCGCGCCGAAGAATCCGATATTCTTGATAGCGTCGATAAGCGCGGTCACTTCTTCCTTGGTATACATGCCGAATGCCTTGGTGATAAGCGACTTGATCGTCGCGGCCTTAACCGGCGTGTTGATGTACTGCAAGCCTTCCGGCAGAATCTCATTGAACATGAGAATTCCGACGGTCGTCACCATGAGCGTACCACCAATCTGGATCTGCATCGGCTCGCGGAGTGAAATCTTCTTCATCTGATATGCGTACATCGCCTCTTCCTTGCTGCCGAACGCCCTGAGGTTCTTTACGTCCTCGTTGGCTTTCGAAGGATCGACGCTCGTCAGGTAATAGCATCCGACTACCATTTCCTTGTTAGGTACGGTGATCGGGCTGCCGTCTGCGGGCTTCAATAAGTTGTGCGTGGGCAACATGAGATCTATCGCTTCCTGCTGTGAGGATCCGGAAAGCGGAATGTGTACCGCCATCTGGTCTCCGTCGAAGTCGGCGTTGTATCCTGCGCAGACACACGGATGAATCCGGATAGCAGCTCCCTCAATAAGCACGGGATAGAATGCCTGGAATCCGAGCTTGTGCAAGGTAGGCGCACGGTTCAACATGACCGGATGATTCTTTGTAATTTCCTCAAGGATGTCATAGACCTCCGGAGTCCTTCTTTCGAGTACATTCTTTGCATTCTTTACGTTGGGAGCGATCCCCCGAACAATAAGTTCCCTCAGAACGAACGGTTTGAACATCTCGAGCGCCATTTCTTTGGGAAGTCCGCACTGATTGAGCTTCAGTTCGGGACCGACCACAATGACGGACCGACCGGAGTAATCAACGCGTTTTCCGAGAAGGTTCTGCCTAAACCGCCCCTGCTTCCCGCGAAGCATGTCTGACAGTGATCGGAGCGGTTGGATGACCGTCCGGGACGACGGGCGCTGGGTCGCATCAATCAACGAATCGACAGCTTCCTGGAGCATCCGTTTTTCGTTCCGCAGGATTATTTCCGGCGCGCCGAGGTCCATCAGGTGCTTCAAACGGTTGTTCCGGTTGATGACACGGCGGTATAAATCGTTCAAATCCGAGGTGGCAAACCGTCCGCCCGTAAGCTGGACCATCGGACGAAGGTCCGGCGGGATGACCGGCAGCGTGTGCATGACCATCCACTCCGGCTTGATCGTTGATTTCCTCATGCCGTCAACGACTCTTAAGCGTTTGGTCGCCTTGACGTGCCGTTGGCCGCTCGAGTTCTGGATTTCTTCACGGAGGTCGGCAGCGAGCTTATCAAGGTCAATCTTCTTGACGACCTCAAGCATCGCTTCCGCACCCATACCGACTTTCAGGAATGATGCGGCATCGTAATCGAGAAGTCTCAAGTATTCATCCTCAGTTATCGTCACCCGAGCTTTGATGCTTTTGACTATTGCCGAAAGCTGCTCGATGACCTGTTTGATTTTCTCGGATTCCTTCTCGAACTGTTCGTCAATGGAAGCCAATTCCTGCCGTTCCCGGAGGGTAAGCTCGGAGATGGCAAGGTCGGCAGCTTCCTTCCCCTGAACGTTTGCGGAGACATCCGCTTTTTCCCGCGTCAGGTCTTTCTTGCGTTTCTCCCGGTCTTCCGCAACGCGAGTAGAAAGATCGGCAATCCGTTTTTCGCCCTGTGCCGTAAGGTTATTCAGGACCTTTTTCTTTTCTTCCTCATCGACGGAGATAACCAGATACTGCGCAAAATAGATAACGCCTTCAAGCGCTCTCGGAGAAATATCAAGAAGCAATGATAATTTGCTCGGCGCGCCCTTGAAAAACCACACGTGCGCGACGGGCGCTGCAAGCGTGATGTGTCCCATACGCTCGCGGCGGACCTTGCTCTGTGTAACTTCGACACCGCATTTGTCGCAGATGATGCCGCGGTACCGGATTCTCTTGTATTTGCCGCAGTAACATTCCCAGTCCTTAGTCGGCCCGAAAATGCGCTCGTCAAAGAGTCCGTCTTTTTCGGGTTTCAGCGTCCGATAGTTGATGGTTTCCGGCTTGACGACCTCGCCGTAGCTCCATGCCTTCACTTCGTCCGGAGACGCAAGCTTGATAAGTAAGCCGGTAAAGTCAACGATATTGGCGAAATTTCCTTTTTTATCCATATTACGCTCCTTCTCCTTCACTTGGCGAGGCTTCCGGTGCCGCTTCTTTTTCTTCAGTTACGGTTTCTTGTCCGCTTACTTCAGCAAGTTCCTTTGCCGTCTTTTCGACAACTTCTTCTTTTACGGCATCCGTGATAACCGGCGGTTTGGCAGTGACCACTCCCGTCGGGATGACATTGAGACCCAATGCCTGAAGCTCTTTGACCAATACTTTGAATGACTCAGGTACTGTTGAGGCCGGGATATCCGTGCCCTTGACGATGGCTTCGAACGCTTTCGCGCGGCCGACCACATCGTCTGATTTGATCGTCAACATCTCCTGGAGAATGTGTGCCGCCCGGTGCGATTCCAATGCCCAGACTTCCATCTCTCCCAGACGTTGTCCTCCCATTTGTGCTTTTCCGCCGAGCGGCTGTTGGGTAACAAGTGAGTACGGGCCGGTGCTTCTGGCATGCGTCTTGTCTTCGACCATGTGGATAAGCTTCATGATGTAGCCGATTCCGACAACCACCGGCTCCGCATATTGTTCGCCGGTCTTGCCGTCAAATAGTGTTGACTTGCCGGAAAGCGGTAATCCGACTTTCTCCATTTGTTTGGTCATGCGCTCTTCAGATACGTGCTCAAAGACGGGGAGCGCGACTTTGACGTTTACCTTAGATTCGGCAAGACCCAAGTGGGATTCCAGAAGTTGTCCCAGGTTCATACGGGAAAGAACGGAAAGCGGCGAGATGATGATATCGACGACCGTTCCGTCTGCCATGTACGGCATGTCGGACTCCGGCACGATCTTTGAGATAACACCCTTGTTCCCGTGGCGTCCTGCGAGTTTGTCTCCGACGACGACTTTACGCATCTGGGCAACTTTGACGATGATCTTCCTATTCGTACCCGGCTCGAGTTCGTCGCCTTTTTCCTTATCCAGGATAACAACGTCAATGACCGTACCACGCTCACCATGCGGCAAGCGAAGTGACGTATCCCGGACTTCCCGCGCCTTTTCTCCGAAAATTGCACGGAGCAAACGCTCTTCCGCGGTTAATTCCGTCTCGCCTTTCGGCGCGATCTTACCGACCAGGATATCATTCGGGCCGACATCCGCACCGACGACGACAATACCGCTTTCATCGAGATTCCGGAGCGCTTCTTCGCCGACATTGGGGATGTCCCGGGTCGTTTCCTCAGGACCAAGCTTGGTATCGACGACTGAGCATTCGTGTTCCTCGATGTGGACGCTCGTAAGTAAATCTTCACGGACAAGGCGGGATGAAATGACGATGGCGTCTTCGTAGCCCAAGCCCTCATAGCTCATGTATGCGATCGTTAAGTTCGATCCCAACGCAAGTTCGCCGTTTTCCGAAGCGGGGGCTTCAATAAGTACGTCACCTGCGGTCACTTTGTCTCCGACACCCACGAGAACTTTCTGGTTGTAGCAGGTCGACTGTGATGTCCGTTTGAATTTCTGCGGTTCGTATGAGGTGATGTCGCCGTTCTTGTATTTTACTTTGACCAATCCCGCGTCGGAATATATGACTTCCCCGTCATCGGTTGCCCGAATCAGGCGTCCCATGGATTCAACGACTGCGCCTTCCATACCCGTACCGACGACCGGTGACTGCGGGATAAGCAGCGGTACTGCCTGACATTGCATGTGGGTACCCATCAGTGCCCGGTTCGCCTCATCGTGTGCAAGGAACGGGATAAGGGATGCCGGTGCGCCGACAACCTGCCGCGGAACAATATCTATATATTCAACGTTTGAGGAGTCGGTTTCCAAAAAGTCACCCTTGTACCGGACAGGAACGCGGTCGGCAGTGACATACCCTTGCGCATCCTTCGGAAGTCCTGCATGCGTGATGTAGTGATACATCTCGTCATTAGCATCCAGATATTCGATTTCGTTGGTTGCCCGGACTTTCGCTTTTTCTCCATGAACAGACTTTTCCACTCTGCGGTACGGCGTTTCGAGGAATCCGTATTCGTTTACGCGCGAATAGAGGGCCATGTAGGTTACTAAACCGATGTTCGGTCCTTCTGGGGACCGAACGGGATCAACACGACCGTATTGGGAGGCATTAATGTCACGGATGGAGAAGCTTGCGCGCTCACGACTAATGCCACCGACACCCATGACGGTAAGCCGTCGGAGGTTGTCGATTTCTGCCAAAGGATTTGTCTGATCAAGGATGGTCGAAAGCTGGCTTGTACGGAAGAAATCGTTAATGGATGCGATGATCGGCCGTGCATTCACAAGGTGGGTCGGCGTCAGATCCTCAGCATTGGGACCTGCAAGGCTCATCTTTTCGCGGATGGACCGCTCCAGACGGAGGACGCCCACGCGGAAAGCGTTGGTTGCAACGAGCTCACCTACCCGGCGGACCCGGCGGTTGCCGAGATGGTCAATGTCGTCGACATCGCCCTTGCCGTTTGCCAGGTTAATAAGGTAGCGGATGCCACCTACGATATCGTCTTTTGTGAGTACCCAGTTTTCCTTGACGTTGGGGACATTCAGATTTAGCTTCTTATTCATCTTATAGCGGCCGACGCGCTCGAGGGAGTACCGGCGGTAGTCAAAGAACATGGTCCGGAGAAGCTCCTGCGCATTATCCAGGACGATAGGCTCGCCGGGGCGGAGTTTCCGATACAGCTCAAGCACTGCTTCATTTCCGTCCGTGGTCGGGTCCTTGGCAAGCGTTGCCTTTATGAACGTCCGGTCGGGATTTGTGTCCACATCGGCAAACAGCCGCTCGATCTCTTCGTTTGTTGAGAATCCGACAGCCCGGAGGAACGTCGACGCAACGAATTTGCGGCGCCGGTCGATCCGAACCATCAATACGTCATTTCTCGTGACAAAGAACTCGAGCCAGCTTCCGTGCATCGGCCGGATTTCGGCACTATATAATGTACGTCCGGTTGAGGGATCGACTTCGCCGGTCAGGTAAATACCCGGTGACCGGACGAGCTGGTTGACGACACAGCGCTCGATACCGTTAATAACAAACGTTCCCCGCTCAGTCATCGCGGGGATATCGCCTAAAAATACTTCCTGGGTGAGTTGGTGCCCGGTTTGCTTGTTGGTAAGGGTTGCCTTTACCTTAAGGGGCATGTCAAAGGTAAGGCCCTTCTGCTGGGCAATTTCCGGGGTAAGCCGGGGCCGTCCGAAATAATAATCGCCGAATCCGAGTTCCCAGTTTTTTCCGGTGAAATCCGTCATCGGCGACACTTCCGTCAGAAGTTCCTTGATACCATGTTCCAAAAACCATTGGTAGGATTCGCGCTGTACGAGAGTGAGGTCAAGTTTCGGGAGGTCGGGATATTCTGTTCCCCAGAATTCTCGTTTGTAAGTAGAAGATTTTGATGCCATCGCGTTATGCAATAAATATATTAATGAATGTTACTGTAAAGAACGACAAAAAGAAGCGAACAATGAACGTTCGCCTCTTTAAGGCTATTCAAGTATCCATAATTATATCCGTAGAAAAATAATTGTCAAGCAGGCTAAATCAATCCGCGTTGACAACCACAATTGCGTATGTTGTCATACATATGAGGGAGGTAATTTCTATGGTGGATTTATCCGTCAATTACATTGCTGTTTTACTCGCCGCTGTTGCGAGCATGGTTATTGGCTTTCTCTGGTACTCACCGCTCCTTTTTGCAAAGCCCTGGATGAAGCTATCCAAACTCGACGCGAAAAAAATGAAGGCCGCGCAGAAAGGTATGGGAAAAACATACGGGTTGTCGTTTGTCGCAGCACTCATTACCGCATTCGTATTATCCCAACTGTCCTCCTACATGCTGCTTACGACACTTACGGAAGGGGTAACCCTCGGGGTATGGGCATGGCTCGGATTCGTCGCCACCACGATGTTTACCAGCGTCTTGTTCCAGGAAATGCCATGGGGATTATTCCTCATCAACAGCGGATACCAGCTCGTCTCTGTCGTCGCGATGAGCATCATTGTGACGCTTTTTATCTGACGGCGCTCATGCGTTCAAATACCAGAAGTAATAATTGAGTACTGTCGCAAAAGTTACCCAATAGAGATACGGTAACAGGAGAAATGCGCTGACGCGGTCAAGCTTCTCGTACCGGAAAATCAGCATAATGAGCGTTAACCAGACCGCGGCGATCGTCACGAAGGCCAAGGGAATTTGCTTGAGTCCGAAAAAAACCGGCGACCACAACGCATTCAGCAGCAAATGGAATAAGAAAAACCGGATCGCACCATGCTGCTCATGTCCCGACTTTCCCGACCTGCTGACCCGGTAAGCGGCAATCCCCATCAGCGCATACAGAATAACCCATACGGGTCCGAACAGGTAATTCGGCGGCGCGATTGGGGGTTTTGTTAACGACGCATACCATGTCGGGATTGCGGAAACGGTGAATACGCTGCCGACAACGCCTGCCGCTTCGCATAGTAGTATCCATCCGGCAAGTGAGGTTAACGAAAAATTCTTACGGCGCATGTTCGGGGGCGTGCGTTTTCTTTTCATACCTTTATATTACAGGTGCAACTGTCCCTCGGGTAGCTCGACTTTTCCCGCCTTGGTCCGGTACGCGCAATATTCGCAGTCCGGTGATTTTTCCGGCGGGCGCGGGGCATCTAAACATTTCTTGATCGCTTTGATCGTCGGCTCAACCCATGAATCGTCCCCTGTATGCGCGTGGAGCGTCAACGCAAATTCCAGTTTTCCGTCAAAACGGTCCCTGCCCTTTCCCGCATTCGCGTACACGATATACGCCGTATCGGAAACGGAAAATCCGCTTGCCCGGTAGATCCATTGGTATACCTCAAGCTGCCGTTTGTACCCGTCTTTCCACTGGCCGTCGAGCGATATTTCCTTTTCCGTCGACGTGGATTTGTAATCAACGATGATAAGCTCCCCCTTGGGATTGACCCAGATATCGTCAACGGCGCCGAAGACCAGCAGATTTGTTTGTTCATGCAGTACCTGTTTGCCGACGAAGTTTTCCCGCCATACGTCAAGATCCTTATGCCGAAACGGTATGGCGTCGACACCGTAGCGCTTCATGATTTCGTGGGACTGCCCCGCTTCCCGCAAGAGATCGAATTCCCTTTTAAGGAGCGTATCGACAGCCGAATTGAGGGAAAACCCGGGCATGCTCGGACGGGATATGCCAAGCCTGCGGTCGAAATAAAAGCACCGGGGGCATTCGCGGTACAAATCGATTTTACTGCGGCTTACCTTAAACGGCGACGATGCACCTGGTGTATAGAGTTTGCTGCCGCCTGTCCATGCCATATATCAGATGAGTTCCCTTATATTTTCAAAATCCATTTTCATGATAGGAGCATACTTCGGGAACCGCAAGACCGCGGCGGGATGTATGGTCAGCAAATATTTCCTGCCGTCTGTCGAAAGTATCGTACCGTGCTCCTTCATGACCGGGACGACTTTCCCGAGCATGGCATAGGCGGCGGTTGCGCCAAGCAGGACGATGAATTTCGGCCGGATGACGGACAACTGCTTATCCAAATGCGTCTTCCCGTGTTTGATATGCGCCTTAGTCGGCGTCCCCCGGTCCGGAAGGTACTTCACGGGACTCGTGATATACACGTCCGCTTCGGCAATACCAGATTCCCGGATCATCCTTCGCAAAAGCTGTCCGCTCCTTCCGACGAACGGGCGCCCGGTTGCCGCTTCCGTTCTACCGGGTGCTTCGCCCAAAAAGACGATGTCCGCGTCGGGATTCCCTTCGCCCGGAACGGCTTTGCCGCTTTTTTCTGCCTTGCAGACACGGCACCGTTCGATCTCGCTGGCAATCTTATTGAGTTGGTCTGCTTTGTTCATGCGATCGAGTATACCAAAGATCCGTATGGTACGATGATGGTATGAAAATAAATATCCGCCTGGTGTATCTGTATCTGTTTTCGTTCGTGGGGCTGCTGACGGTCGTCATCGGGTCCGTACGGATGGTAGACCTTGGGCTCAAGGTATTCGTATTCACCGAGTCGGACCGGTATGAATACGCCGCACCAAAAATGCCCGGTGAGCCGCCCGTCGACGAACAGGCCATACGAGAACAGGCGCGCCGTGACCAGACACGCAACCGGCAACGCGAATTCTCCAATGCGTTCGCCATGATAGTAGTCGGTTTACCGCTGTATTTATACCACTGGAAAACGATCCAGAAGGAAAACCGGAAGAAATAACACACTCACTTCTCTGTAGGTACGCCGTCAAATTCCTCATTGTCGGCCTGCGCCTCTGCCTTCGTCATGTGTACGGTACCGTCCTTGTGATGCGGCGGGCTGTAGATGGTATACATCTTCAGCGCAACGGATGCCGATGTATTGATGATATTATGACGTGCACCCGCAGGAATGATTACGGCCGAACCACCTGTCACGGTATGCGGTATACCGTCTATCTCGACCGTGCCCGTGCCTGATTCAAACCGGAAAAACTGGTCGTTTGCATCATGCGTCTCTTCGCCGATGTCTTCTCCGGGCTTGAGCGCCATAAGAACAAGCTGGGAGTGTTTTGCCGTATAGAGAACCGTACGGAAATTCGAGTTCGCAACCGTTGCTTTCTCGATGTTTGTGCTATATCCTTTCATACTTCTGCCTCCTTCACTATCTGAGGGTACCACCAATGGAGAACGAAGTATGTCTGGAATGTTACAGTTCCGTGATTGTTACGGTTTTGACGGTCACCGGAGCTTTCGGCCGCGAATTCTCCCGGCCGTCCTCAACCGTTTCCGCCGTAGCGATCGTGTCGACGACTCCCATGCCGTCTTTCACTTTCCCGAAAATGACATAGCTCTTAGGAAGATCATAGTCCTGGTGCATGATGAAAAACTGGCTTCCCGCGGAATTTGGGGCGCCGGTATTCGCCATGGCAATCGTGCCGCGGACATACTCGCCCGTGAACGGCTCATCCTCGATACGGTAACCGGGTCCGCCGGATCCCGTCCCCTTCGGATCCCCGCCCTGAATCATGAACCCTTTGATGACCCGGTGGAATACCGTGTTGTTATAGAATCCCTTCCTTGCTAGATGTACGAAGTTGTTGACGGTCTTCGGCGTTTCCTTTGCGTTCAGTTCGATCACGATGCTCCCTGCGGTCGTGTCAAAAACGGCGGTATAAATTTTCTCCGGACTGATTTCCATTTCCGGGGGTGCTGCCTGATCTTCTGCTTTAGTTTCTGTTGTCATGGTTTCCTCCTTTGGTTTGCTAAATACGAAAAATGCTGCAATACTCACGATCATTAATAGAACAACCCACACATACGGATTTTTCATGGCTAAAGTATATACTAATAATTCTTATGGACCAACAGGCGTTTGATCATCTCATCGCGGAGGCGCTTGATACGCTACCGGAAGAATTCGGACGGCTTCTTGATAACGTCCACGTCGAGTCGCGTCTGTGGCCGACGCCTGACGATCTTCGCGACGGGAACGTCCCGCAAGGAGGCACGCTCTTTGGATTGTACCGGGGCGTCCCCCGTACGAGCCGCGGCAATTACCATGGGGTGCTCCCGGACCGGATACTCCTCTTTATGGGACCGATGGTTATGGTCACCCGGGGGGACAGTGAGCGTATGAAGCAACAGATCAGAGTTACACTCCTCCACGAAATCGGCCACCACTTCGGCATGAGCGAAGAAGCAATCAGGCACGCCCAGTCTCAATGACTTCCCCTTCTATAATGGTAGGGTCGAAGTATTGCTCAATCAGCGCGAAATTTTTCGCGTTCGCCCGGTAGAAGATATCAAAGACAATGCCAATATACGGCACGACGCCCATCGCATAGTCAACAAGGATATTCCAAAGCATCCGCCAGTAAACCCTATTCGGCACCTTCAATCTTGTTGCTATCCAGAAAAGATAAAACGACGTTGCGGCGGCAAGGATATTCCCAACACCTGGTATGATGTTGAGTAAGGGATCTATCCCGAACCGGATGCCAATAACATGGAACTTGAGGTCCATGACGTGCGTCAGCCGTTTGGCAAACGCGATATGCTCATGCAGGGAAACGGTACTCACCCATAAAGTATACCATCGGCTCTGCCGCACTTCCTTCAAATCAATCCCTTGCAAGTTTATTTAACTTTGTTATAGTCGTTTAATATGGCAGATCAAACATGTCCCAAGTGTGGCAGTCCCTTAGGTCCCGTGCAGGAAACGAAAACCGGCAAACAACTCCAACGGTGCTCCGCCGGCCGATGGAATCCCGATACGAAAAAGAACGAGGGCTGTGACTTCGTAAAGTGGCTCGTTCCCGAGCCCAAAAACCTTGATGAGAAATGTCCCAAATGCGGCTCCCCGCTCGTCCTTGTCGTGACCCGTTTCGGCAAGAAAATGAAGAAGTGCTCCACTAACACCTGGAACAAGGAAACGAAAAAAGCCGAAGGATGCGACTACGTCGAGTGGATCAACGGCACGACGGAACCCCTGGACGAGGTATGCCCCGAATGCGGCAACAAGCTCGTCCTCTATACGACGGCAGCCGGAAAGAAAATGAAAAAATGCTCGACCGCGGGCTGGGACCGGGAAAAACGCCAACCGACCGGCTGCACGTATGTGCAATGGCTTAAGCCTGGCGAAGTCGTAAATAGCGGACCGAACGGTGAAGAATTCCTTCCACCGGAGCCGCCTGATGCCGAAGAGGCATCATAACTTCCTCTACTGTACCGCATCCAATTCCATGACGGCGGTCTCACCGGGGTCAGCTTCCAAGCGCCGCATGTCTTCCTCAAGGGAAAGGAAATCGTCGCCGGGCGTCAACTCGGTTGACCGGCTCGCCCGGGATACCGTCGACGTCTGATTCATAACAGCAGACTGGAAAAAATACATGACCGCAATCGCAATCACGATACCGATAAGGAATAACGGCAGCACCATTTCCATTGATTGTTTCTTCCTGTTCTTTGCCATAGTTAGTTCGCTCCCTGTTTATACCGTGGCGGCGGCACGCTAATCATAGGTTTCCGTTGTCGCCATGTGCCCGTCGGCAGAAGCAGCTTCGTCGGCCGTGGCGTTACCGTAAATCCGGCGGCTGCCTTAAGTTCCCGCACCAGGTCATCCACGTCCCCATGCAAGTCCTTAAATGACTCCCTGAGTGCGGAAAGTTCCGGCCCCAACTTCTCCTTGAGGGAGGCGGGCGTGTCGGAGGGTGATACGGACAATAACTTCTGCTTCTTTTCGGCGAATTGTTCCTGTAGCTTTTCTTTCCGCTCCTCTATCTTCCGGAGGGCTTCGTCGATTTGGGATGTATCCTTCCCCTCTTCGGCCATCTTGTCCCGCCTGCTTTCGATTTTGGATAGAAGCGTATCGTAATGAAGCAGCTGCTTTTCGTACCCGGTAGACATATTTTGGAGAATCTGGCCCATTCTGGCTTTCTTATCCATGGGAGTGCCGGTCGGCATCATATTCTTCGGGAGCCGTTTATTCGCAAAGAATTGCGGCCAGTGTTTCTTGATATACGCGCGGATATCCGACTTACTGTACTCCGGCTCCTGCTGGGCCATCACCGTGCCGGGGGTCAACACCAGGAAAAACAAAACGAGAGCGGATAATCCCAGGATCTGTCTACGCATCTAAATAAGCGTAAGGAATCTTACGAATATTGTCAACCGGACCCATCACTCACGGACTGCTTCATCCATGAGCGGCAACTCCCCGGTATCCGAGATCTCGGATTTTTCCGCTTTCATTTCCGGGAGCGCTTTGCCGACTACCCCCTGTAAATCGCCGCGGACGCCGTGCATATGGTCGATCATCTTCCTGATGTGTTTCTCCTGCCGCGCCCATTTAACGGAAAACCACCGCTTCTCCCGCTCGACCTCTTCCCGCATGCCGTCGAACGCCTCGATGATCGCGTCCATTCTTTGGGTAAACTCGAGACTCGTGATATACCGGTAGAGCTCTTCCTTCTTTTCGTTCTTCCCTTCCTCGAGATTCCGAAGGTACTGCTCGCGGATGAGGCCATACCGGAGACTCATCGCAAGCGGCACGACGAAATGCCGCATCGTGATCCACACGCCGTCTGAATGCGTATACGTTTCAAGCCCCTTGGGCGGATCCGTTGCGACGATTACTGCCAAGTGCGCGTGCATCTGACGCTGGTCTTCCCGAAGTTTGGCGGCCCACCCGTCGGACCACTGGGCATTCTTGGATTCCCAAAGGATGATGCCACATTCCCTTCCTTTCTTATCCACGACCCGTTGGATGATGTCCGCACCCCGTTGGCCCTTCTTCACCTCTTCGATGATATCCGTCGGGAATTCACGTCTCAGCGTTTCCTCAAGCGCAAGCTCAAGGGATTCGCCCTGGGCTTGCTGGCTCCCTTGCTGCAACTTCGTTTTGAGTTCTTCGATCTGCTTTAGGGCAACGGCGTAATTCTGGTCCTTCTCCCGGTCCTTGAGCTCATGCTCCTCAAGCGCCTTCTTGCGCGCCTCGTCCCGGATTTTCGTTTCCTCGTCGGCCAATGTTTTCTTCATCAGAAGCTCGCGTTCCTCGTCTTTCCTCCGCAGGGCCCTGAGCTCCTCCGTCATCTTGGAGACGTCATCCATGAGCTTCTTGTTCCTGTCCTTCTCGTCCTTGGCATCGGCAAGTGCGGTCTCGAGCTTTATTTGGAAATCCTTGAACGCCTTCTCCGACGCGCGGGATTCCGCAAGCTTTACGGCTTCCGAAAGTTTTTCAGCATGCCGCACCTCAAGTTTCTTCGTCAGCTCCTCCTCGATCTGGTGGGCAACCGCGTCGGCAACCTCGATATCGGCGCCGCAGTTCTTGCATTTGATGACGTTGGTAATCATGGCAACGGATACTATATCACAGCGGCGCTTGAGATTGTGCCGCCGCTATACGACAATAGGGAAATCCATGAAATCTCACTACATCCCGTCTGACGAAATTATTAAAAAATACGCCGATGTCCTCGTACGGTTTGCGCTGGGGAGCGGCGAGGGGGTAAAGCCCGGTGAAGTCGTTTACTGTATCGTCCCCGACTGGGCGAAACCCATGTACGGCGCGTTGCAGGATTCGATCCTTAGGGCCGGTGCCCACCCCATCATGCGGTACGTCCCGATGGGATTTGAGAAGTCATTCTTTACCCTCGCAAGCGACGAACAGATCATGTTCTTCCCGAAAGACTATAATCGCGCGCTCGTGGATACCATCGACCACCGCCTGGTCATCCTCCCCCTAGAGGAACCGCACGGGTTGGAAGGCGTACCGCCAACGAAAATCCTCATGCGCGCCAAATCCGCGCAACCCCTGCGTGAGTGGCTCAACGACAAGGAAGCACGGGGCAACTATACCTGGACCCTTGCGTTCTGGGGTACCCCCGAGTACGCCAAGGAAGCCGGCATGACACTCAAGGAATACTGGGAGCAGATCATCGCCGCGTGTTATCTCAATGACGACGACCCGATCGCAAGCTGGCGGAAAACGTTTGTCGAGGTCGAACGCGTCCGTCAGGCGCTCCAAAGTATGCCGATCAACAGGATTCACGTCGTAGCTGAAGATACGGATTTGTGGATGACGCTCGGGGAAAAGCGTGCATGGCGCGGCGGCAGCGGGAGGAATATTCCTAGTTACGAAGTGTTTACCTCACCGGACCGGCGATACACGGAAGGCACCATATCCTTTAATCAACCGCTTTTCTACAACGGCGTCCGTATCGAAGGCGTCAGGCTTACCTTCAGAAACGGCAAAGTGGTCGAGGCAAATGCCAACACAAACGAACATGTGCTCCGCACTATGCTCGCCCAACCGAATGCGGATTACATCGGAGAATTCTCCATGACCGATTCCCGGCTTTCACGGATTACGAAACCGATGTGCAATACGTTATTCGACGAAAACATGGGCGGCAAATTCGGCAATTCGCACCTTGCCGTCGGGATGAGCTACAAGGATGCATACGACGGGGACCCGGCAACCCTCACGCCCGAGGACTGGGAACGGCTCGGGTTTAACGACCCCAATTGTTCCGTGCATACGGACATCATCACGACAACCGACCGGGATGTCGACGCCGAGCTTCATGACGGCAGCATCAAGCCCATCTACCGCAAAGGAAAATTCGTCATCTGAGGCAATATCACTTCTTTGAGTTGATATACTTCCGCGCTGCTTTGACGGCAATACTGCCGCCCGGGATGAACATGCCGGCGGCATCCGCGCCGATGTCGAAGAGGAAGTCCTGATCCAATACTTTCCCGAGGTACTCGCGGAATATCCGGTTACCGGCAGATACGTTCCCGGTGACGCCGTCTATTTCAACGATGCCGTCTTTGCCTTTGGATTTCCAGCGAAACTGGAATGCGTAGACCGGGCGGTAGTAGAGGTCGACAACCGGCACTTCCACATGTTCTTCGAGTATCGAGTCGGCCTGTATCCCCTTGATCATTTTTGATAATGCGTCCCGCATGATTGCCGATACCCGCGCCTGCGGCGGAACGATGATCGTTTCTTTGGGTACCATGTCCTCGATCTTTTTCTTGACGGTATCCGCGGACCGTTTCGTGTATGCCGCAAGGTCCGGTGCCGATTTGGCCGTGACGCCGTCGATAAACACTTCCTCATGCTCGTCCTGGGTGCAGTGCTCGACGACCGGCACATGGATGTGCCCGTTCGTTTCCTGATAATCCGTACCCAGCATCGTCACGGACCGAACTTCCTTGCCACCCGTTGCGATCTGATACGTCGTATTGCGATCATAGACGTATCGGGCTTGTGCCTTCACGTGCCAGAACGGCTGGTACCGGTGTTCGGAATACGTCACCTCGAAATCATCATCTTTGGGACGCGAGAAGAATCCGGTTACTTTGGAGAGTGCATCGAAGGCATTCGTTTTCTTCTCCCATGCCTTTTTCTCGGCATCATCCCGGGAGATCTGGTCTTTGATAAGGAGGATCCGCTGCTTGGCGACGTCGATCTTCACTACACAATAGTATACCAAGATACCGTCGGGATGCCACGGACACAGGGGTGCACTACTCCGGCATGGGCAAGCAACTTGCCGGTAGAGCACACCCCTATATGGGGTAACGACGTTACGGCTTAACTATGACCGTTTGCGTATCTCCCCAGAACCCGCCACCCATCATGTGGATCGTCTGCCCTACTTTCAGCGCCGATCTGTCACCCTTCGTCATGGTGTAGACGGATGCGTCGTCCGCGAGGGTTATCTCTTTTGTCGTATCGTCCGAGATCTTGAGGGTAACCTTGTCGCCCTCGATCTTGGTGATCTCGCCGAAACCTCCGCCCATCATCCCCCGGCCAAACTTGCCGCCCATCATGGATCCCCCGTGCATCCCAAACCGAGCACCTTTGACCATGACGTTATTCCCAAACGCGGCTTGTCTCCCAAACCCAAATACCGTATGCCGTCCGGCGAAAAACCCGACGGCTCCGATCACGATTGCCCCGATAATTGCCAATACTAAAGTGTTGCTGTCTTTCAAAAAGACTCACCTCCATTCTTTAACGCTATGGTATGCGTAGTACCTGAAAAATAGCTTAAGCAAAGAAAGCCCGTTGCATAGGGCGATACCGGGTTGTATAGTGGAGCCAATTATGGCCGATAACGCCTACACGGTCGGCAAAATCCGTAAGGAATGGGGATCCAACCGAGTGCATGTTACCGTCATTGTCCCCGGCACCGACGGCGGGGATGAGACAATCGACGTGACGGCCGCCACCGAAACCGAACTCCGGGCGGCAATCCCCTATGCGGTATCCACATCCAGACTTGAGGGTTCTCTAAGCCGCCTTAACCGTGCTTCCATCCAGAGAAAATTCGCATGGCGCGCGCTCTCGGATATCGGTAGGGACCGGATCCGGGACCTTGGCGCGACATTCTCCATTCACGCTCCCCGTTCCCGGCGCGGGAGAGGGGAAACTTAAGAGTCCGTTACTCTGACGCGTTGCAGCGTATGAACGATTTACGGACAAATTACGGTGCACATTACATCAAAGGTATATAATCCGAACCGTATGGGACACCAGGAATACCGCGCCGAATGCGCCTCGCCGAAACGTGCAAGTCACTTGGTTGGAGATACCGGCATCACCCAATGCGGTTATAGCGAAGTATTTACGACCGAGCGCGCGGCGACCTTTGCCCTGAAGGGGCACCTGCGGCACGAGCACAGTGTCGACCCGGATGCAGGCGCGGGCTCAATGACGTTCTACGGGAGAGTCATCCCGCATCCTCCCCCGCCTCCCATCACCACCCGCCGCCGCTACCGCGGCAGTAACGGGTAACAAGCAAGTGGGATCATTATCCGGGGTGTTGCTTCTTCATCCGCTCGTACGCGTTCCGGATCATCGCTTCAAGCACCGCCATATCTACGTCCTTCAGGTGGTTGACGTACAGGCATCCCCCGCCCATCTTGTATTTTCCCAGCTTTGTAAGTTCCGCCGGAGGCTCGGCTTTCCATTCCAGGATATACAGCGTGAGGTTTGCCTTCCGTGGCGAGAACGCGACCAGCGGCCAGTCCCCTTCCTGAGCGCTTCGTTCGGATTTGAAATGGTACGAGCCGAAGCCGATGAAATGCGACTTCTCCGTCCCCCACAGCACCGGCTTTTCCCCGGTGATCTTTTTGTAGAGATTCAACAGTATTTTCGCGTCTTCCCGCTTATCCGCGGGTTCGACCTTGGAAAGGAACTCATCGACGCTCCCAATATTTGCTTTGGTTTTGGGTTCTGCCATACGCCGATTGTATCAAATAGTACAGTCGGTAACTTCCCCGTAACAGGGCGGTAATAGGGTATACTTGGGCACATGATCCGGATCCCGACCAAACACCTCCGCACGTTTTGGGAAAAGTCCCGCGGCCTGATCGGCGCAGATCCCGTGTATCCCGTCCGCATGTCGACCCGCTGGGGCATCCACACGTTCGGTCTTCTGCATCCCATCGACGTCGTTATTCTGGACCGGGATTGCAGAGTTGTGGTTATCCGCGAAAATCTTCCTCCCGGCCTCTTCTTTTTCTGGAATATCAGGTATTCCGACGTCCTCGAACTGCCGTCAGGATACGTCAAAAAATTCGGTATTACTCTCGGGAAATATATTCCGCGTTAACGGGGTGCGCCCGCCCTGCCTATTCGTAAAACCAGTCCCACCCGGGGTCGGTAACTTCCTTAATGTTACTTTTAAGCATTTTGTACACGCCGTCTTCCTTCACCGTTTGCCATGTGCCTTCGTAGTAGTGGATGTCGACCTCGCCGTCGACCCAGTTTTTCGTGCCGAATTTGACGAAAGCCGTGTCTGCGGTCCTCTCCTGTTTTTTGACGGAAATGACGGTCACGTCGAGGATGTCCTTGAATCTCCCGGTCCATTCCTGAAAATTCGTTTTCTTGAGATACTCGCGGCTTAGGAGTTTGAATCCTTCCTCCATCCGCCGCGCTTTTAGATACGTATAGAAGGCGCGCACCGCTTCCTCCGGCGATACCGTCGGGTCAACGGATATCTTTTCGATGCCCTCGTCCGTAAAGTCCTTGATGCTTACCTTCGCCTGGTCGCCGCGGACAAACAGGGACAATCCCGCAAGTCCCTGGGTATTGATACCCAATACTTTCCCGCACCGGTCGGTCAACGGTCCGCCGCTCATGCCGGGGACAAGCGAAAGGGTCGTCTGCAGGTACTCGGCAGGCTCCTTGCGGGACGTCCGCAAATCGATAAACTCGCCGCGAACAACCGTCGGGCCGCCTTTGAGGTCGGAGCCCAATGCGTAACCGGTGGCTATCAGAGGTTCGTTGGGATAGATCTCAAGTTCGTCGGGAAGCGGCAGATACTCCGGCAACGTATAGCCCACGGTTATGACGGCAAGATCGATGCGTTTGTCCCCGACGAGCTTTTCCGCCTGCACGATCCTTCCTTCGGGGAGGATAATCTTCGGGCTTGGCTCGCCGTCGATGACGTGAAAGTTCGTGATGATCCGGTTTGGTTCGAAGAAGAAGCCCGTCCCCTCAGACTGCGCGCCGATGATCCGTACGACGGCGTGGTCGGCAGGCCGCCGGCTGCCGAAGGAACAGATGAATTTTCCGACATATCCGTATTCCTTTGTCAGGTAGTCGGTGATGACAAAGAGCGAAAGGAAAATGTACGCGGCCAAAACAAGCGACCCGGTAAACCTTAGAAACTGACGCATGCCGGTGAAGGGGTAGACGATCACGTCCCGGATCATACCCAGGATCGCACCGAAGAAGCTCACGATCAGCCGCAGGACATAATAGAGGGAGTATGTGACGAGTTTGAATGGGAAGAGATACACGGGGAACACGAGCTTCCGGACGTACCGTATATACCCCAGCCACTTGTCCCGGATCTTTGCCCCAATCCGATCAAGCGTCCGATCAAACAGGTCCTTCTTTCGCGGATTCATGATTTCTGAATCCTATGTTACCGGCGAGAGAATAATTAATCTATAGGATCTTTCGGAAATCCGACATGGCCCGTTGGAGATCTACTGCGAAATCTTTATTGTTCTGACTTATTTTCCAATGGACCATTATGCCAAAGACAGGTGCTCAGTACAATAGCAGACCAAATCATTTTGCAAATAATTTATTTTCGCTCCACAATTCCTATTTCTGCTTCCGTAAACCCATAAAGCTTATATACTATCTGATCTATTTTCTCCATTGATTCTCTTGCCAGAGCTTGTTTATCAAGGTCAGTAATATAATCGTTTTGATTTGTAATAGAGTGAATTTTGTCAACTAGGCTAATAATAGCGTCCTTTGTACTATCCGATATAATTGGCAGAGGTAAATTGTTTATCATGTCTGGAGTAAAGTTTATTCCTAAATTATAGCTCGATGAAGGATATCGCTGTTTAAAATAAAATAGTGGAAATTTACTATTTAGGAGTCCAAGAATAAATTTTAAATTAACGATATCTTTACTAACGACTACTAAAGTTGGAATGCCAGGAATAACAACTCCCTCAATATCAAGATATACATCTAGTAAATTAAGTCCTTTAATAAGTAATTTTGGTTGCAAAGATCTCCGAGCGTAAGATCTACCCGCGAACAAACTCAATAAATCTCTTTTTTCTACCACGGGATGTAGATACTTATCTCCAAGATAAGTCATTCTTTGTTTACCCCATTTGTTATAGTACTTGGCTAAGGTTCCAGTATTAATAACCATCAAACTACCTGAGCTAATTCTGGTTGCACTGGATTCATGTATTAATGGTTTTAATTTGTAAGCATCATCTGTTGCACAAGCATTTTCGCATAATGCGAGTGAAGATAGTGTATTACTACCATGCTCAATCCGTGTTATCAGATCTAATTCCTTAGAAAACAGTTGATCAAACGAAAATGGAAACTTTAATGAAGATTTAGAAACACTCCGCACGCGTTGAATTCGTTCCTGTTCCAAGACTCGTATATCAATAACATTTGCTCTACTTCTTGTAAAAAGAGACACAATTGAATCTACGTTTGCATCTTCAAACACATTTCGACCAGATTTTAATAGAGAATATATGTACTCCAATGTCGAAGTACGCATTTTAATGCCAAATGGTTTGGATAACCATTTATCTGGCGTAATAAATATTAGAATTCCACTATCCTTTAGTACTTTAAATCCAAGTTCAAAAAATGCAATATAAATGTCCCAACTTCCTCTCGTCCAACTATATGAACTCCTGATAGACTCGCGAATATCCTCGTTATCACCGCGACTCATTTCTCTTGAATTAATGTACGGTGGATTCGCAATTACAATATCGAAACCATCCTTTAATCCGAACATCCATTCTGGGTCAAACCAACTGGACATCTTGTGACTAAACGGGTCCCAGTCTGTTAACTTTTGTGTTAGCTCGGCCTTAAACAAGCTCATGAATCCATGCTCTTGAACTAACTCATAAATTAAGTCCTTTTGTAACTTACTAAATTCCGCTTTTAATTGTTCGCGTTCTATTCCCGAAGCAGTAAAATACTGATCTCGTACAATTTTTAATTCCTGTATCTTTTTTTCATCATCAAACATGACCATCTGTCCGGGATTATCATTTTTGGGCAATCCTATTAAGCTATTCGCAGTTACAAATTTAAAATCAAGATTAGGAAGGGGCTCTATGCCTCTATTTTCCGTGTCATCCTGAATATGCTCGTCAACGACAAGCGTAAGAAAACAGCGAAGCCTTGAAATTTCCGTGGCTATTGATTGAATATCAACTCCGTAAATATTTTCTCTGATAATTCCAAGCTTTCTAATATAGTCAAAATTCTGATGCTCAAATTCTCGTTCGATAACTCGACGAAGTTCAGGAGACGTGCGAATTAATTGTTTTTTGAACCACAGTTGGCCATCCGGATCAATTTGCTGCAAAATAAAGACTATTTTTTGTAGTGCACCAATAGGAAAAGCACCCGATCCACAGGCAGGATCAAGTAGTTTTAGTGCTTCAAGCGCGTCAATAATCTTCTTCTTTTCTTCTTGTGTAATTGAGTGCTGTGAATCATCGGAGAGGTCATAACTAATTATCGCTCTTAATTTATCCTCGCTGACATTTGTTTTCTGCTTGAGGTACAAAAGGAGACTCTCATCAATCATATAACCGACAATGGTTCTTGGAGTGTAGTAACTTCCTGTGGCTTTACGAGCCGATTCACCGGTTTCCGGATTAATTTCTGCAAGAAGATTTTCAAAAATTCGGCCTAACATTTCTGGATCTATTGAAAGTTCTTCATCATAGCTAGTATTTTCGTCTATTGTAAAATTATAAGTTTCGAGAATCTCGAATAAGCTGTTTAGCCAAGAATCTGGGATTACTAACGTATTTTGAAATTTAGATTGAAAATCACCATTCATTCTCTTATAGAAGTCATTTTCCTGTGGTGAAAAAAGTCCTCCGTTTAAGTAAGGGACTGAAGAAAATGGCTTTTTAACAAACTCTTCACGTCGTGATTTCATCGGTTTATTGAGTACTTCAAAAAAAATTGGCTCAAGAAAAGAGTGATAATAATCCTTACTTCCATGCACAGCTTCAATCGAAATTAAATCTTTTGGCATTAAAGGTAAACCTGCGTCACTTTTCTTTTCGCGTAAAAACCAACAAAAAATAATCCGACCAATCAAGCGAACTGCAAATTCAAGCTTCGTATGGTTTTTATCCTCTGACGAGGGGAGCTTAAGAATGCCGCTGACAAGCTTCGTAAATGCTTGAGAAATTTCTTTATAAAATTCCTTATTAACTACTTCAATAGAGAATCTATTTTTCAGGTCCTCAAAATCGATAATTTTTCCCTTACTTATTAGGAATTTAGTAGGTGTATTGATTTTTGCGTTGGGTCCTAGAAAAAAGGATAACCGTCTTGGATTGGAATAGGTCAGTGAAACCTTACCATTTTCAGTTGGTTCGGGCGTTGCGGTTAATAAAGAAAACCTCCAATCCTTGTTATCCGCAGAGTGAAAAATGGCAAGTGCATTGTAAATTGCACTTGATCGCATCACAGAGAAAGCATCTCTGGTTAAAGTAACTCTCTTATTGGCAGATCCTTTAAAAACAAATTCAAAAACTTGTAAATCAAGATCTTTACTTTCACCTAAATATTGCGCCCTATTAATACATACTAAGGAATTTGTATTAACAGGTCTAATACTTTTCTTAAAGCCAATTAAGAAGTCTTTCTCTAGAAATTCAATAAAATCATCTTGTTTATATACATCGTTCAATTTCATCATACTAATTGCTCCGCAAATAATAGTAACTCTTGTGCATCATCAGTATATTTAGATCGGCTCAATATATTTCGTACGAATACCCCAGGCACAATTTCCTGTAATTTTCTATATGACTCTTCAAGCTTATTAGCATCCAATTGCGAAATGTCCTTGAGGGTTCCTTCGCTAATATCATCTAGCGTTCTAATAATTGAGATAATATCTTCACAGAAATCTCTAGAAACTGGAAGTTTACCTGCAATTAGTTTAAGAAGATTTATTGCAGTGGCCCTTCTGCCTTTTATCGGTGGCAGCTCGTGTTTAGCAAATAGTTTTTCCTTGGCAAGATTAAAGACATCGATAAAGTGTTTATCGACTGCATCACTTACCTCGCTCCTCGCTGCTTCAAATATTGGTAAAGAGTTTTCGACTGATATGACTTTAATGTCATCTGGGTTTAGTCCGTAAGTAAAGACCACATTTTGTCCCTTTTTACCAAAAACAATAGTACCAAGACTTTTGTTATTGAATCTCTTAATCCTACTGCGCCTTGGTAAGGCGAGCATACTTTTCATCAAATCACCATCTTTAGTTGCTTTTTCGTAATTCTCTCGATGAATCGTATCCCATGAAAGCTTTTCGTCTTCTCGTTGCGCTCTTTCAAATTCATCCTTAAAGTAACTAACGAGTTCTTCATCTTTTGTTAACGTTCTTGTATCACTGCCAACCACAGCATTGATAAGCTTCATCTTGAGAGTAGAAATGGTCTTCAGTCTAATTTCTCCCTCACCAATTGCAGTTGGGAAACAATTATATATATCTAAGAAGTCAAATACCCTTTTGTTGATACGATTAATACGACCAACCCGCTGAATAACTCGTGTGGGATTATATGGAATATCATAGTTAATAACTATCCCGGCGCGGTGAAGGTTAAAACCTTCACTAAGAGCATCTGTTGCCACTAAAACATTAAAGTCGTTTAGTTGTTGTGCTTCAGGAACAGAAGCATCAAAGTTTTGTCGAATAATTTTCTTGTATGCTTCCGTTCCCTCGGACGCTGTGTATCGTGCTACCCTTAAGAGCCCGCGGTTCCCCATTGCTTTATAAAGATAATCTACAGTGTCTTTATAGCTCGAGAAAATTACTATCTTTTTGTTGATATTCTTAGATAATAACTCTCTGATTTTTCCGATAATATTATCTAATTTTGGATCTAAATCTGCGTATGCCGCATTTGAGTACCAATCCGTATATATGGATTCTAAAAGCCGAGTATCATGCCTAACGTCATCAATAAATTGTGGACCAAGCATGTCTTTACTTATTTCCAAAAGCCCTTTCCTTTTTCTAAGTAGCTCTAACTCTTCAGTTAACGAATCAAACTTCCCATCATCGTCGTCATAATCTTGCGGGTCAGGCAATTGCCCTTTCTTCATAATAGGTACAATACCTAACTCATCCCACCAGTGCTCAATTAACCTATTAGATTCGATCATTTTGTGCAGTGTCGAACGAAAAGCGTCCTTAGAGCTTTCAAAACGCATGACAAGCAGGCGTCTCATAAATTTTGCTAAGTTTGATTGAGCAACACGTAGGTCTTCAATATCATCAAATTCACGTTTATATTTTTCAATAAATTTCTTTCTGTTCTCCTCATTCATGTATCTTTCAGAGGTGGGCTTATATCTTGCACCAATGAACCCTTCATTATCGGGCTTAATAATCAAATCTAGAGTCTTCATGTATGGCTCAAACAAATCACCTAAATCATATTCAAGTGGATCAGGACCTCTAATTTCCGCAAATGAGATTCCTTGACGCTCTAGATCTTCCCGATATCTTGTAATGTAATTAAGATCAAGTCGCGACCTGCGGATGACGACTGTTTCGATAAGCCGTCTTTGTTCAGCTGCTATTTCAACAGCCTCTTTGTTTACAGCTTTTTGATCAGCTCCCTTTGTCATATCACGTCGCAATTTCTTATATCTTTGGATTAGATCTCTATAACGAAGACTTAAGTTATCGACTGATCTAATTGTTGACTGTCCAGGAGTCTGAAAGAGCTTAATAAGAGCGAAGACATCCTTTGGATCGTTATTAAATGGAGTTGCAGTCAAAAGAAGCACTTTATTCTCTGGGTGGCTTCTACAAACTTGGTGCAGAAGCTTGTAATCATTTGTGTCCTCATTTCGGTATCTATGGGCCTCATCTAGTATTAACAAAATTGGTTCTCTAGACTCGTGATAACGTTCGTATACCTCTTGAATCTTCCCAGAGCTGAAAACCTTAGATCCACGGACACCAAATTGTTCTTTGTATTCTTCCCACTGTGACTTAAGATGGGGAGGAGAAATAATGACTGCTTTTACATCCATATTTCTGGCAACTGCTGAGGCGATAATACTTTTTCCTAAACCCACGACGTCAGCCAAAATAGCTCCGTCATATTTACTCAACTTATCGATGACCGTTTTGATAGCATCAATTTGATACTCGAGATCAGAATAAAGTCCATTCGTAATAACCATGGGAGTCTTAAGGGCATTAATTTCTTGCTGATGAAATAACTCATGAAGCACGCGTATGTACACTGTGTAAGGCGAGGGGGAGCTATATTTCCAAATTCTAAGCTTAATCGAATTAATAAATTCTTCTTTAGTGTTAGCGTCGGCAATAGAAATAGATTTAGAATCGCTCCACATCTCCTCAAACTCATCAATGAATTCCTTAAATTCACCTTTTTCCTGACTTGATCTATTAAGCTCCCCTTGGCCACTCAAGCCACGATACGAAAAATTGCTTGAACCGAAAAACGCAGTTCCGGGGGGATCACCATCCTTGGTAATCTCCTTTTTGTTATGTACGAGATAAAACTTGCCGTGATAATCGTCGCAAGTTTTTCTTAACTCAAGAGAGCCATCCTTTATCTTTTGAATATAAAGCTCGTAAAGCTCATTGGCCTTGTCTGAGTCAAAAACGTCACTATCATTCATAAAGCCAACGAAAGTATCAAAATAATTTAGTTTTTTTACTGTTCTAGAATTTATTGAATCTCGCGTTTGATATTTGGATAAATCAACGTCTCCATCTTTAGCTTTTTGAGCAATTTCCGAAACAAGTTTTGGATCAACTTCCAAACCGACCAGAATGCGTACCTTTTTATCCCGCAACTCTTCGGCGAGTGCCTGAAAACCTGAAAAATAGAAAAAACCGACCGCAATATCAACCCTGTCTGCAGACTGAAGCGCATTCTTTAAAGCATCCTGAAGGGTATGATTTCTGTTATCAATAAGCGCCATGTGCATTATTTTACACTCTCTTTATCAACTTCACTAGAACAGACACTATTTAACGCAGCAATTGATTGCTGCAAACGGTCGTTTGTAAGCATAATTTCAGATTTACGGCCTAAAATGTACCGATTGAGCCAGGAAACGCCTATGACGACCGTTTCCTTTATCGGCACTTCTCCGAACTTTAGCTTTGCGTATTTATTAGAAAATACTATGATGCCCTTTGCATAAAGACTCCTGTCGACATTAGCCTGAAGAAGCTCCGTAAGTGCCTGCCGTTCGACATTCGCTTGCCACAGGAATCCCTTTTCCAACACTTTTCCGTTCTGCACCAAATCCCTTCCGTCATAGGTTATTGTTCCGTCATGACTTTTCACTTCTATCGCCCATATGCCATTCGGCCCGAGCACGACAAAGTCTATATTCGTCCTCGTCCCGGGAATACATACATCCTGAATGACGGTATACGCATCCGGCAGCTTCCGAAGCTCGTCAAAAACGATACGCTCCCCATCCATCCCCCGCTTAAATCTTCCCGCCCGGTTAAGCAACAACCATGCTTTTGCATTCAGTAGCTTGTACACGACAAGCATAAACAGCCCCAAGACCGTTGCGGCAAGTGGGGCATTCTGCAGGTAGCTGTTTATCAGGAGATACACGAAATAGCTCGTAATCAGTCCTACCATCCACACAACAGACTCGTATTTCGACCAAAAACGCTCTTTCTGTAAGTACTTGCTTGGTCCGCCGATCATTCTTGCCATATGATTACTCTAACCATCCTAACAATAACAGCACCGGCAAAAGAAATAGTGCGAAAGCAAGAAATCCCAGGCTTACCAGCCAGATGCCGCCCATCAGGTAGTGGAAATACTTGGTGAAGTCCTTTTGGAAGAAAAGACGATACAGAATCATCACGGGCCAGAGCATGTAGAAGAATCCTAATGCGACCGATCTAAAGGGCTCCCTAGACTGGAATAGCCCCACACTCACCGCCCGCGGAATGTACTGGTACCACGAATAGATCATGCGATTCCTGTACCACATAAACCGCATACGGTACTGTCCGCGTTTCTCCACCCAGTGCACGGCAAAATCGAATCCCGGCGCGTACGCCATAAGTTCTTATCGCGGAAATAGTGTACACCTCAATGTCCAGAATAGGTAGATTTCATATGCCATTGTGGTGTTATACTTCGGCCACGATGCATTCGGTACTCACATTCCTTGGCAGATACAAGTCGTGGATCCTTATAATGTCGGTCGTCACGGCGGGACTCGTCGGCATCGTCGTTACCGGGAACCGTATGCAGGAACAATTTCTTGCCAACTTCAACCGCCGGGATCCAGATAACCCGCTCGGCTTCCGTGTCGCGACCCGGTCCGCGGACACCACTTCTGCACCGCTACCGACCATTTCAGAAACCAGTGTGCTGGGTATAACGGACGATGAGGAAATTAGCAAACCCGTCGTATACCCGACACTGTTTGTCCTCCCCACCGACGCGCCGTCCGTCATGCCCACGCCGTACCCTACTTCCGCACCTGTGCCCACTTCGGCGCCGTAAATTGTGCCGGCACGGCAAACGAGGACAAGTCACAAGTCTACGTCTCCCCATCAACCGTTTCCGTCGGCTCGTCGTCGACGGTGAGCATCGAACTGCGGGACTGTAACAAGGTGCTCTCCTCTGATGACAACCTGTCCGTCACCCTCCAGACCAATGATCCTACGGCAAGAATTAACAGCCAGGCGTTCCCGATGAACATCAAAGCCCAAAACGGCAAAGCATCGTTTACCGTGACCAGCCAGAATACCGGCACCATAACTATGCGTATTACCGACACCAACCAGCACTTTTCTGTCACCATGCCCGGCTATAAAAACCCCGCGGTGACGTTTACGAACAATACGTCAGGCAACCCAAACTGCACGACCAATGCTGGCATCCCCAACTCCTGGTATTCGGACCTCTATCCCAATAATCCGATTAACACTTCATCGGGATCCGTTGAACTTTCCGTGGTACTACGGGATTGCAACAAGGCGACGGCGCAGGTATCGGATACGATCCGCATCTCACTGTTATCCGGAGACACCAGTACGAAAATTAACGGCAACACCCTTCCGTATCAGCTGAACGCGTCAAACGGCGAGGCGAAATTCACCGTCTCTTCCGCCGCTTCCGGCACGGTCACGTTGAAGGTCGAGGACACAACCAAAAGCTTTACGGTGACCAATACCAGTAACGCCAATCCCAGCATCTCCTTTACCGGCGCATCGGCCAACCCGACGCCAGCCCCGACCGCGCAAGCGACCGGCACGCCAACTTCATCTCCGACGAGTACGGCACCGCCACCGACCCCAACCGGAGAATCTCCTACTCCGACGCCATCACTTGCTCCGTAGTTACTTAAATCCGCAGGGTATGCCCGTTTTTGGTAAGCCGTTTCCAGAGCGCAGCGCTACGCATCGCTTATGACTGAATTTTCGGCGGCGTATAGGGGATTATATAGGTGTTGATAATTTTCCTGATGGCATCCACCGTCGCTTCCTTTACATCCGGCGAACTTTCAGCGACCCATTTGGCGAACCGGTAGAGTTGGACGTTGTCTATGTTGAGCCATTTGTTGTTCTTATACAGGAAAAGCAACAGTGTGGTCACGGCAATCCGTTTGTTCCCGTTTCTGAAGGGATGGTTTTTCACCATAAGGTAAAAAAGGATCGCGCCTTTATCGACGAGCCCCGTATATAATGACTTTCTGCTGAATGTTTGGAACGGAGCTGCCAGACAACTTTCAAGAATATCGGGGAATCGGGTCGCGAATTCCGGTATCGGCTCATCCCAGCTCATGAATTTCTTGGCGAGGCTGTGCGCGAGATATTCCACCTCCGGTAAGGATATGTGCTTCATGTCTACTCCTTACCCAGCAGGCGAAGCGTTTCACCGTATTCACTCACGGTTTTAGTTACCGCCTGGTCTACTAGCTGTTTATCCTCATTGGTAAGCGTATTGCCAAGTACGCTCCCCAAATCCGCAGGGTCGATGACATACGTTTTCCCTACCTTTGTGGCCCGGATGTCCCCTTTTTTGATTTTTTTGAATACGGCAATTCTGCTTATCCCAAGCAAGGTAGCTACGTCGGATGTGGAGAGAAAAGTTTTGGATTGCATATGGTTAACTTAATATCTTAAGTTAACATATGTTAACTATGTTGTCAATAGTTAACATGGCCTATTACGTTCAAATCCGCAGTGTGTGCCCGCTCTTGGCAAGCCACTTCCTTGCCGTTTTGTGGTCCGGATAAAACTCCTCCACCCGTTTCCAGAATGCCGCCTGGTGGTGCTTGTGCGTGACGTGGGACAGCTCGTGGATGACGACGTAGTCGATGATGGACGGGTCAGCGAGGATGAGGCGGTAGGCATAACTTATCGTCCCGGTACTCGAACAGGAACCCCACCGGCTTGACGTATCCCGGATCGAGACTCGTTTGAACGTCACCCCCATCACCCTGGAAAAGTGTGCCGTACGTTCGGACAGATAGTTTTTCGCGAATTTCCGAAGGAACTGCTCCATGTGCGGTTTCGGGTGCTTGGTGAATTTCTTCGGAAAGAAAATCCGTGACCCCGCGATGACTATGGCATTCCCATCGGTGAGATGAATGCCGTACGGTTTCCCGGCTATGATAAAGACGCTCCCTTGCCGGTAGACGACTTTTGCCGCTTTCGGCATTATGCTCATGCGCTGTTTCGTTTTTGTGATCCAGTCGGCATGTGTTGCAACAAACCGGCGGATGACAAACATCGGCATCAGCATGGGTGCCCGCACTTCCACCTGACCTTCATCCGTTATCCGCATGCCGATAGACCGCCGGGACATGCGTTTGAGGATGTCTATCGTAACCATTCCGTCTGCCATGGATCATACTGTACCAAAAATCCTGCGAATACACATTGCCGGATAATCGATAGCTGGTTACTTCGCAGCGCGGTATAGTTTCCCCGAAAGGAAAATGAGGTAAAGGACTGCGACAATAACCGTCGCGTGGAACCCATATTCGACAAACAACAGGGGCAAATGGTCCATACCAATATGGATATGCAGCGAATCATGAAGCCACCAGCTCCCAAGACTCCATAATAGGGAAAGGAACCCCCATTTCGTTTCGCCCAACGTTAAGGGCCGTATGGCCTTCGCCGGGTATGCGGCCACCAGTAGTGATACGGCAACACCCAGGGCGGCAGCTTCCAAAATACCCAATTGAAGAAAACACGGGAATAGTGGGTCGCTGTCGGTCACGGCTCCGGGAAACGGCCGCCAAAATCCGCCGAGCGGACCATTGGGGTTGGCGGCAAATGCAACCGCCGCTACGATAATTCCGAGTATCCAATGAACGGACAATTTCATGGGATACTTAAAATGTAATATTTCTCACAATATTTTACAAATACTGAAATCTTCTGCGAAACCGTTGATCATTGCCCGGTTAAGATTTCCATAGTACGCTACACGTATGGCAACCAAACGGTACGACGCAAACGAACGGACAAGCTGGAAGAATATCGTCGCCAAAAACTTCATCGGCGGACTCATGTGGGGGCTGGGGTCGGTGATCGGCGCGACGTTCATCCTTTCCATCTTACTCAATGCGCTCCGGCGCCTCGACTTCATCCCGGCCATCGCGGACACCCTGATCCAGATCCAGAACGTGATGGAGAGCAAACAATAGTTATTTCCGGTGCCGATAGACCCGGCCGGCAAGCACGAGAAGATAGACGGCGACCGCCATGGTCGTCACATGGAAACCGTATTCCACAAATAAGAGCCCCGGTAACTGTTGTCCCACGTGCACATGGAGCGCGTCATGGATCCACCAGTTTCCAAGAATCCATACCAGTCCGAGGAATCCTTTCCGCGTCGTCGTGAGCGTCAAAGGCGCCAAGGCAACGTGAGGATAATCGAACATCAGCATCGTAAGTGCGATTCCCAAGCTTATGGCCTCGAAAATGTTGAGCAGCACAAAGAATACGGATTCCGCTCCCGTCGGGATGGGTATCCCTACCGCAGGAGGCCAGAATGTCCCGAACGGTCCGTATGGATTGGCAAGGAATGCAAGGAATGAGGTGAACAGGGCAAACACCCATTTGACGGAGGGATGCATGTCATCATTGTAAGATTCATTACAATGTTGTGCAACGCAGTCATCGGAGTACGTGATTATAGAGTTGTAAGTTTCGAACTTGCCCATTCCATCGACTTCAGCACGGCATTCTTTGCGGGTCCTTCAAGAAAGTACGGCTGACCGTACTCGACAATCCGCACCGGCAGATACTCGACATCGACAAGTTTACCCTCATAAAACGTATACCGCCCGACTACTCCGAGCTTCGTTTCCTCGCTCCATTCCTGGTCGAATACGAAGTTGCCGTGCGCGTAGATAATGAACTTTCCCTTATAAAGTTCAACCGGCTGGATCCAATGCGGGTGGTTGCCGATCACCACATCCGCTCCGGCATCGATCATGAGACGGGCAAGCTTCCGCTGCCTCCCGCTGGGCTGTGTCACATATTCGACCCCCCAATGCGGTGCGACAACGATAACGTCCGCGTTTTTCCGTGCCCCGGATATGTCCCGCCGGATCGTCCCGTCATCCGCCCAGGGTACACCGGCTTCGGCGTGCCCGATATCGTTGTAGGAGAGGAATGCAAAACGGACACCTTTGATCTCTTTATATATCGGCCCAATCCCAACCGGTTCGATCCCGGCATCTTTGAGAATACGGATCGTCTCTTCTACCCCCGAAAGCAAATGGTTTCCCATATGGTTATTCCCAAGTGTCGCCACATCCACTCCTGCATATGTTAGCCCTCCGGTCGTGCGCGCATCACCGCAAAAGCTCATGCCCGTCTCTGTAGGAGGACAATCGGAAAGCAGGGGCGTTTCGAGATTGATGACGGTAAGGTCCGCTGATGTGAGGACGTCCTTCGTTTTTTCAAACGGCCAGAGGAAGCCCTTCCCGGTAACCATTTTGTAGTTGACCGATCGTGCCGGCAGGACATCACCGGTTGCGATCATCGTCACCGTGCGTTCGCGGGGAAGATCCGCGATCCATGCATGGTCGTCAGAAAACACGGCGGAAACGGAGAGTGTAGGCAGCGGCGTCGGAGTGGGTACACTAGTCGGATCGACTGCCGATAATACCGCGGGATTCACTGCAGGAGCAGGAAACGTTACGGACTTCCGGGGAATAGGAATAAGGAGTGCCGTGCCGATGATGCCAACGGCGGCTATGATCAGTGCAATTCGTTGCATCGTAACCACCAATAATCGGGCAGAGATTCCGTTACCGGTTTAATATTGTCTTAAGCAGGGCAAGAAAAGCCCGCCACACGCGTACCGGGTATGACAGTACCGAATCCTGCGATACCCGTATTTCGGATTCCTGCGTTGCGGAAAGCGTCGCGACCGTTTCGTACGCACGGATAAAATGCTCGCCGGGTTGCGCGCCTTCCAGTTTCACCGCTGCCCTGACTGATGCGTTATTTATAAATATTGCGGACGGAATTCCGGTCGCACCAACGCCGGAGAGCAGCCGGAGCCGTTCTTTTTTCTCGGCCGACAAATCCAGCCCGTTCCCCTCCGTAACGCACCGTCCGTATTGTTCGGGATTGCCGATACCCGGATACTGCCCCAACGGGGGAAACGGTTTTGCGTCATTTTCGACGTAGGGGGCGATATTCGGCCAAAACGCCTGCTGATCCGCAAGGCACCCGGACGAAACCAGCACGTCACTCCTGACGTCCCGGTACGGAAGTACGACATGTATGTACCACACCCGGATATCGTTGGGGAACCTCCTCATGAGTTCCTGTATCTGTGAGGTCAGTGCAAGTCCGCTGAATCCTTTTTCCGACGCATCGGCCAGCACGAACACGTCAACGGCTTTTTGTTCACGGGTAGTCGGGAGGCCGACTTTTTTCAAATCGGTTACTGTCTGCGGATCGATTTGTATCGCGGAAAATGCCGAATCCTGTGCGGCAACCGTCTCCGGCATATTCAACAAAAGCACGGTTACAACGGCCGACAACAATAATTTCATCCCCATGCATCCGCGAGTATAGCATAAGTGTGATATACTGCCCGCGCGAGCATGAAAGACATCGTCACCGTCGAAGAGGCTGCCCAATTCTTACATAAGCACCCCGATACGATCCGCCATTGGATAGAAACAAACAGGCTTAAGGCACGGAAATTATCGGCCGGCGGACACGGGATTTACGCGATACTGCGCAGCGACCTTCTTGAACTTGCGGTATCGGGATCTTTAGAAGCGCGGGAACGGGAAAAACAACACACCGTTTCCTCTTCGCAAAAAACCCTGCCGTTGTAGTTTTAATTGGTGGGGAACGGCCCGCAGGCGACTTGTATCTCCGGCTGAGCCCAAGACTTCGTGATGTTTACCGCTAGCGGCCGCTGCGACAGAAGCGATGCAAGCGTTACCGGGATGGTCGTCGTCGAAAATCCGGCTACGGATGGCACCAGCTCATATGCAGCCTGGCCCCGCACCGGACAACCTCCGACGAATATCCCCGCCGGTTGTGCAGGTCCGCTTCGTTCCGCCTCGGCGAGTGTTACCCGTACCACCGTCTTTCCGTCATACGCTTCCAGGACAACTCTCCCGTTTACACCGGAATCCTGTATCGGGGACAAATCGAATTCAACGATCTCTGAAGGTGTCGGGGTTGGCGTGGCCGCAATCCCAGGCTGTTCACTCGTACCCGCAATACCCACCTGCCGGACCACGAAAAAGTAATAAATGAGCCAATACACCAGGCTTGCGCATATCGCATAAAACAACAGGATCTGCCAAAAGGGCCGACTGGTATACCGGGACATCATAGATTGGCTACGTACTCAGTATAGCGTACCCGCAACAGAGTACAATGCTATACTTTTCCTATGCGGAAGAGACGCAAAACAACGTTCAGGTTGCATCCCGCCGTCCCTGTGACGCTAGTGGGTATGGCAGCCGGCATCCTTCTTGGGGTTCGGACCATTTCCCGCTCGCACCAACCCCAAGTTCTGCTACGCGTTCCCACGCACCTAACCAATATCGCCTTAAGCGGACCCGTAACTCTTACGCATCTTGATACGTCGGTCCTCGGTGCGGAAACGATCGATCCTATCGATTTCGTGAGTGAAATCAATAAGGTCCGTGCCAAGAACGGTGCCAAGCCGCTCCGGCTTAACGCAACACTTATGAAGGCCGCCAAAATGCGTGCGGACGTCATCATGAAGTACCAGAATTTCTCGCACCAGGACCCCCACGAAGGCATCGAGCTTCTGACCGTACTTCCCATGCTCCATTACCGGTATGCCTATGCCTCCGAAAACATCGGAATGGGCGGCGTATCCGCGCCGGATTTCGTAAACGGTTTCATGAACAGCACATCCCACCGAAACAATCTTTTGGATCCCCGGCTGACCGATACGGGTGCGGCAATCGTGGACGGCCCGTACTACCAGTATTACGTCAACGTTGCCGTACAACTTTTTGCCATTCCGGGAGGAATTGACGAACAGCTGGGATACTCGGAGGCGGAACGGAAATCCTATGAAGCGTCGCTTGCGACGGTATCATCAAAACTCAACCCGATTAACCAGGTCATCGGCTGGCTCATGAAACGGAACGTGGATTACCGAAGGCTCAAACGGCAAAAAGACATCCTCGAATCAGTTCTCGTCCGGGTACGGAAATCAGAGCCGCTTCGGAGCGAGGACGTCGCGCTTATCATCGAATACAATTCGTTGCTGTAGATTAGGTGCCGCTCTCGGGTGTCGGCTCCGCATTTTGCGGGGCTCCGTAGTAGTTATCCGTGCCGCCCGCGCCATAACCGCCGACGTTTTTTGCGACGATAAAATAATACACGAGGCCGTACACCAAGCCTCCGATAATCACATATAACACAATCCATTGCCACAAAGGCCGCTTGCCATAGGAATCTGCCATAAGAATTACCTCCTTATTTAGTAATATATCTAACGGGAAATTACGTCAACCGATACCCGGATGATTTCCTGGCTATGCCGGTGATCACCAGCTTCCTCCGCCTCCCCCGCCTCCCCCGCCGCCGGAGGATCCGCCGGAGAATCCAGAAGAATGGCCGGTCGAGGAATGCGCGGTAATCGATGACGCGAATGAAGCGCTCATGCCGCGGCCGATATTGTTGGCAAACACAACGCTGTTGAAACGTCCGCCGGTCGATGACGCATACCAGTCCGGATTTTTGAGTGCCAGGTCCTTGAACCGTTCCGCCCAAATCCGCTCCACTCCGAATGCGACCGCGTATGGGAGGAGCTTTTCGAACATCATCTGGTTTTTGGCTTGGAACGCCAACTTCTTGTCCTGGCTTACCAGGAAACTCTTGAGAGACCGCGCCATCGCCGCCGCTTCGGCTCCGGCCAACGTCTTCCTGGGCATGTTCTGTCCGAAAATGAGGGCAACAAGGAACAGTATGGGATTGAAAATTACCAGAGAAACGACGGCGAGCGCTATATACCACCCGCGAAGCGTATTGGGGTTGCTCGGGAAAAACGCATCCGAAACGAGCGAATCGTACAGCATCGACTTTACTTTCTCGAGCGTCTTAATGGGATTTATCGATTTGATACTGATCCGGTCTCCGGAAGCAAACAGACCATTTAATAAATCCCTTTCAAACGGCAGCACCTCCCGGTCCCCTGTCCATTCTTTCGTTTTCTCAAGGTCATACGCGTTTTTCTTCGTTTCGATGATTTTGACGTACCCCCTTCTTGCCAGATCCACGATCGAGGCGTAAATGTCCCGGTTATCCGCGCGCTCGTCAACCAGTGTCCCGGTCTCCGCGGGAGTCAGCGGACGGCGATTTTTCGTCGTTGGCGGGGAAAACCACGCGTTTGCCTCCCCCATGGCGGGCTTCGGGTCCCTCCCCGACGTCCACCATTTCCAAACTACCCAGAGGGGTGCGACGACGTACCAGAAAAACGCGCCGATACCGATAAGAATAAGTACGATTTTCCCGAGACGCGTCTCGAAAAAAGGCACCATTTCTTTGGGTTCCAACACGGCGACAATCCTCTTGGGAAACCCCACGACGATGGTAAGCCCCTCGCGGCTGCCCAGAGGCTCCGTCGTTTCGATTACGGCAGTCCGCGCATCGGATAGCTTTATGGCACAGTTTTCGTCACGGCTCCCGGTAGGCCCGGTGAAGCATTCCAACCGGTATTCCTCCCTGGCAACGTCAGCGGGCAATGTTACGCTTGCCGTCACCTTCGCAATCGCGATGTCCCAGCGGTTACCCGATACGTTCCAATAGAATTCGTCGTGATTGGGAAAGTAGGTCAGCGCGCCCGATACCGTATAGCCGATCACGTACGGCACTTTGCCGGAAACGGTTTTATCCGCGTCCCCGATTTTGAACCGGATGTCTTCCCCAACAGTACTGCGGACGAAGGTATATGAAGTTCCGGAGGTATTGCTCACCGAAGCTTCGGAAAAATCCATCGCGAACCGCTTGCCCCCGGAATTTACGGTCACGTACGGGATATCCCGGTATATGCCGTGCCGCTCCAAGTCTGAAAAATCATATGCGATACGTTCCGTGACGTTCACCCGTCCGTCCGCCTGGATCGCATACTCAGCATCGAACGAATCGATGTGTTCCGTACCGGAAAGCGCTTCGGAGCCCTGTGCCCGGACAATCGGTGCAACAAATAAAACCAATGCTCCCATAAGGGAGCACAATACGTTTTTCATTATCGGAGATATTTCTCGATATTGGCATTATGCCCGTCCAGATCGGTGGCATAATGGACGCCACCGGAGGGATCATGGAGATAATACCAATAGTCGGTAACCTTGGGATAAATGGCCGCACGGATGGACGCCAATCCGGGATTGCTTATGGGGCCGGGCGGCAAGCCGGGATTGAGATATGTGTTGTACGGGGAGCGCACTTTTTTATCTTCCTCCGTCAGCGCCTTCTTCCACCAACTCCGTTCGGAGGACTGGTACCCGAGCGCATACTGCAGTGTCGCATCGGCCTGAAGAGGCCATCCTGCTTTGAGCCGGTTTAGGAGAATCCCGGCAATCACCGGACGGTCCTCATCGGTCCTACCCTCGCGTTCCACGATGGACGCAAGCGTAATGATGTCCTTCTCCGTCATGCCGGTGCCTCTGATGTCTGCTCTCATCTCCGGACTGACTTTCTTGTCAAAGGCGCTTTTGAATAGCCCGATAACGGCGCCAGCCGTCGCATCCTGCGGAATAAGATACGTATCGGGAAACATATACCCAATCGAGGCCTGCTTCAGAAACTCGCTTTCCGGCAAATCCAGATTCTTAGCAAGGACCGTCGCGATTTCCTCATTCCGCCACCCTTCAAGGGTGGTCACCCAAAGATCCTCAACGCCGTGTGTCAATGCCCGGGCAACGGTCCGCGCATCCATCGTCCTGTTGAGACGGAAGTCCCCCGCCTGGAGATTGCGCTCCAACCCCATCAGCTTCACGAGGACGAAGAATGCCGTTGAGCTCCGGATAAGATTATCCTCCGCAAGATTTCCCGCGATCGTGCGCACGCCATCCCCGGCATTCACCCGGAACGAAACGGGTTCCGCATTCTTTATATCGGCGGCCCGGGTGCTGTCAAACCACCACAAGCTTGTACTTCCGACGACAAAGAGCGCCACGAGAAGAAATACGACGAGACGGATAACAACGGTATTACTTGATTTCATTGAGGGTTGCCCGGCGATATTTGTGGGCTGCGGGATCGTACATATAAATCCTGCCGCATGTACAATCCACCCGCACCATACCGGTTCCGGATTTTACCGGCAGTGCTTTGCCGCACCCGACGCACTTACCTTGGCTCATGAGCCAAGCCTGCACCGGGCCAAGAATGTTTTTGAACATACTTACGTAACGGTGTAGACGGGCATGGTCTTTAACGTCTCCGCCGCCTCAGTCAGCCGCCATTTGTCCGAACTATAAATCGTAGCTAGTATATCACCTTTGTCCACCCGCTCTTCAAGCTTACGGTTAAGGTACATGCCCGCGCGCTTGTCCGTGGGGCACCCGAGTATCCGGCAGATGACGGTAATTTGCTGGTTATTGATCGCAGAAATCATCCCTTTCTTTCCGGTTTTCATCTCATAGACGAACTTTGCAGGGGTGAGCTTGCTCGATACGACGTTGGGATTGCCGCCCTGTATCTTTATGATCTCGCGCATTTTGACAAGCGCTTTCCCCGACGTCAATATTTCCCGGGCCGCCTCCTCACCGTCTGCACCCTTTTTGCCGGGAGTATCGGCAAAACACAAGGAAAGGAGCTTGCCCGCAAGCCGCAAGGCCTTTGCTTCCAACGCAAGAGGACGCTCCGGCGCCTGCTCCAGCACCTGGAACACGTCACGTGCCTCTAAGACCGGGCCAATACCCCGTCCCGCATTTTGCCGGGTCTCATTCACGTCGATTGCCACTTTGATCTTGAACTTTTTTCCGAGCATCATGAATTTCTTCGCCATGAGTTCGGCGTCCTTGAAGTGCTGTATTTTCATCGTCGGACCCACGGGAAGGTCCAGGACCAAGTGGTTGGCACCCGAGGCAACCTTTTTTGCCATCACGGAGACAATGATCTTGTCATACGATTCGAATGCAAGCGGCTTTTCGACCTGGATAAGCACGTCATCGGCGGGAGCCAATCCCACATGCCCGCCCCACACGATGCACCCGCCTACTTTATTGACGATTCGGGTAATTTGCGCGGTCGTAAACGTCACCGGGGCAACGACTTCCATCGTATCGGCAGTCCCTGCGGGACTGGTGATCGCCCGGGTTGATGTCTTGGGAATCTTGTATCCGGCAGCGGCAATGATCGGCACGACGATCATCGTCGTCCGGGTACCGGCAACCCCGCCGGCCGAATGCTTATCTGCTACGATTCCCGAAAACTTCAACCGGGGTCCCGTGGCTACCATCGCTCGGGTCAGCGAATACAGCTCATCGTCAGAGAATCCTTCCTTAAATCCCGCGGCAGCGAAATACGTCGTGAGGACGGGGCTCAATTTTTCCTTTGCGATCTCGTCCATGATCGCGAAAATCTCATCATAACTTAAACGTTTTCCGACAAGTTTCTTCTTGATCGCGTCGATTGCGATTTGTTGTGATGTTGGCGACATATAGATTATATACGGACGAGTTTTGCCTTGACGTTCAGCCGATAGAGATACGTGCCCGGCGGCACGCACGTAACGAGCGTAAGGTACGAATCATCGAACCGCTGTTCGAGCGGAGACAGATCCGTTGGCTCGACGACGACCTTTTCGTACACTTGATAGCGGTACGTAAGGCCATCGTATTTAATGATGATATCATCACCGTCTTTAATTTTCGGGAGCGTTGCGAATATCGCCTTGTAATCCTTCGTGCCCTTGAAAAACTGCGGCAGTGTCGAATGGCCGAACACGACCGTATTCCCGTAATCGCCGGGTACGCCGGTGCCGCCGTAATGGATGAGGCTCTTTCCCAGATCATCACCTGCGATGATGACCATGGCATTATCGATCCCCAAGGTCGGAATCGACAGCGTATAACTATTAACTTGGGCCGACACTTTCTTCTGCGGCGCGGTCGGGAACCAGGTATTGGGATCCGTACTCGTCGCACTCCCCGTGAGCGGCGTGCCTCCGACGGCTTTTGCCAATCCCGACGGGTCGGCAAGCGGACTCACCGTTTTGGCGAAAATTACCGAGTCGACTGCCAAAAACGACATGACCGGCCAGAGTGTCCATAAAATAACCATAAACCCCATGGTCATGAGGGAATACGAAATGACTGCCGGCCTGTTAATGGGTGGTCGCCGCACTGCTTTTACGTACCGATACATCGCCATACTACTAGAGTAGCAAAAATGGAAGGAAATTTCCGAGGCTATCTCGAGGCAAAATTCTATTGAACGGCTATTGAGATCGTAATATTACCTTTGTTCAGCGGAAGATTTGTTTGGAACGGGGTAAGGGAAAACCGGTATTCGGCAGCAGCAACACCCGGCGTTTCCTTCAGGATTGCCGATGCTTTATCGACGGATTGACCCGTCAGTTTGCCTTTGATGGCATCACCGTCAATGACAGGCAGGGCAATTGCCGTAAGTTTGGCTGAGAGTGTGATCGTCCCGTCCTTCTTGACCGTCACGTTACTTGTCGTGACATTCGTCTGCTCCGGTGCGAGCGTATACCCTGCCGGAACCTTCCGCTCTACAAGAGGCATGAGTGCCGCCTTCGCATCGCTATCGGACACACTCGTCCCCGTGACCTTGATCGTCACTTTGCCGTTTAAGGATTTTGCCTCCTCGTCCAACTCCGCATCGAATACTTTTTCGGAAACTTCCGTTTTTACCGTCTGGTCGATGAGAATTTCCCCCGCAGTTGCCGACTTAAGCTGTTCTTTCGCCTTCGCTACCAACTCTTCCGTCAATGACTTGACGAGACTGTCCTGGTCTGCCCGCGACACGACGGTTACCTGCTTACTCGTCCCACCGGTAAATGCCGACTCATTCCTCGCCGACACAGCAGAACCGTTAACATTGGCGAAGGTAAACTCGGAACTCGCCGGCAGATTCCCATTGGGACCGATGTCCCGTGCGGTCACGTTGGCCGTCGCTTTCCCGAACGTTATCGAACCTATCGATTCGCTTGCGGATGCGACGGATACGTCGCTATCGAGCGTGAAGGAAACGCCGCTTGCGGTAAGCACGGTACCCTTCGAAAGGGTCCGCCCCGTCGTTACTTTATTGTATATCGTCACTGCGCCTTTCGCAGGGTCCCCGATATTTTTCTTGCCGCTGACCGTAATGGTTTTCTCCCCGCTAACGGACTGTTCAACCCGCTTTCCGGGGATACTCTTCGATTCCGAATCGGCAGCGACGCTTTCGGTGTCTACCGTAAGCGTCGTCGATTCATCAAGCGACTGCGACGCGACAAGCACGGTAACGGTTACTCTCGGGAGGGCATAGAATAATCCGGCAAGTATGCCGATGAGTACGATCCCTCCGATAATGACCGGAAGCCCACCCTTAAGCTTTGGCAGTCTTCCTGCCAACGCGGAAGCATTGGGGATGGAAGGCATCGAAAACTTCGGCATGGAAAACTTCGCGGATAGCGACTTGGGAGCCTTTTCGGATTTTACGGGTGCTTCCTTTGAGCGCGGGGAAGCAACATGCTCCAGCACATCCTCGCCGGTGAATCCCAAGGATTCCGGGGTAACCATCTGTATGTTTTCTATCTCATCGGCGTCATTTTTGGCCATGACAACCCCGGATTCCTCCCCGGGGATTTCATCTTCCGGGACTTCCTCATTACCATCTTCTTGGGTATCATCTCCCACCATCTCTTCCTCGCCCTCAACCATTTCCCCGTCGATTTCTTCCGTTTCCTCTTCCTCATCCGGGGCGCTTGGGGAAATATCCTCCCCTTCATCGTCGGGAGCCACATCCTGAGGCACGGCAGCAGACGGAGCGCCCGGACGGGTTGCTTGCGCTACCACTGTCTCGGCAACCCCTGCATCCTCACCCTCTCCTAATCCGGGCGTAAGCTCGCTGGCCCCTGCCAACGAAACGGACGTCAGGAGCGATTCAAGGGTCACGAGTTCGATTTTCGGGAAATGTAAAAAGTTCGTCCGTGTAGGCCATGGGTGCTTTAATAATTTCGACCGCAGTTCCTCGAGTAAACTCGTATTCCCGCCATAGAGAAGCATACGTGACGGAAGTACGTCACCATCCTGGTGCTTTTTTAAAGTTGCCTCAAGCGCCGCAGCCGGATCTCCGACATCTATGACATCTTCGTGCGTTACCTGACCGACCCGATAGAGGGTAATCTGCGCATGTGTTGCGGCACAGCCGACGAGGATAGCGCTCGGCGGCACCCCCTCGTCCTTTTTGAGGGAGAATGCGATGGCTGAGGATAGCGGTACGAATCCAACCGGTGTGAGCTCAAGCATTTTAGTTAGCTTTTTAAGATGCGGCCGCACTTCGTCCCGAATATTTCCCTCCGGAGTAAGGTAGGCACCCGGCAAGCCGAAAACGGTTTTCGTGATTGCCTTCGTTACACCGACTTTGTCTTCCGCTGCGGAAAGTAACCGGTCAATGACATGGGTCCGCGCTTCCCAGGAATCCTCGGCGACAAGGGCGTGTGCGAAACTGCCTACTTTCGGGCTACCGTTAGTTAGGGACCACACCGCAACCGCTGCCGCATCGGCATCAAGATAGAGGGAAAAATAGTATTCCTTCGTCTCTTCCGACTTCCCGAGCAGTCCTGAGAATACATCCGGCAACTTCATGGAGTAATTATGTTAGTGTCGCGTATAGCCTTCGGACGCCGGCACTACTTGCGTCCTCCTTGGTTATTGTAAAGTGGCCTAAAGATCCTGTAAAGGCGACGTGCGGCCCTCCGCAGAATTCGGCGGAAAAATAACGCTCCCGGTCGCCAACAAAATATACGCTGACGCGGTCCGGATATTTCGTTCCGAATTCCATCTGCGCACCGACCGCCTCGGCATCCTTCTTATCCATTTCCGTACGCGTAACGGCAAGATTTTCTGCAATCTTCTCGTTGACGAGGTCTTCCACTTTTTTGAGCTCCTCCGGAAAAAATTTCCGGGGGAAACTTACATCGATCCTCAAACGCTCAGCCGTGATATTGCTCCCCCGCTGTCTGATGGCAGGATCCACTAGCTTTTGGAGGCTTGCCAACAACAAATGATGCGCGGTATGGAGCCTGGTCGTTTTCTCGCTGTGGTCAGCAAGACCCCCTTTGAACATGCCTGCCGCGGCGGTCCGGGATAAATCCTGGTGCTTTTTGAATTCCCTGACGAATTCATCGCGGTCAGGTGCCTGCCCACGGTCAATTGCCAACTCGTACGTCAACTCCCATGGGAATCCGAAACTCTGGAGGAGGTCAAATGCAACCGTGCCGGTGATCTTTTCGTGCTTTTCCAGCTCCGACATACCCCGCTTCAAAACCTTCTCAAAACGGGCAACTTCCTCAATGAGGATCGTTTCCTTCTCAAGGAATTCCGCAGCATTCGGATCAAAATACACGCCTCCATACATCGTGCCGACCGCCTGGTATACGCGCTTAGTCAGGTCTTCCTTACTCCCGGTAATCCCGAGCTGGTATATTTTGACGACCGCCCGTCGAATCAAACGCCGCAACACGTACCCCTGTTGTTTGTTTCCCGGAAATAATCCTTCATTGATCATGAATACCGCTGCCTTCAGATGATCGGCGATGACGCGCATTGCCCGCGTTTCTGCGGGATTGTTGCCGTACGTTTTGCCGGAAAACTTTTCCAAAACTTCGATGACCGGGGAAAATACGTCCGTTTTAAATACATCAGGATCGTCCGCAACGACGGCGACCAAGCGTTCAAGGCCACCCCCGAAATCCACGTTCTTCTGGGACAACTCTTTTACCCCACCGTCGTCCTGCTTCTGGTACTGCATGAAGACGGAATTGGCAATTTCCAGAAAGCGGCCACAGTCGCAATTCGGATGGCAGGGTTCGTTTTTGTATGGCGACTGTTCATGGAATTTCCGATCGGTGCCAAAGTCGAAAAATACCTCGCTATCCGGTCCGCCGGGCTCCCCCGGGGGCATCTTGTCCGGCTCACCGCTCCTGCTCCACCAATTCTTTTTTGCCGGGTACGTAAAAATACGCTCGCCTTCCTTGGCATCAATGCCGACGCCTTCAAATATTTCTTTCCATATATTTATAGACTCCGTATCCTTCGGAACGGCCTCGTTCCCTTCAAACACGGTTACATATAACCGCTTCGGATCAAGTCCGATCTGACCCGTCAAAAATTCGAAAATCCAAGGGAGCTGCTCTTTCTTGAAATAATCCCCAAGGCTCCAGTTACCGAGCATCTCAAAGAATGTCATATGCCGGTTGTCTCCGACTTCCTCGATATCCTGGGAACGGAATGATTTTTGGCTATTCACGAGCCGGGTGCCTTCCGGGTGCTTCTGCCCCAATAAATACGGGACAAGCGGCTGCATGCCGGAACTCGTAAACAACGTCGAAGGATCGTTCAGGGGCACGATGGGTGCTGAGGGAATCTCCGCATGCCCCCGTTCTTTGTAGTACTCGATGAATTTCTTCCGGATGTCTGCTGACGTCATAAAGAGGATTATAGCACGATAATATTCGTAATTATCGGCGAACGGAAACAATTTTCAAGGACAATTATGCGTTTGCCCAAATTTCGGGCACGAATTGATATGCAGACGCATACTTAGCGAGGAATGGGAAATGCCATATGATTCAGTCGACCATCAGCCGAGCGTGTCATAGAAAATTCGTTTCCGTGAGCCATCTTACATGTATGATTCTCCTACTGCACATGCAAACGGACTTGTGTATATACTAATACTGACCTACGCGTATGAAGTCATTGCCCGTTCCCGTAGTCATATTCATCATCATCCTCGCACTCCCGCTCATCCTATGGGCAACGGCCACCCAGAACGCCGATTACCGGGGATTTGCCGATGAAGGCAACCCAACGCCGACCATTACCCCGTCAGCTACCCCAACGCCAAGTGTCACGAATACGCCCACAGCCACACCAACGATCACCCCGACGCCGACAAACAGCCCGCCGCGGTGCAATGGCATATCGGTAAACCCCGGGGCGGGTACCAAGCCGCTCACCGTCAATTTCTCATGCGCAGGATATGATCCGGATAACGATATCACGGCGGCGGAATTCGGTTTCGGCGGCGACCAGAAACGCCTGGTCGAAAAATCCGTCGGCAGATTCGGATCCATCACGACAACCTATACGTATACCGAGGCGGGGCGTTACAACGTCACGTGCCGACTCCGCGACAACAACATGGCGTTTTCCTCGTATCCTGACTACTGCACGTATACCGTGATCGTTACGGGAAATGCCCTGACCCCGACACCGATTCGTACGCCAATGCCGACCCGTCCCCCCCAACGGAATGACGACGATCTTTTGCTATTCACGGGGAGTGCGCCCACCCAGACACCCCAACCCACGGCAGTCCCGACAATCGCAGCGCCGTTGCCGACACCGGCTCCAACTTTTTGGAGTAACGAGAAATTCGCGCAGCTTGTCATGATGGTGATCGTTTCCGGAATCACCATCATCGTTGCCCTCCTCCTCCACGGATTTTTTGAAAAAAAGACGTAAGCCCTGGTACAATACCCGAACAATGCATCGAACACACATAGGTCGGTAACAGTAGCGCCCACCGACCGTATGGCAAAACCATGCAGATAGTTAAGCAGAAAAAAACGGTTTGGGTCGATGCGTCTCCGACGACATCCGTCGAAGAGTACCGCATGCACGAGCCCAAAATAAGCGGGGCAACTGCCGTGATTTCAGGGCGTTACCCGGAAAAAGGCTTTGCCGTAAATACGAAGGCACATGAGTTGGTCCTCGTCCTTTCCGGAAACGGATTCGTCGGGACGAAGCGGCGGAGAATTCCCATAGAACTCGGCGACTGCATCCTGCTGCAGCCGAAAGAGAAATATTACTGGGACGGCCATATGGCAATTTTCATCGCCTGTGCCCCGTCATGGAAAACTCGGGAACACAAGATCCTCCCCAAATAATATGGCGGAAAGCAGTAACGTCCTTGCCCGCATAGATATCCGTGATCCTCTCGATGCCGTTCTTGCCTCTGTCGCCCGCGCCTATTCGCTCGGAGACATTGCTGCATTTTCCGTCATCGAGACGGGATACCAGGATTGCAACGTGCTTCTTACGACGGCGTCAGGGAAATTCGTGGTGAAGATATTCCGGAAAGAAAGAAGTCTGACGCGCATAGAGGACATTCTTCAGCAACATGAGGCACTGATAAATTCCGGCGTCCCGCTCCCAACGCTCCTCCATACCACCGATAACCGCCTGCTCATCCCAGTTCCGGGAAAAACACATACGACGTATCTTTGCGTTTTCGAGTTCTTTGATGGCAGGCCGCTTTCAGACTCCCCTCCGGGGGAGGAAGATATTGCCCGTATCGCTTCGAGTATCGCGAGGATCCACCTCCACCGTACTCCCATAGATCCCTGGCGGGATGAACTTGGCATCATGTACCTTCCGGAAGAATTTTCCCAAAAACAGCACGTGCTCACTCCTAATGTACGGAAGGACATCAGTGTGGTCGTGGAGGAAATGCGTTCGCTTCCGCTTGATACGCTCCCGCGATCCCTGATCCACGGATCGGTGGAAAAGGAAAATATCCTCAAATCAGGGGGCGGGTCGCTTTGCATCCTTGATTTGGGATGCATGGAATACCAACCGTCCGTTACGGATATCGCAACAGCCATCGTCAATTTCACCGACGGCCTGGAAACAAACGCCCGGAAGCGTATCATCCGGCTGATGCTGAACGCATACCGGACGGTCCGCCCGGTCAATGACCTCGAACTTGGCGTTCTTCCCGTCCTCGTACGCGCCCAGTGTGCAGCCTATATCCTCGGCATGACCTATCACAAGGTACATGACGGCGACACTTCGGCACAGACGGAAACGTGGCTCCGCCGCGGTACCGCCGGGCTTGCCGCCTATCGGGCGGCAGCGGTGGTAGTAGAATAACAAGTACCTATGCTTTCGTATCTATTCGGACTCATCTCGTATATAGGTTGGGGCGCCGGTGATATTTTCGGCGCGACGGCCGTGCGGAAAATCGGCGGCTTCCAAACCGCATTTTTCATCATGGTTATCGCCGCACTATTTCTGATGCCGTTGGCAATTCTTTACTGGCCAATGCTCGTCACGGCGCCTCCGGCAATCCTGCTTCTTGCGATAGCATCAGGCTTTTTATATCAAACCGGAAACATTGCAGTCAGCGAGGCACTCCATGATACTGACGTATCATTGGTGCTGACCGTGATGGGTTCGTTCGGCGCGCTTATCATTCTCTTTTCTACGATATTTCTTCATGAGCCGATCACGCTTCCGGAGATTGGCCTTATCTCTCTCATTTTTCTCGGAGTCTTTTTGTGTACCTGGCAACCAGGTACGAGAATTTCCTCAAAAGGCAACCGGGGCATTCTCCTCTCCCTCTATTCCGCTTTTGCGTTCGGCTTATTCTTTACACTCAACAAAACCTTCACACCCACCCTTTCATGGTTCTGGCCACTATACCTTTCGTTTTTGTGGTTGCCGGTAATTTACTTCTGGCTACGGAAGAAACACATACCCGTATCACTTGATCTCGCCTGGTCAAAAGCCCGTGTGCCCCTGTTTTTCGCTTTCCTGTGTCTCCGAGGCGGCGATCTTATTTTCAATATCGGGCTGCAGCATGGAGCTGCTGCAATTGTCGCCCCCATCGGATCAGCATCTCCGACGCTATCCGTTCTTCTGGCCTTTCTTATTTTCCGGGATAAACCGACACGGCGGCAGCTTTTCGGCATCGTACTTGCGCTTGCCGGTATTGTTGCGTTAGGATTTGTGGGGAACTGATCCATGAACAAAGCGCTGCTTGTCATAGTTTCCTGTGAAAGCCGAGACCAGGCTGAGCGCCTGGGGGAACTCCTCCTCAAAAAGAAGCTTTCCGCCTGTACCCAAATTATTTCGAACGCGGACTCCATGTTCCTGTGGCCGCCGGGTAAGGGCATGATCGACTATGCCTCCGAAACACTCCTTCTCATAAAAACACTGGAGAGCAAATGGAGCTCCCTGGAAAAAGAAATCTTACGGGAACACACGTACCAGAATCCCGAAATCACCGCCATCCCTCTTGCCCATGTTACCCGCAAATACCTCGCGTGGATGGTAGGCGAGCTTACATAACGGACGACCCCGACAGTGTATACTTACTCCCATGTTCTGGTTTTATCTTGCTGTTGCTGCGACGTTCATCTTTGCCGCACAGGAGTTGCTTATGCGGGTCCTCTCTATCCGGACCGATAACCCGCGTCTTTTTTCTGTCGCGTACAACACCTGGGGCGCCGCGTTTGCCATCCTTCTGTTCGTTGTACAGAGGGGGACGCTTTCAGCTCTCCTGACTTTGCGTATGCCCCAAATCCTGCTGATTGCAGCATCCGCTGCGATGTACGGACTGTACGAACGATATCAGTTCAATGCCCGCAGAGGTATGGATGCCGCAACGTTTGCCATCGTAATGCGTCTCCAGACGGTTATTGCGTTTTTCGGGGCAATTTTATTCCTGGGCGAGTCACTGACGCTGGTAAAATTTTCCGGGGTGCTGCTTATCGTCGTGGCGACCATGCTTCTTATCTACCGAAATCCAAAGTTCTCATTCACGCCGGCATTCTGGTATGCAATGGTTTGCTCGATAATGCTGGGGGCTACCGGCTTTACTGACAAACCAGCTTCCGTTGCCCTCCCTGCATCCCTCTACAGCTTCCTTATGTGGACACTGCCGCTCGGCATAATCGCGTTTCCCGGAATCCAGGTGAAACAACTCAAAAAGGAATTCCGAAACGGCGGGTGGCATATAGCGATTGCCGCGATACTGAATGTCGTGGGATACATCATTTATATACGGGCGTTGGGACTGGCGGAAGCGTCTCGTGTCAATCCGATCGTGGCAACCAATAGTGTCATTACGGTATTAGGCGGCATCTACCTGTTACACGAACGGGATCATTTTCGGCGGAAACTTTTGGCTGGGATAATCGCGTTTGCCGGGGTTATTCTCCTTAAGTAATCGAGCTTTACGGAAGGTCATCGATAAGCGTTGCCCGCGGGACATAGAGGTAGGCAAGCGCCATAAACGCAATCAAAGAACCGGTCATCACCCCAAATATCACCTCGCCGGGTATAAACCAGAGCTTCGCCTGAACGACAGCTTCCGGCAGGGTCTTCACGGCATCCGGTACGGTATAAATTCTCGCAACCCATGCCGCGTACAGCACGGGTAGGATGAATATGTATTGACGGCGGAGCCTCCATGCGATGGATTCCAGCCTGGACATGGAAACCCGTGGGCGTATGAGATTTGAGGCGATCTTGCTTCCCCATTCGTTGATGTGCACTTCGTTTTTCCCGGACAGAATCGGTGCAATCACATGTTCCTCAAATAACCTCGTACGTGCACGGAGCATGACGTAATAACGGAATCTCCTGGCCTCGATATACAGAAAGAACAATATGATGAGGTAGTTGGTCATAATGATCGTATGCGGTGCGCGCGGCTCACCGAACGCGAATGACAGGATGGCACCGGTCACGACAATAACCCAATTGCTGGTTACGTCCATCCTGTTCCGCCAGACGGTTTCCCGGTATACTTCCGCACGGTAATAATGGAAAAGGAATCCGTAATACTGGTCGCTCAAGTTGCTGGGGCCATCCATATACAATAATTATAACACTCAAAAGTAATATAGCTTACTTGTGGTGGAACGGGCGTCAACCTATAATTGCCGGAGAACTCATGAATATATATATCGTTGTCGCGGATTTCGATGCGACAATCACCAAAGCGCAGCAAAAAGAATTGGAACGATACGGCACCGTCTTTCACGTCACCCATCACGGGCGGCTTCGTGATATTGCCGAACTTACGAAAGATCCTGAGGAAAAAATCCTTGCCCTGAGCCCAACCGCGTTTGACTGGAAACTCGATACCGGCGAGATTGACGCAATCCCCAACGTCAAAGCCGTCATCACGCAATCGACGTCGTTTGACTGGCTCAACCCGGCAGCACTCAAAAAGCAGGGCATTATCGCCTGCAACTGTCCGGGATTTTCCAGTGAATCGGTTGCGGAATACGCGTTTGCCATGGCGATCGACGTGTCCCGGAGACTCCCCCTCATCATAAAAAACAACTGGAAAGCGGATACTAACATGGGATCCATGCTGCTGTCGGGAAAAACGCTCGGCGCTGTCGGCATGGGAAGGATCGGCCGGGCCATGGCGGCAAAAGGTAAAGGCCTGGGCATGCATGTCTTGTACTGGTCCCAAAACAGCCGCACGCCAGACTATGAATACGCCGAGCTCCCCGACCTGTTCCGGCGTGCCGATGTGCTCATGCCGGCGCTTGCCGTAAACGACGATACCGCGAAACTTATTACGAAGGAACGTATCGATACCCTCAAGCCATCTGCAGTCGTGGTCGGCATCGGCAGGGTCAAGAATCTCCTGCCGCAGGATCATATACTCGCAAAGGTTGCGGACAATACGCTCGGAGGGTTCGCATTTGAAGGAAGCGACACCAAAGTGTTTACGGAATACGAAGGTAACGTCTGGGCGCTTCCTGCCCTTGCCTGGGTCACCAACGAATCCATGGAGCGGCTCGTCGATATCTGGGTAGAGAACATGATCGCTGCCGCAACCGGGAAGCCCCAAAATGTCATAAACCGATGAAGGCAAGAATCCCAATCATCGGCAATGTTTCCGCCCGCACGCTATCCATCGGGTTTCTCGTAATCGTTTCCGCTTCATACACGCTCCTATCGATCGCCGCCCGGTTACTTTCCGAGGGCTTCCAACCCATGACCCAGGTATGGCTCCGCATAGCGCTCGGTACTGTCGCGTTAACGCTTATTCTCAGGAAACAACTCCGTTGGAAACGCATGCTGGGAATGCCTGCCCGCGACCGGTGGATCCTGCTTTCCATGGGCACGATTGGTTACTCGGTAGCCGTGTACTTCGTTACCTTGGGCGCGATCAACGCGAAGCTCGTCAATGTCTCGGTCATATTCGCATCCGCGCCGCTGTTTGCGTATCTCTACGCGTATCTGTTCCTGAAAAAACCGTTCGACGGCAAGCTCCTGGGACTTCTCTTAGTTTCCCTCCTTGGTATTGCCGTCGTTGCCACGAAGTCGTTCGTTCCGCTGCTTGCGCCATTCGGTGTTGGAGAATGGTATACCCTAATAGCAACCGCTACGATGACATGGTTTTTCGTGGGGAGAAAGACGTTAAGTCCGCATCTTAACACCAGTGAGATCACCATCGCCGTTATGACTATCGCAGCGGTTTCCGGATTTCTCATCGCGCTCATTCGGGGAGAAACGATCACACTTTCTGCATTTACGAACACCCACGTCCTCTTGGGGCTTGCCATCGGCGGATTTATGAATGCGCTCGTCAATCCCATCGAAATTTACGCGTTCAAACATCTTGATGCGGTGCTCGGCAGCCAGATTCTCCTTCTGGAAACCGTTTTCTCCCTAATCTTCGGATTTCTCTTCTATGCGGAACTTGCGTCACTGCCGGAATTTGTCGGCGGCCTTATCATTATCGGATCGGTATATATCGCAAATAAATTACCGCAATGAAGTTACGGGCTGGGTTTCTTTTTGCCATATCGGGATCGGTCGTCTGGGCAATCGCTATCGTGCTCTATCGTATCGTGCTCTCCGCCGGGGAGAATCCGTTTAACTTAACATTCTGGACCACTGTCCTTGCTTTTCCCTACTGGACGGCACTCCTTTTTAAGGAACGGAAAAGTGTTATAAAACTTAAAAGATCCGACTACGTCCTCCTTGCAGCCATGGCACTTGTTAGCTCGGTCGGGGTCGGACTCGCGGAAGTATTCGCGCTCCAAAACAGCCCGGCCGTCAATTTCGCGTTCCTTATACGCACCGTCACCCTGTTTACGATCGTATTCGCATTCGTGTTCCTCCGCGAAGCGATAACCAAGAACAAACTGTTTCTTATGATTGTCTTGCTGACCGGCTCCTATCTCCTGGCTACCGGCGGACAAAGCATCAGGTTCACGCGCGGCGATTTATTCACCATCCTTGAGGCGATGCTCATCGCCTTCGGCACAAATGTCCTGGGAAAACTTTCCACAAACAGGATGCCCGCAAATACGGTTTCATCCGTGCGTTTCATGATGTCGGTACTCCCGCTCATCATCCTGGCACTGGCAAACACGACGGTCAGGGTCCCCATGAATATGCCGCTCGTCCTCCTCATCACCTTCCTTGATTTTCTCCTGGCATACCTCATCTTCCAGGCGTTCAAGCATTCGACTGCAACGTTTATGACGATGATCATGTCATTTACCCCCGTCTTCGTTGCACTTATCGCGTTCCCCCTGCTGGGGGAAACGCTTACTCCCGTCCAGCTTGTCGGTGGCGGACTCATCGTTGCCGGAGGCATCATGGTAGAAGCGCTAAAAATCTAATGCGTCATGAAGTCTAAAATCATTGATTATCTCGCCTACGGATTTGTCGCCCTCTACACCATTGCCGCATCGCTCGTTTCCCTTCATCGGTTCTGGCAATACGAGGTGTTTTATTACGATTTCGGCATCTACGACCAGGCGATTTGGAATATCGCTCATTTTCGTCCGCCCGTTATCGACCACTTCGTCATCGGCGGCAAATGGATATTCGCGGACCATTTCGGCCCGAGTATTTTCCTCCTTTCACCTGTGTACTGGGTAACCGACCGTCCGGAAGCCATGCTCATCGCGCAAGCTGTCCTCGCGGGATTATCGGGACTGGTTATCTATGCACTCGCCCGGCATGTCCTCAAGCGGAACATCGCCTCATTTGGCATCACCGCTGCGTACCTCATGTTCATCGGTCTGCAAAACGCACTCATCTCGGACATCCATGATGTCACGTTCATGGTGTTGCCTTTGTCCCTAACGCTTTACGCTTTTGCGAAACGGCGTATGACTCTCTTCTGGATATCGTTTCTCATCACCCTCGGATTCAAGGAAAGCACCGGTTTCTTGGGGATGGGTATTGCCATGCTGATATTCGTAACGGAACGGTCATGGCGGAAAACGGCGCTCTATGTCGCAGCAGTATCAATCCTATGGAGTATCGCAACGACACAGTGGATCATTCCGTATTTCTACGGCCGACGGTACTTCTACACGCCGACGTGGGACGCCAACCCCATTACTTTACTTTGGATGTTTTTCGACGATCCCCAGAAACGGCGGACCGTATTCTATAGCCTGATGAACTTCGGATTCTTCCCGATTTTTTATCCGCCTTCGTGGCCGATGATCATCCAGGACCTGGCGACGCGGTTTCTCCAGAAAGACTTCACATTGCGATGGGGACTCGGACTCCATTACAGCACCCAAATGGCGGTAATCCTGGCGTATGCATCGGTTATGGGGCTTTCCTCAGTCGCCAAGAAATTCCGATACAAAGCAATCATCCCCGTTGCCGGAATATTACTCGTCCTCATTGCGGCCGTATTGCACCGCTTCATACTGCGCGGACCGTTGGGACTTTCGTATAATCCGGCATTTTATGCAAACACGAAAAATTTCGGCTTCCTCAACAACCTTATATCCCGGGTGCCAAAAGGAGCAACTGTCATGACGATGAATAATATCGCGCCACATATGCTCCACACACACCATGTGTACCTGTTACGGGCGGTTTATGACGACTATCTGCCTGAGTATTTCGTGCTGGATTTGCGAAGCGGCCAGAACTTTAACAATTTCTTCGGGGCGGATATAGAGGCGCTTAAACTGACACTCCCCAAGGATACCCGATATGAGGAGTTTTATAAAAACGGCGACCAAGTGATCTACAAACGGAAAATTTAAGTCAGTCCGTGTTTTTTGGCAAACGCGTCGAGCTTATCGAACGCCTGATGAATATGCGTTGCGTCAGCCGCAAACGACATACGGACGTGTCCTTCGCCCGAAGGGCCCATACCGCCGCCGGGAATCGTGATCACGCGGGCTTCATCAACGAGGAATTTCGCAAAGTCCATCGCATTCATATCAAATCCGTGATACCGCGCGAAAATATAGTACGCTCCGTCCGGCGGATGATACGAAAACAGTTTCGGCAGCCGGTCAAGACGCTGGCATATGGCAGCCCTGCTTTCCGTAAATTTTTTCCGGAACCCTTCCATCGCATCCTCACCCCTGGGATCCGTAAGCGCGATGGTAGCGGCGACCATCGACGGCGTCGGGGGAGCAACGCTCATATAAATCTGCATAGCGAAAATCTTTTCGATGATTTCAGGATGGGCATACGCATAGCCTATCCTCCATCCCGTCATGGCATACTCTTTGGAAAAACTCCGGCAGACAACAATCCGGTCCCGAAGTTCGGGTATGCAAAGAGGGCTATATACGGGCATCCCGTACGAAAGGAAATAGTACGCTTCGTCCAAAATCAGGATAAGATCGTTGCGTATCACGATATCGGATAGCTTCCGCACTTCTTCTTCCGTAAGTACGGTACCCGTAGGGTTATTGGGATTTGTAAGGATGATGAGTTTGGTCCGGGGGGTTATTGAAGCTTCCAGTTTCGGTAGATCAATCGCCCAGCCGTGCGCTTCCGATAGCGGCACGAATATTGCTTTCGCCTGTGCGACATGGATGTGTGATAAGTGCAGCGGGTAACTCGGATCAAAATATATGACTTCGTCTCCCGGCGCCAGTAACGACAGTATCGCGGCAAACAAGGCGCCGGCGCCGCCGACCGTCACCGCCAAACGTTCAAGCGGAGGGGTAAAACCGTAATCTTTGTACATCTGCCGGGCAATAGCCTCTTTAAGCGTTGTCAAAATATCCGGCTTGGTGTCTGCGTACATCCCGACTAACGGGTCCGACATTGCGCGCGCATGAAGCTCGTCATAAATAAACGTCGGCGTCGGGAATAATGGTGTGCCCTGACCTAACGATACGACATCGGGGTACTTCGCGCCGTACCGCATCATAAAACTGATGCCTGCATTCGGAGGATTCGTCACTCTCGCACTGAAACGATACATAGAGGCATTATACCGCACAATTAGGCGGTATCAGCGTTTCTTCGGAAGGTTCTTGAAGCGTTTCCGCAAGGCATTCGTCGTTTCCGCTCCCTGCTGCTGAAGTTCCTCCAGGTGGGCAAGTGCCGTATCGATCCGTTCGACTGCGGAATCCGTCAGCTCTTCCTTCTTTTCGTCAATCGTGTCGATCACCGTCTCTTTGATTTTCTCTCCCTGCCTCACGAGATCCTTGCCTTTTTGTTGCAGCTCATCCAGCCGGTCTTCCAGTTCGTCGAGTAGATCCTTGCCTTTGTGCTCGAGCAGTTTGCTTGTTTTCTTCCCTTCCTTGGTACCGAGGAAGAATATGATCAGCGCGCCGATTAAGCCCCCGATAAAAAACCCAAATAGGAATTTTCCGTCCGAATGATTGTTCTCCGACATGTCAGGATTCTCCTTCCTCGTCATCGTTTTTTTTCCGAAACGACTTGAATACCGATAGCGCCGCCTTTATCCCGCTTACGACACCGGACATGCTGGAGACGGAATCGCCGACGGTTCCGGTTACCTTCTTGGCGTCATCAAGCATGGTATTGGTCTTGAATATGGCGGTACGGATTTCCTTGAGGATGTACCACACCTGCACGCCCAAAACGACAAGGAGGAGGGTTAGAATGAAGCTAATCGCGATGATGGTGATTTGAACCGGATCCATGGGCAGTGAATGTATGACTAGTATCTCCCAAATGACAATAACTGTCAACCAGTCGAAACCGGGTCTATATGTGACTTTCTACGGCTGGAATCCAACCTCGCGAACGACTGTCGTTACTATCCCGAACCGTGATGTGGACGTAACCGTAATCTTATTGACACCTGCTTCGACCGGCACCCGATCATAGAATCTGCCGTCGTCCCGGACGATCGTGGATACGCCGTTGATGGTTACCGACGCGTCCGGATCGGTTTTCCCCTCGACAACGACGCGCTCCTCTTTCACGATCTCGTTATTCTCCGGCGTGTCCACGGCAAGCGGAGGAGCTTGGCGCGTCCGGACGTACTGGCTACCAAGGTACGCAAAAAACAGGAGCAAGAGCAATCCGACGAGAATCCCGACAAATCTGCCCGGAGTCAAATGCACCAATGGTTTATTGAGGGGATCCGCTACCCCCTTGGGAATAAGACTTGCTTTTGTTACCTCCGTCGTCTGCCGACGGAAGAATGCCATGATCGCATCCGACGAAAGTCCCAAAAACTCGGCATAATTCCGCACAAATCCCTTGGCATAGGATGGGCTCGGGAGCTGCCGGAAATCATCCGCTTCCAACGCACGGATATACTTTTCCCTGATCTTTGTCGCGCGTTCCACGTCCGCCGGGGTCAGTCCTTTCGTAATACGCGCTTCCTTGAGCATGACACCAACGGTTTTCATGGTGGGCTATCCTTGGGTTTCTGTGCTCGCCTGGCTCAAGTAATCATCGGGGTTTTTGATGAGTACATCGCGCGGTTTTGATCCTTCGCCCGGTCCGATAATACCGGCCATCTCCAGCTGATCCAGGATGCGCGCCGCCCGCGCGTACCCCACGGAAAGCCTACGCTGCAAAAGCGATGCCGAAGCCTTGTCATACTGACACACGAGTCGCAATGCATCTTCAAACAACGGGTCCTTGCCGTCTGCGGTGCCGCCTCCGGCACCACCTTTCTTCGTCGCGGCCCCGGCCTGGTTCAAAACCTCTTCCGTGTAATGCACTTCGACGGATTTGCTCTTGAAAAATTCAACGACTTTATTAACTTCCTTCTCGGAAACGAAGGTCCCCTGGATACGCATCGGCTTGGCCTGGTCGGGCGGAACATACAACATGTCTCCCCGCCCCAAAAGTTTCTCGGCGCCCGGCATGTCGATGATGACCCGGGAATCGATCATGGACGAAACGTTGAATGCGATACGAGCCGGAATATTCGCTTTGATGAGCCCGGTGATGACGTCAACCGACGGCCGCTGTGTCGCGACGACCAGGTGGATACCGGTTGCCCGCGCCATCTGTGCCAACCTGCAGATCGTATCCTCTACCTCAACCGGCGCATACGCCATAAGGTCGGCAAGCTCATCGATAATGATGACGATATACGGGACCGCCTGGAATCCGGATAATTCGTTGAAGCTATCGATGTTCCGGACCCCCACTTCCGCAAATTGTTTATACCGGCGCTCCATTTCGGCAACCGCCCACCGCAATGCCGAAAGTATTTTATCGGCTTCGACGATGACGGGCGTTAATAGATGGGGGATCCCGTTGTAACCTACGAGTTCGACCCGTTTCGGATCGACCAGGATTAGACGCACGTCTGCGGGCGTTGTGCGGAAGAGAAGGCTGCAGATCCATGCGTTAAGAAGTACCGATTTTCCTGATCCCGTCGTGCCGGCAACCAGCACGTGCGGCATTTTGGCAATGTCTCCGACCATGGGGCTTCCCGATACGTCAAGTCCGAGCGTTACGGCAAGCTTGCTCTTTGCTTTTCTCAGGGTGTCGGACGAAAGCATCTTTTTGAGCGTCACGAACTCCAGTCCGCGGTTGGGCACTTCTATTCCGACAAGGTCGCGCCCTGGGATAGGCGCTTCGATACGGACCTGTCCGGTGGGAGCGGCAAGAGCAAGCGCCATATCGTTTCCAAGCGAGGTAATCTTGGAAACCTTCGTCCCCTGCGATAGCCGCATGGCGTACTGGGTAACGGCCGGACCGGGATTCACTTCGACAACTTGGGCGCGTATGCCGAAACTGTCCAGCGTCTTTTCTATGGTATCGGCATTTTTCCGCACGTCTCCGCGGTCTACTTTCTCACCCGGGCCTTCCGAAAGAATGCCGGCGTCCGGGTATTCCCACAATTTCATATCCTGGCTGTTTTGTAGTCCCTGCGATAACCCCATCTTGTCCGTGCCACCGGACTTGGCAACAGCAGGCGTCAAGGCAGGAGCTTTTCCGGCCGCAACCGGCGGGGGAGTCACGGGCATTTTCATGAGCGGCTTGTCCCCTTCCGGCTCCCGGATCTTAAGCTGTTCGGTCCTCCCGCCGATAACAAGATCCGGTTTCTTTTTGGTACCCAGGGAGGCAAACCATTCGAATATCGTCTGCGCTCCCATCAGAAGAAAATTGATAAACCTGTCAAGCGAGGTATTAAAAAGTACGATGACGCCGATAAGTATGACTGCAAGGAAAAGGAGGGTCGCCCCCTCCGCGGCGATTGCCTCCGAGGTGAGATTCCAGAGTCCGGCGCCGATGTCGCCCGCGCTGGTTAACGAGAGCAGCCCAAACAGGATGATGCCCAGTCCCAACGGAACGTTCTGGCTCCCCAACTCCGATTTCACCTTGAAAAACAACGTGCTTGCCGAAACAAGGAAGATTGGCAGTAAGTACATGACCCACCCGAAATGGGCAACCAGGCTGTCCCGGAGCGAGGTGAGCATCGCACCCTCCCCGAAAAACGACAGGGAGATGGCCGCGGCAAACAGCCAGAACCATATGGCGGCAACGGTATAGACTGTTTGTTTTTTCAGCTTCAAACCGAATTTCTTCCGTTTATGGTATTTGCGTTTGGATTTGGACTTCAATTTAAATGCCATAAAAGCTCTTTCTAGTATAGGAATGACCGTGTCTCAATGCAACGAACGCCCCCCTATCCCCTGTTCTAATATATCCTATAGTATTTATAGGGAAACTGTCAAGTTCAGACTTCCAAAACGACCGGCACGATGAGCGGGCTCCTTCCGGTTTCCTTGAGAAGAAATTCCTTGAGGGAATCCTCTATCCTTTTTCTGACGAATTGCCAATCAGTAATCCTCCCCTTCCGAAGCGAAAGTGCTCGCGAAACGACGCTTCCGGCTTCAGAAAGAAGCTGCCGGGATCCTTTGACATAGACAAATCCCCGCGTGATGATCTCGGGACTTGCAGTCATTTTGCCGGTCGCCTCCTCTATGGGCACGACCACGACCACGATCCCCTCATGCGCGATCGTCTGCCGGTCCCTCAAAACGACATCGCCGACGTCGCCAATCCCCAAGCCGTCGACCATAATATGCTCAAGCGTCAGATGGTCAACGACTCTGGGTGGTCCGTGGGGCGTAAACTCAACCACTTCCCCATCCTCAGGAATGAGTACCCGTTTTTTGTCATATCCCAAATCGGAAGCCAGCCTGCGGTATTGCATCAGGTGCTTATACGTGCCGCCGATCGGCCAGACATACCGGGGACCTACCGCCGAAAGGAGCAGCATCATATCCCCCGAGCTACCGTGCCCGGAAACATGCAGGTCTTCCATGATGTCGCTGTAGGAGACCCGCGCGCCATGCCGGTAGATCTGATCGATCAGCTTATTCACGTCGTTTTCCCGGCCGGGGATGGGATCTGCGGATAGGATGACGGTATCCTGATCAGTCAACTTGACGAGCTTGTGGGCGTCGTTTGCAATCCTTGAGAGATTGGATGTCGGTTGCCCTTGCGCGCCGGCTACCACCAAAAACTGTTTGCTGGGAGGCATCCGTTTGAGATCGCGGTCGGTGATGATCGCGTCGCGGGCAAAACGCATATATCCCAGTTTCACCGACTCTTCAACGTTCTGGTCTATAGAACGGCCGAGGAAGGCGATTTTCCGCCCGTATTTTTGCGCAAGCTCGATTGCAAGCTGGATCCGGGACACGTTTGAAGACTGCGTCGTGAACAAAACTTTCCCGTTGCAAAGCCTAAGCTCTTTCTCTATCGTTTCGCCGATGATCTGTTCCGATGGCGTGAATCCCGGCCGTTCGCTCCCCAGGCTATCGGAAAGCATGCACAGGACTCCCTTCCTGCCGACTGCATTTATTTTTTCTAGCTCGGAAGGCTTGCCGTCGAGCGGCGTCGGGTCGAATTTGAAATCGCTGCCATGGTAAAAAATGCCGACTGGCGTTTCAATGACCAGGTGCGACGTATCCGGAACCGAATGGGTGAGCCGGATAAACGACACGCGGAAAACGCCCGCGTCAACCGTCTGGTCGTACCGCATGGGACGCACCCTGTCCTTTACCACCGTTTCCTTGAGCTTCAGGTTTGCAAACGCGGCCGCTAGGGTGGGCCCATACATCGGGATTCTCCCCAACTTCGGCAGAATATACGGAATGCCGCCGATATGGTCGTCATGCCCGTGGGTAAACACGAGTCCGCGGATTTTATCCCGTTTGTCCGATAAGTACCGGACATCAGGAATGACGAGGTCGACGCCGAACATTTCCGCATCCGGAAACCCGATGCCGCAGTCGACTATCAGGATATCCTTTATTTTCCCGTCATAGCGGTACTCATACACATACATGTTCTTCGTCACATTCCCGGCACCTCCCAACGGGACGATACGCACCGAATCCTTACCGGTACCCTTTGATTCACTTTTCCCCTCGTACACCTGACGTTTTTGGGGTAAAAAAAATTTTCTCATACTCTACTCCTTTACTAACATACGACCATGGACAGAAGTGTGTTTATCCGATGGTCGGTATACATTGAAACGTTAATACACGTCAATGAAATCTTTAATATTATCGGCAGTTATGTGGAACGTTTTCTCCCTGCCCTCCACAATGGACAGCGCAACTTTCCGACAGACGCTGTTTAACGTCCGTTCGATCGAACGGATACCCGCGTCGAACCCCAGGGGGCGTACGAGTTTCGCCCACATCGCCTCGTCGACGGTCAGATTGTCAGGCGTCAGACCCGATTCCTTCATAAGTGCGGGCATGACGTACTTTTTGGCAATCTCGATCTTTTCTGCATCCGTGTACGAAGGCATCTGGATAGGCTCGAGACGGTCAAGGACGGCGGTAGCGATATTCGTCGTATTATTGCTCGTTGCGATAAACAATACTTCCGACAGATCAAACGGGTAGTCGAGATAGTGGTCGACGAACGCGGAATTCTGCTCCGGATCAAGAAGCTCGACCAAAACTCCCATGATATCCCCCCGTGCATGCTCGGAGACGCGGTCTATCTCGTCAAGAAGAACGACCGGATTCTTCGTCCCGGCAAACCGGAGGCCCTTGAGGATAAGCCCGATTTCCGCGTCAGGCCGGACGCGTGACTGACCCCGAAGCTCGAGCGCATCGGACATGCCGCCGAAGGCGATACGGACAAACCGCCGTCCCATCGCCTGCGCTACTGATTTGGCGAGTGTCGTTTTTCCCGTACCTACCAAACCCACGAGACAAAGGATTGGTGCTCTCCGGGCAAGCATCGCGTGCGTCGATTTTGCTTCCGCCTCACGGGTATCCTCGTTTTTCCGCTCCTCGGTCCACCGGCTCTGGTTGAGCTTAATAACCGCCAGGTACTCGAGGATCCGCTCCTTAACCGGCTGCAGTCCGTAATGATGCGACTCGAGGATTGTCCTGGCGTTGGCAAGATCCAGCTCGTCGGTGCTTCTGGTATTCCACGGAAGGCTGACGACCCAGTCGATATACCGGAGCATCTGCTCAATGTGGACTCTTGCCGAGATATCGTGCTCAAGCCGTTCTATCTCTTCAAGGTTAGCGATCACCCGCGTTTCCATCTCTGGAGGAACCTGCACTTCCTTGAGTTTTTTTCGAAGCACTCCTACCTCATCTAACAGTCGTGACATAGTAGTATCATAACAAATTCATCCTGTTAATTCTTACCCATTCCTTCTTACTTAGCCATGATGCCGACCGCCGCACAGCGGGCGGAGATATCCGTATCCGTGAGCATATCGTTCCGGATTTTCGGAGTGATATCGGTCATCTCTCCCCGGGCATCGACCGCCACCCCGAATAGCGAGGTGCGCGGATCCATAACTCCCAAGCCGTTCGGTACGCACACTTCATTGGCGGCCGCATCCATGCTACCCGTAAACATCGCCAACGTTTGTATTCCGCTTCTTGACCGGAGAAACGCCAGGTGACTTCTGTAATCCTGAGGATCGACGTATCGGTTTTCTGAGTTGTCAAAAAACACGATTGGCGATGGGACTGTAGGAATGATGAGCCGTTCAAGAAGCGCCATGTTCCGATCCACGATAGCGACGTTTCGGTACGATTCCATGATACGGAACGCATCTGATGCGGCGTACCAGGAAATAACGACGATTGCTGCTCCTGCCACCCACCGAAGGCCAGGTGCAAGCCTTCCGATACCGTAGGCAAGAAGCAACGAAAGGCCAACCGCGGGGATGACGAAATGCCGGTGCGTCACCGATACGATATAGTCCGGATCGGACGACCATTGTACAAAGATCGATGCCATGATCCACTATCCGGCAAATACGACAAGCGGCACCGACTTTGTTTTGCGTACCAATGCCCGTACCGTACTCAAACCAAACAGCGTCAGGGCAACCGCACCGGTTACCATTGACCCCATGCTCCTCTGACTCCTGCCCAAATCGAACGGGGTGCGTGCAACAGGAACAATCCAACCGGAAACCATGTTCCCGATACTCGCAAAATATGTGAGAAGCCGCGGAAACAACGAATGGACCGAACCGGAAAACCAGTATCCCCCATACCATTTCGTAAGCGCAGGCATAAACGCGAGTTCCACATACACGGAAAGTATGGTAACGACGGCAAATGCGGGCACCATGCGGCGTTTTTCGATCTTCAGAAACGATGTTGTAGGGAACATAAACGGTATCCAGATAAGAAACAGCGCGCGCATCGGGTCAGCCACTATGGCAAGTACCACCCACAACCATCCGGCAAAAGGAAACGATGTCCGATTTTGCACGGATCTGACATATATTGCCGCCGCCTGACTTAAGAATATGACGTCCAGAAGAACGACATATGCGCTTGGCCAACTAATTGCCTCCAGTCCCAACGGGAGCAGCGCAAAAATCAATGTGCTTACGATCGCGCCGGTTGACGATCCCAAAAGTACTACTCCTAGATCGTATACGGCCACACTGGCAGCACCTTTCAACAGAATTCCTGCGGATTGCCAGAGCAGAGCATTCGTACCAAAGATCGGGTACAGCACATAAAACTCGAACATGGTCCCCGGATGGAGCCAGCTTATGACGGGATACCTAAAACGATGCGTCACCAGCCAGAAGTAATTCCAGTCATCTTCCCACAGGGAAAATCCCAGTCCCCTCCCGAACATGAGAAGGGTGACAAGAACCAGTAGCCCGAAGAGCGCCAGACGGGTTGGCTTCAGAAATGACTGCACGAAGCGATCGTATCACACAACGGCTTAATACCTTCTGCGTCCGCCGCCGTAGCCGCCACGACCCCCGCGGCCGCCACCGCCGCGATGATCACGGCCTCCGCCGCCACCGCCGCGTTGTTCACGCCGCTCAGCGGATTTCTTTTCCGCGTCTTCTCCGAAAAGCATCGAGAGATTGATTCTTCTCATATCGTCGATTTCCATGACCCGGACTTTTACGACCTGGTCCAAAGAAACGACAGCGTTCGGATCATCAACGTAATCCGTACTCATTTGGGAGACGTGTACCATCCCCTCCTTGCCGGGAAGGATCTCCACAAAAGCTCCGAAAGGAAGGATTCGCTTGACCGGACCTTCATACTCTTCACCGACTTGTACGTCGTGCGTGAGGCCCTCGACCCAATCGACTGCCTTTTGTACACCTTCTGCGTCAGTTCCCGAGATAAATACCGATCCGTCATCGTTGACGTCCACGGTGGCACCGGTAACGGCAATGATGTTTCTGATCACTTTGCCTCCGGGCCCGATCACCTCGCCTATGCGTTCCGTCGGAATCTTGATGACTTTCACCTTAGGAGCGTACTGCGATACGGCCGACCGGGGGGTTGCGATGACTGCCTCAATTTTGGCAAGTATCATCTCCCGTGCGGTTTTTGCCCGCTCCAGCGTACCTTCCACGATCTCATCGGTCAGCCCGTCGATTTTGATGTCGAGCTGGATTGCCGTGATGCCGTTTTTGGTACCGGCAACTTTAAAGTCCATGTCGCCGGAGAAATCCTCGATGCCGAGGATATCGGTCAGCAACACAAATTTCTTAGCATCGGACATGAGACCTACGGAAATGCCGGCAACCGGAGCCTTGATCGGCACGCCCGCGTCCATAAGAGCCAATGTCGAACCGCAGGTTGACGCCATGGAAGTCGAACCATTGCTGCTCATAATCTCGGATACGAGCCGTATGGTATACGGGAACTCTTCTTCGCTCGGAATAACGGACATAAGAGCCCGCTCGGCAAGCGCCCCGTGCCCGATTTCCCGACGGCTTGGTGTCCCCATCCGGCCGGTTTCACCGACTGAATATGGAGGCATGCTGTAGTGATGGATGTACCGCTTGGATTCCTCTCCCATCGGGCTTTCGATAAGCTGCTCGAGACTCGGCGTGCCAAGGGTGGCAACCGTAAGCGCCTGGGTTTGTCCCCTTTTGAACATCGCACTACCATGGGTTCTTGAAAGAATGCCCACTTCGATTTCTATCGGCCGGACCTCATCGATTTTGCGTCCGTCGAACCGCTTGCCGTGCATAAGCACGTTTTCTTTGACCTGTTTCTTAAACAGGCTGTCCAATGCGCCTTCGATATCTTTCAGGCTATAGTCCGCACCGTAGGCTTCGGATATGACTTTAGCAAGCTCGGCAACTTCCGTGCCGCCGAATTCCTTCTCCGCTTTTTTAGCAAATGCCGCATCCATTTCCTTGCGGTAATCCTTTTCGATCTTCTTTTTCAGCTCATCCACTTCGGATACTTCCTTAAGCTCTGTTTTTGGCTTGCCAACTTCCTTAACCAATGACTCGATCAAGTCGATAATCTGTCCGTTGGCCTTTTTGGCTTCCAGCACGGCGTCATACACAACTGCTTCCGGCGTTTCACAGAATCCGCCTTCAAGCATGACCACTTTCTCACGGCTACTTGATACGATGAAATCAAATTCACTCGTTTCCTGCTCAAGGACGGTCGGATTAACGATGAATGCACCCGTTCCCGACTCCGCGTCCTTGATATAGCCGACACGGACTCCCGCGATCGGCCCATTCCACGGAACGGGAGAAATGGCAATGGCTGCCGATGTGGCGACCAATCCAAGGACATCCGGATCGTTGACACCGTCTACGGATAGAACGGTGATGACGACTTGAACGTCGTGGTTGTAGGATTTCGGGAACAATGGCCGGATACTCCGGTCGATGACCCGCCCGGCAAGCACGGCATCATCAGTGGGTCTGCCTTCACGCTTTACCCACCGTGATCCTTTGATCCGTCCTCCGGCATAGAGCCGTTCGACGTACTCAACGGACAACGGGAAATAGTCGAGCGTCGTTTCCTTGGACGAAGCGGTGACAGTCGCAAGGACCATCGTTTCGCCGTATTTGGCAAGGACTGCGGCGGATGCCTGTTCGGCAAACCGTCCGACTTCCAGCGTCAGCGTTTTCCCTGCGATTTCCGCAGTTTTGGTAATAATCTTCATAGGATTATGAAGCTCCGGGGCGTTGGGAAGTATAAGTGTCGCTAGGGATTGAAGATAGAAAACGGAAGACTCCTTTTTCTACTTCTATACTCTATCCTCGACCACTAGCACCCTATCTTCCAACACCGCGTGCCTAAAAGTAAATTATGTTAATCCTAACTTTTCCTTGATTTGTACGAATCGTTTCTTATCTTTCTTTTCGAGATAGTTAAGAAGCCTTCGCCGTTTGCTTACGATTCCCAGAAGTCCCCGTCGGGAATGATTGTCATGGGGATTGCTCCGCAAGTGTCCGACGAGCTTTTCGATTCTTCGGGTGAGCAGGGCAATCTGCACTTCAGGGCTTCCGGTATCTCCGGTTTTCACCGCAAACTGCATGATAATTTCCTGCTTCTCGGGAGATGGTATTGCCGCTTCCTCTTCGGAAACCGCTTTGGCTTTTGCCGCTTTCACGGGCTTTTCCTTTTTATCGGCCTTGACCGGTTTTGCGGCCGGTTTCTTTGCTGCTTTCGTTACTTTTTCCGCTTTTGATGCTTTCTTTGCTGGCATAATAGTGATTCTAAAAAGACCGTTTTACGGCTCTCAAGGCTCTTATTATACGACAATCGCTGAAAAATTACCAGGGGCTGTTAGCGGCATCAGAGAAGCGAACCGGAACTCTTGAAAATTTTCGGCTTCAGCCAGTCGGACGGCGGCTGGGACGGTTTCTTCCCATCGACCTCGGGAACAACGGGTTGCGGCTGGGGTACGGCAGGCGCTGCCACCGGCTGCGGTTCGGGAGAGGGGACATTCGATTGGGCTTGCGGCGCCTTTGCCGCCGGAACCGGCTGGCTCTGGATAAACACCTGCGGCTCCGCCGGGGCTTTGGGCGTCTCCGGGACCCCGAATCGCTTTGCACCCGCTTTAAGACAGACTGATGCGACTTCAAACGCCATACTGGTCACGTTCGGATTTTGGAAATTGTTCGTCGCGTCATAAACGGCATTCAAGAGATTTGTCGCGATGTCTGCCGTCAGCTTCACCCCAAGGGTGGCCATTAATTCGGCGACCAATTCCGTCGTGCTGGAAGCACCCGGGTCGACCAGGTTGAGCTGCCCGTAATTCGTATTTTCGTTATGGAAATCCACGTTGATAAGAGGCTTACCCGCAATGAAATCTTTCTGCTTGGTATACACGTCCCCAAGTAGTCCGAGATTCACCGTATCCACGGAAATGATGAGGTCTGAAGAAACTCCCTGGTAATCGTATTGCACCGAATCTCCGCTCAACGGCTCGTACCCCGGTCGGTGTTCGACCACGAGGTTGAATTTCTTCCCCTCGATGTTGTAGCTTACTTTTTCGATGGATCCATCCACGTAATCGAAGGATATGACGAAGTTCTTTTTACCGAAGTCCCGGACGACCTTATCGATACCCACAAAACTCGAGAGTTTGACGGTCATCGCATCCGGACATACGACCGTCGCTTTCTTGCCGAGGGATATAAGTCCGAGCATGAGCGCCAGACTCCCTCCCATACTGTCCATAGTCGGGTTCCCGTGGGTGACGATAACGACATCTGTCGATTTCCCCACCATGTCCTTGGCCTGGGTAAGTGCTTCTTCGTAGGTCATAGGATTATCCTGTAGTGAATGCTATTATAGCATCTTGGAGCGTAAAATCAACTTTTTTGTCCAGAAGCACGCCGCATTCCCCGCCTACTTCGACTTTGGTCACGTCGTTTTTCCCCTGCCGGATGGACTTGATGCGGGCCCTTCCTACCTCAGTTTCCCCGCGCATAATCCTGACCATATCTCCCTTCGCGAGTCGCCCGGAGGCTACCTTCGTGCCTGCAATCCGGTCTTTTTCGTACGGGAACTCGGCAATGACCTCGCCCCGGCCCAATTCCCGCTCATGCGTAAGCAAATCTTCCATACCAGCCACGACGTCTTCCATTTCCTCCAGAAGCTCATAGATGATCGAATAGGTTCGGAATACGACTTTCTCGTGCGTGGCCAAGCGCTCTGATCCGGCCCCCAGCTTCACATTGAAACCGATGACGACCGCACCTGTCGCCCTCGCCTCAAGGATGTCCGCTTCCGTAATTTCCCCTAAGGCCGCCCGAACAACATCAATATCTTCCCTGGGGAGCGCTTCCAGCACCGCTTCAAGCGAGCCTGAGGTGTCCGCCTTGATGAGAAGCTTTAACCGTTTCTTTTCGGCGGCGGTCATCGCGGCGAGAAAATCGGCGACACTGGTCTCTTTTTTGGGTCCAGCCTCAGCGGTCGCGGCAGCGGCTTTCGGCGTATCGCCGACCTCGATACCAATAGAGGGAAGCACGGTAAATCCCAGTACTTCCACGGGTTTGCCGGGGCTGGCTTCCGAAACCCTCTCACCCCGCTCATCGGTCATCGCACGGATTTTACCGATCAATTTAACCCCCTCGTAGAGGGTAGCACCGACCGTGAGCGTACCCGACTTCACGAGAATCGTCGCAACCGTCCCCTTGAACTTATCCACCCGTGCCTCGATGACGACTCCCGATTTCGGCCCCTGGGGATCGCCCGAAAGCCCCTTCATATCCGCAACAAGCAAAACAAGTTCGAGAAGTTCGTCAATCCCGGTCCCCACTTTGGCGGAAACCAATGCAAACGGAACATCGCCGCCGAACCCCTCAACCTGCACTTCTACTTTGGCAAGGTCCGATTTCACCTTGTCGACAATTACTCCGGAAAGATCGACCTTGTTGATCGCGACGATCATGGGGATGCCGGCCGCTTTGATCTGCTGGATGGACTCAATAGTTTGCGGCTTGACGGAATCATTTGCCGCAACGACGAGGATTGCTATGTCGGCGGCTGATGCCCCCCGCGAGCGGATTTTGGAAAACGCCTCATGACCCGGCGTATCTATAAACGTGATGAGACGGCTTTTCTTGTCTTTCGTCTTAAGCTCGACCTGGTAAGCGCCGATATGCTGGGTAATACCGCCGTGCTCTCCTTCGGCAACGTTTGCTTTTCGAATGGTATCAAGAAGGGTGGTCTTCCCGTGGTCAACGTGGCCTAATACCGCCACGACGGGCGGCCGCACATACGAAATCGTACCGGACTCTGATCCTTTTGCCATAATTCTCGTTCCTCTTTGCAAACGCTCGCCTCATACTTACGGAGAATCTGTATTCGTCGAGCCTGATTCCTTTGTCTCAGCCGTTTCTTGCGCGGGTTGCTCTTTCTCTGCATCCGGAGCTTCCGTTGCTACCGGTTCTATAGGCACTTCCGCCTTCGCTTCCTCAACGGGCGTTTCTTCCGGTTTTACCTCGGAAGTTGCCGGTGCGGCTTCTGGTTTTGCGGTACCTTCTTTTCCTTTGATATCGATCTTCCAGCCGGTCAGTTTTGCGGCAAGCCGCACATTCCCGCCGTCACGGCCGATGGCTAGGGATAACTGGTCATCCGGCACGGTGACTTCAGCCGCCTGTTTCTGCTCGTTTAAGGCAACCTCCATATCTTTGGCAGGAGCAAGTGACGCCATGATGAATTGCCGCGTATCGTCGCTCCATTGGATAATATCCACCTTCTCGTTTCCGCCAAGCTCATTAATGACTGCCTGGACCCTAACCCCCTTCTGTCCGACACAGGATCCTACCGGGTCGACACCCGGAGCCGATGAGAAAACGGCGACTTTGGTCCGGTTTCCTGCTTCCCGCGCGATGACGCGAAGCTCTACCGACCCCTGCGCGACTTCAGGGACTTCCCGCTTGAAGAGTCCCTCAACCAAGCCTTTGTGCGCACGGGATACGATAATTTCGTTGCCGCGCATCGTTTCCCGGATACCCTCAATATAGAAGGTTAAGCGCTGATTGAGGTGATACCGCTCCGCAGGATTCTGTTCGGAAACCGGCATGACTGCTTGGGTCCTGCCGATATCGACTATCACGTTGGGACCGTCGAACCGTAGGATCATGCCCGGCGCAATCCCGCCGATTTTCTCCTGGTAATCCGAAAGTACCGCCTGCTTTTCCGCTTCCCGGATCCTCTGAAGGATCACCTGCTTGGCTGTCTGCGCGGCAATCCGTCCGAAGCCCGGAGGCGTCACGTCCTTGCCGTCATTAAGGACCCGCGCTTCCCCGGTGTCGGGATTCAAATCTACGGTGAGGGTAAGCAATTCATCTGCGCCGTAATCTTTCCGGTATGCGGCAAGTATCGCGGCTTTTATGGTTTCGAGGACCACGTTGGGGTCAATGCCCCGCTCTGTGGCGACTTGGTTTAACGCTAATGCAAATTCCGATCGGACGACTGCTGGCATGGTTTTCTCCTTCTATTTAGTAAAAAAGGCGGGATCAACCCACCTTCCTCATCGTCAAAACTGGATTTCATTATATACCCTAGCCTGCGGCGCGTCAACCAAATTTGGCGTGCCCGGACATCACCTTAGGGGAACTTTGACCCGTCGGCATCCGCGGGAAACGCCGTTTCGTATTGGCGAAGCATCGTCTGCGCGAGCTTCAGATTGGTAAATAGTACATTCTCCGTTTCCCACGGATCGCGCTCTACGTCATAGAGCTCTGTGGGGATGAACTCCGGCGACCGGATGTCGACAAACAGCTTCCACTTCCCCAACCGTTCGGTAACCTGGTTTCCTTTCTGTGCCACCATTATGCGCGGGTTGATACGCCCGCCCGCCAGGGTCTCCATGACGTTCAACCCGTCAAATTTCCCCGCCTCAGATATGCCAAGCAGGGCAAGGATGGTCGGCGTGACGTCTACCGTTTGGACGTACTCCGACACTGTATGGGCGGCAATCCCCGGGGCCGCCATCATCCAGAGGACCCGTGTATTGGTGTCATAGAGCGTCGTATGGGAAATTTGCCCGTGCTCGCCAAAATCCTCGCCATGATCTGAAAGGATGATGACAACCGTATTTTTGGCAATTGCGGGGTTATTCAAAAATTCAAGGAGCTCCGCGATGGGTCCGCTATCAAGACTCCTGATCCGCTCATCATAAAGCAAGCGCAAATAGTCCAGCTCGTTCCCGTTGGCGGGATTGACCCTGATGAGCGGGTCATACTTGTCCTGGTATTCTGAAAGTATGCGCGGATACCTGCTCAAAAGCCCGCGCTGCGCGTTGAAATCATCCCCCAGATCCGTAAGCGCGGATAATATATGTTCATACGGAATAGGATCCGCATGCGCCAGGTTTATGATGTCGTTACGAAGCGCCAACTTCAGATTAACTAAAAACGTGTCGGATACGTTTGTGACGTCGGACTCGCGCCACAACATCCAGGAATACGCATCGTTCCTGAGTGTTGCCGGGACGTCTTCTTCCTTATAGGGAGGATGAACGTAATACGAATGGATAAACAGGAATGATTTATTCCCGTTTCTTACCTGCCCCTCAAACTTCAAAAGCGCTTCCCGAAACGCCGTTTCCCTACTGTCGAGAACGGTATCAATGCCCCGGGCATATACCCGGTCCTGCGGCATGTGGGGATTCCCGGCCTCCATAAAAAACGTCGTGGCATACCCATGCGCTTTCAGAATCGACGGCAGAAACGGAAGCGATTCGGAAAGCTTCGTGTTATCCGCCTTCGTCATCCGATGGGTTTGCGGATAGGTGCCGGTAAACAGGGACACGTGCGTGGGAAGCGTGTAGTTGGCGTTGCCGTATGCGTGCTCAAAGAGGACGTTGCTCCGTCCGAATGCACATAGGTTGGGCGCCGTATTCTTTTCATACCCCAAACACGGCAGGTGCATCCCGCTTAAGGTGTCCAGTGACACAAGGATCACGTTGCAGTCCTTGCACACGGGGACGGAAGGCGTGCCGGCCCGGCCCCAAATACCCCATACCAACGCCCCAACGAGCGTCAGACAAAACAAAAGAACAACGGGCTTCATTGATCTGACTCTGTTTACCGGCATGATACGTTTCGGAAAAAATCCTTCGCCCCAATTTGCGTTACCTGCTTACGGGTAATGACCTCCATCGAAAACCATGCGCTCCGTTTGGGACAATACAGATACCCCGCGTAACTCACAAACGCCACCTGCGAATCGATGCATGATCCGTATTGCAGGCGGTCGTTAAGGTACCCCGTAAAGTACGTAAGCGCATCCCCGTCCCGCGTTTTCATTATCTGCGGTTTCGGCTTATACATATCGTCGCACCGGATCGTTGCGGACACGGCACCGGGGTATGGAGAAAGCGTAGTATCGTACAGTCCGGCGACCGTTGTCAGCCGGATTTTGGTAAACGTATCGGCGTCAGACTGGGTTACGCCGCGGATTACTTCCAGCCTCATGCGGTCACTGCCGTTGTCCATCATCCCGCGCCAAACGTTTCCCTTCGATTCATACGTTTCCCGGATGCGCCAATGTCTGCCGCGGGCAACGGCAATGCAGGAAAATCCGCGGCAATCCGTTACGAAAACACCGGCCGCTCCCCCGATGGCTACTACCAGCACCGCCAAAACGGACAGTATCAATAGCGTGGTTTTGGGAAAGCGTCGCATCGGTTTCATACACGTATTACCTTATTATAGCGCCCGCAACTGTCTTCGGAATCGTTGTGATTTAGCTTACTAAATCAACCCCAATCCCTTTACACGACCGGGGGTGGTATGCGACACTACACCCAAGGAAAGGGCATTTCCATGAAATTATCGTCACATCAATCCCATCCCTATGCCGGATTTGGCCGGAGGTTTTTGGCGTACGTCATCGACGGATTCTTCGTATCCCTCCTTACCATGCTTTTCCAAACGGCGATAGGCCAGAATCCGTTTACCTACCTTGCCGAAGCCCTCGCCCAAAATCCCGAAAAAATCGCCACCCTCCAGTCCTCCCCGATGTACACCGTTTCCCAGATATCAAGCTATATCGTCTATATCCTCTACACGCTCATATTCTGGACGGCCTACGAGGGTGCGACACCGGGCAAGCGCATCCTGGGAATCCGCATCATCCGGGAAGGAAGCAACAATCTGTCGCTTCCCACCGCGATCGTCCGGATGTTCGGGATGGTTCTGTCTGCCATTCCCCTGGGCTTGGGGTACCTCTGGGTAATCTGGGATAAGAAGAAACAGGCATGGCATGACAAGATGGCGCAGACGGTTGTCATCCGGACCGCGGCAAAAACGAATACGGCGCTTATTGTCATCATGTTCATCATCGCGCTTTGCTATCAGCTCGTTATCTTCGCATCCGGGGGAATCTTAGGATTCATGATCGCCAAGGAGTCAATCGGACTTAAAAAACAGAATTCCGACGCGGTCAAATCGTACAAGGAATCCATAGACTCTCTGTCACCGGAAGCCAAAGCACACTACGAAAAGAGCCAGGAATTATTCGGGCAAATGAAGGAAAATTCTTCTAACCGCCAAAAAGTCATCACGCTCAATGATGAGAATATCAGGGAACTATCCGCGGCAATAGAGGCCGCACCCAACGTAGCCCGGCTCCTCTTTGAACTGGGTAATGCGTATACCTGGATCAGCTCCAAAGGAACGCTTGAGGACGGACTGAAAGCCTACGGCAAAGCAGAAGAACTCGAACCCGACAATGTCATTTATGTCACCAGTGTGGGCGATATGCTCATCAGGCTCGGGAAATTCGAAGACGCCGTCTTACAACTCAAGAAAGCGCTCCGCATGAATGCCAACTACGCGCAGCCCGAATACTTGATCGGCATCGCATATAAGAATCTCAAAATAAATGCGGAGGCCAGAACCCACCTCCAGGCAGCAATCGACATCTGGAGCAAACAAAACGATAAAGGCGAGTTCGATGATGAGATTCTCAATGCCCAACAGGAATTATCCGGCATTCCGAATTAACAAGGAGGAATACTATGAAATTATCTTGGCCGTTTCCGTGGTCTCCCGTTCAGGTACTCTGGTTTGCAACCGGAGTCATACTCGTCGTATTTCTTTATACCTGGTCCGTCTATAACGCGATCATCAGAAAACGGAACCAGGTCAAAACGGACTTTTCCGATATCGACGTCCAGCTTAAGCGGAAAGCCTCCCTCATTCAGAATCTTGCGGATCTCGTCAAAGACTATGCCAAGCACGAAAAAAACACGATGGAGAATGTCGCCAAAGCCCGCTCCGCCGTCGATACGTCCAAGTCCGCCCAAGACCAGGCAAAAGCGGAAAATATGCTGACGCAGTCATTACGATCCCTCATGATGGTCAGCGAGCAATACCCGAAACTCCAGGCGAGCGAGAATTACAAGTTATTGCGGGACGATCTCAACCAGACGGAGAACTTGATCGCCCAGTACCGGGAGGAATACAACCTGAGCGTCCAGGACTACAACACCTATACGCAGTCCTTCCCGACACTTCTGGTCGCCAAAGTCTTAGGGTTCCATGATGAGCAACTGTTCCAGACGACGGAATCAGTGTCATAATCATCCATGAAGGCTCCGGACAAAAAACGAGTGCTTCCCTTCCCTGCTATCCTGCGGCGCGCAAGAATACTATTTGCCGTCCTTCTCATTTTTGCGGTCGCATCGACATCGTCATCCCTGATATTGGGGTGAAAAGCGGCGAGTTCGAAAAGCGGATCATCGCTCCGGTCAAAACAGCAGTCAACGACTTCTTCGTGGCGATGACGGAGGAAGAAGAGGAAAAGCCTTCAAGCCCGAGTGGCTCGTGGAAAAAGTATGTGGATACCACACCAACGCCGCAAACGAAACGGGGCACTTCAAGCGGAGGAACCCGCATCATCATCGTTACCCCCAAGCCGCAATCCGGCACGTCATCCTATGACCAACAGGTGCAGCAAATGAACGAGTGGTCGGCACAGCAGCAAGCAAATCAGGACGCCTGGTGGGCACAGCAGCAGAAAAATTTCGAGGCAACCAAACAGCAGAACAACGCGTGGTTCGAAGCGGAAAAAGCAAAACAGCAACAGGAGTTGGAACAATTTCAAGCGGAACACGGACTCTAACGCTTACTGCCCGCTCGCTTCCAGTTCCTCGAGGAGTTCCCTTTGTTTTTTGGATAAGTGGGTCGGTACCGCAATCTGCACTTTGGCGTAGTGGTCGCCGCGGCCGGACCCCCGGACATGCGGGACGCCTTTCCCTTTGAGTCGGATGAGTGTTCCCGGTTGTGTCCCCGGCTGGATCCGGATTTTCACTGTATCGTCAACCGTACTGACGTCAACGACGCCGCCGAGTGCCGCCATTGAGAATGGTATTTCTTCTTCCGTCACAATATCGTCTCCCTCCCTCCGGAACCGTTTATCGGGACGGATGGAAACGACGAGATCGAACTCATCAAACCGGATGCGGGAGCCACTGTCGACGCCTGCGGGGATCTTGATCGTTTTCCGCATCGAGCCTCCGCCTGCCTCACCTGCGGGTACATGCACCTCGCGCGTCACCCCTTTGACGGCATCCATGAACTCGACTTCTATTTCATAGGTGGGATGCGCCCGCCGCTGCCTCCCCCCGCCGAAACCGCCGCCGAAAAACTGTTCGAAAATCTCGAAAGGATCGATCATGTCCTCGAACCCGGAGAACGGCGAACCCTGCCCTCCCCCGCCAGAGGAATAGTAATACTGGAACGGACCTTGTCTGAATCCTCCCCCACCGAACGGCCCCTGTCCTCCCGCCCCGCCGGCACCCGGCTGGAACGCCGCGTGGCCGAACTGGTCGTAGGTTTCCTTCTTCTTGGGATCCGATAACACTGCATACGCTTCGTTGATTTCCTTGAATTTGTCGTTGGCATTGGGTGATTTGTTTCGGTCCGGATGCCATTCCAATGCGAGCTTCCGGTACGAACTCTTGATCTCCGCAGGGGTAGCGGATTTAGAAACACCCAGCACTTCATAGTAATCGCGTTTATTTGGCATATTTGTCATTCTCGCGCAGGCGAGAATCGGCATTCGTTTTGATTAAACACAAAGATTCCCGAACGAATCGGGAATCCTCGCTTTTCCTATTATAATATTTCACCTAGGAATTTGGATCCCCGCCTCCGCGGGGATGACACGGCCGCTAACTTACGACCTCGCCCTCTTCGGCTTTGCTCTTGTCGTCTGCCTTCTTTTCGCCGTTGCCGTTGCCTTCCTCTTTCGGTGGCTCTCCGCCTGCGGCGCCCGCTTCGGGTTGCCCCTGCGGAGGCTGCTGCTGGTACATGGCGGCGCCGACTTTCTGGGTTGCGTCCGAAAGCTCACTTGTCCGCTTTTCAAGATCCTCTTTGGATCCGGTCTCGAGGATTTCTTTAAGGGCCTTCACTTTCTCCTCGACCGCGGTCTTATCTTCCGGTTTCACCTTATCACCCGCATCCTTAAGCGTCTTCTCCGCAACATAAATCATGTTGTCCGCTTTGTTCCGCACCTCAATCTTGTCTTTCTTCTCCGAATCCTCCTTGGCATGGGCTTCGGCTTCCTTCTTCATCGTCTCGATCTCTTCTTTGGATAACCCAGTCGACCCGGTTATCTTAATCGAGCTTACCTTGCCGCTTGCCTTGTCTTTTGCGGACACGGACAAAATGCCGGACGCATCGATGTCGAAGGTCACCTCGACCTGAGGCACGCCTCTCGGAGCCGGCGGAATCCCGGAGAGGATAAATCTCCCGAGCGACTTGTTATCCGTCGCCATCGGGCGCTCCCCCTGGAGGACGTTGATTTCGACTGACGTCTGGTTATCTGCGGCCGTCGAGTAGATCTCGGTTTTTGACGTCGGTACCGTCGTATTCCGGGTAATCATCGGGGTAGCGACACCTCCGAGCGTTTCGACGGAAAGGGTAAGCGGCGTCACATCGAGAAGGACGACGTCTTTCACATCCCCTGCCAACACGCCTGCCTGGACCGCAGCCCCTACCGCCACAACCTCATCGGGATTGACGGATGCGTTCGGATCCTTACCGAAAAATTCTTTAACGGTCGTTACCACTTTCGGCATGCGCGTCATGCCACCTACCATCACTACCTCGTTGATGTCGGTAACCTTGAGTTTCGCGTCAGACAAACATTTCTTGACCGGATCGATCGTTTTTTGGATGAGTTCCGAAACGATCGACTCGAGCTTCGCTCTGGTCATTTTCATGACCAGGTGAAGCGGCCCTTCCTTGCCCTGGGTGATAAACGGCAGATTGATTTCCGCTTCCATAGAGCTTGAAAGCTCGATCTTCGCTTTTTCCGCCGCATCACGCAGACGCTGCAGCGCCTGACTGTCTTTTCTTAAATCGACGCCGTTTTCCTTTTTGAACTCGTCGGCCAGATATTCGAGGATCTTCTGGTCGAAATCGTCTCCGCCCAAATGGGTATCCCCGTTGGTTGCTTTTACTTCATAGACACCCTCACCCAATTCCAATATGGAAATATCGAAGGTGCCGCCGCCAAGGTCGTAGACGGCGATCGTGTGGACGTTTTTCTTATCGAGGCCGTACGCAAGCGCTGCGGCCGTCGGCTCGTTTAGTATGCGCAGCACCTCAAGACCGGCGATTTCCCCGGCTTGCTTGGTTGCCTGGCGCTGCGAATCGTCAAAATATGCGGGAACCGTAATGACCGCCTGGGTGACCGTTTCTCCAAGATACTTTTCCGCATCCGCTTTTATTTTGGCAAGTACTTTTGCGGAGATTTCCTGCGGCGTATACGTCTTTCCGTCGACTTCGACCACGGCCATGTCGTTTTTGCCGCTCTTAACAGCATAGGAAAGAAGCTTCATGTCCTTTTGGACCGACGCATCGGAATATTTGCGGCCCACCAGCCGTTTTACGGAGTAAATTGTGGATTTGGGCTTTAGGACCATCTGCCGTTTGGCAACATCACCCACGATGTTTTGCGAAGGATCGACAACCGACGGGATGACGTTTCGGCCTTCTGCTGAATGGATGACTTTGGGCGCTCCGCCCTCCATCACTGCGACACATGAGTTGGTAGTTCCGAGATCGATTCCGATTATTTTTGCCATATGTTACTCCTTTCTAAGAGAACTTAATTATTTTTTGGTTCCGATTTACCGACTTTCACCCGCGCCACTCTCAAAACCTTGCCCCGGAAAACGTATCCGGGCATCACTTCTTCCACCACTTCGTTATCGTTGCCGGGGACAACTTCCACGCAATCCATTTCCGCGGGATTAAACGATTTGCCCAGCACGTCTATCCTCGTTACACCCTGCTCCGAAAGTACCGAAACCAATTCCTTATACGCGATATCCAATCCCGCATCCTTCACATGCTCTTTGACTTTCCCGAACGTATCGACGACCGGAAGCAGCCGCTCCAGAATGATCTCCGCGGCAAACTGCCGCACTTCATCAATCCTATCCGCCGAGCGCTTCTCCAGGTTCTGATAATCCGCCAATGCCCGTACATACTTGGCCTTCCAGACTTCGGACTCTCCGGCCGATGCCGCGGGCACTTTTGTAACTACTTCCTCTTTTTTCTGATCGTCTGTTTTTTTCATCGGAAATTTAATGACGCAGTATCCCCGGGATTAGCTCGCAAATTCGCCAATGAGGGTTCCCAAATACCGAACGACCGGGATGACTGCCGGATAATTGAGGCGCGACGGCCCGACAACTCCGATAGCCCCCGAAACGTGCGGTGTCTTGAATTTGTAATACACGAACCCGCATTGGGTCATAAGTCCGTTTGACAGATCGTCCCCCACAAGAATGGAAAACGGGTCTTCATGCGATTCCAGCACTCTCCACCAGAACGCATACTCATCAAGCGTCTCCAGAAGCTCGTGCGTTAACTGATAATCGTAAAATTCCGGCATGTCGAGGATATTGGCTGCTCCCGAGTAGTAGAGGTCGCCTTCGTTTGTCGCGGTAATTGCAAGCGTCTTCGTCTTTTCCGCAAGCGCCTTTGTTGCTTCCCGGAGGAGCTTGTCGATTTCCTGACGGTAGTTCCATACCTTTTCCTTGACTGCCACTTCTTCCGCGACGGAAAGATCCTTCGGCTTCATCAGCTGGTCGACGTAGTACTTGAGGGCGACGGGTGTCGGCGCGCGGCCGGCGGAGGTGTGCGGCTGCTTGAGCATGCCGAGCTCGGTCAAACGGACCATCTCGTTCCTAATTGTCGCGGGGGAAACGCCGAGGTTGTGTTTCTTTTCCAACGTCTCGCTTCCGACGACTTCCGCAGTTAGGATATACTCATCGATGACGGCTTTGAGAATCTGTATTTGCCGTGGCGTCAAATCGTTTATTGCATCCATGTTAGCACTACTATACATCGAGTGCTAAGTGGTGTCAAGGGTATTTCGTGCCTGTGATATATGAAGCCCCGTGGGCTGCGCCCCCGGTTTCTTACGAAACAAGAAGGGCTTCTCTCACCTCCGCTTCGCTCCGGGCGAGCTTCTTCCACGGGCTATGAGCCCATGGAAGTCCAGCTCGTTTCGATTCATACCACACTATTGCAAAAGGGTAGGCATCTTCCTCATAATGGAATAAGGACATGAAACGAGTTGGCCTGATATTGGTATCGCTCCTCTTATTCGCCGCCTTACCGGCGACCATATTCCTGGTCATGCGCAATCAGGAAATCCGCAACAAGGCGGCGCCCGCAACGACCCTATCCCTCAATCCTGCCACGGTCTCCAAAGCAGTCGGGGAAGATTTTACGCTGGAAGTGAAAATGAATACTGCGGCCAACCAGATCGTTGCCGTCGAACTTAACCTTACCTTCGATCCGACGAAACTGCAGGCCGAATGGATTCACAACGGCACGATGTTCCCCAATATCCTTTCCTCGGGTACGGTCGGGAACGGGACGCTCAGCATGGCCGTCGGTGCCACCAACACGACAACCCCTATTACCGGGACGGGAACCGTCGCGACGATTAAATTCAAGGCGCTTGCGGCCACCGCATCACCTGTCTCCGTGCGTTTTTCGCAGGATACGTTTGTCGGCGCATTGGGAGAAGGCAACGTGAATGCGCTGACCAGCACGACACCGGCAACCATCACCATTGGATCGGGCGGCTCGACCATCACGCCAACGGTTACGACGACCGCAGGCGTCACGCCGACCACAACCATCACAGGGACTCCGTCCATCACCCCCACCGACACGCCGTCCGGGACCGGCGGTGGGCTTGATGAAGATTCAGACAACGAAGCCACCAGCGGTGCCTCGGTCAAAATCCTGACGCCCGATGAAGACGAATCGGTCACGACACTCCCGAAAGTGGTAGGAACCGCAGCGCCCGGCAGCACGGTGACGATCGTCATCCACTCCGCGCAGGAAATTACGGCGACGGTTGTCGCCGACGCGAACGGAAACTGGGCCTACGTACTGGAAGAAGCGCTGGCAAGTGGGCCCCACACGATCAATGTCGCAGCCCAAAACCCGACATCGGGAGAAACAACTACCGCGTCACTGTCGTTTGTCGTCGCAAGCGGCTCGGAAAACGGATCGAGCGGAGAGGCGATTCCTGTCTCCGGAGCGGTCGAAAATACGTTACTGCTCCTGTCCGTCGGCATACTGTTTATCCTGATCGGTGCAGTCGTTCCGGCATTACACAAGCGTTAACCATATGAGCATACTTCTGCGGCAGGCAACGGGAAGAACCATGTCGGTCATATCGTATGCGGCGCTGCTTGTTTTCCTTCCGTTGTTCATATTCATCGTCGGCCAGACCGTGACGCTTCTGACGCGGGCGACTGGTATGCCTGCCAATATCCTTGTCGATGCAGGAACCAGACTCGAAGCGATCGATACCGACTTCCTGCATGCGTTTGCCCAGGGCGGGGAGGAATCCAACGACATGCTGGCGTCGGTTGTGGGGGACGTCCGGGCACTCAAGCCGAGAGTCATCCGTCTGGACCACCTGTATGACCACTACAACGTCGTCGGCCGGGACGGCGGCAACCTCACCTTCGACTGGTCAAAGCTGGATACTGCGGTCAACACGATCATCAGCACGGGTGCCAAGCCGGTGTTTGCGCTTTCGTACATGCCGGGCGTCATAGCGGTTGACGGGAGTATTATCAATCCGCCGAATGACTGGAACGAATGGGCACTCGTCGTTCAACGGACTATCGAACACTACAGCGGCCGGGGTAGTAAAAACCTTTCGGGTATTTATTATGAGGTATGGAACGAGCCGGACCTTGCCCAATTTGGTAGTTGGAAGATGGGTGGGGATAAAAATTACCTCACGCTCTACCGGTACGCGGCCATCGGTGCTGCCAACGCGCAGAACGTAAATGCCTTTTTTCTCGGAGGACCCGCGACGACCGGACTTTATAAGAACTGGATCCTCGGCCTGGTTAACTCGGGAAGCCGCGTCGACTTCTTCTCCTGGCATTCCTATTTGTCCAACCCCAAGCAGTTTGCAACCGACCAGAAAAACATCATTTCCTGGCTGCTCCCCCATCCGACCTATACGCTACTACCAAAGCTCATCACGGAATTCGGATTTACGGGGAATAAAAGCACGGGGTACGGCGGTATGTATGGAGCCGCGCATGCCGCGGCCGTGATTCGTCAGCTCATCTCGGGCGGACCGACCTACCTATTCACGTTCCAGCTGAAAGACGGCCCCAACCAATCGGACGGAAGCGGATGGGGTCTTATCTCCCATGACGACAATGGCTTAAAAAAGAAACCGCGCTATCACGTCACGTCATTCGTCGACACGATGGTTGGCACCCGCCTGCTCCTGACCGGCGAGGGATCATGGGTAACCGGATTCTCAACGATCCGGGATGACGTCGTACGGATATTCCTCGTCAACTTCGACGCCAACGGCAGTCACACCGAACAGGTACCGGTGAAAATCACCAACCTGCCTCCCGGAACCTATCAGCTGAGGACACGGCTGCTTGCCGGAAGGGATACGACGACGACACACGCGGTCGAAGTAGGAGAACTTGCCACGGATATCCTGATGCCCGCCCAGAGCATTGCCATCCTCGAGCTCACGAAACAGGCAACGCCGTAAGGAATGTCAGGAAACTTTATCGGAAATTCCCCCGTTCACCACTTCCTGTGCAGGCTCAAGGAAGAATCCACGGATATTCTGGATCCGTTTCGTAAACTGGAAGAGCCTTTTTACCTCACCGACATCGAATACCCAGGTAAGGAAAAAGTACGTCATAAGCCCGATGCCCCCTGTGATGCCGGTTAGGAGAATGAGGCCAACCGTACGCGTCGTATCAAAGACAAGCTGGTCAAGAAGCTTTAGGGGTATGTAGAGTGCCGCCCCGGTAACAAGCGCCGCCACCGCCATTTTTATGGGCGGCACGAGGAACGACCGGGTAAAGAGCCCCCCGATCTTCTTCTGGAGCACATAAAACAGGACGCACGCGTGTACGATACTCGCGATGGATGTCGATAACCCAAGCGACCAGATCGGCAGGTGGTACCCTAAAACGAAAACGGAACTCAGCACCGAATTTACTACAACGTTCGCTATCCCGATGACAACGGGCGTTTTACTGTCATACAGCGCATAGAATCCCCTGGCAAGCACATGGATGATTGCCTGCGCGAACAATGACAGGGAAAACGCCGACAGCGTCATGCCGGTATCAACCGTCGCATTCCAGTCGAAGCGCGCCGCCCCGAAGACAAGGCGGACAACGGGAATCCGAAGCACCATGAATAGGACCGAGGCCGGCAGCACCCAAAAAAGAATCTGGTGTATGGCCATGGTGATGGTCGATACGAATTCTTCGCGCTTTTCCTTAGCCGAATACACGGATAACGCAGGAAGCGCCGCCTGAGCGATCGTCGTCCCGAACAATCCCACGGGAAGCTGCTGCAGATGCTGCGCGAAATTGAATATCGTCACCATGCGCGCGCCTAATAGGCTTGCGAGGATGAGGTCGACCGTCACGTCTATCTGGGCGACAGCCAATCCGAGCGTCCTGGGGCCCATGAGCCTGCCGACTTCCGCAACGCCCGGTATGCGCGGGTTTACCTCCGTACTGTGGCGGTATCCCAGCCGAATTACCAACGGAATCTGTACGGCAGCAAATAAGAATGCACCGATGGCAACCCCGATCACCGGTCCCCACAATCCCCACATCGGGGACAAGAATATCGTACCGACGATAATACCGATGTTATAGAACACGGGCGCCGAAGCGGGCACCAGGAAAAGACTGTGAGACTGCAATATCCCGGTAAACACGTTACCGATTAAAAGCGGTGCAACCTGGAAAATCAGGATAAACCGCGTAAATTTACTCATCTCGATTATTTGCGCCGCAGAAAATCCGGGGGCCAGCAGGTTAGACACCCATTCGGCACCCACGTAAAGCGGAATGCTTATGGCAGCCAATATGATCAGGCTGACATTAATAAGGACTGCGGCAACGCGCTGCGCTTCCTCCTTCCTGTCGGTTGAAAGGTACTTCGTGTATACCGGTATGAACGCGGCGGTTAACGCCCCCATGACCAGCAACTCGAATATGACGTTGGGTATCCGGAATGCGGCAAAATATACGCCCAGGTCCTCCGGGGAAAAGAACGTGGAGAGCAACCGGTCACGAACCAATCCAAGCACCCGGGATAAAAGCACCATCAATGCCAAGACGAGAGCTGCGGAACTTACCGTTGTCTGTTTCCTTGTCGCAAACGCAAAAAGCCGCATCATAACCTACTTATTATAGACGAGACTCGTCTTGACCCGATAGTACCAAGTACGGTATACTTTGAGGATGCCAATTACGAAACGGGCCGTCAAGAAGCTGAAACATGATCGTGCGCGAACCCAGGTGAACGAAAAAACCCGGGGCCTTCTCAAAACGGTCATCAAAAAAACCCGCAAATCCCCTACCCAAAAAACGCTCACTGCGGCATTCACCGCGCTCGACAAAGCGGTTAAGGGTGGGCTTATCCACAAAAACGCAGCCGCCCGGACCAAATCGAGACTCTCCAAACTCCTCAAAAAATAAGTTTATCTCAAAACAATACCTTCGGTTTTTTCTCGAGATATTTTTGCTATACTGATTCGTAGTCCCGGTGTTTGTGGGATTATGAATCTATGCCTGCCAAGCCAGTAAGCATCAATCTCTTGGGGACCCAAGACCTCGAGCATACCCCGTGGGGCAGGCTCATCACGTGGGCAACAACGTACGGCCGGTACATTATGATCACGACGGAAATCGTGGTGCTTCTGGCGTTCATTTCCCGGTTTAGTCTGGACCGGAAAAACACGGACCTTACCGAAGAAATCAGCCAGAAGCAAGCGATTATCGAAGCGAATGTCGACTTCGAGCGGGATGTAAAGTCGCTGCAAGCCAATTTAACCAGCGCGAAGATATTGCTCACGGACCAGGCTAAACCCATCGAATTCGTCAACACGATGGAAACGCTCATACCGCCGGACGTCTACCTCGTCTCACTCGACATCACGCAAAACAAACTGGTCCTTGCGGCTGTCGCCGGCTCTACCCAGGGATTTTCCCAATTTCTCTCGAACCTCTCCGCAACCAAGACCATTCAAAATGTACTCCTCGGAGACATCACGAGAGACGCGTCTACGGGGATACAGTTCCAACTCTCGGCCGACATAGTACTCAGCAAACCGAAGAAATGATATGAAACCGGAAGTCCAACCGTCACTCAATACGCAGTTTCACAAATACTACAAGCGTCTCCAGCCGGCACTCAAAAAGCCGAAGAACCGCGCGACGACGACTGCCGTGTTCTCTTTCTTAGCTATCTCACTGTTCGCGCTCTACGCGATCAGGCCTACTGCGCAGACGATTATATACTTACGTCGGGAAATAGCCGACAAGACCGTCTTAAACCAACAGATGGAAAATAAGATAACGGCACTCATCGAAGCGCAGGCGACATATGAAACCATTCAGGACCGTGTCGGAATCATAGAACAAGCCCTTCCTGACAATCCGGACGCGGTTATCCTCGCCAGACAACTGCGGAATCTCGCCTCGGTTTCCAATGCCTCGATTTCCGCGATGCAGATCCCGGGACTGCCGATTATCGCGCAGGAAGCAACACCCGGCGCGCGTCTTGCTGCGGCTGCTGCCAAACCGCTAGAAGAATACCCGATCACGATGGTCGTTACGGGACCGTATGCCTCACTTGAAGCATTCCTCGACGGGCTGCTCAAAATGCGCCGCATCACGAACATCGACGCACTTTCGATGAAACCGACATTCAAATTGGGCTCAAGCTCGGATATATTACAATTAAATGTTAAGCTGAAATCGTATTATTCACGACAATGAACATGGACGATGACCGGGACTTGTTGTTGGTGGCGATATTTACGACCCTGACGGTATTCCTTTGGGTATTTTTCGAACTCGTCAAAACGACGAAAACGTCGACGGTCGCCTCCCCGCTCCAGAAAGTCGTCAGTCCGTTGACCAGTAAAATAGATGTTGATGTGTTAGAGGAACTCGAATCGCGGAGCACATACGATTAAACCTATGCGGCAACGGAAAATACCAACACTTATCGGGCTCATTCTCGTCGGCCTTGCCGTGCTTACGTTCCGGTTTGCATTCGACCGGGTGACGCCGCTATTCTCGAGGGCGCAGGCTACCCACACACCACAGAACGTCACCATTTCTAACGTCACGGATACGACCTTTACCGTATCCTGGGTAACCAGCGAGCCTATAACGGGCGCGATCATTCTAGAGGGAACCCCCAACACGACGATTTTGGACGACCGCCAGACGGTGCCGGGAGCCCCCACAAACGCGGCCCTGACAACCCACCACGTAACGGCGCGCAATCTGCGAGCCGATACTCCGTATGCGGTACGGATTCTCTCGGGAGGAAAAACGTTCGGCAATAACGCCTCGCCGTATGAAATACGCACGGCGCCAGTGATCACGGGGACCGGATCGAATCTTGAGCCGGCTTACGGACAGGTGACCCTCCCCACGGACCAACCGGCAGAAGGGGCGATTCTCTATCTCACACCCAACGGCGCGCAGACACTCTCCGTCATCGTGAAGTCCTCCGGCTCATGGGTCATACCGCTGAATCTTGTCAGGACTTCCGATCTTTCCGCGTACCTTCCCGGCGCCGAACGCATCGACGAGTCCATTATCGTGCGGGACTCAACCGGCGAAGCGACCGCGCTTACCGATACGCTCAACGACAATCCGGTTCCGACAATCACAATCGGCAAAACCTATGACTTCCGGAAAATTCAGGCGATGGCAACCCCTACCCGCGCCATTGCGTTAGTAACGACTCCGACCACGCAGCCCACGGTGTTAGGCACCACAACAACCGCGTCGGGTACGGTCGCGATCGTAAAGCCGCAGCAGAACGCGGCGCTGTCCTCGAACCTGCCGCTTATCCAGGGGACCGGCATTCCCGGTAGGAAAATCTCGCTTCTTTTGGGTATAGAAAAACCCATCAGTGCTACCGTCACGGTAGGAACGGACGGCGTCTGGTACTTTACCCCGCCCAAGCCGCTTGCTGAGGGTAAACAAAGCGTCACGATAACAACAACAGATGCGAAAGGAAAAACGGTCGCCATTACCCACAACTTCCAAATCTTAAAAAGCGGAACACAAGTATTGGGAGACGCAACCCCGTCGGCAACCCTTACCCCATCACCGACGATAGCGTTTGCGGAAACGCCGACACCCACGGCAACACTCGCAGGCGAGCCTGTGCCGATCACGGGTTCCCCACTCCCCTTAATTATGCTTCTCATCCTGGGACTGGGGTTGTTAACCGGCGGAACGATGGTACTGTTGCGATAACGGGACTGATACTTGACGACGCGGGACTTGTACCATACTCTGATAGGAGGAGTACTTTTTGTATTCTGTACGTGTGCTATTACGCACATTACATAATACCGGATTTACGATACGAGCGTGCCAGACGATATATTAGACGCAGCACAGAAAGCGATCAACGACGCAGCCAAAAGCGCTGACGGTTCTGCTGTTGGTCAGGACAAACAGGAAGCATCACCAGCACCTTCCACGGTCCCGACACAACCTTCCGGTGCCACGTCACCGGTAACGCCTCCGGAGCCGCCGGAACCCGAACCCATCGCACCTATTCCTCCCGTTCCCGTAACGCCAACAGAAGAAACGCCGGCGAAATCTACGGAACCGACACCACCCCCTGCCAAAGACGCATCGACCGACAAGGCAAAAGAAGAGGTTATGAATACCATCTTAGGGGGAAGTGATGTGGTTGCCGCCGCTCCCGCGGTATCGGAACCTCACGCACCGGAAGCTCCGTCAGCGCCACCCAAAGGGACAAAGCCTGTCATCCCGAACAAAAAGAAGGGAAAGGGCGTTATTCTTGGCATTATCGTCACACTGCTTCTGACCCTTCCCGTTGCCGTATATTACATTTCCCAACAGAACCAGCAGCTTGCCGATCTCCGCGGCCGCGCATGGCTTACCGGATACCAGGGATGCAGCGCAAACGGCGGTGGAGACAACGGACAGGGATCATGTCCCGCCGGATACGTCTGCCACTGTCAGGACGGCAACGCATGTACGGAAACCAAATGCGAACCGCTATCGGAAACCGAAGGCCCATGCCGGAATCAAGGACGGGCGTGGTGTGACAACGCATTCGGCAACGGCTGGACCTGCTGTTACAGGGGGTATGAGTGTGGACCAAACAATGAAGGATGTATACCAAGGGGCGATGATAACGGTGACGATGACGACGACACGACCAATCCGACCGCTACACCCACGACCGGGATTGCTCCAGTCTGCCAAAACATCAAAATCTACAAGGGTGGCCAACAGGTCACTAACCTCTCATCCCTGCGCGCCGGAGACGACGTCACACTCGCCGTCAAAGGCAACCTCGCGCCATCCAAAGCCCACTTCAGGGTAAACGGCGTGCAGTTGACTCCCAATGACGGCGACAGTGAGAACGGTTGGACCGTCACAACGACGAAGAACAATGCAAACGAATGGACAAAAGCATATACGATTCCATCGGGAGTTACTGACTTTGTCATTGAGGGAGAAGTCTTTACCAACGGGGCATACCGGTAAGTATGAATTTCTTAAAAAAATATTGGTATCTTATACTGGTTACGGTCATAACGGCCGGTATCGGTGTTGTTGCCTACCTCACCAGCACGAAGCTTGAACAGCAGCAGCCGGTAGCCCCGACGGTACCCCAGGTAACGCCGAAAGCGACAGATGTAAACTGCAAACTCGTATTCACGATCGGCACGAATCCGACCCCGACACCAACACCGACCGGGACACCGGGACCGACGCCCACGCCGACGCCAACCGGAACACCGGGTCCTACCCCAACCCCGACGCCAACGGAAACCCCAGGACCGACTCCGACGCCAACCCCGCCGGAAGACACCCCGACGCCGACACCGACACCCGTTGCCGGAAACGAAAACCCAATCTGCGTCGATCTGACCGTAGAGCCACCAAGCGGCACGCCACCGTACACGGTGACACTAACCTGTATCGGCCGGGATGAGGACGGTGATATCACCGCGGCGGAATTCACCATGCCGGACGGTTCGACCAAACTTGTAGAACAGAATGTCGGCGGCGACGGCTCAATCTCAACGACGTATACCATCACGAATTCCGGAGCATACAGCTTCTCCTGCCAGGTGAGGGACAACAACAATGTCTGGATTTCATCGGAAGACTGCCGCGTTTCGACGGGTCCGACGCCGACTCCGCCTCCTCCGGGCTCCACAGCGACACCTACGCCGATCCCGACGCCGAGAGTGCCGGTTGCAGGTGTCCCATCGGTACTCGGTGCAAGCGTGGTTGCCGGAGGCCTCCTACTCTTACTTCTGGGATTGGCATTCTAACCGATTTGTCATTCTGGCCTCCGAGCCGGAATCCATCACATATCTTTGGATACAAATCCACCGCGGTTCTACTTATCTAACGACTCGGGTTTTTCGAGAAACGTAGGCATTCCTAGTGGATCCCCGCCTGCGCGGGGATGACACGAAGACGTATCACTTCAAGGCTTCCTGAATGTAGTCGTGGATCACCTCAAAACTCTCTTTCGGAAGAAGAACATACCGCCCATACCACACGCTGGGCGGCGTGTATAACTCATCCTCAAGGGATATCCTGTGGGTGTTATCCTTGGGAGTACGGAGGAAAAGCTTTCCGACCGTTAACAATTCACCGAAATTGAGATCAGTATCGGTTGCCTCATCAAATGCCGCATACAACTTCTCCAATTCCTGCGGATGGAGGTATATATCCTTGGAAAGCACCTTCGACTTCAACGCGAGAATTACCTCCTGCTGCCTCCTGCCGCGGGCGAAGTCGCTACCCTCGTTTCCTTCGGCGTGCCTGCTCCTGACATACTTTAGCGCAAGCTTTCCGTCCATATGCTGGAGGCCGGCATCAAAATGAAGCGGCTCGTACCTGCATTTATATTCCGGATCGCCGTCACACAGGTCATCCTCTTTTCCCGGTATGGGGTATTCCGGATCGGTGAATGCGCTGGGCACCGTAACGTCAATGCCGCCGACCATATCGATCACCCTCTGAAATCCTGAAAAATCCAAAACGAGCGCATATTGTATCGGCAGGCCAACCATATCGGAAATGACCGCCTTCGCCAATATAAGGCCGCCTCCTTTTTTCTTCCGCTGCCCGTAATGATACGCGCTGTTTACTTTATCCTTGAGCGTATCCGACCAAATATCCCTGGGAACGGAAATCATCGAGAGCGTCTGATTCTTCTCGTGGAAAGAAAGCACGAGGATCGTATCCGTCAGGTCCGTTCCGTCGTGCGTACCACCCGGAATGCCGAGGAGCAATATGTTTACCCTTCCGTCTATGGGCTTCAGATCCGCGCCGCTGTCAAACACAAGCCGGGCAAGCGTCATCGGCGTCACACCTGTCGACTGCATGAATGCCCGCGACCACGTCACACCCTTTGTAAGCACCAAAACCAGGATGAGCACGCCAAACAAGATGAATGCCGCCTTCACCTTCGGGATATATAGTCGTCTCACTCTCGGCTTCATAAAACCTCAAAAAAAGAGCCGGGGCGAGCCCAAGCTCGTATCATTGTATTGTATCTTCACCGTGCGGCGGCTATCAGATGGGAAAATTTCCCGGCATCCAGACTCGCGCCACCCACGCCAACGCCGGACAAATGCTCGTTTTCCATAAAACCCTTCACGTTGTCCGGAGTCACGCTCCCGCCATAGAGCACGGGTACGGGCAGTATCTCCCGTATCTCTTTTGCCTTTGCACCTGCGTTTTCGGGAGTGTCCGCGTTCCCGGAGCCGATTGCGGAAAGCGGTTCATACAAAAGAAGCCCAGTTTTCTCAAATGCGGGTACCAGGCCGCGTAACGCAGACGCCTGTTCCAGCGAAGAGACGCATACGACCGGCGTAATTCCGGTTTCGATCGCCCGCTCTACCTTCTTAGAAATCAAGGCATCGGTTTCGCCGAAGTTGGTCCTCCGCTCTGAATGGCCAAGCAGGGCGTATTGCACGTCTCCACTGACCATTTTTGCCGCGATTTCGCCGGTATACGCCCCCTCCGAAAATGGCGACAGGTCCTGCACACCCAACGCAAACGGCGGATTTACAAATACCGGAAGGTGGTGAAAGGAAGGACAGATAATGACCGTACAGTCAGGAGCATTAGGGGGCATTGCCTTAACAAACGCACTATACCATCCTCTTGCTTCCTCCCTCGTCTTGTTCGACTTCCAATTACCGAGGATGTACGTCTTTTTCATGTGCTACTATTATAATCTATGACGGACGGGCTCCTCAATGATCTCAATGCCGACCAGGCTTCGGCGGTATCCCACACGGACGGCCCCGTACTTATCCTCGCCGGCGCCGGCAGCGGTAAAACACGGGTTCTTACCTATCGCGTCGCGTACCTTATCGGCGTCAAAAAGGTTCCGGCTAACGAAATTCTGATGGTAACATTTACCAATAAAGCAGCCGGAGAAATGAAAGAACGGGTTGGGTCGCTTCTCTCCCGTGATTCGACCGCCAAACCCGAACTTCCTTTTGCCGGAACCTTCCACTCCTTCTGCGCGAAAGTGCTCCGGACGGACGGTGTGCATGTGCATGTGCCGCCGAACTTCGTTATTTATGACGACGGGGACCAGATCGATGCCATCAAGGACGTCATGAAAAAGCTCGATATCTCACCGAAACTCTATAATCCAAGAGCGGTACTTTCAACAATTTCGCAAGCCAAGAACGAACTTATCGGTGCACTCGAGTATCCTCAGTACGCGCGGGGAAATTTCCAGGAGACGGTCGCCCGTGTGTATCTGGGGTACCAGAAATTATTATTGGAAAACGAAGCGCTTGATTTTGACGACCTCCTTTTAAAAACCGTCAGGTTGTTTACCGACCACCGCGAAATCCTCGGCAAGTACCAGGAAAAATATCATTATGTGTTGGTCGACGAGTACCAGGATACCAATAAAGCGCAATACGAACTCACGAAAAAGCTTGCGGGGAGATGGCGGAACCTGACCGTCGTCGGAGACGCATCGCAATCCATATACCGGTGGCGGGGCGCAGACTTTAGAAATATCGTGAACTTCAAGGCCGACTACCCCGACGTGGCGGTGTTTAACCTGGAACAGAATTACCGCTCCACCCAGATCATCCTCAATGCCGCCTTCAGCGTCATATCCAAAAACACTTCCCACCCGATTCTCAAACTCTGGACGAATAAGGAGGGAGGCGACAGGATCACGCTCTATGAAGCGCGCAATGAAACCGATGAGGCGACGTATCTTATCCAAACCATCCTGCAGTCCGGGAAACCATTCTCCGATTTTGCCGTCCTATACCGGACTAACGCGCAATCCCGCGTGCTGGAAGAGGCGTTTCTGCATGCGGGCATTCCGTATACGCTTGTCGGCGGAACGAGGTTCTATGAACGGAAAGAAATCAAGGATGTGCTCTCATACTTACGGTTACTTGCCAATCCGAAAGACACCGTCTCCTATAACCGGGTGGAAAAACTGGGCAAAGGCAGGCTCCAGCAGTTTCTTACGCTTGCCGACGAGTACGGGAAGGGCGTTATGCTCATCGGACTTACGACACTCGACCTCCTTGACCAAATACTCGAACGGACGCGGTATATGGAGCTTTTTGACGCCAATGTGGAAGAGGAAGCCATGCGCCTTGAGAACATCAAGGAACTCCGTTCCGTCGCAATGGAATTTCCGAACTTGATCGAATTCCTGGAAAACGTCGCCCTTGTCGAAAAAGAAGAGGCATCAAGAAGGAAAAAACGGCGGGATAACCAGGATAGTAGCCGGGGGGCCGTCACCTTAATGACCCTTCATGCCGCGAAAGGGCTTGAGTACCGCACCGTTGCGATCGTCGGCATGGAGGAAGGTATATTCCCCCACAGCCGTTCCCTCATGGAACGGGACGAACTGGAGGAAGAACGGCGCCTGTGTTATGTCGGCATTACCCGGGCCAAGGAGAAACTCTACCTCACTTATGCAAACCGCCGGCTCATCTTCGGCTCCCGAAACCAAAATATGGTATCCCGCTTCATTGCGGATATTCCCGAAGACCTTCTTGATCTGCAGGTATCGCTTGCGGCGAACCGGGGTTTTACGGATGAGGACTTGTTAATTTAAGGGGATAAGATAGAGAACCAGAAGGACAACGGAACCCAGGACGACACTGACCGCAAGAATCATTTCAAGGGTTAGGAATATTTTTGCTACTCCCCGGACTGACCCGAAAGAAAAAAGCGGAAAAATGAGACGGCTATCAATAGGCAACCAACTGATAGCATCATCCATTCTTGTATTTCCTGCTTTCCGCTTCATCAAGAGCTATTGTAGCATACGATGCTAATGCGCGATAATACGGGCATGGACGACGAAAAAACCTCATGGAACGCACGCGTCCGGCATCCATTACAGTCCTGGGAATGGGGGGATTTTAGGAGTCGTATGGGCATCGACGTGGTCAGGAACAATGCCTACCAACTCACCATTCACCGTATACCCCACACCCCCTGGACCATAGGCTATTTACCCAAAGGAACGCTCCCCTCCCGTAAGGCACTCGAAGACCTCCGCCGCATAGGCCGGGAAAAGCGCGCGATATTCGTAACTATTGAACCCGACGTGATTCGATCGGAAAAAAATGAGGCGATGGTCGCAGCACTGCCGCTTATCCCGTCCCACCATCCGCTGTTTACCAAATATACGTTCATCCTGGATCTTACCAAGTCCGAAGAGGAGCTTCTCCGCGCCATGCACCCCAAGACACGATATAACCTCAAGGTAGCCAAAAAACACGGCGTTACCATAAAAGAGGACAATTCAAAGGAAGCCTTCGATGCGTATATGAAACTGAATATGGAGACGACTCAGCGGCAGGGATTTTTCGCGCATAACCGCACGTATCATGAAACGATGTGGGATACGATGCGGACATCAGGCATTGCCCGGTTGTTTACCGCCGAATACCAAAAGAAAATTCTTGCCGCATGGATCATATTCGCCTGGGGGAAAACCCTCTACTACCCGTACGGCACTTCATCACGGGAATACCGCGAAGTCATGGCGCCCACCCTGCTGCTTTGGGAAATTGCCCTGTGGGGAAAACGAATGGGCTATAAAACCTTTGACTTATGGGGGGCACTCCCGGAAAACCCCGACCCAAAGGATCCGTGGTACGGATTCCACCGCTTCAAGCAGGGATTCAATCCCACGCACGTCGAGTTCATCGGCTCATACGACCTTGTCATCAACCCGCTCCTGTACCCCGTATACAAAATAGCGGACAAAATCCGGTGGGCGCTCCTCCGCCTCAAACGGAAGTAAACAGTATGGAAATCCAGCAATCGTCAACCTATGCGGGGTATATACGCTCGTTGGGATGGGTCGTTGAGAAAGTAGACGGAGTCTTCATATACATAAAGCCGTTTCCCATTATCGGCGGGCTGGCAAAAATACAACGGGCGATAACTTTCCCGTCTCCCGACGCGCTTATTTCCGTGCTCCGTACGCATGGCGTCCGAAACCTCGCCGTGGAACCTGATGCGTCTGTCGAGCAGACGGAATTCGAATCGTGGATACGTGCCATACGTGCGTCAGTTAAAGTGAACACCGACTATTTCCTTCCGACAAAAACACTCCGCGTCGACCTGACGCCTTCAGAGGAAGTGATATTCAAAACACTTTCCGAGGCAAAACGCCGGGCGGTCCGCCGCGCGGAAAAGAATCACGTAGGGGTACATGTGTCGGATGATATTGATACGTTTATCAGACTCAAAAACCGCTCAGCCGGTTTCCTAGGATTCATCACAACGGCCGGCGTACGGAAACTATGGAGTGCGTTACCGAAAAAAAACAAATGCGTCCTTCTTGCAGACCTTGGGGGCACATATGTTGCCGGCATCCTGCTCATTTTTTGGAATAACGTCGCCTATTATTGGATCGCAGGCGCAACAAGGCAAGGTAAAAAGCTCTTCGCCCCCACATACCTCGTCTGGGAAGCACTCAGGGAATCGAAACGCCGCAACATGAAATACCTGGACTTCGTCGGCGTGTGGGACGAACGGATACCGGAAAAAAACCATGAGTGGAAGGGATTCACCAAATTCAAGGAAGGCTTCGGCGGTACCTCGCTCTATTATCCCCTTACAATACTACGTGACTGACCACCCCGCTTCAGGGAGTCGGACAGACAAGCACGGGATCACATGGCGCTCTCACACATTGGACTTGCTGATACGAGCAACCTGCGGGCGCCGGCGGCATCGATGATCCCCTGGATCCCATGCGGTATTCCACGTAATCGGGTCCGCTAGCAGACTCGATACAGGCCGCAAGCTCCTGGTTCATCGTCCAACCGCATTGCCCGCTTGCCTGTTTTTCGCAAGTTGCCGACTTGTAACAGGCGTATGATGCCAGGTAATTACACCGGGAAACCCCCATGGAAGCGGCCTGCTGTTCGCTCACACAGAGCTCGCCACTGCATCCTGCCACGGCACACCCCGCTTCGATAACCTGGGGCTTGGGCGGCTGAGTCGGCTGACACCAACGGTACCCTTCCATAAGTGCAATCTTGCAAAGCATCTGCCCGCTCGGATCCTGACATCCTGCCGGAATCGGCTGGCACGGAAGCTCATTTTTGAGTTTCATGCTGTTAACGTACAAAACCTGCATACTACGCTCCCTGAGCATCCGGCGTTCATCGTCAGTTCCCCGCCATCCTTCGGGGCCGGCAACTGAGCCCACCGCGATCACTTCCTTATTCACGAATTCCTCGAAATTGATGTTTGCTCGCCGCGCGATCAGGGGACACGCCCTGCCCGGCGGACACGGCGCGGGATCGCTTCCCTGCATCAATGCGAAAACAATGAGGTTTTTCGTCGTCTGGCCTTCGTAATACCCCCTGAGCGTGTATCCCGTTTTGGATATACCGTCAGGAGAATCACCGGACACCTTCATGACGGTGCCGATGACGGTCTTGCCGGGAATTTCCTTGTAACCGACGAGCTGAATCTGGTCTACCGCAATTGCCGTATTAGCCATCGCCTTCATATCGACAAACGATATCTTGAAATCCGTGATTTTCTTGCGTAACAATTCCTTCGGAAATTCGAATACGACTTCCTGCATCGACCCGTCGGCAGTCAACTTCAACGGCACGGGTGTTTCGAACGCATTTTTTCCTTCCAGTTTGTATTGGACCATGAACGAAACGGGTAGCACCCGCATCTTCTTGGCATACGGATCGCTGCCTACTCCGGCAAGCACCGACAGTTTCATTTTGAAACGGTTAACGGGATAAAGAAGTGTCGTATCCACCGCTCCGCGCTCAAGCCTCGGTTCCAATTGGGTGACGACCGTCTTTTGCCTGCATTTATAGTTTCCTCGTTTTTTTGTGCCCGTACACACTTCCTTCCGCTCGCGGGTTTCTGTCTTGGTGTCGATAACGAGGGAGTACACACCCTTCCCGACGCTTTGTTTGCCCCAGTCAGACGCTTTCCAATCTTGGGCACCACTGTCAAATGTCCATTGCTTGAGGAGTATTTCTTCCGTTGCCGCCTTGCTTCGGAGCTCGAAACTGCCCCCGATAAGTGTCGCATATCCGACTACCAACGCCAGAAGCCCAAACGCGACCATGAGTACAATGGTAATTACCTTGGATGAGTTCTTTTTTGCTTTCGCCATATACATCCATCATCATCCGGCGGGGATTCTATTGTCAAGCATTTTTCAGCTGTAGTTCAGGATACGCCGCAAAACATACGGTACTCGCAATCACGGCATAACTGGTTACCCGAGCAACGGAAATCCGAGTGCTCTATTTTTGTTGCTATGTCGATGATGGAGGCTTTCTCCAGAGCCAACTGTTCAGTGGTGCGGGTCGTGGATACTTTAACTTTGGAATCAAAGAAATAGAGCGATAGCGTTATGTCCTCCGGCCTCCGTGAAAACGCAACGCCCGGGATCTCGCTTGCAGCTATGGCATACATCGAAAGCTGCAGGTTTGCATCTACCTCCCGTTTGCTCGGCATCCTGCCGGTCTTGTAATCGATGATTTCGAGTTTCCCGCCGGGCAATTCGTCGATCCGGTCAATTTTTCCGCCGATTTTTATCGTCTTCCCATTCGCTGTTACCGGCACGGTAAACGGCTGCTCGAGTGCCACGGGCTTCGATTTCTTATCGAACTCATGATCCATGTAATAGGAAAGGTATTCGGTCCCCCGCTTTTTCATATCCTCCTCGTACTGCCTGTTTTCATACCCCTCCCGCTTCCAGTACCGGTCCAGCAATTCCAAAAGCTGTTGTTTGATGACCCGCTCGCCTGCGGCATGAAGTTGATAGAAGTCCTTGAGCGCCGCATGAATACTTGTCCCAAACGACAGTGATGCGGACGGCGGCGTTGGTATGTGCAGGATGTACCGGAGTTTGTAATGCAAGGGGCACAACCGGAACGTTTCTATCTGCGAGTACGAAAGATAGGTAATCGACAGCTTGGCCTGTTCTTCGGCAGGAAGTGTCGCCTGTCCCTGACCGGAAGTGCCGGAGACGGACCCGGACTTTTTCCAGTCAAGAAACGTTAACTGAGTCGTCGTCGTAGGCGGCGCTACTTTCACATTCTCCCCCATTACTTCGTACACGAACGGCGACAGTTTTTTCTCCCGTTTCCCCTCACCGTAGAAATTCGCACCCGTGAGAATCAGGTGATCCTTTGCCCGCGTCATCCCGACATAGCACAACCGCCGCTCTTCCTCGAGGTGATAATCCCCGGCCGGCAACTCTTCCTTCACGAGCTCCTCGGGAATGGGAATCGTTTCTTTGCGCTCGGTGGTAGGAAACCGCTGCGACACCATGTTCACAAGAAATACGATCGGAAACTCGAGCCCTTTGGAACTGTGTACCGACAGAATATTCACGGCGTTATTGTTGATCCAGTCGGTATCGGTGGCAACCGGGGACTCACCGAGTTCCATGGAAAGTTCAATCCAGTCGAGGACCGCCGTAACGCTCGCATCCGTATGATCCGTTTCGTACGTTTTCAGCTTGGAAAAGAACTTCGAAACGTTACCTGCGATCCGCTCGTCTGCTGCACTCTTATACGTAAGCATTGACGTAATGAGTCCTGTGTCCGACAGGAAGTAGTACAGGATCTGGCCTGCGGTCTCTTTGGTTTTTAAGGCAAGATGCCGATGGATCATGGCAACGACGGTCGTAATGGCGGCTTTCGTGTCTTCTGCAAGCGCCGGCTCATCCACGCCGTCCCTTTTTACGGTCCCGGCAATAAACTCGCACGCCTCAAAAAGCGAAACGTTCTGCTTTTTTGCGAAATTCGAAGTCGCCGCAAGGTCCCGCGCAGAAATGGCAAAGCAGGCCATGGAAAGCACCCGAAACAACGCCACGTTATCTTCAAAATTATGGAGTATCTGCAGGTAGGCAATGAGATCGCGCACTTCGGGCTGCCGGAATAATTGTCCAGGACCTAAGAACTGAAACGGAATATCATGCCGCAAAAGCGCGCGCACGAACGGATCCGCATGATTATTCGCCCGGACGAGAATCGCAACATCCTTCCATTGGTATTCCCGGTCATTTTCCCCGGACACAAGCTCGGCAATCTCTTTTGCAACCGCGTCTGCTTCGTTTTCCACCCGGTCCAGATACAGCAATGTGGGCCACTCCCCCTGTACCTTCCGTTTGGCGACCAATTTCTTGTTAATCTGTTCCTTTACCTCCAAACGGTCCGGATTATTATGCTGGATGAGCTGATAAGACGCGTCCAGTATCTCCTGGGTGGACCGGTAGTTTTGCGAAAGCACGATAAGTTTCGTTTCGGGGAAATGCTTCCGGAAGGAAAGCACGTTGGACACGGCGGCTCCCCGAAACTTGTAAATACTCTGATCGTCGTCGCAGACGGCAGTGATATTCTGCTTTTTACCGGATAACATCGCTACAAGTTCGTTCTGGGCGATATTCGTATCCTGAAATTCATCAACGAGGATATACGAAAACTGCTTCCGATACAGACCAAGGATGTTTTTCCGTTTCCTAAAAAGCGATAGCGTTTGCGTGATGAGGTCCCCGAAGTCCATGAGGCCTTCTTTCGCCTTAATATCCTGATACGTTTTATACGCACGCGCCAACTCCCCATATTTTTTTGTCTCTAAGAGCTCTTCCTCGTCGTTCGAGGTGTTTGCTTTCCGCGCTTCCACCCATTCCAAATATTGCTCCGGCGCCACGTCCTCGTCCTGAAGCCTCGAAAAATGCTGGAGCATTCCCGCGATGAATTTCGTGGGATTCCCGAGCGGCCGGAAATAATCTAGCTCGAATGAAAAAAGGTGACGCCGAAACAGCATGGTCGCATCCGTGTCGGTCATCAGCCGGTATGCGGGATTAATCCCGATATGGATCGCCTCCTGCCGCAGAAGCCGGTCGCAAAATTTGTGGAATGTCGAAATCCACATTTGGGTCACCCCGTATGGCATGATGACATCCACACGCTCTTCCATTTCGCGGGCGGCTTTTTCCGTAAACGTGAGGGCGAGAATTTCCGTCGGTTTGGCTTTTCCGCTCGATATGAGATGTTTGATCCGTTCGGTAACAACCGTCGTTTTCCCGGTGCCCGCGCCGGCGATAATGAGAAGTGGCCCGTCACCGAATTCGACGGCCTCCCGCTGCTCTTCATTGAGGTTTTTTCCTTCGACAGGAGTTTTACTCATGTGGTGGAGCCATTATATATTGCTTCCGTGTGATTTACGATCGGCGGGTGTATACTTGATGCCGTGAATAAACAACCGGCGTCTCCCATTATCACTCTGCACAAAGCGTATTCCACCGACGGGATTGAGCTTGACTCGATACTCTTCACGCCCCGGGAAAAAACCGATAAATTAATCATTCACGTTCATGGGAAAGAGGGACACTTCATACAAAACCATTTCGTAACCTATATGGGCAATGCGTATCCTCAACACGGATATGCACTACTTACCTTTAATAACAGGGGCCACGACTATATGGCGGATCTTCTTAAAAAGACTTCAACCGGATATGCATGGGAACAGGGCGGATCCGTGTTCGATATTCTTGAACACGCCATGTATGATCTGGAGGGTGTCGTCGGACTAGCGCAATCCCTAGGTTTTTCGGAAATCATCCTGCAGGGACACAGTCTTGGTCCTCATAAAATTTGCTACTATTTGACGCATGCGAAAAAGCCGCCGGTCTCGAAGCTCATATTTCTGACGACAGCGGACGTGCAATATCAATTCGACTCAAGCGTGCCCGATTGGCAAAAGCATTCCTTGCTTGCGAAACGGATGATTGACGATGGCAAAGGGAAAGAACTTATGCCCATACGACTGTGGAGCAACTGCCCGGTATCCGCCGCCACATTCTGGAATTATACGGGCCCGGACACAAACTGTTTCGTATTTAACGGCACGCATCCCGATATGGAATTCAAAAACTTCGACAAGGTAACCCTTCCCATGCTGATCGTCAACCCTGAAAATGACGTAGCAACGGGCATACGTCAGGAGGATATGATCGCATTGCTCCGAAAGAAATCAGTGTCGAAGCATCTGACGACACATATAATCCCTGACGCCGTACATAATTTTCTGGGAAAGGAAAATGAACTGACCCGGGTTGTTATCGAGTGGCTGGAATCACAAAATACCCAGACTTAACTCTCATCAAGTTTAGGTTGTCCTTCGTCGTCGGACAGCATTTGCGTTTGACCGATTTTTTGTCCCAGTAGCGAGAAGGACCCCGAAACGTTGCTCATCATATTGTAGGCGTTATTCAGATGCTTACCTAAGGTTCCCAGGTTTTCTTCGACCTTCGCATAATCTTTCTGGATGCCCCGGAGAAGTTGGAACACGTGCCGGGATTTCTGCTCGAGTTCCTTACCCTGGAATGACAACAAGAGTACCTGCAGGTGCGCGTACAACGTGTTCGGGGAAACCGGGTAGACCCGAAGTTTTCTCGCATAATCCATGAGGTCTCCCATATTCGCGATTTCGTAATAGACTGATTCGGAAGGGATATACATAAGCGCAAAATCCATCGTCCCCTCCTCCGGCAGAATATATTTCCGGCTTATGTCGGTGACGTGCTTTTTCACGTCGGCAACAAATTCCTTTTTAGCCACATGGCGTTCCGCTTCCGTCTCCCCTTTATGCATCTTGGAAAAGTTCTCCATTGGGAATTTCGAGTCCACGCAAAGGAGCCCCGCATCGGTTTTAAGCACCGCGTCAACCTTTACACCGCTTCTGAACTGGTACTGGAGATGGAACGAATTCTTTGGGAATGTTTGGCCGATCATGTCGTTTAACACCTGTTCGCCGATGTTGCCCCGGAGTTTCGGCGACTGGAGGAATTCCTGCAAACTCCGTATGCCGCGGCCGACTTCCGACATTTCGCCCAGGCTCTGCTTCAGGTCGCCGACGACCCGTGCAGCGGTATCCAAACGCGACGAAACATTACTGGTCTGGTTATCGATCGACGCTTGCATGGAGGTAAGCCATTGGGTAATCGCAGTACTGTCCTTCGTTTCCGAAAACCTGCCAAGCTCCCGTTTTATGAGTAACCCCAATGCAGCAAATCCGGCAATGATGAGGACAACGAGGATAACAAAATCGGGGCTCATGCGTGCCCCCATTGTAGCACCAGTTCTAAAGAACGCATACAATGAAGCCATGGAACGGATTAAGGCTCCGAGGAATCCTCTTTTGCTCTTCCTTGGCATCACCGGCATCATCCTGCTTTCTTCCCTCGTCAACATTGTCCCGCCGGACACCGTGTTTGCGCTTGCCGCGTTTTTTTCGTTGCTAATTATTTCGGCATACTTGCTTGGTGTGTACGCATTCCGGCGCCGCAGGCATGCGCTCCTCCTCGTCCTTGCGGTCACCATGTTCTTTGTCCTCCGGCTGATAGGACTCAAGCACGGGTTGTATACCATCCTGCTTGTCGCAAGCATCTTCGCGCTAGAATACCTTTGGAAGGACAGCATATCTTGAATCCGCAACTCCGTTTGTGCTATTCTCTGGTACACATGACCAGAAACACCTCCATGATGATGGCGACTCTAGCCGGTTGATCGGAGGCGTAAACGTGCAATGGAAAGCCTCCGAAAGGAGGCTTTATTTGTTTATGAAGGCATTTTTGAAACAAAACGTGATGGAAATGATGTCAGCCCCCCGACGGGAGGTTTCGACGTAGTTTCCTAAAGATCAGAATTGCGTCCGAATACGAGCCTCCCTCACCGGGAGGCTTGTTTGTTGAACGGAGGTGAATCGCATGAGAAAAACCATCGGAAAGGAATACGGCGCGCGGATCGGCGACCGGGAATACCGGGTGACGTTGGCTTCCATACGGCGGCCACATCGCGCCCCGCATGAAGCGGACGTCGTCATCCGCGACCATAGCGTAGAGTCGTTCTTGTCAGGCGCTGCGTGGGGACGACGGCACGGGTCGGATCCGGTTCCCGTTGCCAAAGTCAAATTACGGGACTTGCTGCCATAAACCATCACACAGGGATACGGGTTGGTTCCTTATCCAACCCGTATCCCGGCAATTATTTCCTTAATTATATGCGAGTACATAAATTTAATTCGGTATATTGAATATTTAGCCTTAATTCATCACAATACTATTGTGGCCTCATCATTCTTTACGAAATCTCAACTCGCGACGCTGTATCAGACACAGCAATTGTCTACTTACGCTATTGCGGCTAGCATGGGTTGCGATGCGAAGACAGTATATTATTGGCTCAAGACCTATCACATCCCAACTCGCCAAAGAAAAATAATTTCGATTAAACGGAATCAATTAGCATCGCTATACGAAAATGGCTTATCGCTAAAAAATATCGGTAAAAAACTGAACCTTACTGCGAGCGCCGTCCATCGAAAAATGGAAATCTATCATCTTCCAAGACGTTCGTCTTGGAAGGCCAACACTGTTCACATGCGCTACGACTTCTCGGGAAGTAGCCTAGAAAAAGCATATTTAATAGGTTTTCGGATTGGTGATCTAAATGTTTCCTATAATGCATCTTCCATCAAAGTAAAATCAAACACGACGCATGTAATCCAGGTAGATTTATTGAAGGCCTTATTTCAAAAATATGGCCCCATATGGATTAGTACTCCCGCTAGCAACGGAAATATTTTCCACTGTTCAATTGCCCTAAACAAAACGTTTTCATTTCTTATTCCAAAACCAGACTCAATACCCAAATGGATACTTCGGTCAAAGAGCCACTTTCTCTCTTTTCTTGCAGGATACATAGACGCCGAAGGAACTATTCGTGTGTATGCAAACAGAGCAAGACTACGGATTGGTTCATACGATAGGCATATTCTCAATGATATCCACGAATGGCTTGTTTCACGCGATATAAAGAATTCATTTCGCTTGGAAGATCGGGCGGCTCAGGGCAAACGCAACGCGGATTTCTACAGAGTGGATATCATGGATAAACACGCCCTATTAACAACGTTGGACTTCATAATTCCTCACCTGAAACATAAACGAAGGAGCGGCGATGCAAGAATAGCCCTACAGAACGTGCTTTCGAGAATCTAATATCGTCTGTTACAATACAAGGTATGACCAAATTTTATATAACTTGCGCAATACCTTATGTAAATAGCTCTCCGCATTTGGGACATGCTTTGGAATTTACCCAAGGTGACGTCATCGCGCGATATCACCGACTGCTCGGAGAAGATGTGCGGCTATTGTCCGGCGGAGACGAGAATGCCCTAAAAAATGTCCAGGCTGCGGAGAAAGCGGGCGTCCCCGTCCAGCAATTCATTGATGACAATACACAAAAATTCTTGGATCTGACGAAGGCATTAGGCTGCAAGTTTGATACCTGGCAGAAAGGGAGCGACCAAAAACACCACTTCCCCGCAAGCGCGGAATTATGGAACCGCTGCAACGCGGCCGGTGACATATATAAAAAATCCTATGAAGGCCTCTATTGCGTCGGGTGCGAAACGTTTTACGAGAAAGAGGAACTCAACGAAAACGGCGAGTGTTTCGAGCATCCCGGAAAAAAACTTGATGTGGTAAAGGAAGAAAACTACTTTTTCCGGCTCTCAAAATACCAACAGCAGATCATCGATCTTGTCACATCGGGGAATCTTACCGTCGTTCCGGACACGCGAAAGAATGAAGTCCTGTCGTTTTTGAAGCAGCCCCTCCAGGACATTTCCATATCCCGCTCCAACGAACGCGCCCGGAACTGGGGCGTTCCGGTACCCGGCGACGACTCACAACGCATGTACGTTTGGTTTGACGCACTCAACATCTACCAATCCGGCGTCGGATTCGGATGGGACGACGAACAATATAAGAAGTGGTGGCCTGCGGACGTCCATGTCATCGGCAAAGGAATCTCGCGGTTCCATGCGGTGTACTGGCCGGCATTTTTGCTTTCCGCGGGACTACCGACACCCAAAGCCGTATTCGTCCACGGATATTTTACGGTGAACGGACAAAAGATGAGCAAGACGTTGGGCAACGTCATCGATCCGAATGAGTTGATCGGTAAATATGGGGCGGACGCGATACGGTATTACTTCCTTCGCGAAATACCGCCGTTTGCGGATGGCGATTTTTCCGAAACACGATTCAAGGAACTTTATAACGCCGATCTGGCAAACGGCTTAGGGAATTTAGTTGCTCGGGTTGCCAAACTCGCGTCGACAACCGAAGGGCTGACTGTGCCCTCACCGGTATCATTCGAAACATGTATCACCAAACTCAATCCGGATTTCAAAAAGCATCTTGACCGGTATGAATTTAACGAAGCGCTTATGTACGTATGGAACAGGATAACTGAACTGGATAAACTCATTAACGCGAATAAACCATGGGAGCAAAGCGGTGAAGAAAAAATAAAAACGCTCAATACATGTATTATAACCATCCAGCACATCGCAATTTTATTGCAGCCGTACCTTCCGGACACGTCGGGAAAAATCCTCGAGCAATATAAAGGACCGGCGATCAAACCGGAAACACCGCTATTTCCAAGATTAAAATAAGTTATCCCCTTGGCTGTCGGGGATCCAGTTTATAATACTCTGGATTCCCGCCTACGCGGGAATGACAAACATAATGCTCATTGATACGCACACACACCTAAACTTCGCCAACTTCGACGAAGACCGGCGCATGGTCATCGGCAACGCGAAAAAAACCGGGGTCAAACAGTTTGTCGTCCCCGGTGTCGACCACAACTCGTGCCGGACCGCGCTCTTTCTGGCTAACGAACATCCGGACGTCGTTTTTGCCGCTGTGGGCTTCCATCCGTATGAAGCCCCCAAAAATCCTGATCTTTCTTATTTGGAATCACTTCTCAAGGATGAGGGGAACAAAGGGAAGATCGTAGCAATCGGCGAATGCGGCCTGGACTATCATTTATATAAGGGAGAAATGGCCGCCGGTAGGAAGGACGTCCAACAGCGACTCCTTGAAGAACAGCTGACGCTCGCCGTCGCCCACAATCTCCCGGCCATCCTCCACAGCCGGGATTCATTCGACGACATGTTCCGATTGCTGTCCAAATTCCCCGCTCTCCGGGGGGTCCTCCATTGTTTCTCCGGAGGGTTGCAGGATTTGCGCGCTGCAAAGGATTTGGGATTTTATGTCGGCATCGACGGGAACATTACCTATTCCAAATCACTCCAACAGATCGTGCCGCATATCCCGCTCTCCATGCTTCTCCTCGAAACGGATGCGCCATACCTAACCCCCGTCCCCCACCGCGGGGAGAGGAACGAGCCCAAACATATCCCGCTCATTGCCAAAACGGTAGCCTTGCTCCAACAAAAAACGATAGATGAAGTCATGGAAGCCACGACGGCAAACGCCAAACGACTGTTTGGTATATAATTAGCTCGTCACTATGCGCCGTTTATTCCTGCTCTATCCCAATAGGACCCGCCGCCTGTTGGAAATTGCCATCCCGCTTACCTCCTGGGTCATCATTACCATGCCCCTCTGGCTTTCATTCTGGCATCCGGCTCTTGTTGCGTACCTTATCATCACGTTCGACGTGTATTGGTTCTATAAATCGGTAACCCTGGTCTTTTTCGCCCTGAAGTCATTTGTCACGTTTACCGCGCATATCGCCGTCAACTGGCTCGACCAGGCAAAAGCGTTACCGCATTATGCGGACTTGTGGCATGTGGTCATAATCCCCGAATACAACGAGCCGGTGCACATCCTCAAACGGACACTGGAAAATCTAACAAAACAGGACTTCCCCAAAGAACGTCTGATTATCGTGCTTGCGACGGAAACAAAAGACAGCAACAGTATTGCGACCGCCGCAACGCTCAAGGAAGAATATGGGAATGTGTTCGGCCACTTCCTCGTCACGCAGCACACGTTAAAGCCTGGAGAAATCGCAGGCAAATCGTCCAACATGGCGTGGGCCGCCCAACAGGTAGCACGATACCTGAAAACGAATAAAATCCCGCTCGAATGGACAACCATCACCTCCTGCGATGCGGATGCGCTTCCCCATCCCAAGTATTTCTCTGCCCTTTCATACCAATTTCTCAAGGACCCGGACCGATATGACCACTTCTACCAGGGAAGCATCATGTTTTATAACAATATCTGGAGGATTCCCCTGCCCAATAGATTCCTCAATACGTTAAACAGCATGTGGAACCTTGCGTTTCTCTCGCAACGGTCCCGGCTCATCAATTTCTCCACGTATTCGCTTTCCTTCAAAACCGCGGCAGATGTCGGATTTTGGGCGGTCGATGTCATACCCGAGGACTACCATATGTTCTTCACCGTCTATTTCGCGCGCGGCGAAAAAGTTTCCGTCGTCCCAATATTCCTCCCCGTATTGGTCGATGCCGCGGAGTCCCACGGATTCGTGAGTACGTTCGTCAACCAATACGAACAATCCAAACGGTGGGCATGGGGCGTGTCGGATATTCCATACGTGATCCGGGAGGTAGTCCTCCACCCGGAAATCAGGCTGGGGGACCGGGTGCGGCGGGTATCCTCCCTCTTGGAACACCATATCCTTTGGCCGACCAACTGGTTTATCCTGACGATCGGCAGCACCGTGCCGCCACTCATCAACCCCATGTTCGGCAGGACGGTCCTTGGGCATAACCTTGCGCGCATTTCCTCTGGTATTCTCACGCTTTCGACGATATTCCTTTTGATCGTCTTCATCATCGACTGGCGCGTAAAACCGCCCCCGCCCCGATCATACCCCAAGTGGAAACTGCCGCTCCTTTACTTGCAATGGCTGACGCTACCGATTATCTCTTTCTTCCTTTCCGCACTTCCCGGTCTCGATGCGCACACCCGGCTCATGCTCGGCAAACGACTGGAATATCGCGTAACGGAAAAGATATAATCGTAACGAGGCACCCATGCTAACGCACCTTCTTACTCACACGCCGCTCCTGTACCTTACACAGAGTCTGTGGCGGGATGAGGCATTCTCGGTGCTTGCCGCCGAGCGCCCGCTTTCTTTTATCATAACGAGACTCGGATTCGAACCGCCCGTCTATTACACCCTCCTCCATTTTTGGATAAAGATTTTTGGAGAATCGGAAATTGCCGTTCGGTCGCTTTCCATGGTCGGATTCCTACTTGCAACCGTCATCGTCATCGAGTGGGCATCCGAGTTATACAAAAAGCACTGGCTTTCATGGTTTACGCCGCTTTTTTTCTTTTTGAATCCGATGCTCTTATACTACTCATTCGAGGTGCGGACCTACGCATGGTATACGTTCTTTACTGTCGCAATGCTCGTAAGCTATGCAACCCGCCGGTGGAAATGGTTTACCGTGGCGGCCATCCTCGGATTCTATACACACGTCTATCTCCTCCCGTTCGTCGGCACCCTTTTCCTGCATTGGGCATGGATGCACAGAGCAAAGCTTACGACGATGCTTCGGAATATAAGAAGCGACGCCGGAACCTTAAGTTTTTTGATCATTTTCCTTTCCTATGTTCCCTGGTTAATTAAAATCGTTAAAGAGCTTCCCCGCATGACCTCGTCATGGTACTTTCCGGTCGACATACAGCTTATAAAATCCGTTCTCGGCAACCTCTTTTTGGGGTATGAAGGAACGCCATGGTACGGCTGGAAATATACGGCGTACGTGTCGGTTATCATCATCGGACTCGGATGGCTTGCTTGGCAGAAGCGCACGGACCGGCAGCGAAGTGCGCTCCTATTTGCGTTCGGACTTCTGCCGCTTGCCCTCATCGTGGGCATTTCGTTTATCAAACCCATGTACGTAAATCGGTATCTTATCCCAACTACCGTTGCCGAGATATTTATCATTACGACCGCCTTATCCGCAGTGAAATCGAAAATTATCCAGAAAGCCGCCGCGGCAATCCTTCTTGCCGGTGTCATCTGGTTCAACTGGTGGTATCCGCCGCAGCACAAAAAACAGGATATCCGGGAAACATTTATCCAAGTCAACACGTTGAAAAAACCGAATGACGTCATCCTAGCTGGCTCCCCGATGATTTATCTGGAAACCCTCTATTACGCATCCGACCGGTCGAGCGTGTACCTTTACAATCCGACCAACGGAGTTTTCCCCTGGTACATCGGCGATGCGTTGATCACCCCCTCCCGGATGGTGCCCGCATTTCCCGATTATCCCACCCGTGCGTTTCTTATCGGCGAAAACGGAACATATGAAGTGGTCTACCGGATGCCCCTATGAAATTCGTCTTACCAATCGAGACACACGATGTCCTTGAAGGCGTTGCCACACTGCGCGGAACCCGTGAGTACCGCCTCGCGAAAATCTCCGTCCTTCTCCAGCTCGTCGCCGGAAGCTTAACCATCGGATGGTACTGGAGATTTCTACCGCCGCAGGTCCCGATGTGGTACAGCATGCCATGGGGAACCGATCGGCTTGCGTCGCCGTATTTCCTCTTTCTTCCGCTGATGCTTTCGCTTGTCATTTTCGGATTCAATAACAGGGTCATTGCGAAGTTCGGAGTTGACCATCTGGTATTTGCGCGCATCCTATACCTCGTTTCATCTCTGGTATCACTACTTAGTCTCATCATTGTCGTGCGTATCGTTACACTCGTAAGCTAATGATGGAACACTTACCCATGTTGCTTCTGTCCGGGTCGATTACGTTTCTCCTAACTCCGTTGGTCATCCGTTTTGCGCGGCGATACGGTCTCGTCGATGACCCGAAACACCGCTACCACCCTGCGCACACGCACAAAGGCATCGTCCCGAGGGCCGGCGGCTTAGCACTCTTTCTCGGAGCGGCGGCCGTCATCATATGGGCACTTCCTGCAACACCGCAAATCGTCGGCATAATCATCGGCGCGCTGATACTTACCGTGGTGGGACTACTGGACGACAAATCCGATGTGAATCCGTACGTGCGGCTTACGACAAACGTCGGAGTTGCACTGCTTGCCGTGGCGACTGGAAGCACCATTCCGTTTATCACGAATCCCGTAACCGGCGGAATCCTGGACCTTACCGTATGGAGCATTCCGATATCGTTTGCAGGCGTCGAATTTACCGCGGGGTTACCACACTTATTTGCCCTGGTTTGGATCGTTTGGACTATGAACATCATCGGGTGGTCCGCAGGAGTCGACGGACAAATGCCCGGCTACGTCGCAATTGCGGCAATTATTCTCGGCTTATTATCATTGCGCTACAGCATCGTCGACCCGAATCAGGCATGGGTAACGACGTTAAGTTTTATTATCGCCGGCGCTTTTCTGGGATTCCTGCCATGGAACTTCTATCCCCAAAGGATTATGCCCGGGTATGGCGGCAAAACGCTCGCAGGATTTTTCCTCGCCCTTCTTGGAATTCTTTCGTTTGCCAAGCTGGGTACGGCGCTTCTTGTCCTGGGTATCCCGATGTTGGACGCGGTCGCAACCCTTATCCGAAGGGTCGGCCAGAAAAAAAGTCCCGTCTGGGCTGACCGCGGCCACCTCCACCACAGGCTTCTGGATTTGGGTTGGAGTAAACCCAAGATAGCCTTGTTTTACTGGGGTGTCTCGGCTATACTGGGGCTGGTCTCTTTGACGGTAACGAGTACGTTGAAAGTGTTTACATTCGTCGTTGTGGCCGTCGCGTTGACCATGTTTTTGGTATGGGTCAGCTACTTTACGCAATTCTCAAGGCAGCGAGACCACGACAGTGGCTAAAAAACCTGGCGCTGTTTACCACGATCTTCTTTACCGGGCATCTCTTCAATACGGCATTTTTGACGGATACGATCCTCGGGTTTGTCGCATTCTGTTTCCTTTCATCCTCCAACTACATCTTAAACGACGTGTTGGACGCTCCTGCTGACAGGCGTCATCCCTTTAAGAAATTCCGGCCCGTCGCAAGCGGGAAATTACCGATCAAAACCGCCCTCCTTGTCTCGCTTGTCCTGCTGGTTTCCGGGCTTTCGATTGCCCAGATTATCGGGCAGACTTTTTTTGTATTTTCGCTAGTGTTCGTCATCTTACAATACTCGTACTCCATGATTCTTAAGCACATGTCGGTTATCGACATCATCGCAATCACCGCGGGATACGTACTCCGGGTATACGCGGGGGAAGCGGCTAGCGGGTATCACATCTCCATTTGGTTGGCACTAGCAGCCCTCTCCCTGGCACTCTTTTTGGCAATCGGCAAGCGCCGGGCGGAACTCACACTTATCCAGGGATCTGGTGAGGTGACACCTAAGGAAACGCGCGCGGCACTCTCGCATTATTCAGAAAAACTATTGGATGCCTATACGTCAATGTTTGCGACCAGCACGTTCATTTCCTATACGTACTTCACGTTTCTCGAGCGGCCGATCACCCAGGGACTGTTCTTTCGTAACTATTATGACTTCGTCGTCGGAATCCCCGACCGCAAATGGATGATGTTGACGATCCCGTTCGTTCTTTATGGCATTATGCGGTACATGCAGCTTATTTACCACGGAAAGGGCGAGTCGCCGGAGCAAATTCTGACGACCGACCTGCCGCTCCTTACAACGATCGTACTCTGGGTGGCTACCGCGCTCTTCGTGATTTACGGTATCGGCGGATAACGGGTCTCGAGACAAAACCTTCGGTTTTTTCTCGACGTGCTGTCGGGCAATGCCCGATGAAGGCGAGCACTGCTCTTTTTCCCAATTAAGAATTAGAATCAATGTTTTCCGAAATTACTTCCACAAGTTGCGAGTTTTTCCAGATGCTGTAGTTGTAGATAATCCCCGGCTTCCCGCCTAGGATATGGGGGAAATAATACGCAACCGGCGGAAATACGGTATCGGATTTCAACAATTCCGCCTTATCCATCCACACCGCTTCCCCCTCGGCATTCGATACGATTTCCGTGGGCTCGCCGACAAGCGAGGCCAGGAAACCAAACACGACAAACAGCTCGTTTCTATCGATGTGGTGGTGGGAGGCGACAAACTTGAGTTGTATGTCCGTGGGGTTAAGCGTGATCCCCACCTCTTCCTTTATCTCCCGGATTGCGGCAGATAGTGGATTCTCGCCCTCGTCGATGTGTCCGCCCGGTAGCGCAAGCCAGCCCGGAAATACTTTCTTTGTCGGACTCCTTTTAAACATGAGTACATTGTTCTTATGGATGACACAGATATCGACGGTAAATATGGGAGCCGCTACTTCATGGAGGCGCCGCGGTTTTTGATCCATGTTATTCCACCTTGTCCGCGTACTGGCCGGAGATCCAGCCTTTGTTGGTTCCGTCGTAGGAAATCTGGAACCAGGTGCTTTTTTCGTCGAAAATATGGTACTTCTCGCCGGGATTAACGCGCCCGGCTTCCGTTGCCGATGTGGAAGGTTCCATACGGACACGCAAAAATCCGGTGGGCGTGTCTTTTATCACCGCATACGGCTTAGCCGGAGTTGCCGAGGATGTCGCCGTGGTACCTGGCTTGAGTGTCGGCGTGGGCGTTCCGCCCGTAGTTGCCGGGGACGCCGTGGGGGATGCTTCCGGCGTCGGGACGCCCCCCTGGGAAAGGGCAAGCTTGAGACTCGCGATAAGTTTATACCCCTGGGTCATCTTCACTTTCATCGTTCTGGTAACGAATCCCGGAGAGGAAACGGTCAGCGTGTGGTCACCCACCACAAGATCGGATACGGTAATCGGCGTCAGACCCTTGGTTATTTCGTCGAGGATCACGGAAGCGCCGTCCGGATTGGTAATGACGGAAAGTTCGGGCTTACCCGCTACACTCTTCTCGAGCCACAGCACGTCGACGGCCGAAGATAGCTCGGACTCGGAAAGCGCTGCGTTTATATACGTCAACAGATTCGGTCCTACGGTTATCTTCGACTGCCATGGGGCAATGCTCTCGGTCGTCGATTCGGCAACCAGCCGGATCGTGTACTCCCCGGATGCTATCTTTTCCCGGATCGGGGTCCTTCCGATGTGCTTGTTATCTAAAAACACGCTCACCGTGGGAGTGGAATCCACCCGAAGCTCCCCTTCCTTCGGGGCTCGCGTACTTAACAATTTGATGATTCCACCGATGACGAGAACGATAATAAAGAGGACAATGAGGAGACCGAATTTCCGCTTCATACTATTGGCCTCGATCTTATCACATTGGTGGGTGTGTTAGCAACGGCTTTAGAGCCGTCTGATTTGACTTTTCGCTCCAAAAATGCTATTATTTGATCTGTTCCAACCACTCTTTCGGGAGTGGTTTTTTCGTTCTATGAACAAACTTCTTTCCGCATTCATGTGGCTTATCAAGCCCCACTATGGCAGGAACCGGTTAAGCAGGCTCTTAAGCCACAAACTTGAAGGAAAATCGGTTGCCGAACTTGTAGGGATCCCGCTTGCGGGCATTGCCTTCGCGGCTGCAGTGGTTGTGCCGCAAACTGAAGCTGGATTTGCCTCGACAGAACTCTATTTCGATTCCCGGGAAACCACCGTCAATGCGGTCGTTGCGCCGGCTCGGTTCCGCTGGCCGTTTCCGACCTTCGGGATTTCAACATTTTTCTCCTTCGGGCACCCTGGCCTAGACCTTACCAGCCCCAAAGGCACGCCGGTCTATCCTATCGGAGACGGAAAAGTTATACTCACGGCAACTATCCTGAACGGTTATGGAAAGCACGTTATTGTAGAGCACCCGGATAAAATGATTTCCCTGTATGCGCATCTTTCCTCGATTAAGGTCGAAAACGGCCAACACGTCACGAAGGAAACTGAACTTGGGGGCGTCGGTGCGACGGGCTGGGCTACGGGCAACCACCTGCATATGGAAATCTACCAGAAAGGGGTAGCCTTAAACCCCATGGAAATACTGCCGGAAGTGAAAAAATATGAGCCGAAAGCTATCTCGCAGACGGTCGGACATACGGTGACTCCCGAACTATCCTTCTAACCAAACAAGTCACGGCAACCGGGTTGCCCAGGATATGAGAGTATCCGCAAAATCGTCCTGACTCCCTTCATAGCCATGAGTCGTGTCCGGGATGATGACACTCTTGTAATATACTGATTTGGTCTTTTCGTCGAATGCTTTCTTGATCTCTTCCACTGGGCGGTCCGCGTTTTCGTCGTTGCCGGAAAGCACAACCAGCGTCGGTGCCGTAATCTTGGTAAACAGCGTGAGGCGGTCCGTCTCGTCCCCGTAGTTGAAGACGTCCTCGCTCGTGTGGGGAGCAATAAGGCTCCACAGGCGGTCAGCTGTTGCCGGCATCCACGTTACCGACGTCAGAAGCGAGCTCCCCTTCCCGTCATCCCTGAGCATCTTGAGTTTGGTCATGTTATTTTCGTATTCCGCGGGGTCATTATGCGGAGAGTACCGGTCGGAAATCGGTCCGGCCAGCACGACCGCGGCAACCCGCAGATCCTTAACCGTTGCGGCGTAATAACAGACTTTGTTGGCACCCGTACTGTGTCCGACGAGTATGATTTCGGTATAGCCTTTCCCCGCCAAAAACGAAATACCGGCGTCTATATCATGGACGCATTCCTCAAACACTTCCCTGCCTGCGCCTATCATGTCATGCACGTACCCTTTGGGGTCTGAAGGATCACTCCTTCGGAATCCGGTGATTACGTCATGGCCGCGGTTATTGAACGCCGCAAATCCCATCCCCGCTTCCCCGCACACATCGGCAAGCAGGTTCATAAGCGCTGCATCCCCGTAAAACCTGCCGGTGAGCCCGTGAACCCACAGTATCGCGCGTTTCCCCGGCTTTTGGGGCGCGGCGAAAATTCCCTGGTGGATAAGCCTGTCGCGTGTTTCGATTTCCTCAAGTGAAAACTTCGCCATATCCCGTATTATATACATATCATCTATGGATATTCTGTATCACGCGCTTACTGGCGTTACGATTTCAAAAGGCATGGGAAGCGAGTACGCAATTCCGGCTGCGGTGTCCGCAATGCTGCCGGATTTGGCGGGCATCTGGCCGTTTTATTATTACAAGATTATCGAAGCGGCGAAGCATCCGAATAATAATTTCGCCCGGACGGCATTCATACTCCTCACGTCAAACAAATTTGCCAACGTATCGGACACCACCGCATACCGCTTCACCCATTCATTGCTTTCCGCGGGCATATTCGCACTCTTGTCTTATCTCCTGATGAAAGATGCATGGATCGTGATGACCGCGGGCTTTATATCCCATCTCATTATCGATATCCCGACGCACAGCGGCCCATTTGCGACGAGACTACTCTACCCTTTCTCCGATATCCATTTCCGGGGTGGTACGAATTGGGCGAAGAATGCGGGACGTTTTATCTTTTTTTGGATCGTGTTGGGTCTCGTCAGCCTGTGGATTTGGCGAACGTCGTAATCCAAACTTCCTGCGGGCGTTCGGGATTTCTATCGTGCTGGTTCCACGCATACTGCTCCGTGACGGTAAACCCGGCATCCGCAAGCATGGACTTAAGCTCGTCACCAGAATAATACGAAAAGAACCGTTCGTCTCCTTCGATCGTTCCGCTCGTCACCATCCGCTCCCCTATGCCTTCTTTCATAAGAAGGAACAGGATCCCTTCCGGCTTCAATAGCGAACGGAATTTCGCAAATACTGTGGGAACCTCATCACGGGTCAGATGGAGCACCGACGCGCATGCCCATATCCCGTCAAATACCCGCTCGGGAAAATCGATATTCCGCAGGTCCATGGTAAAGAACGTCACGTTCTTCTCCGCATGATCCCGGGCATACACAAGCAGCGTCTCGGACAAATCAATGCCGGTAACCGTAAACCCTTTGGATGCGAAATAGTTGGCATCCCTCCCTGACCCGCACCCGGCATCCAATATCGAGCCTCCTGGTTTCACCAGCGACACAAACTTCTCCCGTTCCGGCTCCGGCGCGTACTTCTGGACCTTTTCAATATATTCCGGTGCGGTTTTATCGTACGTTGCTATGGTCGTTTTCGATACGTCGTCCATGAGTCATCAGTATACCAAAAGCCCCGCTTGGAAGCGGGGCTCGTGGTTAATATTCCAAGATTCTTTAGTAATCCATTCCTCCCATGCCGCCCATGCCACCCATACCACCCGGCATGCCGCCGCCAGCGGGACCTTCCTTCTTTTCCGGAATGTCGGTGATCAAGGCCTCGGTCGTGAGGATCATCATGCCGACCGAGACGGCGTTCTGGACTGCCGACCGGGTGACTTTCACCGGGTCGATGATCCCAGCCCCGATCATGGAGCCGAATTCAAGGGTCATGGCATTGAACCCGAAGTCTGATGCCTTTGATTCCTCGATGGTCTTCATGACCCAGCCTGCATCCGCGCCCGAGTTGGTTGCGATCATGCGAGTCGGCTCGCCCAGGGCGTTAAAAAGAATGTCGACGCCCGTCTGTTCGTCCTTGACGGTGAGAGATTCCTTAAACTTCATCAGGGCCAAACGAGCCTTGAGAAGCGCGACCCCGCCGCCGGGAACGATGCCTTCTTCGAGCGCTGCCTTCGTTGCGGCAACCGCATCAAGTACGCGTTCCTTCTTATCCTTGAGTTCGACTTCCGTCGCGGCACCGACGTTGATGACCGCAACTCCGCCGGAGAGCTTGGCAAGCCGCTCCTGGAGTTTTTCCTTATCAAAGTCGGATGACGTCTCGTCGATCTCGCGCCGGATCTGGCCGACCCGTGCTTGGACCGCCGCCTTGGCGCCCTTGCCGCCGATAATGCGGGCATTTTCCTTGTCCGCCCAGACTTTGTCCGCGCGTCCGCAATCATCGACCGTGACGTTGTCGAGCTTTCTGCCGGTTTCCTCTGAGATCACGGTGCCGCCGGTCAGGATTGCGATATCCTCAAGCATCGCTTTCCTGCGGTCGCCGAATCCCGGCGCCTTGACTGCCAACACGTTGATCGTTCCCTTCAGACGGTTCAGCACAAGGGTTGCCAAAGCTTCCGCCTCAATGTCATCGGCAATGATGACAAGGTTCTTGGAAACCTTAACAAATCCCTCAAGGAACGGTAGAAGATCCGCAATCGCCGAAATCTTCTTGTCCGTAATCAGGATGTACGGATCGGAAATTTCCGCTTCCATGCGTTCCGCATTGGTTACGAAATACGCGGAGGCGTAACCTTTATCAAATTCCATGCCTTCCTTGTACTCAATTTCCATCGTCAGCCCCTTACCCTCTTCGACGGTTACTACCCCGTCCTTGCCGACTTTGGTAAGCGCCTCGGCAATAAGGGTACCGATCTTATCGTCCTGGGCGGAAATCGTCGCCACTTTGGCGACATCCGCATCCTTGATGGTTTTGGCCATTTTCTTAAGTTCTGAAACGACGACATCCAAGCCCTTCTCCATGCCGGTCTTAAGGATCATCGGGTTGGCACCGGCCGTCACGTTCTTGAACCCGCTATTGACGATCGCCTGGGTAAGTAACGTAGACGTAGTCGTCCCGTCTCCGGCGACGTCATTGGTCTTTGATGCCGCTTCTTTCACAAGCTGCGCACCCATATTCTCAAACGGATCCTCAAGCTCAATTTCCTTAGCGACCGTCACCCCGTCGTGAACGACATTGGGAGCGCCCCATTTCTTATCGAGTGCGACGTTGCGGCCTTTGGGGCCCAGCGTCGTTACGACTGCCTTTGCCAAAATATTGACGCCGCGGATAAGCGCTTGCCGTGCGTCTTCCGAAAATTTAAGTTGTTTTGCCATAAATAGTACCTCCTTTGGATTAGGAAACGATTGCTAATATGTCTTTCTGCTCAACGATCATCCACTCGACTCCTTCGACTTTGATCTCGTTGCCGCCCCATTTCTTGTACATGACTTTCTGGCCGACTTTGACGACTACTTTCACCTCGTGGCCGTGATCGGTCGTGCCCGGTCCGACTGCCATCACCTCTCCCATCTGGGGTTTTTCTTTCGCGGAATCAGGAAGGACAATCCCTGAAGGCAACTTCGTCTCCGCTTCAAGCGGCTTGATGAGGACATTATCAAATAACGGTGTAATGGTTTGTTTTGCCATAACAGCCTCCTTTATATATAGACTACTGAAATTAATATGAGTACTAGCAGTCTTATGAAGTGACTGCTATTTTACGGGTGATAAAAAATCTTGTCAAGAGGGATGCGCCACTTATGCAAACGAATCTCCAGTCTTTCGCGTATCCACTCCCGTGCATCCCGGGGATGGAAACGGATAACCCCCTGACGGATGACCTCGCTCGTCCTTCGTTGTTTCATATACCACAGCTGGCAGGCGCGGACGACCGGCTCGAACGCACTGAATACCGAAACGGTATATGACAGATCCCTCGTCCGGGATGCCCGTACATCCTTCCCCACTCGCTTCCACATATTCGGCGCAAACTGTCCTACCCAACGGTTCGCATGAAGAAATGTGTTGTAGGTATCATGCCGGTCAAAAACCGGCACCATTTGCAGCACCTCGTGTGCGGAAAACAAATCCCGTTCGGATACAGGCAGGGAAAGCGCGTCATCGGACATGAACATATTCAGACATACTTTATCGGCGACTTCCAGAGATCCCGGCTTTCTGCGAAGCCCCAAGGAATCGGCAAGCAGCGTCGCGACAAGCCGGGTCGACCACAGGGTTCCCCGCCGGGCAACAATGAAGATATCTATATCATCCCTCTTGTCCGCGTTATTGACCGATAACCCGCCGGTGACCCCGACCAGCATCACCGTCGGGATACGTCCAAGCAATGTCCCTACCCTTCTTGCCCGTTCCCACTTTGCTGCGGCGATGTGTGCGCGCTTTTTCCGGAGCGTAATGATTTTTTGCCTTCCGGCGCGTACGACAAATCCCCCGGTACGAACTAAGCCGCGGATGTGTCCCGGGGGGAATGATTTGATGCCGCTCCAGGCCAGTACTTCTTCCTCCGTCAGCGGATAATCGAAGACGTCCGAGTACGAAACTGCCGTGATGATACGCTCCGTCGATCGGCTCATGCGTCAAATTATGGGGCAGGCGTGGGTTCCTCCGCGCCACTGGTCAAACCGTAGGAGCTCAAAACTTGCCGGAATCCCTGCGACATCGTTGCAAGGACCTGTGTCGGAGACCCGCCGGAAGTGACCATCCCGTTCACCGCGTCCGTAAGATACTGGATGAGCTTGTCGTTAAGGCCATTGTCGTGCGTCCGGGATGCAAGCGGGAAGCTCCGCGCAAACGCCGCCTGCTTGACGTACGCCCCCAAATACGGGTCGCTTTGGATCGAGTTGGCAAGCTCGGTCCGCGCATAGGGCTCGCCGAAAAGCCGTGTCTTGGATGCTTCCGTATAGAGTTTTGCGGCCCCCTCAGCCCCGGTCATATATTTAACCAGCTCCCATGCGGCTTCCTGATTCTTACTTCTCGAAGACACTCCCTCTACCCAATACGATGCCCATGCGACATTGTTCCCCTGGAGCTGCGGCACGGGCGCGATGTGGAACCGAAGCTTCGGATTGAGAACGGCGATATCATGCGCGCGCCACGACGGCGCGATGATCATCGCTACCCTGCCGTTGGCAAATGCGGATACCGAATTGTCCATCCCGTCGCTCCAGGTATACAAAGGATCCGATGTGTCGGCAAACTTCCGGTAGAAAATAAGCGTCCCCTCCGCTTCCTTCCCCGTGGGATTGGCAAGAATGGCACCGTTTTGGAGAAACATGAGTCCTAATATGTCGCTAAAGTGCTCGACGTTGTTGGTCGTACCCAATGCGATCGTGCCGGTTACGATTGCCGTACCGTTCTTCACCGTCAGCTTCGGTATGAGGTTTATAACGTCCGTCCATGTCGTAGGATCGGTTGCCCCCGCGGTTGCGAACAGCTCATCATTGATATAGAGACCTAATCCGTCAACCATCAGGGGAATGCCGAATATGGAACCCCCGGCTACCAGATCATTGTTTATGACGGGGAAAAAGGCCGCCGTGAATTCATCAGTTGTCATGACGGTCTGCGGGACAATGGCAAGCTGATTTCGAAGCATCGGGATCCAGGTATTATGAAACCTGAATACGTCGGGCCCTTCCCCGCGGTTGATCGCCGACTGTAAGCGTTCACGATACTGTTTCGGAGACTGCTGAGTATACTGCACTTTTATGGTCGGATGCTGGCTTTCGAAATCAGCAAGGAACTGGCGGGTTACCGCATCGTTCTCCCACAGTCCCCAGTAATTGAGGGTTACTTCCTTTCCTGAAGTGCCCCCTGTGCCGCCACCGCCTCCGCTCATCCGTTGGAAAAGGAATAACGCGAGGACGCCGACAATGGCCAGAACGCCGATGACGATAAGTATCCTGAAAATTGACGGCTTCGGTTTCGGGGCGTCGCCGCCGGGAATATTCATCGCCGGGATAAACGGGTTGGGGGGTGCCGGCGGAGATCCCGGGGCCGGAGCAGAGGTCGGGGGTTCCGGAGACCCTCCTGCAGGCGGGATGACGATCGTATCCATTCCGATACCGGGCGCTTCAGGCGGTGGCGGAGTCCCGGGCTGGTTTCCCGGAGCGGGTGGTACCGGCGGTGCTTCAAAAATAGGCGCCATACCGATCCCCGATGTCACGGGTTCTGAGGATTGCGGCACCTGCGGGTCTTTTGGATCCATAGGAAGGTACGGTACAATGTATCATAGCATGATAAAAGACACTGAGGCGACAAGCGAAGTCCGTAAACCACGCCATCCTTGGCTGTGGTACTCCCTGTTGGGACTCATCCTCGTTTCCCTCTCCCTGGCCGTTGGACTTTCCGCATTTGACGCGTATTATGAAGGGAAAGTGTATCCGAACGTCGTTATCGACGGGGTTGCCTTCGGCGGCAAGACTCCTTCAGAAATTGAAAGCTATTGGAAAAACCAGAATATTCCCTTCGCCTCGGCAACGTTCGAATTCAAATTCGAATCGGAAGTGGCAACACTTTCCGGCAGCGCTCTCGACCTCGGGTATGATGCGACTCTTTCCGCCACCCAGGCCTATGCCGTGGGTAGAACCGGCAACATGATCGCCGATCTCACGACGAAGTTTCTCCGGGGCAACATCAATATCACTCCCTATTTCCGTTGGCGGACTGACTTGGTCGACGAAGCGATCGATACGCTTGCCTCCCGGATCGATATTCCCATGGAAGAAGCGCTGTTTCAGTTTTCAAACGGAAGAGTGACCGCATTCAAGCCGTCCCGGGACGGCCGGGCCGTAAGCCGCGACGATGCCAGAGCGCGCTTTGCTGCGGCAGTCAATGCGCTTCCGCACGCGCCGAGTTTCCATATTGTCATCAATATGCCGGTACTGACCGTGAAACCGACTGCTTCGACCGGGGATGCGAATTCCTACGGCATCAAGGAACGGATCGGTTTCGGTTATTCGGAATTCAAAGGGTCGATACCGGGAAGGATCCATAATGTGGCTCTGGCCGCATCCCGCATCAATGGGGTTCTTATCCCGCCCGGCGCCACCTTTTCGTTTAACGAAGCGGTCGGCGATATTTCAGCGGCCACCGGTTACCAATCGGCGTACATCATCAAGGATGGCCGGACGGTCCTTGGCGACGGCGGCGGCGTCTGCCAGGTAAGTACGACACTTTTCCGTGCGGCACTCAATGCGGGTCTACCCATCGTTGACCGGCGGGCCCACGCGTACCGCGTCCATTATTATGAAGAGGCCGGATACAAGGCGGGTATAGATGCAACCGTATTCTCACCGAGCGTCGATCTTAAGATAAAAAATGATACGTCGGCCCACATTCTCATCCAAACGAAAACGGACACGAAAAACCTCGCACTGGTATTCGAACTGTACGGTACCGGCGACGGACGCAAAAGCGAAATATTAAATCACATCGTCGGCGGACAGGTCGCGCCCCCCGCACCGCTGTATCAGGATGACCCGACGTTGCCTCCCGGAGCAGTCAAACAGGTTGATTGGGCAGCCTGGGGCGCCAAGGCATCGTTTGATTACAAAGTAACCCGGGGTGATGAAATCCTGCAGGATACGACCTTCGTCTCCAACTACCGCCCATGGCAGGCCGTGTATCTGAAAGGACCCGCAACCCAGTAATCCTATGAAAAAAGTCCTTGCCGGCGGATGCTTCGATATGCTCCATTTCGGGCACATATCGTTTTTGTCGGAAGCAAAGTCCCACGGCGACTATCTCGTCGTCGCTTTGGAATCGGACGAGAACGTCCGCCGCATGAAAGGCGAGACGCGTCCGATACACTCTCAAATACAACGCAAAGCCATGCTTGAATCGCTCCGTTTCGTCGACGAAGTGATAGCACTCCCCCCTATGAAAACGGATGAAGAATACGCAAAGCTCGTTGCCGATGTTCAACCCGGTGTCATAGCGCTGACCGAAGGAGACGGCATGGAGGACAAGAAACGTAAACACGCCGCGGCAGTGGGAGCTCACGTCGTGGTCATATCGAAAATTCATACCCCTTCAACGTCCCAACTTGCCAAGCTCGTCGGACTGGAATGATATGAAGGGCATCCGCCGTAACATACGACTCCTCGCAGTTCATAATTTCCTTACTGACTTCAAATTCCACAGTGCCGTGCTCGTCATTTACTTTGCGCAGGTGACGGGATCCTTCACCCTTGCCATGAGTTTATTTTCGGTGATCATGATATCCGGAGCGCTCTTCGAAGTACCCACAGGTATGTTCTCGGATCGTATCGGGAGAAAGAAAACCGTCATTTTCGGAGCGGTCTCCGCGTGCCTTTCTGCCGTATTCTACGCCGTGGGAGGCTCTTACTGGATGCTGTTTACCGGCGCGCTTTTGGAGGGGCTCCAACGTGCTTGGTATAGCGGAAACAACGATGCACTCCTCTATGAATCCCTTGAGCAATCGGGAAAGGAAGAAACGTTCGCGCATTATCTTGGCAAAACAAGCGCCATGTTCCAGCTTGCACTCATGATCGGGGCAGTGGTAGGAAGCGTCGTAGCGGAGTTCAGCTTCCCTCTCATCATGTGGCTTTCCGTCATTCCGCAGGTGGGCGCGTTCATCGTATCCTTACATCTTACGGAGCCTTCCGTCATAACCCGCGGAAAATCAAACGTATTTTCCCACCTCTCCGTTTCCGCATTACGCATCTGGAACAACGGACGGCTGCGGCTATTGAGTCTTCAGGATATCTTACGATTCGGCATGGGGGAATCGTCATTCCAGTTCAACGCCGCGTTCATACAAACATTGTGGCCCGTATGGGCAATCGGTATTTCGCGCCTGTTAAGCTATGGCGGGGCATTCATAAGCTACTGGAACAGCAGTAAAATAATCAGAAGAATCGGGGAACACAATGTGCTCATGCTGGCAAACTTCCTAACAAGGACAGTCAACTTTGTCGCATACGGTTTTCCGTCCGTTATATCGCCGGTTCTTATGGGGATGACGTCCCTGACGTATGGCGCTTCGGAGATCAGCAAAACGACACTCATGCAAAAAGAATTCAGCGGAACGGAACGGGCGACACTTGCTTCCCTCAATTCTTTTTTCGGCCACATATTTTACGGGATATTTTCCCCATTCCTGGGATATGTTGCGGACTCCGCAGGGCCTGCCAAAGCACTCATCATGGTGCAGATATTCATGTTTGGCGTTTTATATATCCAGTGGAGACTTAAACGGATGTCACGGGTATAATTACTAGCTTATGCGCATACTGGCCATTGAATCCTCATGTGATGAAACCGCGGCAGCGGTCCTTACCGATGGTAGAACGATAGTCAGCAGCATCATTGCCTCAAGCCACGATATGCATGAAAAATATGGCGGCATCGTCCCTGAGGTTGCAGCGAGAATCCAGCTTGAGTCGATTATCCCCGTCATTACCGAGGCACTCAGTCCGTTACGGAAGCCATCTGAGCACATTCATGCCACGATACGGCGGGAAATTGACGCCGTTGCCGTCACCATCGGTCCGGGACTCATCGGTTCTCTGTTAGTCGGCGTTGAGACCGCAAAGACCATTGCTGTCCTCACCGGAAAACCGATCATTCCGGTCAACCATGTCCTTGCGCACATGTACGCGAACTTCGTAGACCCTGTCGTCGAAAAAAACGGCGAAGCAATCCCGTTGGGCTCATCACACATCATCAGCGACAGCACTCGTGATGAGATGTTTCCCGCTATATCGCTTGTCGTCAGCGGCGGCCATACGGAACTGTATCTCATGAAAAATATTCGGGATCTGATATGGCTCGGCGGGACGCTTGATGACGCTGCCGGGGAATGCTTCGACAAGACCGCGCGGCTATTGGGATTCGGTCATGGCGGAGGCTTAGCCATTCAACAGGCCGCGTCCCGGATGAAATCGAAAGGAAACATACGACTACCCCGCCCGATGTTGGATAAGGAAAATGCCATGAATTTCTCATTTTCGGGACTTAAAACTGCGATATTGAGGGAAGTTACCAAACTCAAGGAATCCCAGGCATACTCAGAAGAAACAATCCGTCAGCTATCACACGAGGTTGAGGATTCGATAACGGATGTGCTGGTAAAAAAGACCATTGGAGCCGCCGGTACGTTTGGCGCGCGATCCATTCTCTTGTCAGGCGGAGTGTCCGCAAACGTACGGCTCAGGGAAAAGTTTGAGGGTGCCGTCGGAAACGAATACGCTCTTTCGTATCCGCCGGTCGGATTGTGCACGGACAACGCCGTTTACATCGGTGCGTACGCGTATTTCCGGGGGGTTACAAAAGATTGGGAATCGATCAACGCGTATCCGGATTTGCCTGTGGAAGTTTCGTCCTGAGAATCTCCGCTTCCTCCCTGCTCCACGGGGAGTAGGGCTCGGGATTATCGGAAATCTCCCGCAGGAATTCGTCCCAATCCATCCATTTCCACGCATCAAGCTCATCAGGATTCGGCGCAGGATCCCCATCGTAAACCCCAACAAGAATGGGGCAGATTTCATTCTCGACTATGCCGCTTTTGTCCGCAAACCGGTAGCGGTATGGCGCGACCTCCGTAATGGCAACGCCCCCAATTCCCAACTCATCCATGAGCCGTCTCGTTGCTGCATCCACCGTTGATTCGTTCGGGGACAAGTGTCCGCATACCGCATTCGTCCACATGCCGGGAAACGTTTTTTTCGTGGCTGCGCGCTTGGTAAGTAAAATTTGTCTCTTGGAATTGAAAAGGAAAAGTGAAAACGCGCGGTGTAAGGGCGTATCCGTCGTATGAACCGATTCTTTCTCGGCGGTGCCTATCGGATTATTCTGATCGTCAACGAGAACAACAAGCTCACTCATGGGTGCGCCCGCTTGGGATCGGACCAAGTGCCTGTTGTTTATAAGACAACCGCTCTACCAATGAGCTACGGGCGCAATATTCCAAATTATATCAATTTATCCGTATTTCCTCACATAATGGTCCGATACTACCAGTAGTGCAGCTAGTATGCGCTCTTTCATTACAGTATCTTCGACTTTTATTCCGCAAGTACCATGCCCAAATCCTTTTTGGTCGATATCACTTCTTTTACTCTTCTTTATATAAGGCTTATTAAATTGCCTCAAGGGAATCATTAATAACTTACTCCAGTACGCCAACTCCCTTCGCACACTCATATCCGAATATAAATGCACATATATCCGTATCCTCCGCATTGGTATATCCAACGAATACCTTAGCCAATAAAGCGCGAACTGAACGAGCTTGGGATCAGTATTATTAATACTCACCGTATATCGAGAAGCCTTATTTCCTTCACCCCAATAAAGAAATAATCCTGCGATAAGCAATTCTCTCTTCGAGAATGGTAAATACCTTTCTTTTTCCTCCTGACAATAAGACATAAACCGTTCATCGCGCTTTCTCTTCATGGTTTGCCGATACCGTTCAATCCGCTTTTCGCTGTTTGCACGCAGGTTATTTATTTCCTCTCGGGTTAACGGGTAAGCCCGCAACCATTCGCTGAGTGTGCTTTTACTCACTCCTAGTTTTGCCTTGATCTGGCTATAACTCATTCTCTGACTCCGCAATTTGATTGCTTCGCGATGAAGGTCTGCTCTGCTCATACGAATGAAGAAAATACATTCCTACGAATATAATTTAATGGTACGATTATTAAGAAGAGAGGTCAACCTTGCAGCAGCTCTTCCATCCGGGCTTCGATTTCGAGGGACCGGCGCTTGTTCTTGGCGAATATGATAAACGAGAATTTCTGCATCCTCAGCAGATTCTCACCGGTAAGAATGAGCCCTTCTTTAGTATTCTTATCGAATAGTATCGGAGCGAGCCGGTCCTTAAGCGCAACAAACGTTTGCCGTTTAAGATGTGGAATCATGTAGCCGTTGTTGGAAAATAAATACGTATCGAACATAAAATTCTCTCCGAATAGAGCAACAGCCGTCGTGTAAACAAACGTGCCGCCGGTACTTCGTACATTGGACTCGGCAACGTACACTTCCCCGTTCCGTCCAGCAACACAGTCAACATCGAAGTAACCGCGGTATCCCGCTTGGGCGAATCGCTCGGCGATGTAAAATCCCGTATCCTTGATTTGTGCGGCCACACGGTCCGGCATGATGTCGTGCCCGACTTCTATGCCGTGAAACTGGCCGTCCTTGTCAACCAACACGCCGCATTGATAGAGAAACTCTATTCTGCCGCTTTTGGCGATCTTGAACTCCACGTTCGGGTTTCCGCCCGCGACAGAAGTACTGATGTTGATGTATTTTTCTATGATGATCGGGAACATCTCCCAGTATTTATCACCCGCAAACATTTCGTAAATCTTTTTCTGGCAGGTGTGGAATTCGTTCGGCAAATCCCCTTCCCGGAAAATCATAACCCCCATGCCGGAGTGGCCTTTGTTTGTTTTGATGACGACTCCCTGCTCTTTCACATACCGGATGGCTGCAATCTTTGACGCATCCTCTATACCAAAACAGATAACGCCGTCTGCCATTTTAAAGTCCGGCTCTTCGTTTGTACTCTGCTGTGCCAATTGTCTGATGCCCGACTTGCTGCCAAAGAAATTTACCGTCCAGGCATCTTCTTCGTCGGGTGCCTCCGGGGTTATAACTGTCAACCCTTTCTCCCTCAGTGCCCGCACCAGGTGCAGGAATTGCTGACTCACGGAATAACTTGTTAACGTCAATTTCTTTGTGGAGTTAGCGGCTTCGATTAACGCATTCATGATGGACGGATCATGGAGTATATCCTCAGAAATTTCTCCGCTGTGTTGGGCTGTCGTAAGCACCGTCAGTTTCGTATCCGGGAAAAGTTCGTGATAATAGGAAAGAAATTGATCGCTGACACTTTGCGGCGTTATATACAGCACCTCGTCTTTTTCACCGGCAAACTGAAACATCCGTGAATCACCAAGATATCCGTTTTCAACGATCTCGGCGCTTTTTGCGTCGGGATTGCTCATCGCCATAATAAACGGCCACACGTCCTCGGACATATTGAAGATGTAGACGAGAACATTATGTTTTTTTTCAGAAGAAATTTCTGCGGTGTTTCCGTTCATGAAGAAAATATTTATGTTATGAAAAAAGATTACACCATTCTTTGAGATTGTAAAGGGAGGGAAAAAGAGCAGCGCGTGTATTCGTCCGCCAGAGGCGGACCGCGCGTCGAGAAAAAACCGTTAGGTCTTGTCTCGATAGGGGTTATAATCGTGCGCGTTCCTGAATTTCGGCTTCGATGAGTTCACGCGCCTGTCCGTATTTAAGACGGGATAATTGTATGATCGCTTTCGCGACATCCGGGTTGCGCTCAGCCCGCACGCTGCTCATATCCTTAACCATATCAACGCTAAACGGTTTCACCGGCTCGTTATGCACGATGGTTTTGACATACGCGTTGTACTTATCGATGTTGATGAGATCCGTTTCGTTAAACGTCGGCTGATATTCGTGCTGCAGGTAGTTGGCGTCGGTAACACCGACTCTAAACGTGACGAGCGTGCCTACGTTTCCGAATACCGCATTCTTCACCTCTTCTTCCATTTGGCCGATGAATTGGTTGGCAACCGTCAGACTCAACCGGTATTTCCGTGCCTCAGAAAGAATCTGCGCGAAATCCGGAGTCGCAAAATTCTGGAATTCGTCTACATAGAGGAAAAAGTCCCGTCGTTTTTCCTCCGGAATATCCTGTCTGCTCATGGCGGCGATAAGTATGCGCGGGACCAGGATAAGTCCCAGAAAGTTGCTATTCTCCTCGCCGAGCTTGCCTTTCGACAGGTTCACTAAAAGTATCTTCCCTTCGTCCATGACTTTTCTAAAGTTAAAACTCGATTCGGACTGGCCGATGATGTTACGCATCAGCTTGTTGGTAACGAACCGGCCGAATTTGGATACGATGTAATCCAACACCTCGGATTTGTGGAAGTCCGCGGTTTGGGCAATCTGGTCCGTCCAATACCTTCGTATAATCGGATCCTGCACTTTCGGAAGAAGCTCCTGCACGAAATTGCTGTCGGTCAGAATACGCACGACCTCGATAAATGTCGTACCCGGTTCATACATGACCGTAAGCATTGCGTTACGCACCGCATGTTCGAATCTAGGCCCGATAATGCCGGTTTTCTGCGGGTCGTACAGCTTATACATAAGCCCGACGATTGACGTCACGACGAAATGCTTCTGCTCTTCGGTTGCGGCCTCCAACATGTTCAAGCCCATTGGCCGCTCGCCATCCGACGGATCGAAGTAAATGACGTCCTCGGCACGCTCAGCGGGAACACGGGCAAGAATGCCGTCAATCAGGTCGCCGTGGGGATCCACGACGGCAAGACCTTTTCCCGCTTTTATGTCCTGGATAACCAATTCTTCCAGAAGCTGCGATTTTCCCGTACCGGTCTTCCCGATAATATACATATGGCGGCGGCGGTCTTCGTCGCCGATATAGATCGGCCGGTCGACACCGCGGTACCGGGATATGCCGATATAGAGTCCGCTTGAGGCAATCTGCATCGGAGCCGGAGCCCGTTTTGCATTCAACCAGAAAATATGCGGCGTTTCTATGGTTTTGTTCGGCAGATGGTAAATCGTCGCCAATTCATCACTGTTGAGAACCCCGTATTGCTTGAAAAACGGCAGATTGACCATCGGAAAATATCGGTACACGAAATCAATCATGAAAAACTTCCGCATCGGGTGTTTTACTTTGCCGAAGTGGTTATGGTCCGAAGAAAACTGGTGGAATGACGTGATAAGATTTTCCAGATGCGCATCCGCCGCTTCCTTTGTCGCAGCGCTTACCACAATCCGGATGACCGTATTGAACCCGGGCTTGGAAACTTTCTGCTCTATGGATTCCAGCGTCTTCGCATCGACTTTAAAACTTGCCTTCTCCGGATTCGCTTCGTTCTTCTTGGTCTTGGATATGAATGACCTTCCCAAGGACGCCCACTTACTTCCCGCAGGCTGGATGAGGATTTGAACCGCAGCGCCCTCACCCTCTGACATTTTCGCAAGATTTGAGGTAACCGAAGATAACGGATCAATCGGCAGGTCACGGAACACCCTGATCGGCAGGTAATCCGAATCCTTCGGTGTGAGCGCGGCAAAGGCGACTTTTCCGTTTTGGGAGAATATGTTGTACTCGTCAACTATTTTGACGTCCGCACCAGGGTACGACCCATGGATTTGTTTTTCGACAAGATCCACATAATGCTTGGGGACGGCGACATAGAACCGGATGTCCTCACGCTTTGCGACGATCTCAAAGGATATGTGTTCCTGGGGTTTCATAAACGACCAGAAACCGCCATGATGCAGTGAATGAAGACTCGCGAACATTTGCTCGGCGGCATCGATTTTGATTTCATTGTCGCGTGGGGTTGCGATTTGCATCAGTGTGTATTCCAGTGACCGCTTTTCTCGGTCCCGATATTTCCAGAGCGTAAACGCGACGTACCCCAGGGCGGCAAACCCTAACAGGCTTAAGGTAATCAATACCAGGCTGATCCCCAACAATTCCAGCTGGTAGCTGATATCCGCAAATTCTACTTCCATAGCATTATTCCTTCGTTCTCACGATGTTCCCATGGACGGACTTCACCGTCATGTGCACCATATGAAGTTGCCGGACACACCATTCGGCAAGCCACCGAACGCTCGAAAGTAAGCTCTGGTGGAGCCCCTGGGCAATCTGATCATCGGTCAGCGGAAGCGAAATGACCACTGGCACTACCCCTTGTGCCGCGGGACCGACCGCCTGTACCCCAAGCTTCGCTACCGGAGGAGGCACGGTAATCGTGTCCGATTTCAGCATAACGCCCGCCTTCTTTACTTCCGGGGGGAGCTCTACCTCCCGCCCGATTTCGACAATGGCGGGCGTTTCGGGAAACCCTGCCGGCGGAGCCGATTCTTTTGCCATGCTTCCGACCGGAGAAACCGAGCCTACTGGGGGGGCCTGCGGAGTTGCGGATGCCGATGATTTGGGCAGATCGTCCATATTGTTCATTCTATCACGAAGCAAAGGTAAACCCATTAGGATCCTCGCGGCGGATAAATATTATGCCCGATAAGGGTAAAACGGGAACCGCATCATCCTGGGGTGATGCGGTAGTATCATCGGCAGCCGTGCCGCTTGTACTTACCGGAGCGCTTTGTGCATACGTGCCGAATCCAGATTCCCGAAGCTGCGAGAGGTACCAAATAATGGCAAGAAGAAGCCACGGAGTCGCAGGGCGATCAGGAGTACGTTCATGCCCGGAAGCATCTTTCGGCACCTCGGCCGGCCGGGCCTCTCTGTCACCTGCAACGGAGTGTTTCTTCGAATCCATCGACACCAACAACCATACGATATAAGCGATGGCATATCGTTCAAGACTTTTTACCGTCTCCTTTATTTTCGGAGTCATAATCATCTCCTTGGAGTTGTCCGATACTACCACTACCCTGTCGCCCTGCATTTCCCGAGGCCTATCAATCCGAGTAATCTCCCTGACGCTATTAATGTACGTTAAAAGACTGATGATCATGGGTACAATATCGCCATGACGCTGCTCAATGACCATTGGTTTTATCGGTTGTTCGGCCCGTTTTTCTTTTGCCCGCTTGGGTAAATCAACGCGTTTCAAAAACATGCGACGCTTCACCCGCTCTAGGGTTGGTCTTCGAGACTCTCGTTTATCACGGGATACTTTATTCTTCTCTTCGGGCGCTTTCGCAACCTTCCTTTTTACTGCCGCAATAAACTCGGAGAAAAGATTTGCCTTAGTCCAGCGTGTCGGCTCCGATACCCTAACTGTTTGTTCGGGCACAGCCGCAATGTTCTTTTCTTGTGAAGGTGCGCTTCTTGTGCGGGACTGCTCAAACCAGACGAGGGCCGCATGGGGTCCCGACGGAACGAACGGCGCAACGACAAGAAGTGCTCTTGATATGACAACGTCGGCAACGAGCGACCGGACCGCGTTTTCCCGCTGCGCCGCATGCGCTTGTTCCGGCTTTTTCGGATTGCGCGGTTTCGGCCGTTCGGAAGGGCGTTCGGCGGATACGGTCTTTGTGTGTTCCTTCGAGACTGCGTCCCTCAGGGCCTGTATTTTTTCGCTCACCGCATCACGAACATATTGGTAAGCATCAACAACCGTACGGGTAATATCGACACCAACGCCCCAACGGTTTTCGTTTGTCACATACTCCTCTCGACGTGGCTCACTGCTTCGTAAGAATTCCTCGTGCATCACGTGAACCATGGCGATCGTTTGGATGTCATTTTCCCCTATCTTCCCTCCCTCAATAAAAAAATGCGCGTAGGATGAAACCGTATCGGTTGTTACGCTTTCGGCTTTGCCGCTACTATACTTGGCAAGCTTATCAACAAGAGCATCCGCTTCCCCATGGGTCAAATCCCTTCCTACTCCCACGGAAAGATCGATTTGTTTGGAAACAACCTCGCCATCTGATTGCCGCTCCCATACCTGCACGTACCGTACCGCCTCGGGATGGGAAAGCACACTGACGAACGCATCCGTAGTACCACCGATAAACGCATCCTGCATAGATAGCTGCGTTCGCTCTTCCTCTCTGTTATACGCGCGGGGATTACCCGTCGCCTCGGCAAACTCCCGGGTGTGATCCCACAACTCCCTGAGGGTAATGAGATCATTACCGTATTCTGTCGCAAGTTCCTTCACTCCCGGCGATGTCTCGACGATTCGCCACCGGACGGCGGAATCCTCGTGCGCCGATTCGCGCCGTTCGTACGATAAATCCTGATTTAGCCGTTTCTCGAACCGCGCTAGGGCCGCCTCATGTATTTGTGAGGGATTCCAGTCCGGGTGCGACTTTGCGATTTCCGGTTCCAAAAAGTTGGACAATGAATACGCAGCCGCCTCGACACTGAACGTATGGTCGCCTTTCCAAACGGGCGTTTCTTCTTTGGCGTCACGGATGATCTCATCGATCCGACGCATCGGGTCTGGGTTCGTCCGCGTATCCGAATCCCGCTCCCGTGACTTTCTGTACCGTTCAGCGGTTATGGTGGGCGTGATCATTTTTTCCATAGGTATTCCGTAAATGAAAAACGGACACGGGCAATCCGCGAAACCCAAGCTTCAACCCCGAAGAATATCCCCGTATACAAAAAATCGCCAACCAAGCTGTTTCGCAGAAACGGCAAGCCGGCGATGTAACACTCTACTAACCCCATAAAAGTCGAAGGATACAAAACCCCTTCCTTCCATACCGCAAAATTCGTAATGAGATAAAACAGTAAGGATGATGCAATCGATACAATCGGAAGCACGCGAAGGGACCGGGATCGCATGACGGAGGCGCTAATGGCCGCAATGAAAAACAGGCTCCCGTACGTTGCCCACATTACCCTATGGAATCCCAACACCGCATCGGTCGATGCCATAATGAGCGCGGAAAGCGCCATTCCGCGGATGAATCCCAACCGCACGCCCGCAAATATGGCAACCCCCGTCACGGCAGTGACGTTTGCCGGATGCGGCAATAACCGTGAGGCAATGCCGACGATGACGAGCCCGATAATCGTATACGCATGTATCATAGTGATGGCTCCATATACCGCCACGACACGACGTCTCCGTCATAAAGCGTTTGCCTGTCCGCAGCGGCGGTCGCTGATGCGTCATTGATAAAGTAGAGCCAGACATTATCCTTTGTCGACGGCTTGTCGCCGATCCGTTCAACAAACATGCCGAAATCATACTGTTTTGTTGAGACGGGCATGCCGGTTTGACGGGAAACCCCAAGAAGCGCGTCGTACGCGGTCGTGGCTCGAATCCCGGAGTATGTCGAGATTACGCCGTTATTACGAATGTCCACGGTAACCGTCGGAATTGTCTGCCCGGACTCCGCAGTTCCGGCGGATTGTCCGGGAACCGTGCGCGTACTGAAGAAAACGCCGGCAAGGGCAAGCGCGAAGATACCAATAACTATAAGAAATTTCCGCATGAGAATTCTCCTGCTCGGGATACTATAAGGAGGAGTTCCGGACTATAACCGTTGCGGCACAGTCGCTGAATCACACAGCGTTCCTCTTGTCCTTACCTACACGCACCTACTTGTACTCTTATTTGTCTTTTCGGTCAATGCCTGTCCACGTTACTTCGATGATTCCTGCCTCATGATTGATAAACCGCGCGAGCATGAAAAACAAGTCGGATAACCGGTTTAGGTATATAAGGATCTTTGGATCAATTTGCTCTTTTTGCGCAAGCGCCACCGTCTGCCGCTCAACCCTTCGGCATACTGCCCGCGCTAGATGAATATTTGCGGCTAATATCGTTCCTCCGGGGAGTATGAAGTTAGTAAGCTTGGGGAGGGTATCGTCCAACACGTCAATCCGCGCTTCCATTTCCTTCACCCGCTTCGGAAGATCAGCAAGGCTTGTTTTCCACCCGGCCATATGGCTGCCGATCGTAAACAGGTCTGCCTGGACCTGGGAAAGGAACGACTGCACGTCAGATGCCTGAATTTCAGAAGAAATCCGTCCGATCCACGAATTCAATTCATCGATCGATCCGTAGACATCAACGAGTTCCTCGCATTTAAGAACCCGTTTGCCGCCAAAAAGCGCCGTGGTACCTTTATCACCGGTTTTCGTGTAGATAGGCATTACGTTAACACTCCGAATACCCGCACGAGTAACATTTCTTGCACGATTCCTCAAAAACGAGGCTCCCCTCACCGCAGGACGGACACAAATCAACCGTCACCATCCGGCGCTCGGTTAATAACATCTGCTGCGCGGGAATGGTCATCGGCTGCTCGGCCGGTTCGACCGCCGGGGCTGCCGACGGCACCGTTGCATGGCCATTGCCGCTTGTATGCCCGTTCCCGTTTGCGTGTCCGTTCGGAGCTTGCGCATGTCCGTTGCCGTTGGTAGGAGCCGTGGGGGCAACCGGCGCATCAACGCGGTGCTTTGCAAAAAATCCGAAATGACGGTCAACGACTTTCGCAACCGCATCGGGTAGGGATCTCACCCGGTTCTCCCCAAATCCCAAACTCCGTGCGCCGCCGATGCCGATAAGCTCTGAGGCGACACGGTGCGCCCGTTCGATGGGGGGAATCGGTGAAGGGATTCGCAGAATCATCGAAATGAGTCTCCCCATCGCCTCGGCCATTGCCGTCACGTCGCTTCCCGCTTTCCCGACATTCACAAACATCTCCAAAGGCTGGTCCCCGCCGTTGGTGTTGATCGTGATATAGGCCTGTCCCATCGGAGTCTCCACGCGGTATGTCGACCCGCGGACGACTGCCGGACGCTGTTTGATCTCGGGGGAAAGCACGGGGGGTACAGCAACTGGCTTTACCTCTTCCTTCTTGGCTTCCTCTTTCCGCACAAGCACCCCTTCGCGGCTTCCCTCACGCATGTACGCTATCCCCTTGCATCCCAGATCGTACGCGAGCGTGTAGAGGCGCTTCACATCTTCAACCGTGTGCGTCTTGGGCGCGTTCACCGTTTTACTTATCGACGCGTCGACATACGCCTGGATCGCCGCCTGCACCTTCACGTGGTCCTCAGGGGTCAAATCGTTGGCGGAAACAAAATACGGCGGCCGCTCTTCTTTGGTAGGCTCCCGTCCGTGCACCGTTTTGAAGGATTGAAACCATTCCTCATACAGGGGGTGCCGGAGGATGTGTTCCCCCAAACGGTCCCTTCTGATGAATTCGAATTCATACACGGGTTCAATGCCGCTTGATACGCCCGCCATGAGGGAAGTCGAACCGGTGGGAGCCTGCTGCAGGACAACCGAATTCCGAATACCATACCGCTTCATTTTATTCCGGAGTGTTTCCGGCAACTTCTTAATAAAGTATGCCTCCAGGTGTTTGGTGCGGTTCATTTTCGGGAACTGTCCCTTTTCGCGGGCAAGTTCAATCGACGATTCATATGCCGCATCACGGATGGTGCGGTAAATTTTATCGATCACCGCAAGACTTTCGTCGGAGCCGTATCGCAACTTCATTTTGATAAGTGCATCCCCAAGTCCCATCGTCCCCAATCCGATCCGGCGCTCGCCGCGAAGCTGCACCTCTTCGATCTGTTTGAAAATGTAAGTGTCTGCATCGATAATATCGTCCTGGAACCGGACACCGACTTTTGCGATTTCGGATAGGCGCTTATAGTCCATTTCGCCATTGTCGTTGACAAGTGCGGCGATGTTTATCGAAGTAAGGTTGCATACGCCCCAGTTGGGCAGTCCTTCCTCGCCGCATGGGTTTACGCAGTTGACGTATTCGTAATAATAGTTGTTGAACCACTTGTTATACCGCTCCATGAAGACGACCCCGGGCTCGGCACTCTTCCATGCCGCCTCGGCAATAAGGTCCCACAATGCGCGGGCCTTGATGGTTTTGTGGACGACGGGTTTCTTTCCGAGCGCAATCCAGTTGGGCATGTAGCCATCCCATTTGGTGTCGTAATCCGGATCCTTGGTGTCCGGGAATTTAAGTTCCCAGTCGGCATCGGCTTTGACTGCTTCCATGAAGGAATCGGAAACGCAGACGGACAAATTCGCGCCATTAATCCTGTGAAGATCCTGCTTGACCGTGATGAACTCTTCGACATCCGGATGCCAGTCCCAGAGCATCAGCATGAGCGCGCCTCTACGGGACCCGCCCTGCTGAATGATATCCTTCGTCGCAACCGAGAAAAGCTCCGCCCAATTGCAGGGACCGGATGAAAAGCCGTTGACTTTCTGGACCCGCGCACCGCGGGGACGAAGGCTCGAAAGGTTTATACCGACCCCGCCGCCGCGGGACATGATTTCGACCATGTTGGATAATGTCGAAAGGATCCCGCCGCGGGAATCATGGGGAGAAGGGATGACGAAACAATTATAAAACGTGACCTTATATCCCGTGCCCGCGCCGGAGAGGATCCGGCCGCCGGGAACCAGCACAAAATCCTTCATCGCATCATAGAACTTCTCCTCCCAAACCTTCCGGTCGGGCTTGTTCTCGACCTGGGAAACAAAGTGCGCAACCCGGCGCCACATTTCTTCCGGCGTTTGTTCGACGGGATTGCCTGCCTCGTCCTTTTTGGCGTAGCGGTCGGTAAATACGGTTTTTCTGATGCCGGTGAAGTTGTCATTCATAAGATTACTTTTTATGTAATAGTTTTTTTAACTCTCCCTCGAAATCTTCGAGTTCAACGAACTGTTTAAATACACTCGCAAACCTGATGTATGCCAGCTTATCCAATTTCTTGAGTCGTCTTGCCACCAATTCCCCGATCCGTTTGCTCGTTACTTCTGTTGCGTCCCCGCCGATTAGTTCCCGCTCAACCTCGTCGACAATCCGCCGGATATCCTCTGATTTCAATGTGGTTTTTCCGCTTGCCCGCCAAATCCCTCGTTCCAATTTCCCCCGGTCAAACGGCTCTCGTCTGTGGTCTTTCTTGCTTACTGTGAGCGGTACCGTTTCTATCCGTTCGTATGTGGTAAACCTCTTTGCGCACTTGCCACACCCTCTTCGTCGTCTTGTGACTGCAAGGTCCTCGCTATCCCTCGTCTCTATAACATCCGTGTCGTTATTTGAACAATATGGACACTTCATCCGTGAAATCAAAAAACACTATATGTGGAGTGCTTGGAAAGATTAAAACACTAATCCTAGGTGCGTCAACTGGCAATATCTATATCAAAATGCCCCAATTTTCACGGGCAGCCTCAAACTTCTTTTCTTGAGGGAATAGTACGGTGAAAAATCGACAACCAAACGGAAGAATAGCCCAATGGACAAACTCCCGAGCAATTTCTGTGCACAACGCGCGACAACAGGCGAACGCCAGGTCACTCCCCGCGTAGCGCCGCGATTCTACCGGCAAGAGAACGGATACTTTCCGGATTCTCGCCTATGGAGACCAACACTTCCTCGTGTTTGATGACAGAACGCCCGAGCTTTTCGATGACATGTCCCGGCACGTCGTTACCCGTTTTTTTATATGCCTCTAGCAAGCCTACCGCCTGGATTCGGGAATTTTTGGCGTCAACGAGCGCCTCGCTCGTCTCCTTACCTTTTCCCAATGTTTTGAGCGCTAGCGCCATGTTGAGTTTTTTGTCCGCCTGGAGTACATGGAATTCGCCTTTGCTTACTGGATCGGAAATGAGCATCTCGACGACCTTGTCACGGAATTCCTTAATAAAATACAACGGGTGCGTCGGGAGTAATCCCGGATAGGGCAACACATATTCGTTCGCTGCGGGCGTCGGGGTTGCCGAAGGGGAAGCAGCCACGGTAGCAGCCTGTACATGGGGAAGCGCACCGTGTGCACGGACGGTCGAAATCGGCACCAGTGAACAGACAATCAATATAACTATTGAAACGATGCGATACTGCATATTCCTCCTTTGTGGTCAGGCACCATTCATTGTACTCATTTCCGCATCATTGACAAGTTCTGCAACCTCGGACGGGGTTATACCGATCCTTGTGCACACATCCCGCTCAAGCGCCTTGACCAACGGATATGCTGCGTCCAATGTCGCATATGCATCAGAAGGCAGGGATTCCGCCCGCCAAAGGCCGAACCGCTCATCAACCGTGATGATGTCATGCTTGACCATCTTGTCCGACAAATACAGAAGCTTCGCTTCCCATGCCTTTGGGGCAATACTTGTATCGAGTATGGCATGGAGAGGATGTGTTCTGATCAGGTCGGAAATCTCGGGAAACCCCTCCTCTGTCATGAGTCTCACGCCCGTATCCGGATGGTGTTCGTTTGGTAATTTCGGCACGTTCTTATCGATATCGTGAAGTAGTGCCGCCGCACGGAGCAGCGGCGTATCAATACGGATCCCGGGATCCCGATCCATAAGAGTAGAAGCGAACCAAACCGCGACACGTCCTACAAGCGTACAATGATTCCTCTTATAAGGGGGGAGCTGGTATTTGTCCCACAATGCGGTAATTTGCCCATCAGAAGGAATCATAGTTTATCCTGTTTTGACAGCATAATCTTTACAGTTCGGATACGAAGTGTATTCAAGGGGGCTATGTAATGCGTTTACTCCTTTGGTTGACCATTAAGCTTATAGTATCCCAATGCCTGAAGCACCAATTCGAGCGTTTCTCCCGGGCCATGGGAATACGTGTTGATGACCAAGTCATAGTGTTTGGGATCCCAGAAATCATCAACCCCGTAGAGCCGTTTCCATTTGCCGATGTTCGCCTCTTCCCGTTTTCGCAAATGTTCTTTGGCTTCCTCCACGGTGACGTCATCCCGGTTGACGACCCGGTCTATCCGTAGCGCATCGTCACACATGAGAAGCACCTTGAGAACGTGTGAGATGCCCCGCGCATTCCATCCGGCAATCCACGATTCAACGGCCATGTGGACCGCGGGATCGGAAATCTTTTTCCTGAGCGCTTCATCAATCTGGTAATCGATGTCATCGCCGTAATCGGTCGCCAAATGATGGGTGGGGTCATTGGGATCGTGCGAGCCAGCCTCGATGGCGAATTTCCGTGCCCATTCCCCGCCCGAAAAAAATTCCCATCCGATCCGTTCCAGGTGCGGCCGCAAATTCTTAAGGAGCGTGGACCTCCCCGCTCCGGGACGACCCGATATCGCCAGACTGGAGTATTTCATCTTGCCCCTGCTCTTGCCCTCTTGCATGGACACATTATATGATACGTGAAATGAAGATCCAATACCTCTCTGTCTCCTGGAGGGACTACCACGCACTCTCCCAAAAAATCGCCGCAGCAATCCTCACCCATGACAAGCCGTTTGATATCATCGTGGCAATCGGCCGAGGCGGGCTGACGTTCGGACATCTTCTTTCCGATCTTCTAAGGATTCCCATAAGCTCCATAACCATCCAAAGCTACACGGACATCGCAAAACAAGGTGAGGTAGTCATCACTCAGGGACTGTCGTCCCGCATTGCCAAAAAACGCGTCCTCTTAGTTGATGACATCGCAGACACCGGGACGACGCTGCGGCGGGCAACAGGGTATTTGAAACGATTTAAGCCCGCAAGCATTACGACGGCAACACTCTTTTATAAACCCCGGTCCGAAATACGCCCGGATTATTTCGCCAAACAGACGACCAGGTGGATACTTCAGCCGTTCGAGATGACCGAGTGGGTGCACACATTTTCGAAGAAACTCTCGGGCGAGGGCAAATCCAAACGGGAAATCCAGTTATTCCTGGAGACAATCGGCTACACGGCCGACCAGATTAAGTTCGTCCGCCGCCACCACCTCGCCTGACGCATCTTACTTGGCGACCGATCCGCTTGCCCGGTCGAAGCGCCCAACGACTCTCGGGAACTTTCCGGGCACACTTGCATTGCTTACGACGAGACTCATAACGCCGTTTGCACCGAAGTTTGCGTTATCCTCTTTTCCGACAAGTATCCAATCGGTATCGCCGTCGCCGGTCCGGTACCAACCACGGTAGGAGTTGCCGTTCCTCACAAGACGCAGGGTAAGTGATTTCGCTGCATCGGGTACGTTGACGGCCGCGCGTTCGGCAAGCGTCCCGTCAGGATTCCGGACGACAAATACGATCCGGTTCGCGTTCTTTCCAACAACCCAACGGAGGGCTGCTGCCTCATCATCAACGGCGCCTGCCGAGGCAAATCCCAATCCCGCATACCCGTTCCCTTCACCGACCACGGTCGGCTTGAACATCTGGGACGCAAGGGCGAAATCCTTGCCAACCGGGATAACGGGAGTTTTCCGCCGCAGCCAGGTGTACCGCGCCTTATTATTGTAGGCTCCTGCCGGTACCGACACGATCAGGTTGTCGTTCTTGTTCTCATACACTTGAGATCCTTCAGCCTTATGGACGTTCCAATTCTTGCCGACCGCCCCGTCGGCGAATGCGTCGTTAAACCCGACATGGTCAGCGGCCTCCCCTTCCCAGGCGATATTAACCGAGTCAAACCGTCCGACGACTTTCGGAAACTTCCCACCTACTCCGCCGTTCGTGGTAAACAAGGCAACATATCCGTCGTCACCAAGTGCGGCATTCTGTTCGGCGCCAAGCGGTTTCCACGGCACGTCCGCGGATGCGTCCCGTCCGGGCTTAAAGGATGCACGATATCGTTTATTGACGCGTTCGAGCATGAATACCGCGACATTGCTCTTAAGCTCCTCGGACTTGGCTTCCAGCCTCGTCCCGTCCGGTGCACGAACCACGAAGGTTACCTTGCTGTTTGCTCCGTTGACCGTCCAGTGGACGGATGCGGATTCGTCATCATTGCCGCCTTTGGACTGGAACCGCATACCGGAAACTCCCGTTCCCTCGCCGGTGACGAGCGGGCGATACAAAACGGATATGATGCGGAAATCCCCTTTGGTTTCCATCAGCTCCTTGAGCGTGAGTGACGCTCGTTTTACTTTACCGCCCTCATTTCCCTCAGGTATATCCATGCGGAGATTATCGGCAGTCGTTTCCCGTACGGTCGCCCCGCCAAATGTTGCCACAGCCCATTTTTTTTCATCGATAACCCCGTCCTTGAAATTATCACCGAAGCTTTCCGTAAGTTTTGCGTTCGCCTGTGAGGCTTTCGACTTCGTGATCGTCGTCATGATCGTGGAGAATGTCCCGCTAAACACAAATACGGATACAAGAATGATCAGAATGGTAACGATACCCAGGATTGAGGAGAAACGCGGAAATTTCGATTTGGCTGCCATAGGAATAATTCCTTTCATTAACCAGTACACAAGAAACCACAATTTTTGTCAACTGACCGCTCAATTGAGGCGTTACTGCGGTTTATTGAGGACGACGCAGTGAAGACGGCTCATTGCCTCAAGGCTGTAGCGCACCCCCTGGATGCCGACACCGGACCGTTTCACCCCCAAAAACGGGAAATGGTCCGGCCCCCGCTGGGGACTTCCGTTCACCTGAACCGTACCGACGTTAAGTTTTTTTGCAAATACCAGCCCCGACCCCTCATCCTTCGTAAATACGCTCGCCTGCAATCCGTAAGAAGAGGCATTGATTATGGATGCCGCCTCATCGAAGGACTCTACGTCAACGAAGGAAACAACCGGCCCGAACGTTTCCTTGGCGATGATCGGCATGGAAGGAATCACGTTCGTGAGGATAGTCGGCTCAACCATCGCGCCGCTTCTTTTCCCGCCCACAACGAGTTTCGCCCCGTTCTTGACGGAGGAGGTGATGGCATCCTCGATCTTTTTGGCCGCATCTTCCGAAATGACCGGTCCCACAAGTTTCGTCTCCGGACTTCTTGGGTCCCCGGCCTTCACCATTTCCGGCATGGTTTTTAGGATGAGGGCAACCAATGACTCCCGGATCGTTGAAGTCGTTAACACGTACTTAATCCCCGTGCAGCGCTGCCCGGAATAGGCAAACGCCCCCTTTATGATTTCCCGCGCGGCACTAGGCAGGTCCGCATCGGGCATGACGACGACGGGATTATTCCCTCCGCATTCAAAAAGCAACGGCTTCATTGCCGCTTTACCGGCAATGGCAACCCCGGTATCGGAGTTGCCGGTGAAAGCGACCATGGAAACTCCCGGGTGAGGTACGATATGGTCGCCGACCACTTCCCCGGTCCCGGTAACCGTGGTGACGACACCGGAAGGCACCCCCGCTTTCTCAAAAATTCGAACAAGATGAAGTGCGGAAATACCCCCCATTGTCGGCGGCTTGACGACGACACTGTTACCCATCAGAAGTGCCGGCGCAATCTTTGATGCCGTCAGATTCACGGGGTAGTTAAACGGTGCGATCGCAAGCACGGTACCATGTGCTACCCGCTCGATCATGGCAATCCTCCCCTTCTCAAATCCCGGGAAGTTATCGCTATCGAGGCTCTGGCCCTGGATTGACTGCGCTTCGTCGGCGAAATAATCGATAAGGTCGGCAGTCCGGACAATCTCCCCCTTCGCTTCGTCGGCGCTTTTGCCGATCTCCCGGACAAGGAGGGCAATCAAGTACTCCTGTAAATGCCGGATCCAGTCGGCGGCAAGATGCACGATTCCCACACGCTTATTGAGGGGGATTGCTTCCCATGCCCGTTGGGCGTCATTGGCAATTTTGACCGTCCGGTCGATCTCTGTTGGAGTCATGACCGGAATGGTCCCGACGATCGTTGCATCAATCGGGGAAACGACGGGCACGGTTTTGCCGCTATCCGAGGGCTTCCAGTTCGTGCCGTCAAACGACAAATAATTCGGAGGGGTCTTATGATCGGAAATCGGCTCAAAAAAATCGGCAGGCATAGGCTCTACTTTCTAGTATACAACGTTTATTAATACGGCGTATTACCACCCATCGCCATCATCCGTTCGACTACCAGACTGCGCCCGGCGTCATTCGGAGGTTTACGAAGCTGGGCGTCGTGCGCGTCCTTCATTGCCTTGATCTCCGATGCTTTTTCCGCAATCCCGACCCCGGTTGCTGTTGCGGCGAGTGCCGCTTTGGAAATGGGCTCGGGATCCAAAAACGCCGCTACCGAGGCTACCAACCCAACGACCTTCATCCGCATTTTCGTTTTAGTCGGTACGGATTCAGCACCGGTTTTTTGGGACCCCATCTCGAGTTTTGTCCGCACCCTAGTCATGACTCCTTTTTCTGACTGTCCCTCAAGCGCTTTTTTCCGTACCGTCGAAAATGCATGCCGTTCACTTTGGGAAATGGTCGCATGCTGGTCTTTCACCCATGTCTTCAGGCGGTCGCTTACGCGACGGCGTACTTCCGCACCTTTTGCGGCTTTCGCTTCAACTGACTGCGTTTCGATCGTATCTGCCGTATCCATATATTAGCTCATGGGTATGCCGGACTCCTCAAGCGCCCGCTCAATCTCAATGATAACCGCTCCGAGAGACCGCACAACATCGTCCGTCGCGACCCCCTCATCGAAGGCATGCGCAATAAACTCGATATAGCGGTCGAGAGTCACGGATGCGGGATTCCGAGACATTGCCGTAAGCTCTTCGCGGGACACATGTGTAAGAAGAACGGGCAGTACGGCTGCCTTAAGACCGTCAGCGATCTCGGCAAAGAGGTGAATCTTGTCGGAATCCAAAAGATCCGATTGGTCAATTCTCCTGACAATATTGGTAATCCGCGCTTCCGGATCAAACTCGGTATCCATGGCATTTATTTGGTATCCACCCGTTTTATCATGACTGCCGTCATATTTTCGACAGACCCGTTCGTCTCCGACGCATCGAGTAATGCCGTAACCGCGTTCGTCGCACTCCCGGTATCCGATCCGGCAATAAGCACGCTCATGAGGATATCCTGCGGCGTCAGGTAGTTGCCGCATCCGTCGCTTGCCATAACCAGGACATCCCCTTTCCGGAACTCCCCGCTTGCGTAGTTTGGCACAAGTCCAAGCCGCTTTATCCCTAAGATTCCGTGCGGGGTTTTCTCAAACACGTCGATCTCCCGGGTCAATTTCTTTATGGTGCTCCCCCGAATATGCCACGCGGCACTATCCCCTGCATGTCCCAACCAAAATGACTTCGGACCAATAATCGCGACCATGAGCGTCGTTGCTAGCCCCTGTTCGAATCCCTGCTCGCGCCGCTTTTGCCAGATCGTCATGTTGGTCGTTCTGAAAATCCGCTTCATGAAAAGCTTCTTATCAAGCCAATAATACCGGTGCTGCCGGATGTGTTTGTATCCCCAAATAGCCGTTTCGGACGCAAGGCGCGCGGCGACGTCGCCGTGTGGTAAGGACCCGACGCCGTCAGCAAGCACGAAGCACTCATCGTTGAAATTGAGGAAAAAATCTTCCTGACGTTCCCGAGTCCCCTGCCGCGAACTTGCGGCAAAGACCAGGGATTCGCGCGGGGCCTTGAGCCTGAGCGCATAGGGATCTGCCAGTCTCATATGACTATAAGGTCGTACCGAAACGCACTGCAACTTCCGTCCAGTTGACGACGTTCCACCAGTTCATGATGTAATCGGCCCGAAGATTCTGGTACTTGAGGTAATACGCGTGTTCCCATACGTCCAGGCCTAAGATGGGCGTCTTCCCCTCCATCACGGGCGAATCCTGATTCGGCGTATCGGTAATGGTCAGCGTACCTTTCTCGGAGACGAGCCATACCCATCCGCTTCCGAATCGTCCGATTCCTGCGGCGGCAAATTTTTCCATGAAACCGTCAAAGCTCCCGAATGCCCTACTCATTGCCTGGACAAGTTCGCCTTCCGGCAATCGTTTCTCTCCTTTTGGATTGGGGGACATACTGCGCCAGAAAAACGTGTGGTTTGCATGCCCGCCGCCGTTGTTCCGTACTTTGGTTCTCACCGGTTCGGGCACGCGGGAAAGATCGGCGATAAGTTCCTCAACCGGCAGAGAAAGCAATGCATCCTGGCCGGCAAGCGCGTCGTTTAAGTTCTTTATGTATGCCGCATGGTGCTTGTCGTGATGGATTTGCATCGTTTGCGCATCGATGAACGGCTCCAGTGCGTCAAAATTGTATGGAAGATCGGATAATGTATACATATGAAACTCCTTTCCCTAAATAAGTAGGCGGGCTACCTACATATATTATATAATGTCCGCATGGCGAAAACGGAAGAGCCACCGCTTATTCAAACGAAGCCCAGGAAAAAAAGTTACCTTGCTCTTGCATTTTGGCTGCTCCCCTTAGGCCTTATGTTTGTGTTTTATTGGGTGATCTTACGGGATCTTCCCTCGCCCACGAATCTTGGCAAATATGATGTGCCGCTGGCGACCAAAGTCTATGACCGGAACGGGAACCTGCTGTTTGATATTTTTGCCGATCAGAATCGCTCGCCCGTACCGCTCTCGGACATCCCGAAGGTAGTAAGGGACGCAACAATAGCAATCGAGGACAAAAACTTCTACAAGCATTCCGGCATCAATCCCGTGGGCGGCTTGATCCGCGCATTGTTTGCTTCCCTCCTCAATAGAAAACTCCAGGGCGGCTCCACGATTACCCAGCAACTCGTCAAATCCGCACTCCTCACCCCGGAACGGACGATTTCAAGAAAAATCAAGGAATTTGTCCTTGCCCCAACCGTCGAACTTTTATATTCCAAAGACAAGATACTGGAAATGTACTTAAATACCGTGCCATACGGCGGCACTGCGTGGGGTATCGAAACGGCGGCGGAAAAATACTTTGGGAAATCCATTAAAGACGTCACGCTTGCGGAAGCAGCCATCCTCGCCGGGTTGCCGCAGGCGCCCACCTCCTACTCGCCATTCGGAGCGCACCCGGACCTTGCCAAAAAGAGACAAAAGGAAGTGCTTCGACGTATGACGGAGGACGGCTATATCACCCGCGATCAGGCGGAACGGGCAGCAAACGAAGCAATCGAGTATAAACCCGAAAAAGGCATCCAGGCCGCTCATTTCGTGATGTACGTCAAGGAGAAGCTTGTCGAGAAATACGGCGAAAATCTCGTCGAACGGGGCGGGCTGAAAGTGACAACAACGCTTGATCTTGATCTCCAGAACTATGCGCAGGCAACGGTTGCGGCGGAAGTTACTAAGCTTGCCAAACTCCGAGTTGGCAACGGAGCCGTCCTCGTCACAAAACCGGCAACGGGCGAAATACTTGCCATGATCGGTTCCACCGATTACTTCGCAACTCCTTCAGGATCCTTCAACGTTACGACGGCGGAGCGTCAGCCCGGTTCGTCGATCAAACCCATTAATTACGCCATCGGTATCGAGAACAAGATCGTGACCCCGGGATCAACGTTTTTGGACGTGCCAACCTGCTTTGACAGCACACCCGGCCAGCCGAAATACTGCCCAAGAAACTACGACGGGCGATTTCGGGGACCGGTACAGCTTAGGTTTGCTCTCGGAAATTCCCTCAATATTCCGGCGGTCAAAATGCTCGCGATGAACGGTGTTGAGACAATGATTGCTTCGGCGTCCGCCTTCGGTCTCGACACGCTCAAGGATTCCACCAAATACGGACTGTCCCTCACGCTCGGAGGCGGCGAGGTTACGATGATTGATATGGCCGAGGCATTCTCAGTTTTTGCCAATGGAGGCATACGGCGTGACCTCATAAGCATCCTTAAAGTCGTCGACAAAAACAGCAAGGTGCTTGAGGAGTTCAAGGACCCCAACCTCAATAAGGATCTGCCATCACAATTACTGCTCCATGGCCCGCGCGTCGTCTCACAGGAAACGGCATTTTTGGTCTCCCATATGCTCCTTGATAACAACGCGCGCATGGAAGCGTTCGGCCCCAACTCAGCCCTCGTCATTCCCAAACGTGCGGTATCGGTGAAAACGGGTACGACCAACGACCTTCGGGACAACTGGACCATCGGGTTTACGCCGCAGTACCTGGTTGCGGCATGGGTCGGGAACAATGATAACTCACCCATGAATAACGCACTTGTGTCCGGCGTCACGGGGGCTGCTCCCATCTGGAATAAAATCATGAGCTACGTCATCAGGGACAAGCCCGATGTTTTCCCGAAGCAGCCCGAGGGGATTGTGGGGAGGCATGTCTGTACGACGGCCGGCCAACTGCCCCCACAACCGGGAGAAAACGGGGAACAGCCGCAAGTGACCGATCCGTCGGGCGTCTGCCAATCGCGGTTCGAATACTTTATCAAGGGAACCGCGCCGAATGCGTTACGGAGCGAACGGCAGTTCGTTCCCATCGATAAAAACACCGGGGCCATGGCGGCAGCCGACCAGACGGAAAACGTCGAGATGCAGGAAAAAACCGTGATAACGGACGGCATATCCCGATGGTGCCTGGATTGCGCACACCCCGAACTCGCACCAAAACCCTCTCCTACTCAGTAATCTTTCCCCCCGTTAAGAGTGAGTTGAAAGACTACTCAATTCTTATTGGTTTTCTTATAGTTATAAGATAAAAGGTTTTGTTATTAAGCATTCTCCTATAATAAACAGCCTCTTGTTCAAGCCAAGCATAGTGTGATATAAAATGGCCGGTATGGCGCGCCGCGTTACTCCTCAAACACCAGATTCACCACTTAACCATCTCGAACAACTCATCCTTTCACTTATCCTCTCTTTGATTGCTATCGGTAATGCACTCCGGGCAACCGTTTCGTTTGTCATCATGTTGCCTGTATCGCTCGTCGGCCTCTTTACTACGGTGACATCGGAGCTGTCATCAGGTATCGGCAACTGGTTTTCGGAAAAACGGGATCTTCGGAAAAGACGCCGCCCGGGAAGGCCTCCCAAAATACGCTCACACGTCACATCCGCATGGCTTACCACCTCAGTCGACCGGCTGCGGTCGTTTGTCCAGTATTCCCGGCTTCCTTCATTTTCCTTACCGACGTTTCGGCTCCCCCGGATCAGACTTCCCCGGATTACCCTACAATTCCCCAAGCGCGCTCCGCGGACTAACCCGCCCCTCACGATACAACCCAAATCCATTTCGTACCGTATAGCCGAGGCGCGGTCGTTTGCCGTCGGCATCGGACTCACGCTCATATTTATTTTCGTTCCGTATAATGCGTGGCTGTTTTTACAATCCCTCCCAAATCCCCAACTCCTCACCCAACGCGACCTGGAAGTCAGTACAAAAATTCTTGACCGGAACGGACAACTCCTCTATGAGATATACGTCGACCAGAACAGGACGCCGGTCAAACTCGAAGACATACCGTTGGTCGTCAAACAGGCCACGATAGCAATTGAGGATCATGACTTCTACCAACATCCGGGTTTTTCCGTCCGGGGAATTGTACGGGCGCTCTCCGAAATCGTTGTTCATAAACAGGTGCAGGGCGGCTCCACTATTACGCAGCAGCTCATTAAATCAGCACTCCTCACTCCCGAAGTTACCATCATCCGGAAAACCAAGGAAATTATCCTCGCCTTCTGGGCGGAGCGGTTGTTTTCCAAGGATCAGATATTCGAAATGTACTTAAACCAGGTGCCGTACGGGGGCACCGCCTGGGGAATCGAAGCCGCCGCCCAGACGTATTTTGCGAAATCTGTAACCGGCCTAAACCTGGCGGAAGCCGCATTATTGGCAGGCCTTCCTGCCGCACCCAGCGAATACTCACCGTTCGGGAGCCACCCGGAAAAAGCCATTGTCCGGCAACGGGAGGTGCTCAATAGGATGCAATTTTCCGGCTATATTACCGAGGAGCAAAAACAAACGGCACTTACTACCCCGCTCTTTTTTAGCAAACCCCGGGTTGGCATCCGGGCGCCCCACTTTGTCATGTACGTCAAAGAGCTTCTTGAAAAAACCTACGGCCAACGGATGCTGGAACGCGGAGGACTTCGGGTGACGACAACACTCGACCTTTCCATGCAGGAGAAGGTCGAGGAAATCGTCCGCGTCCATATCGACAAACTCGCAACACTTAACGTCGGCAACGGAGCGGCCCTCGTCACCAACCCCAGATCCGGGGACATCCTGGCAATGGTCGGAAGCAGGGATTACTTCGATGCCAATAAGGACGGTAACGTAAACGTCACGACCTCACATCGCCAGCCGGGATCTTCGATCAAAGTCGTTACCTTTGCCGCGGCTTTGGAAAACGGAATGACGGCGGCGAGCATTATCAATGACTCTCCCGTCTCCTACCAGAGTGCCGGTAGCCCGACGTATTCGCCGGTCAATTACGACGGGAAATTCCACGGCCCCGTTCCCCTCCGATATGCGCTCGGCAACTCCTACAATATTCCTGCCGTCATTACCCTTGCGACGATCGGGCTTCCGTCCATGATGGAAAAAGCCAAGCTGATGGGCATCGAATCGTGGAGCGCCGATCCGTCACGGTACGGACTCTCGCTTACGTTAGGCGGCGGGGATGTGACCATGCTCGAAATGGCCCAGGTGTACGGGACCATCGCAAACATGGGCAAACGCCAGGAACTCCGGCCGATTCTCCAGGTTACCGACTACACGGGAAAAGTGATAGAAGACCACCGGCCGTCAAAATCCTTCGACGCCCTGAAACCCGAAGTAGCATGGATACTCTCAAATATCCTCGCAGACAACGATGCAAGAAAGCAGGCGTTCGGACCGAAATCATCACTCATCATCCCCGACCACACGGTCTCCGTAAAAACGGGAACGACGAACGAAAAGCGGGATAACTGGACGATCGGCTTTACCCCTTCCTACGTTGTTACCGTCTGGGTCGGAAATAACGATAATGCGCCGATGCACCCGACGCTTACGTCCGGAATCACGGGGGCCGCTCCCATATGGCACGACGTCATGGCGGAAATCCTCACCAACCAGCCGGACGAAGTGAGTCCCAAACCGGAAACCGTCGTATCGCTTCCCTGTTACTTCGGTAAGGTCGAGTACTTCGTGATCGGTACTGAACCGACGGGAGGAAGGTGTTCTGCCATTCCGACCATTACTCCGACCACCGCCCCGCACTAAAAAACAGCCCGGCTTACGATCAAGCCGGGCTGCGTATGTCAGTCTTTTCTGTTCCGTTAGTTGGTTACGACAACCGTACCCGTGTGCTCAGGCTTGACGTGATTATGATATTTCCACGTTCCCACCTTCACGAACGTATACTCATACATCCCCCCGGTTGTAACGCTTTTCAACTGATCAAAACCGGGCAACAGTTGATGGGTCGGGTGGACTCCCGACGCGGTCCACATACCGCCTGCGCTTTCGTTTTTGAACGTAACTTTCGTCCCCGCCTTCACCGTGACGGTGGCAGGCTGGTATCCGGTATCCGTATACGCAATCGTTGCTGCTTCCACCACACCCCCCTTGCTTTCTCCGGTAACCGGCGATTCCTCGGTAATAACGACGTTCCCTCCGGTCGCACCGTTTGCGGAAGGCGTCCCGGTATTACCTATTTGCATGCCGGGAAGGTTGGACTTCCCGCCCAGGTAATACCATCCGACCGCAACACCCACAACGATGACGATGATTCCTACCAGTAATTTATTCAAACGCACTCACCTCCTTTAGCATAGTTATGTATATCGGTCTGCAACTTTGCTGGCAGCATAACTTTCCGGTTTCATTTTTACGCTGAAGCCATTCCCCCTGATCATCCCGATGATCTCGGAAATCATCTCCCGTGTGGGACCGAATTTGCCGATGTCGACATGGATTTCTACGTCGTATTTGGTAATGCCATCCTTGTGAAGAAGTGCGACAACCTCTTCGGCCATCATAAGAGACATCGTCGCTTCCTCGTACATCCTTTGCCGCAAGGCATACGTTTTCTTGTTGACGACCCGCTTCCAGAAATAAATACCGCCGTGTCCGGTCTGGTGAACGACGATCGCCGTCACGAAGTCGACACCCGATCCGTTATGCGGCTGGGAATCGGTACCGACCACAATCTGATAGGTTCCTGCTGCGTCACGAGCCAGGAAATCGATAATGCGGGTCCGTACGTCAAGAAGTTCAAGCGCACCGTGCGTGGGGCTTTGGAACATAGGTTGCGGGTAATGGTAACAAAAAGGCGCGTGTGAGACAAATTACCCCCAACAAAAACCCCGACTTACGCCGGGGTTCTTGTTTATACTCTTCGTTTCGAAAATTACTGTCTCGGTCGCTCTTCGCGAGGCCGTGCTTCGTTAACGACCAACGGTCGGCCGTTTACGTCCTTGCCGTTGAACATCTCGATCGCTTTCTTTGACTCTTCATCTGAAGACATTTCGACGAAACCGAATCCGCGTGAGCGGCCGGAGTACTTGTCGGAAATGACTTTGGCTGAAACTACTGTTCCTGCCTGTGCAAATGTCTGCGCGAGGTCATCGCTCGTCATTTGATAAGGCAGATTACCTACGAATAAATTGATTGCCATATTGGATTTCCTTTCCCCTTAGGTCTTGAAGGAGACTCACGATTACCACCTAAGGTACCAGAGGTCACCACTTTGTTCCCAGGACAAGACGTAGTATACCATACATGCACCATCGGTTTCCAGTTTCATCCCGTCCGGACTTCCTTAACGAAGCCTCCCCCTCCGCGCACCACATACGATTCTCCGAGTCAGGTAGCGTCATGATATAATAATCTTGCATGGAATCATCCGGTAAGGAGGTTCCGCCCGGGAAACGAAAATCCCGCCGGAAACGTGCGCAACTTGCCCTCCTTCGTTATCCCCTCATCGGCAGTATCGCAGTGATTGCGGGGTTTTTCGTATACCTTTCGCATTCAGCGGTCACGATTTCGGTAACCAACACGGGGTGCGGAACACTTCCGGTCACGATTGTGCCCCCAGTCACGACACCCGGGGTTTCCATCCCGAAAATAATTCCTGAGGGAAACAGCACCATAACACTGCCGCCCCTATCCGGCGTCATTGATGCGACATGGGATAACCGTATCCGCATAACGACATTACGAAACGTCTTCCCATTCGAAATCCGGGACGGGCTTCGTGTGACCTTCGACGGAATGGACATCATCGGCAATTTCACGTCACTCAACCTTGGGGATCAGAAAGTGCACGATGTTACGATTTCGTGCATCTAATGGACTACTCGAGGACTTCTTCTTCGTCGTAGGACCCTTCGTCAGCAGGCGCTACCGGGGCCGTATTCGCGCTACCTTCCGATTCACCGGGAACCGGCTTAAACGTAAACGAGTTTGCTACCGTATCGAATACCGACTGCCAGTATGGCTCGTCGGTAAGCGTTGCGGAAACGATCCAGAGAACGCCGTCATAGACGACACCTGTTTCAACTGTTTTCTGTAAACCCGAGACCAGCACTTTTTGTGCGTCTTTGCCGCCCAGCGTCGTGTCAAACGACAATGCGGACGACGGCGTTGATACCATCTTTCCCCAGGTGAGCGTATCGGTGACGTTTTTCGGAAGATCCTTCACCCAAATAATAAGGTTTCCCGGATGCTTGGCGTTGGTTAACTCCACATGGGCGTAATTTTCCTTATCCTCATCGTGTTTATTGACCGTCACGTCCTCCGGGTAGGAAGCGGTGAATCCTGCCGGGTCGTCCCATGTCAGGAGGGCTGCTTTCGGTGTCGGGGTCGGCATTTCGGACACAACGTCTGTCGAGGCGTCCTGTTTCTGGTTCAAAAAAAGGTAGACGCCGGCTCCCCCGAGTCCCAACACCAGTCCGCCCAGAAGTATCAATACGATTGTGCGCTTCATTACCTGCCCAGTGTACCACGGGAGGCAGTTCCTTGCTATAATCGCACTATGCGGATGTTACCCGTTCTTATTCTTTTAATTTTTGCCCTCGCTCATACACCTGTTGCCCTTGCCGCAAAACCCAGAGTCCGAACCGCAGCAAGTACGAAACGCACCGGCACTACTACCGTTACGGGATACTCACGGGCGAAACTTTCACGGGGAACCAACAGTGTGGTGGTGACCTTTATGAATCTCTCCAATGTTGCCAAAATCACCTATACGCTCTCATACTCGGCTAACGGCATAGAACAGGGAGCCGTCGGCTCACTCGCGCCTAGTGGTGCAACGTCGGAAACCCGGGACCTCTACTTCGGAACCTGTAGCCACGGCGTCTGCACGCCGCATCGCGGAATCCAAAAGGCCGTACTCCTGGTCGAAACGCAGCTTAAAGGCGGCCGTACAAATACAAAGCGATATACAATCCGCTATTAATCCTTTTTATCGTAACCGCTTCGCATATATCATCGCCGATACGAAAATCGTGACAAAACTTGTAACGGACCAGACGACCAATAGTCCCAACGGTACCCGGAACATGAGATACATCGGAAAGTACGCAAACACGATTGCAAGACCGACCATGATATCCGTAAATCCTATGACCCGCCGCCAATAGCCTTTCCCTAACAAGTCCTTCATAAAATCAAACACGGCGGCAAGCACCGTCCCTGTAGCAAACGTAAATAATACCGACGTTACGAAAAATTCGGGCGGGGGCGGACCGGCCGCGGGCATCATCAGCGTACTCCATAATCCCGTGAGTTTCGGATCCGTATAGTACTCCATGGTAACAAACACCTCGATTTGCCGGATCAGCAGCGTTATCACGGAAGCGATAGCACCGCTCACCAGTATTTGTCTCACTGCCAACTTCCTCATCCATAAACTCATCTGAAATCACCTCCTTTCGTTAATTTGAGCGTACACGATTTTCCGGGCGGCTGCATATGCGATATAGTACGGAATGACGGGTGTCGCATGCTATGCTTAACTCCGGATTTATGCGGTGGATTCGGTCTCATTGGCTCATCATCCTCATCGTCGCCGCAGGCGCAATCGCCCGGTTTGCAAACATTAACTGGGACCAGGGCGGCAGGCTCCATCCCGATGAGGCGCTCATCGTAAACGGAGCATTATCGCTTCGCATACCCTCACAATGGAATCCAATCTTCCACGACTATAACGGATTTTCCGTATACCTGCTGAAAATTATCGCACCGGCAGTCACATCTGCGGAGTTGCTCACGGGTATCGGAAGATACGTTTCGGCAATCCTATCCATCACCTCGGTTTTCCTCGTATATTTCCTCGGAAAAAAATGGTGGAACGAACGCACAGGCCTACTCGCGGCGATACTCATGGCAACCACCCCGCTCTTTATTCAGCTCGCGCATTTCTATACCACCGAAAGCATCATGGTCTTCCTGCTGTTAACCATGCTTCTTCTCGCACCATCCCCAATGGCAATGGCCGTTCCCATGGGGCTACTGTTAGCGACCAAGAACACCGCATACCTTATGCTTCCCATTCCCATAACAATTCTTGCGACATCCTCGTTCCCCCGCCTGCATCTTGCAGTATTGCCGGTAACCGTGTTTTTATTACTTAGCATCATCGTATTTTTTCTCGGATCTCCTTTTTCGTTTCTTGATGCCACGGGCTACCTTGCCCGGTCCCGGTATTTAGCGGATGTCGTATCAGGCAGGCTCTTGATGGACTGGACGATGCAGTTTCGGGATACCGGCTGGTGGTTCTGGGTCCGGTCACTAACATTTGCCGCATTCGTTACCCCGTTTCTGGGAATAATCGGTGCCGGTGCCGCCCTTGTCCCGCAGGCAAAAAAAATAAGGCCCCTTTCGTCGTTTCACTGTGGAGCATCGGATTTCTCGTATTCCTGGGGGTCACCTATGTAAAGTTTATTAGGTACGCTGCTCCCGTCCTCCCGTTCCTTCTGTTGTTTGCCGCAAAAATGCTTACCGATCTTCGGAAAACACCGCTTCGCTATCCCTCTTTCTTTCTCGTTATCCTCCATGTCGCGTACGGACTTATGTTTTCCTCAATCTATTTTGCTCCCCACACGTCACTCGATGCAAGCCGGTGGGTTGCCAAACACATCCCGGACAGATCAAGTATCCTTGTTGAGGAATGGAACAGCATCATCAGATTTTCCCGACCGGAATTCACAAAAAAGGCGTATCGCATCACGTCGGTTAACTTTTACGCACCGGAATCGGATACGAAGAAAAAACAGCTATATGAGACATTCAACACATCAGATTACGTTATTCTGGAAAGCCCGAAGGTCAGACATACCATTATGAGGCTTCGGGAGAAGTATCCGTACACGGCGACCGCGTATGAACAATTGGATAACGGGCGCCTCGGCTTTACCGAAGTTGCGCGCTTTACATCGTATCCAAGACTCGGTCCCTTAATGATCAACGACGAGGGGGCGGAAGAAACATTTACGGTCTTTGACCACCCAACGATCACCATTTATAGGAAGGGAATTCGCAATTCGGAAATAAACCGGGTACCATAAACGAAGCATCCTAGAATTTCTATGTCGCAGCTTTTAGCGGACATCATCGAGCAAGCCGAAGGACAACCGGACGTCAAATTGAAATTCCTGAACCGGTTGGACGAGCGCCGACTCACCCGCTCCGAGAATCCCGCATCCCACTTTTGTGTCTATTTCGCAGCATTTGATCCGACTGCCCGGAAGGTATTTATCGGACTTCACAAAAAATCCGGCCTGTGGCTTTTCAATGGCGGACACCTGGACGTGGGCGAACAGCCGCTCGACGCTGTGCGGCGGGAAGCGGAAGAGGAATGGGGCATCCGGGTAAACAGTACCGCCATACCGCCGGTACAACTCGTCACACTTACGGAGATAGAAAACCCGCAACGGCAAACCTGCGAGTGGCATTATGATTTATGGTATTTCCTTGCGTTTACAAACGGGGCATTCCGCCCAAGCGATGCACTCCTCGGGATTGAATTCTCCGAATACGGGTGGAAATCTTACGAGGAAGCCGCCGCATTGCTCAGGGATAACGCAAGTACCACGGCACTAACTTACGTAAGAAACCTCAAATAAAGCAGGATTGCCGAAATATAGTGCTGCATGAAATCAATCCGGGTTGTCTCACAGGTAGCTGTTGCACAAATCGCGCCGTTCATACGCGTATCCTCTACCGCATATTTTCCAACGGGACTATTCACCTCATACCGCAAAAGGTATTCAAGCACCCGTACCATATGGCGGGAAAGTTTTCGATTGAGATCACTTTCTTTCTCTTTCGCTATCCAGGCAATATGGGCAACCCCCTCCTGGTATACGGCGGCTCCCGGCGGAATTTCCGCATCCTTCCTACCTGCCAGCGCATACTCATACCACTCCCCGCGTTCGTGAAGATACTTGTCCGCATACGCGCGCAGGAATTGCCAGTACTCATCCCTGGGATCGACCCGGTACAAATACGAAAAACCTGCCATTCCCCAGCTGAAAAATGACGCGTTAAAATCGCTTGTCCCGTAATGGTCCATAAAATATTCGGCGGCTTTCCGTACCGATTCGATGGTTGCGGGGTCGTTCGTAATCCTGAAACTGCGGATGAGCGCGTACATCGTTTCACCGTTGTTATAGTCAGACTCCTTGGGCGTTGGGATGAGGTCATTGAAATATGCGCTGTGCGATGCCTGTGTGGAAATCAGATAATTGGTTAGCCTGGTGAGATATTCAAGATTCTGGGTGGTCTGGCGGCTCTTATCGGCATCCATGTATTCGGTAAGTCCCAAAACAACCAGAGCAGTTGCATTGGACGGACGGTATCCGTCCAGTTCAATGGCCGCACGTTCGGCGCTTACCGTTGCCGTAATACCACGGAAATACTCGAGGTTTTTTTCAAAAGCCCCGGATAATTGCGGGGTTTCGGACGTATTGCTGAGTTGGGCCAATCCATAGAGAACGCCTGCCTGCCGGACGATATTGTTATCCTCGGTGGGAGTTGCGGTTGCCGATACCATTTCATACACAATGTCCCCCTCAGGCTTCTGGTTGGTAATAAGCCAACCCCCTTGCCGCACCGCACTCTCCCGTAACCGGTCGGAAACAGGCTCCTTTGGAAGCAACGTAACCGCTCGGAAAACCGTACGCGCCGACCATGCAAAAAGGGCGATAATGCCGGCAATCCAAATAAGGCGAATGAAGTCGACCCGGACACGCTTTGTCATAGCTCTGTCCATCCAGTATAGCGGTTTTATGCGTTCCCATTTTCCGGAATCCCCCAAGACTCCTATTTACATCGGATAAGATCTGCGAATACAATAGCCGGATATTGTGTGGCATACCACAAATAATTAACAAGGAGGCAACATGGAAATCTTCGCACTATTCGGATTTGTTATCGTCTTCTTCCTCGTTGTCGCCGGCGTCATCATTTCCGTCATCAGGAAACGGGTCAAGGAAAGCTGGAAAGGAAAAATAACCGATAAAAAAGTGGAGGTCGAGGAACGGAAGGGCGATGATTTCGACCGCAAAGTCGATGTCTTCTACCTGTACGTCAAACTGGAGGATGGTACATCCAAAAAAGTATCCGTGGGGAAAAAGCTTTACGACGGTTTCGTGATCGGGGACACCATCGAAAAAGCCTCGGGAACGTATGATCCCGTGAAGGTGTCATAAACCTGGTATACTGGGACGAGGTATGTATATTCCTCCTCCGATACTTCTTGTTATCGCAATCGGTATTTCCTACGCGGTGAGCATTCTTTTTCCCGCGATGCAGATTACGATCGCGCCGTTTCCCTGGCTCGGCATCGCCCTGTTTTCCCTCGGCATACTCTCGGTCTCCTGGGCAGTGCATGCACTCTCCCGCCATAAAACGACTTTGCACCCGCGGGGAAAACCAAGGAAACTCGTCACCCGCGGCCCGTATGTTTATTCACGGAACCCCATTTATCTTGGGTTTCTCCTGATGTCGATAGGATCCGCACTCCTGTTTGCCAACGTACTCGCGTTTGCCGGCCCCATGCTCTTTTTTCTGTTTGCGAGCTACTTCATTATCCCGTTTGAGGAATCCATGCTCATGAAATTATTCGGCAAGCCGTACAAAACCTACCATACATCCACCCGTCGCTGGTTGTAACTATGGATTACTCAATCCGTGCAATAACCCGGGATGAACTTGCCATCCCGCTCTCCTGGGCTGCCGATGAAGGATGGAATCCCGGCCTTTCGGATGCCGAATCGTTTATAACAATCGATTGAAACGGATTCTATATGGGGTTTCTCAAAAACGAGCCAATCGCATCCCTGTCGGCCGTTTCGTATGGACCGGATTTCGGTTTTTTGGGACTCTATATCGTCAAACCCGCGTACCGCGGCAAGGGATACGGTTGGAAACTATGGCAGAAAGCGCTTATGCATCTTCCCTCCCAAAACATAGGACTCGACGGCGTAGTCGCCCAGCAGGAAAACTACAAAAAATCCGGATTCCGGTTCGCATACCAGAATATCCGCTATGAAGGCATGGGCGTCAAAGAAAAAATAGCGGATCCGCAAATCGTCTCTCTCCTCGACGTGCCGCCAACACTCCTTAATGCCTATGACCAATCCGTCTTCCTTATCCCCCGCCCCGCATTTCTTGCCTCATGGATCCAGCAGCCGGGCGGCATGGCGATCGGCTACCTTACGGGCTCATCTCTTACCGGATACGGCGTCATCCGACCGTGCAAAACCGGCTATAAAATAGGTCCCTTGTTTGCGGATTCGCACCTCGTCGCAAACCTGTTATTTCGAAAACTTCTCACGTTCGCGGGACCGGGTTCACCGGTTTTTTTCGATGTCCCTGAACCCAACGCCCAAGCGGGTGAACTTGCCCGCACACACGGCATGAAACCGATGTTCGAAACGGCAAGGATGTATACGAAGGACCCGCCCAAGGTGCCGCTTGATCGCGTCTTCGGCATCACAACGTTCGAAGTCGGATAGTGCTACTTATCGCAACCGGTTATATAACTTGCGGTAAGTTCCCTGCTTCTCCCCTTTGTACAATCGGAAAAGGAGGCCCTTCAAAAACTCCGCGTCCGTAAATTGCGACGCGTGGTGCTTACCCATGAATGCGACCTGATCAAGCACGTCCCGGACGGTCATGGGAATCTGGGCATACTGGTCCCACGCCCCCAATCGTCGTATCGCCTCCCATCCATACACTTCCGGACGGTACCCAAGCGGCGAAACTCCCTTTCTAGAGTATTCATGCGCATTATCGGCGACCTCAGAGGCAATTTCGGTTGCTATCGCAACCGCAAGGTGGTCGCGGTGCGCAAACACCGTTGTCATCGGCCCCTCCGCCCTGCTGAAGGAAAAAAGCGCGCCATATTTGTGTTTTCTTACCAGGTTCGTCACCGCGTCATTCAGTTGTTCCTGGTTTCTTCCTAACGATCCGTCCTCGAAGGGCGCCGGGAAAAACAGGCCCCGGTATCCCCCGGCTCTCGCCGCCCGCGCCAGCTCTTTGCCGCGCGTCTTGGCAACCGTGGTAGGTTCCGCATCCGCACCGAAAAGTTTCCCGTACTCTCCCCGCGTTGGATGCCACACGTCGATTCGTTTCACGCCCCGGCTCCGCAACCACCTGACGGTTTTCTCGCCCGCAATAAGTTCAAAATCATCGGGGTGCGCGACGATAACCCCGATGCCGTGATCGATCATCGGTTGTGTGACAGTGAGTTTTGGAAATTCTATGCTTTTCATATGCCCCCCGTATTCGCTCCAACAATGGTTTGCACTTCGTAAACCGCTCTGCGGAGCAAACCATATTTGGCAGATAAACTCTCCCGATCCGATCGGGATCGTTAACTGCCAAATAAAAACCTCCCGGCTTCGGGAGGTTCGCAAAGAAAAATGTTACGTTATTCCACTACAATCGCGCCTCCCGTTCATGTGCGGAAGGACAACAACACATATCAAAATACCGCGCGATCATAATCTGTAGTATAGAATACATGCGTACGCATGCACAAGCAGGTCGCTTACCGAACGATACCGGAAAACGCGAGACCGAGGACGATAAGTGTCAGGACACCGAAAACGCCGACCGTCTGAAGAATCAAAGAAACGGCAGCCTTCTTCTTCCCGTCCACAAATAGCACAAACGGCATGTAGCAGAAAAGATACCCCATCACGGCAGCAGACAGCGTAAACAGAGAAATGACAGCTATGGGTGCAAGCCACGTATCCTCTTTCGGGGCGACGTGCGATCCCCAATTCATAAACAAGCCGATACCGGTAATATAGAGACTTGCGGCAACGGCATTCAGAATAGGATTCTTGGTCATATCCCTCCTTTCCGCGGGAATACGCGGTATGTATTAGTCGGATGCAAAGAGATATTCATGCGCCTAACGGTAGCGATCTCCGGACTCCGATGATATAATAATCGGGTTCTTAACGGACGTTCCATTCCCCTGTAGCTCAACGGTAGAGCGGCTTCCTGTTAAGAAGATGGTTGGAGGTTCGAGTCCTCCCGGGGGAGCCAAAGAAGACAATACGAACTCATTTTTTGAAGATGAGAGTGTTCGCTCGCCCAGCCCCGCCACAAGCGGGGCTGGACTTGCTTTCGCTGCGGCTTCGCCGTCGCTTTGGCGGGAAATGAAGCGGATTTTAATGCTTTCGGGGGAATAAAAGATGTTTGAAAGAAACTTTTTTGCAAAAAGATTTCTTTCAATTCCTTTGGTGGTTTTGAGTCCATTGAGGAAAAATTTTAGAGTTTCCGAAATGCTTTCGGCGGAAAATTTAGAGCATCCATTCGTTAGTTCGTATCCAGCGCGATACCCCGCTTGTTCGTCGTTGTTTAGGCGAAAAACAAGGTTTTCAATATAGTTTTTATCAACGGAAATGCGCTCTAAATTTTCCAAACAAAAATTTTCTATTCGTTCGGCGGATACTTGCCTTACCGAACACGCCTGCCAATCCTGCTTCATTGTGGCGGTGCAACGATAGTAATAATAGCGGTTTAGTTTTCCAGCAATATATTTGTTCGTAAAGCAAGAGGTCATATTTGAACCGCACTCCTCGCACTTTATCAATCCGCCGAATAGAAAGTTTTTGTACACTCTAAAATTTTTCTGTTTTTCCTTATGAATTTTTTGAGCAAGGGCAAAAATTTCTTCCGAAATTATCGGCTCGTGGATTCCTTGATATATTTCACCATTGTGCAAAATTTTGCCGATATAGGTTACATTCCGCAAAATATGACCGATATTCGTTTTGGAGAAATTTTTGCCTAACTTATTTTTGACACTTCTATCTTTCAACATTTGGTAAGTTTTGGCGGTTGAACCAGTTTCAATATAAGTTTCAAAAATTGATTTTATTTCCTCCGATTCTTTCGGGTGCGGGATAAGTTTCTTATCTTCTCGCTTGTAGCCGTAAGGCGTTAGCCCGCCATTTGCGAGTCCCTTTTTCGCGCGCTCCAACATTTTGTCTTTTGTTCTTTCGCTTGTCAGTTCTCGTTCAAACTGCGAAAAAGTGAGCATGATATTGCGAAGCAAACGGCCGGCGGGCGTAGAAGTGTCAAATCTTTCCGTAATGGAAATAAAATCAATTTTTGCTTGCTCAAAAAATTCAATCAGTTGGTAAAAATCTTTCGGCGAACGAGTGAGCCGATCAATTTTGTATACCAAAACCACATCAATTTTTTCTTTTTTCAAATCTGCTAATAATTCATGCAAGGCAGGGCGCGCTAAAATTGCGCCAGAAAATCCAGCGTCGTTATAGGTTTTAAAAACTTGCCAATCATTTTGACTTGCGATAAACGATCGAATTTTCTGCTCTTGTGCTTCGCAAGATGAAAATTCCTTTTCCGCTTGGTTATCTGTAGAAACACGAGTATAAATGGCGCAATTTTTCATGTTCATAAATTTGTTTTGTTAATTGTTAAAAAGAAAAAATTGAATTCCCCCGAAAGCATTAAAATCCGCTTCATTTCCCGCCAAAGCGACGGCGTAGCCGTCGCGGAGCGAAGCCCAGCCCCGCCATTGGCGGGGCTGGGCGAGCGAACATTCTCATCTTCAAAAAATGAGTTCGTATTGTCTTCTTTGGCTCCCGAATTAAAACCTTCGCAAACTTTTGAAATCATTTTGCCAAATCTTATACACAAATCCAAGAAGCGAAATCTGAAATGATGCGCCCCGCCACTATTTTTCTGGGGCAAAGGAGGCGGG